>CDZP01020022.1_pt1 | contig 201269 bp, 193 predicted proteins | sample 554941 | NCBI WGS metagenome assembly CDZP01 (sample SAMEA3182064, study PRJEB8094) | gut metagenome | biome: human; feature: gut; material: Stool; isolation source: human stools | place: Canada | collected 2013-01-28
ACCTGCACGGGCAACTGCGACATCATCACGCTGGAGCATATGGAGCGGATGCGCGATCAGGCGATCGTCTGCAACATCGGCCACTTCGACAACGAGATACAGATGGCGCGGCTCGAAAAGTCGGGCGCCGTGAAGACCAATATCAAGCCGCAGGTCGATAAGTTCACCTTCCCAGACGGACATTCGATTTTCGTGCTGGCCGAAGGCCGTCTCGTGAACCTCGGCTGCGCTACGGGCCATCCCTCGTTCGTGATGTCGAACTCCTTCACGAACCAGTGTCTGGCGCAGATGGAACTTTGGCAGGAGAAGCTCGAAGTGGGCGTTTACCGCCTGCCCAAGCATCTCGACGAAGAGGTGGCGCGCCTGCATCTGGACAATCTGGGCGTGGAGCTGACCCGCCTGACCGAAAAACAGGCGGATTATATCGGCGTGAGTCCCGACGGTCCCTACAAGGCGGAGCATTACCGCTATTGAGACCGGCGGCATCCGGCATGGAAAAAGAGGATACCTTGTTGGGTATCCTCTTTTCGTTTTCAACCGTTCCGCAGATCAGCGGCGGCGGGGAAGGGCCTGCGGATGTGCGAGTCGGTTGGCTGCTGCGACCGCAGCCTTATATGCCGAAGGTGTCTGCTGGGGCGTTACGGCGGGTATCTCCGCGGGCAGGGTCACCGTGTAGCAGGCCGGGACGCCGGGAACGCCGTCGGCATCGTAGGCCATGTAGATCACTTCGAAGGTTTCGTTTGCCATCGAAACGTCCCAGAACGTGACGTCGTAGTAATAGAATCCGTCGGCGCTCACTTCCAGATCCATGCTGCTTTTCCAGCCGGAGTAGTAGCCGTCGTAGTCTTCGCCGTAGGCATTGGCGAGCGACGAGAAATACTGGCGCCAGTAGGATGTCTCCTTTTTGGCGAAATCGCCCTTGTAGTAGCCGTCCTCGTAGCGGAATGCGCGGGCGCCGGCGGTCGGTTCGAAACGGTATACCGTTGCGAAGCAGTTTTCGGGGGCGCCTTCGAGTTCGGAGGAGTTGACCACCACGTGCTGGATGCGCAGCGCGGCCTCGCTCTGCCCCTGATCGCCCGACGACGAACGTGCCGGAGTCTTGAGTTTAGCCCAGTTGAGCTTGCCGAAATTGCCGTCGGCATCGACGCCGACTACGGCGAGGATGTACTCGGTGGAGTATCCCCAAGACGATTCGGTCAGCGTGTTGTTGGAGATGGGTTTTTGGGCACTCAGATACCCGATCATGTCCTCTTCGGTGTTAGGCTCGAAATCGGGATCGTCCGGGTCGTCGTCGAAATAGCTGCCGTATACGCACGTGGCGTAATAGGCGACGGTCTTGTCGTTGGGGGTAAACGTAGCCGTGATGCGGCAGTAATAGCTGGTGCGTTCTTCGTAGTTGACTTCGAACGTCACCCACGGACCGGAGAGATATTCCGGTTCGTCGGTCGTTACCGGGCATTCGCACCACTCCGAGTCGAGCGTTTTTTCGCCGTCGCCCAGCGCCTTGATGCGGAAAGTGTAGGCTGTCGATGCTTTCAGGTCGGTGAAAGCAGCCGAGAGCGCATTGGTGTTGGTTTCGGGAACGATCACCGTGATTGCGCCGTGGGGATTCTTATGCAACAGGGTATAGGTGTACGATACGGCTCCTTCGACCGCTTCCCATGAGATTGCAAAGGAGTCGGAGGTGATGTCCGATGCAACCGGGGCCGGCGGCATCACGGCTTCCGGTTCCGGAACGGTCGGATCATCGTCGGAGCAGGAAATCCCCCCCCCCTGCCAAAATGAAAAGCAGCAGATACGGTAATAATTTTTTCATAACGTGTGGGATAAAAGAGTTGAAGATTTTTGATGAATAAAAAAAATTGCGAAACGAATTTACTGGTTTTCTCCGAAAATTCCAATACCCGTTCGCCCTCCGCGGAAGTCGTCCGAAAACGGATTGTAACTGTAATATTCGGTTTGTTTTATAATTTTTTTCTTTTCCTGTGGATGGAATTTGCAGGGTTTTTTCGAACCGGGGCCTGAAAATTACGATTCGTAATTTTAAATTTTTTTTCGGATTTTTTTCGACCGGGTGCGGAAATGAAAGCGGGACTTGCGCACTGCCGTTATCGGTCTGCCGGGGCGGAATTATCCGCAGACTTCCATCCGTCAGCCGTGCGCAGATACTCCTGTTTGCGGGCCGTTTTTTCGGACGGCTGTTAAATATTGTCTCCTCTGTTTTTCCGATCGATTGCTTTTTGCCGTGAAAATACTTATCTTTGAACGGGTTTACCGATTCTGCAAGCTGTTTCTATCCGTATATGATCATATAATATTGTCGGCAGAGACTTGGTGTTGCGCCGTCATGTATCCGACCCTACTTTTGTTTAACTTAAATAAATTGCTATGAGATTTTTTACGATGCGGAGACTGGCCGCCTGCATGGGCGCACTGCTCCTTGTTTCCCCCCCCCTGCTGACGGGTTGCGACGACTATGACGACTCGGAACTGTGGCAGAATGTGAACGACCTGAAGAGCCGGATCGAGGCTCTCGAAACCAAGATCGGCCAAATGAACACCGAGATTGCGGCCCTCCAGAAAATCGTGGACGATGCGGTGACCGTCGTCAAGGTCGAAAAGAGCGCCGATGGTTATGTCATCTATTTTTCGGACAACACGACGGCCGAGATCAAGAACGGCATTGCCGGAGCCGACGCACCCGTTATCGGCGTCAAGCAGGATACGGACGAGGTCTACTATTGGACGATCACGACCGACGGCAAAACCGAGTGGCTGATGGCCGGCGGCGCGAAACTGCGCGTGACGGGCGAAAGCGTCAAACCCGTGATGTCGGTCGATGACGAGGGCTACTGGACGATCAGCTACGACGGCGGCAAGACCTCCGAGCGGATTCTCGATGCCGCGGGCGATCCCGTTTCCGCCGTGACCGAGGGCAGCAGCATCGGTTCGCTGTTCAAGAGCGTCAATTACGACGACAACAACGTCTATTTCGAACTGAGCGACGGTTCGATCGTGACGGTGCCCGTACGCAGCAATTTCTACATGTTGATCCGCAAGGCCCCCGAAGTCGCGACTTTCGTTTTCGGTGAGACCAAGGTCTGGGACGTCGAGTCCGCCGGGGTGACGAAAACCCTTGTTTCGAAGCCCGACGAGTGGAAGGTGACCTATGCCGACGGCAAGCTGACGGTCACGGCCCCGACCGAAGCGCATAAGGAGTGCGCCGATCTGCGGGGTACGGTGGGCATCACCTACTTCAGCGCCAACGGTCAGGCCGACGCCGTGATGATGGACGTGGTGGCCGACGCCGACTACAGAGGCGAGACCGTGGGTGAAGATTTCACGGTCAATATCACGGAGATCACCGACAAGAATATCAAGGCGACGATAACCCCGAAAGACGACGCTGCCTATTGGTATATGGGATATACCACGCAGGAGAATATCGACAACGGCGGGCTGGACAAGCTGATCAACGACCCGTTGAACGGTTATCTTTCGATGCTGGGTTATTATGCCGCTTATAATTTTCTCGACATGTATGCTTTCAAAGGCGCCAAGACGGACTTCTCCTTCCCCGGTGTGCTGAAGGGCGGTACGGAATTTTGCGCCGTGCTGTTCGGATTTACACCCGATGCCTCTGCCTCATACCCGGTTCCCGTTACTTTGAACACCGAAGTGATGACTGTTCCCTTCAAGACGCAGGAACCGGTCGTAATCAATACCGTTTACCGCATCGACGTCTCAGACGTGTCGTGGTACGGCGCCAAGTACGTCTGCGTTCCGTCGGACGATCTGGGTTACCTCCACGGTTTCGTCCGCAAGTCGGAATTCGACACTTATGACGATGACGCCGCATTCATGAAGTCGCGCATCGATATCTACAAGAGGGCCTACAGGGATGAACTGGAGAGCGGCGCGCTGACATGGGCCGATCTGACTTTCACCGAAACGCAGACCGTCGCGGCTCCGGCCTATATCGAAGAGGCAGGCGCTACGCGCATGGGACTGGTCGATGATACGGAGTACTATGTCTATGCCTTCTCCTGCACCGACGGCAATGCCACCTCGCCGTTGTCGAAGGCCGCCTTCAAGACCGGAAAATTCACCCCTTCCGAGGAGTGTACGTTCGAAATCACCACCACGGTCGAGCGTCAGGACGTAACGGTGAACGTCGTGCCGTCGAACAGGAACGTCACTTATTATTTCAGCGTCACCAGAGCCGCGCAGCAGGAGCAGTTCGACGCCGACCTGCAGTTTGCCGTGGACGACCTGATCTGGACCAAGATATGGGCCGAGTCGCAGCAGATCACGCTTTCCAGCCTGCTTTCGAAGGGTGAGGACAGCAACAAGTGGACCGACCTCTGGGCCGCGACGGCTTATATCGTTTGCGCCTACGGCGTTTCGGAGGACGGGGCGATCACGACGCGTCCGACCCTCGCCCGCTTCGTGACGAAGGGTACGATTGATCAGACGAGCGTGAAAAACGCCGCCGCGAGCGCCATGGGCGGCAAGGTTTTCCGCCGTTAGCCGTTCCGGACGTACTGAAAACGGAAACGCCGCAGGAGATTTCCTGCGGCGTTCTTCGTTTCTGCGGATTCCGGCGCGTCAATAGCCGAAAATCTCCTCCTGCGATACGGTCTGAATGGGACCGAGGGTTTTCAGGTAGTTGAGATCGAGGTCCTGAATGTCGCCCAGAATGCCGTAGACATATTTGCGGCCTTTGACCCACTTCTGCTGGGCGGCTTTCACGTCGTCGAGCGTCATGGACTGGACTTTCTCGAAAATCTGCTTGTCGCGGGGGGCGTCGAGACCCAGATCGCGGGCGCGGAGATAGCTCCACAATACGCCGTCTTTGACCGTGCGCTCGGTGCGCAGGCGGGAGACGAGCGCCTCCTTGGCGATGCCGAACGCCTTCTCCGATTCGGGCATGTTGTTGATGATGTCGTCGAAAGCTTCGACGGCCTTCTGCATCTTGTCGTTCTGCGTGGCGATGAAGGCGTAGTAGCTGTAATCGCCGTTGGCGTTGCTCGGCGTAGCGAGGGTGGCCCATGCCGTGTACGCCAGACCGCGCGCCTCGCGCATCTCTTGGAAAACGATGGTGTTCATGCCACCGCCGAAATATTCGTTGTAGAGCGTGATTTCGGGATCGGCCGCCACGTCGAATTTCTCGCCGCGGTTCGAGAACTGCAGGTAGTAGAGCTGTTTGGCGTCGTACTGAGCCAGTACGACCTTGTTCGCGTCGGTGGGCAGCAGGGTGCTGAATTTCTTCTCCAGCGGCTGCAGGTCGGCGGCGACCTTGTGGTGTTCCGCCAGCGCACTCTTGACTTCGGCCTCTTTCTGCGGGCCGTAGTAGAGCACTTCGTGTTGTTTGCCCATCAGACCGCCGATTTTGGCGAGCAGCTGCTCCGAGGTCAGCGCCTGCAGCGCCGGGTCGGTGAGGGTCGTGCGGCGGATGAAGTCGCCGCCGTAGAACAGATAGCGCTGGAGCGCGCCGAAACAGCGGCTCTGATTGAGCTTCGCATCCGCACGGCTCTTGAGCATGTCGGCCTTGCAATTCTCCAGAATCGCTTCGTCGGGTTTGGCGCCGGCGATCAGCCCTTCGACGATCTCCATGGCTTTGCCCATGTTTTCGCTCAGTCCGGTGATCTGGATCGAACTCTGGTTGGCCCCGGCGTTCATGTAGAACGAGCAGGCGATGTCGTACATCTCCGATGCGATCTCTTCGGCGGTCATCTTGTCGGTCCCCAGATAGCTCAGGTAGTTGAATGCCAGATTCAAAGCCGGATCGTTCTCCGTACCGGTGTTGAAGACGTAGATCAGCGTGAAGATATCGTTGGTCTCGTTCTTCTTGTAGAGAACGTCGATGCCGGGCTGCGCCTCGAACTGCGACATGTCTTTCTTGTAATCGACGAATACGGGTTCGATCGGCTGCACCTGCGAGGTCTGTATCTCGGAGAGGAATTCGCTCTGCGAGTCGCGGTTGGTCACGATCGGGGTGATCTTCGGTGCTGCGATCTTCTGTTCGTTGGGGTCTTTGCCCTCGCGCTTGTAGATGATGGCGTAACTTTCGGGGCCGAGGTATTTGTTGGCCCAGTCCACGACGTCCTGCTTGGTGATCTTCGACATGCGGTCGATCCGTGCGACCTCGTCGGCCCAGTCTGCGCCGCTGATGAACGAATAGACATAGAGTATCGCGCGGCTGTCGTTCTCCTCGAACGAGCGCATCAGCTGCATTTTGTAGTTGTTGATGGTCGCTTCAATCAGTTTTTCATCGAAGTCCCCCTCCCGCAGTTTTGCCACCTCCTCCAGAAGCAGGTCGCGGACTTCGTCGAGCGACTGCCCCGTCTTGGGGCGTCCGGCCACGAGGAACGAACTGTAATCGGGCTGCGTCGAGGCATAGCCGTAGGCCGAGAGCACCTTCTGCTGCTGGTTCAGGTCGAGGTCGATCAGTCCGGCCTGTCCGTTGTAGAGGATCGAACCTACGATGTCGCTGATGTCGGTCGATTTGTCGTTCGCGCCCGGCAGACGCCAGCCCAGCATGACGTTGGCCGCTTCGAGTCCGTAAACCTCCTTCACCACGGGAGTCGTGATCGGCTTTTCGGGTTCGAACTGCAGTTCGGGCAGGTTGGGATTGGGCTGCATGTCGCCGAAGTACTTCTCGATCGTGGCGACCATTTCGTCGGGTTCGAAATCGCCCGAAACGCATACGGCCATGTTGTTGGGCACGTAGTAGGTCTTGTGGTAGTTTCGGACGTTGGTGATCGACGGATTTTTCAGATGTTCCTGCGTACCCAGCACGGTCTGCGTGCCGTAGGGGTGGTTGGGGAACAGCGCGGCGTCCATCGCTTCCCAGACTTTGCGGCTGTCCTGCGTCAGGGACATGTTCTTCTCCTCGTAAATGGTCTCAAGCTCGGTATGGAAGCCGCGGATCACGGGATTCTTGAAACGGTCGGCTTGGATTTTGGCCCAGTTGTCGATCTGGTTCGAGGGAATGTCCTCGACGTAGACCGTCATGTCCTGCGACGTGAAGGCGTTGGTGCCGTTGGCGCCGATGGCCGACATCAGCTTGTCGTACTCGTTGGGAATGGCGATTTTCGAAGCTTCGTAGCTGATCGAGTCTATGCGGCGGTAGATGGCCGCGCGCTCGGCCTCGTCGGCGGTCTTGCGGTAAACCTCGAAGAGACTTTCGATCTCGTCGAGCATCGGTTTCTCCGCGGCGTAGTCCGAGGTGCCGAACTGCTGCGTGCCTTTGAACATCAGGTGTTCGAAGTAGTGCGCCAGACCCGTGGTCTCCGCGGGGTCGTTCTTGCCGCCGACCTTCACGGCGATATAGGTCTGGATGCGGGGCGCCTCCTTGTTTACGCTCATGTAGACTTTCAGTCCGTTGTCGAGCGTGTAGATGCGGGTGTTCAACGGATCGCCCGCCACCGTTTCGTACTTGTACTTGGAACAAGCCGCGGCCAGCATCGCTGCGATGACTACCGCAAATAGTAGAAACTTTCTCATTATCGATAGGGTTAGAAAAGAGTTGCGAACCAGTCCCGGACGGCGGGGTAGGTGTCGGCCGTCACATGGACGAACATGCCGATCGCCGCCGCGAGTTTGATGCCCGTGCCGACGACGAACGAGAGGAACGAGCCTATGCCGACCAGAAACGCCTTGCCCGCGTCGCGGCGGTCGTTGAGCAGCTCGCCGAGCACGGCGCCGAAGAAGGGGCCGAGGATGATGCCGACGGGCGGAAAGAAGAAGAATCCGGCGAAGACGCCGACCGTGGCGCCGATGGCGCCCGAACGGGAGCCTCCGAAGCGGCGGGTCATCCACGCCGGCAGGAAATAGTCGGCGACGCTGACCGCCACGGTAATGGCCAGCCATAGCCAGATGGCCGCCGGCGACATGCTCGAATAGGAGGTGAAGTAGGCGCAGAGAAGTCCTGCGTAACTGAGTACTACGCCGGGCAGGGCGGGGACGATACAGCCGACGATGCCGACGATCGAGAGCAGAAATGCTGCGACGGAGAGTGCTATGTCCATAATATTCAGCAGTGGAAAAATATCCGTTATTTAACAAAGGTAAGCATTTATAGCAAAAAATCTCCCTGAAACGGGAGATTTTACATTACTTATGACGGTTTACCGCCTTGCAGGACGGTGAAGCCGTTATTTCACGAGCCGGTTCGTCGCCGTGTCGGGGAATACGATCCACGGCTTGAACTGCTTGGCGTCTTCGAAATCCATCAGCGCATAGGAGGCGATGATGATGACGTCGCCGACCTGTACCTTCCGGGCCGCGGCGCCGTTGAGGCAGATGCAGCCGCTTCCGCGTTCGCCCTTGATGACGTAGGTCTCGAAACGCTCTCCGTTGTCGATGTCCATAATCTGGACCTTTTCGCCCTCGATGATGTTGGCCGCCTCCAAAAGCGCCTCGTCGATGGTGATGCTGCCCACGTAATGCAGATCGGCCTGCGTGACCGTTACGCGGTGGATCTTGGATTTGATGACTTCAATCTGGAATTTCATTATCGGATACGGATGTTGTCGATTAAACGAATGTCTCCCGCCTGCACGGCGATACAGCCTTGAATACGCTCGGCGTCGCTCCATGCGGCGACCTCCTGCATCGTCTGCGCATCGACGGACTGGTAGTAGATGACCTTCAGCAGCGGATTGCGCTCCACCTCGGCCGTGACCCACGCCTTCAGCGCTTCGGGCGTCAGTTCCTGCGACTTTTCGGCGGCGGCGCGCAGGGCGGCGTAGATCTGCGGGGCTGCGGCGCGGTGCTCCGCGTCGAGCAGCGCGTTGCGCGACGAGAGGGCCAGCCCGTCTTCGCCGCGGACGATCTCGCATTCGACGATCTCGACCGGAAGCGACAACTGGTCCACCATCGCCTTGACGACGGCGATCTGCTGGAAATCTTTTTCCCCGAAGTAGGCGCGCGCCGGGCGTACGATGTCGAACAGCCGGCTGACGACCTGCGCCACGCCGTTGAAGTGACCGGGGCGTGTGGCGCCCTCCATAACCTTGTCGATCTGTCCGAAATCGAACTGACGACCGTCCGGTTCCGGGTATATCTCCTCGACCGAAGGCATCAGCACGAAATCCGCGCCGGCCCGTTCCAGCAGACGCGCATCGGCCTCCGGGGTGCGGGGATAATGTCTCAGGTCGTTTTTGTCGTTGAATTGGGTGGGATTGACGAAGACGCTCACCACGACGGTGGCGTTCTCCCGGCGGGCGCGCTCGACCAGCGAGCGGTGTCCCGCATGCAGGGCGCCCATCGTCGGGACGAACCCGATTCCGGACTGCTCCGCAGTCTCCAGCTCCGCGCGGAGCTCTTTGACGCTTGTGAATATTTTCATCTCTTCTGAAACGAACTTGCGGGGCAAAGGTATGAATTCCCGCAAACATAACGAAGAAAAAACGGAAAAAAAGCGCCGGACACTCCGGCGGCGGCGTTTCCCCGGCCGGAAACGCTTCTGCGGGGCGTTTTACCGCCTTCGGACAGGGCGCCGCCGCGCTGCGGACAAGCCGTTAGTGCGAAAAGATGTGGAATTCGTTGAATATATTTCGGGGAATGGCAAAAAGCGACTATATTTACAGATATTTAGACCCAAGCGGGAATGCCCGTCGCCCGCATCGGCAGATGCGGGAGTCCGGGGGCCTTCGTTTCCGCAATACACTGATAACCGCTCTCTCCGGGGCCGGAGACGATTTTTAATTGACTATGAAGAAAATCTTACTGTGTCTGCTTGCCCTTGCGGCCGGGCTGACCGCTTTCGGACAGAACGAAAGCTCGTTCGGCGTTCGTGCCGGTCTCAACGTGGCTAATCTCCATCTCAGCGCAGGGGGCCTGAGCGCGTCGCTGGACTCGCGCGCCTCCTATCATGTGGGCTTTGCCTATCAGCAGCCCCTGCTGCGGGTGCTTCCCCTCTATTTCGAAACGGGACTTTACCTCTCCGGACGCGGGGCGTCGGTGACGGCGGGCGATCTGGATTTGGGCGTGGAAGGAAAGGCCAAATTCAATATGCTGTACCTGCAGGTTCCGGCTGTGGTGAGCTGGCACTTCAATATTAAAAGCGTCTCGATCCAGCCAGCCGCCGGCGTCTATTACGGTTTCGGCATCCACGGCAAGCTCAAGGGCGACGCCGCGAAAGTCGATCTGTTCAAGGAGATTTCAGTGCCCGTCGAGGACGGCTCCGTCGAAGGCCAAGTGTTCAAGCGTTCCGATTTCGGACTGCGCTTCGGCGTAGGGGTTACCGTCATGAAGCATTACTATGCGGGCGTCGGCTACGATCTCGGCCTGCTCAATATCTCCAAGGATTCGGGCGAGGGCAAGATAAAGAACGGCAGTTTCTTCATTTCGCTGGGTTACAACTTTTAGCCCCGCTGCCTGCATAAACGGTGCGCATGTCCTTCGGGATGTGCGCATCTTTCGTATTGTTTTGTCCGTTTTTTGCTATCTTTGCCGAAGAGAAACCCCGGCTTGGACAGTCGGTGTCCCGGCAGGGCCGGTCGGCGGCTCTGCATTCGGCTTGCGCTGTCCTTGCACGGCGGGCGCTTCCCGGCGGAATCCGGTTCCGGCCGTTTGCCGGGAGCGTGCCACTTTTGGCGAGAAATTCCAAACCCGAACGATATGAAAAATTTATTGACGTTTGCATCTATGACTGTTACCGCTCTCGCACTGACCTCGTGCGGCGGGGCTTCCCGAAGCGAAACCCCGTGGATCGTCGACCGTTTCGACGACATCAAGGTCATCCGTTACGAAGTCCCCGGCTTCGAGCAGCTTCCGCTGGAGGAGAAGGAGCTGATCTATTATCTGGCCGAAGCGACCAAGTGCGGCCGCGACATCCTGTTCGACCAGAATTTCAAATACAACCTCGCCGTGCGCCGCACGCTCGAAACGGTGTATGAGAATTACGAGGGCGACCGCACGACGGCCGAGTGGAAGGCGTTGGAGAAATACCTGAAAAAGGTCTGGTTCGCCAACGGCATCCATCACCACTATTCGAACGACAAGTTCGTGCCCGAATTCACCGAAGGTTACCTGCTCGACGTGATCGAGACCATTCCCGAAGAGAAATTCGGCGAGCTGAACCCGCTGCGCGGCGAGGTCTGCAAAGCCATTTTCGACGCGTCGCTCTACAAGACGCGCCTGAACCAGACTGCCGGCGAGGACCTGATCGCCACTTCGTCGAACAACTATTACGAGGGTGTGACGCAGGCCGAAGTCGAGAAGTTCTACGCCGACATGGCGGACCCCGACGATCCCGAACCGATCTCCTACGGCCTGAATTCCAAGCTGGTCAAGGAGGACGGGGTGGTCAGGGAGCGCGTCTGGAAGATAGGCGGCATGTATTCGCCCGCCATCGAGAAGATCGTCTACTGGCTCGAAAAGGCGCAGGCCGTGGCTGCCGAGCCGCAGAAGAGCAATATCGCCGCGCTCATCAGCTATTACAAGACGGGCGATCTGCGCGAATTCGACCGCTATAACATCGGCTGGGTGAAGGATACCGTCTCGAACGTCGATTTCGTGAACGGCTTTATCGAGGATTACGGCGATCCGCTGGGACGCAAGGCGTCGTGGGAAGGCATCGTCGATTTCATGGACAAGGAGGCCTGCCACCGCACCGAGGTCATTTCGGAGAACGCGCAGTGGTTCGAGGACCATTCGCCCGTCGATCCCCGCTACCGCAAGGAGAAGGTGAAGGGCGTTTCGGCCAAGGTCATTACGGTGGCGATGCTCGGCGGCGACTGCTATCCCGCCACGCCGATCGGCATCAACCTGCCCAATGCCGACTGGATCCGCAAGGAATACGGCTCTAAGTCGGTGACTATCGACAACATCACCTATGCCTACGACATGGCCGCCCACGGCAACGGCTTCAACGAGGAGTTCGTGCTGCGTGCCGACGACCGTGCGGTGATGGACAAGTACGGCAAGCTGGCCGACGACCTGCACACCGACCTGCACGAGTGTCTGGGCCACGGTTCGGGCCAGCTGGCTCCGGGCGTCAAGGGCGGCGAGCTGAAAAGCTACAGCTCGACGCTCGAAGAGACGCGCGCCGACCTGTTCGGTCTCTACTATCTGGGCGATCCCAAAATGGTCGAGCTGGGGCTGGTACCCTCGTTCGACGTGGCGAAGGCCGGGTATGCGAAATATATCCTGAACGGCATGATGACTCAGCTGGCGCGCATCGAGCCGGGCAAGAACGTCGAAGAGTCGCACATGCGCAACCGCAAACTGATCTGCGAGTGGTGCTACGAGCGCGGCAAGGCCGACAACGTGATCGAAATGGTCAGGGAAAACGGCAAGACCTACGTCGTGGTCAATGACTACGAGAAGCTGCGCGGGCTGTTCGGCGACATGCTCCGCGAGATACAGCGCATCAAGTCCGAAGGCGACTACGAGGCGGGCCGGGCGCTTGTCGAGCGGTACGCCGTACAGGTCGATCCCGAACTGCACAAGGAGGTGCGCGACCGCTATTATGCGCTCAGCATCGAGCCTTACGGCGGTTTCGTGAATCCCGAATTCGAACTCGTGGAGAAGGACGGCGAAATCGTGGACGTCAAGATCAGCTATCCGGCCGACTACGTGAAACAGATGCTCGGTTATTCGAAGAATTATTCGTTCCTGCCCAATATCAACTGACGGTAATCTCCTTTACGAAAAGATGCGCCCTGCGAGGGGCGCATCTTTTGTTTTTCAGTGTGTCGTCATCATCGGTTCCGGGCCTCTTCGCCGCCGATGGCGAATGTCGAAACGATCACCATCTTCTCGTCCACGTTGTTGGGGTTCGAGACGATGATGCCGTATTCGCCTTCGGGCTGCTCCCCGAACGTCAGGCGGTAGGAGCTTTCCCCGTATTTCTCGGCCGAGAAGGGGAGGTATTCCATGGTGTTGGATTGGACGGCGAAGGACCCGACGGCCGAAATCACCGCCGAACGGTTCTTCTTCGTGCTTTTCATCCGGAAGATGCGCACGATCGACATCGGGTCGGCTTTGTTGTCCTTGGCGCGGACGATGAGGGCGAACGGCTCTCCGGTTTTGAACCGTATTCCGGCCCTGCCGCCTTCGATGACTATTTTTGTCTTGGATTTGCTGGCTGCGAATCCGGCAATGTATACGCCGCCGCCGGTTCGCATCTGAACGTTGTGTTTTTCGAGTTTTGCGGACGATCCGTCGGAATATATTCCGACGACCTCACCCTCGAAATCGGGTTCGAGGGTTTGTGCCGTTACGGCGTTACCCCCCCCCAAGTCATGGCCGCTACGGCCATCAGGAATAGGATTTTTTTCATCGTTATATAAATTTGGATTGTACCGCGCAAAATGCACGGCAGACAAAAATAATAATTTTCCGCAAACTGCACAACAGCCTTTTTCGCTTTTTGACGCCGACGCCGTATACGCCGCGAGACGCACCCGTGGGATGCGTCTCGCACTTTTCCGGTCTTTCGGATTTACTCCTCGACCTCTTCGAACTGGTCTTTGCCTACGCCACAGACGGGGCAGACCCAATCGTCGGGAATATCCTCGAACGACGTTCCGGGGGCGATGCCTCCGTCGGGATCGCCGACTGCGGGATCGTAAATCCATTCGCATACGATGCAACGGTACTTTTTCATCTTCTCTGTCTTTTTAAGTGAATAAAAAATGTGTTGATTTCGGTATAATGCAGTTAATTGCGTATTCTCTCCTTTTCGGGCCGTTTTTCCGGTCCGGCATTCCGTTGCTCCCGCAAATCGGATGCCGTCTTATGTCGCCTGCGTTTCTCAGGTCGTCTGCGTCTCCTTTGCGGTCTGCGCTTCCTCCCGTTCCTCCTCCTCTTCTTCCGCGGCCTCTTCGGTCAGCCGGTTGCCGCCCGGCGGCATGAGTTCGGCGACCAGACAATCCGCGTCGGAGCACGACACGTAGAGCCGCTCCTCGTATATGTCGGTGATCTCCACGAAGTTCTTCCACTCCGAAGCGTACAGACGTACGCGTTCGAACCGGCGCAGGTCCAGAAAATGGCCGTAGTAACCGAAGAATCCGCAGCCGCCGAAGAGCGGAAAGAACCATTTCATCCGCTTGGGATCGACGCGGCGTACCGAGGCGATCTCCCCGCGCTTTATCTCGGTGATGTCCAGCAGACAGCGCACCTCGACCTTTTCGTCCGTAACCACGATGTAGCGGGGAATCGACAGCGACATCAGGGCGATGAGCGCCACGATGAACGACGTGAACCACGCCGAGAGATAACCTCCCTCGTAGAGGTGGTACAGCAGTCCGCCCAGCAGTCCGAAGACCACCAGATAGATCAGCGTCCAATAGATCGTGCGGCGGCTGAAGCGGTATTTATATATTTTCTCCATCCGTTTCGTGCGTTTCTTCGCGGTCAGCCAGCAATGCTTCGGCGATGACCGTGTCTTCGGGAGTCGTGATCTTCAGGTTCGCCCGTTCGCCTTCGCAGAGAAATACAGTTTCCCCGGACAGTTCGACTACCGAAGCGTCGTCGGTGAATTCGGGCCGGTATTCCGTTTCGTAGGCGCGGCGCAGCAGTTCGGCGCGGAATACCTGCGGCGTCTGGACGATGCGCAGGCAGCGGCGGTCGATGATCTGCGAAGCCGCGCCGTCCGTTTCGCGGAACGAATCCACAGGCTCGATGACCGGAATCGCCGTGCCGTGTTCCGCGGCGGCTGCGACCGTGCGCCGGATCAGCTCCTGCGACCCCAGCGGCCGCACGCCGTCCTGTACGGCGATCAGCTCCGGATCGCGTTTCAGGGCCGCCAATCCGTTTTTCACCGAGTGGAACCGCTCCCGGCCTCCTTCGGCGACCGTGTGCGGCGCCACTTCGAAACGCGCCGACAGATTGTGCCAGAAGCCGGTGTGTTCGGCGGGCAGTACGACGACGATTTCCGCTCCGGGAAGCGCCGCGGCGAAGTTGTTGATCGTGCGCGCCAATATGGGTATGCCCCCCAGCAGCATGAACTGCTTGGGACGCGCCCCTCCCATGCGGCTTCCGCCGCCGCCCGCTACGATGATGACTCCAGTTTGTCGTTCCATATCAGTTTCTTTCCAAAACCGAGCGTATTGTCGGTCAGTTTCATATAATCGGGCCTTATCGCCCAGAGCGTCAGCTCGGCCAGCGCCGCGTAGGGAAACCGTTTGAGGTATGCCCGTCTGGCCGTTTCGTCGGCCCGCGCTGCCGTGCCGCACAACTGCAATCCCTGCACCCGGCCCACGATTTTCGTTTCGAGGACCACCGATGCCGCGACACGCGGATTGCGCTCCATTTCCTGCGCATGGCGCGTTGCGGGGTCCGATGTGAATACGAGCAGGTTTCGCTCCTTGTCGTAACAGTAGAACGCATTCGAGCAGTAGGGGACCCCTTCCGCGACGGTGGCCAGCGTCAGTACATGGTGCCGCCGGAGAAAACGCACGAAACGTTCGTTTATTGCTTCGCCGCAGCCGCTCGTTTTTGCCGTCCCGGATTCCGCGCTTCCGGGCATTTCCGCAACCGGGGTGTTCCTTTTCGCAGCCGAGACGCTTCCTTCCGCAACGGCAGCGTTCTCTTCCGCCGCCGGAGTGTTCCCCTTTGTAGTCGGGGCGCTCCCTTCTGCAGCCGCAGCGTGCCCCTTTGTAGCCGGGGAGTTGCTTTCCGCAGCCGGGGCTTCTTCCGTTTTCGTTTCCGGAACCTTGTGTTCCGTCCCCGGTTTTTCCGTGTCCCGCCTCTCCGCCGCTTTTGTTGCGACTGCCGGCTGCACCTTTTTTCCGTCCGTTTCCGCTGCCGTCATATGCGCTATTTCGCTGCCGTGGTTTCGCCTGCCGGGGCGGAAGCCGCCGGAGCCTGCGGAATTACGAGCGAATCCAGCTGCGTGATGCGCTCTTCGTCCTTCACCTCGCCGTTCAGCTCGGCCGCGATGCGGTCGCGTACGAATTCGAACGTCGCCCGGTTCTCTTTTGCGATCGGCTCGGCGGGTTCCTGCGGAACTTTCAGCGGGTCGATCGGCGTGCCGTTTTTCCAGATGCGGTAGTCGAGATGCGGTCCCGTCGAAGCGCCCGTCGATCCGACATAGCCGATCAGCTGCCCCTGCGATACGCGCGAACCCTTCGAAATGCCTTTGGCGTAGCCGCTCAGGTGCAGGTAACCCGTCATCAGGTTGCCCGCATGCTTGATCTTGAGCGTGTTGCCGCCTCCGCCGCCCCAGCCTTTGAAGGTGACCACGCCATCGGCGACGGCATGCACGGGCGTGCCTTTCGGTGCGGCGTAATCGACGCCCGTATGCGGGCGATACACCTTGTAGATCGGATGTTTGCGGGCGTAGGTGAATTTCGAGCTGATGCGCGAATATTTCAGCGGCGCCTTGAGCATCTGCTTGCGCAGGCTTGCGCCGTCATACTCCCAGTAACGGATTTTGCCGCCCTGCCGGAACGGAATGGCGTAGTACTCCTTGCCGCCCTGACAGAATTTCGCGCCCCAGATGCGGCCGATGCCGACCGAGACGCTGTCGTCGATGAACCGCTCGTCGTAGATGACCGTGAAGTTGTCGCCTTTCTGGATGCCGAAGAAGTCCACCGTCCACTGGTAAATGTCCTCCATTTCGGCGGCCAGCGCATAGGGCAGCTCCTGCTCCATGATAGCGCCCCAGAGCGACGAGTTGATCGTGGCGCTCTTCTTGGTGCGGCGCACGGTAAACTGTTTTTCGCCCGTGCGGACGCTCACCGAGTCGTCGTGGAATCCGAAGACCACGTATTCGGCGACGTTGCGTTCGTAAACCAGATAATCCAAGTGCGGGGCATAGAGCGAATCCTCGTGGATGAAGGCCGTGTACTTGTGTCCCGCGCGGATGTTGCGCAGCGGGAAAATATCCTTCGAAGCCTTGTCGAGCCGGTCGATCGTCAGCGCCGAAACGCCGAATCCGTTCAGGATTTTGCCTAGCGTTTCGCCGCTTCCCACCTCGCCGGTCTCGGTGCGGTAATTGTCGGCGTTGATGCCGTATACGATATTGTGCTGCTCGGCGGCTTCCTCCCCGGCCGTCTCCTGCTGCTGCGTTCTGCTGCACGCCCCCGCCGCAACCAGCAGCAGGACGCATATGGGTAATCTGAGACTTTTCATAATCGAAACAAAGATATAAAAAAACGACTCTTCCGCCAATTTTATTATTCGTTTGTTAGTGAGGCCTGAGATTTGCTTTTTTTTGTTTTGCGTTCCGAAGATTTATTTCTACCTTTGAAAAATTGTGTAGATAAACAGACCGAAGATGTTGAAATGCCTGCTTGCACCTGCAGCTCTCTTATATAAAGCGGGGGTGACTTTCCGTCACCGCTTGTTCGACTGGGGAGTGCTCAAAAGCGAGAAGTTCGACATCCCGGTCGTCTGCATCGGCAACATCACCGTCGGCGGTACGGGCAAGACCCCGATGGCCGAAATGGTGATCGCCTACATGTCGCAGATGCACAACGTGGCCCTGCTGTCGCGCGGCTACGGTCGCCGCACCAAAGGCTACCGGGAGGTGAAGACCGATTCCCACTACCGCGACGTGGGCGACGAACCGCTTCAGATCAAACTCAAATTTCCCGGCACGGTGGTCGTCGTGTGCGAGAAACGCGCCGAGGGCATCCGCCGCATCCGGGCCGAACACCCCGAAGTAGACCTCATCATCATGGACGACGGCTTCCAGCACCGTTATGTGGAGCCGAAGATCAATATCGTGATGATCGACGCGACGCGCCCCATTCAGCATGACAGGATGCTGCCGCTCGGAACGCTGCGCGACCTGCCCGAAGAGCTGCACCGCGCCCACTATTTCGTGGTCACGAAGTGTCCTGAGAAGATGGCCCCCATCGACCGGCGCATCATGCGCAAGGTGCTGATTCAGGTCGCCTACCAGCGGGTGTATTTCACCCGTTTCGAGAGCTTCATGCCCCAGCCGCTCTATCCCGATGCGGCCCCGGACGAACCGCTTCTGCACGGGCGGCAGGTCATCGCGCTTTCGGGCATCGGCAATCCCAAGCCGTTCCTTGCGACGCTGCGCGAACGCTACGAGGTCGTGCAGGAGATGACGTTGGAGGACCACCATGTTTACAAGGTCCGCGACCTGAACCGGCTTCGGGACCTGCTGGGCCGCTGTCCCGGTGCGGTCATCGTGACGACCGAAAAGGACGCCGTGAAACTGACCAACCGCGCCAAGATCCCCGAAGAGATCCGGCGCAGCATATACTATTTACCGATAAATATTTCATTCATAGAGGATTCGGCTACGGATTTTCTGCAAAAACTAGAAGAAGATGTTAGAGGAAATTAAAAAAACGGCGGCTTTCATCGACGCCGCCACCGACTCTTTCGCTCCCGAAGTGGGCGTCATCCTCGGCACCGGTTTGGGCGGCTTCGCCGATAAGATCGAGACGCGCTTCGCCATCGAATACAAGGATATTCCGGGATTCCCCGTCTCCACGGTCGAAGGACACAAAGGCCGTATGATTTTCGGCATGGTCGAGGGCCGCAGGGTCGTGGCCATGCAGGGCCGTTTCCACTATTACGAAGGCTACGGCATGCAGCAGGTGACGTTCCCGGTGCGCGTCATGCGGCAGCTCGGCATCAAATACCTTTTCGTATCGAACGCTTCGGGCGGCATCAACACCTCGTTCCGCGTTGGCGACCTGATGGTCATCACCGACCATATCAACCTGATGCCCAATCCGCTGATCGGCCCCAACATCGCCGAACTCGGTCCCCGCTTTCCGGATATGCACAACTGCTACGACAAGGAGCTGATCGCCAAGGCGACCGCCATCGCCGAGGAGGAGAATATCAAGCTCCAGTACGGCGTGTACGTGGGCGGCACGGGGCCGACGTTCGAGACGCAGGCCGAATACCGCTATTTCAAGAATATCGGCGGCGATGCGGCCGGCATGTCCACCGTGCCGGAGGTGATCGTGGCGCGCCATATGTCGATCCCGGTCTTCGGCGTTTCGGTCATCACCAACTGCGGACTCTCGGACGAAGTGGGCGACCACGAAGACGTGCAGCGTCAGGGCAAAAAGGCCGGAATCAAGATGGAAGTGCTCTTCAAGCGCATGATAAAGGAGCTTTAGAAGGAATGCCGTTTCGGGCCGTGCCGGTTTTGTTGCGGCGTTGGACGGACTGTCGTTCCGGGTTTTTGTCACGGACGTTCGCTGCGGAGTCGTCGGGGATGTGGCTTGGATCTTCACCGCTGTATCCCGGTTTTGGCGCCGGGCCGCTCCGCAGAAGTGCCGGATGCGGATTTCTCCCGGTCCGTCGTGTATTTATTGATAATTTTAATGTTATAGAATATGGTAAATAAGGTAATTTTGATCGGCAACGTCGGTATCGACCCCGAAATCCGGACCACCGAAGGCGGCGTGAAGGTCGCCCGCATCCGTCTGGCTACGACCGAACGGTTGTTCGACCGGCAGGCCAACGAGGCCAAGGAGCATACCGAATGGCATACGATCACGCTTTGGCGCGGTCTGGCCGACGTGGTGGACAAGTATGTCCGCAAAGGCACGCAGATTTACGTCGAGGGACGCCTGCGCACCCGCGAATGGATGGACAAGGACAATAACAAACGCTATACGACCGAGATTCTGGCCGATGTGATGAATCTGCTGGGCCGCCGCAGCGACAACCCGTCGTCCGACGGACAGCAGGGCTATGGATCGCAGCAGGGTTACGGTTCGCAGCAGTCCTCTGCCGGACAGTCTGCAGGCGGCTATCAGCAGCCTGCGGCTCCGAAGCCCGCCCCCGCGCCGTCGATTCCCGCCGATGATCCGGACGACCTGCCGTTCTGATCCGGACGACCTGTCATTCTGATCCGGATGACCTGCCGTTTTTGAAATATGAAAACAAGACCTCCCGGCTTCGAAGAGACCGGGAGGTTCGTTTTATCTGCATCGTCTTGACCGCCGGACCCGTTTGGGACGAAGGCCGACTTTTGTGTGGAATCTGTTTGTGTGGAATCCGACCTCGGTGAGGAACCGGATTTACGGACCGGATACACCGATAATTCGGGAGATGGGGGCTTTTCTTGCTGTTGCCGTTCAGCCGCACCTCCGTTCCGTTTTTGTGTTTCGGAGCCTCGTTGAGAGTTTCTGGCGGCGCCCTTTTCGAGCCGCATCAGTATCGGATACGCTCTGTCGTCGGTCCGCAGGGGTGTAGCCGCGAACCCTTCATTACGGGGGGGGGCGTCAGTCGTTCTTGCGGATGTTGAGCCGTTCCCAAAGCCATTCGGGAATCATCTTCCAGAAGAATACCATGACCGCATAGCGGCGGTCGATCACCACGCGGCGGCGCTGCCGCTTCAGGACCTTCATAATCCGTGCGGCGACCTTCCCGACCTGCATCAGCATCGGATAATGCCCGTCGCCGGCCAGCAGGGGCGTGGCGACGAATCCGGGGCGGATGTCCGTAAAGCGGATATTCAGCTTCTCCATATGCGCCAACTGCGCCAGTGCGTCGATGTAGGTGTTCTGCATGCGTTTGGTGGCCGAGTAGGCCGGTGCACTGCCGAGTCCTTTGGTGCCTGCGATCGAACTGATGACGGCCAGATGCCCGCCGCCGTGAGCGCGGAAATAGGCGAAAGCCGCCGTCACCATGCGCACGAATCCTTCGCCGTTGGTGCGCAGGGTGTCGATCTCGATGTCGGGATGCAGCTCGGTGTTGCGTTTCCCGATGCCCGAACAGTGCAGGTAAATGTCCATTCCGCCCAGCTTGTCGATCAGGCGTGACAGATGTTCGGGCGCATCGTCGCGCGTGATGTCCAGCGATTCGGTCACGATCAGGTCCGGAGCTTGGGTGCGGAGTTTTTCGAGCGCCTCCTCGCGCCGGCCTGCGGCCCCGATCTGCCAACCCGCCTGAATACAGAGTTTTGCGACTTCGAGTCCGATGCCCGATGTCGCTCCGACGATGACGATGCGTTTCATACCGATGCGGTTTTAGTGGTTTATACCTTAAAAGTAATGATTCTTTCCGGGAAATGCAAATCCCGGTCCGAACATACCGGAAACGCTTGTGGGAATAGTCGTCGGAACATTTGCCGGAATGCCGCTCGAAACGCTTGTCAAGGGGAAGGCCGTTCTCGGAGACATCTGGGACCGTCCGCCGCCCGGCGGAATTACAAAAATAAGGAGTCGCGGGGACTCCTTATATAAAACATGCAGAAAAATTGAACCGTATCCGTTTACTCGCCCGTTTTCATCGCTGCTTCGAGCATAACCTGCCGTTGTGCGGCGCTCATCTTCGATGTCGGCATTCGCAGCAGCATGCAGCTGAAATCATTGTCTTCGCCCGCCGCATAAGCCTGCACGAATTCCCAGCCGCGGCATACCATGTAGTTCAATGCGTCGATGCACGAGTTGAACGTGATCGCACGTCCTCCGGCATCTGTTATGAGACGGTTCTTTTTCGTCATAGGCTGCCCGAAATCGAATGCGACATAAATGCCGTTGCGTCCCGCTCCTTTGTACCCGCTGATTTCGCAGTAGACATATTCGGGAAGTGCGGGCGGTGTCGCGAGCAGCACTTTGCCCACCGCGTCCTGCGCAGGAGCCTGTCCGGCTGCGGGGAGCCAGCAATAGAGGCATGTCAGCAGAATCACCGCCGGCTTCATTCTCATTCCGATTAGTAGTCTTTCACTTCGAGCTGGACGCATTCTATGCCTACTTTGCACAGCAGATTCAGCCCCTCTTCCGAGCGGTATTCCTCGCAGTACACCACCCGTTTGATACCAGCCTGAATGATCAGCTTCGAACATTCGATGCAGGGGGCGGCGGTGATGTAGAGCGTCGAGCCGTCGCAGTTGTTGGCGCTTTTGGCGACCTTGGTGATGGCGTTGGCTTCGGCGTGGAGGACATAGGGCTTGGTGTGGCCGTTTTCATCCTCGCAGATGTTCTCGAACCCCGAAGGCGTGCCGTTGTAACCGTCGGATATGATCATCTTGTCCTTGACGATCAGCGCTCCGACCTTGCGGCGCACGCAGTACGAATTCTCCGCCCAGATGCGCGCCATGCGCAGGTAGCGGATATCCAGCTGACGTTGTTTTTCTTCGTTGTAGCCCATTGCCGGTTTACATTCCTTTGCCGTGGCACTGTTTGTATTTCTTGCCGCTTCCGCAGGGGCAGGGATCGTTGCGGCCCACTTTCTTCTCGACGTGCATCGGCATCGGTTTCTGCTTGTCCTGCTGTCCTGCCTGCGCAGCCGCCTGCATGCGCGAAGCCTGCAGTTTGTTCACGTCCACCTTGGCGCGCTCCTGACGCTGGCGCTGTACGGCTTCGGCGTTTTGATCGCGCACGGGGATATAGGCCTTGTTGAGGATCGACAGCACGTCGCGGTTGACCTTGACGATCATCTTCGAGAAGAGTCCGAACGATTCGAACTTGTAGATCAGCAGCGGGTCTTTCTGCTCGTAGGTGGCGTTCTGCACGCTCTGGCGCAGGTCGTCCATTTCGCGCAGGTGCTCGCGCCATGCGTCGTCGATGGTGGTGAACATCACCACTTTCGAGAATATCTTGTAGATCTCCGCGCCGTCCGTGTTCTTGCATTTCAGCAGGTTCACCGGGACGTTGTAGCCCAGATGGCCGTCCGTAATCGGGAAGTAGATGTTCGAATCCAGCTGATCCTTCTTATCCTCGTAGATGCGCTCCATGACGGGGCGTACCGTGTCGGCCACGGCCTTGGCACGGCGTGCATAGGTCTCCTTGAGGTCTTTGACGATCAGTTCCACCAGTTCGGCGGGCTTCGCCGAGCCGTAGGTCTCTTCGCCGAACGACGGTTCTACGGCCACTTCGCGGATCAGCTCGAAGCGGAAATCCTCGAACTCGATGCCGCGGTTGGTCTCCACGAAATTGTCGGCGTAGTCGTACATGATGTTGTTGAGGTCGATCTCGATGCGCTCGCCGTAGAGTGCATGACGGCGACGGGTGTAGATCACCTCGCGCTGCGAGTTCATCACATCGTCGTATTCCAGCAGACGCTTACGGATGCCGAAGTTGTTCTCCTCGACCTTCTTCTGCGCACGCTCGATGGCGCGCGTCATCATGCCGGCCTGAATCACCTCGCCCTCCTTGAGTCCCATGCGGTCCATCATCGAGGCGATGCGGCCCGAACCGAACAGACGCATCAGGTCGTCTTCGAGCGATACGAAGAACTGCGACGATCCGGGGTCGCCCTGACGTCCGGCGCGTCCGCGCAGCTGGCGGTCCACACGGCGGCTTTCGTGGCGTTCGGTGCCGATGATCGCCAGACCTCCGGCCTGCTTGACTTCGGGCGTGAGCTTGATGTCGGTACCGCGGCCGGCCATGTTGGTCGCAATGGTCACCTGTCCCGAACGTCCGGCCTCGGCCACGACTTGGGCCTCCAGCTGGTGCTGCTTGGCATTCAGGACGTTATGCTTGATGTTGCGGAGCTTGAGCATGCGGCTCAGCAACTCCGAGATCTCGACCGACGTGGTACCCACCAGCACCGGACGGCCCGCTTCGACCAGCTTTACGATCTCTTCGATCACGGCGTTGTATTTCTCGCGCTTGGTCTTGTAGATCAGGTCCTGACGGTCGTCGCGGACCACGGGACGGTTGGTCGGAATCACCACGACGTCGAGTTTGTAGATGCTCCAGAACTCCGAAGCCTCGGTTTCGGCCGTACCGGTCATACCGGCCAGCTTGTGGTACATGCGGAAGTAGTTCTGAAGGGTGATCGTCGCGAATGTCTGCGTCGCGGCTTCGACCTTGACGTGCTCCTTGGCTTCGATCGCCTGATGCAGTCCGTCCGAATAGCGGCGTCCGTCGAGAATACGGCCCGTCTGCTCGTCGACGATTTTCACCTTGTTGTCCATCACCACGTATTCGACGTCCTTCTCGAACATGGCGTATGCCTTGAGCAGCTGATGCACCGTGTGCACGCGCTCCGACTTGATCGAGTAGTCGTTGATCACCTCGTCGCGTTTGCGGGCCCGTTCCTCGGCCGAAAGTCCGCTCTTTTCCAGCTCGGCCACTTCCGCACCGATGTCGGGCATCACGAAGAAGCCGTCCTCGTTGAAGTATTTCGACAGCACTTCGTGGCCTTTGTCCGTCAGTTCCACCGAGTTGAGTTTCTCGTCGATGACGAAGAACAGGTCGTCGGTGATTTCGGGCATGCGGCGGTTGTTGTCCTGCATGTAGGTGTTTTCGGTCTTCTGCATCAGCGCCTTGACGCCCGTTTCCGAGAGGTATTTGATCAGCGGCTTGTATTTGGGCAGACCTTTGTGCACACGGTAGAGTTTCACGCCGCCCTCGTCGTTCTTGCCTTCGGCGATGAGCTGGCGGGCCTCCGCCAGCAGCCCCGTCACGAGGTTCTTCTGCAGGTTGTAGAGGTGGTCGATGGCCGGGCGGTACTGCTCGAACATCTGGTCGTCGCCTTTGGGCACTGGACCCGAAATGATAAGCGGCGTACGTGCGTCGTCGATCAATACGGAGTCCACCTCATCGACGATGGCGAAGTGGTGCTTGCGCTGTACGAGGTCGGCGGGCGACGAAGCCATGTTGTCGCGCAGGTAGTCGAAGCCGTATTCGTTGTTCGTGCCGAAGGTGATGTCGGCCATGTATGCCTTGCGCCGGGCGTCGGAGTTGGGCTGCGTGTCGTCAATGCAGGCCACCGACAGCCCGTGGAACTGGTACATCGGCCCCATCCACTCCGAGTCGCGCTTGGCCAGATAGTTATTGACCGTCACGAGGTGCACGCCCTTTTTTGCGAGGGCGTTGAGGAATACGGGGAGCGTCGCCACGAGGGTCTTTCCTTCGCCCGTCGCCATCTCGGCGATCTTGCCTTTGTGGAGCACAACGCCGCCGAACAGCTGTACGTCGTAGTGGATCATGTCCCACTTCACGTCATTGCCGCCGGCCATCCAGTGATTGGCGTATACGGCCTTGTCGCCCTCGATGGTTACGAAATCCTTGGCGGCGGCCAGATCGCGGTCGAAATCGTTGGCCGTGACCACTACCGTCTCGTTCTGGGCGAAGCGGCGCGCCGTGTCCTTCATGATGGCGAACGCTTCGGGCAGTATTTCGTCGAGTTTCTCCTCGATCTTTTCGTCGATGCGTTTGGTCGTCTCGTCGATCTCCTTCGAGACCTTCTCCTTCTCTTCGAGCGACGTCTCGGCCAACTCCAGCTTGGCCTTCAGCTCCACGATGCGGGCTTCGTCGGCTGCGATGAAATCGGCGATCTGCTTCTTCAGCGCTTCGCTCCGGGCGCGCAGTTCGTCGTTGGAAAGGGCTTCTATGGCAGGGTAGACTGCTTTGATCTTTTCGAGATAAGGCTCGATCTGCTTGCGGTCCTTGTCGGCTTTGGAGCCGAAGATGAGTTTGATTAAACTGGCAGCTATATCCATATTCGTTTTCTGATATTTCGGGGTTGTGGTTGTAAATCCTACAAAGATACTTATTTTTCCCGAATGCACAAAAAAATAGGTCCCTATAAAGGGACCCGAAGCGGGTTTTCCGCGATTCGGAGCCGCATTCCGGCCGACGGGTCACCGTCTTTTGTGAAGCCGGTAGTAGAGGACGAAAAGCGCGGGCGCGCGGTTTATCAGGAAATGGCGGAAGTTGTATCTGCGGAATGCGAGCGGCAGGACTCCCTGCTGCCGGGCGTCGCGCAGCATTTCGCGGGCGTTTCCCTGCCTGCCGAGTATCGTCTGTTTGCAGGCGAAAAACATCGTTTTGCCCACGTGCAGCCGCATCAGGCGTGCGCCTTCCGGATCGCTTTCTTCGATACGGGCCGCGAAGCCGGTCAGGCTTTTCATCGCCCGGACAAAGTCCGAGCGGCGCTGCGGATCATAGCTTCCCATGAACGATCCGTTGTGCTGCAGGTAGTTGTACGCCCGGATCGGGACATATCGGATCCGTTTTGCGAAGTAAATGGCGCGCGGGGTGAACTCTTCGTCCTCGTGCCGCATCGGGAGCATGCCGAGTCCATGCCGTTCGAGCATCGCCCGGTCGTAGAGGTAGGCGCAGGCCATGGGCAGGAAACAGTCCCGACGCAGGAAATCGCGTCCGCTCTGCACCTCCCCGCCGCCGCGTGCGAAAAGCCCGTCGCTCCAGAGCGGAAGGTCGCCGCCGTGTTCGTCGACGCCCGCCATGTCGAAACAGAGCATGTCGAGGCGCTCCCGGTCCATGATCTGCGTCAGCCCTCCGAGTACGCCGGGCGAAAGGTAGTCGTCCGCATCCACGTACATGACATATCTGCCCGCGGCGCGCTCCGTGCCGTAATTCCGTGCCAAGCTTACGCCTTCGTTGGGCTTGGCGTGCACTTGGACGTTCGCATGCCCGCAGGCCGCCCGCTGCGCTGCGGCCAACGAACCGTCGGTCGATCCGTCGTCCACCACGATCACCTCGTACTCTTCGGGCGGCAGGTCCTGATCGAGGGCCGAAGCGATACACTTGCCGATCAGCCCTTCGAGGTTATACAGCGGAATTATGATGCTGATTTTTTTCATGACGCGAGAAGTCGGACGAGGAACAGACGTTTGTGAATCCAGACCCTCCACGACGGATAGAAGAGTCCGCAGGCCATTTTGTACCGGCGCATAAGCTGCCGTTTGAGCAGCTTGGGATCGTGTGAATGCCGGATGCCGGCCTTGTAGAGACGTGTGAGAATGCGGCGGTACGAGGCGAGTTCCCTTTTCTTCACGTCCCCGGTCCGCAGGGAGAAACGGGTGAAGATGCGGGCTTCATCGTCCGAGAGCCGGACGCCCAGTTTGCGCGCGAGTTGTTCCTGCTGGGTAAGCTGGGCGCTGAGGGTCTGGCGGTCCAGCTGGCGTGTCGAGATTTGGTCTTCCCATCGGCGGTAGAAGGTCAGGTACTCCGGAATGTTGGCCATGCGGAGGTGTTCCGAAAGATCGACCCATAACTGATAGTCTTCGGCCATACACTCCCGGAAGCGTATGCCGGTCCGTTTGAAAGGTTCGCTGCGCAGCATGACGGACGACATGCCGAACGGGCACCCGAAAAACAGCTGGTGCTGGATTTCCTCGTGGGTGAGCGGGACTTGGATTTTCAGTTCGCCATCACCCCCCCCCTTGTGCCGAACATCGTGTAGTAACTGCCGCAGATGTCGGTTTGCGGGTGTCGTTCGAAGAAGGCGAGCTGTTTGGCGAAGCGTTCCGGAGAGCAGAGGTCGTCCGCATCCATGAAGGTGATGAATTTTCCGCGGGCGGCGTCCAGCGCCCGATTGCGGGTGCGTGCGGCTCCCGAATTGAGCTCGTTGTGCATCAGTACGATGCGGTCGTCCTTTGCGGCGTAGGCGCGTGCGATCTCGGCCGAAGCGTCGGTCGATGCGTCGTCGATGACGATCAGTTCGAAGTCGCCGACCGTTTGCCGGAGGACGTTCTCGATGCTTTCGCCGACGAATCGCTCCGCATTGTAGAGCGGCATGATGACGCTGATCAGTGGTGTCTGTTTTTGCATGGCGGTAGAGTTAGTTGTTTCCGATTTTCAGATTGTTCAGGATGCGCCGTCCGACGGGGCACTCCGCGCACCGTTTGGCGGCGCAGTATTCCGTCGCCAGCTGCAACAGGGCCTGCGACTCGAAGGCGCTGCGGGGCGTCAGCCCCGCGTCGTGCCAGCCGCGCATGTAACGGTTGTCCTCCGCGGGCAGGCGTTCGAGCAGCGTCAGGGCGCTGTCGCGCAGGGCTTCGCGTCCGGTGTAGCTGCCGTAGGCAAATTGCAGCACCGAGACGAGGTTGATGCCGATGATGTTGGCCTTGAAAGCCCCCAGACGCTTGGGCCGGTCGTCGCCTGCGATTCCCGGAATATGGTGCGTCCGCCAGTAATCCGAGGCCTCGACGCAGAAAAGCCGCCGGATCTCCTCTTCCGTGCGGCAGGCCATGGCGCGCTCCATGACGAACTCGTCCTGAGCGAAGAATTCCGCGGCTTGCGCCAGCCGCAGTACGGGGTGGTTGGCCGGGCGTATGTCGCCCAGCTGCCAAGCTCCGGCCTGCATCGGTTCGATGTCGTATTTGGCCGCCAGATATTCGAAATTGCGGGCGAGGTTGAGCGTGTAGGTGTCGTGCGGATAGAGCGCCAGCAGTCCCGACGCTCCGAAGAGCAGCGATTCGACGGCATGCGGCGCCAGCCGTTCGCGCAGAACGGTTTTGTAGGATACCCGCCGCGCCAGCGTAAGGTAGGCTTCCTGATTCTGACGGTCGCCCAGCGTGCGGAAGTAAAGCAGGTAGAAGGTCTGGTTCCAGTTCTCCGCCGCTTCGTGCCGCAGCGCCTCCACCATGCGCATTTTGCGTTCGAGCCGGTCGAAGAGCAGCGACGTGCATATCTCGCTGCGCTGCAAGGCAGACTGCCCCGCGAGGAATCCGCCGCAGGCGTAAGCCCCGGCTCCGGCCCGAAGCCGGTTCATCGCGCGCTGTTCCCGCTCCGCCGTCATGCTAAAACAGGTTGAGTTCCAGCAGTGCCTCTTCCGACATCATGCTTTTGTCCCATACGGGATCGAACGTGAGAATCACGTTCACCGACTTCACGCCTTTGACTTTGGCTACCTGCTGGTTTACGTCTTCGACGAGCATGTCGGCCATCGGGCAGTTGGGCGCGGTGAGCGTCATGCGGATGTTGGCGACGCCGTCGGGCGTGTAGTCGATCTCGTAGATCAGTCCCAGATCGTAGATGTTCACCGGGATTTCGGGGTCGTATATGTTCTTGAGCGTAAGGACGATCTCCTTCTCGACCTTCAGTATCTCTTCGGGTGTCATCGTGACATTGAAATTAAGCGTTGAAAACTAAAAACCGCCGGAAACTCTCCCTTCCGGCTTCCCGGTTCCGGCCGATTCGCAGGGCCGGACGCCTCTTCTGCCGAAAGAAACGTTGGTTTCCGATTTTTTATTTTTCGTTCGCACCGTCCTTGCTCGCGAAGGCCAGCGCATAGAGCCGCATCTGCTTGACCATCGACAACAGGCCGTTCGACCGCGTGGGCGAGAGGTTTGCGCTCAGGCCGATGGCGTCGATGAAATAGAGCTCCGTGTCGAGAATCTCCTGCGGCGTGCGACCGTTCAGCACGCGGATCAGCAGGGCGATGATGCCCTTGGTGATTATGGCGTCGCTGTCTGCGGCGTAATAGACCCGGCCCTGCTCCATGCGGGCGTCCACCCATACGCGCGACTGACACCCCTCGATCAGGTACTGTTCGGTGCGGTGCTCGGCGGGGATGGGCGGCAGCGAATCGCTCAGGCCGATGAGGTAGTCGTATTTGTCGAGCCAGTCGTCGAATACCGAGAACTCCTCGATGATCTCCTCCTGTATCTTATCCATGTCCGTATATTTTTTTAATCCTTAAAAATCGATGATTTCCGGGAGCACTTCGCCCTCCGACGCCGCAGGTTCGGTGATCTCCAGCACCCGCGCCACGGTCGGCGCCACGGCCGTCATGTCCACGCGGCGCTTCACGCGCAGGGGACCGGCTCCGAAGCCGTAAAATACCAGCGGCACCTGCGTGTCGTAGCCGTACATCGAACCCGACGACGATGCGCAGCGGTCGTTCTCCTCGATCCAGCCGGGCATCAGGTTCATGATCACGTCGCCCGAACGCCGGGGATAGAAGCTGTTCTGCATCTTGCGGGCGTAGCCGCTGCCGAAGTAGCTCGTGCGCATGGCCGTGGCCGAGAGGGCGTGCGAGACGCCGCGGAACTGCATGGCGAAGATTGCCACCTCGTTCTGCACGTCGGCCAGATTGAGTCCCCGCTCGTAGATGAGGTTGTGGTTCAGGTAGAGGCATTTGTCCTCGTACTCCAGCACCCAGTTGCCCATGCCGTAGCGGACGTTCAGGAACCCGTTTACGATCACCTCGAACTGCCGGGCGTTGAACCGGTCGGCCTCTTCGCGGCCCGCGTCGTACGAGGGGCTGGTTCCGTGGTCCGACGTGAATACGACGAGCACTTCGCCGTTCTTGACCTGCGCGAATACGAACGTCAAAAAGTCGGCCAGATCGCGGTCGAGCCGGTAATACATGTCCTCCGCCTCGACCGATTCGGGACCGTAGGCTTCGCTGATGCGGCGCGACGAATCGAGACAGATGTTCAGCAGGTCGGGCGTGCCGTCGGTGCCGAGCTTGAACTGGGCGATGGCCTGCTTGGCGAAGCCGAATACGGCGGTGTTGCCCGCCGGGGTGTAGAGCATCCGGTCGAAATCGGTGGTGAGCTTCAGGCGGCCGCTGCCCGTCTCGTCCTTCTCCTTTTTGTTCTTGCCCGTGAGGATTACGTCCCAGTTGCGGGAGTTGACGTAGCGGCCTTTTTCGTAGAGCGTCCGCCATTCGGGGGCGATGTACGAGAGGTTGTAGCGTTCGCGGTTGCTGCGCGCCACCCATTCGGGAACGTCGGCGGCGTAGTAGGGCGAGGTGGTCCAGCCGCAGCGCGCCGAGTCGAGCCAGAAGACCTCGCCGCCGCGTCCGCCCAAGACGATCGCCGACGTGGCTTCGGCCGCCACGGTGACGGCTTTGCTGCCGGGTTCGTGCTGCAGGAGCGCTTCGGAGAGCGTTGGGGCGATCAGGTTGTAGGGGCCTGCGCCGTTGCGTCCGGCGATCAGCTCCACGGCCTCGTTGGCGACGTAGTCGCGCCAGCGCGAGCCGATGACCCCGTGCGTCGAGGGCATCGCGCCCGTCGATAACGTGGCCAGCGACACGGGCGTGGTGGTCTGCTGGTAGTCATAACGGCTGTCGGCGAAGACCGTGCCGCCGTCGATCAGGTGCCGGAGTCCCCCTTCGCCGTAATTGTCGGCGTAACGCGAGAGGTCTTCGGCGCGCATCGAGCCGACGACGATATTGACGACCAGCCGGGGCCGTGCGGCCGAGACTTCGAGGGCCGCGAAGGCGGCTATGGCGAGTAAGATGATTTTGTGCTTCATGGTATGCGAATGATAGACCGCAAATTTACGAATTTATTTCGATACATCGGCGGAAATATTCCGCTTCGGTCCGAAAATCGATCTGCGGCAGCGCCGCGATCTCTTCGAGCCTGCGGCGGCAGAACTCGCGGTAGGTTGCGCTCTGCGGGTTTCGGGGCCGGTGCGCTGCGGCCACGACGATATGGTGGACGTCGGGCAGCAGACGCCGGGCCTGCTCCGAGAGAACCGCCGCCGAGAACTTCTCCCAGACGTATTCTACGGCCTGCGGAGCCGGATGCACCAGATCGTCGGCGTAGAACCGGTAGTCGCGCAGGTCGTCGTTGAGAATTTCGTATGCGGGGAAATAGTGTACGTCGGGAAAACGTTCCGCCAGCTCTTCGGCGGCCAGACGGAGCGCGGCTTTGCTCACGGCGTTGCCCGCCAGTGAGTCGCCGAGATGCCGCACGGGGCTGACCGTAAGGATCACCTCCCTGCCGCCGAGCGGACCTGCCATGAGGTCTGCGAAAGCGGTGACGATCTCGTCCACGCCCAGCCTGCGCCGCGTGAACTCCGCGGCGGGCCGGCGGTGGCAGTTGGCGACCACTGCGCCGTCGTGTTCGTAGACCCACGCCGTGCCGAAGGTCAGCACGATCCGGTCGGCCGCGCGCAGCGCTTCGGCTCCGCTTTTTCGGGCGGCGTTCATCGCCGCGAGGGCTTGGTCCGCCTCCGGGGCGGAAAAAGAGCCGTGGAATCCGTAATGGAACCACAATTCGCCGTCGAATCCCAATTCCGAATGTCGTACGGGACTCTCCCCTGCGTAGCTGCGCAGCGCGGCGGCGATGGAGAGCGGGTTGAACAGAATGCCTGAAGGATTGGCCGTGACGCGGAATTTTGCCTGTGCCAGCCGTCCGGCGATGTGTTCCGCGAAACAGGAGCCGAGGGCCAGTATGCGGTTCTCGTAGCCGATCTTCGTACCAAGGGGCGCAATTTCGATTTCGGTGCGGAATTTCATACTGCAAAAGTACAAATTTTATATCTTTGCCGTATGATCTTACGGGCAAACTGCAAAATAAATCTGGGGCTGGATATCCTGCGCCGCCGTGCGGACGGTTATCACGACCTCGAAACGGTGATGTTTCCCGTGCGCGGACTTTACGACGAAGTCGAGGTCGTGCGCATGGCCAGGGCGGGTGTGGATTTCCGTGCCGAAGGGCTGGCGGTGGACTGCGAACCCGAACAGAATATCTGTATCAAGGCTTTCCGGTTGATGCACGACCGTTACGGCGTGGACGGCGTCGCCATCCGGCTCGACAAGCGGGTGCCGTTCGGCGCCGGGCTGGGCGGCGGTTCGTCCGACGGCACGGCGGTTCTGCTGGCTCTCGACCGGCTTTTCGACCTGCATCTGCCCGAAGCGGAGCTGATCGCCCGCGCCGCCGAGCTGGGCAGCGATACGCCGTTCTTCGTGCGCAACTCCCCGCAGTTCTGCACCGGACGGGGCGAGATCATGTCGCCTTTCCCGCTCGATCTTGCGGGGCTGACCCTCGTGATCGTGAAGCCGGACGAGGGGGTCTCGACGCGCGAAGCCTATGCGGGCGTACGTCCGTGGGTGCCCTCCGTGCCGCTTGCCGAGCGTCTGCGGCGTCCCGTCGCGGAGTGGCAGGAGATCGTGACCAACGATTTCGAACCGCATATCTTCGCCGCGCATCCCGCCATCAGCGCATCCAAGCGGAACTTACTCGATGCTGGTGCCCTTTACGCTTCGATGTCGGGCAGCGGCTCTGCGGTTTTCGGACTGTTCGACCGTCCCGAAAAAGCAGAGAGCCTGCGGTCGCAGACTCCCTTCATCTTTTCGTTGTAGGCGTTGCCCGGTCTTGGGCGGATGTGATTCCGGCGCTTGCCGGTGCGTTGCCCGGCTGGCCGTGCGCGCAGGCGGCGTCCGGTTTTCCCTGCTTTTGCCGGAACGTTTGCTGCATTTGCGGATCGTCGTATCCGTCGATCCGGACCTGCCGCATTCGCTGTCCGCGCATCGCATCCGTTCTGTCCGCGTGGCCTTTGCCCCTATCGCATCCGCTGTCCAGCGCGCCTGTCCGGATTGCATCTATGGTTGCGCGCATGGCACTTGTCCGCATCGCATCTGTGCTGCGCGCTTTCGTTTCTGATCCGCAGGCGTCTCCCGATCGGCTATTTTTCAGCCGCGACGCCGCAGGGTACGGCCATCTTCTCGATGCGGTGCTGGTGGCGTCCGCCTTCGAACTGCGCCGCGAAGTAGGCGTCGAGCATCGCCACGGCCTCGTCGTTGGTGATGAAGCGGGCCGGGAAGACGATGATGTTGGCGTTGTTGTGACGGCGGATGAGCGATGCGATCTCCGGTTCCCACGCCAGTCCGGCGCGGATGCCCTGATGTTTGTTGAGGGTCATGGTCATCCCTTCGCCCGAACCGCAGAGGGCGATGCCGCATTCGAATTCGCCTTTCTCGACCGCTTCGGCCAGCGGGTGTGCGTAGTCGGCATAATCGACGCTTTCGGGGGAGCCGGGGCCGAAGTCGTGGACGTCGTAACCCATGGCCGAGAGGTAGCCTACCAGAAATTCTTTCATTTCGTAGCCGGCGTGATCGCTGGCGATACCTATTTTAGTCATCGTATTTTTGTTTTTGTGTTGTTTTTAGGTTCTGTCATACAAAGATAGGCAAAAATAACGGTCGCCGCTCTTCCGGGTTCCGAATTTATGCTATTTTTGCTCCATGAAATTTTTCCTCGCCGCCTTGGGGTGTCTGTCGTTCGTGCTGGGTGTCGTCGGTATTTTCGTGCCGCTGCTCCCGACCACGCCGTTTCTGCTGCTCTCCGCCGCATTGTGGGTCCGCTCTTCGCCCCGGCTTTACGATTGGCTGTTGGCGCACCCCTGTCTGGGCGGGTATGTCCGCAACTTCCGCGAAAATCGCGCCATACCGCTTCGCGCCAAGATCGTTTCGCTCACGCTGATGTGGGGAACGATGCTCTACTGCGTTTTTGCGCCGCTCTCCGGATGGTGGTGGGCGCAGGCCGCGCTGCTCGCCGTCGCCGTGGGCGTTACTTGGCATATTCTTTCGTTTGCGACGCTGAAGAAATGAGGCTTGAAGGGAATGCCGGGCGGACAATGTCGGACGGATGGCACCGGACGGATGGCGCCGGGCAATAAGCGTCGGATGAATAACGCCGGACGAATGGCGCGGATGAAAACCGCCCGGCGTCCGGAAAGTAAAAACCGGCCCCTCGTAAGAAGGGCCGGTTCTTAGGTATCTCTGCCGGTTTACTCCTGCGCCGGCTGTTTGTCCAGCATTTCGAGCACCGAATACTGTACCGTGTAGTATCCTTCGTCCACTCCGACGACCGAGGTGCCGACTTTCAGCTTGTAGCTGTAGCCCTGTTCGTAGTCGAATCCCTCGATCCGGAACGGCCACCGCTGCCAGTCGTTCAGGCCGACTTCGGGGAAACGGACGCTGAGGTACAATTCGCCGTAGTAACTGACGGGTTCGGGGGCTACCTCCATCGTGAACGTGGGGTAGTAGCTGTCGGGAATATTGGACCGCGCCGGGGTTTTCGAGATCAGTTCCAGCAGCGAGTACCGTACGGACGATGCGTCCTGCGGCGGGTCGGCCAGCTGCTTGGCCTTGATGCGGAGTTTGTATTCGTATCCGGGTTCGTAGTCGAATCCCTCGATGCCCTCGTATACGGCGCGCCACGAGGTGTCGTCGTTGGCTTTGACGAGCAGCACGGGCTGCAGCGTGTGGAACCCGTGGGAGATGCCCAGCTGGGATGCGACGGTCCATTCCCGGACCGTATAATCGTCGTTCTTGTCGCATGCGCCGAGCGCAAAGGCGGATATGAAGAGCAGTATGATGTATTTTCTCATGGCTTTCCGTGTCGTTTCATTGTATAAATGGAGACAACCGCCTGATACTGCATGGGATATACGAAAAAAAACGGACATATGTCCGTTTTTTGCATCTTTTACCCCAAATAGCGTTCCGCCACGCCGATCAGGAACCCGAACAGCAGGCCGTTGAACACCACGACCGGGATCGCCTTGCGGTCCTTGCCCGAAAAGGTGAACAGCACCGGAATCATCAGCATCAGCGTGACGGCCATGCCGTCGGCCCACCACGGCAGGTAGGGCAGGTCGCTGTAGAAGACGATGACCGCGGCGAAGAAGTAGATGAAGAACGCCGAGAAACACGACCGCGCCGACAAATTCTGGAAAATCATCGGAATCACGTCGAGCGCTCCGGCCACGGCGCCTACCGCCAGCGAAAGGGTGAAGTGGTCCATATCCCGAAGTTTATTTCGATGCCCGTTTGCGGTCCACCTCGTGCAGCAGAATCTTGCGCAGACGCATCGAATGAGGCGTTACTTCGACGTATTCGTCGGCCTGAATGTATTCGAGCGCCTCTTCGAGCGAGAAGATCTTGGGCGGGGCGATCGAGGTCTTCTCGTCCGAACCCGACGCGCGCATGTTGGTCAGCTGCTTGGCTTTGGTGACGTTTACCGTGATGTCGTTCTGGCGCGTGTGCTCGCCGATCACCTGACCTTCGTACACCTGCTCCATCGGGCTGATGAAGAAGCGTCCGCGGTCCTGCAGCTTGTCGATCGAGTAGGCGTAGGCCGTGCCGGTCTCGCCCGAAATGATCGAGCCGTTGACGCGCATCTCGATATCGCCGACCCACGGTTCGAAGCCTTTCAGCCGGTGGGTCATGATGGCTTCGCCGGCCGTCGCCGTCAGCATGTTCGACCGCAGGCCGATGATGCCGCGCGAGGGGATGCTGAATTCCAGCCGCGTGCGGTCGCCGTTCGACGCCATGTTCGTCAGCGTGCCTTTGCGTTTGGTCGCCAGTTCGATGACCGTTCCCGAATACTCTTCGGGGCAGTCCACGGTCAGCTCCTCGATCGGTTCGCATTTTTTGCCGTCGATCTCCTTGACGATTACGCGGGGCTGGCCCACCTGCAGTTCGTAACCCTCGCGGCGCATGGTTTCGATCAGCACCGAGAGGTGCAGCACGCCGCGGCCGAAGACGTTGAAACTGTCGGCCGAAGGGCCGGGAGTCACGCGCAGGGCGAGGTTCTTCTCCAGTTCGCGGTCGAGACGATCCTTGATGTGGCGCGAGGTGACGTATTTGCCGTCCTTGCCGAAGAAGGGCGAGTTGTTGATCGTGAAGAGCATCGACATCGTCGGTTCGTCGATGGCGATGGGGGGCAGCGGTTCGGGATTCTCGTAGTCGCAGATCGTGTCGCCGATCTCGAATCCCTCGATGCCCATCAGGGCGCAGATTTCGCCGCAGGGTACTTCGTCCGCCTTCTTCTTGCCGAGACCTTCGAAGACCATCAGGTCCTTGATCTTGGTCTTCTGCATCGTCACGCCGTCGCGCTTGGCCAGCGTGACGTTCTGGCCCGCCTTGAGCGAGCCGCGCGTCACCTTGCCCACGGCGATACGGCCCGTGTAGGAGGAGTATTCGAGCGACGTGATGAGCATCTGGGGCGTTCCCTCGACGATCTTCGGTTCGGGAATCTCGTCGATGATGGCGTCGAGCAGCGGAACGATCGAGTCGGTCGGCTCGTTCCACCTGTGCGACATCCAGCCCTGCTTGGCCGAGCCGTAGATGGTCTTGTAGTCGAGCTGCTCCTCGGTGGCGTCGAGCGAAAACATAAGGTCGAAAACCTGTTCGTTCACCACTTCGGGGCGGCAGTTGGGCTTATCGACCTTGTTCACGACGACGATGGGTTTCTTGCCCAGCGCCAGCGCCTTCTGCAGTACGAAGCGTGTCTGGGGCATGGTGCCTTCGAATGCATCGACCAGCAGCAGCACGCCGTCGCACATGTTCAGGACGCGCTCCACCTCGCCGCCGAAGTCGGCGTGGCCCGGAGTGTCGATGATGTTGATCTTATAATCCTTGTAAATTACCGAGACGTTTTTCGAGAGAATCGTGATTCCGCGTTCACGCTCAAGGTCGTTGTTGTCGAGGATCAGCTCTCCGGATTGTTTGGCGTTGTCGCGCAGAATGTTGCCGGCGAGGATCATTTTATCGACGAGCGTGGTCTTGCCGTGGTCCACGTGTGCAATAATTGCGATATTGCGTAGTTTTTGCATGTGAATAGATTTTGTGGTGCAAAGGTAACAATTTCTCCGGAAAATGTACTAAATTTGTTGGCTTCTTAAAAAAGTTAAAGATCATGAAACCCACCTTCAACGTTCGGGAACAAAGCGAGATTTACATCGGTCCCACGGCCGACATCCTCTCCGGGGTGCTGCCTGAGGGGCGCGTGATCGTCGTTTCCGACGCTACGATCGACCGCCTTTACCATCCGCTGCTGGCGCCGTACGACACGGTGCTCATCGGTGCGGGCGAAAGCATAAAGACCCTGCAGACCGTGGAATCCATCTACCGGCGTTTCATCGAGCTGGGCGCGGACCGCTCCACGTTCGTGCTCGCCGTCGGAGGCGGCATCGTGACCGACGTGGCGGGTTTCGCCGCGGCGACTTACATGCGCGGACTGTCGTTCGGATTCGTCTCGACCACCCTGCTGGGGCAGGTGGACGCCAGCGTGGGCGGCAAGAACGGCGTGAATGTGGACGGGTACAAGAATATGGCCGGAACCTTCAAACAGCCGCGCTTCGTGATCTGCGATCCCGAAATGCTGCGCACGCTCTCCGACCGGGAGTTCCGTGCGGGGCTTGCCGAGGTCGTCAAGGCGGCCGTCATCGCCGACGCCGATCTTTTCACCCGGATCGAAAACGTCTCTTTCGAGGCCCTGCGCACCGATACCGACCTGCTTACGGACGCTATTTCCGCCGCGGTCCGCGTCAAGGCCGATATTGTCGAACGCGACGAGCATGAGACGGGCGACCGCCGCAAGCTCAACTTGGGGCATACGCTGGCCCACGCCATCGAGAAGTGCTCGAACCGGATGAATCACGGCGAAGCGGTGGCCGTCGGCACGGCCCTGATCACCGCCGCCGCGGTGAAGCTGGGCGTCCTGCAGCCTGCCGACCGCGACCGGATCGTGAACGTGCTGGAGAAGCTGGGTTTCGACCTCACGCCGCCGGTCGATGTGAAACGTCTGCTCAAAGAGGTGGGCAAGGACAAAAAGAGCGAGGACGGCATGCTGCGCATCGTGCTGCCCGTGGGGATCGGCGACTGCGAGGTGCGTCCGATGCCGATTGCCGATTTCGCCGCGCTCTTTGCGTAGGGCATACGACGCATATCCATAAAAAGAAAGGCCCCGCTCAACGGCGGGGTCTTTTCTATATACTACTTATCGTTAAATCTCGGTCATGGTCCTCAGCTTCTCGATGTAGGCGTCCCAGTCCGTGATGGGCTGCCGGGCTACGCCCGATTCGATCGCGGCGCGTGCCACGGCGGGCGTCACGGTGCAGAGCAGACGCGGGTCGAACGGCTTGGGAATGAGGTAGCCGCGGCCGAATTCCAGTTTACCCAGCGCATAGGCGCGCAGCACCATGCTCGGTACAGGCTCCTGCGCTAGTTCGGCCAAGGCGCGTGCCGCGGCGAGCTTCATCGCTTCGTTGATCTTCGTGGCCCGCACGTCGAGCGCCCCGCGGAAAATGTAGGGGAAGCCCAGCACGTTGTTTACCTGATTGGGGTAGTCGGAGCGGCCCGTCGCAAAGATGATGTCGGGACGCGAAACGACGGCTTTGTCGTAGGCGATCTCCGGATCGGGATTGGCCAGCGCCATGACGATCGGATTGGTCGCCATCGTGCGTAGCATTTCGGGGGTCAGCACGTCGGCCTTGGATACGCCGAGGAATACGTCGGCGTCGTGTATGGCTTCGGCGAGGGTGGTAATGCGGCGGGAGGTGGCGAATTCGCGTTTTATCTCGTTGATATCCGTGCGGTAGGTGGTGACCACGCCCTGACTGTCGCAGAAAACCATGTTTTCGCGGCGGACGCCGACGGCGATGAAGAGCCGCGCGCAGGCGATGGCCGCCGCACCGGCGCCGTTCACTACGACGCGGAGTTTGTCGAGCGCTTTGCCGGCGATTTTCGCCGCATTGAGCAGCGCGGCCGTCGAAATCACGGCCGTGCCGTGCTGGTCGTCGTGCATCACGGGAATGTCCAGCTCTTCGCTCAGCCTCCGGTCGATTTCGAAGCACTCCGGAGCCTTGATGTCTTCGAGGTTGATGCCGCCGAAGGTCGGGGCGATGGCCTTGACCGTGCGGATGAACGCTTCGGGGTCGGTCTCGTCGACTTCGATGTCGAAAGCGTCGATGTCTGCGAACGTCTTGAACAACATGCTTTTGCCTTCCATCACGGGCTTGCCTGCCAGAGCGCCGATATTACCCAGTCCGAGGACGGCGGTGCCGTTCGAAATGACTGCTATCAGATTGCCTTTGTTGGTGTAGCGATACACGTCGTCGGGATTGGCCTCGATGGCGCGGCACGGGGCTGCGACGCCGGGCGAATAGGCCAGTGACAAGTCATGCTGCGTGTGATAGGGCTTCGTCGGTACGACCGCTATCTTCCCCGGACGGCCCTCACTATGATAGCGAAGCGCCGCCTGATCCATTTTGTTACCTTTGCTCATTATCCTAACTGTTTTGTTTACGTCTAAAAGACACAACGTTAAATAACCTGCAATTATTGCGCCCGGCCGGCATTAAAAATAGAACCGGATGCCTCCGCCCAGCTGAACCCGGAAGATGCCGGCCAAGTTCAGCTCGGCCCCGTCGTCCACGTCGGGCGAATCGACGATCAGCCACTGCCCGCCGACGGTGACTCCCAGTCCGAGGAAGCGCGTCAGCATGAACTCGGCCGATACCGACTCGTGAATGCCTACGCCGCCCCTGCTGCCAGTCAGGCCGGCGTAGCCGCGGATGTAACGGCCGTAGCCGATACCCGCGCTTTCGCGGAAGAGCCACCTGCGTCCGACGCGCTGCCGCGCGACGAATTCGGGGGCGATGTAATGAATGCGGCTGGTGCGTTCGAAACCTCCGCGCCGGGCCGAGATGAACCCGCCCGAATAGACGACGCCGACGCCCAAACCCCGGCGCGATGTCCAGTTGTATCCCGCGGTGATCTCCAGTCCTTCGTTCAGCGAACCGGAAGAACTTTCGCGGAGGTAGATCGTGGAGAGGATCGCCGTGTACCCGGCGTTGGCGAAGAACGTGTGCTGCGAACGGCCCCGCGGGGCGAGATGCCGGGCGCGTTTGCTCCGGTCGTCCGACGGCGCCGTTCTGAGCGGCTCTTCCGCCGTCCGGGCTGGGTCTTCCGTTGTTCGCACCTGCTCTTCTGTAGTTCGGGCCGGGGTTTCCGCCGTTCGCACCTGCTCTTCCGTTGTCCGGCCCCGCTCTTCCGCCGGCGTGCAAGCCGCCGTAGATATGTCCGTGCGGGATGCGGCCGTTGCGGGGGCGGCCGCATGGAGCCGCGCGGCGCCGCAGGTCAGCAGGACGAGCGCCGCCGTGCCGCAGATTCGTGAAGACAGAGATGATCGTTGATTCATAGTCGCATCTGTTTTATGCTACGTCCCCTAATGGGACTTGCCGCTAAAAATAAAAACGCAGGCCGCCGTTGAGGCTGATGCGCGAAATGCCGCCTTTCTGGTCGTCGTTGTATTGCGACACCGCGTCGTCCATCGAACTGAACCGTGTGCCGTAAGTTCCGACGCTGGCTCCGATTCCGACGTTTTGCGCCAATTTGTATTCAAAGCCGACCTCGACATGGAAGCCCAGTCCGCCGATACCGCCTGACAGACTTCCCATTTGCTCCGTATAACGCGCGTATCCCAAGCCGACCGACTCGTGGAAGGCCCATCTGCGGTTGCGGCCTGCCTCCTGCCGCAGTACGAATTCCGGGGCGAAGTAGTGCAGGCGGACCTTTAATTTCGCCCCTTCGCTCATGACCGATGTGAAATACCCCGAATAGCGCAGTCCGAAACCGATTCCGATACGCGATGTCCATTGATAGGCGGCGTTGATGTCGAGTCCCTGCTTGGGATTGCCTGAGACTCCTGCCGGAAGGTAGAAGTCACTGGTGATAAAGGCGTATCCTGCATTGAATGTCAGCGTGTTGTTGTTTGCCGCCTTGGGCGTCTCCCTCCCCGGCGCAACTGTTCCGTCTGCCGGTATGAGACCGTATGCCGCCAGCCGGGCGTTCTGGGCCGCTACGTTGTCGAAATAGGAAGCCGTGTAGACCGAGTCGGGAAGGAGAAGCATATGGGCCGCGATGCGGTGGCACGAGCTGCCCAGCACCGACGGCTCCTTGTGCCAGAACAAATGAAGCCCGTTGCCGCCGATTTTGTTCGTTTCGTCCTTGGCCCGCTGCATGACCTTCGCATAATTGCAGTTGACCGAAAATCCGCTGTCCTTGACCGTGACGCTGCCCAAGACTTCGGCCGGTTCCGGCAGCGAGTCCGCCATGTCGTAAACCAGCACAGTCGAACCTTCGATGCGGGCCGGATAGCTCTTTTGAATGCTCGTGTAAACCGAGGGGGCGCAGCCTGTCGTGAGAAACAGTGCTCCGGCGGCGAAGGCCTGCAGTGAAGCGGAGAAATGGCGCATGCTATGGGATTTTTGAGGGTTAGGCGGGCGGACGGGTCAGAACAGCAGGGTATCGCTTCCGCCGGGCGGAGTGAATCCCATGTGGCGGTACGCCAGCTCGGTGGCTTCGCGGCCGCGGGGCGTGCGTTTGAGGAAGCCTTCCTTGATCAGGAACGGCTCGTAAACCTCCTCGATCGTTCCGGCGTCTTCGCCGACGGCCGTGGCGATGGTGTTCAGTCCTACGGGACCGCCGCCGAACTTTTCGATGATCGTTCCGAGGATCTTGTTGTCCATCTGATCGAGTCCGCGCGAGTCGATATTGAGCGCCGCGAGTCCGATCTGTGTGATTTCGAGGTCGATGTGCCCTTCGCCCTTGACCATGGCGAAGTCGCGCACCCGGCGCAGCAGCGCGTTGGCGATTCGGGGCGTGCCGCGCGAGCGGAGCGCCACCTCGTGCGCCGCGTCGTCGTCGATCGAGACGTCCAGAATGCGCGCCGAGCGTTTGACGATGCCGGCCAGCACCGGGGCGTCGTAATATTCCAGATGGCACTGGATGCCGAAGCGCGCCCGCAGGGGCGAGGTCAGCAGGCCGCTGCGTGTGGTGGCGCCTATGAGCGTGAAGGGCGCCAACTCGATCTGGATCGAACGCGCCGAAGGGCCTTTGTCGAGTACGATGTCGATTTTGTAATCCTCCATGGCCGAGTAGAGGTACTCCTCGACGATCGGACTGAGCCGGTGGATTTCGTCGATGAAGAGCACGTCGCCCGGATTGAGGCTCGTGAGCAGTCCCGCCAGATCGCCCGGCTTGTCCAGTACGGGACCCGACGTGACGCGCAGCTGCGCGTTCATCTCGTTGGAGATGATGTTGGCGAGGGTCGTTTTTCCCAGTCCCGGAGGGCCGTGCAGCAGTACGTGGTCGAGCGAGTCGCCGCGCATGAGCGCCGCCTTGATGAAGATGCGGAGATTATCGACGATTTTATCCTGCCCGGAGAAGGTTTCCAACTCCTGCGGGCGGATCTTGTTTTCGAATTCGAGATCGCTCTCGGTGTTGCGTACGATAGACATGACGCAAAGATAGCACATGCCGCGGCCAAAAACAAATTTATTTGCGGCGCGCCGGAAGGCCCGGTTTTGGCCTGAAAGGATGGGGTGTTGCGGGGTTTCCGCGGCAAGACAAAAAAATCCGGCCCGCAGATTCTGCGGGCCGGGGCGGTCATGTTTCGGGAGTGGCTACTTCTCCTTCGACATGTTGATCTGAAGATATATTACGCCGTTCTGGCGGGTGTTCATGCGCAGGATGATGCCGTTCATGCCTTCGAGGTCCTCCTTGAACTGATCCAGCTTGAACGAGACGTAGCGGTCGTCGTAGCTGTATACTCCGCTGGTGTCGGTGCCGGCGTCGTGGCGCAGTTCGAGGTTGAGGTATCCCTCCTTCTTGTTGTCGGGGTCGATCTGCGTGAAGTCGTTGCGCACGAGCAGGAACTTATGCTTCGAGAGATCCGAAGCGTTGAAGCCGATTCCCACGTTGAGCCAGTTGCTGTTCATGCTGCCGCCGAAATAGCTGGTTTGTGCGTCGGGCAGTTCCTCCACCTCTTCCTGCGTGGTCACGATTCTGGTCTCTCCCGTGTAGATGTTCCTCACGTCGTAAAGCGCGATGTTGTAATCGTACCCTTCGACTCCCGTTTTCAGCAGGTTGAAGAAGATGATGACGCGCTGGTCGTCTTCGGGCTTGTAGCCGGCTACGCGCGATTTGTCGCTCGGATAGACGGTTTTGTCGTCGTCCAGCACGAAGTAGTAGTCGTTGCTGAGCGTCTCTGCCGAGGCGAATGCCCAGCTGCTCGCGTAATCTCCGTCCGAATCGTTGCAGGAGGAGAAGAATACTGCGGTCAGGACCGCAAGCGTGATAAATCCGAATCTTTTCATATTTTTATACTATTTTTGTATTATCTTTCATGTCAGTAAACGTATTCTGGAGGATAATACTGCATGCGGATTAAAATTTTTTTTGATCCCGTGCAGTCTTTTGGTCTTTATACCATTTATAAGAGTGAACGCAAATATGGAAATGGAGGAACAGATACTGGCCGAGGGGTGCAGAGAGGGGGAAGATACGGCCCGGCGTGAGCTGTACGACCGCTATGCAGCCCGTTTGCTGGCCGTCTGTCTCCGTTATTCGGGCGACCGGGCTACCGCCGAGGACCTCATGCACGATGCGTTCCTGAAGATATACGGGGCTTTCGACCGATTCTCCTACCGCGGACCCGGTTCGCTGCGCGCATGGATGGAGCGTATTGCGGTGAATGTGGCGCTCGAATGGCTCCGGAACCGGAATAAACTCAACTTCAGGACGCTCGACGAAGGCCGGGCGCTTCCCGACGTTCCCGAACCCGATCCGTCGGAGGTGGCGCGTATTCCGCGCGACGTGCTGATGGAGTTCGTGGGCGAGCTGCCCGACGGTTACCGTACGGTGTTCAACCTTTACTGCATCGAGGGGTATTCGCACCGCGATATCGCGCAGATGCTGGGGATCAACGAAAAAAGTTCCTCGTCGCAGTTGTTCCGGGCGCGGACGCTGCTGGCCCGCAGGATTGCGGCGTATATGGAGACACATTAGATTATGAAACAAAATAAAGACTGGACAGATGTAATGCGGAGCGCGCTCCGGGACGCCGAGGTAACACCCCCGGCCGACGGATGGGCGCGTCTGGAGCGGGAGCTGAAAACTCCGGCGCCCCGGATTTCCGTATTGCGCAGATATTGGCCGCGGATTGCTGCCGCTGCTGCTGCCGTGCTGATTTTTGTCGGAGGCGGGGAACTGCTGCTGCATGAAAATCGTAGTTTGGGGGATAAAGGGTTTGTTATCGCATCGGCAACAGACGGCGGCAGTTCCGCCGCGGACAATCGGACATATCCGGCCGGGGGGATCGGAACGCTCGAAGAGTCGCTTCGGGCCGTCGTGCCGTCGCAGGAGGCGGTGCGGGCCGAGTCGCTTCCGGGCCGAGAGGCCCAAGCCCGGCAGGCGGTGCGGGCGGCGTATCCTGCGACTGCCGTTGCGCGGAACGCTGCGCCGACGGTCGTGGCGGTTGATGTGACGGACTCCCGGCCGCAACCCGTTCCGGAGAATGAAGCTGCCGCAACTTTGCGGTCGGAAGAAACGATCGCGCAGAAACAGGCCGCCGCAGAGACTTCCGGCGTGCAGGAACGGACGGCTCCGAAAGAAAACGCTGCATCGGCGAGGACCTATCCGAGCACCACTTCTTATTACGGCGACCAGATCGCCTTCGAGCAGCCGAAATCCCGCAGGCGGACTTCCGTGTCGCTCTTTGCGGCAGGCAGCGTGACGGGCGGGGGAACCGTGTCGGCGGGGCCCGGCCCCGGCATGATGATGTCCGACGCTCCGGTAGGTGGCGGCGCCGGCACGATGGCCCAGCTGAAATACAATTACGACGATTATTCCTTCAAACATCACCAGCCGCTCAGTTTCGGACTCTCGGTGCGCAAGGAATTCGCGCACGGTCTGTCGCTCGAAAGCGGCGTCAATTACACGCTGCTCTGGGCCGACGTCCGCATGAAGTCCAGCCGGCAGGATATCAGTCAGAAACTCCATTTTATCGGCGTGCCGCTGCGTATGAACTGGCAGTTTCTGGATACGGGGCGCTTCTCGCTGTATGCAGGCGCCGGCGGTATGATCGAGAAGTGCGTCTCCGCGAAATTCGGTTCGAGGGCGATGGACGAGCCGGGCGTGCAATGGTCCGTGCTGGGCGCCGCGGGCGCGCAGTACGATCTGGGCGGGCTTGTCGGGCTTTATTTCGAGCCTGAAGTCTCCTATTATTTCACGGAAACCGATCTGCGGACCTCGCGTACCGACTCGCCGCTGTCGCTTACCTTGCGGCTGGGCGTGCGTCTTTCCTTCTGACAATCCCTCTGAAACAAGCTTTTGCAGTGCTTTTCGGGCACGAAATACGACCGGAAAAGTCCGTATCTTCTGTTGCGCGGACTTTTTTCGGTCGTGTCTGAATATGCTATTAAAAAGCTTAATTGTGCTATTTTCTATTGTCTAATGGAAATTTGTTATTATTTTTGTTGAATAATAGATTGTGACTGGAGTTGAACAAAAAAACACAAGTGCTTGAATCTCTGCACTTGTGCTTTGTAGTCCCGACGGGACTAAAGGAAATGTTATCTTATGAAATCATTGAGATAACATAGAGTAACAAAATCTGCTCTCAATACTATAGAATGGCGTTTTTGTTGATGGCATGAAACGACCGAAATATCATCAGATAAAACCTAAGTCGCCAAAAAGTCGCCAAAAATTCTTGAAGTTATATATGGTTAGTTATATTTGCATTTGTGCAAATGTAATTAATTATGGCGACAATCTACTACTCCCTCTCGGCTAAGGAAAATTCATGCGGTTTACACGAGGTGTTGATTCGGTTCACTCATGGCCGTTTCAACCAACGAGCTAAGACCGGCATATATGTTTTGCCTGAATATTGGAATGAGAAGACGCAATCAATCTTGATTCCCCGCTATAGGATGATGTCGCCATCCCGACAGGATATTGTCGAACGAGCAAACGAGGCCCATGCTAAATTATCTGCATTAACCTCTTTTGTCATGCAATCTTTTATCGATGCCGGGGCGGGGAAGATGGGGTTGCCTGCGAGCTGGCTCCGTGATGTTATTACACCCTATTCGGTGGGTATGTCTCAGGATAAGGATATATGGGCTTATTTCGAAAGCTATATCTCGAAAAAGAACTTTTCCGAGCGTCGCATAATGGCATTTAACGTGCTCATACGAGTACTCAAGCGTTACGAATTATATAAGAGGATTTCAGATCGAAATTTTACACTCTCCCTCTTGACATTCACTCCTGAAATGTTGGATGACTTTGAGGACTTTTATCGCAGAGAATATGAGATATGCGAGGATTATCCACATATATATACGTTGGTCCCGGATTCCAGAATGCCGCAGCAGCGCGGGCATAATACTGTTGTCAGCAAAATGATCTTGTTGCGCGCCTTTTTAAATTGGGCCGCAAATAATGATCTTATCCCATCCAATCCCTTCCGTAAGAAAGAGATAAAGCAGGCTGTCTATGGAACGCCTATTTATATTACAATTGCCGAGCGGAACAAGCTGTATAATACAAATCTATCCCGACATCATAAGTTGGCTGTTCAGCGAGATATATTTATATTTCAGTGCTTGATTGGATGTAGGGTAGGGGATTTGCTTGGATTGAAGCGCAATAATGTAGTAAAGGGGGCTGTGGAGTATATTCCGCGTAAGACCAAAGAAGGACATCCGGTAACGGTGCGTGTGCCTCTAAACAATATTGCTCAGGATATCATAAAAAAGTATGAATCATCCGAGCATGAGATGTTGTTGCCGTTCATTTCAGAGCAGAAATATAATGAAGCGATTAAAAAATGCTTCCTTGCTGCGGGCCTTAAACGGATGGTAAATGTACTCAATCCGATCACTCGCGAACCCGAACAGAAGCCGCTTTATCAAGTAGCCTCCTCTCATATGGCTCGTCGAACTTTTATCGGCAACCTGTATAAGAAAGTCAAGGACCCGAACCTTGTAGGGTCCTTATCTGGACATACTGAAGGCAGTAAGGCATTTGCCCGCTATAGGGACATAGACGAAGAGATGAAGACCGATCTTGTAAAACTTCTTGAATAGTTAAATCGTATCCATCAACTTGCATATGACTGCGGCGAATAAGGGCGCCGAGCATTCGCTTACTTCAAGCATCGCCAGCCAGTATTTCATGTTGTCATCTTCCATGTTTATCACATTTGCAGCAGGTGAATCGGTGTATATCCGACCATAGAGCGGTATTTATGTCGCCGGTCAGATATGCAACCTCTTCGCCGGCCATATCCATACTATGTGTTGAAGCAATATCATCGACCAGATGTCTTAGTTCGTGTTCAAAAGAGTTCAGGAACTCGGCCGGCGATGACGCCAGCCCCACGATCATCACCGTGCGCCTAAGTTTTTTGTTGGAATAGGTGAATCCGGTGTCCATATCGCACTTCAGCAGATTGTCGCGTATATGATCCATTAGTTCAGTTGGACATTGTATGTCGTTAAGGGACTTGATTATAGAGTCTGTATGATAGCATGTGACGGCGAAATACACCCTCACTTTCCAGTCATAGGCATCTATATTCAAATCCCTTATTTTCATTGCTCACCTTTCCGTTCTCCGTATTTGCGCCAATTGCGCGCCAGTTGTCTCCGTTGCTTGCGGTTGAAGCGTTTGTTGTCCAGCACGTCGTTTACGGCTGTAGCCAACTCCTGATACTTGTCGCCCGGAAGATTACGGACGAGCGCTGCGATATTTTTCATCGATTTCACCTTTTTCGTTTGTGAATTCGCTTAGCTGTGGCATATCTTCCATGACCTACATCATTTCTTCCCAAGGTATGGGAGTTCCGGAGCCAATAGTGTCGGCGTAGTAGCGAGTGAAAGGCATTCCGTCGTATGCGTCTTCATCGTCGATGAAGTCTTTGATGAACATGGCGAGGTACTGCTGATTAGGGATCGACGACCCGAAATAATCAGAAATTGCCATGTTGCATACGTATACGCAGTCGTATCCCTTGTCTTTTTTAAGTTCGATGCCGTACTGCTTCAATAGGGCATCAACCTTCTCTTTGGTGTAGGGTTCGATCTTTTTGCCGTTTCGATCCCGCATATGGGATACGGCGAATTCGCACATCTTCTTTGAAAAGTGCCATCCGTAATTTGCGAGATACTCCCGGAATCCTGCCGGAAAGTTATCATATGTATCTAATCTGTTCATATCAGTCTGAATTAAAAAGGAGGGAGCCTGCGGCCCCCTCCCGCCGGTTTAACGCCTGCGATAACGCGAGTATCGACCCGTACCCTTGACGCCACGGCGCTCGCCGTATCCGTCACCGTCGTAGCCATCCATCTCCCCGCCATAGTCCCGGCGTTCGCCGTAACCTCCGCGCTCACCGTAGCCCCCGCGGCCTTCACGCCGGCCTTCCTCGAAGCCTTCCTCGTAAGCGCGCTGAAGCTCCCGCTCCATCTCCTCTTCGTGGCCGTCATATCCGCCTCGGCCTTCACCTATGATTCTCCAACCCATAGTTACTTAGTTTTTGCAGGTGCTTCAGTCTTGACAAGGCTCCTCAGTTCTTCCGCCGTCGGTATTTTGCTTATGCGCTCGTTCATATCAGCTATCATCCTGCGTAATTCCCGATTTTCGGACTCAAGTTCTTTCGTGCGCGCAGCTTCGGGGTCGAGCTGCATCAGGATCGAGTCGTAAATCTCCAGATTGGCTTTGTGCTTTTCGTAGGATTCTACGATGTCGCGGCTCATCTGCTGCGCCTCCATGATTGTAGGCTTCAGCCCGTCGCGTGTTGTCGCTACGGTGAGTCCGTCTTTCGAAACGATGTCCGCCAGCATGGGGACGCCCCACGGCTCGTTGCCCTCAATCGAGATATTGATGAACTGCTGTATCGGCGAGAACTGCCCCGGTCTCTGGGGCGGAAAGTATGGGGCCGACACATCTTTTACATTCGCTGTATAAAACTTTGGCTGCTCGCGATTGTCGAAGACGTAGACTAAGGAGCCTTTTTTCAAGTTCTGAAACATCTTGGTTAATGATTTGTGAAAGTCAGGGAGAAGGAGTTACCTTCTCCCGTTCTTTCTGTTAATTGTTTTTTTAATTCAGACGGCACCGGTCATCAATTGCAAAGTATCGGTCTGCTTGTCATACCATATCTGGTATACCCCTGAACCCGGAATATCCGATACTGTGACATTTGCTCCGTTGTACGTCGTCAGATTCTTATTTTGCCCGTTGGTTTCAAACAGCACGGGAAGCGTTCCCGTTGTGCCGGCAGGGATTTCCTGTACCAACTCAACCAGCACGAGTCCTCGGTACCACGAATTTGCAAATGCGTGGTTGGGAAAGGAAAACACAACACCCGTGGTCTCCACTGTCACGCCCGTAGTTTTTAGTACCGGTATGCCCCTGCGGTTGACATACTGAAATGGGAATACTGCCATATTTTTGTAATTTAAGTTATTATAACTAATTTTACATCGGGATAGGTTGGAGTCATGACCAACTGATAAGGGCTTGCCAAACGTCCTTCCCTCTTTTTCTCGTTTGGCACCACTAAATTGTTTGGCAATGACAAATCGGGAATTTATAGAGAGCATTGCTCTCGAAGGAGAAGAATGGCGTATTATTGATGGTACGCTCGGCTATTTCGCGGTATCTGATTACGGTAGAGTTTCATCGCTATCCCATCGCGTGAGCGGAGGTAATAACAATAGTTGGATGACTAAACCTCGCATATTAACTCCTCGCCCAAATAGGGGAGGATATTTGAGAGTTAGACTTACATCCCTACACGGAGTAGATAAGACTGAATTAGTCCATAGGCTTGTTGCTAAAGCGTTCATCCCCAATCCTAATAACTATGCATATGTAGACCATATAGATGGGAACCGCACGAACAATGTGGCACATAATCTTCGTTGGTGCACTCGTTCAATGAACATGCTTAACCCTGTCACAAGAGAGTGTGCAGCAAAAGCACGAAGAATACCCAACAAGAGAAACAGAAAGCCAATTGTTCAAATTAAAAATGGAATATTGGTTGCAAAATATAAAACAGCATCCGAAGCCCATCAGTTACACGGATTTCACATCGGAGGAATATATGAATGTATTCGAAAGCCAACTCGCACATTGAAAGGATTTCATTGGCGCTGGCTTTCGGATTGGGAAGCCTCTTATCAGTAAGTCAAAGAACATTTCACCTATCGGCGAATAATAGCATTATCCCCAAAATCCGCCGTTCCCCCCAAAGCCAAACCCTGCACCATATCCGAGACCATATTGTGCGGCAATACACGTAGGCACACCGACAATAGGCGAATAGGGCACAGTAGCCGTTTCGGGCAGCTTGCACTTGATGTTATTCACGTCATTCTGCAAAGCCGCTACAGCGGCGTTCACGGGGGCTACAGCCTGTCCTACAACACCGGCCATGTAGGCGTTTTGGTGTTCGAGGTTGAGCTGCGTAGTCAGAGTGCTGTTCTTCTCGCGCAGGGCATCAATTTTATCCTGCAATGCAGCTGCCTGCATTTGATCCAGTTTGGAAATTATCGCTGTAGTCCCGCTTTGAGAAGTTTCGCGAATTGTGTTTTGTAAATCACAGGTCTGACGTTGTGTTTCATAGGCAACGCTACTGAATCCGCGCTCCATGCCCACATTGACGCCATTAATGGCCTGCTTCATATCACAGCAACACGCGGCGATCTGATTGCCGATCTGACAACCCATCGACTGCACGGCATTGATGATTTGCTGGCTCGACATCCCCAGCGTGCTCTGGATGTTGCACAGCGTAGACTGAATTTGCTGCGTCGAGCAGTTGAGCGACGATGCCAGCTGAGTGATCGCCGTGCCGTTGCCCTGAATTGCGTTCATGAGAAGTTCGCGTCCGGCGTCACCGTTGAGCTGCGCAGGCAGACCGTTCGCGCCGTTGCCTCCGAATCCGAAGCCGTTACCGCCCCAGCAGAAGAAGAGCAGGATGATCCAGATCCACCAGCACCCGTCGCCGCCCCACGAACCGCGGTTGTTGTTACCGTTCATGAGTGCCGCTACGAGGTTGGGGTCCATGCCCTTGTTGCTCATCATGGACGAGACGAGAGCTGCGATGTCAAGGCCGCCACCCGTGCCGCCTCCATCGAAAATATAAGTTTTATCCGAACCCATTTTAAAAGATTATTGAATGATTGCCGCCCCCGTTAAGGCCGGGCGTTCACCTGTTGCAACAATGCAAAGGTGGCCGAAGGCGGCAGGCATATCAATTAGATGGGACGGAGATCGTAGGCAGTCTTTTCGCAATTAGTTCGCACTGAATTTCGAATATGGGATGACTGTACCGCTTCCGCTCGTCGAATTTCGAGATCATCTTCTCGACGGCTCGACGAGAGAAGCGCATCATGCGCGCTATGTCTGTAATATACATCCCTTTCTCGTGGCAGAAGTGCACCAGCATATAGCGGGCATCAACCACATCTTGATATTTATCCTTCGAAAGGATTTGTTCTTTGGTTATTTCGGTCTCAAATGCAACGCATTCGAGTATTTCTGCAAAAAGCTCTGATTTACGCATACGTTTCCCCGATAATTATTGTATATTTGTTATACCCCTGTATAAAAAGTTCCACCCCAACGAAGGAATAGTCCTCGGCATTGGGGTGGAAACACTTATGTATACAGGGGTGTATGCTATAATGTCGGGGACTTTTTTATGCCCGTCCCTCAAGGCTCTACATCATATGAACCGGCGCGCCATCGTCAATATATTTTTACGGAATACGAATACAACTACGCCAAGGAGGAGCCAAAAGCCGCGCATCTTTGTCTGTTGCCACCATGTCAGTCGGCGCTCCACCTCGACGATTTTTGTGTCGGTCCTGTCTTTATAGACAATGCTGTCCCGATATATCACTTCTTTTTCAAACGGTACCGGAATATCCTGCGGCTTGTTCTCCAGCGAGTGGCCCAGCGAACCGTCGTTGTTTATCCATGCATCCGAAACAGCTAAGGGCGTCTCCAGATGACTTGAAGTATCTCTGACTACTTGGCGCTTGCTGTATGGAGGTATCTGAAATCGAAGCGTATCCTTGATGTATATTTTATGGATGCGTGTTTCGATGCTGATGCTGTCTCGCGTGTTCGTTGACAGGTGTTTGCATGGACAGCATCCCGGCAACAACCCGATTGTAATACAGAGTATCAGCGGTCTCATACGATTTCGATTTGGATAGGTTCGTTTCGGCCGGATGCCTCTTTGAGCATATTGTAAACTCGCTTGAATGTCTCCGTCGAGTTAAGCACCTTGCCTACCGCCTTGTTCTCGCCAACCAAAATGCATCCTGCACTATCTTCGGCGGTATTACCGATATGTATTAGTATGCCATCGAATTCCGGTACATTGAGTAACCGAGGAAGATAACCGTTGCAGAATTTGTACTGCGCCCGATCCTTATACTTCGGGGATTGAACTTCCAGCGTGATGTCGTAAGTCCCGTAAGGTATCGCGGTTTGGGCGTAAACTTTCTTTTCTCCATTGTCGAACCGCCCGTTTTTATTCAGGTCTCGGACGGCATCTTCGATGGTGTCGCAGACCTTTTGCTCGTCGATGTAGAGCCATCCGATGGTATAGGTAGGTTTCAGGGCTATTCGTTTGAGTAAAAGTTTCATTTGTTATTGTTTTTATGGTTTCGATAATTCTCCAGATATGGGAGGTTTTTAATAACCTCGAAGGACAGGACATAATACAGGAAGTCGAACAACTTGCTCTTTGGGAAAATCCGCGTCAGGTTCTTCAGTGTATTGACTCCGTAAAAGTAAATAAGAGCATATACGATGATAGATATTGCTGACATAGCCCCTTCGTGGTTATCGATCTTATCTCCGATAATCAATACAAAGGCGATGAGACCGGATATAACCATACCTTCTAAAATGCAGTTGAAAGCCTTTTTGAAGGCGAATCCTTCATGTTGCTTAAATACGCCCGCCGATACTCCGGCAACGAAATTAATGGCGAATACCAGCATGCAGGCGATAAGTATGTCGTGTATCGGGGCGATTGTGCCGAATATCGAGGCGAAGATACAGCCAAAGAGTTCCCGAAATTTGTCCATGATAAAATAGCCTTATTCTCCGTTTTTAAGTATCTGTTCTTCTTCCGCGGCCAGCTCTTCGGCCCGCTTGGCTTTGAGTTCAGCCAGCGTCGTTTCGTTGCGGTTGTACTCCGCATTGGCCGTCTCATACCGGGCGTAGTCTTCCGGATAGGTCTCCTTGAACGATATGCCGTTCTTGAAGCATTTGACTGCCCGGTCGTCGGACTGAGCCATGATCGCCCGCAGCTCCAGCTGGCGCGATTCGAGGATGTTGATTTGCTGTTGTGTTTCCATGATTTTTTATATTTCGCTTACCGGGCGGGTAGAATATGCGTAAGCCTTGTACGCGCTGCCCACATTACCGGTATAACCACTGTAGATGAAGACATTGTTGCCGCTGTACTCGCATGACGTCCACGGGTAATACCCCGCCCCGTAGCAGGTCGTATTACCAAGGCGCGACAGCGTGCGGTTCACGGGGTCACTTTCTTTATCGGCAGCTGTAAGTGCCCGGTCATGCATAAGCAGGTAGATTTCGTTGGCCGAGGGCAGCCACCATGCACCCGCTTCAAGTCCGGTAGTTGCGCCCTCTACCGTGACGCCGTAGTCGAGCGCAGCCGCTGCGGCGGGATAACGGAGGACGCTTTCGCCGTGGATGTTAACGAACCGTAGACTGCCGATCTTTGCGGTGTTCATCTTGCCGTCGCGCAGCAGCGCGCCGTAGGCTGCGGGATATTGCAGCAAATGTTCTCCGAACAGATAATCCCTGTAGGTCGGATAGGCGGCGACCAGTTCCGGGTTAGCCTCTTCCGTAAAGGCGCTTGCCCGAATTATGATGCTGCTTCCGGGGGCAATTCCTGTGGCATCGGTTCCGTTGGCTGAATAGTATTGCAGGAATATTTCGGGATTGCAGCCCGCAAACGAAGAATTCACATTATTTCGGCGCCGTATATTTTCGCTTGAGGATTCGATTAAAACACCCGTAAGCGCTGTCTGGTAATTCACGTCCTCGGCCGGTCGGGTAATCGTACAACCGCCGCCGACTTCGATAGTCGCATAGACAGGCGAGAAGGTATTCGACGACATGATGATCCTCTCGTCGGAATTAACTGTCGCAGCCCAGCCGTAAGTGGACGATATGGTCGTATTGGCGTTGATCTGCGCGGCAATGCTTTTGAGCGTCGCACCTGCCGAGTAGGTGAAGGGATAATCCGTGCTGTTGATCCGGAGCGTGAATGTTCCGCCCGCCGCAAGGTCGAAGCCCGACAGGGCTACTTCGTAGGAGGCCGCCCAGCGAATACTCGTCGATCCGTTATATGTCGCATTCTTCAGCGACACGATCCGCACCTTATCACCGTGTCGGCCGTACACCACGCCCGCGGGAACCAATTCGGCGGGCATCTTATCTGCGACGAGCGTAGCGCCCTTAATGAATTTCAACACTCCGTCCGTCTTGTCGAAGACGACGAGGTCCCCGACGCCGGCGGCCGATTTGCGGACCACGGTATTGACTCCGTCGTAAAGCAGCACGCCGTCGTTCTCGATGTAGGATTCCGACGAGAGGGTCCTAAGCCGCGCGGTGTCCGATTCGTAAGCGGCCTTATCCGCATATTTGTTTATTTGTGACATAATCAGCTATGTTTTTTCATATCTCCGATACCGGGCGTACGATGCTTGATACGTATTTACCTTGCTGTTGGAGCATCCACCGTGTATTACCGTATTGATTGACCTGAAAATAATATAATGACGAGTATTCGGTCGAAGAGGCCATGTAGTCCGTCTTGGCGATCACTTTCCCGGATACGGACAATGTCCGATTGACTGGATCATAAGGCTGTGCGAATATGAGACCTTTGGCCATCAGCCACAGCTCCTCGGCCGAGGGAAGCCACCATGCACCCACTTCCAGCCCAGTAGTCATCCCTGCAACCTGCATCCCATAGGCGGCAGCTGCGGCGGCCGCCGGATAACACGGAACAGTCTTGCCGTAGAAGTCGGTTCGCGTTTTCCCGGCGAGAATGGCCGTATTGCTCTTGCCGTCCTGAAGGAACGCTTCGTAAGCCGACGGATATTCGGCAAGATGTTCGCCGAACAGGTAGTCCCGGTAGGTCGGATAGGCCGCAACCAGCGCCGGATTGTCGGCCTCGGTGAAAACGCTCTCACGGATGATGGTTGAGCTACCCAGCGGCACATTGGTGCTCGTGCTGCCGTTCGTGCGGTTATACTCTAGAAAGGCATCATTGAGGCAGCCGGCCATATTGTTGTCGTTGCCGTTGCGCCGGCGCAGATGCGAATATGTCCCCGTAGGAATAATAATCGTAGTCGTTTGGTAGTCCACGTCTTCTGCATGTTTGGTAAGCGTACATCCTGTCGCAGATATTTTTTTGTAATTCGCGGCCCACGTATTGCACTCCATGACAATCGCGGCGATCTCATCCGATGCTGCGGCTTTCCATGAATATCCCGCTATTGTTGTGTTGGCGTTGATCTGCGCGGCAATGCTCGCAAGCGTCTCCCCCGCGGAGTAGGTAAATTCCGAACTCGTATTGTCAATGGTCAGGGTGAAATTACCTCCGGCCGCGAGATCGAAGCCTGAAAGCTTCACTTCATACGCCACTGCCCACTTGTAAAAATCCAGATGGCGCAGGGCAACGATGCGCACCTTGTCGCCCCGGCGACCGTAGACCACAGCCATCGGGACGAGTTCCGGCGGCAGCAGGTCGTAAAGCAGCGTCGCTCCCTTAACGAACTTCAGCGTACTGTCCGCCTTGTCGAAGACTGCCAGATCGCCGGCGTCCGCGGCATCCCGGCCGACAACGACATTCACGCCGTCGTAGATCACCTCGCCGTCGTCTTCGACGTGTGATACCGCCGACCGGGTTTTAAGCCGGGAATCATCCGCTTCGTAGGCTGCTCTGTTCGCGTATTGGTTAACCTGAGACATCGCATCAACCGTTTTTCCAGTCCGAAACGGCATTATTTCCGACCGAATGGTAGACCGCATTGTTCTTGGTGTCAATGTAGAACTGTCCGGCCCGGTCGGGAGCCTTCGACGGAGCGCCCTCGCCCGTAACGATGATGTTGTTGCCGCCCCAGACGCCCAATTTCTTGACCTGCAGTTCCGGGATCAGGACATCGCCCGAAAGCATCCTTACAAGCAGCGATTCGAGCTGCGCGACGCGCTCCTCCAGCGTACAGTCCGAATGAGCCACTACCTCAAATGAGGTTTTTCTCAACTCTGGATCAATTTCTTCGGCAGTAACGAACTCGGAGTCATTCTCCAGTTCGGATACTTTCGTAGGAATCTCCGTGCGGTCGGCTTTTCCTTCAATTACTTCCTGCAAGTCCAGCGTAAGTTTATCCCACGATACGGTGTTATTGAGGAGTGTAGCTCGAATCTCGGAACCGTCCACAGTAATCTGTATTTCCGGACCAATGGACCCGACGTATGCTTTCACGAAGTCCGAAACGGGGATCGACGAAATAGATCCGTCGCCGTTCACGAACTCAATGGCTCCTGTTTCTTTGTTATACTCAAGTCCCATCTGCTCAATGGGAAGGTCAATGATCAATTTCGCGCCCGCAATCGTTGTGAAGGTAAGTTCGTAGGTCTCGCCGTTGAACTCCGGTAGACCGACGCAGGTGTTCAGAATCTCCCTGATATCGGGATGGGCGGTAGGCGAGGTGTTATGCTGCTCTATCTGCCCGCTGACATCCGGCGTGGGGATGGCGTCAATGGCATCATCCGTGTATTTTTGTGCTGATTCAAGGGTATTCGCGTCGCCGTCGGATATTGCCTTTCCCACTTCTTTCCCGAACTCAAGAAGTCCTGTTGCAATCTCTGATTTTGTCTCTTCTATGCGTTCCTCGGTGTAGGAGCTGGCAGCGGAAAGTGTTTCTTCAGCTGCGTCGGCTACTTCCTCTTTCGACGCCTTTTCAGATAATTGCACTCGTATTTCCGTGTCGTCGTAATTAGAAAGTCCGTCCAGCTTCTCCTTATCGTCGTCTGTATAGTCGTTTGAGGACAGACCCTTCCCTTCTTTTTTGTCTACCTTGCCGGCAAGGGCTTCATTAATATCCCCGATCTTATCTACGGCTTCATTGGCAGCTTTTGCGGCTTCATTGGCGGCATCGGCGGCATCTATGGGAGCATTTGCATACTCTTCCTCGGATATTTCTGCATCGGGATTGTGCTTCTTGTAAAGGTCATAGGCACTTGGTCCGGGGAGGCCTACGATCAAGTCCGAAGAATCCAGATTGACAGTTTCCGTGGTCAGATTGTTGTCGTTGCCGCCCTCCATACATGTAGTAGGCACCAACTCAAACGCATCGCAATAATCGACGGCTGTTTGTCCGCTCTTATCTTTATTTTCCCACATGGTAAGCCGGTATGCGCCCAGCTGCTTTTGCATATTGCCTGAAATAGTGAATACGGCAATGTTCCCCTGAGGCTCGAAATGCAAAGGGGTTTCCATGCAGGAGGGAAGATGAAGGACCAGATGCAGATCGCGGCCTTCAAGTGTGACTTGCTCGCCATTGGTCAATATCGGCCAATGGATTTCGATGTCTTTACCTATACGAATACGCTTCACTTGCTGTTTTTTTTATTTGTAGTCCGCGGGAGATATTACGTCCTCGATCTTCAGGTCAAGTTTGCTCAATACAGCATCGATAAGAGGTGCAGATCCTAATGTTGCGACAAGACGCCCCAATTCGTGAGCTTCTGCCTCGGTAAGTTCTATTTCACCTTCCGATTCATATACTTTATGAGCGAGTACATGGCCGACAAAACCATAGGCATTTGCATATATGAGATTTGCAAGCTGCTCGCGCACATCGTGAACAGTGCATATTTTCTTTTGCATATCTGCAAAAATCTCAAGCCGTTGTAAGTTAATTTTCCTCATAATTTTTGGTCGTTAAAATTGCATTATGCCGTCTACTTCTCTCCCTCTATTTGAACATCACCCAGCATCCTACACTCGCGCAGTAGATCAGATTACGGGATTCTCGGTCAGTCCATGAGTCTGAGTTAACCCATGCTCCTTGAGTATGTATCGCAATCTGCTTCCCGTTTCCGTTCAGTTGCACGCCTTTGGTTCCTATGTTTCGGATATAATAAAGTTGACCGTCTTGTGGATTGTAAGGGAGTGTGATAGTGCGCTTCCCGCCATCGCTATCCACCGTCACAAAACAATCCATATCGTCAAGGGTTACATCTGAAGATATTTTACGATTATATAATCTTAATCCGCACACATCTCCCTTTTTCAAATACAGGGCATGATTACCGCATTTTGTACTTGGATTTAGCGGATTAGTGTTGAATGATCCTTCTGCCGAAATGTTTATCCCGATATTATAATAATTAATATCTTGATAAGATTTTCTGTTTGTATTTACTGTTAAAACGGAATGGTTAATGGCTCCCGTAGTAGAAGTGGGATATGCCGATACGTCGAATGTATTTTTATAGTCGTCATCTATATTTTCCAACTTGACCCTCGAAGCCGACATAAAAAGGCTACAGTCTTTTCCAGATGACGGGGATAAAGATGACTTCAACCAATAATCGTTGTCTATCGTGAAGTTGCCTATTTTACCGCTTGTTGCTTCTATTCTTCCTGTTATATTCGCCTTCGTTGCTGTAAACGAACCGTCCTTAGCGACTCGGAAAGGCGCGTTGTCCGGTGTGTTGCTGCCGACAAACAGAGGGATATCGCCGCCTACGAGTCCTGCGATGATGGTATTTTCGGAAATATCCGTTTTGGAGTTGTGGACTACGAACTCCATACCTTGCAGGAAGTTGATGACGGCGTTCTCGGCAAACAGCAGAGGCGTATATATGGGCACCATGTCGTTGAGCTGTTGCCAATATGTCGATGTGGTTCCCCCGGATGGTTTATTCGAGTTCGATGAAGTATGAGTCTGACGGCATTGGAATTTCAGTTGTTGGTTATTCTCATATACAGTCACTATGTCGATGTAGCGCAGGCCGTCTGATTCTAAATCAGCGTCGTTGCGATATTCTACACCCGAAACCCATTCCGTTAGGCGGATAATGCAACCCTGATATCCGGGGTCTCCTTTATCTCCCGGTTTGCCATCTTCTCCGCTTATGCGTACAGGGGTGGACCATCCATTCGCGGGATCGACAAAATTATTGTTTGCGTCTATTTGGGCCTCTGTCATCCACAAATATTCGCCGGAGGAAAGCGACGGAGGAGTGTCGTACCATCCCGCGGGATTGAGATCGGTTTTTGTCAATGCCGGTGACAAGGTGGTGCTGTTGTTCTTGGCGTATTTGAATTTTGGATGTGGGCCGGGTTGACCATCTTCGCCCGTTACCCGAATTGGATCGGACCAAACACCGGCCATACCGGTTGTGCTGTCTATGGTCGCTTTCGACATCCACCAAGTTCCGTTACCCGCAGGTGCATCGAGCCATCCCGAAGGGATCGGATTTGTAGAGTTTGGTGCATCCGGTTTTTCGCTGCTTTCTTTGAAGACGTATGATGTCCAATCGCCGGGTCTCCCGTCGGTTCCGTCGAAAGAGTACTTGGCCCACAACGCAGGTGTAGAGAAAGCGCTCCACTCTCCATTTACCTTGATGCGCTTGGATACCCATTCGTATTGGTAAATGTCGTCTACGCCCATAGGATCATCCGTCCACGGCGCAGGCGGATTGTCATATTCTGCATTGGTCGGAACACTCGGTATCGCATCCGGATTGTCCGTCTCTGTGCGGGTAAAAATGTATTCTACACCTTCTCCGTCCACTCCATCCTCACCGTTAAAGGAGTATTTAGCCCATAGTGAGGGCGCCGATAAGTCGCCCCAGTGTCCGTTGATCTTTATGCGCTTGCAAGTCCACTCGAAAGGATGAGTATTGTCAGGCCCTTCAGCATCGTCAGTCCAGCCATCAGGTAAATAGTCGTCTTCGTCTTGAGATGTCGGCGTAGCTGGTGCTGTTTCCGAAGTCGTGCGGGTAAATATCCATTCATAGTCTGTTCCATCAACGCCGGGTCTCCCGTCGGTTCCGGGCCGGCCGTCGGTACCGCTTATTCGCGCCGGATCAGACCATGATTGAACAACGCCATCAATCACCGATCCGAAAGACACCCACAACGGAATAGTCTTGGACGTATTATACGCAATACGAAATAAGCCGTAGTCGCCATTGGCATCACCGGACGAGTCTTTCGTGTATACTACCTTAACAAAGTGACGTCCTGCACTCGGTGCCGTAATGACGACGGTCGAGGATACGCCGTTCCCTGATACGGCTGCTTCGAAGGTGTTGGAGTCTGCCTTATTGACATCCTGAACATTTATTTTTCCGACAATCAATCTGTCATACCCTTCCTCCGAATAGGCGGTTATATCCAATACCAATGTCTCACCAGCGCTGAGAGCATCGAATTGTATTTTGCACGACGCTGTGGAATTATCACCTTTACCTGCAAGTTTGTAAAATGCGCCGTCTTGGGTAACATCTCCCTCATTATCAGCATCAACTATAATGTTGCTTACGTCGGTTGATGCGCCTGAATCTCCGCCTTCGGGATATTCGAGACTCCACCCGTCAGGAGGAATAGTAGTGCCGGTCGGAAGTGCCGGTTTTTCATTTTGCTGCTTGTAAACAGGAACTACAGAAGACAGTGGTACATGCATAAGAAGGACCCACGCTTCCGATGATGTAGACGGCTCTGATTTTGTCCCATCGATAAGACAGCGCCACTTGGCGTTATCGTGATATACCTCGTCGTTTTTATTGTATGTCTCCGACGCGAGCCACTTTCCTCGGTCGTTGATTGTCGGTATTTCCTCTCCATCGGGCGTGAATTGATGGATGACGCCCGACATGTAGATGTTATTGAGGTAGGCTGAATAGCCTTTCATATCTATCCCGAATACGGACAGATTGGACAGGTCGCCGTACTGAGTTGCGATGTTGGACGATATGAATTCCCAGTCCGATACGCCTTTCAGATAACGCTGGTATGTCCTTGTCTCGTAGCGCGATGTCTGCCGGGCTTCATTCGAGAAGGAGCCATACCCGACAAATGTCATCGAGGGAGCAGGGTGGTATTGCTTCGGGTAAGCGGTAGAGACGGGCCTAAGTTGGTATTTGAACGTCTTATAGGTCGTGGTATCCAACTCTTCGGTAATGCGGAAATAGCACGTTGCGAAGCCGGCAAAGCGTCTGTTGCCTTTGCTGTCATCGTAATCTTCCGTTGCATTATCTGAGGATTCGGAGCTGTGGAAGATACCCATGCAAATATCACCGACCCGCGGACTTCCTATTTCGCCTTCTTCGAGTTTGAGCGTGATGGTCTTGGCTTCGGTATCGACGCTCTCGATGATCCCGGCGCTTGGAGCAAACCATGTGTCGCCCATTGTAATATCGACCCGATTGTATCTCAGTTCAGGAACTTCAAGGAATCCCCGCAGCTTGAGGCTTTGCATTTCGGCATTCCCTTTCTTGTCGATAAGTCCGCCGATGCCGGTAATTCCTGTTGCGAAATCGCCGAACTGCGCTCCGTCCTCAAAGGTCATTTTGCCTTTGAAGGTATCCGGGAATTGCTTGTTTGCAAACTGCCATAAGGCGCGCTTGGCCGAATAAGCATTATAATCTTCGGCCGCAGTAGAATCGTACCGGGTGATAAGATATATTGCCGCTCCGGAGTCTGTAACGCCTATGCGCTGCGAATATAGGGTGGCTTTCACATCCGATTCGATGCTGCCGATTCGGGAGTAAGGTGTGTTGTCGCCGATTGTGTACGTGGCGATATATTCGTTGTAGAGTTTCTTTTCGTAGCCCTGAATTCGGGACAGACGTCCGTCTAAACCAAATCGAGGATCGACAAGAAGCACGGCTTGTCCTGCGTTGTAATTCTTGTCGTTTACCGTGCAATATACCGGGTTGGTTTCGCAGGTATATACATCGGTGTCGCTGCTGTTCTTTGCGGCGTATGCTTGTCCGGCCTTCAAAAGCTCCTCTTCGGCCTCCTCGATTCGTTGCTGCGGAAGTTTTACACCCGTGAGTACAAATGTATCTCCCGGTTCGGGATGAAGGCTTTCGTTGGGGACTATAAGCTGGCTTTCTCCCGACGTCTCAACTTGGGCGATGATCTCAAATTTCTTGTCAAAGCCGTCTTCGGGCTTCCATGTTTCAGGTTTGTAATTTATACTTAACTCAAAATCACGCCCCATGAGACTGCCGCTGGTGAATGTAGCTCCCAGCGTTTCGCTTTCGATCATGTCGGACGGCAGGAACGGCGTGTCCTTGCAGTACATGACATAGGCCTTGTCTGTCTGTCCCTCGATGATCTCCCGATTAACGGTCTCGATGCTTGTGATCGTCTCCGTGTTCTTGGGATAGATGTCGTCGAAGAAAACGACCTGCTCGACAATGGCGCTTTTGTCAAGGTTGGGAATGGCGTCAATGTATCTCTGGCCGTTGGGAAGCCGGAGTCGTATTTCTGAAACATGGTTGGTCTCCCCGCCTTGCGGTGCCTGACCATAATCGCTGGTAAGGTTGCGTGTAGAGCCGAATACATAGAACCGGGTGCCGTAGCTGGAGTCGTCGCCCTTCTTGGCGGGGATACTCTTGACCACATCGCCACGCCTGAATTCTTCGGGTGTTCCTCTTTCCAGCTTTCCGAAGTTAAGCGACACTAAATCTCCGTTTTCCTCGGTCCACCATTCAACTTCGAAAGTTTCGGCGATCGTGTTGAGTATATCCCAGCATTTGTCTCCGTTGAATGATACGAGTTTTGTCGCCTTGGGATTCTCAACGTCGATAGTTCCCACACTCCAAGTCTCAACGCCAAGATGTTTGTTCATATTGGCCACGATCAGGGCGCCGAATGATTCGAGATCGGTGGTGTTGTGGAATACCGCTTCGGGATTATCTCCGCCCAGCCAGAAGCAGACAAAGCGCTTCATATGGTTCTGCTGCGCCTCGAACTTGAGCGTGTATTTATATCCTCCGGTCTTGTTGTCGAACTCCGGATATACCGTGGCCATTATTTCGAACTTGCGGCCTTTGTACAGTATGTATGATCCTTGCGGAATTTGAATGTACTGAAGTTGATTGAAGGGAAGCTCAATATAATAGTCACTCATGAGGGCATATTTGATAATAGCCTCTTTCGTGACCGGAGCATCCAATATCTGTATTCCTAACGGAGAATAAATTACCATCTGTCGTATGCCACTTGCATCGTCACAAGCTCATGGCAAAGATTTCGACGGTCACGTGAATTACCAAACTCTTTAGAAGAAATGTCGTAAAAATTTCTTATCTTTGGGAAAAACTGACCGAGAAATGAAAACGATTGAGGAAATAGCAGATAGGTATGAGCATTGGGCTGACCAAATCGCTAACCGGTGGGATAAACCGGAGGAACACATCCCTTTCAAGGAACAGATAAAAAGGGCGTTTATTGCGGGCGCGAAATCCCAGCACGCAGAGTTGACGCGCTGGCACGACCCGAAAGATGAACTGCCGTGGCCCCGACAGCCCGTGATTGTATGCACGTCGCCCAAAATATATTCTATTGCATCATACGACACAGAATATGAGTGCTGGTTTACAGAAGATGGCGGCGCATGCGGCCGTTGCGAAATCATCGGCTGGAGGGAGATTCACGAATTATGAAAAAGTTGGCGCGAAGCCCTCGCTCTCAAAAAAGATACAAGAATGAGAAATATAGATGATAGGTCTGTTAAGAAAATCGAATCGCTTACTGATGTTGAACAGCAGCTACTTGTTAATGTCATTTATGACGATATTCAAAAGTGTATTCAGGGTGTTTGTGAAGAATGGAATCGTGATTTACCAAGAAATTTGAAGTGAAAAACAAAAAAAACGGGAATTTCTTCCCGTTGAGACAATGTGATTGTAATAAAAGGCCCGATCATAGATCAGGACTTTTTATTTAGTTTGCGATACATAGTGCTATCAACCCTCAATATATTAATGTGGTGCCTTGATTATATTTCGTGGTTCGAGACGCCACCACCTGTCGCGATTATCAGCCTTGTATAGCTCGGCGTATAGTCTGCGAATTTTTCTTATTTTCTCCGGCGTATATCCACATCCACCTCCAATTACGTAGCTTCCGCAAGATGGGCATACCTCTTCGGTATCTTTAATAGCTACTATACAACAGTTTGTGAAAATTATATCAGAGCCTCTTTTGAAGTGTACGCCTGATATTTTAGGTGTCGGTGCCATCTTTATCTTCCTCGTTTAGTTTTTGGTCAAAATTCTTTCTGTGGTAAAGGTAATAAATATATTTGGAAAAAACGCCCCGCATTTGTGCGAGGCGCCGGCATCGGGGAAGTATACAGGGGCTTATTTTATCGGTGCCATCTTCTTCGGGGTTTGGACCACCTCAAACTGCCTTGCGAGGAAATCCAATCCCTTCTGCGTCACGAGAACCTTGATGACCGTGAACGATTCGTGGTTGTTTCGGTCGATCAATTTCTCTTTCAACTCGAAGTAACCCCGGTTAATATACTCTTGTTTAGGCTCATTGCGATTGCAGAAGAATATCCCTCGCTCGCGGAGCCGCTGGAAGAGCGTGTTGCGGCCAAATGGTAGATTCAAAATCTTTGCCGCCTGCCCGACGTCGATCTTCTGATCCGTGTCCAGTACCTTGTCCATCAGCTCGGCTTTCGGCGCGAGTGCCGCGACCTGCTTTTGGGCCTGCTCCAGCTGTTGCTTCTGCCGGGCTATGGTGTCATTGGCGACCAGCACGGCGCGTGCCATTATCATTTCGGGCGTGTCCGTCTCTTTGGCTGACATGTATCCGCCAGTCTTGCGGATGGAGGGGAGAACCTCATCGCATACCCAGTCCTGAAACTGCTCGGCCTGCGGGAGCTTCGATCGCATGACAAGGCGGTAAACGTCGGATTCGGGAATGTATTTTACCTTTTGAACCCCACCATCTGTAGGGGTCGGCAAAATGGCGACCCCTTTACAATGTGTTGAAATTGCATCCGCTGTCCGCATATACCCTAATGATCTCGCTACATCATTCGCAAGAAACATCGGCTTGTCGTCGGACATAATGATACGTACACGCCCGAACTTCTCGTTATTGAATATTTGCAGATTGTTCATGGCTAACAGCATTTGGTTGTTGTAGGTTGTTCTAAATACTCCGATCTGTTCAAATAAGCATTGAGCGCGTCCATTTCGAGTGCGTGTATATAACTCTCTAATTGGATTTGCTTTTTGGTGGTTTCATTCAGCCATTTCATAGCCTGAGCGTACGCATTATAGTTATTCTGAGCACGCTGGTTGGCCTCAATGTAGAGTTGGTAATAGTCGGGGCTTGGATTCTTTTTCTTCATGGCTCGGCTATTTACATTGTGCGACATTCATTCCGCGGCCCATCTTGACAAGAATAAACGGGTCGATCTCTTTGATTTTGTTGTGGGATGATTTTTCAGCGCCCAGCAATTCAAGGTAGTAGCCTTGTAGCTTGACATAGGCATCCATTAGATTGGAATAGCGCTCTTCGGCCTTGAAGTAGGCGTTTTCGAAATCCCGTGCTTTTCGCTCGGCTTCGATGCAGCGAGTTTGATAATCCGTTTCCGGAAGCGATGGTGTTTTCATAGGCATTGATATTTAAATTGTGATTATTTATCTAGTATCGCCATAATCCGCTCTATACAGGCGTTTTGTTCTTCCAGCAACGTTGTTAAGCGGTCGGCTGATTCGATGATGCCGTTCATGGTCATATTGTGTTTGAGTTAGTCTCCGTAGTACATTCCGCGAACGCCATAGTAGTTAGCCGGGACCGTCAGCAGCTGCGGGCGGTATTCCGTAGCCTTCGGCTGTTCCGTCGGACGGTTCTCGATCTTCGCCGTCATGATCGCCAGCTTCTCGTTGCGCCACGCTTTCTTCAGGCAGGCCGAGAACGATATAGAGGCGTTAGCGCGTTTCAGATACCAAGCGTTACGCATGATCTTCGATTTATTGTAGGTTGCTTTCATGGTTTAACTGTTGTTTTGATTTCTTGATGCAAATATAAATGATATTTTGATTTTATCCAAATATTTTGAACGCAAAAATCAAAATTGCAATAAAATTTTTTGCGAATTATTTAATTGTTACTACATTTGCCGAGAAAAAACAATAAATAGGCAATATTAAAATGCGAGTTAAAGAGATACTTAAAGAGAAGGGGATGACTGCAAAAGAGTTGGCATCCCGGCTTGGAATGACAGAAACTGGATTAAGCATTGCGATTGGAGATAATGGAAATCCCCCATTGAAAAGGTTGCAAGAAATAGCCTCAATATTAAATGTAGAGGTGTCGGAGCTATTCGCACCTAAATCCAACACTATTATTTGCCCGAAATGTGGGACGGTGCTGGAGGTAAAAGAGAGGGAGTAGGAAGTATTATAACCCTATAAATACAAAGACGAGGAGTGGTCAAACCATTCCTCTTTTTTTTGGATATTCCAATTTGAAATTGTAAATTTGATTTACTAACTACTAAATTTATTGATATGAAGAGGTATTTACTATTGTTATTATTTGCTGCTTTATGTATTGGAGTAAATGCACAAAAAAGAGATGACAAAGCTATTAGCAGTGAAATACAAGCAGAGTTTGAGCGAATGAAGGCCGATTTTACTGAAAATGATAATGAATGGGTCTTTGTCAAAGTATTTGATGCTGAAAATCAATCAAAAGATGATATTTTCACGAAAGCATTGGAAGTACTTGTATCTCTATATAAAGACGCGAAAGAAGTTATTCAAATTAAAGATAAAGAAGCAGGATTGATTGTTGGGAAAGGATTTTCTGACTCAGATGTTCGTACTATAAATTGGGCTACTATTTGCCGAAATAGATGCTGGCACATAATTAAGATCGAAATAAAAGATAATAAATTCAGGGTTACCGTAACTGTTAGCGGAGTAGAAAGAGAGCAGGATGCAGATTTACGGCATCCTTTTGATGGAACAGAATATACTTTAAGAAGTTTTTACCCTTATTGGACTGGATGCAAAACAAAGTTCAAGCAAATAAGCTTTGACAATTTAAGATATGTATATACCAGTTCGTTAGATTTAATAAAAGCAGTTGAAGATGGCGTAAAGAAAGGAATTGAAAATTCATCTAATGAATGGTAAATAGATAGAAACCAAGGTTTTTACTCGGTTTTTTGGATGAAATTTATTTTTCATAAAAATTTGGTGCGGAGGGATTTTATAATTTTACTGCACTAACCGATACACTGGGAATATGAAAAGATTTTTATTTTTTGTTGTGGCATTTGTCGCAATAACATTTGTAGGGTGCTCTAAAGGAGATGATAACTCTGACAAGTCTGATACATCTAATGAATATAATATTGAAATATACGCCAAAGGAGGAACCGTATCTGATAAACCTAAGGAATATAATACAGGGTTAAACGAAATCGGAACATCAGACAATATTTTTGTAGCAACTGTTGATAATGGTGTTATTACGGCACAGCATGTTGGATTTGCAAAAGTTATAATTGGAGATAATACTTACAATACAACAGTAAAATCTACGCTTAATACCTTTATTCCTCCTGTTACTGAATTTTATAAATCTCAAGATTATATAGCCTCAAAAGAAACGAGAGAAAGATCAAAAGGCTCTCATCTTGGATTAATATATGATGGGGAGAATGATTTAGTTCATAATGTAGCGTACTTGTTTGGAAATAATGATAGTTTATATGAAATAAGGATTAAATTAAAAAAAGGAGACAAGTCAACATTTGCTGTTTGTGCTACCTATCTTGGGCATTTATACAAACAAATAGAAGCGGAGATAATAGATGGCGTATATAATTTGGTATATATAGATAATTACAAAATAGAAGATGCGATATTTAAGGTTTATTTGCCCCAAACATATTCAATAGGCGAGGTGATAACCATTAAATTCATTCCTTTAAAATAAAAGATTAGAGCCGAGGCATTTGCCTCGGTTTTTTTATTTGTTCCATTCCTTCCCACACACAAAGCAAAAATTACTATCTTTGCACTGCAACGAAGCCTTACGGACGGTAGTTGAATATTTGGCCCAGAGATATAAGACATGGAACTACAACCTATTCAGAGCAAGATTTACGAGATACGGGGTCAGCGGGTGATGCTGGACCGTGATTTGGCAGAACTCTACCAAGTAACGACAAGCGCATTAAATCAGGCAGTAAAACGCAATAGCAAACGATTTCCGCCTGATTTCATGTTTCAGCTTACGAATCAAGAGTTTGCAAACTTGAAATCACAAATTGTGACATCAAGTTGGGGCGGTATTCGCAAAATGCCTTATGCGTTTACCGAACAGGGCGTAGCCATGCTATCCGGCTTGTTGAATAGTGATATCGCCATAAATGCAAATATCGCCATTATGCGGGCTTTCGTAGCAATGCGGCAGATGCTTACAAATACTCCCGTGGATCGGGTGGCAGAACTTCAAGGAGAAGTATTGAAACTCAAAGAGTACGTAGAAGAAGTATTCAAAGATCAGAATGACATTAACGAAGATACTCGGATGCAACTTGAATTGGTTAGTGAAACTTTGGCGGAACTTCAAGTGGGGAATAAAGCCATCGGGCCAAGACGACCTGCCGGATATCATACCAGTTATCAGCAGCAGTAAAAATAGGGGCACGAAATAATTGACAAGCCGGGATTATTCCCGGCTTTGTTTTACAGTACAATCACAGTTCCGTCTTTCTTTATCGAATACTCTCCGCTGATATTTGCAACATTCAGCACGGCGTAATCTTTGGCGTTGATCGTGGCCCGTGCGCCGTGCATCAGGATTATCGTATGGATGAATTTAGTCCCTGCCGCTTCTATAGTAGCATCAGTATCTCCGACGATACATACGTACTCTTTGCCTTTTAGCGCGATATTTCCCGCATCTACATATACTTCCAGCCCTTCTAAACTGTCTCGGTTCTTTCTGAACACTTCGACCGAGGGGAAGTTGTGGTCTTGGCAGAATTCGATTCCCTGCGGTGTGAACATGAGTTTTATGAGTTCGGGGAAGTCGTGAATGCGCATTACCTTCCTGCATGCTCCGCCACGGAGAGCGGAAATCCTGATCTCTTCCAGATTTTTATTCGAGTGTGTCATTATGCTTCTTCTTTATCCTCGCCCCTGTCTGCGGGGTTTGGCTCGTTGAACTTTACTGTTAATTGCGATGTCAGGCGGTCGCCGGATATGTTGTAGCTGCCTGAATTACCTGCGTATGTCAGGTGGTATATTTCATCACTTATTCCCGGTACCGATATATCTACCTTACCTAAGTGTAGCATCCGGATAAAAGTATCGTAGTTTAAAAGGTGCTCCTCCGGGGTTTCTCCCGTAATTATAAAAGTCAATGTTAAATCCCGTGCCGCCAATTTGGGTTTGTCGGGATATATGACCTCCTTGCCGTCTTTCTTGGGGTCTTCGTTTTCTACGAAGTCTTTCAGGCCGGCAGGGGATTTTAACCCGGCAATAAACCCGGAACCCATTGCAACGCCCATTGTGTAGGCGTCTGTCCTGTTGATGAATAAATCTCCGATCATTGCTTATTTGTTTAATTCTTTCGTTAGATAAGATTCTGCTGTATCAATGACATCATAGCCTTTTGAGCTGACGAAAGAAGCGTAGAACATACCGTCGGCAAATACGATGCTGGTGCCTGCTTTGTTAACTTCATTAAGCCATTTCGTTATCGCGGCGGCGGCCTCGTCTCCGTAGTTCATTCCGCTTATATAGCGTCGCTTTTCCTTGCCATCATACGTCACAACATATCCGAGCGAACTGCGAAGATTCCATGTGTGATTTCGGTAATCGGCTTCGATCTGCTGGAGCTTAACCGCTTCACGAGCCTTCTCATCCATGAAATCTACAACCTCCTCTTCGATGCCGTCGATAAATTTGGTCAGGTCCGATATGTCCTTTTCAATTTTCATTACAGTTCACTTGTATTGCGCTTGATCGCCGCTATGTCTTCCCGAATTTCCGTCAGAGCAGCCTTCATAACAGCTGTATTCCCGTTTATTTCGACGATCTCCATGTAGGTCATAACAGCGTACCGGAGCAGCTCATTATCCACTTGCACGCTTGTGTATATGGCCGTTTCGATATTTCCGATGGAGTTCAGCAGCCCGATAATAGATTGAGTTTGCATCATCACATATCCTCGGATGTCGGTAACCTTGCCTTGAATGTCCGTGAATCGGCCGTTTAACTCGTCGCCGGTATCTTGAGACATGGCTTTAAAGCCTCTCTCCGTGGCTTCCTGCCGAGCTGCTCCGGCATTTCCAAGCAACTCTTTTGTCTCGGCAGGAAGACTGTCCCAGACAGCTTGGAATGTCTCTCCAACCTTGTTAAGATCATCCGCAAAGCCGCTCATGGAGTCGGTAACATTTTCCATCCCCAGAAAAACGCCATCCTTAAACCATTTAGCCTTATATTTATCGAATACTTTACCGATTTCTTCCTCAAGAAACCTGCTTATAAGCATTTGTCTAACGATGTTTGCGACAATCTCGTCCACCTTTTCGCCCCACGCTTCGGCCGCATTCTCGCCTTCCATAAATGCGTCTATAAACGCATCTCCAAGTTCCTTTGCGATTTCTTCCGCCGTTCCGCCAATAATGGTTTCGACGACCTCGTTAATCACTTCAGCGGCTTCGGCTCCAAGCTCTTGAATCTGGCGCTCCCATTCTCTAATTTTTGATTTGTCCGTTTTCTTCTTGTCGTTCTCCGCATTAATCTGCTTTTGGAGCAACAATTGTTGTTCTGCAAGATTGTTAAGTCGCTCGCGGGTGTCGCCAAATTTATTTTTACCCAGAAGATTGCTATCTGTATATTTGAGGTTCGAATAAGCATCGGCTATACTTTGGATCGCCTTTTTTTCTATTTCAGCCTCTTTGGATCGCCTGATGAAGAATCTCTCTACAAAGTTGCCTACGTCTTTGTACGCGCTCATTATTGATTTCGCCGCGTTATTGTAGGCGTCCTTTACATTTTTAACTGCATCGAAAGAATTTCGTTGCAATCGAATGGCGTTGGCATTATCCAATTCCCATTGCAACTGCTCAATACGCCCTTGCAGCCTGTCTATTTCAGCCTGCTTCTCTTCGTCATTGTTGAATAGACTTGCAATTTTAGTAGCGACACTCAGTACAGCCTGAATGATAGCGAGAATAACGGAAGCCCTCTCCACTGCCTTTATTGCGTTTGCAGCCGTTGTAGAGGTTGTGGTTATGGCACTGGCCGATGATTCAGTAAGGGTTACTATACTGCTGATCATGCTCGTGGCTGTTGCCGCGATCTCACCTGCAGCACTGATTATTTCGCCCGTAGTGCCTCCTACGGCGTCGCCAATATCCTTAAACCCATCTGCAATGTCTCCGAGAGTCTTTTCCAGCCGTTGCCATTTCTTGATTGCATTTTCTTTGGGAGATGTTTGCGTATTTGATGCAGCTTTATTTACCGCATTAATTTGTGCCTTGGTTTTGTTGATTTCAGCGCGTAGTTTCTGGGCCTGCTCTGTATCGGATGAATCCAAGGCATTGTATTCCGACTCAAGAGATTGTAACGATGCTTCGAGTTCGGTTTTCAGTTCGGCTAATTTGTCTTTAGTTTTATCTGTAAGTTCTCGTATCCATTCCCCGGCTTGCACTTCGATTTCCGCTATAGCAGCATCTCGTTCGGCTTCGAGACTCTTTCTTTCCCCGACGGTCCCTGCCTCTTCAATCCTTCGGTCGTAAATGTCTTTTGTGGCTTGTAGCTTTTCGCGGAAGGTGCCGTATTTTTGCAGATACTCATTCCAAGATTGAGTTTCTTTATTGATAATTTCTGCAAATCCTTCAGGCGTCAATGATATTCCGGATATACCAGATAAGTCACGCTGATATTGTGCTTTGTTCGCTTTGTTCAGAGCTTCAATTTGCGCTTGCTGGTTTTTAGTCAGCTCTCCGTCTTGAAGTCGGCGGATTTCGGCTTCGGCTTCTTGTATGGCTCGCGCGCGCTTTTGGTAGTCGAGGTCTATTTGCGCAAGTTTCTTGGCTGTCCCGTCTTTCATGGAGTCAACCTCGGCCTGCAACGCATCATCCCGGAGCTTTTGCAGTTTTTGATTGAGTTCCTTTAGGTTGCGCTCTTGGTCGGATGCGGCCTTTTCTGCGGCGCTTTTGGCTTCATCACGGGCCTTTTTAGCCTCTGCGTTGAGTTCGGCAGGGGTTTTTACTGTATATAGTTTCTCTGCTGCAGGAGCAAGCTTTTCGATGCCGGCATTTATCGCTGCAATGAAGGCATCTACATCTCCTTCATAGCCCTTGTTTATTTGCTTCCAGATGTCATCTCCTTCTTCGCCCATCTTTTTTAGGGCTGAAATGAATTCTTCGCGATACTTATTAATGCCAGATATCGATTTGGCATATTGTTTTGCCTCAAAAATTGCACTCGGCAATTCAAATCCACTTTCCTTATTCTGCTCTAATCGCTTTTTATATTCTTCGTTGTATTTTTTTAGCGCAGAAGAATAATTGGTATAGGCGTCGCCAGTTTGTTCAATACGGGCTATACTTTTTTTCTCCTCTGTAATAAGCTCTTGGGCTGCTTTGGCTTGTGCGACTTCGATAATTGCATCCCGCAGGTTTTCATAGGCGCCGACGGTATTCCCCACCATAATCTGTTCTGCGGCCATATTGCCGAAATAGGCAGGGTAGATGTCTTGCAGCTTCTTGACGGCCTCGGCCCGTTCTTCATAGGGCTTGGACAGGTCAGTTGCGGCATTATACAGCAGGTTCAGTTTGGTTAATTCGGATTGCGCCGACACAGAGCCTTGAGCCATCGCGGAATTGAATTGCTCAAGGGCGGCAGCGGCGGCATCTATTGCTGTCTTGCCTTTAAACAGCGATGCCACCCAACTTGTTATTTCCTTTCCGTAAAGGGTAAGTACGGTAACTCCGGCGACAAGCAGGGTCTGCCACGAGAAGATGGACGATGCGATCTGCTTCCATACGGGCGTAAATGTTTGCCCGGCTTTCTTCAATTCATCAACAGATTTCTTCGCACGGGCTATTTCATCTGCCAGCATCGGCAGGTTGTTGGATATGGCCGAAAAGAACACTTGAGGACCATACGCCAACGCTGGCAATTCACGGGCAACCTGCTGAATCTGGAATCCCAGCATATTGAATCCGGAGGCATAGTTGCCTACATTGCGGTTATGCACGCCCATCGATGCATCCAGTTCTTTGACTTTCGTGTCAAGGGATTTGATGTTTTTGAGCAGGTTTTGCCCCCAGCCGCTTGTTCGTTCGCTTTCATTCAACGAGCGATATACGGTGCGCATTCGTGATAGGGCTTGCGACATCTCATCAATGGCCCCTCTTGCAACCTGTTCGAACTTGATTTGATTGACTAATTCTTTTCTGGCGCGAGATATGGCCTGTTTGTATTCCTCGATGGATAGCGTAGCTTCAAGGCGGCTTGACTTCTGATTCTGCGTCAATTTCATGCCTTGACTCTCCGCTTTATTCAGGCTGTCTATCTCCGATTTAAGACGCTTTATTTGAGCTTCGTATTGAGATATAAGGATGACATTCTCCTTTTTTGAAGCATTGACGGTTTTTAATTCTTCGATTAGTTCATGATACGCTGCCGTCTCGGCCTTGGCCGCTTGTGCCCCGGCTGTAGAGTCCCCACCTGTATTTCCTATAGTGACCGAAGCTGCTGTTTTGGCCGCCGCATCCATCGCCTGACGTTCCATTTGGGCGATCTTGCGCATGGACTGCTCCACACGGGCCTCCATTTCTCCGATCTTGCGGTTTATGACGTCGAAATCCTTGGTGCTGTCAGGGATGTCCGCCAGCACGCGCCGCAACTGCTCAAGCATGCTGATGAAGCTCTTGAGTTTGTCGGTTTCCGCATTTATTTTGAATGATAAAGCACTCATTGATGTATTTTATTACCTCGTCTTTTATTACCTCTTCTTTTGGCCATTTCGGCTCCCGATCCTTTGACTATCTTTTTCTCGTCGCCGACGAGCGTGCGTACCTTGTCCGTCATCATCAGAAGCATGGTAGGGTAGTTTATGCCCTGAAACGCCTCTTTGTAGGATATATTCAGCTGGTCCATCATCGTCGCCATGATCCCGGTTATAGTGTTGTTGCCGACGGTCTCCGCAATGGTATTGCGCCGGGTCTTGTCGATCTTGACCGAATCGAACAAGTCTTTCCCCGACACTATTTCTGCTATAGCGCAGGTGGCGTGGGATATTTCCTCATAGGAGGCATATCTCTTGGCGTACCATAGAAATACCTTCTGCGCCCACTTGCGCCGGAACATAAGCCGCGATATTGTGCCCAGAGAGAATCTTTGCCGGCCTTGTATCGATACATCTATCCGCCCGGCAGCAAAAGCCCTTGCCAAGTCTTTGACAAAAGGCTGGTACATCCGGAATGTGAACATTCCGAGCTTTACCGCGACATGATGCTTGTTCAGCAGTGACCGGGCGACAATGTCCGCCGATTTAATCATGATCTTTGGATATGGTTGTCGCTAATCCTTCCATCACGGCGGCCACCGATGCAATGTCCTCCAGCGGAATCATCAGCAAGGTTTTCTGATAGCAGTCGAACAGCTCGGCGAAGGTGCTTCGCTTCATAAAGCGACGGCACAGGAGCCATGCCCTGAGGCGGTGGAATATGCTCCGGCTGCCCACGATTGCCAGCGCAACGCTGTAGGCCATTGCGGCTATGCACGCCTTGCTTTCATCCGGCTCTTTTTTTACGTCGATTGCCGTCATAATGCGGGTGGCGGTCATCGGAGACATTTTGTATATCGTGTATCCTTTTGAGGCGATACGTATGCTGATAAAGTCTAATTTCATGGTAATTGTTATAATGGAATAGGGGTGAGGGGCTTATGCCTCCCACCCCCGTACTTGAATGTTGACAGGTTGCTAAATACCCTCCTCTTCGGAAGCATCGAACCAGTATTCCGAAGAAACCGCTGCGTTGTCGGGTTCGAGTGCCGTGGCCACAACGCCAATAGCACTTGCGCCGTCGGTCTGGGCGTCGCGTGCGATAACCGACGCCTTCGGGAATACGCAGTACTGATTGTCTTCGGTAAGGGCAACCATGAACCTCTCGATTATTACCACGCCCCGGTTGCGCTTCCACGACGTTGCGGTTGCGGTGCCGCCCATGAGGTCGGCCTTCGTCGAATAGTCGTATTGACCGATGGTGAAACTCATCTGGATATTTCCCATCTCGGTCGATTGGCGATATACGCCGTTTGTGAGCTGATTCCGGTATTCGGTGGTCGACGGCTCTTCCTCCTCGATACTCCATGTATCTTGGTGAATGTTCTCGACCTGCTTGGTACTCTCGTCGCTCAAGAGCGTTTTGAGTGAAGCAAGGGTGACATCCGCCGTGACCTTTGCAGGGTCTCCGTAATACAGCTTCTTGATTCCTACTGCTGTTACTTTTGCCATTGTTTTAGTTGTTTTTAATGTTCAATACTCTGAATAATACCCGGATATAGACATAGTGGCATCCTAAGTTCGGATCTTCCTCGCGGCCGATATTTTCATATCTGTACCTATATGCGGATTCGTCGTAAGTGCCGTAGGTCCATTCCTTGAATCTGGCTTTCGCCGCTCGTTCAAGCTCGTCCAGACGCTGGAGATTTGCTTTCCCTTTAATATCGGGGACACATAAGTTGACAGCGATGAAGCAATCTTCCCAATACGTGGCGGGGGTTTGCGGCGAAGTAGGCACTACTACAATGCGTTCCGTCTTTATCCTACCTTCGGGCGTCGCCCATGAAGGAAATGCCTTAATGCCGAAGAGAGAACAACTTTGAATAAGGATGTTTTGTGCATCTGCGGTGGTTATCATTGCATAATCCTTTTAAAGCCATATCTTGGTGCTTTCATATCTTTGTCCGCTTTTGTAGAACCCCAATACGGGGTATGATACCGAATCTTCTAAAGTGGATCCTATTTGACTGCCATGCCGGTGATCGAATATGTTCCTGCCTCGATTGTCAATGATACGAACCTCTTCTTTTTCTTCAATTGGTTCTATGTTGGGCGGCATAATCACTTCATAAGTGTATTGAATAACTTCCCCATTTTGTGATTTGATGAATTGCGCTCTTCCGTTGTAATGGACATTGCATCTACCGACCACCCGCCATTTGTTGACGGCTGTATCCCATATCTCCAATGTATATGGAAATCGAATCATAGGTCCATAAAGAAGATTTGTGGTTCCGGGTCAAATTCGGCGGCAATATCGGTTAGGCCATTATCCTTTGCAAGAGCACAGATGCGCTTGCGCAACATATCCGTATCATATCCGAGGGAGTATCCTCCGTTGCCTTCGGACGAAAGAACGATGAGCTGTTTTAAAACGTCGATTGCTGCCTTTGCAACAGAAATCTTATAGCAAGGTGTATATTCGTCTTTTACAGACATCTCTGCGTCCGTGCAGGCTATCGTAATCAGATTATCGTCTACGTTGTAAGGATATAGCCGTGCCGATATTGCGTCGAAAACCGTCATGTCCGTATTTATTAAGCGTTCATAGTGGACAGATCGAGAATAGCGATTTTGTTGGGTGCCGTGAAGTTCGGGATCCACTCGGCTCCGTATTCGTTAAAGCGGCCCTCTTCGGTTCGCCAGTTCGAGATCCACATACCACCTTCAAGCCGCGTATACGTCTTGTTCGGAACGGGATCGGAAATCTCGTACGGCTCGTGCCACATCATCTTACCGATCTTGTCCTGCGGAAGCAGTGTAATGCGATCGTCCTTGAATACCTGCTTGCTCGTACCATCAGGCATTGCCACCATGTCGTCGATGATTCGGACCGGAGGCAGGCCGATACCCGCAAACACCTGATTAGTCATAGCGTCAGTGATGAGACCGCCCGAAAGAGCCATCTGTGCGCCACCGAGAATCATCTTGTAGGTGTTGGCGAATTCCTTGGCGCCGACAATGTTCTTGTTGAAGGTAGAACGCGACATCTCCATTACGGAGAACCGGCCCATTGTCGGACGCAAAGCCTCGATCTGACTTTTCAGGTAGGCGATAAAGTTGTCCTTGTCTGATGTAGCCGGGGTAATGCGCTTGACAGGCAACTCCATGTCGAGCAACGTGACACCTTGCGGGTTATCCGCAAGAGTGACCGACGCTCTGCCGTCGGAACGAAGATCACCGACTACGAGATCCATGCGCTTGTGGGGCGCAAGGCGAAGCTGACGGATGTCGTCGTAGATGTAGTTGATGATGGCATTCATCGCGGCCGCCTGTTCTGATGTGCGTGCGGAGTTGAATTTGTCGATGAGCGACTTGATCATATCCAGACGGTCGTTATCCATCTGATAGCGGTCCCCCAAGTAGGCGACTTCACCGTATCCACTCCCCAATGACTTGCGCTCCCGGAGAGGTTTGTTGGAGTTGCGGTCGATGATTGAACCGGCCGTCACGCCTGTTACGGTTCCGAGATATGCTTTGAAGATTCTGGATTTGGTTTCCTCGAAGTCAAGATATCGCTTCCAGAATATTTCATCTTCTTGCAATGCTGTAGTGCGGTCGATGACCGCCTTGACGACATTGGGGTCGTTGAAAAGAATTTCGAGTGTTAATTTCATCGTTGTCGTAGTTTAGATGGTGAACAGGAAGCGTGAAGTGAGGGACTCTTTGTCTTTCTCAGAAATCGGAACGTATAGTTTCGACTCCCTAACCTCGTAGGCTCTGCCGATGGCCGTAACTGTCGCACCGGGTTCAACTTTTGTTACTGCATAATTGAGGAAGTTGGCAGTTGCCTTCGGCGTCGTCCCATCTGCGGCAACGGCCTCGAATAGCACGGCGTCGGCTTCTGCGGCGAGTGCCGCACTCATCGTAAGTTCGTCGTATTTCTCGTTGTTCGTGTTGATGCTTGAAACAGTTGCACCACTAGTACCATCACCTAAGTGCATGCCTTTGTAGGCAAGTGATCCTTTGGCAATCTTGATCTTTGTACCGGTAGTCACTTTTTCAACTACCTTGACGTTCTTAACCGCGGATGCTTTGCGCGTCTTCAGATCGACGTGCAGAGGCGTAAGCGGCATAAGCATCGTTCCATTCGGGACATTTGTGTCCTCGAAATTGAAACCTCCGGAAAGCCTGTAGACTGTGTCAAATCGGCACAATTCTTTCAGTACGTCCATCGGATTCAGGTCATAATGAAGTCCTGCGGGCATTTTTTTACTTGTTTTGGTGTTTAACAATGTCTTCTGTACCCTTGTTAATCAGTTTGGCGATGTCATCTCCGCTATTGGGGATGCCGCCACCCTGAGCGGGCGCTTCGGATAACTCGAAACCTGCGTCAGCCAGTTCCTGTCTTGCGCTTTTGAAATACTCGTCGAGATCGGCGTCTTGCGCGATGTTTAGTTTGGTTGCGAATTTTTCAGGGATTCCGTACTCTTTGGCTTTTGATGCGATGGTGGCAGCTCGCTGCGCGGCCTGCTGGGTTTGCAACATTGCCGCTGCCTGCTCCTCACGGAGTGTTTTCAGCAATTCAGCCTTCATAGCTTCGGGGTCAAAGGGATTTCCGGGTTCGTTTTTTTGCTGCTCGCCCCCGTTAGCAGGTGTCGCGTTTGTCTTGTTGGCTTTGGCTTTCTCGACTGCCGATGTTACTCGGCTATCAATTTCGGCCTGCATTGCCGAAAGTGCTGACTTTTGCCCCTCGACTACTGCGTCAAGGTTCTCGTCAGTAATCAACCCCGTTGCGGCCAGCGACTCGGCTACCCCGTCGATTGCTTTGGAACTGAACCCCAAGCTGCTATACTTGGTTTTCAGCGCTTCAATAATTTTTGCTTTCATTTCAGGTCTATTGTATTGGATATGTCATTGTGGTCAAAGCATAAAAAAGTCTGTCGGCTTAGAAGGCCAACAGACTGATTTTAGTTATTAGTTGTTATTTCGTCGATGTCTGTTGCTTGATCCTCCACAAGCTCAAGGCAAAGATTTCGACGGTCACGTGAATTACCAAATACTTATGTAATTTTTTAATATTGGAAATTATTTTTATTCTTCCAATGCTTTCATGACACCTCCCTCTTTTGTGTCGTTACTTTCGATAAGTTTTATTTCATCATCCACATCATCTACAAGACCAGCCAGCATTACACCGGTTTTGAGCGAAGCAATGGGTTTTCCACATGCGTCTGTAGCATTTTTGATCTTCTCGGCTATATCGTCGATACTGAAAGGCTGTATCTCGGTTTCAATATCAATAGTCTCTGCAGCACGCATGTACTCCGCATTTAAAGATCCTACGGCAGAGACAAGAAAGTTGTATCTGCGCTGTATGTGCTCGCCGATTACTTCTGCATGATTATCTACAGCAAGATTAGTTCCCATAAATAGGAACTGAAACGCTCTGCCTGATGGAACGTCTCCAAGCCCTTTCAATGCTTCCAGCGAAAGCTGTGGAGTGTTGGTCAGTTGATAGGCTTTACTCCAAAGGCCATCAAGTTCCAACCGCACTGAATCACTTGCCTGATCCCAATTCAGATAATACACTTTCCCGCCGTTGGTGATCTTTATCATCCTGTTTTTCCCTGATTGCTGGGGAGTGCCGTGTATTTCACCTTCAAGAATAAGATATGGGAAGAAGCATCGGTCAATACAATCTGCGAAGTTAGACAAAAGGCGCTCCAAGCGTTCGCGGATAGGTCTGATGTTATGGCATAGAGTTTTGCATCTGTATGAATATATGGTAGGGTTCTTTGCGAATCCGTGCTTGAATTCGCCAACTTTGATCCAATCGGAATCAAGTCGCCACTTATACACCTTTTCATCTGTGATAGTCATGAAGTATTCTACTTCGGTTCCATCAACTTCTTTTACGGAGTATTGGCGACTTAAGGCCAGATAGTCCCCAGAGTCGTCAAAAAGGGGGTATAGTTTGTCTCCCCTAAACGGCGACCATATTGCACAACGCAACTTGTATTTGGGTGACACACTACCCCCGAATGCTTTTTTCACCTGAGCCAACATCTTACGCCAAAAACCTTCGTCCTTAACGGCGTACCAATATTCAGCAACTTCGGTCTCAGAGAGCCAAGATCGGACGAGACGTTTGTTGTTGTAGCGCATCTTGTTTTTTCGGCAGATGCTGTCTATGATGTTGAGCAGCTCTTTTTCTTCCTCATTATTTGGGCTGCAATTTACCTTGGGATCCTTCCCGACGGTCCATGCAGTATGAATGTTCGTAATGTCCTGCTCTAAAGGCAACGGGATGCGGTTTGTCGGATTTACATCGTCTTTTTTATATTGAGCTGGGATGACTTTGCCTGTTTTCGGGTCCTGCTTGGCCTCTTCAACGATAACTTTTCCGTCAGGGCGAATTTCAGGATCCATTACATCGTGTTTGTCAGGGTCCCAATCTTTATACAATGCTTCCGCATCGGGCAGAGGAGTGCGACGGTGCTTGAGATAATCAATCTTTTCCGCTTCCGTGGGCAATGCAAATATTTCCTGTAAGGTCTTCATACAGTTTTATTAAAAATATCCTTCGTAATTTTTCACATGTTGAATTTTACCGAGTATCTTGCCGAGTACATAATATCGTACCGCATCGATTAAGTGGTCGGCCTGTCCATCGGCAGGGATGTTTATGGGCCTGCCGTCTTTATCCTTCCCCCATACGTAATTTCGAAACTCCATGAGCATATTGTATGATCGTTCAGTTACGTATATTTCCATCTCAAGCATTTTATCAATGCCAGCTATAATCGACCTCCCGCTTTTGTCTACTGGATATATCATGATTCCAGCATTGGCGATTTCGTCAATTAGACGCGGATCCGCGGATTCAGACATGACTTGTAGATCAGGGACCTTTTTTAACTCGACAATGATGTCTTTTGTAAGCATATGGGTACGGTAACACAACTCGTCAATATACAGACAGTTATTGCCAATCATTCCACATTTTACTATAGCCGTCGGATCATTGGTGTATCCGAAGTCCTGCCCGATAGCTACATTCTCGCACCAAGCAGGGAAATCCTTGATGATATGTATATTCTTGAATATCGCTCCTTCGGCTACGTCTTCCCATCGCCCCATGACAATATGAGCATATTTATCGGGATTCTCGACTTTCATCCGTTCTACCTCTCGGATAAATTCCTCGCTTAGATTCTCTATGTTGTCCAAATATGTAGTGTGTATATGCAATACATTTGGATGTGTGCTTATTTGTACATCTACGCCATCATATTGGACGATCCTATGTGTCTTCTCAATATACTTGCGATAAATGAAGTGGTTGGAATCAGTAGGGTTCATAATAATGATAACCCTATTTTGGATTCCCTTCTGACGAATCGAAAGCACGAGTTTGTCAAAGTCTGTTTCACTCGTCCATTCTTCGGCCTCGTCACATACGAAAGTCGTGATTCCTTGTATGGATTTGAGCTTGGCCGTTTGGTTGCCGGATGATGTCTTGATACCCCGGAACAGCACCTTGCTTCCTGACACTGTATTTTCTATATCAGTCTTGGTGGTATGGAAAAAATCGCTGGTGCCGTCAGCTTCTATCTTCTCTGTAAATTCCGGGATGACAGATATGGCGGCAGATGTCATTGTATAGCGGCAATACAGAATAATATGCCCCTCCTCGAATGTTAGGCGTTCGACAAAGGCGCCGGCATTAAACGATTTCCCGCTGCCTCGGCCGCCGGTTATCAGAATGATAAAATGCTCGGTATCGTCATAAAGAGGAAGATATATGTCTTGCGGCTCAATCATCTTTTACGTATCCGATCTTTTATCCATTCTCTTACAGGGATAGAACCTTTAAATTCAATCGGACCCTCATTCTTCCCGGTAAGCGGTTGCGATGCTTTGCCGAAAAGACGGTCGAAAAGTGAATCAAGGGTGTTAGTGCGTCCTATATTGGCATCCTTAACGACTGCTCGAACTACTCCGACAATCCAAATCGGTGTATTCTTACTGTCGGCGAGTTTTTTGAGGTTGTCAAGGGGTTGTTCCAGAAGGAATTGGATTAGTTTGAAATAATCCTCTTTACTCAATTCTGCCTTGGCTTCTGTGCCGAGCAGTTTTTTGATATGGTTGTACAGCGAAGGCTTCCGGCCGGGATTTTTAGGCTGGTTTATCTTGGAAAAGCGCCTGCCTTTCCCTATTATATTTTCAGGATTTGGCAAAATTATCGTCGTTTTTTCCTCGTTTTATAATATATTTTTTATGCTCGTCTTTTTCGAGTATATTTAAATCCAAGTTCTCTGGCAATGTCTCTGATAATGCCTTCCATATAAGCACTGCTCCGTTCTATTGCTGCGCGCGAACGGTATTTTCGCACATATTCTCCTGTATAATCCATGTATTTTCTACTCACTTTACGATATATTTCATTTATTTTGTTTGGATCCGGCCATCCATTCCGCGGTTTTTGTATGGAGTAAGTATAGTTTCTTGAAACAGCTCTCATTTCTTTTACATCGAGTTTTGAGGCATTAATCAAATCTTCCCTACTAAAGGTTCCATAATCAGAGGGGTGATTGTGTGTGACAATCGCATTTTTAGCACGTGAAGATATTGCTACACCATGCTCACTACCTATCGTACGTTGAAGTACTTGTCCATTGCTACTAATGACAACTGCATGTTCTTTCTTCTGATAGCGAATGGCATTTTCTTCCACTGAGATAGTGTTTCTTAAACTTGCCCTTCCTCGTAATCCTCCCGATGTTTTAGCCATTATATCGTTTGTTCGTCATTAATTGTTCGACATACACGAGGCTGTTAGATGCACAATACTCTTGCACGACCTTTCCGCCTCCGTAAATGATAAGGTTCGGTGTTTCTTTGCCTGAAATATCTTTTGCTATCTGATGCTCTGCTTTCAGATATTCGAGGCGATCGGCATATCCTCGCGTGAAAAACGCATTGTATCCATCGGGAATACCCATGCGATTGTAGTCATAGAATTTCCGAGAAACATTCAAGTCAGCATATATGAAAATACCGCATTCCTGAAAGTAGCGGGAAATCCACCGTTTTTTATAAATCTGTTGTAGCCCCCACGCTATAGGGGTTGTGTCGAATAACGACAAATTCGGCTCTACTAGCGCTACGCATCCGCTATTTAATACCTTTGTCGGGTCCTTCCATATAGCTTCGAAGCGATAATCGTCTACGTAGAAATGGTAGGTGCAAACCCCCTTCTTTTGCCGCGACTCGGCTCCATAGGGGGCAAACGGAAGTTGCAACTTTCCCGCTTGCATATCGAGGCGCAAATTAGGAATCTCAAAAAGGTTGTTGCTCTCGTATAAGCAGTCGGTGAGCATTGATTGATAGAAAGCGGTCCGATCTTCATTATTTCCGGGAAAATTGTCTGCTCTATTATCCGGTGTATGCTCGGATTTTACTCCCTTAATCTCTTCGTTAAATGCAGGCATGTCAATGCCTATCTCCTTGAAATCGAGATCTCCCCATTTATCGTCTTGCAATGCCTCGAAGTCCCATTCGCCGTTGTTAATATTATCTCGCAAAACGATGTCATTTTCCTCTTGCTCGTCAAGGTTATTATAGATAATAGCTGGGACCGATTTAAGCCCCAGTTTTCTTGCGGCTTTAAGTCGTTGATTGCCGCATATGACAATCTCTTCTCCTGTTCTTGTGGATATGGCAATAGGTCGATGCCTCCAGAATCCGTATTTACGGATTGAAGCCATTAAGCGTTCCATGTCCGTCTTTGATATGCGCCGAGGGTTACTGGGCAACAATAGGAGTTCGGAAACTTTACGAGTTATTATATCGCCTACATCTGCCATGTCATTTTAATAGATCATGTTGTTTATGCCTTCATAGGTTCAGAGCAAAGGTTGTTGCGGTCCCGTGAATTACCAAAAGGCGGAGTGAAAAAGTTTTTCCCGTCTATATGGTGTTGTGCCATCTTCTGGGTATACTTATTGTCTGTCTGTATTCCCTGCCGTTTGGCGAGTATTTCGTGACGAATAAATTTCTTGCAGCGTAATGCCGTTGCGTTTATGGCGATCATCAATTCGTCACGGTTCATAAACAGCGTGATGTTGCCCCTGTCATCCTGTGGTACCAATCCTTTTGCCTTTCGAGTCATAAGAAAAAAGTCTGCTGGCGCATGACGGCCAACAGACTTCCTAATCACGTAACTCCAACAAAAAGGTATTTCCGATTGTGTCCGTTGCTTGCGCCATCACAAGCATCTGGGACAAAGGTGTGCACGTTCGGCACATTATGCAAGAGTTTGGCAAAAAATTTTCAGATTTTTTTGCACTTTTATTCTAAAGATGGCAAATTGTTCAAAAGGTTTGTGTTTTGCTATAGGGAAAATCTTATTTTGGTGGGTAATGTTGTTCAAAAGGTACAAAAAAAAGCCCCGGATTATCCGAGGCCAAAGAAATATAATGTTGGAGGGGGAGGGTTATTTCTTCTCTTCTTCACTTTCTCCTGCAACCTGAAGCCTTTTGTTGTTGAGTAGATCCATCATGTCAATAAGATGAAAATTATACTTACCCATCGGATATGATGCAGTCATATTTGCAATATATGCTCTCAGGTTCGTAATACATATGTTGACGCCGGAGTGAAGTACTAAAGCATCCAGTTGGGTGTCTTCATCCACTTTGGTATTCATATTGAAAACTCCGCACCCTTCCGCCATTATGCTGTACCCGGCCTGATTGTCAGGATTTATTTTAACAGATACAAAGACAAAGTAAACCCCTTCCTCTTTATTCTGATGTATGTCAAAATCTATGTCAATAGGGTAGCGAGCCATGAATTCATTACATGACATATCGCCGGATACCTCAGTAACGGGTTGGAAAGTGCATTTACTTCTTAGTATCGAAAATTCTCGTATTTCTAATTCTGAGGGTTTTGCTAACATCTTTATGCGGCATTTTCGGGTTTAAGATCACCTGATTCAATAATGATTCGATTCGTTGCATCTTCTCCTTTTGTTGTGGATGACATGCAGGACCTTTGGGCAAGCAACGATTGACCCAACTTAGCATAATCTATCTTGTCTTCCCTTATTGCCTGCTCGATTGGTTTAAATCTTATTTCAGGTATATAGCCGAAAGCTAATGACAACTCCACAAACTTGGAAATGCGATGATCGTAATTGCCATTGAATAATTGACTCACGTAACTTTTGGTAACTCCTAAATGTTCCGCCAGCTGAACTTTATTCTTGTTTTCTTTTTTCATAAAGTTTCTGGCGCAATTATAAAGAGCTACTTGTATTTTCGTGATCCAATACTCAGGCGATGATAAAATCTCATTCCGTTTCATTGTTATCTGTTTTTAATTCGTTAATAGGGGGAATGCTTTTGATGAATCGCGTCAAGCGTTCTATGTCGCGTGGCTGATCGTTCTTATATCCCCCGCATACTATACAAACATTTGGCTCTTCTCTTAATACGTATATGCGCAAGTTCTTATTCTTGAATTCATATAGATTATCTGTTCCTTGAATTTTGCGAAACTGGCTTAATGTCAGATGTTGAACATCAAGTATATCCATTAGTGCAAATATTCTTATCAGAGACTTTTTATCCAGCGCATTTCTCTCGACCTCCTCGCAATACTCGTCAAATTCACAATACTTATCTTTTATTAATTTATAAAATTCAAGTTTGGGGTTGTTGACAAGTTCCAGCTTTTGTTTCGCAAAGATACTCATAAAGGTTTGGTTTAGCAATAGCTTAACTGAAAATGTTTATCAGTTTTTTTTATAGCATTATTGGAGGTGCATATTTTATGCCACTGAAAGAGATAATGTCTTCTATAAATTTTTGCATGACAATTTGAATTCTGTCTTATACTTAAGATGCTTGGAGATGAGGGGCATTATCCAACCTGTTTCAGGAGGATTGTCTGAGTTTGCTATCCTTGGTCCAAACCCCCCCCCACGACTTTTTGCGGCATAACATGCTTATGCACGCACCACTTCTATAACTATAAAGAACATTTTTTAGCCCATCGCAAATTTGCCCATTTTGAAAGGAGGGTATAGGCCTCCTTTCGGGTGCAATCTGCACGATGAGCGCGTCACAGGTTTTCCGTTAATTCATCTTGCCCTTCTTTGACTGCACCCACTCTTCGAGAGAGGACTTCACCATCGCCCTTCTGAGTCAAGTGCTTGATGATCGCATTCTGCTCTTCGACGACTGCGGTCACTTTTGCGAGCTGCTCTTTCAGGGTGTTGATGTAGTCCATTGTAAGTGGGTCCATCTCCTGAGTTTTTGTTGAGTTAGTAATAGTGTTATCTTTTGGGGTTGCCCCGGTTTGTTGAATAGTATATTTATCAATTATATCACCAAAGTGCGATTTGAGCCGTATCTCGTGCACCTCCAATAAGGACTTTTTCCCTTTGATAATCGCAGATACTTGAGGCTGTGAGATCCCCATTATGGTTCCCAGTTCTTCTTGTTTAATTCGCATCTCAGCTGCAAGCCTCTTAATATCAATCATTTTATAATTGCTGTAAATATATAAATAAATATTATATCATTTATTTCTTTTAAAGTTATACAAGTGAAATATAAGTTATATATTTGCAATATCAAACCTAATGCAAGTGCAAAGTTAAAATAGGTTTGAAGTATAAACAATGTAAAGTTATACAAAAAACGCAGAAATAACCAAATAAAATAGAAATAAAACAATGATGACGGACGAAAAGATACAAGAAAACGCCTTTACAAAAGGTCTCGCCGTTGCAGATAAAATGCCGGGCAAAATAGGGACTATGATTCGGGAGGATTTACGCCGGGGGCTTGGTAATATTACCCCTCAAGCCTTGTGCTATCGGGCGAATGGTAATCTGGAGCATACGGATTTTGAGCGCAAAGGCATCGAAGAAACCTTTACCAACTACGGAATCAAAGAGCCTTGGGGGCTGGCATAGCTATGAAAACCGACGCCATACTGAGCAAACGCGAGCGAGAGGTTATGAACCTCGTCGTGCTGGGATACTCGGCCCGCGAGATCGCAGATCGGATGAACGTCATATACCAATGTGTAGCGAATCATCTCCAGAGCATCTACGACAAGACGGGGACTAAACGGACCTTGCAGGCGCTTGTTACATGGTATTTCACGGTGAACTTCGGCATCTCCCTGAATGTGTCCGAAATGACCCGGAGAATAGGGGCGGCGATACTTCTCTGTCTGTTCTCGGTCGAAGTGTTCAGTACCGATTTCGAGTGCCGCAGGTTAAGAAGCCCACGCCGTGGCCGGGCGTTCAGGGTAGAAGAGTTAATAGAGAACTAAACGGGGTACGTAGCTCAAAGGTAGAGCGGTGCAGGGATGCGAAATAGAAGCATAGGGGTTGAAAAACCTCGCATTTCCGGGCGCAGGTTGCAGGTTCGAATCCTGCCACACTCCCAAAATAGCCACCCGAATGGGTGAGGGGTTTGATCGCTGGCAGTAACCCCGCCGCAAGGTATAAAGCGATCCGTTAGGCCGATAATAGCGTTATCGGCGGGCCGTGGGCAAGGCTCGAAGTGACAGCCCCGCAAGAGCGAATAGCTTGAACGCGCAAAAGACTGGCATAGGTTCCGAAGCTGCGATGACATGAGCGGCGAGGACCACCGGGATAAATAAAGCATTATTATGCCTGTGCGGGTTTGATCGCCTTCACAGGCTCTAATGCAGGCTTTGTGCACACGTTCTTTCCAATCAGGGTAATTTAGTAGTTTTTCATTATTTGCATAGCGCAAAGCCTGCTTCATGCCCGCGTGCTGATTTGGAGGTTGGTAGGTTTTGGTTGACGTGGATGTTTGTGTGTGACGGCGCGCGGGCTTTTTTTTTGAAACACCTTAAAACATTATAGCTATGAAGAGAGAGATTTTGAAAAAAAGAACCTTCCTTTGGTTCGACCTGACGCCCCGCTGGAAGATGTGGAAAAGGATCGAGGAGCTGGAGAGCGAAGTAGGCAAAGCTCTTGCGGAACGCGAAACTGCGTATCAGGATCTGGCAAGCATGAACCAGAAATTTCTGGCGCTCACTCACGATCTTGATTCTATGCAAAAACGAGTCCTTGAATTGGAGGGTAAACTCCAGAAGTTCAATCGGACCCGCGGCAAAAGCGGCAAATATGTGAAGTCCTATGACACACGATCCGCAAAGTAAGATTCTCGCCTATCTCAAGGCCGGCGGCAGGCTTACGGTCCGCAAGGCCGAGAGACTCTACCACACAACGGAGCTTCGTCGGATCATCAGCCGGCTCCGTAAAATGGGATATTCCATTTGCTCGAACAGACAGAAGGCCGTTACGGAAGACGGGCGGCCGACGCAGTTTAACGAGTACTATATGCCACAGGTCGCGGATTCCTGCCAATAGTCCGCAAATCGCATTTTAAGTTTGGTATTTGCCATTGGCCTGCTGTGAAGCACGCAGATGGTGTGCCGTCGGCATTAAAGCCCTACGCGGTGGCGTGGGTGAGTGGATATGTCGGCGGCATTTATTGAGCTATGGTGTAATGGTTAACACACCGCCCTTTGGAGGCGGTACTTCCGGTTCGAATCCGGGTAGCTCAACAGGGATTCATTCCCAGTTGTGAGTTGATCGGGCGCTTGACGCGCTAATCACAACGGAAGCGAAAGAGGGTATATCCTTCGACAATCCGAGGCCGCGTGAATAACAGTAGCAAGGCCGAGGCGGAAGCCCACGAAACGGGTATAAGAACGCAAACCGGCGGCGCGAAGCATAGTAACGCCGCCACCGCGGGGGTAGTAAGAAGCCCCCGCTTCTTTTGAATACAATCAGCAGCTATGAATAAATATCTTCAAGAACTCAAAGACAACGGGCTGGTCCCCTTGCGACTGGACAACAACACGGTTCTGTTCGTACCTCCGGAGAAAGCCAACCGAAAGTACAAGGATAAGTACCTTTATTACGGGAGAAGATAAATAATATCTCATTCTTTTTGCAGATTCGAAATGAATTCGTATCTTTGCTTTCGCTACAGAACTGCATACGCAGTCATAAAAAGTACATAAACAGCCTTTGGGCGTGTCTCCGTTGCACTTCTACCCTGCGTAGTTGTGGTTCTGTAGCAAGAAATAGGGGGCACGCCCTCTTTTTACATATTGTTTAACTAACTTGTGTTCAACTAATGCTACAGAACAACACAAGTGGTATCCGGGTAAATAACACCCAGACCACACCGCGCGCGAAGAAAAGCCGCACCGCATTCTACCGTTGCCATCTCAAGGCCAACAAACCCCTATTTTCATCTGATAGGGTCGATTACACCAACGTTATCCGCGCCACGTGCGAGGAGCATGCTTTAGGCTGTTTCCTTGCTCAGTTCCGCGTGCTCTATCCCGCGTATGCTGTCGTTGTCGGCACCATACTCGTAAGCCGGGTATTCCCCTCCAAGTCTAAACATTAAACCGCTGAATCATGGATAATGATATTCAGCTTGTCGGCGTAAGACGCACCGATAAGCAGCTGCTCGCCGCCATAGTTTGGCGCATGCAGTACAGAATCCGGCGACGTGTCATACGCAGGATCAGCCTCTGGAATTACGTATCGTACAATCGTATGAGAGGGAGGAACGTGATATGACCGAGTTATTCATCTTCCTGATGTGGGCGGTTCCGCTTGCCGTCGTGTTCCGCTGGGTGCTGTCGAACCAGCACCGCAAGAAAGAAATAGGCGAATTGTTGGATAAAATATTCGATTAACATGGACACACAATATTACACGACAACCGCGTCCCCGGTGCTGACGTTCGAAGAGTATCACGATATTCCGAGCGAACATATAACCGGCCAGCGGTCGCCATTCTCCCAGAGGGCCAGAACGCTGATGGACGTAGACCTGAAGTTGATTTATCGGGCTATCCGCGAAGCCATACAGAAGGATATGCGCGGTGATGAAGACAAGCGGGTCTATACGGTGGCCTACAAAATATACGACATCAAAGCGATCCATCACTACGAGACCCACGAAGAACAAGGCGGTGACAGCTATATGGGTATTTGCGAGACCTATTTCGAAGTAGACCGCGATACCATCGAAATCATCGAGGTCAAGGATATCGACGGTGGCATGCACGCCGGGCAGTTGCGCCGGCTGAAAGAATACGGAGAACAAAACAACTTATAACCATGGGAATCTATAGCAAACTGCTGGAAATCCAGAGGAGCGTCAGGGCGTTGCTTCCGAATGCCGATGGAAATAATTACAAGTACATCAGCGGTTCGAAAGTACTTGGCATCGTCCGGCCCAAGATGGACGAACTCGGCGTGATCCTCAAAACGGAGGTTCTCGACATCACGAATACCCGTCAGGATTATACCATAGGCCGGGATCAGCGCCCTAAATCCGAAATCCTTTCGAGTGTGAAGATGCGTTTCACTTGGATTGACGTGGAATCCGGAGAGAAGGACGTATGCGAGTGGAGCGCCAACGGTCAGAATGATTGGGACAAAGGCGTAGGTTCGGCAATGACCTACGGGGAGCGCTACTTCATTCTCAAATACTTTCATATAGCCACTGACGAAGATGACGTAGACCGGCTGCCTCGGCATGATGACGCCGGCCCGGCTTCCAAGCCTACGCTTACTGACGAAATGCTGACTTTGGACTTGTTCGAAGAGATAATCAAGGCTAAGGAAGATACCAAGGGAGCCAATAAGCGATTCTCATTAATCGGATTCTTGGAGTCCAAGTATATCGTCGATAAAGAAATGCTTACGAAAGTCAATGTCAAAGTTACCGAATACTACAATTTAACGAGGGAAAATAAAGCATGAATCAGCAGATAACACTATTCGGATATACAGCATCCATTTCCGATCTCGCAGGCAGGGCCATCAGCGCCGTCGTAAATGGCGACATCAGCGCTATAGATGCACACATACAGATCAGCCGCATGGAGAATGCGATCAAGCAATTCAAGGATGATGCGCAGGTTCGGGACATCACACTCCGCGAACTGTCCAAATACGGCAAATCGCATCAGTTCGGCGACTGCCGGCTGGAAGAGGCCGAATCGGGTGTCAAGTACGACTATTCAATGTGCGGAGACAGCGAACTGAACGACATGTACAAGACGCTGGAGGCTCTCAAGGCCGACATCAAAGAACGGGAAACGATGCTTAGGAACCTGCCGAGGTCGGGAGTCGTAGCCCCCGAAACCGGTGAAATGATCTATCCTCCGGCCCGCTCCAGTAAGACAATCATCAAAACCACCTTCAAAAAGTAGTCGTCATGGATATTTCCAATACCGATATGCGGAACTTACTGAAGGCAATCAGCGTGCTTCATCCGCATCCTGAGCAATCCATCCACGAATGGAATGCAATCCGCAAACTTAAAATATTCGCAAAGAAACAGCATCGGAAATATGGTAAACAAGGTAATCATTATCGGTAATGTAGGCGCCGATCCGGAAGTCCGGGTGTTGGACGGGGGAAACAAGGTCGCCAGCCTGAGTGTGGCGACGACCGAACGCTACACGGACCGCCAGACGAATACCCCCAAGGAGATAACCGAATGGCATCATGTGGTGGCGTGGCGCAACACCGCGGATATCGTTGACAAATACGTAAAGAAAGGCTCCCAGCTCTATGTCGAAGGCCGGCTGCGCACCCGCGACTTTACAGATCGGAATGGCGTCAAGCGGTACATTACAGAGATTATGTCCGATACGGTCAGGATGCTGGGAAAGGTATCGGACCGCAAAGAAAACCAATCTTCCGGGCCGGCGCCTGCGTCTGAATTTGAACCCGATGATCTTCCGTTCTGAGTATGGATACATCTACACTCAAGGAAATAGAGGAGATGCAGCTATTCTTAGAGTCTGATCCGCCCACCGAGCCGCAGGCTATGTCTATCCGTTTGTCGGAATTGAGCGTACGTATGGCCCGCAGCTCCTACTTGCTGGCTATGGCAAAATACGAGCAGGATTTGGCCATGATAAAGGCATCACGCCTCAAGGACCTCATACCGCTTGCGCCCAGCGTGCAGAAGGAGATACTCAAATCCGCCTGCGCCGAGGAGAACAAGATCGTAAACTGGTTGGATAGGATTAACAGGACCTGCGTACATCAATCCGATAACCTGCGTACCCAGTTGAGCTTCGAGAAAGAGCAAATACGGCAAATGGGATATAACACATGACAAAACTTGAACTTGACTACGACCGTTATTTCAGCCTTTATATCCGTCATCGGGACTGTCCTGATGGTCGTGGATACTGCATAACGTGTGGTGCGCCTATAACGCCTAAAACATGCGATTGCGGGCATTATATAGGCCGCGCTCACAAAGCTACACGGTGGGACGAGAGAAACTGCCATGCTCAGTGCAAGAATTGCAACGAGCGCCTCGAAGGTCTCATACCGGTCTATCGTAAGGTGCTGATCCGGCTATACGGGTTGCCGACGGTTGAAGAACTGGAACGCAAGAAACGCACGGTTTTCAAATTGTCGAGGTCCGAAATGTCCGATAAGATCAATTATTACAAACGATTAATTCGCAATGTGTAACACTTCAAATAACAGCTGGATTAAGATGTATCGCAGCTTCCTTGATTGGGAATGGTATCCGGATACGAACTGTGTGCGGCTGGCATTGCATTTCATTTTGAAGGCAAATTATCGGGCCAAGAAGTGGAAGGGTTTAATCATCGACCGCGGACAATTGGTAACCAGCAGAGGACAGCTATCCGAAGAGACAGGACTTTCGGAGATGCAAATACGCACCACAATAGACAAGCTGGATAATTGCGGGTTTATAACCAAGTCGGGAACACGCAAATATACTATCATAACTGTCTGTAATTATGATTTATACCAACAAGCACAGGATGGTTTTGATAATGGTTGTCAACCAACAGATAACCAACAAATAACCAGCGAACAACCAACAGATAACCAACAAATAACCATAACTAAAGAATATAAGAAAGAAAGAATAGAAGAATATATACACACACTGGTAGATACTAAAAAGGGGGTTGTAGGGGGGAAAGAGGCGGAGGCTGCGGAACTCATACGATGGATCACCACGAACGCTCCATGTATTGCCTCAATGCCGGAACCCCTAACGGAGGTGCAGATAGTTTGGCTATTTCAAGATTACAGCGTGAAAGATATTCGTCGTTTGATAGCTACCATGCAAAGCAAACAGGCGTACTTGAAGCATACAAATGCCTATACAGCCTTTGTAACTTATGCGAAAATGGACAAATCTCTGGAGAAAAATAATCCACCAAATACGCAATTAGGACGATATTATACACGAGATGAGGCTATGGCATATATCCGATTCAAACGCATGGCCGGATCGCTTGAAGATAACTTTACGTTAGAGCCGGTCAACGGTCAGTATCTATGGCGCTTGAAACAGTCGCTTTGTGATCGAACCTTTTAACCATCAACAATCATGAGCAAGCAAATCAAAATTGAGATAAAAAATCGGTGGACAGGTAGTATACTTTTCGAGTATTTGTCCGAAAATAACACAATCAAAAAGACCGTATCCGAAGCTATCAAAAGCGGAGCCGACCTGCGCGGAGCCTACCTGTGCGAAGCCGACCTGCGCGGAGCCGACCTGCGCGGAGCCGACCTGCGCGGAGCCGACCTGTGCGGAGCCTACCTGTGCGGAGCCGACCTGCGCGGAGCCGACCTGCGCGGAGCCGACCTGTGCGAAGCCGACCTGTGCGAAGCCTACCTGCGCGGAGCCTACCTGTGCGGAGCCTACCTGCGCGGAGCCAACCTGCGCGGAGCCGACCTGCGCGGAGCCAAAGGCGCATATATGGCTTGTCCTACCGACGGCAGTTTTATCGGCTGGAAGAAGGCTTCGGGATATATCGTGAAGCTACAAATTCCGGAGGATGCTCGCCGCAGCTCTGCCGGAGGCGAAAAATGTCGTTGCGACAAAGCCTATGTGGCGGAGATTCAGAATACCGATGGAACCAAAGCCGACATCGAGGCAATTCATTCGAACCGTGACAACAACTTCGTGTATACGGTCGGCGCTACCGTAGAGGTCCCTGATTTTGACGATGACCGTTGGAATGAATGCGCACCGGGAATTCATTTCTTCATTGACCGCCGGGCGGCTGTGGAGTATTAGAAGTGCGGCAAGATGATCCGTCACGCCGTTCCCCTCGGTTAAACTTTAACGAGCAATGAGGATGAAAGATCAATTTGGTAATATCACACTGTTCAACGCCGATTGTATGGATATTCTGCGGGACATGGCGGACAATTCGTTCGATCTGGCGATTGTTGACCCGCCGTATTTTGACGGTCCGAATAAACCTGGTTATTACGGGGCTTCCAAATCCTCGAAGGGCGTCAAACGACCATTCTATGAGGTGAAGCATTGGACCATTCCAGAGAATGACTACTTCGTTGAATTGATGCGTGTGTCGAAAGCGCAAATTATTTGGGGGTGCAACTATTTTCGCTTCCCTTTCGGGGCTGGTCGTATAGTTTGGGATAAGGTAAACGGGCGGAGTTCTTTTTCGGATTGTGAAATTGCTTACTGCAGTCTGATTGATACGGTTCGACTGTTCGCATTCATGTGGAACGGGATGTGTCAGGGCAAATCGGTGGCCGAAGGCCGCATTCAACAGGGAAACAAGGCTTTGAATGAGCGTCGCATCCATCCCACTCAAAAGCCGGTTGCGCTCTACAAATGGCTACTGGCCAATTATGCCAAGCCGGGCAGTAAGATTCTCGACACTCACCTCGGAAGCGGATCAATCTGCATTGCCTGCGACGATTTAGGTTTTGAAATGACCGGCATAGAGTTAGACCCCTACTATTACGAAGCAGCCAAAAACAGGCTTGTATCATATCAAATGCAACATAAATTATTTTAGCGATCAATTGAGTATGAAAGTCATAGTAACCTTTTCGGGCGGGAAAGACAGCCTTGCGGCGCTATTGTGGACACGCGAGCATATCACCAAGAATTTCACGACCGTATTTTGCGATACGGGCTGGGAGCATCCGCTGACCTACGAGTACATCAACCGGATCGCGGATAAACTCCACTTGGATTTGGTGACGCTCAAGTCGAAGAAGTACGACGGGATGGTCGATCTGGCGCGGCATCAGGGGAAATGGCCAGCGCCAAGCTCTCGGTCGTGTACCAGTGAACTGAAAACAAAGCCCATGATCGACTATATACTCGACGAGGTTCGGGACAACACGCTGATTGTACAGGGCATCCGGGCGGCAGAATCGGCCAGACGTGCGAAGATGTCGGCGCAATGCACGTACTTTAAGTACTATTTCGAGCCTTACGGTTACGACAGAAACGGCAAACCGAAAAAGCATACTTACCGAAGTAAAGATGTCCGGGCGTTCCGGGCAAAGTATGCCGACGACCTTCTGCGTCCTGTATTCGATTGGTCGGCGCAGCAGGTGATCGATTACATACTGGCCGCCGGACTGGAACCGAACCCGCTTTACAAAATGGGCTACAAGCGTGTCGGCTGCTGGCCGTGCGTGATGATAATTCTGCGGGATATCCTGAATATATCGCGCCAGAACCCGGAGCGAATCGAACAGATTGCCGCATTGGAAAAAGAGATAGGTTCAAATTATTTCGTGTCCGGGAAGATACCTGCCCACGCGATCACCAGCGGTAACCAATACGCCAACATATACGATGTTGTGCGCTATGTCGAATGGCAGAACGCCACGGGCAGTTTGTTCGACGACGACACGGCGACCAGCTGCATGAGCTATTACGGATTATGCGAATGACTATGAAATTACGAGTATTCACAAGTTTTTCCGACTATGACAGTCAGTTGATGGCTCTTCGGGACATCGGCGCGGACTACGAGTGCGTGGGCTGGTCGGAGATCGACAAGTGGGCGATCAAGGCCCATAATGCTGTATTCCCGGAGTTGGCAGACCGAAATTACGGCGACATCACGAAAATCGATTGGAACGCCGTTCCGAATTTCGACCTGTTCACTTACTCGTTTCCGTGTACCGACATCAGCAGCGCCGGAGAGCAGATATGATGGCAGAATGGCTTTTGTCTAACGGCTATAAACTGAACATATGAAACTACCTATTGAAGTCCACAACAAATTAATCCCGTTCAAGGGATTCAGCTGGGTGACATGGCTTGCATTCGCGTTCACTCGGAAGCCCAAGTACCAGTATCTGACTGAGAAAACGCGCCGCCACGAAGGAATCCACTGCGCCCAGCAGATCGAACTGGCTGGGCTGTTCGCGGCAATCCTCCTGCCCGTCGCCATAAGCTACTCGTTCGCGTGGTGGGGCTGGGTCCTGACGGTGTTAGGCATTCTCTTCGCCGGCTGGATTTGCTACGGCATTTCGTGGCTGATCGAAGTGATTATCCCGCCTTATCCGGGCGCTTACTACTACACCTGCTTCGAGACCGAGGCATACAACAACGAGGATGATCCGAACTACTTGAAGCGGCGCATACCGTTCTGGGGCTGGATTTCCTGCATACCAAATCGGAAAGTGAAACACAAAAGATAACCAACCATGAAAAGCGAAAAAGCAAAAGAATTTATCGACAGGTGCATCAATAATATCACGGCAGAGTTGGCGGACCACGCGAAATGGCAGATTCGGACCGCAATGACCCACACGGCCGACCTTGCCGAGCAGGAGGCCGAGGAGCGGATGCGGAAGAAAGCGGTGAGGGCCTATTGTCAAGACTGTTGCTGTACGGTAGTAGGTGAATGTATATACGGAATAGGATCGGAAAAGTGTGATGCATTACGAGATTTCATCCAAAAACTGAATGAGAATGAAAACACTCAAACATCACGCTAAAAGATTGCGGGCTGGGCACTATGAGTACCGGGGATTCAAGGTTGTTTGTGCAGGGTATTACCATCCAGAGCACACGCTGGCTTGGAAGCTCTTGCCGAGGCCGGCGCTCTTATCGCCGCCGAAATAGATAGGATAAACACTTTGGCTAAATGAAAGCAAAGCATATACTTCGGCGAATATATGTCGTAAACAGATGGCGGCATCCGGGCTGCGGTCATTTTATACTACTCGGCCTGAGTAAATTTTGGTTCGGCCCAAGTAGCTATAAATTATCGGTTCACCTCTTCGGAATTGAGATCGCCGCCGAGATAGACAGACTGAACAACCTAAAACAAGAATAGCAATGGATAAATTTCAAGCACTCAATGAACTTTCCTGTGAGGTTTACCAGAATGCAGTAGACCACGGATTTTATGATGCAGAGCACAAGATAGCCGAGGCGGCGGGTGACGACATATACACGCATGAAATCCTGCAACATTTAGTATTCGGGCAACGAATAGCATTGATTAATTCGGAGTTGTCCGAGGCATTAGAGGCCGATAGGCTTGGCAGATTTGCAAAGCATGTCAGAACGGTAGAATATGCGCTTGCGCAAAACTCAGCCTTTGAAGCCGCGTTTCGTGCCGGAATTAAAGACACTGTAGAAGATGAAATCGCAGACGCACTTATCCGCATTCTTGACCTGTGTGCAGCAAATAACATAGACATCGGCACCCATGTTCGGCTTAAAATGGAATATAATAGTAGAAGGCCAAAAATGCACGGCAAGAAATACTAATAGTGAAATCCGTGGGTCGTGGTTTACGAATTTGAATTGTTGAAATAGCGAGATTCTCGCAAAATCAAGATAAAACAACAAACATGAAGGGAATGAAAATACTTTTTATTACATCTATCATTTGTTCGGCGCTTAATTGCGTTATGGGCGTCGTTGATGGAAATTGGTCGGCCGCCGCTGGATGGTTCGTGGGTGCCTTGCTGGATTGCTACTTTTGAAAGATTATTTAGAATTGAAACAATGAAAGCATTTGACTTAACAGCCGCTAAAGCAGGCGCGCCGGTATGCACGAGGGGCGGAGTGAGTGCCAGAATTATATGCACTGATCGCCACGGATGTTCAGGCAGAATAATCGCATTACTGGATCATGGTGGTAGGGAGGGCATTGAATTTTATTATGAAGACGGTCGGTTTGGTGGATACGGTAACAACGAACGCGACCTTATGATGCGCGACGACGACTACGCCGAGAAGCTGGCACGGGGAGAGTACGGACCAACTGTCAAAGAAAACTTGACAGTTGATAACCCAACTTGTAAGAAATCCTTACCAGTTGACCGGGAGTACTGGCGGCGGGTGTATGCTGGGCAAATAATGCCAGTCGTATTTCATGCAGCTATTACTACTGGTGCGAAGGTTAAAGACGAATACAAGGACATGCCGGCTGACGTAGCAGTTGCTCGTTCTGCGATTATCCTTGCCGACGCCCTCCTTGCAGAGCTGGAGAAGAAATAAAAAAGAGGCAATCCCGAAAGATCACCCCTACACGCAGGATAAAGGTAGTGATTAAATTCGGGATGTGCAATGGGGATCAAGAAAAAAAGAAAAGGTGGGGCACGCGATGAATCGGAGGTTAATATAGATTTCAGCAGGATCGAGTTGTTAGAATCAATTGTCGCCAAAGACAAAGAACTTGGGGTTCATTTTAATCACTCATTTTCTTATCGCTTCAAGTGTCATAAATCTCAGCCGATATTATGGCGTGGGATAAAAAAGGTAATCAGAAAATATATCGACGGATGGCAGCAGAAGCTGCCTTTTATTTAATAGGATATGGATAGTATACTTATGCAAGTCATGCAAGATCGGCAAGCGGATGCGATGTTCTTGGTTCGTGCATCTGATTTGCGTACCTTTGCCAATGCACTCATTCAGGAAACAGGTGATAGTATAGCCGAAAAAACCTTTAGTGCTGTCAAGGCTGCTATGGGAGATAAGATGGAATATTACACCCGCGAGGAGACTTCTGGAATTTTGAGGGTGTCCTATCCGACATTACATAGGTGGGAGAAAGAAAAGTGCCTAAATCCGATAAGAATAGGACGAAAAGTGCTATATTTGCGTAATGAAGTGGACGCAATCAAAGCACAAGGCCGATCACGAAGTTTGGGTAAATAAATGTTAAACGGGTATTATATCGCCAAAAACACGCCGAAAATATCAATAATAAAAATAGCAACCATCTTTAAATCAGATGATTGCTTATTTTAAGTTGTAGTCCCGACGGGAATCGAACCCATATCGTAAGAACCGGAATCTTATATTCTATCCATTGAACTACGGGACCGGGAGTGCAAAGATGCAAATTTTTTTTTAATTATTGCTAAAAAAATGCGAGAAAAGCAGAATAATTGGCAAAGAATCGAGGCCGTAATCAAGTGGGCGAACATGTCGACCAACTATTTTGCGCGTTATATCGGGTTGGCCCGCGGGGAAAACCTTTATCAGATCAAACGTGGCAACAACGGCATATCACTCGATGTCGCCGACCGAATCGTCTCTAAATTTCCTCAGGTGGACAAGTTGTGGTTGCTGACGGGCGAAGGACAGATGTTCTCCGACGAAAAGCTGCGCGGCGTGCAGATACCTTTTTATAATGTGGATGTCGAACAGGCCATCGCCCATGTCGCGCATCTCGAAGCCGAGAGCAGCCTGATGGTGCCGCAGGCCGGGCAGTGCGATCTGGCGATGTGCTACATGGGACGCGCCATGGGACCCGCGCTGCCGCCGGGTGCGGTGGTCCTGCTGAAAGCCGTGGACCCGGATGCGATTATTCCGGGGGGCGAATATGTGATTGTCAGCCGAAAAATTGTAACTTTGCGGATAGTTCGGCTCTCCGACGGGGAGGATAAACTCCGTCTGGTGGCCGGAGATAAAGAGAATTATGACGACATAATTCTGAATGTCAGCGACATAAAGTCGGTCTACAAGGTAAAAGGCAAGTTGATAATTAACAGTTGAGAAGTATGTTTTCAGGTATCGTGGAACGCATGGGGGAGGTCGTGGAGATCCGCACCGACCGTCAGAACAAGGATTTTACGCTTCGCGCGGACTTCTGCAAAGAGCTGAAAATCGATCAGAGCATAGCACATAACGGCGTATGTTTGACAGTTGTGGACATCCGCGACGACACCTATACCGTTACCGCGATGAAGGAGACGCTCGACAAAAGCAACCTCGGCCTGCTGAAGACGGGCGATCTGGTGAACCTCGAACGCTCGATGAAACCCGATGCGCTGCTCGACGGCCACATCGTGCAGGGGCACGTCGATCAGACGGCCGTCTGCACCGCGAAGGAAGACGCCGACGGCAGCTGGTACTTCACTTTCGAATACCAACCGCAGGGCGGCGGTCTCTGCACCGTGGAGAAAGGCTCGGTGACGGTGAACGGCGTGAGCCTGACGGTCTGCGATTCGAAGGAATCCAGCTTCCGCGTGGCGATCATTCCCTATACGTTCGAGCATACGAACTTCTGCCGCATCGAAGTCGGCTCGGTCGTAAACCTCGAATTTGATATCGTGGGCAAATACATCGCCCGTCTCATGCAACAATATACGAAGTAGCTATGGTGTATATTAAAACAAAGGAGGGGGCGTCGCTTCTGGTCGCACTCCTCGCTGCGGTCATCGTCGCCGTGACGACGATCCTGCTCGATGTGGTCTGGTGGATGACGCTCTGCGCCGCCGCCGGCGTTTTCGTCGTCATGGCTCTCGTGGCGCTGTTCATCATCCGCAAGTACGTGGCCTACAAGCTCAAGCCGATCTATTCGATCGTCCTTTCGCGCGACGTGCACACCAACGAGATTTTCTCCGAACTGAAGGACAAGCACGTCGAGAATATCGGCGAGGAGCTTACGGCGTGGGCCGATACCAACGACAAGGAGATCGCCCGCCTGAAGGAGACCGAGCAGTTCCGCAAACAGTACCTCGGCAATGTGGCGCATGAGCTGAAAACCCCGATCTTCAATATTCAGGGATATATCTCGACGCTGCTGGACGGCGGACTGGAGGACGAGCTGATCAACCGCAAATACCTCGAACGGGCCGAAAAGAGCATCGACCGCCTGATCAACATCGTGAACGACCTCGATACGATCTCCAAACTCGAAAGCAACATGAACCGCCTGAAGATGGAGCGGTTCGACATCGTTGCGCTGACCAAGGAGATCGCCGAGCAGGCCGAGATGGAGGCCGACAAAAAGGGGATCAAGATTTCGGTCAAAGGGGCCGAAAACCTGCCGTCGCCTTTCTGGGTGCTGGCCGACAAGCACTATATCGGTCAGGTGATGGTAAACCTGATCATCAATTCGATCCGTTACGGCAAGGAGGGCGGACAGACGCGCGTCCATTTCCGCGACATGCTCGACAAAATCCTGATCGAAGTCGAGGACAACGGTTCGGGCATCGGCAAGGAGGACCTGCCGCGCGTTTTCGAACGTTTCTACCGCACGGACAAGGGCCGTTCGCGCGAGCAGGGCGGCACGGGACTTGGTCTGGCCATCGTGAAACATATCGTCGAGGCGCACGGCGAGCGTATTACCGTCCGCAGCGAACTGGGCGTGGGAAGCACCTTCTCGTTCACGCTCAAGAAAGTAAATCTGCAGGACATCAAATAACGGCAGAAATCCATAGAACCCATTCCAAGTAATATGATACAACCGCTAAGCATCGTCTGGGATTTCAATCCGGTGTTTTTTTCCATCGGGTCGCTCGACATCCGTTATTACGGCCTGATGTGGGCGCTGGCAATCCTGATCGGCGCCAAATTCTTCGATAATTTCTGCAAACGCGAGGGACTTCCGTCGAAAGTCTCCGAGTCTATATTCATATACGGTACGCTGGCGACGATCCTCGGCGCACGTCTGGGGCACTGTCTGTTCTACGACCCGATGGAGTATCTGAGCAGGCCGTGGACCATCATCACGGGCTTCCGCGACGGCGGCATGGCCAGCCACGGCGCCGCCATCGGCCTGCTGATCGGTCTCTGGCTCTTCTCGCGCAAGAACAAGCTGCCTTACGTCTGGTCGCTGGACCGCATTATGATCGCCGTGGGTATCGGCGGCGCCGTCGTGCGTCTGGGCAACCTTTTCAATTCGGAGATTTTCGGCATGGCGACGACTCTGCCGTGGGGTTTCGAGTTCGTCCGCTCGGCCAAATGGGTGAACGAGTTCGCCCCGGCGGCGGTGCATCCGACCCAGATTTACGAAGCGCTCTGCTATCTGGCGACGTTCGGTCTGCTCTGCTGGCTCTATTATGCGAAAGACATGGCCCGCCGCCGTCCGGGCATTTTGTTCGGCATCGGACTGATCGGCATCTTCCTGACGCGCTTCTTCATCGAGTTCATCAAGACCGAGCAGGAGGCGTTCGAACAGGGATGGCTGCTCGACATGGGACAGTGGCTGAGCATTCCGTTCATTCTGCTGGGTATCTATATGATTTACCGGGGTGCGACGCAGCCGGAGGTGGTTCCCGTTGTGCCGAAATCCCCGGCTGCAACTGCCAAAAAGAAGAAAAAATGAGTAATTATCCGATGGTAAACGAGATCAACCGTCTCGTCGGCGACCTGCTCGCCGAGGGCGGAGAGGTGTTCCTGCCGGGTGTGGGATCGCTCTATACGGAACGCCGCGGCGCGCGGCGCATTTCGCGGCGGAGCGTGGTGCCGCCGAGCCGGGCCGTGTCGTTTACCTCGCAGGAGCGGGGCGTGTCGCTGGTCGCTGAAATCTCCGGCGCCGTGCAGTGCGACGCCGCCGAAGCGCAGGATGTATACGACCGCTGGCTGGCCCGCACGCTCGAAAACGGCGTGCTGACGATCGAGGGCGTCGGCGTGCTCAAACTCAAGCATTTTACGCCCGATGCGGCGTTTGACAGGCGACTCAATCCGCAGGGGCGTGAGCCGGTGCGGATCAAACCCGCCCGCAAGTTCGACTGGGCCTTGTGGATCGGCATCGCGGCGATTTTGGTCGCCCTCGGTTTCGGGGGGTATGAGTTCCTGAAGCTCTATGACGAAGGCCCGGAGGAGATCGCGCAGACAACCGGTATTCCGGGACCGGATACAAACGCCGGCGCGGCGACCGCTGAAAGTCCGGCCGCGATTCCGGCTGCTGCGGATTCCGGTGCGACGACCGGATCGGCGGCATCTGCGTCCGGTGCGGACGCCGCAAAGGCCGCGGGCACGACGGCCGACACTGCATCGGGGACGAACGCCGAAACGCGATCGGAACCCGCTGCGTCCGGAGCGAATGCCGGCACTGCCGCCTCGTCGGTTGGCGGTCAGGGGAGTGCTCCTGCCGGGCAGAAGGATGTTGCCCCGGCGAAACGCCCTGAAACCCGTTCCGCAGGGACGGCTGATGCGCCCGCATCGCTTGTTTCGGGCCGCCGTTATGTCGTGCTGGGAGTGTTCAGTACGCCCGAAAATGCGGCCCGCGCCGTCGATGCGGCGGCGGAAAAGGATCCTTCGGTGCGCTGCGGAATCTACCGTTTCGGGACGAAATTCATGGTTTCGCCGTTCGAATCGGCCGATACGGAGGCATGTGCGCTCTTCGTCCGCAATTACAGCGACCGGTTTCCGGGCCTTTGGATCTATACCGCCCGTTGATGCGCATTTCCGAGCTGATAATCCGTTTCATCGACTGGTTCTACCGCAAGCCCGTCGCGGCGATCCTGCCGCGGCAGACGTTCCGTTATGTCGTTTGCGGCGGTGCGAACGTGGCGTTCAGCTGGGTGTGTTACTTTCTGGTTTATAATTTCGTCCTCGACAAGGAGCAGCTGGACCTCGGTTTCGTGGTTGTTTCTGCGTATGTCGCGACGATGCTGCTGATCTTTCCCTTCACGTTCTTCACCGGGTTCTGGCTGAACCGCTATGTGACATTCCGTCACTCGCCGCTGCCGACCGGGACGCAGTTGTTTCGTTATCTGCTGTCGATCGGCGGCTCGGTGGTCGTGAATTATGCCGGGTTGAAATTTTTCGTGGAGTTCTGCGGCTTGTGGGCCACGCCGTCGCAGATGCTGGCGACTTTCGTCACGATGATATACAGCTATCTGGCCGCCAAATACTTCACCTTCCGCCATGCGGAGGTCTGACCCCCCCCCGATCCTTACTCTATTATAGCCTGCCCGGCGCCGTGGGAGAGGGCGAACACGTATTGGTATACGGCTTTCCACGCTTCGTCGCAAAATCCTGCGGGCTTTGCGTAATCGGCGTAAAATACCTGCCCTTCGTGCATCATGGGACACTTCGTGAACCCCGCCCCGGCATATTGGCGGGCGAGGTTCTCGTGGATCGTCGTTTTGAAAATGGTGATTTTACAGCGTTTCATGGCGTGCTGTTTTGCGGGAATTTCCGTTGCCGGTCTCTTCCCTGAGTTTTTGCAGTTCGTACATCCGGTCGCGGAATTTCGCCGCGGCGAGGAAGTCGAGCGACTTGGCCGCACGCTCCATGTCTTCGCGCGCCTTGACGATCAGCGCATCGAGGTTTTCGCTCGCGGCATAAGTCTTCTGCACGTCCGCCGCAGCCATGTAATGATCCTCGGCGATGGGGTAGACCGCCGCGATTTCCGGTACGTCGGTCCGCGTGGTCAGCAGCGTGCTCTGTCCCGAACCGCTTCGCTGTGCGCGGCGCGGCAGCATGCCGTGCTCCATGTTGTAGCGCACCTGCTTCTCGCGGCGGCGGTTGCTCTGCTCGATGGCGTAGCGCATCGAATCGGTGCAGGTGTCGGCATAGAGGATCACGTTGCCCTGTGAATGACGCGCCGCACGTCCCGCGATCTGCGTGAGCGACCGCACGTTGCGCAGGAATCCCTCCTTGTCGGCGTCGAGGATCGCCACCAATGCCACTTCGGGCAGGTCCAGACCTTCGCGCAGCAGGTTCACGCCCACCAGCACATCGAACATGCCGGCCCGCAGGTCCTCCAGAATCTGTATGCGCTCCAGCGTATCCACGTCCGAGTGGATGTAGCGGTTGCGCACCCCCACGCGGTCGAAATATTTGGACAGCTCCTCGGCCATCCGCTTGGTGATGGTCGTCACGAGCACCTTGTCGTCGTTCTTCACCCGCTTGTCGATCTCTTCCAGCAGGTCGTCGATCTGGTTCATCGTTACGCGCACTTCGAGCGGCGGATCGACCAGCCCCGTGGGGCGGATCAGCTGCTCGACGATCACGCCTTCGCTCTTCATCAGCTCGTAATCCGCCGGCGTCGCGCTCACGTAGATCGACGTGCCCTGCAGCTGTTCGAACTCGGCGAAGGTCACCGGACGGTTGTCCTTGGCCGCGGGGAGCCGGAACCCGTACTCCACGAGGTTCTCCTTGCGCGCGCGGTCGCCGCCGAACATGGCGTGCACCTGCGGGATGGTCACGTGGCTCTCGTCCACGACCAGCAGGTAGTCTTTCGGGAAGTAGTCGATCAGGCAGAACGGACGCGTACCCTCGCTGCGGCCGTCGAAGTAGCGCGAGTAATTCTCGATGCCGGGGCAGTAGCCCAGCTCCTTGATCATCTCGATGTCGTACTCCACGCGCTGTTTGATGCGCTGGGCCTCCATCGGCCGTCCGGCCCGCTCGAAGAATTCGATCTGCCGGCCGAGGTCGAGGTATATCTGCTGTACGGCGCCGTTGATGCGCTCCTTCGTGGTTACGAAGAGACTCGTGGGGTAGAGCGTCAGGTTGTCGAGCGAATGGATGCGCTGTCCCGTCACGGGGTCGATGGTCTGGATGGCTTCGATCTCGTTGTCGTAGAACATCACGCGGAAACACTGGCTGCCGAACTCGCCGAACGCCGCCATGATGTCCACCGTGTCGCCGTTCACGCGGAACGTCGCAGGCTCCAGCTCCCGCTCGGTGCGGGTGTAGAGCGCTTCGACCAGCTTGTAGAGGAAGTGCTTGTAGCTGACGATCTGTCCGACCTTGATGTCGATCGCCGTGGCGTGGAAATCCGCGGGATTGCCCGCGCCGTAGAGACACGACACGCTCGACACGACGATCACGTCGCGGCGCCCCGACAACAGCGTGGCGACGGTGCGCAGACGCAGTTTCTCGATCTCGGCATTGATCGAAAGGTCTTTTTCGATATAGGTGTCCGTCGAAGGCAGGTAGGCCTCCGGCTGGTAGTAATCGTAGTAGGAGACGAAATACTCCACGGCGTTTTCGGGAAAGAAGTTCCTGAATTCGCCGTAAAGCTGCGCCGCGAGGGTCTTGTTGTGGCTCAGGACCAGCGTCGGCCGGTTCAGCTGCGCGATGACGTTGGCCACGGTGAAGGTCTTGCCTGAGCCGGTGACGCCCAGCAGGGTGTTGTGTTTGGAGCCGTGGCGGATCGAGCCGACGAGCTGTCCGATCGCTTCCGGCTGGTCGCCCATCGGGGCGTAATCCGATACGAGTTTGAAATCCATAGGACAAAAATAACGATAAAATCCGAAATAAATTGCGGCCGGAGCGAATACTCGTTTAAAATACCCGTATTCGGGCCGGGGACGGCGCCGTCGCATTTTTGCGGGAATTTTGCGCCTCGGAGTCCGCTCTTCCGCTCCTTTTCCCGAATTATTCCTATCTTTGCAGGTATGATTGACAGGGAAACAGTAGACCGCATTTACGCCGCCGCCAATATCGTGGATATTATCGGCGAATACGTCACGCTCAAACGCAAGGGCGTGAACTATCAGGCCTGCTGTCCGTTCCATAACGAGAAGACCCCTTCGTTCGTCGTCTCGCCCTCGAAGGGCGTCTACAAGTGCTTCGGCTGCGGCAAAGGCGGCAACGCCGTCACTTTCCTGATGGAGCACGAGAACATCACCTATCCCGAAGCCCTGAAGATGGTGGCCAAGCGCTACGGCATCGAGGTCAAGGAGAAGGAGATGACCGACGAGGAGGTGCGCCGCAACGACGACCGCGAAAGCATGTTCGCGCTCAACGGCTGGGCGGCCGACTACTTCGCCGATTACCTCCACCACGAGACCGAAGGCATGAGCGTGGGCATGACCTATTTCCGCCAGAAGCGCGGCATGACCGACGCCACGATCAAGAAGTTCGGTCTCGGTTTCTGTCCGGCCAAAGGCGACCGGATGTCGAAAGACGCACTGGCGGCGGGGTATAAGAAGGAGTTTCTGGTTGCGACGGGACTTTCGCTCCAGCGCGAGAGCGACGGATCGCTCTACGACCGTTTCCGCGACCGCGTGATCTTCCCGGTTCACAATATTTCGGGCCGCATCGTCGCTTTCGGCGGCCGTACGCTGCGTACCGACAAGACGGTCGCCAAGTACCAGAATTCGCCCGAAAGCGAGATTTACAGCAAAAAGCGGGAGCTTTACGGGCTTTATTTCGCCAAGAAGGCGATCCAGCAGCTCGACTTCGCCATTATGGTCGAAGGATATACCGACGTGATTTCGATGCATCAGGCCGGTGTCGAAAACGTCGTCGCTTCGTCCGGCACTTCGCTTACGACCGAGCAGATACGCCTGCTGAACCGCTTTACGAAGAATATCACCGTCATTTACGACGGTGACTCGGCGGGTATCCACGCTTCGCTGCGCGGTATCGACATGATCCTCAAGGAGGGCATGAACGTGCGCGTGGTGCTGCTGCCCGAACCCGAAGACCCCGACTCCTTCGCCCGGACGCATACGGCCGCCGAGCTGCAAGAGTATATCCGCGCCAACGAGCAGGATTTCCTTGCCTTCAAGGCCAGACTGCTGCTGCAGGACGCCGAGGGCGACCCGATCAAGAAGGCGGCCCTTATCGGCGACATGGTGCAGTCGATCGCGCAGATTCCCGATCCGATCCAGCGGTCGGTCTATATCAAGGAGTGCGCCCGCATCATGGACATCGACGAGAACATCCTCATTTCGGAGGTGGCCCGCAAGCGCATGTCCACCACGGGGGACCGCGAGACGGACGAATTCGTCCGCCGTCAGACGGCCCAGCGGCGTGCCGAAGTGCGGGAGCCGGAGGTCGAGTTTGTGAAGCAGGTGCAGGCCGGCAGCAGCGTCGAGGCGCTCGAACGCGAGCTGCTGAAATACCTGCTGAAGTACGGCCACTGCTCGTTCGACTTCAAGGAGGGGCGTACGATGGTGGCGTGCAACGTCGCCGAGGTGATTTTCATGGAACTTGACAGCGACGGACTCTCGTTCAGCAATCCGCTGTACGACAAGATTCTGGCGACCTACCGGGAGCAGTGGAAGCTGCTCGGCACCGGAGTGGAGGTGCCGGCGCACTTTTTTCTGAACCACCCCGATCCGGAGGTGTGCAACGTGTCGGTGGACATCCTCACGTCGGACGACAATTACGTTCCCAGCGAGTTGTGGCGGCGCAAGGAGATTCATATCGACACCGATGCCGAGATGCTGGCCGTGGGTGTGCCGAAGGCCGTGACGCTCTACAAGTCGAAGGTGATCGAGGGCTATATCAAGGAGTGGCAGGCCAAACTCGCCGACGAGAGCCTGACCGAGGAGCAGCAGAACGAGGTGATCCAGCGGCTGGCCGGCTTCAACAAGGTGAAGGTGACCATTGCAAGGAAATTGCAGCGGCTGATCTTGTAGCCGCTGGAATAATATATGTGGTGTTTTGAATTTTTAACGAAAAAAGGGGCGGGTATCGGGTCGTACACGTATCACTACGCATACCGTGTGCAAACAGAAAATAAACAGAAAGATGTGTAAAACATATCAAAGATAAAAGAATTAGTTACCTTGACCGATTCCCACCCCTGCGAATAAATGGGCAATTATTGTGCCGTTTCCGAGTATATGAGTGAACAGAAAAATATAAATATCCGCAACAAGCGCGCGACGTTCGACTATGAGATTCTGGAAGAGTACGTTGCGGGCGTCGTATTGGTCGGCACCGAGATCAAGTCGATCCGTGCGGGCCGGGCTTCGCTGACCGATTCGTTCTGCTATTTCGACCGCGGCGAGCTTTGGATCCGCGGCGTCAATATCGCCGAGTACGCGTGGGGCACCTGCAACAACCACACGCCGCGCCGCGACCGCAAGCTGCTGCTCAACCGCCGCGAGCTGGACAAACTCCAGCGCGCGGGACAGGACAAGGGCCTTACGATCGTGGGTCTGCGCATGTTTCTCAACGAGCGCGGGCTGGTGAAGATCGTCATAGGGCTTGCCCGCGGCCGCAAGACCTACGACAAACGCGAATACCTGAAGGAAAACGACGCCAAGCGGGAGATCGACAAGGCGATGAAAAACTACAGACGATGATACGGGCGATTTTTCTGGATGTGGACGGGACGCTGATCAGTTTCAGTACGCATGAAATTCCCGCTTCGGCGCTTCGGGCGCTGGCGCAGGCGCATGAGCGCGGCGTACGGCTTTTTATCGCCACGGGGCGCGCCGCGAACGATCTCGGACCGCTCGAAGGAATTCCTTACGACGGCGTGGTGTCGCTCAACGGCGCCCGTTGTGTGGCCAGCGACGGCCGTGTCGTCAGCCTGCATCCGATTCCGCGGGCCGATTTCGAACGCGCTTTGGCACTCTCCGAGGAGCAGGGCTTTGCAATGGGGCTGGAACTGGAGGAGGGCGTTTTCGTCAATCGCGTGACGCCCGACGTCGAGCGGGTCGCGCATATGGTGGCGCATCCGGTGCCCGAACAGACCGACCTGCGCGAGCTTTTCGGCCGGGCCGAATGTTGTCAGCTCTGCTTCTATTTCGATGCGCAGACCCAGCGGCGGGTCATGGCCGAGCTGCCGACACTCGTGGCGAGCCGCTGGTGCCCGATTTTCGCCGATGTCAATGTCGCCGGCATCGACAAGGCGACCGGAATGGAGGAGTTTATGCGCAGTTACGGCTTCTCGGCGGCCGAGGTCGCGGCTTTCGGCGACGGCGGCAACGACGTGGCGATGCTGCGTGCCGCAGGGGTAGGCGTGGCGATGGGCAACGCCTGCGACGAGGCGCTGAACGCCGCCGACTACGTCACCGCTTCGGTCGATGACGACGGTATCGCAAAGGCGCTGGCGCATCTGGGGGTGATTTGACGGGCGTCAGCAGGCCTTTTGTTCCGAAACGGCATGAAGCCCTCCTCCGCGGAGTCGCTTTGGAAAATGGATTTATGAATGACGTCACGGGCGGCGCATGCGCCGGCGGGAACGGAAGTTGGTGAGGTAAATTACAAAATCATATGAGTCTTATTCTTTGTATCGAGACCGGCACGGACATCTGTTCGGTCGGTATTGCGAAAGACGGGGAGCTGCTTTCGCTGCGCGAGAGCGACGAGGGGCGCGACCATGCCCGCAAGGTCGGCGTGTTCGTCGATGAACTTCTGCGCGAAACGGGCATTGCGCCCGACGAGCTGGATGCCGTGGCGGTCGGTAAAGGTCCCGGCTCCTATACGGGACTGCGCATCGGCGTGTCGTTCGCCAAGGGATTGTGTTACGGATTGCAGAAGCCGCTGATCGCCGTGGGATCGCTCGACGCGCTGACGGAAGTTGCCCGCGAAGATTACGAAGCTGGTATTCTTTCTGTTTCCGACTGGGATCGTGCACTGCTCTGCCCGATGGTCGATGCCCGCCGCATGGAGGTTTATGCGCAGGTCTTCGATGCGGAGGGCCGTCCGCAGAACGAGGTCACGGCCGAGGTGATCGATGCCGGCAGCTTCCGGAAATTCCGGGAGCAGGGCCGTCCGTTCGTGATTTTCGGCAGCGGCGCCCGCAAATGCGCCGACGTGCTTGCCGGCGCCGAGTTCGTCGAGGTGGCCCCTTCGGCCCGCGGTCTTGCGCGGCTGGCCCAGCAGGCGCTCGACGAAGGCCGTACGGAGGATATCGCTTACTTCGAACCTTTCTACCTGAAGGATTTCGTCGTCACGACCTCGAAGAAAAGTCTGTTTTAGTCCCGTTGCCGACATATGACCGAAGCGGAACTGGTAAAGAGTCTTTCGGAGCGGTTCTATTCGGACTTCGCCGATACGGTGGCCCGGCGGGTGCGCGATGCGGGTGCGGTGGAGCTGCTTTATCGGGTGGCGACCTCCTCGTATGCTAACCTGCCGAAGCCTGCGAGACACAAAGCGGCCTTCCGCAGCGCCTATGTGCTCGAAAAGATCTATTTCGCCGCTCCCGATGCGTTCATGCCCTTTGCCGGGGCGTTCTGTGACAGGGACTTCCCCGCTTGTACGGACCGGAGCGCGCAGCGCCATTTCGCAAAGATCATGGCCGACCTGCTGGGACGTTATACGCCCGATTCCTCTTCGCTGGAGCGTATCGCCGAGACGGCGGCGCAGTGGGCCGTCGATCCCGGCACGAAGGTCGCGGTGCGGATCTGGGCCGTCGAGGTGCTGAAACACTGCCGTGAGCGGGTCGGCTGGGTGGCGGAGGCGTGGGACGATCTTGTCGAGACGATGGCGCACGGCGCGACGCCGGGCATCGAATGCCGGATGCGCAAGAGTTGGAAGCCGGGCCGGAGCGACAAAGCCTGAAAAAATAATCCGGGATTAATTCGGACCACGGGATGAGTCCGGAGCATGTAATACTTCGTAAAACAAATCCCCGCGAACTTGCTTCGCGGGGATTTTTGTTGCGGTATGTCGTCCGGTTATTTCACGCTGCCGATCACGGCCTTCAGGCGTTGCTTGAAGTTGTCGCCGATAATGGTCATGGAATCGGTCTTTTCGAACAGTGCGGCCTTGTTCTTCGCATAGGCTCCGATGAATTCGGCTATGCGGAACGGCTCTTCGAGGATGAAGTTGGGGCACTGCGAAACGCGCAGGTACTCTTCGGGCAGCATCAGGTAGGGTTCGCTGTGGGCGCCCTGCTCGGTCTTGAATTCGACGGTCAGGTCGAGACAGCGTTTGAAGACGCCGCTCATGCCGTACAGGTCGGCCTGATGCGCCGTCGCATAGTCGTCGAACGCGAGTTCGATCTCCACCGGAGCGTCGCAGGCCGTCGTGCCCGTGTAGATCACCGGTGCGAGCGTGTAGCCGTCGTAGGTCCACTCCCCGGCCTTCGGAAAGCGCGAGTAGGCCAGTTCTTTGCCGTTGACCTTTACAGACTTGGGCGGGAAGACGGCCGGGAAGCGCAGTTCGTAGCTGCGGCTGTCGGACGCGCCTGCAAACGAACCCTCGCGGGGCGAAATGCGTACGCGCACCGTGTTGCCCTCCTGTTTTTTGGTGACCGTCGTCACGGCGTAGTTCGTCTTGTACTGCTGGCTCATGCCGTCGTCCTCGTAGTGGCGCAGCTGCCCGTCGCCGCCCGGAATGAAGGTCAGCACCAGCGTATCGCACGGCTGCTGGAGGTTCTTTACAGTTGCCGGATTCATCGGAATGATCGAGCCTGCCTTGGCGTAATGGGGATTTTCCGCCAGCGTGTAGTGCAGCTCCTCGGTGCGGCCGCCTTCGTACATCGAGCCGGTCGCGCAGTCGAACCACGTCCCTTCGGGGAACCAGATCGTGCGGGGTGCCAGACCCGTTATACTGTCCACCGGCTGGGTGATGGTCGTGGCGAGGATGTCGTTGCCGAACATGAACTGTTCGGGCGTCTCGTACGCCTTGTCCGATTCGGGATAGTCGTAGTACATCGGGCGGCACATGCCGACGCCCGTGTCGTAATTCTCGCGGGCCGCATTATAGATATAGGGTGCCAGCGTGTAGCGCAGGCGGATGGCGTCGCGCATGAGGAACATATGGTCGGGGAAACACCAGATGCAGCGTTCGATGCGCGGGTCTTTGGTCGAATGGGTTTTGAAGATCGGGGTGAAGACGCCGTATTGCAGCCAGCGCGTGTAAAGTTCCGGATCGGTCGCCTTCTGCGTCTTGTGGAACATGTGGCCGCCGATGTCGTGGCCCCACCAGCCGTAGTTGACGTTCGAAGCTGTAGCCGTGAAGTAGGGCAGGTAGGCGAGCATGGGCCATGTGGCGTAGGTGTCGCCCGAAAATGCCAGCGGATAGCGGTGGCTGCCCAGCCCGCCCCAGCGGTGGTAGATGAAGGGGCGCAGTCCGGGGTTCTGACGCTCCGCATGGTTGAAGAAGGTGTGGTTGAGCCAGAAGGTGTTGCTCAGTCCGGGGGTGTATTTCGACTCTTTCCACTGCTGCCAGTCGAGCCACCAGAAGTCCACGCCGTTGCGCTCCATCGGTTCGAGTACGGTTTTGAAATAGGCGTCGGCCCATTTCCGTTCGTCGATTTTGAACGGTACGCTCTTGCCTTTCTCAGACCATCCGTACTCTTTGGTAAAGTCGTCGTATACAGCTTCGTAAGGTTGGATACCTGAAGCGGGATGGAGGTTGAGTGCCACCTTCAGCTCTTCGTTTTCGGTCCATTTGAGGAAGTTCGCGGGCGAGGGGAACAGCTCCTTCTGCCACGTGTAGCCGGTCCAGCCGATGCGCTGTCCGTATTCGTCCTTCGGCGAATTGCTTTTGCGCAGGCCCCATGTCTCGTGCCAGTCCATATCGACGATCAGCACGTCGATCGGCACGTCCATCGACTTGAGTTTGTTCACCAGATCGACGAATTCGTTGTCCGAATACTGCCAGTAGCGGCTCCACCAGTAGCCCAGCGTATATTTCGGAGGCATCGGCGCGCGGCCGGCGACGAGCGCGTAGTCGGCCAGCGCCTGTTTGTAGTCGTGTCCGTAGGCGAAGAGGTAGAGGTCCTGACGGTCGCCTTCGGGACGCGCTTCGACCCACTCTTCCCATTCGGAACCGTCGGGCGTCAGCACGTGACGCTGCGAATCGTCGATCAGGGACCAGCCCGCGCGGGAGAGGATTCCCTGCTCCATCGGCTCTTTGAGTTTCGAACCGTCGGCGCCGTCGAGCGTGCGGGTCGTGCCCAGCAGGTTCTGCGGATTTTCCATGCCGGGAGTCCAGACCACCTCCCTGCCGTTGAGCGTGAATACGGCTTTCAGGTTTTTGTCGCTGAATTTGCCGTTCTTAAGATACGTAAGCGTCAGCGCCGGGGTCGTGATCGTGAGTTTCGATTTGCTTTCGCGGACCTTGAATTCGGGAACCGGAGTCTCGCGATTGACGAACGTCAGCGTCGCACGGTCTTCGAATTGTCCGTCGGCGCTCCACTCCATGCGGATCAACTGCGGCGTGAGCACCGTAAAGCGGGCGTTTCCCGAAGTTACGACGGCTTTGGCGTCGGCCTTCGGGTTGTCTGCGACTGCAGGCGACAGCGTGCAGGCGAGCGCTGTCAAAAGGGCAAGAAATCGTTTCATCTTTATTTGGTTAGCTTGGTTACCGGGTAAAGATACGCAATTCGGAACGAATCCGCAAATATTTTTCTTTCGAAACGAAAATTATTGGTTTCGGAAAGCAAGTTTTGCCGGGGCTATTGCGCCGTCGTGTCGGTCGCAGCGGCTTCCGCCGCGGATTTTGCAGCAGTTTCTGCCGCGGATTCTGTTGCAGATTCCGTTGCGGAGAGGGCCGCCGGGTCTTCGTCGGCTCCGGCGATTTCGAGCGTGCGGGCCGAATGGCGTTTCTTGGTTTGCAGGCTCGCCGTTTTGCGCAGCCGCTCCCCGACGCGGACGATGTTGTCGTTGCCCGTGCAAAGCCGCTTGTGGGCATCCTCGTATGCGTCGCGGGCTTTGTCGAGCGCAGTGCCGACCCCTTCGAGCGACGAGGTGAAAGCTACCAGCTGTTCGTAGAGTTTCAGTCCGCAGGCGGCGATCTCCTTGGTGTTCTTGTCCTGATCGTTGTATTTCCAGAGGTCGGCCACCAGCTTGAGCAGGGCGAAGAGGTTCGTCGGCGAGGAGACGATGACTTTCCGGTTGTAGGCGTCCGCCCAGATCGCCGGATCGTTCTGCAGCGCGGCGAGGAATGCCGGTTCGTTGGGGACGAACATGATGACGAAGTCGGGCGAGTTGAGCCGCCGCTGGTACTCCTTGCGGCCCAGTTCGGCGACGTGCTGGCGCACCGAGGCCACGTGCGCCGCGAGGTGACGGCGGCGCTCCTCCTCGCTTTCGGCCGAGGTGTAGCCGACGAACGCCGTGAGCGAAACCTTCGAGTCGATGACGATGTCCTTCTTTTCGGGCAGGTGCAGCACTACGTCGGGGCGCAGGTTGCGGCCCTCCTCGTCCTTGATGTTGTACTGGGTCTGGTAATGTATGCCTTTGATGAGTGCCGAGCTGTCGAGGATCGTTTCGAGCAGCATCTCGCCCCAGTCGCCCTGCACCTTCGAGTTGCCTTTCAGCGCGTTGGTGAGGTTGGTCGTCTCGGCCGTGATGCGGCGGTTCAGCTCCATGAGGTTTTTCAGCTCGGCTTTCAGCTCGCCCCGCTGCGAGGTCTGCGTGGTGTAGATCTCTTCGACCCGCCTGCGGAAGTCGGTGATGTTGTCGCGGAAGGGTTTCAGCAGGCTGTCGATCTGCTCCTGACTGGTTTGGCGGAAGCGCACTGAGTGTTCGCCCAGAATTTCGGTCGCGAGGTTTTTGAACTGCGCCCGGAAAGTCTCCTCCAGCTTTTCGCGCTCGGCCTTCTCGGCCGCTCGCTCCTCGGCGTTTTTCGCCCGCAGCGACGCGAGTTCCGTCTCGGACGAGGCCCGGAGCGCCGCCAGCTCCGCTTCGGTGCGGGTCCGCTGTTCGGTCAGCGCCTGTGCCTGCGCTTCGTACCGCTGGCGAAGCTCCCTTTCGGCCGACACGGCCTGCTCGGCCGCGGCCAGCCGGGCTTCGGCGGCCGAAAGACGGGCGGCGGCGTCGCGTTCGCGCGCTTCGGCGTCGGCGTTCGACGCGCCGAGACGGCGGGATTCCCGGTGCCAGAGCAGCAGGACGATGGCGAGGATGGCTGTCAGGCAGCAAGTTGTCAGTATGAAAAGCGAGGTCGGGGTCATGGCTTGTGCGGTAATCTATTCCATGCAAAAATAGCAATTTATTCCCGGAAAACGAGCCGTTCGGGGCGCGCGCGGAATATTTTGCTGCCGCGCACGAATTTATTTGCCTGAAACAGCGTGTCGTTTGCCGATTTTTTATAGTTTTGTTCCTTAATCGGATTCATTTTAAATTTGAAGCATATGAAGAATTTCTTACGACCTTTGAAGCTGGCCTGCCTTGCGGCGGCGTCCATGCTGATTGTTTCCTGCGGCGGCAGCGCGGATTACCGCAGCATCCTGCCCGCAGACTCGTTTATGACCGTGTCGGTCAATCCCGCATCGCTGATGCGGAAGTGCGAAGCCGGCGATTTGGACCAGCATCCGCTTTATGTCCGGATCAAGGCAGAGCTGGACAAGGATCAGAACCTCTCCGCCGAGGAGAAGGAGTACCTGCTCGCCTTGCTGAAGAATCCGGGCGAGTCGGGTATCGACGTGAAAAAGGATTTCTTCTTCTTTGCGGCGATGGAAGGCACTGTCGATGCTCCCGTTATGCGGGGCGGTCTGCTGCTGCCGATCGGCGACAAGGCCAAATTCGACGCTCTGCTTGCGCGGATCAACGAAAAGAGCGGTGTCGCGCCCGAAACCAAGGGCGGCGTTTCGGTCATCGATCTGGGTAAAGAGGGCGATGCCGGCGTTTTGTGCGCCTACAACGACATCGCGTTCATGGTCTATTTCGTGCAGAACGGCGCTGACGATCTGGCCGGCGGCGTGCGGAAGCTGTTCGCTCAGAAGAGCGGCGAGAGCCTGATGGGCGACAAGGCCGTTGCGGAGCAGCTCGCCCGGAAGAACGACATCAATATGGTGCTTTCGTACGGTGAGATACTTCCCATGATGAACAATCCGATGCTCAGCTCAATGCCGATGATGGACGCGCTGAAGGGGGCGATGATGGTCGGTTCGGTCAATTTCGAGAAGGGCCGGATCGTTACGGAGGCCGCCGTGTCGTATAAGGACAAGGAGAGCGAAGCCAAGATGATGGATTTCTACGCCTATGTCAAGCCCCAGACCGGAGCGTTGCTGCGCTATGTGCCGGCCGCTTCGATCGGCGCGATGTCGCTGGGACTCAACGGCGAAAAGCTCTATTCGATGCTCTCGGCGATGCCCGGTTACGGCATGCTGATGGCAAATCCGATGGTCAAGCAGGTGATGGAACCCTTCGACGGCGACTTCCTGCTTTCCTTCTCTGGCATGAGCGTCGACGGCAAATATCCCGTGGCGTCGATGCTGGCGCAGGTGAAAGACCCGGCCGTGCTGCAGACGATCGTCACCAACATGGCCGGCATGCCGGTTCAGCAGACCGCCGAGGGTGAATACACGTTGAACATGGGCGGCGTGACGATCCTGTTCGGCGTGAAGGGCGACGTGCTCTACTGCACGACCGACGCGGTCGTGAAGATGGCGCTCGACGGCGGCGAAATCGCGTCGATGGAGTCGATGGATAAGATTTTCAAAGGTCAGTCCTCGACCTTCTACCTCGATTTCGAGGGACTGAACGCGATGATCGCCCAATTGCTCGGCGGCAATGTCACTCCGCAGGCGGAAGCGGCGCTCTCCGTGCTCGGCATGTTCGACGACATGGAAGCCTATGGTACGATGAAGGGCGGCACGATGATCGTAAACATGGTGGACAAGGAGCAGAACTCGTTCAAGACCATTTGCGGCAAGACCGGCGAGCTGATTCGTCAGTACGTGCCGGAAGCGAATTTGTAATATCCGTGGAAACAGAGAAAAGCGGCCGTCCTCGAAGAACGGCCGCTTTTCCTGAAATAGATGATGTATGGAGTCGATTACTTTGCAGCAGGTGCTGCCTGACGTCTTTGCGGGCAATCCGGAGCCGCCGAAATCGGACTTGTGGCTGCATGACGTGACATTCCGCAAAGGGGAGTATTATCTGGTCGAAGCCGCTTCGGGAACCGGAAAGTCTTCGTTGTGCAGTTTTTTGTACGGGGCCAGAACCGACTATGCGGGCCGCATCCTGTTCGACGCTGCGGACTGCCGGACGCTTTCCGTAGCGCAGTGGGGCGAACTGCGCCGCCGGTCGCTGAGCATGCTCTTTCAGGACCTGCGTCTGTTCGGGGAGCTGACCGTGGCGGAGAATCTCGCGCTGAAGAACGAACTTACCCACTTTTTGACACCGGACCGGATCGAGCGCCTGCTCGAAGCTGCGGGGATCGCCGACAAGCGGGATACTCCGGCCGGGAAGCTCTCGTTCGGGCAGCAGCAGCGCGTCGCATTCATCCGCTGTTTGTGCCAGCCCTTCGATTTCATCCTGCTCGACGAGCCGGTGAGCCATCTCGACGCCGCCAACGGGGAGGTGCTCTCGGCGTTGCTGCTGGAGGGCGCGCAGGCGCAGGGAGCGGGAGTGATCGTCACCTCGGTCGGCAGTCGGCTCCGGCTGCCGTACCATAAAATCTTTACGCTATGAGGTTGCTTTGGAAATTGCTGCGCTGTCATCTGAGCATGGCCCAGACCGTCGGATTCACCCTCGCCGGATTGGTCGGCATGGCGATCGTGCTGACGGCTTTGCAGGCATACCGCGACGTCCTGCCGGTTTTCGATCGGCCCGATTCGTTCATGCGGGGCGATTATCTGGTGCTGTCGAAGCAGGTCGGGGCGCTTCAGGCGATCGGACTGGGCAGCAGCGACTTTACGGCCGAAGAGCTGGCTGACCTGCGGGCGCAGCCCTTCGTGCGCGAAGCCGGGGCCTTCACGCCTGCCGATTACCGGATAAAGGGAACGGTCGGCATGGGCGGCGTGGAGCTTTCGACCTACCTGTTTTTCGAGTCGGTGCCCGACCGCTTCCTCGACGTCGGGGCCGAAAATTGGGATTACAAGGCCGGGGACAGGGACATCCCCATCATCATTCCGCGCAACTACCTGAACCTCTATAATTACGGATTCGCCCGGTCGCAGGGACTGCCGCAGATATCGGAAGGCATCTTCCGCCGGGTCTCACTCGGCATCGAGATTGCGGGTAACGGACATCGGGAGCAGTTCCGCGGGCGGATCGTCGGGTTGTCCAACCGTTTGAATACGATTCTGGTGCCCGATGCGTTCATCCGCTGGTCGAACGGGCGCTTCGGGAGCGGAGCCGCGAAACAGCCGGCGCGGATTATCGTCGAGACCGACCGTCCGGTCGATGCGGCCGTGACGGATTACCTCGCCCGCAAGGGCTATGAAGCCGAGGGGGACCGCCGGGACGACGGCAGGGCGGCCCGCTTCCTGCGGATCGCCGCGGGCGGCGTGGCCGGCGTGGGACTGGTGTTCAGCGCGATGTCGTTCTATATCCTGATGCTGAGTATCTTCCTGCTGTTGCAGAAGAACAGCGGCAAAATGGAGAACCTGCTCCTGCTGGGATATGCCCCCTCCCGTGTGGCGCGGCCCTATCAGCTGCTGACACTCGGATTGAATCTGAGCGTGCTGTGCGTGGCTCTGCTGGCGGTGTGGCTGGTGCGTCTCTGCTATTTGCCCTCGCTGGCCGCCCTGCAGGAGGGTTACCGGCCTGCGGGATTGGGGCTTACGGTTTTGTGCGGCGTTGCGCTTGCGCTTCTGCTTTCGTTGTTCAACGGGGCGGCGATCCGCCGGAAAATCAATAGCCTGAATCGGGTGAGGCGCTGAGGCGCGGCAGTCCGGGCGGTTTGTCCGGAAACGCATGGCCGCAGAGCCTGCCGAATTGTATATTCCGCGGCGCAATCCCGCTCCGGAGTGCGGGAATCCGCGAAAAATGACTATCTTTGTCTGTAGAACACGATATTAACCGAGCAATGAACAGAATAGTAGCACCTTCGATGCTGTCGGCCGATTTCGGCCACTTGGAGCGCGATACGCAGATGATCGACCGCAGTGCGGCCGAATGGGTCCATATAGACGTGATGGACGGTGTTTTCGTGCCGAATATCTCTTTCGGATTTCCCGTGCTGAAAGCCATTCGCAAGGCGACGGCGAAGTGTCTCGACGTGCATCTGATGATCGTCGAGCCGGAACGTTACGTAGCGCGCTTCGCCGAGGCGGGCGCCGACGTGGTGACGTTCCATTACGAAGCCACCTACAACCCCAAGGGATGTATCGAAATGATCCGCAACGCGGGTGCAAAGGTGGGGGTGTCGATCAAGCCGGCCACTTCGGTCGAGGTGTTGCGCGACATTCTGCCGCAGATCGATCTGGTGCTGATCATGAGCGTCGAACCCGGTTTCGGCGGGCAGGCGTTCATTCCCGCGTCGCTCGAAAAGATCGCGCAGCTGCGCGCATTGGCCGACGAGCTGGGGACGGAGACGATCATCGAGGTGGACGGCGGCATTTCGTCGCACAACGCGCACGAGGTTTTCGGAGCGGGCGCCGACGTGCTGGTGGCCGGCAACGCCGTGTTCGGGGCCGAGGACCCGCAGGCCGAGATCGTGAAGATGCTCAACGCCTGACGTGCCGTCCGGTCTCTTCGTCGAGTAGCAGCCGCAGATCGCTTAGCAGCGCTCCGTCGTCGAAGTATTCGCTTCCGTAGGTGAGGTTGAATGCGTAATCGAATCCGGCGGGATTGGCGCCCTGATTGTGCTGGATGATCGTTTCGGCCTTGTCGAGGGCCTTCACCCAGCGTGCCTCCGGCGTCTGGCAGGCTTCGTACTCTTCCCATATTTCTCGTATCGTGGCTCCCGCTTCCGGCGGGAGCAGTCGTGTCAGCCGCTCCATGGCCGCCAGCTCCGAGGCGGCTTTGACTCCGGGTGCGGTCTGCGCAATGGCCGGAACGTCGCCGTCGAAGGCTTCGCCCAGATCGTGAATCAGACACATCAGCACCACCCGTTGCATGTCCAGTTCGGGCCGCTCGCCGGTCAGCACGGCGGCCAGCAGCGCCAGCCGCCACGAGTGTTCGGCCGTGCTTTCGTGCCGTCCTTCCGAGGTGTAGGCGGTGCGCAGGACGTTTTTCAGCCGTTCGGCTTCGCGGATAAACTGCAGGTATCGGATCAATTTTTCCATGGCAGGACTTCGTTTCGGATTTCAAAGATAGCGAAAACCGGGAGACAGGGCCAATTCATTTTCGGGCTTCTCCGGGGAGTATCCTATCTTAGGACTTGCAAAGATAGCGATATGTCGGATTAAATCATTAACTTTGCGGTGATTTTACAGACACCATGATTTCGTTAGACAACCTTACTGTAAGCTACGGGGGCTGGACCCTCTTCGACAATATCTCATTTCTGATCAACCCGAAGGACCGCATCGGTCTGGTGGGCCGCAACGGTGCGGGAAAAACCACGCTGCTGCGCATCATCACGGGCGAACAGCAGCCCACGTCGGGTCATGTGACCCTGAACGGCGAATGTACGATCGGCTATCTGCCGCAGACGATGCGCGTGGCCGACACCACGACGCTGGCCGAAGAGACGGCCAAAGCCTTCGATGAGGTGCTGCGGCTGGAGGCGGAAATCGCCTCCCTGACGCGCGAGATCGCCGAACGCACCGATTACGAAAGCGCCGGATACGAACAGCTTCTGCATCGTCTGAACGACGCGCAGGACCACTACCATATCCTCGGAGGCGACACCCGCGAAGCCGACATCGAAAAGACGCTGCTGGGCCTCGGATTCAAGCGCACGGATTTCGGCCGCGCCACGAGCGAGTTTTCGGGCGGCTGGCGCATGCGTATCGAGCTGGCGAAACTGCTGCTGCGCCGTCCTTCGATCTTTCTGCTGGACGAGCCGACCAACCACCTCGACATCGAGTCGATCCAATGGCTGGAGGAGTACCTGAAAAACTACAACGGGGCGGTGCTGCTCATCTCGCACGACCGCGCTTTTCTGGATAACGTGACCAACCGCACGGTCGAGCTGTCGCTGGGCAAGGTTACCGACTACAAGGTCTCCTATTCGAAATACGTCGTGCTGCGCGCCGAGCGCCGGGCGCAGCAGATGGCCGCTTACGAGAATCAGCAGCGGATGATTGAAAAGACCGAAGAGTTCATCGAGAAGTTCCGCTATAAACCCACCAAGTCGAATCAGGTGCAGTCGCGCATCAAGCAGCTGGAGCGGCTGGAGCGGCTCGAAATCGAGGAGGAGGATCTCTCGACGCTCAACATCAAATTCCCGCCTGCGCCCCGTTCGGGACAGATCGTGGCCGAGATCAACGAGGCCGGCATGTCGTTCGGGACGAAGCATGTCTTCAGCGGTGCGAATTTCATCATCGAAAAGGGCGACAAGATCGCGCTGGTAGGGCGCAACGGCGAGGGCAAGACCACGCTGGCGCGCATGCTGATCGGCCAGCTGACGCCGACCGAGGGTTCGGTGCGGCTCGGCGCCAACGTCAATATCGGTTACTATGCGCAGAATCAGGACGACCTGATGGACGGCGAATTCACGGTGTACGATACGCTCGACCGGGTGGCGGTGGGGGATATCCGCACCCGCCTGCGCGATATTCTGGGAGCGTTCCTGTTCCGCGGCGAAGACATCGACAAGAAGGTCAAGGTCCTGTCGGGCGGCGAGCGGGCGCGTCTGGCGATGGCCCGCATGATGCTCGAACCGCGCAACCTGCTGATTCTCGACGAGCCGACGAACCATATGGACATGCGTTCGAAGGACATCCTGAAGAACGCCATCATGAAGTACGACGGCACGGTCGTGGTCGTTTCGCACGACCGTGAATTTCTGGACGGCATGGTGCAGAAGGTTTACGAGTTCCGCGACGGTGGGGTGAAGGAGTATCTCGGCGGCATCTATTACTTTCTTGAAAAGCGCAAGCTGGAATCCCTGCAGGAGATCGAACGCCGCGACGCTCCGGCAAAACCGATGGCGAATCCCGCGGCGAAATCCGCCGCGCAGCCCGCTGCGAACAGGGACGCCGCGGCGTCGGGGAAACTGACTTACGAGCAGCGCAAGGAGCAGGAGAAGCAGCTCCGCAAACTGCGCCGGGCGGTCGAGACGGTCGAAGCGGAGCTGGCCGAAATCGAGAAGCAGATCGCGGCGTACGATGCGAAATTCGCCGCCGCGACCGAATACAACGAAGCCGACTACAAGGCTTACAACGACCTGAAAGCCCGCTACGACCACCAGATGCACGAGTGGGAGAAGGCGTCGTACGAACTTGAAATAGTCGAAGAGCAGGGATAGCCTGCTCGGCCGCGTTTCCGGTATTCGGGATAAGCGATTGAAAAACAGTAAATCATACGGATATGGACAATATCATTTTCGGGATACGTCCCGTGGCCGAAGCGATCGAGGCCGGAAAACAGATCGAAAAGCTCTACATCCGCAAGGGCGCCGAGGGGCAGTTGATGTCGGAGCTGAGAGACCTCTGCTTCCGGCATAAGGTGCGTGTGCAGGAGGTGCCGGTCGAGAAACTCAACCGCCTGACGCGCGGCAACCATCAGGGTGTCGTGGCGCAGATCTCGGCCATCGAATATGTCGGGCTGGCCGATATTCTGGAGCGCGTGCCCGAAGACGAAACGCCGCTGGTGGTGATTTTCGACGGGGTGACCGACGTCCGCAACTTCGGAGCCATCGCCCGCTCGGCCGAGTGCGCCGGGGCGCACGGGCTGATTACGCCGCTGAAGAATTCGGCGCCGGTGAACGCCGAGGCGATCCGCTCGTCGGCGGGGGCGCTGACGGCGATTCCGGTTTGCCGCGTGGGTTCGATCCGCAATACGGTCAAACTGCTGCAGACCGAGGGATTCCAGATCGTCGCTGCGACCGAGAAGAGCCGCAAACTGCTTTACGACGCCGATTTCCGCAAGCCGACGGCTTTGGTGATGGGCGCCGAGGATACGGGCATCTCGAAAGAGGTGCTGAAACTCTGCGACGAGCAGCTGGCGATTCCGCTGATCGGACATATCGAGTCGCTGAACGTCTCGGCGGCGGCCGCCGTGATGCTGTTCGAAGTGGTGCGCCAGCGAATCGCCGAATAATTCATCGAACCGTATAATTGACCGAAGACCATGAAAGCGAAACTGGAACGTTACCTGTGCTGGCTCCGCGAGGGGTTTCTGCAGATGCTGCGCCTGCATCCCGTCGAGAGTGCGCTTACTGTATACGCCTGCGCCGGATGCCTGCTCACCTATGAGTTGGATTGGGACCACTCCCTTCCGAAACTGGCCCTCGCGGCGTTGTTTTTCGCCGTCGCGCTGGTCGTCAATAACCTTGCGGGCCGCGGCCCGTGGCGGCGCGTCTACTGGGTAAGCTGGACGCCGATCGTCCCGCTGTCGCTCTGGGGAGGACTCGAAGCGTGGATAGTCTCGGAGCCGGCTTTCCTGACCTTCGGCATACTGGTCCCGCTGGCGCTGCTGATGTGCCGCCGCGCCGTGCACAACGAACGTTTCGTCTGCGATGCGCTTTTGTGGCTGCGGTCGGGCGTGCTGGCGGTGTTTTTCGCCAATGTCGCCCTCGGACTGTTCGGGGCGATTCTCTTCTCCACGACCTATATCTTCGGGCTGGAGGGGGCGTGGATCGACCATGTGTGGACCTATGCGCTGATCGTTTTCGAGACCTTCGCCGTGCCGGTACTCTTCCTGATGATGGCGGACCGCTGGCGGGAAGCCGGGTACGAGAGCAACCGCATTCTCGAAATCCTGCTCAACTACATCGTCGCTCCGGCGCTGCTGATCTATACGGCCATTCTCTACCTCTACATGGCCAAAATCCTCGTTACGTGGTCGCTGCCCGAAGGGGGCGTCGCCTATCTTGTGTTCGGATTCACGCTTTTCGCGCTGGCCGTGAAGGCGCTGCAGTTCCTGATGCGGAAGCGGCTTTACGACTGGTTTTTCGACCGGTTCAGCCTGATCTCGCTGCCGACGCAGCTTCTGTTCTGGGTCGGTGCGATTCGCCGTACGAGCGAATACGGGCTTACCTCGCCGCGTATCTACCTGCTTGTCTGCGGCGGTCTGATGACTCTTTGCGTGGTGCTGTTCCTCTTCCGGCGCGCGGGACGCTATATGTATGTCTGCCTGACGGCTTTCGCGGTCTTCGCGGCGTTCGCTTACGTGCCGTCGCTCGAACCCGAACGGCTGGCCGTGCGCTCGCAGGTCGGCCGCGCCGTCCGCATCGCCGAATCCCTCGGACGGCTCGGCGACGACGGGCGTTTGATCCTGACCCCCGTGCCGCCGGCTGACAGCGTATATCGGGAGGCCTATCACGGACTTTATGAATCGCTGAAGTTCGTCGAGAGGCGCGATACTGCGGTCTTTGCCCGGTTCGGGACCGAACTTGACGAGTTTGCCGCAATATTCCCGGAGCGGATGCGCAGCTACGTGAGGTGGGGTTACGATTACTGCAATTCATATTGCGTCAATAATATCATCGAGCTGGAAGCGCCTGTCAATGCCCGGTTCGAGGTAAATGCCGAATATCCGCATTACTATATGAATCTCCGGGGCTGGAGTGACAGCAGCTATCATTTCGGTGGCGATACGCTCCGGCTGTTTCTGGGCGAGGAGCGTGCCGTGCACCGGATTCCCTGCCGGGAACTGCTCGAACGCCAGCTGAAAGAGAGCGGATTCGAACCCTCCGAAGGGTGCGAGCCGACGTCCGATCAGCTGCTGCGGCTGCTGGACTACCGCGACGACCGTTGCCGGATTCTGTTCGAGAATATCAGGTTGGAACGTACGGATTCGGCCGTTGTGATACAGGGCATGTCGATCAACGCAGTGCTGATGCGATGATTTCGACCGTGACGCATCCCCGGCTGGGCGAGGTGACTCTTTCCCGGACGCGGCGCGCACGCCGCATCTCGATCAGCGTGCGCGGTACGGGGGCCGTGCGGGTCTCTTTTCCGTACGGCGTTTCGGTCCGCAGGGCCATGCAGTTCCTCGACCTGAAGGCCGACTGGGTCGAGCAGGCCCGCGTGCGTATGGCGGCCCGGATGCCTGCGGAACCCCCGCTTCCGCCCGCCGAGGCCAAAGCCCGCATCGAAGAGCTGCGCCGGGCCGCCAAAGCCGATCTTCCGGCGCGTATCGAGCGGCTGTCGCAGCTGACGGGGCTGAAATACGCCAAGCTCACGATTCGGGCTTCGCGTACCAAGTGGGGGAGTTGTTCGGGGCGTAATACCATTTCGCTGAGCCTTTTTCTGATGACCCTGCCCGAACACCTGCGCGATTACGTGATCGTCCACGAACTCTGCCATACCGTCCACCACAACCATTCGCCGCGTTTCCATGCGCTCGTGGACCGCATGGTCGGGGGCAATGAAAAAGCCCTTAACCGTGAGTTAAGGGCTTTCGCAATCCGTTGAGTCTCGGCAGTCCTATTTCTGTCCGAGTATCTCCTTTTCCCCCTTGTAGGTGAACGCCATGAATACGATCGAGAGGAAGCAGGCCGCGATGAGCAGGATAAACGTCCAGTCCCAGCCTGCGGCTTCGGCCACGGAGCCGATCACGATATTGGCCAGAATGGCCGTGCCGAGGAAGTAACCGAAGAATCCGGTCAGTCCGGCGGCCGTTCCCGCCGCGTTTTTCGGAGCGAGGTCGAGCGCCTGCACGCCGATGAGCATTACCGGACCGTAGATGAAGAATCCGATGGCGATCAGCGACATGGTGACGATGAAATAGTTCGACGAGAACTGCCAGTAGAGGAAGATGAATACCGCGACGATCGCCATGAAGAGGATCGTGGGAACGGCGCGCCGTCCGTGGAACACCTTGTCGCTCAGCCAGCCGCAGATCAGCGTGCCGGGAATGGCGGCGAACTCGTAGGCGAAGTAGGCCCAGCCGGCCTGCTTGATGTCGTAACCCTGCGCGTCGCGGAGGTAGGTCGGGGCCCAGTCGAGACATCCGTAGCGTACCATGTAGACGAAAGCGTTGGCGATGGCGATGAACCACAGCAGTTTGTTGTTCAGGACGTATTTGAAGAATATTTCGCGGGTCGTGAGCACTTCCTCCTGCTTGGCGCTGTAATTTTTCGGGTAGTCGTTGCGCCATTTCTCCACCGAGGGAAGGCTGCACGACTGCGGCGTGTCGCGGATGAGCACGTAGGCGAGGATGGCGATGAAGATCGCGACGACCGCCGGGAAAAGATAGGTTCCTATCAGGAAATAGAGTTCCGTGTGGCTGCCGCAGAACCATGAGCCGAACCAGATGGCGCCGTAGACGGCCATCGGGCCGACCAAAGCCCCGCCCACGTTGTGGGCGCAGTTCCAGATCGACATCTTCGTGCCGCGCTCCTTGATCGAGAACCAGTGGGTCATGACGCGGCCGCACGGAGGCCAGCCCATTCCGTTGAACCAGCCCACGAGGAAGTTCAGGACCGCCATGATGAAGATGGCCAGCCGCTTGTGTTCCGGGCCGAGCAGCGTAACCGGAACGATCATGAACATCATCGACAGGGCGGCCAGCACCAGTCCCAGCGGCAGAAATACGCGCGCGTTGCTGCGGTCGGAGACGCTTCCCATCAGGAATTTGGACAGGGCGTAGGCCACGGCGTTCATCGCCAGCACGATGCTCAGTTCGCTCTGGTCGAAGCCGAGCAGGGCGAGCTCCGGGATCGCCATCGAGAAATTTTTCCGGACGATGTAGAATCCGGCGTACCCGATGAAGATGCCGAGAAACACCTGCAGACGCATGCGTTTGTATTTCGCATCGACCTTGTCGGCCTCCATTTCCGGTTTATAGGCCGGGGGTTGAAGAATTTTCCACATAATTGACGTAGGGCTCGACGCAGGAACCCGATTGAGTTGAAGTTGGTATTGGTTCATTCATGGCGACGTGCGTCCCTGCGTCGGACCCGCGTCGGGGCGTTCGGCTACACCCGTCATTTTCCAAATTCTCCCGAATCCCTCCTCGCAGAGAGGAGAAATTCGGGATTCTTCGGATTTGTTCCCTATAAAAGTTGTTTCGTTCGTTCGGTCTAAGCCTCGGCTTCTCCTGCAAAGATATAAGTTTTCGCCAATTCCGTGAAATCTTTTACCTGCCCGTCGATCCATGCCTGATCGCGTCCGAGTTCCTTGGCCATGAGCTGCGCCACCTTCGGGGCTGCGGCCATCGCTTCGCGGGCGTCGACGAAGAGCAGGCGTACGCGGCGCGAAAGCACGTCTTCGACCGTCATGGCCATCTCTTCGCGCACGGCCCAGAGTACTTCGGCGTAGGTGTAGCCGTACTTCGGCGAGAGTTTTTCGCCCAATTCGGGCTGCTGCTTGATAAGCTCCAGAATCTTCGGCTCGTCGCTGCCGTATACGTACATGTGGTCCGTCAGATCGGGATTCTTGCGGTAACCGTGGATGTGCAGTTTCTTGGTGACGCACTTGCGGGCCGGAAGTTTCGCGACTTCGATCGCCTTGTCCACCGTGTCCTCGGCCATCAGACGGTACGAGGTCCATTTGCCGCCCGTGATCGTAACCAGACCGTTGTCCGATACGATGATCTTGTGGCTGCGCGAAATCTCCTTCGTGTTCTTGCCCTCCTTCTTGGGCGCCGCCAGCGGACGCTGGCCCGCGAAGACCGAAAGAATATCCTTGTAGGTCGGAGCCGGGTTCATGTAGAGTCCCGCCGTGCCGAGGATGAAGTCGATCTCCTCCTTGAGCGGGCGCGGGTCTTCCTCTGCCTTGGGACGCACGATGTCCGTGGTGCCGACGACGACTTTGTCGTGCCAAGGCACGGCGAACAGCACGCGGCCGTCCGAGGTCTTGGGAACCATGATTGCGTAGTCGCTCTGCAGGAACTTCATGTCGAGTACGATATGCACGCCCTGACTCGGCGTCACCATTCTGCGGTGTGTCGGGCTGTCCATGTGCATGATGTCGTCCACGAAGCAGCCGGCGGCGTTTACGACGCTGCGCGCTTTGAGCGTGTGCTCCTCGCCGGTGAGGTTGTCCACGAACTTCACGCCTGCGGCGCGGCCCGCCGCGTCATGCACGATGCCCGTGACGGTAGCCTGATTGACGACCGTGCCGCCGTTTTCGACGCAGGTCTGCGCGAGGTTCACGGCCATACGCGAGTCGTCGAACTGTCCGTCGTGGTACACCACGCCGCCTTTCAGTCCCTTCTCGACCGAAGTCGGGATGTATTTCATTACCTTTTTCGCCGAAATGTATTTCGAACGTCCGTAGCCGAAACCGAACGAAAGCATGTCGTAGAAGGTCAGACCGCAGAAATAAAGAAAATTATCCCAATACCTGTAGTTCGAGATCACGAAGGCTTGGTCTTTCACCAGATGGGGGGCGTTCGCCTTCATGCGGCCGCGTTCGCGCAGCGCTTCGAGCACCAGCATGACGTCGCCCTTCTGCAGGTAGCGGACGCCGCCGTGTACGAGCTTGGTACTGCGGCTCGAAGTGCATTTCGCAAAGTCGGTTTTTTCGAGCAGCGCCACGCTCATGCCGCGCGTCGCGGCATCGACGGCGACGCCGAGACCCGTTGCGCCTCCGCCGACCACGACGATATCCCAAACTTTGTCTTTTTCGGATAGTTTTTTGATTTGTGCAAGTCTTTCCATAGTTAGTGAATTTCGTTTCGCAACAAAATTACATATGATTTTTTGTATTTCAAAATAAAATATGTTTTATTTCATAATATTCCGTTTCGATATGCTTCCTTTGCGCAAGAATGGTTATTTCTTCTGCCCGTTCCGGCGGATTTCGAATTATTTTTCTTATCTTGCATTACGAAACGATTAAACTTTACTCACATGAACAAATCCGGCGAAGAGACTATTTTGAGCCTTCCGGAACGTCATAACCGGATTCTTGCGCTGCTTCAGCAGAACGGCTCCATCTCCGTGGCCCAACTGGCCGAACTGTTCAAGGTCTCGGAGGTCACCATCCGCAAAGACCTCTCCTATCTCGAACAACAGAAAAAATTGTACCGAACTCACGGCAGTGCGATTCTGATCAGTCCCTATATTAGCGACCGCCATGTCAATGAGAAGGAAAAAAAGAACGTCGCGGAGAAGCGGGCCATCGGCGCCAAGGCCGCCAGCCTGATCGCGCAGGACGATTCGATCATCATCGCGTCGGGAACCACCATGGCGTTTCTGGCGCGCGAAATAAAGCCCGTAGGCCATCTGACCGTCATTACGGCGGCGGTGCCCGTCACTTCGATCCTTTCGCAGGACGCCAACATCGACGTGATTCAGCTCGGCGGCATCACCCGCAGCAGTTCGGTGTCGGTCGTAGGGCCTTTCGCCGAGCAGATGCTCCGCCACTTCAATTGCAGCAAGCTGTTCGTGGGCGTGGACGGCATCGATCTGGAATTCGGCCTTACGACGACCAACATGCTCGAAGCGACGCTCAACGGGGCGATGATGAACGCCGCCCAGAAAGTGATCGTGCTGGCCGACAGTTCGAAGTTCGGCCGTCGCGGCTTCAGCAAGATCTGCGATCTGGAGGCCGTAGATCGCATCATCACCGACAGCGGCATTCAGCCCCTTTACCTCGAACGGCTCCGCGAGCGCGGAATCGAGGTGATCGTGGTCGATGCGTGACGAGCCTTTCGGCAACTTTTCCATGATCGTATGATTCGTTAAAACAAAAAACAACCGTGATTTTCACGGTTGTTTTTTGTTGTGTTTGAAGAACGCTTGATGGAGTTTCAGGAGATAAGGTGCATATATTCGGCGATTCGGCATGCTTCGATCGAAGTGTCGGCCTTCAGTTTGCTCAGGATGTTCTGGCGGTGGCGGTTGACGGTATGGATGCTGATGGAGAGCAGTATGGCTATCTCTTTGCTCATTTTGCCGGCACTGATTAATTGCAGGACCTCCTTCTCCCGGTTCGACAGCAGGTTGTCGGACCGGCGTGTTTCGGGTGATATTATTTCGCCCGTGGCAGAATTGACGAACGTGTAATCCGGCTGAACCGTGCAGACCGAGTCGTAGAGACAGAGCGCCATGCGCAGGCTGCCGTTCGGGGTGCTGCCGATGTAGAACATGCGGTGGCGGATCGGGACGTAGATGTCTGTTGCATCACGCATGCGAATTTGCCCGGAGACATAGTAGTTGACTCGCTCCGTAATCGGGATTTCTTGCAGGAATCCGAAAAAGCGGAGTTCCTGCGTGTGTTTTTCCAGCAGGTCGTCGGGATGTATTCGGTCGAAGATTTTTTCTTCCCAGATCGAAGCAATCGTTTCTTCGGTAGTGTGTTCGGCTAGCCCCAGCCGGACCGCGGTTCTGCCGTTGTAAATACGGCTCGTATTCGATTGCAGGTCACTCAACACGGCCAATGCGTTTTCTGTCCGCACGTATGCAAGTGCCGTCTGCCTGCACTCCTCCCATAGGAGGGCTTCGGAGTGTTCGTCGTCGAAATTCTGACGTAGCAGTTTTTCGTTCAGTGTGCTTACGATATTCATAGTTTGGGAATGGTTACTAATCAGTATTGCTCCGGTCGTTGGGATGCCGTACCTTTGCAAAGGTAATTTAATCATCAAAAAATCCGAACATATGAGGAAAATATTTTTGGCTTGCTTGGCTTTGGCGGTTGCAGAAGTCACATGCGCCCAGAGTCTTGAAAAGATTCAATGGTTCAACGAGCCGGAACGGTGGACGGCCGAGGACGGAATTCTTACGATGCAGGTTCCGCCGCATTGCGACTATTGGCGGGTTTCACATTACGGTTTCACGGTTGACGACGCTCCGTTCTGTTATGCGATCTATGGCGGGGAGTTCGAAGCGAAAGTGAAAGTGACGGGTGATTACAAAACCCGTTTCGATCAAGCGGGACTGATGCTGCGCATCGATGCCGAGAATTATATTAAGGCGGGCGTCGAATTCGTTGACGGAAAATTCAACCTCAGTACTGTCGTGACTCATGGAACCAGCGATTGGAGCATCATTCCGCAGGATGGAGCGGTTCCGTTTGTGTGGATCAAGGCCGTACGGCGGCTCGATGCCGTGGAGATATTCTATTCGTTCGACGATAAGGAGTATGTGATGATGCGAAATGCATGGCTGCAGGACAACACCCCGGTTATGGTGGGGCTTATGGCTGCCAGTCCCGATGGAGAGGGATTCGAAGCGAAGTTCGAAAACTTTTCTGTAAAACATCTGCCCGATATGCGGCGAATGGAATGGTTGAAGCGGAATGCCGAATAAGGCGGACGGGCTGGAAGTTGGCTCGTAAAACAAGAACGGTCCGGGAAAATCGGACCGCTCTTGTTGTATATAAGGCCACAATTGTTATTTCAGCAGTGCCTGCAGGCGTTCGGGATAGTCGGTGGTGATGTAGTCCACGCCGAGGTCGATGAAGTAGCGCATGTCCTCCTCCGTGTCCACGGTCCAGACGTTGACTTCGAGGCCCTCTTTGTGGGCCTGCTCCACCCACTTGGGATTTTTGCGGAGCACGCTCATCGAGTAGTCGATACCGGTCAGGCCGAGTTTTTTGATGCTGCGGGGAGCCAGATCGCCGTTGAGGTAGAAGATGCGGCCGTCGGGCATCAGTTTCTTGAACGCAAGGCAGGCGTTGATCGAGAAGGCGATGATGTCCGTGCGGTCGAGCAGGTTGTATTTGCGCAGGGCCTTGACGATCTTTTCGGCTGCGAGATCCTCGCGCTTGAGGTCCGAAAGCGACTTCATTTCGAGGATCAGGCGCGTATCGGGCTTGGCGGCTACCAAACGCAGGTAGGCGTCGAGCGTCGGAATGTTTTCGCCGTTGGGGAGCACGATCGAGGTGATCTCCTTGAGCGTCGATTTCTCCATGTTGATGTCGGTGCCCTTGTAGACGCGGTCGTGGTTGACGATCAGCTTGTCGTCGGCCGTGAGCCATACGTCGATTTCCGAGCCGAAAACGCCGACCGAATCGGCCTTCGTGAACGAAGCCAGTGAGTTCTGGGCCGAATTGGGGGCGGTCCAATAGCCGCGGTGCGAAATTACTTTGGGCTGAGCGGCGACCGCGGCGCTTCCCGTGAGGAGCATGGCGGCTGCGAGGATGAGTTTTTTCGTCATATCGTTTGAAATGTTGGTTGAGTACTTATAAAACGAAACTTTCACAAAGTTAGAAAATATTTCCGGAATAACAAGCTGAAAGCCCTGCAAAGCGTAATTTTTCGTAATGATCGGCCGCTTTGGTCTCTTTCGGGGCATTTTGAAACGAAACTGAAAATGACGAATAGATGGATTTTTCGGCCGGAAAATGCTGGAAATTCAGGATTTTTTTCTATCTTCGTATGATGCAGAGACGATTTATTAACTTAAAAAAACTTCAATAACCAATGAAAGAAAAAGTCAGTAAGAAGTTCGGAGAGCTTTACGGCTCCGGAGCTATCCTCTTCGCTTCGCCGGGTCGTATCAACCTGATCGGCGAGCACACGGATTACAACGGGGGCTTCGTTTTCCCCGGTGCCGTCGATAAGGGTATCGTCGCGGCCATCAAGCTCAACGGCACGGACAAGGTGCGCGCCTATGCGCTGGACCTCGGCGAAAGTGCGGAGTTCGGACTGAACGAGGCGGACAAACCCGCCCAGAGCTGGGCCTGCTACATCTTCGGCGTCTGCCGCGAGATTCAGAAGCGCGGTGGCAAGATCGGCGGCTTCGACACGGTATTCGCGGGCGACGTTCCGCTGGGCGCCGGCATGTCTTCGTCGGCGGCGCTCGAATCGACTTACGCTTTTGCGCTGAACGATCTCTACAGCTGCGGGATCGACAAATTTGAGCTGGCGAAGATCGGCCAGTCCACCGAACACAACTACTGCGGCGTGAACTGCGGCATCATGGACCAATTCGCTTCGGTGTTCGGCAAGAAGGGCAACCTGATCCGTCTGGACTGCCGCTCGCTGGAATATGCTTATTTCCCGTTCGATCCGAAAGGCTACAAACTCGTCCTGCTTGATTCGCGCGTGAAGCACGAGCTGGTGGGGTCGCCCTACAACGACCGCCGCGCGTCGTGCGAGCGCGTCGCCAAGATGCTCGGACAGGAGTTCCTGCGCGGAGCTACGATGGAGCAGCTCGACGCCATTAAGGATAAGATTTCCGAGGAGGATTACAAGCGCGCCCGCTATGTGATCGGCGAGGAGAAGCGCGTGCTCGACGTTTGCGAAGCGCTCGAAAAGGGCGATTACGAAACCGTCGGCAAACGCATGTACGAAACCCACTGGGGCATGTCGAAGGACTACGAGGTATCGTGCGAGGAGCTGGATTTCTTGGCGGAGGTCGCCGAGGCGTGCGGCGTCACGGGTTCGCGTATCATGGGCGGCGGCTTCGGCGGCTGCACGATCAATCTTGTGAAAGACGGGCTTTACGACAACTTCATCGCTACGGCCAAAGAGAAGTTCAACGCCAAGTACGGCCATGAACCCAAAGTCTATGAGGTTGTGATTTCCGATGGCTCGCGCCGGTTGGAGTAATTCCCTCGAAACCTATCAAGCAAAGGCCCCATCCGAAGATGGGGCCTTTTTATGTCGGTACGATCGTTTTATTCGGGCAGCAGGGACTGCGTGGTCAGCGGATGCTGGATATAAATGGGGTTGGTCAGGGCGATCATGCTGCCGTCCTCGGCGCGGAGTTCGGCCCGGACCCAGAGCGAACGCTCTGGAATGGAGACGACGACGGTGCCCGGCGCGATCGAAGTGTCGGAGAACCATCCCTGCTGGTCCGTCATCCGCAGCCGGCCGGCGGTGTTGCTCCGGAACTCGGCCTGCATCCCGCCGCTGCGGAGCAGGGTGTCGCCGATGTCGGCATGCTGTACGGGCGTCGCCGAATTGCGGACCTGCATGCCGATCTCGACCGAGGCGTCCCGCGCCACGTAGCTGCGGCCTGCGGCGATCGCGGCGATGACCGCCTCGGCGGAAAGCGCTTCGGCGCGGACGACCGTGTGGGGCGAGGCGATGTTGCCGCCGCGGTGGAAGTCGGTCGAAGCGACGGCGAATTTGCGGTTGCCGCTCACGAGCAGGGTATGCCATAATTCTACGGCCCGTTCGTTGGCGGGACTCCATGCGCTGTTCCTGACCTCGATGCCGTCCATCGGGGTTACGTCGTACAGGAAGTCGAGGTTGTAGGGGTGGTTGGCGACCAGCAGCCGTCCGGCCTTTCTGGCTTTGGCCACGGCCTTGCGGTAGCGGAGCGTGTCGTTGTGGTGAATCCGGAAGTCGATCCATGCGTGCGGGTCGAGACCGAAGATGTTCCAGTGTCCCTGCCCGTAGGTGACTTCCACGCCGTTGATCACGAGGAATTCCGGGTCCTGAACTTCGCCCCAGTGCAGGAGGGCCGAGGTGGTGTTGTGGTCGGTCGAAACGATGCCGTCGAGTCCCGAAGCCTTGCCGAGCGCGATGACTTCGGCCGGCGTCAGCCGTCCGTCCGAGTGGACCGTATGTACGTGGGGTGCGATGCGGTACCAGCCGGGTTTGTCGTTCAATTGCGGGGCTGCGTACGACGGTGCGGGGAGTTTTTTTGCCCGAGGACCTTCCGTAAGAGTGATTTTCAGCGTCCAGTCGGTGGTGCGCCCTGCCGTCGTGGGCATCTGGATGACGGTCCACCGGCCCGGATTGATCCGTCCGGCGAGATAGCCGGGCGTGGCCTCCGTTTCGCCGATTTCGAAACTGCGGCGTGCGCCTCCCGACCAGCCGCGGAATCCCGGACCTTCGAATCCGGCTCCCCGCTCGTCGAAGATGCCGAGGTCCAGATTGCCCGGACGCGCTTCGCCCGAACCGAGATGCTGGGTTACGCTGATCTTTACGATGCCTTCGGGTACGGTGAACGAGGTGTAGACCGGAACATAGTATTGTTCGGGAGTAGCCTTGCCTGAGAAGGTGAGTTCATGGGTTTTGGGTGCTTTGCCTGCGCCGAATGCGGCCGCGTGCGGCGTCAGCAGGCCCGATATTGCCAGCAGGAGCGCTGAAATCCGGATGCGGGTGTTTGTCATGGGTGGAGCGTTTATGGGACGGATTGTATTGCGATCGTTTATTCGAGGATTTTTTGCAGCAGAATTTCATCGCCGTAGCCGTCCGGCCGCCATAGCCAGTCGCGTTTGACGCCGATTTCTGCGAATCCCGCTTTGGCGAAGAGTCTCCGGCTGGGGGCGTTGTCGGAACCGACGTTGCACCAGAGCTGGTGCAGGTTCAGCACTTCGCGGGCGTAACGGCATGCCGTCTCCACGGCGTCCGACGCATAGCCTTTGCCGCGCAGCGCGTCGTCGTGGATCAGGATTCCGATGCCTGCCCGGCGGTTGATCGGGTCCAGCTCGAAAAAGTCGAGCGCCCCGACGGGTATGCCGCCGAGGGTTTCGATGACGAGCCGCTGCTGGCGGGTCTGAAATATGTCGAACTGCTGTTCCTGAATGAACCGTTCGAGCGTGTGGCGCGAAAAGGGGGCCAGCGTGCCGCTGACGCTCCATACCGCCGTGTCGTTCTCCCAAGCGTACATCAGGTCGATGTCGCCCGGTTCCAAGGCTCTCAGCCGCGTTGTCCGGCCTTCGAGGTTCATCAGATGCCGATGATCTTGTTGCGGATAAGCATCGCCACGCCCCAAGCGTTGGCATTCTCGGTCATCTTCGATACGCGGAATTTGGTATCCTTGTAGACGAGGTTGAGCGAGTATTTGTTGGTCGCCGATTTGAGGGGCAGCATGATATAGTCGCCGGCCGCGGCCATGTTGCCGCCGACGATGACCGTTTCGGGATTGAACGTGTTGATGAGGAAGGCGACGGCCTTGCCGACCTTTTCGCCCGCCTCCTCGATCAGTTCGATCGAAAGGTTGTCGTCGTTCTTCGCCGCGGCGATGATATCGTCGATATGGATGCTCTTCTGCTTGTCGTACTTCTCCTTGAGGATCGTGTTCACGCCCCTTTCGATCAGGTGGCTCATCTTGTCCTCGATGGCGATGCCCGAAACCTCGGTTTCGAGACAGCCTTTTTTGCCGCACGAGCAGATGATTTCGTTGTCGAAGAACGGGATATGGCCGAACTCGCCTGCAAAGCCGCTTTTGCCGTAGTACAGCTGTCCGTCCACGACGATGCCGATGGCCACGCCGCGGCCCATGTGGAGGTAGAGCACGTTGCTCTCGTCCTTCGACTTGCCGCAGGTATATTCCGCGTAGCAGCGGGCGCGGGTGTCGTTTTCGAGCAGGACGCGGATGCCCACGCGCTCTTCGAGCAGGTCGCGCAGCGACTGTTCGCTGGTGGTGAAGTATTTGTAGCTGCGGCCCGTGTCGGGATTCACGCGGCCCGTCATGCAGACGCCGAGTCCCAGAATCTTGCCGCGGTCGATGCCGCAGGTGGCGATGAAGTTTTCGATGTTGGTGCAGATGCGTTCGATGCACTGCGGCCGGTCGAGCAGTTCGAACGTGTAGTCGTACTCCTCCTTGATGATGTTGTTCTGCAGGTCGGTGATCAGGAACGTCATGTTGTCGCGTCCGACGTTCACGCCCGCGAAATAGATAGCCGAGTTGGCGAGACCGAAGATGTTGGGACGGCGTCCGCCGGGGGTCTCTACCTTACCCAGATCCGTGACGATGTTCTCATCGACCAGCTCCTGCACGAGTTTCGTGATTGTCGGCACGCTGATATGCAGCTCTTTGGTCAGCTCCGAAAGCGTGCATTCGCCGTTCACCGCCATGTGGGCGATGATGTTGCGCTTGATGATACTGTTCTTGTGTGAAATACCCTTCAGGGTATCGTCTTCGTGTTTGTTGAAAAATTCGGTGAGTGATGTCATCCGTGCTATCCCATTTTTAACTAAACCTTTGCAAATATAATAAGTATATTTAAAAAACGCAACATGTTTTTAATAAAATTTAATAAATTTTGTTTCAAAAGTTTTTAAACGAAAAGGAACGATCTGATTGTCAGACCGTTCCTTTTACCGTTGTGCCTTTTTATTTTATAGCGTCGATTTCGATTCGACCGTTGCTTCGGGGTTTACTTTCTTGATAAGCCCCTGAAGTACAGTGCCGGGGCCGAGTTCGGTGAATTCCGTCACGCCGTCGGCGAGCATGTTCTTCACGATGTAGGTCCAGCGTACCGGAGCCGTCAGCTGTGCGATCAGGTTCGCCTTGATCTGAGCGGGATCGGTATAGGGTTTTGCGTCCACGTTCTGGTATACAGGGCAGACGGGTGCTTGGAACGGCGCTTCGTTGATCGCCTTCTCCAGCTCCTGCTTGGCAGGCTCCATCAGCGGCGAGTGGAACGCTCCGCCCACGGGCAGACGCAGTGCGCGGCGGGCGCCTGCGGCTTTGGCTTTCTCGCAGGCGGCTTCAACAGCCTCTACGGCGCCTGAGATGACGAGCTGTCCGGGGCAGTTGTAGTTGGCAGCCACGACCACGCCGTCGATCGACGCGCAGATATCCTCGACGGTCTTGTCGTCCAGACCGAGGATGGCGGCCATCGTGCCGGGCTGTGCCTCGCAGGCGGCCTGCATGGCCAGAGCACGTTTCGATACGAGTTTCAGGCCGTCTTCGAACGAGAGCGCTCCGGCGACGACCAGCGCCGAGAATTCGCCCAGCGAGTGTCCTGCGGCCGCATCGGGTTTCACGCCGAGCGCCTTGGCCATGATTACCGAGTGGAGGAATACGGCAGGCTGCGTTACCTTCGTCTGCTTCAGCTCCTCGTCCGTACCTGCGAACATGATGTCCGTGATGCGGAAACCGAGAATCTCGTTGGCTTTCTCGAACAGCTCCTTCGCTTCGGGTACGTTGTCGTAAAGGTCTTTGCCCATACCGACTGCTTGGGCACCCTGACCCGGAAATACGTATGCGTGTTTCATAATCTTTGCTTAAATTTTTTGTTAGCGACGGCAAAGATACGAATTTATTTCCTAACTTTGCACCGCAATGGTTCACAAAGGGCCGGGCAAGGCCCCGTGTGATTAAATGGGAATGCCGTGTAAATCGGCAGCAGTTCCCGCTGCTGTAAGTTCCGTCAATTGCCGCACACTCTTTAGCCACTGGCTCCGGCCGGGAAGGCGTAGCGGCAGGAACGAGCCAGAAGACCTGCCTTGCGTCTCCCGGTGGGAGAATTCTCGATTTTCGGACAGGCTCTGCGGAGAACGGAGCGCTTCGGACGGTGGCACTGGGTGTCGGACGTTTGTTGTGAAGGCGGCATATATAATAGGTATGCGCCGGGCTGTGTAAAACGGGGATTCGATTCCGGGAGTTCGGGACCGGATTTTTTTATTTTATACAGATAACTTAAACAAACGAAAGATGAAAAAACTTTTACTGATCGCTTTTGCGGCGCTTGCGTTCGCGGCCTGCTCGGACGATGACAAGACGCCGACCCCCCCCCATGTTGAAACAATAACTTTCAGTGATGCCGAACTTGGTGCTGACGGATACTTGTGGGGTAAGACGCTGGCTTCTGATGAGGATGGCTCGTTGGAGTTCGAAGGGGTTATTTATAAAGAAGGCAAGGCTTCCTTCCTGTCTTATTTTTCAGATTTCGGCGGCGTATGGGATACTTGGTGCAAGTTTGCCATATCCGGCTGCCATGATAAGGTGACCGAGGGGACAGATAATCAATTTAGTGTTTATACGACAGTCGATGACGGTCAGAATAAATTTGCCGTTGCATACGATATGAAGGGAATGGGCCCCGGATATACATTTAATCCTGCAGTTGAGTTTTCGACGCCTGTTTCTCCTGTTTCGGTTCGTGTTGCCAATAATACGTGGACCTATCTCTACCTTAAGGGTGATTATAGTGATTACAGCGTGTCGATTATTGGCTTCGACGGTGAAACCCAGACCGGAAAAGTTGATGTCCCCCTTGCTGCGAATAACAAAATCGTTGCAGATTGGAATACCGTGGGACTGGATAAATTGGGAGTGGTGACAAAAATAATTTTTTCTGTCGAGTGTAGTGACGAGAGGGCTCCGACGTATTTCTGTATCGATGATCTTGTTTATTCGGAATAATTTTTATTTATAGAATCGTGATGAAAAATTTTGTTTGGATTTTTATAGCTGCTTGCATTTTTGCCGCCTGCTCGGACGATGACGGCCCCAAGACGCCGCCCGTCGAGTACGATGTGATCTCTTTCGAACCCGCGGAGGGGATGCTCGATTTCAAAGGCAACGCCGCTGCGCCCCGGACCGTGACGATCGTCGGAGAATGGGCCGGCGGCTCCTTCGACGATGTGTTGTGCGGCAGGGAATACATGAACGAAGAGGATGCCAACGGTAATTTTTTCGACGGACTCCTCTTCACGACTGCTGACCGAAAGATCGGTTTCGGCTCCTATTTTTGCGACATGTCGAAAAACCAATTCGGAGCCTATGACACTTGGGGCGGTTTTGCGCTTTCGAAGAACTATTCGCAGACTCCGACGGCCGACGGCTCTGCCGATTATAAGGGGAGTCATTTTTCAGCGTGGACCAAGTCGGGAGCCAACAATACCGCGACATTCGCCCTCGCTTATTTCAACGATTACGGCGCTTATGATTACAATACGCCGAAGATCGAATTCAGCGAGACGCGGGAAGTCGCCCATCTGTATATGGCCAACGCGACCGTAACGGGACAGTCCCAATCCTCCCTGAGCGATTACTGGTTCAAGGTTTCGGTGACCGGATATAGCGGAGGTGTCAAAGGAAAAACGATCGAGCAGGTGCTTATCAGCGGGAAATCCATCGTTTCCGATTGGGTGAAGGTCGATTGCTCGTCGCTCGGTGCTGTCGATGAACTGCGTTTCGGTGTGATGTCGAACGATGTGAGCGGCGGATTTCTGAATTGCCCCTCCTATTTCTGCATCGACGAGATCGCTTTGGTGAAACAGACGAAATAAGTTGAGCCGCGCTGTTTGGAGATTAGTACAGCTCAAACGAATTCCCCGTACGGACTGCCTTGCCGTACGGGGAATTTTATTTGTATGGGAGCGTCCGGATGCCGGGGCGAAATCCAGCCGGAAATCCGGGCCTCCGAAATGTGCGGATACGGTTTCGGACGGTCGTACGACCGTCCGAAGGGCCGCTCCGGCATTATCAGATCAGGTTCTCTTTCTCGATGTCCTTGAAATAGCGGTACGTGCCGACTTTCAGTTCGACGGTCGCGGGTTCGTCGCATACGACGATTCCGTGCGGATGTACCTGCATGGCCGAAATCGTGCAGACATGCGAGTAGGGACCTTCGACGCACTGCTGCAGGGCGCGGGCTTTCTTGTGGCCGAGCGCGAGGATCAGCACCTGCTTCGAATCGAGCACCGTGGCGACACCTACCGACATGGCCTGCTTGGGAACCTTGTTCACGTCGTTGTCGAAGAAGCGCGAATTCACGACGAGCGTGTCGTAAGTCAGCGTTTTGACGCGCGTACGCGAGTTGAGCGACGAGAAAGGCTCGTTGAACGCCAAGTGTCCGTCTTCGCCGACACCGCCCATGAAGAGGTCGATGCCGCCCGCCTTGCGGATTTTCTCCTCGTATTCGTCGCACTCCTTCTGCAGGTCGGGGGCGTTGCCGTTGAGGATATTGACGTTGGCCGGGTTGATGTCCACGTGGTTGAAGAAGGTGTTCCACATGAACGAATGGTAGCTTTCGGGGTGCTCTTCGGGAAGCCCGACGTACTCGTCCATGTTGAACGTAACGACATCCTTGAAGGAGACCTTTCCGGCCTTGTTCAGCGCGATCAGCTCTTTGTATGTCGTCAGCGGGGTCGAACCCGTAGGCAGTCCCAGTACGAAGGTGCCTCCGGCCGCCTGTTTCTTGTTGATTTGCTCTACGATGTAGCGCGCTGCCCAGCGGCCTGCGTTTTCCTGCGTGTCTTCGATAATCAGTCGCATAGATTGAATGGTTGAATTATTGGGTTATTGATTGTTTTTCATTTGCGGGGTCTCGTCAGAACATCTTCACGAATACCTCGATCGCCTGATACTCCGCCATGCCGAGCTTGTCGTAAAGCTTGGCGGTGTTCTGCGTGCGCTCTTCGGCGCGCTGCCAGAATTCGCGGGGGTCGCTGCCGGGGAAGGGCATGATGTCTTTCTGCGAGAGGTGGCGGTAGATGGCGTGACGCTTCATGATCAGCTCGTCGGGCGACAAGGGCACCGCCATGTCGACCATGCCGAGATCCCATTCCATCCATGCGCCGCGGTAGAGCCAGAGGTGGCACTCCTTGAGCCATTCGTCGTCCTTCACCACGTCGAGCGCGCCGAGCACGGCCTCCATGGCCGTACGGTGCGTGCCGTGGGGGTCGGCGAGGTCGCCGGCGGCGTAAATCTGGTGGGGCTTCACCTCGCGGAGCAGTTTGACGATGATTTCGATGTCCTTCTCCGTGAGCAGTCCCTTCTTGATGCCGCCCGTCTCGTAGAACGGCAGGTTGAGGAAATGGGCGTTGGTGTCGGGGTTCAGCCCGAACGAGCGCACGGCGGCGCGGGCCTCCGCACGGCGGATGGCGCCCTTGAGGTCGAGCAGCGGACGGGGTTCGGGTTCGCCCTTCTTCTTGCCGGCGATGATCTTCTCGACTTCGGCGTAGTGGTTGCCGTAGCCCAGCTCGCGGGCCGTGTCGATGTTCTGGAGCACTACGTCGTCGTGTACGGCGACATTGCCCGATGTTTCATACGCCACGTGCACGTCGTGTCCCTGCTGCACCAGACGGATGAACGTACCGCCCATCGAAATCACGTCGTCGTCGGGGTGGGGCGAGAAAATCACGATGCGTTTGGGATACGGATTCGACGGCACGGGGCGCGTCGAATCGTCGGCATTGGGTTTGCCGCCCGGCCAGCCGGTGATGGTGTGCTGGAGGTCGTTGAATACGTCGATGTTGATCTGGTCGTAGGCGCGGCCCTGTTCGAGCAGTTCGCCCAGCGAATTTTCGATGTAATCCTTGTAGGTGAGCTTCAGGATCGGTTTCTGCACCACGCCGCAGAGCCACACCACGGCCTTGCGGGTGAATTTGGGCGTCCATTTGCAGGGGCCTACCAGCCACGGCGTCTGCTCGCGGGTGAGCAGCTGGGCGGCGTTCTCGTCGATTACGACTTCGATGTTGGGGTGGGCCTGCAGGTTCGATGCCGGCACTTGGGTCGTGATCTCGCCTTCGACGACCTTCTGGATGATCTGGGCCTTCTCTTCGCCCCAAGCCATCAGGATGATCTTGTCGGCCCGCATGATCGTGTCGATACCCATCGTGATGGCCAGCTTCGGGGTGTAGTCCAGTCCGAAGAATGCGCCCGATTGGATTTTGCGGGTGTTGTGGGTCAGCTGCACCAGCCGGGTGCGCGACTTGGCATAGGACCCCGGCTCGTTGAAACCGATCTGGCCGTCTTCGCCCACGCCGATAATCATCAGGTCGATCTTGCGCACCGAATGGTCGTACGAGGCGCAGTACTCCGAAACCTTGTCCTCGGAGATGGTGCCGTCGGGGATGTGGATGTTTTCGGGCAGGATGTCGATGTGGTTGAGGAAATCCTCGTGGATGCGGAAGTTGCGGCTCTGCTGCTCGGTCGAGCGGATGGGGTAGAACTCGTCGAGGCTGAATACGGCCACGTTGCGGAAGCTGACGAGGCCCTCCTTGTGGCGTTTCACCAGCTCGCGGTAGAGTCCCAGCGGCGTGCGGCCCGTGGTAAGGCCCAGCACGAAGGGCTGCTGCTCTTCGTAGACTTCGTTCGAACAGTGGAGTTCGTTGTAGGTGCGGATCGCCTTGACGATGGTGTCGGCAACGTACTGAACGCCCAGATATTCGTTTTCATAGACCGTCGTGTGAATTTTCTCGTAACGATGGATGATGTCGCGCGGCGTCGATTCTGCGATCAGGCCGCCGTCTTTCGGAAGTGAATATTTGTTGTTCATATCTCTGAAAATTTAATTTGTTCGAAAAAATCGGGCCGGTGGAAGTCGGGTTTCGGCGTCTCGATCGGCTTCCACGAAAGAAAATGGGGCTGCGAAAGTTTGTCGCCGCATTTGTAGAGGTTCACCGATGCCTTCAGGCCGCTCCAGTCGCTCAGCTCGTGCATGAACAGCGCCTGCGGGGGAATGGCCAGCACGACCGACCAGCGGTTGTCTCCTTCGTGTTCGGGGAACGGCCGCAGTCCGAGGCTCGGAGTCCGCAGGATGCCGGCCATCACCTTGGGCGCGGCGTGCGCCGGGTGCTCGCGCTCCTTGCGGAAGCCCAGCAGCAGGCGTCCGATGCAACTGCACTCGAAGTTGTAGTAGTAGCCGCTGTCGTCGGGGGCGATGAAGAACTCCACGCACGAATCGGTCCAAACTTCGCCGTTGTCCTCCGTGACGCGGGCCATCGTGCAGCGTTCCGCGACGTCGAAGCGCAGCATCAGGTAGTCGCCCGTGTGGAACATGCGGAACGAAACCTCCGGTGTGTAAGGAAATTGTTCCGGCCAGTTGCAGCAGGCTACGGCCTGCGGCTCGATGCCGGCGAAAGCCGCTTCGACGGCGGCCTTGTTCGTGGGGACGATGCCCGTGATTTTGCGTATCTCCGTCATGCCTTGCGGTATTTGTCCACGGTTTCCCGTACGATGCGGCACATTTCGCCGTAATGTTCCTCCATGCTTTGCAGCAGGCGGTACTGGGCGTGGGTGCGCACGAGGTTGTGACCGGGGTATTTGACTTTGTAATAGGTGTCGCCGTCGATGTAGTCCATCAGGAAACGCAGGACCTGTTCGAAGGTGATGTATCGGGCCGAGAAAGCCAGATGGTCGATTTCGGAGTCGGTGAGCTGCTTCGCCCGCTGCGAGAGGTAGCCCTCGGTGTAGGCCCGGAACATTTCGAGTGACAGCCCGACGCGCGAAAGGTCGCGGTCGTCCTCGTCGCCCGTGTTGGCGTAGGAGCGGATGGCGTCGCCGAAGTCGTTGAGCGACGTGGAGGCCATCACCGTGTCGAGGTCGATGGCGCAGAGCACCTCGCCCTGCCTGTCGAACAGGATATTGTTTATCTTGGTGTCGTTGTGCGTCACGCGCGTCGGAATCGTGCCCTCCTCGACCTTGGACCAGAAGCCGAGCATCTCTCCGCGCCGCGATTCGATCCAGCCGATCTCCTCCGAAAGCTCCTTTTTGCGGCCTGCGGCGTCGCGCTTCAGCGCCTCGTCCCACTGCACGAAGCGGTGGCGGATGTTGTGGAATCCCTTGATCGTTTCGGCCAGCGGCTCGGTGAAGTCGGCCAGCTGGGCTTGGAATTTGCCGATTCCCTCGCCGCCCTTGCGGGCCAGTTCGGGCGAATCGGCCTTGTTGTAGGCGACGGTGTCGTCGATGAAAACCGAGACGGCCCAATATTCGCCGTCGCCGTCGATGTGGTACAGCGCGTCCTCTCTGGTCGGGACCACGGTCATCACCTCGCGCCGGGGATCGCTGCCTGCCGCGATGACTCCGCGGCGGATGTGGTCGGTAACCCGGCGGATGTTGTCCATCATGGCCGGAACGTCGGGAAATATGTTTTTGTTCTTGCGCTGAAGAATGTAATCGGGGGCCTCCCCTTCGGTGCGGATGATGAACGTATCGTTGATAAAACCCTCGCCCAGCGAGTCTATGGCCGCGATGCCTCCCTCCAAAGCGAAGTGCGATGCGATCTCTTGTAGTTTCTTCTCCATGTCGTAAGATTCTCTGTTTTTTAGTGTTCCGGTTGCACCTCCAAAGGTACTAAAAAGAACGGAGTCCTGCAACGGAATTTTGTTAAAAGAAAATTTTTTCCTTGATTTGCCGAGGCGGGCGATTATTTTTACGATGCAATGAGCCGATGAAGATAAAATTTATTATCGGGGTTACCGCGGAAAATGAAAAAATCCGGCAATCGGAACTGCCGGATTTTATCTGTCAGAGTGCATTTCATTTATTTGATGCAGCTGGTCAGCATTTTGAGCTTCCCTTCGGGGACGATGCGGAGCGACTTTACGGTAGCCGGAAGCAGTACGGTCTCGCCCTGATGGATCGGCATTTCGTTGCCGCTGTCGTCGGCGATCATGCCCTTGCCTTCGACGCAGATCACAACGACGAACGAGTCGAGCGCCGCGTAGTCGAGCGTCAGCGGAGCGGCCAGGTCGCAGAGCGACGTGGTGAAGTAGGGACACGACACCAGTTCCGTTTCGCGGTCCTGCACCTGCTCGTACCTGGTGCGGTAGTCGGGCAGTACGGTATAGTCGATGGCGCCCTTCGCCAGTTCGGTGTGCAGTTCGCGGGTGTTGCCGTCGGCGTCCTTGCGGTTGAAGTCGTAGATGCGGTAGGTGATGTCCGAAGTCTGCTGAATCTCGGCGATGAACGCGCCCGCGCCGATACTGTGGACGCGGCCTGCCGGCAGGAAGAAGAGGTCGCCCGGATGTATTTCGTACTCGGCGAGGATGTCGGTGATGGTGTTGTCCTCGACGCTGGCTTCGTACTGGGCGGGCGTCACCTGCTTGGCGAATCCCGACCGGAGCCGTGCGCCCTTGTCGGCGTCCACGACGTACCACATTTCGGTCTTGCCTTTCGACTTGTGACGTTCCCATGCCAGCCGGTCGTCGGGGTGTACCTGAATCGAGAGATCCTGCCGTGCGTCGATGAACTTGATCAGCAGCGGGAACTCCTCGCCGAAACGTTCGAAGTTGGCTTTGCCGAGCAGTGCGGCGCCGTGGCGGGCGATCAGGCCCGGCAGGGTAGTGCCGGCTTCGGGACCTCCTGCTACGACCGATTCGTTGCCTTTGACGCCCGAAAGCTCCCAGCTTTCGCCGACCTGCGTCTGGCCGGATGCGATTTGTTTGTAGGGGACGATTTTTTCGCCGCCCCAGATCGTCGATTTGAGAATGGGTTGGAACTTATACATCTTGTTTTATTATGCTTTTTGCGCGTCGAGCTGGCTCAGGGCGAACGCGTATGCGCCCACCGAAATGGCGTTGCTCGCGCCGAGTTTCGAAATAGCGACGCCGATGCGCTTCTGGGGGTCGTAAGCCACGTAACGGTCGGTGCCGTAGACTTTCAGCGTGCGCTGATCGCCTTTGGCGAACTCCTTGAACTCCTCTTCGCTGTCCAGATCGTAAACCTTCATCTGCACGCGGTTCAGCTCGTCGCCTGCGATGGTGTGCATCTTGCTGCGCAGCTCTTTGAGCAGGCTGGGCATGATCCATTTGCGGGCGCCCGTGATGCCGCCGCCGATGACGATCAGACCGTCGATCAGCGTCACGGCCGTCGCCATGGCGTCGCCGGCGATCTCGCCCATCTCGGCGAAAGCCTTGCGGGCGGCTTCCGTGTCGCCTTCGCGTTTTCCGTCGGCGATATCGCAGAGGTCCTTCGGTTCCAGCCCGTGGTCCGGGTTGCCCGACAACTCTCCGTAAACGCGCTTCACGGCGCGGATCGCGGCGCCGTCTTCGACGATAATGTCGGGCATCTTCTTGTGCTTGAGGCAAAAAGTCTCGACGCACGAGTTGTCGCCGCGGTTGAGTTCGTTGTTCACTACGATACCGATGCCCAGACCCGTGCCGAACGTGTAGCCTACCAGATTCTTGTAGCGTTTGGGGCTGCCCAGCGCTTCGAGCCGGGCGTTCACTTCGGGCAGTGCGCCGCCCAGCGCTTCGCCGTAGGCAAAGAGGTCGCCGTCGTTGTTGATGAAGACCGGAATGCCGAATTTGTATTCGAGGAACGGCCCCAGCGCCACGCCTTCGCGGAATGAGGGGAAGTTGGGCAGGTATCCGCCGATGATTCCGTTCGGGTAGTCGGCCGGGCCGGGGAATGCGAAGCTGATGGCGACGGGTTTCTCCTCCAGCTTGTCGATGACGGCCTGAAAACCTTCGACCATCGTCGCCAGACATTTGTCCAAGTTGTCGGCGTTCGACGGCAGCGTGATGGGATCGACGATGAATTTGTTGGCCTGCATGGCGCCGAACACCAAGTTCGTGCCGCCTGCGTCGAGTGTGATGACCACACGGTTGTCGTATCTGTACATGGTATTTTGGTTATTTGTTGGCTTGGGTTTTGATGCTGTAGGCGCAGAAGATCAGGTATACGGCGCATACGGTCAGGACGATGAGCGATCCGACCTGCGATCCGACGGTTTCGGTCAGCAGGCCCATCAGCGGGGGAATGATCGCGCCTCCGCAGACGCCCGTAATCATCAGGCCCGAAATTTCATTGGCCTTGTCCGGGCGGCGGCGCAGCGCCAGCGAGTAGACGATCGAGAAGACGCACGAGAGGGCGAAGGCGAAGACGCCCACGCAAATCAGTATCTCGATGTAGCTGTTGGCGAAATAGAGCACGCCCAGCGCCGCGAGCATCACGACGAGGTTCACGCGCAGGTAGCGGACGTCCGAGAGACGCGCCAGCAGGAATGCGCCGATGAAAGCGCCGGCCGTACGGCAGAAGAAATAGACGCTCGAACCGAGTCCGGCATCGGTGATTTCGAGTCCGCAGCGTTCGATCAGCAGTTTGGGCGTCAGTGTGTTCATGCCCACGTCGAGACCTACGGTGCAGAGGATGCCGATGAAGAAGAGCAGGATGTGGCTGTCCTTCAGCAGCGAGAACGTTGCGCCGACCGAACTGCCCGACTGTAGGGAAACCTCCTCTTTGGGAATCGAGGTCATCATCAGCCAGAGCGACGAGAGAAGCGTGATTGCGGCGAAGATCGGGAAGAGGTACTGCCAGTTGCCGAAGACGTTCACCGCGAAGACGGCGATGATCGGACCCATGAACGACGAGACGGCCTTCACGACCTGTCCCGCTGTGAGCGAGCTGGTAAGCGATTCGCCCGACACGACGTTCGTCAGCAGCGGATTGAGCGACACCTGCAGAATCGTGTTGCCGATTCCCAGCAGCGCAAAGGCCACCATGCAGGTTGCGAAATTATACGATACGAACGGAATCAGCATGCCGACGATCGTGATGACGTTGCTGATCTGGACGGTGCGTTTGCGTCCGACGCGGTTCATTGCCAGCGCTACGGGGACCGAGAGCAGCAGGAACCAGAGGAATACCATCGACGGAATGAATCCGGCGAGGGCTTCACTGAGGTTGAAATCGTTTTTGACATAGGTGGTCGAGATGCCGACCACGTCGCAGAATCCCATCACGAAGAAGCTGAAAAGGATGGGCATTACTTTGGTTACGGAGGTTTTACGGGCTGATTCCATTAGTTTGGTTTTTTGCACCCCAAAGATAGTAAAAATATGGCGAACCCCGTATCCTCAAGTCCGAAAGTGTACTAATCCGGCAGAAAAATTTACTTGCGGAAGCCTGTTCGGAGGGTATTTCGTCCGTTTTTTGTATCTTTGTTCGACTTGAAACCCGTTAAACGATCCTTTGAAATGAAGAAATTGCTGATTCTCGCCCTGTTTGCCGCCGTGACCTTTTGCGCCGCGGCGCAGGAGCTGACCGTAGCCACCTATAATATCCGCAACGCCAATCGGGGCGACGCCGAGCGCGGCAACGGTTGGGAGCGCCGCGGTCCGTGGGTGTGCCGTCTGATCGAATTCCACGGCTTCGACATTTTCGGAAGTCAGGAGGTGCTCGACGGCCAGCTGCACGACATGCTGGCGCAGCTTCCCGACTACGACTATATCGGTGTCGGACGCGACGACGGAAAGACGCAAGGCGAGTATGCGCCCATATTCTATAAAAAGGAGCGTTTCCGCCTGCTGGACGATGGCCATTTCTGGCTTTCGGAGATCACCGACCGTCCGAACAAGGGCTGGGACGCCGCGCTGCCGCGCATCTGCACGTGGGGCCATTTCCTCGACCTGCAGACCAAGCGCCGCTTCTGGTTCTTCAACCTGCATATGGACCATATCGGGGTGCAGGCCCGCGAGGAGAGCGCCAAGCTGGTGGTGGCGAAGATCCGCGAAATGTGCAAACCCAAAGAGTTCGTGATCCTGACCGGGGACTTCAACGTCGACCAGAACAATCATATCTATACGACCTTTGTCTCGTCGGGCATTCTGGCTGACTCGTACGAGACCGCCGGAAGACGCTACGCCCCGAACGGTACGTTTAACAGCTTCAACCCTTCGCTGAAGACCGACAGCCGTATCGACCATATCTTCGTGACGCCGTCGGTTCACGTGCACGATTACGGGGTGCTGACCGACACCTACCGTACGGAGACCGCCGCCAGCGGCGAGGAGATCAAGTCGGGCGCCTTCCCCAAGGAGGTTTCACTGCACAGTTACGATGCGCGCACGCCGTCGGACCATTTTCCGGTCGTCGTGCGTCTCGAATTCCGGAGGTAGCGTCGCGTTCCGTCCGGAAGACCGAAAAAGCCCTGATGAACGATATTGTCCGCCAGATCGGACCGGATGTTGCCGGCCCTATCTGGCGGTATCGGTTTCGGCGGAATCCCGGTTACTTCATTATATATAATTGGAGGGTGGGGCGAAGACAAGGTGTCCGGTCGCGGCGAACCTATTTTCGCCGGCCTATAATCTTCGCCGGGTTGCGTCTTGGCCGATAAGAATGCGTTCTGTGCTGTCTTTTTAGCAGTTACGGAGTATGCCGGGAGGATGTGATGCTGATTGACCTTGTTCCCAATTCGTTGATTATCAGTATTTGGATCAGTTTGTACGTAAAATTTTGCCGATTTATTTTGCAACTAAAACGTTTTAGTATATATTTGCGATAGAAAGCTATTATGTGTGCTATATGAAAACTAAACGTACAACGATTCGTGACATTGCCGAAGCTGCCGGAGTTTCGATATCGCTGGTGTCGTTCGTCATGAATAATAAGGGGAAACGTTATCGCATAAGCGATGAGATGACCAAACGCATTCGGGAAATGGCTGACAAACTCGACTATCAGCCTAATAATGCGGCCCGAAGTCTGCGGAGCGGACGTTCGCGGACGATCGGTGTGGTTGTTTCCGATATCTCGAACAGCTTTTTTGCAGAGATATGTCGGAAAATCGAGGACGATGCCTCCCGTTTTAATTATACCGTTATTTTCGGCAGTTCGGACGAGAATGCGGACAAGTTCCGCAATGTGGTCGAAGTACTTCTGGGCAAGGGCGTGGACGGATTGATCCTTGTTCCGTGCGAAGGCTCCGAAGCTTATATCGAAGAGATTTACGGCCTCAATATTCCGCTGGTGCTGATCGACCGTACGATCGACAATCCGGAAATAAGCCGTGTGGTGCTGAACAATCAGAAAGCGTCGGCAATGGCCGTGGAGCATTTGGTGGAATCGGGCTATAAGCGTGTGGCGATGGTCTCCTATGCCATGCGGCTGTCGAATATCTGCGATCGGGAGAAGGGGTACGAATCCACGATGGAACGTCTGGGGCTCAAAGACCGCATGCAGATATATCGTATTGATTTTCATGAAACGGCCCGCCGGGTCGATGATCTTGTGCGGCAGCTTTTTCAACGGGCCAACCGCAAGGTGGACGCCCTGTTGTTCGCAACCAACAGTCTGGCCGTGGAGGGACTTAAGGCGTTGAACCGTTATCAGGTTTCTGTGCCCGACGATGTGGCTGTCGTGGCTTACGATGGCAATGAAGTGTTCGATCTGTACCGGGTGTCCGTTACCAGTGTGCGGCAGCCGATCGAGTTGTTCGGTACGGAAGCCGTTCGTCTGCTGGTGCGCCGGATCGAAGAACCGGACTGCGCTTCCAGCGCCGCGATCATGCTAAACGCCGAGTTGGTGAAAGGGGAGTCTACCGGACAAAAGTGACCCTTTTTTTGTTCTTTTGGCTAAAACGATTTAGTTATTGCTTGTGTTTTAAATAGATATAAATGTATTTCAAAAAGTCTCAGTTGTAATAGTTGAATGTATGAAAACACGTTTTTCCCGATTGAAAGGTCTTATTCCGCCGATGGTCACACCGCTGATCGACAACAATACGCTGGACCGCGACGGCACGGTCAGACTGGTGGAGCATATGATTGCAGGCGGTGTTCACGGAATCTTCATCCTCGGAACGACCGGCGAGGCGCAAAGTCTGGCCTATCACCTGCGTTATGAACTTACCGAGCTGGTTTGTTCGGCAGTTGCGGGCCGCGTTCCCGTTTTGGTCGGCGTGACCGATACCTCGCTGGAGGAGAGTCTGAGACTGGCGCACAAGGCCGCCGAATGCGGTGCTGCGGCTGTCGTTGCGGCGCCGCCTTACTATTTCGCTCCTTCGCAGCCGGAACTGACCATGTATTACAAGGCGTTGGCCGATGCCCTGCCGCTGCCTTTGTGCCTCTATAATATGCCGGTGCATGTGAAGGTGTCGCTCGAACCCGCTACCGTGAAGGAGCTGGCCGGGCATCCGAACATCATCGGACTGAAGGACAGTTCGTCGAACATGGTCTATTTTCAGACGCTTCTTTACGAGCTGAGCGATCGTCCCGATTTCGCCCTTTTCATGGGACCCGAACAGCTCACTGCCGAGAGTGTGATGCTGGGAGCAGCCGGCGGGGTCAACGGCGGTGCGAATGTTTTTCCGGAACTCTATGTCGCGCTTTACGAGGCAGCCGCGGCCAATGACTTGGAACGGGTGAAAGCCCTGCAGCATCATGTCATGGCCGTCGCCGCGTCGCTCTATACCATCGGTCGCTATGGTTCCAGTGCCATCAAGGGAATCAAGTGCGCACTTTCGCTCATGGGGATATGCAGCGATTACCTTTCATATCCTTACCAGCGATTCCTCGATGCCGAACGGACGAAGGTGCGGGCCGTGCTCGAAAGACTGCAGGCGCAGATCCGGATTTGACGTCGGCTATGTCTTGGCAGGAATGAAGCCCTGAATATGAATATTAATAATATGTAATTATGGGAAAAATTGTTGTAATAGGAAGTTCCAATACCGATCTGGTTATCCGTACGCCGCGTATTCCCTCCCCCGGAGAGACGCTTATCGGATCTGATTTTATGATCAATGCAGGCGGCAAGGGCGCCAATCAGGCGGTCGCTGCGGCCCGTATGGGAGGCGATGTCTGTCTTGTCGCCTGCGTGGGTGACGATCAGTTCGGTGCGGAAGCCGTACGGCATTATGCCGACGAAGGCATCGATACGACTTATATAGTACGCCGCAGCGGCGTTGCATCGGGTGTGGCTCTTATCGCGGTGGACGATGCCGCGGAGAATAGTATCGTTGTGGCTCCGGGGGCCAACGCTCTGCTTTCGCCTGCGGATATCGATGCCGCCGAAAGCGAAATCGCCGCTGCCGATTATCTGCTCGTACAGCTCGAAATACCGATGGAGACGGTCGCCCGCGCCACAGAACTCGCCGTTCGCCACGGAGTGCGGGTCATTCTGAATCCGGCCCCTGCGGCGCCGATTGCGGACGAAGTGTTGGCCCGTCTGGACCTGATTACGCCGAACCGCAGCGAGACGGAGCTGCTGACGGGGCTGAAAGTCGAGAATGTCGGCGATGCCGTTGCGGCCGCCGCATGGTTTCGCGGGCGCGGTGTACGGCGTGTCGTCGTTACGATGGGCAGTGCGGGTGCGTTGGTTGCCGATGAGCGGGGCGAGGAGTTCGTTCCGGCCTATCGTGTCGAGGCTGTAGATACGACGGCTGCCGGAGATGTCTTCAACGGCGCGTTGGCCGTCGCCCTCTCCGAAGGGCGCGAGTTGGGAGCTGCAGCACGTTTCGCCGCCGCCGCGTCTTCGATCGCCTGTACCCGCATCGGCGCCCAGCGTTCCATTCCGCAGCGGCGCGAAGTAGATTCCGCCGAATAGACAAAACTTCAATATTAACCTAAAACTTTATCCTAATGTTTGTTGTAAATAATTATGCACTGGCCGTCGTGTTTTGTTTCGTGACGATGCTCTGTTGGGGTTCGTGGGGAAACACGCAGAAACTGGCTTCGAAAAGCTGGCGTTACGAACTTTTCTATTGGGACTATGTGATCGGCATGCTGCTGTTCAGCATCCTGTCCGGATTCACGCTCGGAAGCTTCGGCAGCGAAGGCCGCAGTTTCGTCGCCGATCTCGCTCAGGCAGACTGGGGCGGCATCGGCAGTGTGCTGCTGGGCGGCGTGGTTTTCAATGCTTCGAATATTCTGCTGTCCGCTTCGGTATCGCTGGCCGGTCTGGCCGTAGCTTTTCCGCTGGGCGTGGGGCTGGCTTTGGTGCTGGGGGTGATTGTCAATTATGTGGGGGCTCCGAAAGGTGATCCCGTGATTCTTTTTCTCGGCGTTGCGCTCATCGTCATTGCCATTGTGCTCAACGGAATGGCCTCGGCCCGCCAGTCGGGCGGCGTGAAGAGCAACAGCCGCAAGGGCGTTGTGCTGGCCGCCGTCGCCGGCGTCATCATGGCCTTTTTTTACCGTTTTGTCGCGGCCGCCATGGATCTCGACAATTTCTCCGATCCTACACCCGGCATGATGACTCCCTATTCTGCGCTGTTTGTATTCTCGGTGGGCGTGCTGCTCAGCAATTTCGTTTTCAATACATGGGTGATGCGCCATCCCTTCGACGGTGCGCCCGTCAGTTATAAAGCCTATTTCAGCGGATCGCTTTCTACCCATCTGGTCGGAGTGCTCGGCGGTGCAGTATGGGCGTTAGGTACGGCTTTCAGCTACATTGCCGCCGGTAAAGCCGGCGCCGCGGTCTCTTATGCGCTGGGGCAGGGCGCTCCAATGATCGCCGCGATATGGGGCGTCTTCATCTGGCGTGAATTCCGGGGCGCGGGACGTTCCGTGAAGGGATTGCTGGCCTGCATGTTCCTGCTGTTCATCGGCGGTCTGGCGCTGATTATCATTTCGGGAGCGAATTGATTCCTGACGATTGTCGAACCTTAAAACTTTTTCATATGCTGAGAAATCTGAAATATTTTGCCGGAGTCGTAGCCTTGTGCGCGGCTTTTGGTACGGGCTGCTCCGGGGCGGTGTCGGAAGAGACGCCCGTGAAGGTGATTTTCGATACCGACATGGGTAACGATATCGACGATGCGCTGGCGCTCGACATGCTCTACAAGTATGCCGACGAGGGGCGCATCACCTTGTTGGGGATTACTTCCAATAAGGAGGAGCATCCGGCCAGCGTCGAGTATATCGACATCCTGAATACTTTCTACGGCTATCCGGATATCCCTGTAGGCCGGATACGGGAGGGCGCGAACTGCGACCGAGAAAACAGTTTCGTGGCTCAGACCTCGCGCGACGGAGACTACAAACGTACGATCTCCGATTACGATGCGCTGCCCGAAAGTGCGGAGCTGCTGCGCCGGCTGCTTGCGTCGCAGGGCGACGGTGAAGTGACGCTGATCGCCGTGGGATTTTCCACGAACCTGCAGCGGCTGATGGCTTCCGGTCCGGATGCGGTCTCTTCGCTCGACGGTATGGAACTCATCCGCCGTAAAGTAAAACACCTCTACATGATGGCCGGCGAATTCGAGCAAGCCGAGGGGAAAAGCGCCGAATACAATATCCGTATCGACCGCAATGCCGCGCAGGAGCTTTTCGAAAAGTGGCCCACGCCCGTTACGGTCAGTCCTTTCGAGGTCGGTTCGCGTATCCTCTATCCCGTGGAGTCGATTCTCGGAGATTTCGGTTATGTGGAGAAGCACCCGCTGGCCGAGGCTTATAAAGTCTATAAACCGATGCCTTACGACCGTCCAATGTGGGACCCGTCGGCCGTGCTTTGCGCCGTAGAACCCGATGCCGGGTATTTCCGTTACAGCGCTCCGGGCCGGATTCGTGTGGATGACGAGTCGATGACATGGTTCGAACCCGATCCTGCAGGCAGGCATCGTTACCTGATAGCCGGTGAGGCGGAGTGCGCCAGAGCGCGCGAGCGTATGGTCGAGCTGATTACGCGGCGGCCGCATCCCTATACCGAACCTTAACGATGGAATAAACCGAAACGTTACTAACCTTTAAACCTATGAAACATTTCAGACTATTAATCTTGTCGCTGGGGCTGGCGTTGGTGAGTCTTGCCGCAGCGGCTCGGCAGGTGACCGTTTCCGGCGTCGTGACCGACGCTTCGGGTTCGGCGCTTGTCGGTGCGACGGTGCTTGTGCAGGGCGGCAGTCAGGGAGTGACCACCGATAACAAGGGCCAGTTTACACTCAATGTTCCCGAAGGGACCGTCCTCGACATCTCTTTTGTGGGCTATGAGAAGCAGAGCGTCCCCGTCAAGGCTGGTGCTCCGATGCACATCACGTTGCAGGAAGAGGCGACGCAGATGGGCGAGGTGGTCGTCGTCGGCTACGGCGTCCAGAAAAAGGTGAATCTTACGGGTGCCGTGTCGCAGATTTCGGGTGACGCGATTGCGGACAAGGCTGCGCCCAACGTGCTGGCCTCCCTGCAGGGCGAACTGCCCGGCGTGGTCGTCACGCAGTCGAGCGGCCAGCCCGGCGAGGAGGGTTTCGCCCTTCAGATCCGCGGCCATTCCTCGGTCAATACGATTTCGACGCTGGTGCTGATCGACGGTATCGAGGGCGATCTCGATATGCTCAACCCGAACGATATCGAGTCGATTTCGGTGCTGAAGGATGCCGCGTCCGCATCGATTTATGGTTCGAAAGCTGCTGCGGGCGTTATTCTCGTCACGACCAAGCAAGGCGCCGCCGAACGCGTGAAGGTGAGCTACAACGGTTCGTACAGCTTCACGCGACAGGGCCGCAAACCCAGCCGTATCAATTCGTGGGAGGAGTATGAGATTACCCAGCGGGCCAACAACAAGGCTGTCAATGCCGAAATGATCGAGTGGCTCAAAAATCCCAATTTCAACTCGATGCTTTCGTCTTCGACGGCTCTGAGCTATCTGGACAACACCGACTGGATCCGCAAGAGTCTCAATGACTGGAGCCATATGCAACGTCATTCGCTGTCGGTACGCGGCGGAAGCAATAAACTTAACTACATGGCCTCGGTGGGGTATTACGAACGCCGGGGTTTCTTCAAGTACGGTCCCGATGACAATAACCGTTTCAATTTCCGTGCGAATCTCTTTTCGCGCATTAACCGCTATCTCGATCTTTCGATCAAGCTCACGGCCGACCGTTCGGAAATTAACGCCAACGCCTTCAACGCTTCGAAGGTGCTCGCCGAAGTGTACCGCTGCCGCACCCGCATGCCGGTCTATTTTCCGCAGGATGAGGATCCGCTTGTAAACCCAAATCTCTATGCCGGTCAGGACGGCACCAATCCGATCGACCTGATGAAAAATGCCGGTACGTCGGACAACATCAACAACGACGTTTCGGGACAGGCCAATCTGCGCATCCGCAATCTGGTCAAAGGCTTGCAGATCAATCTCACCGCTTCGCGCAAATACCGCGCGAACCTGAACGACCGCAAGACCCGCCGTCTGATCTGGTACAGCCGCGGCGACAATGAGTACCGTTATTCGCAGACCACGCCCAACGGGGTACAGAAGCGCCGAGACAACTCCTTTACGGACAATCTGCGCGCCGTGGCCGATTACGACCTGAAACTGGGGCGCAGCCACAATTTTCATATCATGGCCGGTACCGAGTGGGAAAACTACCGCTTCGACCGTGTTTACGCCACGAAGGATTACATGCCCGACGGATTTTATTCGCTCAATTTCGGCAATTCCCAGTCGGCTTTCAACTCCGACCTGATCAATACTTCGGCGGTGATGTCCTTTTTCGGACGTTTCAACTACAATTTCCGCGAGAAATATCTCTTCGAGGTCAATCTGCGCTATGACGGCAGTTCGCGTTTGGCGCCTGCGAACCGTTGGGAGCTGTTTCCCTCGGTTTCGGGCGGCTGGGTCATCAGCAAGGAGAATTTCTTTCGTGACAAGGTCAAATTCATAGACCTCCTGAAGGTCCGCGCTTCGTGGGGCCGTCTGGGAAATGCCAATGCACTGGGATACTACGACTATATCAACATGATCGAGACCGGCAAAACTATTTTCGGCGGCACTTCGGCCACGACCAATTACATCAAGACGCTGGCTTCGCCCCAGAAGAGCTGGGAGATCATCGACGTGCGCAATATCGGTCTAGACATGAACCTGCTGCGCAACCGCCTGCAGTTTACCGGCGAATATTATTGGAAGCGCAATATCAACATGCTCTCGTCGGCAATGGGCGTGCCGTCGCTCATCGGCATCGGGCTCCCTTCGGCCAATGTCGGCGAACTGAAGACATGGGGTTGGGAGATCGACGTGCGCTGGCGCGACAAGATCGGCAAGCATTTCAGCTACTGGGTGGGGGCCAATCTTTCGGACAGCCAGAACGAACTGGTCAAATACGAAGGAAGCAACGTCATTCAGGAAGGCGTCGTTCCTCTGCTCGAAGGCTATCCGCTCAATACGATATGGGGCTACCGCACGGCGGGACTCTATCAGGAAACCCCGGCTATGGAGGAGGCTATCCTGCAGCCCGGCGGCGCGCTCACTGCGGCGGGCGATGTGCGTTATGTCAACCGGGACAGCGATCCCTACATTACGGGTGGCAATTTCACGCCCGATTCGCCGGGCGATCTGGTCATGCTCGGCACGACCGATCCGCGTTATACGTTCGGTGCCGATTTGGGATTCGAATGGAAAGGGCTGCGCTTCTCCGTGCAGTTGCAGGGTGTGGGCAAACGCAACTTCCTGCTCGACGAAGCCACGCTCAATCCCACGCAGGGATCGCTCTATCAGGCGATCAACATTCACCGGGACTACTGGACTCCTGAGAATACCGACGCATTCATGCCCCGTCCGGTTTACAAGGGCGGTTCGTACAACTACAAACCTTCGGACCGCTGGATTCAGGATGCGGCTTACCTGCGTCTGAAAAACATCACGATCGGCTATACGATTCCCTTCAAACCGCGGAGTTTCGTCCGTTCGTGTTATGTTTATGTTTCCGGAGACAATTTGTGGGAAACAACCCGTACGTGGGATGTCTTCGATCCGGAAGCCCCTGCCATCACCACGGTCAATGGCTGGTATGCCTTTTACCGTGCCGTTACGGTCGGTCTTAATGTCTCCTTCTAAAATCAGCAATCTATGAAACGAATACATATCATTACATTGCTTTTCGCGTTGTTTTCCGCCGGGTTTGCGGGGTGTAATCTGGACCGTTTTCCCGAAACGGCGATGGCCGAAAAGGATTTCTGGAATCCTCAGTCGGAGGACGAATTCAAATATGCCGTCAATCAGCTCTACGTGCTGCTGGGACATCGCTGGGGCGATACGCGCGCCGACGATCTGTTCCGCAACAACTATCCCGACGACATCAGTGCCGGAACCCGCAAGGTGCCGGCCAAGAGCGACGACTGGAGCAATCCCTACAAGATGGTTTTCTGGGCCAACCGCATCATCGAACACGCGCCGGAGCACGGTACGACCGCTTCGCAGATAGACCGTTTCGTGGCCGAAGCCTACTTCTTCCGTGCTTACGCCTACTACCAGCTTGTATGTAAATTCGGCGGCGTGCCGATTCTGGTGAATACGGCCGGCGATATCGACGACCCGATTCTCTATGGTCCGCGCGCTTCGCGCGAGGAGGTGATGACTCGCATTTATACCGACCTGAATCTTGCGGCCCGCGAGCTGCCGCTGCCTTCGGCACTGGCCGACGGAGAGTTCGGACGCATTTCGCGGACGGCGGCTCAGGCTTTCAAGGCGCGCGCTGCGCTCTATGAAGGCACGCGTCGGAAATTCCATGGCGAAGAGCAGGCCGAGCCCCATCTCAAGATTGCCTATGAAGCTGCCGACTCGGTGATTCAATCCGGCGAGCACACGCTCTACACCAAGGGGACGCAGCCCTATAAGGACCTTTTCGAATATACGGGTGAGGAGGCTTCGGAACATATTCTGGTGAAACTGTACGGCTATCAGGAAACGCAATTGCTGACGCACAATTACCCGTACCAGATCGCCGTCAATTACGGCGTTTCGCGCAACTTCCTGAATCTTTATCTTAATGATACGGGGCTGCCTTTCGAGGACGATCCCTCTTTGCAGCTCACCTATAACGACTATTTCGACGGCCGTGATCCCCGTCTGGCCGAAACGGCATTGCGCCGCGGCGTCAACACCTACCAGTTCGGTCCGTTCGTGCCCTATGCGCAGTCGCGTACGGGTTTCGGTATCCGCAAATACGTGCGCAACGACGGCGTGACGGACCAGCCCAGTACGCTGGATTATCCGCTGCTGCGCTATGCCGAAGTACTGTTGACATACGCCGAAGCCCGTTTCGAACACGACGGAATCATTTCGGACGAGGACCTGAACCGTACGGTCAATGCGCTGCGCGACCGTGTGGGCATGGCGCACCTGACCAACGAATTCGTCACTTCCAATCACCTCGATATGCGGACTGAACTGCGTCGTGAGCGCTCTGTCGAACTGGCGCTCGAAGGGCTTCGCTACGACGACCTGATTCGCTGGAAAGAGGCCGAAATCCGTTTGCCGCAGGATGTATTGGGAGCACGGTTCATCGCCGGAGAGTGGGGCAGCGTCTCGCCCGGTTCGCTCGAAGACAAACTTACTGCACAGAATGTGCTGATCGTGGAGGAGGGAACGAGCCGGTTCTTCGATCCGAAGAAGGATTACCTCTATCCCATTCCGAGCAACGATATTGCTCAGAGCCGCGGGAATGTAGAACAGAATCCCAATTGGAAATAACCGTTAATCAGTTACTCAGATGAAAAAAAGCATATTTTCGCTGTTGGCGGCCATGGCATTGCTGGGCGCCGCCTGCGAAGACGATTATAAAAACTATCCTGACGGCTATGACCGTCAGTATTATACGACTTTCGATTACGAGTCCGACGATCAGGGCAATCCGACGCTCACGAACCGGACGATCTCCGTCGACCGTTCCAGTACCGAGCTGATCGAGCTGCCCATCAAATTCATGTCGGAGACCGAGCGCGATTACGACATCGAGGTGCGTCTTTATGTACGTAATTCCCCTTATTTTCTTACGCAGATGGGAGTTATGAAACCTCCGAAGAACGAATTCTCGACTCCCGACTCGCTGGCGGTTCCCGGTGTGGATTTCCATATTCTCGATAGGGACAAACGGGTGATGACGCCCGTACGTACCGATACGCTGACCTATTACAGCGTTATTTTCCCCCGTGCCCGCAAAGGCGTTGAAAAACTCTATATCGAACTGCTCAATAACGAAGATTTCGATCACCTGCGTTGTGCATGGTTGACGTTGGCAGTCAATAAGATAGATGCGTCGAGCGAGCAGACGCTGCAGCAGACTGCCGTCAATCACGATGCCGGACATTACAGGATATACTCGCTTTCGCGCTGTTATTTCCGCAGGTTGAACATTCAGTAAACGGGACGGATATGAGCTATTTCAAAATATTTCGCATGGCGGCGGGCACTCTCTTTTGGGCGTTGGCGCTCCTCTCGTCTGCCGGGGTTTCGTCGCAGACGCTCGAACTCTCCGGGGCGCAGGTCGTGACTTCGGGCGACGACCCGCTGGTGCGCAAAGCCGCCGAAGTGCTTGTCGATGAACTCGCCCTGCGTACGGGGGTGACACTCTCCGCTGCCGGGACCGCCGACGGAGTGCAGATCCTTATCGGCCGGGAATCCGATCTTGCCGCGGGCAATGCCGCGCTGGGCCGGGAACTTGGAGCGCTTCCGCCGACGGGAACGGAGGGCTACAAACTGCTGGTCGCGGAAGACGGTAAATGCGTCGTCGTGGCGGGAAACGATCCGCGGGGCGTGCTGTACGGCGTGGGGCGTCTGCTGCGCAGTTGCGAACTGCGTAACGGAAGCATTCTCCTACCTGCGGCGACAACGGTTTCATCGACTCCCCAGTATGCGGTCCGGGGGCATGAACTGCATCCTTCGCCGCGGGCCAAGTCCCCCGACGAAGCATGGGCCAAGGAGAACTTCGAACAGTATGTCCGCGAACTGGCGCTTTTCGGGATGAACAGCATCGAGATGCTGCGCCATGTTCCTGCTGACTATATCCGTATCGCCAAGTCCTATGGTCTCGATGTCTGGATCGTGACTTACGACAACGGTCCCGATTTCGAATCGGAGCGCGGCGAGGCCACCGAACTGCGTTTCCGGGAAAATATCTTCAAACGTCTGCCGACGATCGACCATTGGTGTATCAAGAGCGGTGATCCGGGCGATCTGACGCTCGAACGCTTCTTCTCTTTCTCGGAGAAAGAGGTGGCGCTGCTCAAGCGCTATCATCCCGAAGCGAAGGTATGGCTGAGTCCCCAGCATTTCGTCGATGCTCCGATGAGCTATTTCGAGGAGTTCTGCCGGCGTGCCAATGTCGTAAAGTGGGCCGATGGTGTGGTATTCGGTCCTTGGTGCCGGATGTCGTTCGAGCAGCTGCGGGCGAAAATCCGTCCCGGACTGCCGATCCGCAACTTTCCCGACATCACCCACATCTACAGCAGCCAGTATCCGGCGCGGTCGATCGACCTGCCGATGGCGATGACGCTTGGACGTATCTGCATCAATCCCAGCCCGGTGGCGCAAAAGCATATCCATAACCTATATGCCGGATTGGGGGTTGGGTCGCTGACCTATTCCGAGGGTACCAACGACGATCTGAACAAATTTTTCTGGCTCGGTCAGGATTGGGACGCTTCGACCGAAGCCGAAGCGTCGGTATTCGATTACGCCCGCTACTTCATCGGGCCCGATCTGGCCGCCGATTTTACGGCAGGCATTTTCGCGCTGGAGCGTAACCTGATAGGCCCCCTTGCAGAAAATGAAGAGATAGATACGACGTTGAAAATGTGGCAGAGCATGGAGGAGCGTGCTGACGATGCGACAATGCGCAATCCGCGTTTTCTGATGCCCCTGTTGCGGGCTTACTACGATGCCTATATCTACCGGCGGTGGCTGCATGAACTGGATGTCGAGTCCCGTGCCTACGATGCGTTGAAAGAGGCTCCCAAACGAGGTTCTTCGCGTGCGTTGTCCCGAACCCGCGCGATTTTGGGCGAAGCGCGGCGCAAACCCGTGGCGCAGGAGTTGAAACGGCGTTGCGAGGAGCTTTACGAGGCGGTTTATCACGACGAGGGTCGCTGGACGATGGAATACCAGCATTGCCCGCTGATGGACCAGATCGATTTGCCGCTCAACGACAGCGAGTGGCTGCTGATGCGTATCGACGAAATAGACGCGCTGGCCGACAATGAAGAGCGCGTGGAGCAGATTATGGCGTTGGTCGGCCGCACCGATCCCGGCGAAGGCGGCTTTTACTACAATTTGGGCGATTTCTCTTCGGAACGGGTGACCGGTATAGATGCCGCATGGGAGAGAGACCCCTCTCATCTCGAAACGCCCCATTGCGGTTTGGGCGCCAAGATGAAGAAAGGCTTTGTGATGACCCATCTCGGATTCGACGGCAAGCCCGTGCCGCGTGCATGGTTGACGCAGGCCGGAATTTATTACGACCAGCCGCTTAAACTGACTTTCGACGGATTCGATCCTGCTGCGACTTATCGCGTGCGGATCGTCTATGTCGGTGAGGCCAACAAATTCAGGAGTCATGTGCGGCTCGATGCGGACGGTTGCAGGATACACGATGCGATCAGGCTTTCGGGCGATGTGGTGCGTGAATTCGATCTTCCGGCCGAAGCGACCCGTGACGGTCGGGTGACGCTGAGCTGGCAGTGTGATACCGGGGAGAGAGGCGTACATGTGGCCGAACTGTTTTTTCTTAAAAACCAACAGAAATAACCTTAAAAACAATGATTATGTATCTCAATAAACGCATTATTTTCGGATGGCTCCTGCTGGGCGGACTGTTTGCCGGGGCGTGTGGCGAGGATGAGCCTGCACCCGCAGCCGAGCCGCTGGATCTCAGCATACGCGCTGCCTTGGCTCCGGTGTTGACGGCCGACGGCACCGCTTCCGTTGAGGAATGCCGCATGGAATGGTCGGCGGATGATGCCTTCGGACTTTGGGGCCGCAGCAGCCGGTTTGCAGACAACAATGTTTGTTTTACGCTTCAGGAAGTCTCCGCCGACGGTGAGGGTGTCTTTTCCGGTTCGGTGTCTGACGCTCCCGGTGCGGGTCCTCAGACGCTGCGTGCGCTATATCTTTATCGGGATAACCGCGGATTCGACCCTGCCTATCTTTCGGTCAAGCTCCCTGCGGCTCAGATTCAGTCCGGCGGGGTCTGCGATGTGAAACGCTATGGGTTTCTCGTTGCGACGCTTGAAAATGCAGATGTCGCTTCCGGCGAAGTCGCCATGGAGTTTTCAACTCCGTGTGCGGTGCTGAAACTCGAAATCGACGCTGCGGGAACCCCTCTTGCCGACAAGAAACTGAGTAGCGTGCGTATCGAGTCGGAACGGCCCTTGATCGGCAGTATGATTTACAATCTGGAGCGGAACGAGGTCGAAGTGCCGTGCAATGGTAAAACTGTGAATCTTACGCTGGCCGACACTCCGTCCTTAAGCGGTAAATGTGCCGCATGGTTCACCCTCTGCGAGGCCGAACTCGCCGGTGCACCGCTGAAAATTCAGCTTCTCTGTACGGATAAGAGCGTCGTGGACATCGTTTGCGAACCGCAGATCGCATTGCAGGCGGCGCGTGTGAGCGAACTGCCGCTGAACTTGGCGGCATTGATCGCTTCGGGCGACGCCGAGGTGAGCGAATTCCGCGTCGATCTGAGCGAGAACGGTACCTCGAACTGCTATGTCGTTTCGGCAGCCGATAAATACAAGTTCCGTCCGACGCGCGGCAACAGCAACGATCTGCCCGCAGGCATGACCCGGATAGATTGGCTCTGGATGAGCGCTCCGGACCTGATTACCGAGGTCGGCTATGAAAAAGGCATGGTCGTTTTCCGGGCTGGCGAAGCCCGCGGCAATGCGGTTATTGCCGCTTTCAACGATGCGGGTGAAATCGTGTGGAGCTGGCATATCTGGCTGACGGAAGACCCTGCGGCCGATCTTCACGCCGGCATGAGCAAGAGCTACCAGCTGCTCGACCGTAATCTGGGCGCCGTCTCGACCGAAGTGGATGACTATCTCTCCTATGGCCTTTATTATCAGTGGGGACGCAAGGATCCTTTCATCGGCCCGCGTCATCACGGGACGAAGGTCAAACGTGAAGAGACGCCCGGTTTCTCTGCGGCTACGGCCGATTATGTCGTAAATACTGCATATGGAGGAACGTTCAAACTGGTGAAGAACACGGAGCTGCCTTCGGGCGGGGAGATCGGCTATGCCGTTGCCAACCCGATGAATTTCGTATGCTTCGGGGTCGAACAGAACGGCAGCGGCCAGACTTGGTTCAATTCGGATTTCAAGCAGTACCTTACTTTGTGGGGATACAACGAAGCGACGAGTTCCAGTTCGAAAACCATTTACGACCCGTGTCCGGTGGGGTACAAGGTGCCGCACTTTACGGGTACGGTCTGGGCCGGCGTTGCCGCTGCCAATCTGCCCGTGATGTCGAACGCCGGGCTTTACGGTGTCATGTTTTCGGGTGCGGAGGGTTCGTCGTATTATCCTGCTGCGGGCTTCCGAGACCATACGGGCGGTTTCCTCTCCTATATGGGACAGTGCGCTACCTTTTGGTCGGCCATGACCTACAATAACCTTAATGTACGCGGTATGAAGATCGAGCCTGCGGGCAAAACCTATGTGAATGTGAATATCAAATTCAATGCGGCGTACGGCCAGTCGGTGCGTTGCGTGAAAGAATAAAAATCATCGGATATGAAAATGAAACGAATCGTATGTATTATCTGCGCGGCGGTCTTTGCTTTGACCGCCCGCGCGGAAATCCGGCTGCCGGCGTTTTTCGCCGACGGCATGGTGCTCCAACAGCAGGCAACCGTGCGCATTTGGGGGACGGCGGCCGCCGGAGCGAAAGTGACGCTTACCGCCGGATGGGATAACCGCACCTATACCTGCAAGGCTGCATCCAACGGCAGTTGGGCGCTCAAAGTCAAGACGCCCGCTGCGGGCGGGCCCTATGAAATCCGTATCAGCGACGGCGAGGAGATCGTACTGCGCGACGTTCAGCTCGGCGAAGTGTGGATATGTTCCGGACAGTCCAATATGGAAATGCCTGTAAAGGGTTTCCTGAGTCAGCCGGTAGAGGGTGCTTTCGAGATGATACTCGATGCCGGGAAGGATAATGTACGGGCCTTTACCGTTGCCCGCAGGCTCTCCGATACCCCGCAGGCCGACTGTGGCGGCAAATGGGTGGCGGCCTCTGCCGGAACGGTTCCCGACATCAGCAGTGTCGCTTACCTTTTCGCCTGCCGCCTGCATCGGACGCTGAAAGTGCCCGTCGGTATCGTCGTGGCGGCTTGGGGCGGAACGTCGATTCTGGGGTGGCTTCCTTCCGGGGAAATTGCGAAAACGATTTCAAAAGAGGAGTGCGCCCGGATATTGGCGGTGAACGGCAGCGACAAAAATCATCCTGCCAAGCTGTACAACGGAATGATCGCCCCGATTGCCGGATATGCCGCACGCGGATTCATCTGGTATCAGGGCGAAGCCAACGTCGGTTTTGCCGATGCTTACGGTGCATTGCAGAAACAGTTGGTCAATACATGGCGCCGGAGCTGGGGCGATTCGAATATGGCTTTTTATGCCGTGGAGATAGCTCCTTACCGCTATGGCCGCGGGAACGAGAACGCCTTGTCGCGTCCGCTGCTGGTCGAAGCGCAGGAACGGGCGTTGAAACAGCTGCCCAATACGGCTTTGATTCCGACGACGGATGTAGGCGATGCCGTTTGCATACATCCTGCGCGCAAACGTCAGGTCGGCGACCGGCTTGCGGCGACGGCGCTCAAACAGGTATACGGCCTGAGCGGGCTGGAACCCGAATCGCCTCGTATCGCCAAGGTCGATTATGCGGACGGTACGGCCGTAGTCTCCGTGACTTCGGCGTTGGGTGCCATGCCCGGCCAGATCCGCGGATTCGAAATCGCCGGGGAGAACCGTCGGTTTTATGCGGCTAAAGCCGTAGTCGATCGTCGTAAAGGCACGATCCTCGTATCGTCGGATCATGTGCCTGCTCCCGTTGCAGTGCGCTATGCGTTCCGCAACTACATTGTCGCCGATTGGACGAACTGGATGGGGATCCCCGCCCTCCCGTGCCGCACGGACGATTGGCCTGACGAGAACTGATGAACGAATTGCCGGGGATTCCGTGTATCGCCTTTCCGCGGAATCCGTTGCCGGATAGAAAACCGGGCAAGCCTTAGTCGGACTTGCCCGGTTCTTTGTTCGTCTGTTTCTGTCCTTGTTTGTCGGCAAGGGGCGGCCCGGTGCGCAGAGCGTCGCGGCTTCACGGCGTATCGTTACGGCGGGATGTACGACGTTGGAGCGTTCGGTTTCGGTCCGGTCGAAGTCCGTTTGCCGCCGGGTTTCCGTTGTCAGGGAGCTGGTTATTGCTCGTCTGTTTCGAATGCGTAGACCGTATGCTGCGTGTAGGTCTCTCCCGGACGCAACACCGACGACGGGAAGTTGTCGTGGTTGGGTGCGTCGGGGAAATTCTGCGTTTCGAGGGCGATGCCGGAGCGGAAGTTGTGGCGGTCGCCGCGTTTGCCGACCTCCTTGCCGTCCATGCCCTGTCCTGCATAGAACTGGAGTCCCGGCTGGTCGGTGTAGATCTTCATCCGGATGCCCGTCGCGGGTTCATAAGCCTCGGCAGCCAGCGAAACCGTGCCCGCTTCAGGCTTGTCGAGCGCCCAGTTGTGGTCGTAGCCGTTTCCGAATGCCAGCGGTTCGTAGTCGGTTTGTCCGATGCGTTCCCCGATCGCATGCGGCGTGCGGAAGTCGAGCGGCGTGCCTTCGACCGGGAGGATTTCACCCGTGGGGATCAGACCCGCGTCGGTGGGCGTAAAGCCGCTGGCATGGATGGTCAGCAGGTGCGAGTCGGTCGAATGCTCCGTTGTGCCGTGCAGGTTGTAGTAGACGTGGCTCGTGGGATTCACGATTGTCGGGGCGTCGGTCGTGGCCTCGTAGTCGATAACCAGTCCGTTGTCCGGCGTCAGCGAGTAGGTGACCGTGATGTCAAGGTTGCCCGGATAGCCCTCTTCGCCGTCGGCGGAGCGGTAGGACATGGCGACGGCGGGATTTCCTTCGGGCGTCGTGGTCTCGCGGGCGTCCCAGACGCGGCATTCGAATCCTCCGGGACCGCCGTGCAGGTGGTTCTCGCCGTTATTGATCGTCAGTTGGTACTCCTTGCCGTCGAGCGTGAAGCGTCCTTTGCCGATGCGGTTGCCGAAGCGTCCCACAACGGGTCCGCAGTATTTGTCGGCCGTGCGGAGATAGGCGTCGATGCTGTCGTATCCCCATACCACGTCGCGGAAGCGGCCGTCGGCGGCCGGAACCCAGAGCGCGACGACGCGTGCGCCGTAATTGGTGAGCTGCACGGTCATGCCGTCGGGGTTTTGCAGGGTGTAGAGTCCGACGGGTTTCCCGTCGATTTTGGTTCTGAAGGCGGCGGCATCGAGCAGTTCGACGCCGTTTCCGCTGTCGCCATTGCCTGCGCAGGAGAGCATGCAGGCCGTGGCTGCCATTAAGAAGAGATAGCGTTTCATGGTCTTTGTTTTTTATGTGGTCGTTATTTGATCCGGACGGGTTTGACCCCTTCGAAAGTCATTTTTACGGGTTTGATGAAGCCGTCTGCATCGAACTCCATGCGGTCGATGCAGGTCTGGCGGTGCCCCATGGCGGTCGCGCCCAGCGGGCGGCGGTGGTAGACGATGTAGTATTCGTCCCTGCCGGGAATCCGTATCACCGAGTGGTGGCCGGCTCCGGTGGCGATTTCGGGGTCCTGCTGGAGAATTTTGCCGATACGTTCGAACGGCCCGAACGGGGAGTCGGCGATGGCATAGGCCACGCTGTAGTCGGGACCGCTCCAGCCGCCTTCGCTCCACATGAAATAGTACTTGCCGCCGCGCTTGAACATAAACGGTCCTTCGACGTAGTTTTCAGGCGTTACGGACTTGTACGTCTCGCCGTCATCGAACGGCACGACGCTCAGCAGGTCGTCCGACAGTTTGACCATGTTGCAATGGTGCCAGCCGCCGTAGTACATATAATGCGTACCGTCGTCGTCGCGGAAAACGAACTGGTCGATGGGTTGCGCGCCGTTGACGATGCGGTCGATCAGCGGTTTGCCCAGCGCGTCTTTGTACGGGCCGCCCGGACGGTCAGCCACGGCGACGCCGATGCCGCCGTATTCGTGGTCGTTTTGGATGTCGTTGCCGCTGAAGAAGAGGTAATATTTGCCCTTGTGTTCGAGTATCGCCGGCGCCCACATGGCATATTTTACCCATTTCACGGCGTCGGTGGTGAGGACTTTCGGATGTTTGGTCCAGTTCACGAGGTCCTTCGACGAGAAGGCGTCCATGTAGGTCTGGATGTTGTACAGCTGGTGGACTGCCGAGCTTTTCTCGGCGGGGTAGGCCGGCATTTCCTCGCCCGGTGCGGCATAGAGGTCCGAAAGGGTGGGGAAAATCCAGTATTCCTTGCCGAAGACGGCGCCTTCGGGGTCGGCGTACCAGCCCGGAAAGACGGGATTTCCCGAAAGGCTTTTACGTGTGTTTTTTGTGCTGCCGCACGATGCCGCAAGCAGCAGGGCGGCAATGGCGGAAATCAGTTTCAGATACTTTGTCATCGGGGTATTGAGGTTGCTGGTTATTATTTGTCGAGAGGTATACGCAGGATGGTGAGCGAGTTGGGGGCGCATTCTACGGGTACGGTGCGCCCTTCGATGCGGAATGCCGATTCGCGGGCGGTGATTTTTTCGGGTTCTTCGAACGAATTTTCGTCGTAGATTGACGCCGATGCAAGCTCGATGCGCCGGGCTTCGCCGGGCGCGGCTTTCCCGCCTTTCAGCGCCAGCGAGGTTCGCCACGGCTCCGTGCGGCCATTGACCAGTTTGACGACCAGTTCGTTACGCTTGCGGTCGAGACCTGCGACGGCGTAGTGCTTGTTGACGATCGTATAGTCGTAGGCGTATTTGAGTTCACCGTCGAGGTAGCACTTCCATTTGTTGCCACGGATTTCGATGCGCACGTCGTACCACCGGTTCGCTTCGATCGGCTCCTGATTGCGGTAGTCGAAGAGTGAAACCGAACCTTTGTCGCCGATCTCCCGGAAGAGGACCGACTCGTTGGAGTGGCTTCCCATGTCGGCCATGAAATAGCGGCGGTCGTCCTGCATGCCGAAGACTACGCGGAACCCTTCGTGTCCGGCCGTCTTGCGGGCTTTGAGGGTGATCGTGCAGTCGCCCGCTTCGAGATCTTTCAGACGCAGGAGCGCATCTCCGGCCGGGACTGGCTGGGTCAGGACGCCGCCTGCGGCTTTCCACTCGCCGCGTATCGTCTCCCAGCGTGTGTCGAGGTCGCTCCAGTCGGAGGTGTAGAGGGTGCGGCCGTTGCTCGTGACCTTCAGGTCGCGGAACTGCGCCGCCGTGTTGCCCGTACTCAGGCCGATGAATCCTTTGGGAGAGTGGGGTTTTGCGACCTGCTCTCCGAGAATGCAGAGCGGAACGTTCACATCGGGCCGGTTCTCCGAAAAGAGTTTCATCACATGGTAGTTCGTGCGTCCGTAAACCTGTTTGTTGTCGAGTACCATCAGGTGGTTGCGGCCGTAATGGGCGTTTTCGATCAGCGGGGCGTAGGAGACCAGCTGCACTTTGTCGGCGTTGCGCTCCACGCCGGTCAGGTAAGCCGCTTCGGCCAGCGACGCGTAAAGATTCGACTGCCCGACGGCGGCGTATTCGCCGACGTAAATCTTATAGGGGAGCTTCTTCGGGAGCTTGTCGTAGACGTCGGCGTTGTTGTAGAACCAGTCGGCGGTCTCGTAATAGTGCGGGTCGATCATCTCCACTTTGTCCAGCCGCTTGATGTCGTCGCTGAACATCAGTGCCGAGATAATCGTCAGCTGCGGATATTTCGCCTTGATCGCCTTGTGGAAACGATTGTAGTTGGCCGCATAGCGGGCGAAGACGTTTTCGTTGCCGACCTCGATGTATTTCAGCGGAAAGGGTTCGGGATGACCGTTTCTGGCGCGTTCGGCGCCCCATTTGGTCGTCTTTGCATCGCCTAAAGCGTATTCGATGGCGTCGAGCGCCTCTTCGATCAGGGGTTCGAGTTCGTCGCCCTGCACATAGTCGCCGTTGCGGAACAGACACGACATACCCGCATTGCAGACGAACATGCCTTCGGCGCCGATATCCTCGCAGAACTGCAGGAATTCATGGTAGCCGAATCCGTACGTACTGCGGTAACCCCACAGGTTGTACTCTCCCGGACGTTTTATCGGGTCGCCGATGGTCTCTTTCCATTTCACGCGGTTGTCGAGCGTCAGCCCCTCGACGATACAGCCGCCGGGCCAGCGGACGAACGCCGGGCGCAGCTCTTCGATCATCGTCGCCACATCCTTGCGCAGTCCGTTGGTGCGGCCTTTGTAGGTGTCGCGCGGGAACAGCGATACATAGTCGATCCAGACGCGGCCTTCGGCGGGGAAGCTAAGGCGCAGGGTGTTTTTGTTTCCGGTTTCCGATGGTGTGAAGGTTGCCGTATAGCGGTGCCACCCGCCGTCCGCCGTCAGGCGCATGTCGCTCACAGCGAAGGACTTCCCGTCGGGCGCGACGATTGCGGCGCGGCACCACGGGGTTTTCTCCGCGCGGACGTAAAATTCCAGATCGTAGCTCTTGCCCGCTTCGACGGCGATTCCCCAGTAGCCGCTGTTCACGGCGCTCACTTCGCCGTGCGCCGCGGCAAGATCGAGCTGCAGGGCGTGGGGTGTGGCGGCGTTGAGCGGATATTCGGCGGTAACGGACGAAGCGGCCTGCGAACCGTCGGCGTACTGCGTCCGCCAGCCCGTCATCGCCAGATCGGGACTCCACCGCACACGGAAGCGGTTGACCGAGTCGTTCGAATAACAGTGCGCGTGGGGTGCGGCGGCATACCCGTCGGCGTCGAGCGTGCAGCCCGTCGGGAGTACGCCCTCCTCGAAGCCGCGGTTGCGGATCATCTCGGCGTAAAGCCCGCCGTCGCCCGAACCGGTGATCTCCTCGAAGAAGACGCCGTAGAGCGATGCGGGAATTTCGGCCCCGCGTTTGCCGAGATCGATTTCGATGCGACTCCCGTCGTCGTTTCCGGCCGCCGTCAGCAGGGCCGCCGTGCCGGCGAGGGTGCAGAGCAATCGTTTGGTATTCGTATTCATAGCGTCTTTATTGGCGTGTTTCGTTGTAGGGACGGTGTTCGGGGGCGCAGCCGAAGTCGTAGTTGGGCTGCGGGCCCATGACGAATTTCAGCGTGCCGCCGCGAACGATGTCTTCGTATGCGATGTAAGAGTTCAGATAAGGTTTTCCGTTCAGTTCCACGGACTGAATATAGCTGTTTTTTGCGGAATTGTTCTCTGTTGTCACCATAAATTTGCGTCCGTTGGGCATATTAAGCACCGCTTTCTCGAAAAGCGGGCTGCCGAATGAATAGACCCCGCACGAGGGATTGACCTGATAGAACCCCAACGCCGAAAGAATATGCCATGCCGACATCTGTCCGCAGTCCTCGTTGCCGATGATGCCGTCCGGTCGGTCGGTGTAGAAATGGTGCTGTACGTAGCGCACCAGTTCGGCGGTTTTCCACTGCTGGCCTGCGTAGTTGTAGAGATAGATGACGTGGTGCGAGGGTTCGTTGCCGTGGGCGTACTGGCCGATCAGCCCCGAAATGTCGGCCGAAGCGTGGGGACCCATGTCGCCGGAGACGCGGAACAGCGAGTCGATTTTTGCGCGGAACGGCTCGTCGCCGCCCATGGCTTCGATCAGCCCGTAGGGGTCCTGCGGCACGAAGAAGGTGTACTGCCACCCCGTGCCTTCGGCGAAGTAGCCCGTGCCGCCGTGGACCGACTGGAACGGGTTGTAGGGCGTGAGCCAGCTTCCGTCGTCGAATTTCGGGCGGATGAAATTGATGTCGCCGTCGAAATAGTGTTTCCAGTAGCGGGCGCGCCGGGCGAAAGTTCGCTCCGTCTCTTTGTGGCCGAGTTTGTGCGCCATGGCGGCGATGCCCCAGTCGGCCACCGCATACTCCATGGCTTTGGACGTCGCCTCGAACTCCCTGTCTGCGGGGATATACTCCCGGTCCAGCACATAGCCGATGCCGGCCTGTCCGCGGAGCGTGGCCGTCTGCACGGCGCATTGCAGGGCGCGCTGCGCGTCGATTCCCCGGATTCCTTTCACTACCGCGTCGCTGACGATCGGTACGCTGCCGTAGCCGGGCATCTGGTTGGTCTCGCCGCCGATCAGCGGCCAGATCGGAAGCTTGCCCTGCTGGTCGCAGATCGAGAGCATCGACGCGACCATGTCGCCCACCCGGTCGCTCTGGATGATCGTAAACCACGGATGCAGCGCCCGGTAAGTGTCCCAGCACGAGAAGGTCGAATAGTTCGTCCGATCGGCTTTGCGGATTTTATTGTCGTGGCCGCGGAATTCACCGTTCACGTCGCAGTAGGTCGTGGGGGCGATCATCGTGTGGTACATGGCCGTATAGAAGATGCGCTTGGCGCGTTTGTCGGCAGTTGTGATCTCGACGCGCTCCAATTCCTTTTCCCATGCGTCGCGGGCCGCCGTCATCACCGTGCCGAAATTCCAGTGGGGAATCTCTTTGCGCAGGTTTTCCAGCGCATTGTCGGTGCTTACGGACGAAACGGCGACTTTCAGCGCCAGTTTCTCGACGCTGCCTTCGAAGCAGACCACGCCCTTCACGCCTTCGCCTTCCAGCTCGTCGCGTCCGGCCGGCTCGTCGTCGTTGAAGACCAGCAGTTCGGCAATCGGACGGTCGCTTTTCAGTGCGAAGTAGACGCGGTGTTCCGGCGCCCAGCCTTTGACGATGCGGTGTCCGACGACGGTGTGGGCATCGACCAGCCGTAGCGACGAGGCGAACGACTGAAATCCGTTGCCTTCGCGGAGGTTGATCAGCAGACGGGCCTCTTCGCCTGCCGGGAACGTGTATTCGTGGAATGCGACCCGCCGCGATGCGGTCAGTTCGGCGTGGATGCCGTTGTCGAGCGTCAGGGAATAGAAATAGGGCGAAACCCGCTCGTTTTCATGCTGGTAATGGGCTGAACAGCTGTTCGAGATGTCGTCCTGTTCGCCGCGGCGCGTGCGCACTTCGCCCGTGAAGGGCATGATCTGGATGTCGCCCAAATCGGTGCAGCCCGTACCGCTGAGGTGCGTGTGCGAAAATCCGATCAGCACGTTGTCCGAATAGTGGTAGCCGGAACACCAGTCCCAGCCTTTGAAGATATTTTGCGGTCCGATCTGTATCGCACCGAAGGGAACGCAGGCCCCGACGAAAACATGGCCGTGGCCGCCCGCTCCGATGTAGGGATCCACATAGCGGAGGTAGTTTTTGTCGCCGGCCGCGGCCGATACGGCGACGGCAGCTGAGAGCAGGGTGAAAAGAATCTTTTTCATGCGGTTCGGAATTTTGAAAAAAGGATAATCCGCAGCCCGGTTCCGGAAGGCGGGTTATCCTTTCATGCGACGTTTAGATTTCGGCCTTGATGCGCAGCACGGTCAGCGACCACGGTTCGAACGTGTAGTCGAACCTTTCCGAGAAGCCGTTGTAGGTGCTTTCCCTTGGGAATACCTTCTTCGGATCGTCGAGCGTGTTCTCGTCTTTGGGATCGTTCGACGTGAGGGTGACGACTTTGCCCTTACGCTCCACGGAGGTTACGTTCTGCAGGTTGATCGACGTGGTGAACGGCTCTTCGGTGGCGTTCACGAATTTGACGATCAGTTCGCCCGTACTCTCGTCGTAACCCGAAACTACATAGCGCTGTATGTTCTCGATCGTCGTTTCGAGCATCTGTTTGCCGTCGAGGCTGTAAGTGAATTTGCCGCCCTTGATGTCGATGCGGATGTCGTACCAGCGTCCCTCCTCCACATGCTGCGAGATGTTGTTGGGAATCTGCGGCATGTCGTTGCCGTTGATGCGCTGGAAAGCCGTTGTCTGGTTGCCCCAGCCGCCGATGTTGAGTACGTAGCCGTTCTTTCCGTCGTGCATGCCGAAGTAGATGAGGAACCCCTCCGCTCCGGCGGTCTTGCGGGCCTTGAGCGAGATCGAGCAGTCGCCGAACGCTTCCGGCGTGCTCCATAGAATCCAGCGCATCACGCCGGGACCGGAGCCTTTCAGCGTGCCTTCCCCGGCAGTCCACGAACCCTCTTGGGGCGTCCAGCCCTGCGTCATGTCGGCCTCGACGGTGCGACCGTCGGCCAGCGTGACTTTCAGGTCCTTGTATTCGTTGTCGGTATTCCAGCCGCCCAATGCGATTCGGCCGCGGACTTCGACGGGGTGTGTCGGCTGTTCGAATGCGGTGGCGACGTTGAACGACGGACGGTTTTCGGCGTACATCTTCTGTACCTGATACGACGAGCGTCCCATGACGCGGTGGGAGTCGAACCAGATGAGGTTCGTGGGCCAGACGCGGTCATTGACGTTCTCTAACAGCGGAGCGTAGGAGGCCATTTTCACCAGATCGGAGTTGCGCTCGACACCCGTGAGGAACGCCGCCTCGGCCAATGCGCCGAGCAGGTTGCCGCCGCCGACGTTCTGATTGACGGCGTATTCGCCGATGTAGATTTCGTAATCCCCGCGTTCCTGTTGGTCGAAGAGTTTGTCGCTGGCGAAGAAGAATTCGGGCGACACGTACCAGTGGGGATCTATCATATCGACCTTCTCGTGACGGTGCTGGCCGCCCAGTCCGAGCGTCGAGATGAGTTTTAACTGCGGATATTTCGCCTTGATGGCCTTGTAGAATTTGTCGTGACGCTTTTCATAGACCGGACCCCAGTTTTCGTTGCCGATTTCGACGTATTTCAGCGGGAAAGGTTCGGGATGACCGTTCTCGACGCGTTTGCGGCTCCACGCGGTCGTGCCGTCGCCCAATGCGTAGTCGATGGCGTCGAGTGCGTCGTTGATGAAGAAGTCCACCTCCTCTTCCGGACATGCGTCGCCCGCGCGGCCCTGACAGCCCAGTCCCACGTTGCAGACGAACATGCCTTCGGCACCGATGTCCTCGCAGAACTGCAGGAATTCGTGGTAGCCGAAGCCCATCGTGGTACGATAGCCCCAAGTGTCGTAAACACCCGGACGGGTGGCCGGATCGCCGATGGTTTCCTTCCATTTGATACGGTTCGAAAGGGTGATGCCCTCCACCACGCAGCCGCCCGGCCAGCGGACGAATGCCGGACGCATGGCTTCGAGCGTCTCGGCGATATCCTTGCGCAGTCCGTTTTCGCGGTTGCGGAACGTCTCGGCCGGGAAGAGCGAAACGTAATCGAGCAGCAGCGTTCCCTTGCCTTCGAGTTCGATGACGAAGCGGGCGTTGTGGTCAGTGCCGGCAGCTACGAGTTCGCCCGAATACTGACACCAAGATTTATCCGGGTCGAGGGCCAGCGGCCGGTTGCAGAGTTCCGTGCCGTCGGCGCCGACGAGTTTGATGGTGGCTTTGCCGTCGAACCGGTTGCCGTTCGAGGTGTTGAAACGCAGGAAATAGCTTTTGTTCTTTTCGATGTTGATGCCCCAGAATCCGGTATTGGAGAGCGCGACGCGTCCCTGAACGGGAAGCGTGACCTTCAGCGCCGTCGGAGTCGCGCTGTTGAGCGGATATTCGGTCGTGAGTTGCATGGTCGCGCCTTCGCCTGCCAACTGTTCGAGCGACCATGCGGGTATTTCGTCCGTTGTCCAGCGAAATGCCAGATCGGGATGGGGCTTCGAGCCGGTAAGGTGATTGCAGACGGCGGGCGGATAGATTTTATCGCCTTCGATCCGGTAGCCTTCGGGTACGGAGCTGTCTTCGAATCCGCGGTTCTGAATCAGCTCGGCGTAGAGTCCGCCGTCGCCCGCGTGGTTGATCTCTTCGAAGAAGATGCCGTACAGGGATGAGGGAACCTCTGCGCCGCGCTGTGCCGCGTCGATGTTTATTTGGGCTTCCGGCTGAGAACAGGCGCCCAGCAGCAGGGCCAGCGCCGGAAGCGAAAGATTCTGGTGTAGGGTTTTCATGGTCGGTTTGTTGGTCGGGTTATCTGTAATTTAACGTTCGAAGGGACGGTGTTCCGGAGCGGCGCCGAACTCCCTGTTCGGTTGCGGACCCATTGTCAGGCGCAGCGTTCCGCCCTTTACGATGTCGCTATGGCGGATGTAGGCGTACGGATAGGGTTTGCCGTTGAGTTCCGCCGACTGGATATAGATGTTGCGTTCCGAATTGCCTTCGGCCTTTACCGTGAATTTTTTGCCGTTTTCCGTCCGGATGGTCATTTCCGAGAATTTGGGACTGCCGAGGACGTAGATTCCCAGCGAAGGATTCACCGGGTAGAATCCCATCGCCGAAAGTACGTACCACGACGACATCTGGCCGCAGTCCTCGTTGCCCGCCAGTCCGTTGGGCCGGTCGGTGTACATTTCGTTGAGTATGCGGCGTACCATGCGGGCGGTTTTCCACTGCTGTCCGGCGTATGCGTAAAGGTAGACGGTGTGGTGTCCCGGTTCGTTGCCGTGGGCGTACTGGCCGATCAGGCCCGATATGTCGCCCGACGCCTGTTCGCCCATGTCGCCCTCGACGGTGAAGAGCCGGTCGAGTTTCTCCGTGAACGCCTCTTCGCTGCCGAAAAGTGAAATCAGCCCCCGGATGTCGTGCGGCACCAGCCAGATGTACTGCCACCCCGTACCCTCGCAGTAGTCGTCGTTGCGGTGGGTCGAGTGGAACGGATCGAACGGTTCGCGGAACGATCCGTTGAGGTTGCGGCCGCGGAAAAATCGGGTTTCGGGGTCCCAGTAACTTGTGTAGAATCGGGCGCGCCTGCCAAACAGGCGGGCATCCTCTTCGCAGCCCAGCTTTTCGGCCGCAAGGGCGATGCTGCCGTCCGCCAGCGCATATTCCAGCCCTTTGGCGACCGATTCGCCCTCCTTGTCGGACGGGATGTAATCCTGCGTGCGGAGCCATGCGAGTCCCTTGTAGTCGCTCAGCATCGACCGCTTCATGGCTTCGAAGGCGCGGTCGTAATCAATGCCCGGAAATCCTTTCATAACGGCGTCGGCGACGACCGGAACCGACTGAATGCCGATCATTTCGCGGGTGTCGGAGCCGTACAGGTGCCAGACGGGGAGATAACCCTGCTCGTCGTAAATGTCGAGCATCGTATTGACCATGTCGGGTACGCGTTCGGGCTGTAGCAGCGTGTAGAGCGGATGCGCGGCGCGGTAGGTGTCCCATAACGAGAATACGGTGTAGGTCTCGTGTCCGGGGTCCTCGTGGTTTTTGCCGTCGGCGCCGCGGTATGCCCCGTCGCAGTCATTGAAGAGGTTGGGCTGGAGGAAAGCGTGATAAAGCCCGGTATAAAAGATACGGCGGGCCGTATCGTCCGAACCTTTGACGGCGACTTTGCCCAGCTCGCGTTCCCATTTGCGGCTGGTCGCCCTGACCGTGGCGGCGAAGTCCCAGCCGGGAAGTTCACAGTCGATATTGCGCGCCGCGCCCGCCATGCTGACGGGCGAGATGCCGACTTTGACCAGTACCTCGCGGGCCGAATCGTCGAGCCGTGCGACTCCCTTGAGGTTTATGCCGCGCTCGATGCTGCTGCCTGCGGCGAGTTTGTCGTCTTTGTAGATTTCGAGCGTCACGGGTTCCGAGAAGCGTGCCGTGAAATAGATGCGCTGTTGTTTGGACCAGCCCGACGAACAGCGGTAGCCGCGGACCGTATGGTTGTCCTGCTGTTCGATGAAGGTCTCCGTCGCGCGGTCGTCGCCGTTGGCGTCGAAGAGATTTATCACCACCTGTTTCTGCCCCTCGCCGGGGAAGGTGTAGCGGTGGAATCCCACGCGCTCGGTGGCAGTCAGTTCGACGTCGATGCCGTAATCGTCCAGATGCAGCCGGTAGTAGGCCGGGGCGGTCGCTTCGCGCTGGTGCGAGTAGCGCGAGGCGTAGCCGCTGTCGGGATTCTCCTGTGATCCGGGCGTCACACGTATTTCGCCCGCGGTAGGCATGAAGAGCAGGTCGCCCGTGTCGCTGCATCCCGTGCCGTTGAGGTGCAGGTGTGCGAATCCCACGCAGATCGAATCCGAATCGTGGTAACCCGAACACCAGTCCCAGCCTTTGTTGAAGTTGTTGGGACCGAGCTGCACGGCTCCGAACGGTGCGGCGGCGCCCATGAAGGTATGGCCGTGGCCCGACGTGCCGATCCGCGTGTCCACCCATTGCAGGACGCCTTCCTGTCGTGCGAGCGACGGATCGGGAGTCCGGGCTTGTACAGCGGTTGCGCCGGCGAGAGCCAGCAGCGGGATAATCGTGTGTTTGAGCATGGCCGGATTATTTGTTTTGGGGCTTGTTTTTCCACGGAATATGTTCGGGGTGCGCCTCGTAATACTTGCGGGCCGTGGCGACGTTGTCCTTGGGCATCAGGAATACGAAGCGGCCGGGGAAATCCTTTTCCAGCCGTTCGGCTTCGCGTTTCAGACGGGCCACGCCGTGGTAGCCGTAAGTGGCCGCCGTGGGGTAGACGTTCAGAAAGTGCGGCCGCGAAGGATCGAGCAGCCCCTGCCGGTGCGCGAGGTTGTTGTACAGATCGCCTTCGGCGACCAGATGGTCGCCCTGATTCATGATGATTACCCCGTCGTGGTAGTCCAGCACCACGTCGTCGTCGCCGTTGAAGACGCCTTCGAGTCCTGCGGTTTCCGCATAGCGGTAGAAACGGTCCGTGCCGTAGGAGGTGTGCCAAAAGCAGGCCGTCTTGAATCCGGCCGACGCGAGCCACCGGCGGTTCAGTTCGAGCCACTTCTCATAACCTTCCTCGCTGTAGTCGCGGCCGTAGATGAATTGGTAGCCCGAAGGGCCGGCCATTAGCTCGTCGTTGGGACTCATGTGCTTGTAATACCACTCCAGCAGGAACGGGTTCAGCTCCTGCATGCCGGCGCAGAGGGTTGTGCCGACGGGGAAAGCCCCGCGGTCGGTGTCCTCGGTCCAGATGGCGTAGAGCGCGTTTTGGTCGAACTGTACGTTGTCGCCGTCGCTGAATACGACGCTGACGTAGATTTTGCCGTTCTCGGCCTTGACGGCTTTGCCCGGCCGCTGTTTGAACGATTTGTTGGGGTAACTGCACCAGAAACTGCCGTTGGCGTAGTAGTCGCTCACGACGTAGCCGATGTTGTAGCGGTTGGTGACGTATAGCAGGTCATCGCCGCTCTTGGCATAGCCCATGACGATGGCTCCCGGCTTGAAGTCGCCTTTTCGGCAGATCTCCTCGATGATCGAACGCTCTTCGGGATCAGCGTCGTCGAGCCAGAATGCGAAACCGCGCGACGCCACGGCATAGTCGTAGAGCGTCCACGGATTGCCCGTCCAGTCGCTGCGCAGTCCCAGCGTGAAGAGTATGTTCGGGTGGCATTGGGGCTGAATGGTCTCCATGGCCCATTCATATGCGTCGCGCTTGGACGCCCAACGGCCGTAAAGCCGCTCCACGTTACCTTTCCACGGGGTTTCGGCCGTCAGGCGGGCATAGAGTTCCTCGGTCAGCGGCAGTCCTTGGTGCTGGGCCGAGAGCATGACGGCCATGTTCCACGACCAGTCTTCCTCTGGACTCCAGATGTAGATGTTCTGCACACGGTCCGCATAGGCCTTGAACAGCGAGCGCAGACCCGGATCGCGGCCTTCGCCGAGGGGCAGGATCTCGAAGGGGCGTTTGGTGTCGTCGAGCTGGCGGACATGGTGGTCGGCTAAATAGAGGTAGCACTCGGCCGTCTCTTGATTTATGAGTCCCTGAAAGGCCGTGGAGATCATGCGCGCAGGGCCGTGGTCCCGGCGGATGTCGGCGACGGTGATCGTGCCTTTGTGCATTTTGGTTTTGTAGAACTGTCCCGACTGCGGTGCGGCGGCGGAAACCGTACCGCCGATAAAGATTGCGGTGGCTGTCAGGAGCGGAAATATGCGGTGTCTGATGATTTTCATGTTCGTTCGGGTTTGCGGCCTGCGGCCCTGTCTGCCGCCGGTTCGGTGCAATACGGCGGCAGACGGCGGCGCGGGCTATTTTTTGAGTTTGAGTCTCAGTACGGTCATAGATTGGGGGCGGAACGTGATGTCCATCGAGGAGCTTACGTTGTTGAAGACATCCTCCACCGGAACGATCCGGTTCCGGTCCTCGAAAGTGTTTTCCTCGTGCTTGGAATTCGCCCAGAGCGAGATGCGTTTGCCCTGCGGCTCGAATTCGGCGTTACGGAAATTGAGCTTCGTGCGCATCGGAACGTCCTCGGCATTGATTACCTTGACGATCACTTCGCCGTTTGTCCGGTCCAGTCCCGCGATGGCGTATTGGCGCTGTACGTAACTGTTGTCGTAGGTCAGGTCTTTTCGGCCGTCGATCCAGCACTCCAAGATATCCTTGTCCTTGATGACGAGTTTCACATGGTAGGTGCGGCCCGTTTCGATGCGTGTCGTCGGACGGTCGGTGTTCAGCACGAAGGCGTTGTCGTCGGCGACGCTCTGGAAGATAGTCCATGCATTGCCGAAGCTGCCCAGCGTCAGCTGGTAGCAGTTCGCCGGATCTTTGGCGCCGAATTTGAGGACGAACCCCTCTTTGCCGCCCAGCTTTCTGGCGTCGAATTCTACGGATACGATCTTCGACTTGACGGCGTCGAGCCATTGGTCGCGGAGCATGATCGAGCCGGTGCCGTTCTCGTCGGGCTGGATCAGCTTGCCGCCTTCGATTTTCCAGTTGCCCGAAGCGGCAATCCATTCGCCGGGATTATTCTCCGGATCCGATGCGTAAATCTGTTCCCCGTCTACCGAAATGCGGATATTGGAGTACTCCGCCGCCGTTTGGTAGGTTCCCAGACCGATGTCGCCGACCGGAGTGGTCTTGTCGGGAAGCACACCCAATTGCGTGTCGGTGGCCAGATTCACGTCCGGACGGTTGTCGGTGAACATGCGTTCGACCCAGTAGGAACTCCTGCCGATGACGTCGTCGTTCCGTACCAGAATCAGGTTGACGCCCATGCGGCATTTGGTATTCTCCATCAGCGGGGCGTAGGAGGTCATCGTCACCAGATCCGAATTGCGTTCCATGCCCATCATGAACGCTCCTTCGCTCAGTGCGCCTTCCATGTTGCCCGAACCGACGCCCATGTTGCAGGCGTATTCGCCGACATAGGTTTTGTGGCCCTCTTCGCGCGGGAACTTGTCGAAGTAGTCGGTGTTGGCGTAGAACCAGCTGGGGAAGTTGTAGAAATGGGGATCGTTCATGTCGTAACCGTCGATCCACGAGAGCTGGTCGCTCATCGGCAGGCAGGTAATGATCGTAATGTCGGGATACGCTTCGCGGATACGTTTGTAGAAGCGGTTGTAATATTTGGCGTACATGGCGCTGTGGTTCTCGTTGCCTACTTCGATATAGTCGAGCGTAAAGGGCGCGGGATGTCCGTTCTTTGCGCGTTCGGCGCCCCATTTGGTGGTCTCGGCGTCGCCCGTGGCGTACTCGATGGCGTCGAGCGCATCCTGTATTAGCACCTCGACCTCCTTGTCATCGTAATAGTCGCCGTTGCGGCCGTCGCACGACATGCCGGCGTTGCAGACGAACATCGCCTGCGCCCCGATGTCTTCGCAGTACTGCAGGAATTCGTGGTAGCCGAAGCCGTTGGTCGAGTGGTAGCCCCAGAGGTTGTACTCGCCCTTGCGGAGTTCGGGCTTGCCGATGGTGTTTTTCCAGTTCACGCGGTTCTCCATCGTCAGCCCCTCGACGATACAGCCGCCGGGCCAGCGCATGAAGGCCGGTTTGAGGTCGGCGACGAATTGGGCGACGTCCCTGCGCAGGCCGTTGGACCGGTCGTGGAAGGTCTCCTGCGGGAAGAGCGACACGTAGTCGATCTCCAGTGCGCCCGCCGAATCGAAACGCAGGGCGAACCGGCCGTCGTTCATGGTCTGCGAGGGCTTCATGACGGCTTCGAAATATTTCCACTCCCCGTCGCCCTTGAGCGTGAAACGTTTCGAGGCGATGACCTCGTTTTGCGCCGTGAGGATTTCAGCCGTCACGCCGCCCTTGTAGCCGGGTGCGGCCTTGATGTAGAAACGCAGGTCGTATTTTTTGCCCGCTTCGACGGCCAGTCCGTAGAAACCGCTGTTCACCAGCCTGAACGGGGCTGCATGGCGGTCGATGGTCAGGTACATGGCCTTCGATGCTTCGACGCCCAGATGGTCGGTGTCATCGATGCGGACCGAGTATTCGCCGTTGGCCGGACATTCGACCGTCCAGCCCGGATGTTTGTCCTCGATATTCCACGGAATACTCCAGCTTCGCAGGTGTTCGGGCGAGGAGTAGACCGATTTATGGGGCGCGTAAACGCGCTTGTCTCCGGGATTGTAGGTACAGCCCGACGGAAGATTCGCCTCCTCGAAGCCGCGGTTGAAGATCAGTTCGGCATAGATGCCGCCGTCGGCCGAGCGGTTGATGTCTTCGAAGAATACGCCGTACATCGTCGGGGCGATTTCGGCTTTTTCCTGCGCAACGTCAATGTCGATGCGCGTCAGGGGGATTTCCTGCGCCGTCGCGGCCGGGACAAGGCCTGCGGCTCCCAAGGAAAGCAGTGCTAATAGTTTTGTTCTCATTGTCTTGCGGGTCGGAATGTTATTTGCAGTATTTTTTCAGCAGGTCTATTTCGGTCTGATCGTAGGGGGTGAAGTCGCCGTGGTAAATGTCGTGCTGCCACGGTCCTTTGTACTTGCCGTGTTCGGGACGGTGGCCCCACGGGAGGTCGGTCTGCGTCTTGCCGTTCACCAATCCCCACATCATGCAGCCTACCTCCTCTTCGGCGAAGACGGGCAGCACGGTCGGGATCGTCGATGCCGCGGGTCGGTTCATCCATTCGGTGCAGATCACCGGACGCCCCTCCTTTTTCAGCTCGCGGCACGTATTGCGCGTGTGGTTCGCATCGGCGTAGCAGTGGAAGCTGACTATGTCCGAGTTGTCGAGGCAGAAGCGGTTCAGCCCCTCGTTGCCGCACCATACGCCGACGGTGATCGGCTGTTTGACATCGACCTCGCGCGCCCACTTCACGACGCTTTTCAGCAGCGGCAGGCTGCGGTCGCCCAATCCGCTGTTGGTGGGTTCGTTATAGAGGTCCCATACGAAGATGCGGTCGTCCTGACCGAAGCGGGTCATGATCTCCTTGACATAGGTTTCGAGCAGCGGATGCGTGCGCTCGTCGATGACCATCGTATGACCGGGCGAGGGCGACCACGCCCATGCGTACCAGCCTTTGAGCGGTTCGGGCTGCGGCCCGGTCACGGGATCGGCGTTGGCGCCGAAAACGCAGTCGTCGAAGAAGATCGGCATCGCCTTGATACGGTGTCTGTCGCAAATTTCCAAAAATTTGTCGAACGCTTTGATGAAATGTTTCGGATTTTCGGCATAGACGGCGTACTGAAGCACGACGCGGGCGCAGTTCAGCCCCGTCTCTTCGGCCAGTGCGAGTTCGCGCTCCATCACTTCGGGCGAGAAACTCGTCTTGTCCCACATGGCCGTATAGTTGATAGCATTTGCGGGAATGTAGTTGAAGCCGCAGAACCACGGATTGGCTTGGCCCCATGCCTGCGCCTGCGCTTTGGTCCAGCGTTCCGAAGCCTTTGCGTCGGTTGCGCAAATCGTCAGGACTACCAGTAGGGCTGCGAATAGGAATGCAGTCTTTTTCATCGGTATCGGTTTGTAGTTTTGTTGTACTCGGAGAGAGCCTTGTAAAAGGCGTCGATATTGGCGTGGGGCGTTTCGGGCGGCACGTCACAGCCCGACGAAAGGATGAAGTTCGGATATGCCGCCGTGGCGTTCAGCAGTTTCTGCGTCGCGCGGTACATTTCGTCGGCGGACGCCTGCTTGAACAGTCCCACGGGGTCGATGTTGCCCATAACCAACGTGTCAGCGGGACATGCTTCCAGCGCTGCGACCATCCCGGCCTGATTGCCGAAGTGGTAGCCGGCCGAACCGGTCTCGACCATGGCTTCGGTGCAGTGCCCCGTATTGCCGCAGTTGTGCAGCACGACCAGAAAATGGTCGTCCTGAACCAACTCTACGATCCGTCGCACGTATAGGGAGGAGTAAAGGCTGCAATCCTCGTTGGAAACGAGTCCGGCGGCGGGTTCCGCAATCACGACGCCCTGCGCTCCGCTCTTTTTGAGCGCTATGCAGTAATCGCCGATGAACCGCGTGCATTTTTCCAGCAGCAGTTGAATCGTCTCAGGCTCGGTAAAGGTGGCCATCATCAGTTCGGTCATGCCGAAAAGCCGTCCGGCCAGCGAGAACGGCCCGATGCAGCCCGCGAACAGGGGCTTGTCGCCGAGGGCTTCGGCGACGATGCGGTTGGCCTTGAGGTACTGCGGGATGCGGCCGGCTTCGAGCGTCGGGATTTCCAGCGCCTCGATCTCCGTGAGGTCGTGCACCAGAGCGTCGGTGACGCTCGGAACTTCGTTTTCGGGAAAGACGATGTGTGCGCCGAAGGCCTCCGCCTCTACCGTCAGATCCATGATGACCGAGCATGCGTCGGCGGGGTAGCGGTCATTGAGGGCCAGAATGGCGCGGGCGTGCACTTCGCCGTCGGTGACGGCGTCGCGCACCGTGTAACCGCACAGTTCGATGCCCGGATGGGTCATGATCGGAATCGCCAGACGCCGCCGGCCGTTTCGGGCTGATTCGGCCCAAGCTTTCATATCGAATGTTTTCATGTTCATCGTATTTTTGTTGATTGTCAGGAGATTCTGCGTTTGTAGCATGCCGTGTTGCGGCAGATCGTACAGCCGTACGGTTTGCGTTCGACCCGACTGCCGATGCCGATGATGCCGCTGACCGATTTGATCGGGTACATCAGCGAGCTTTCGGTCAGTTCGATGCCGCAGGGCCGGTCCGGAAGCATGCCGAACAGCAGATGCTGTTCGGTAACCCTCCATCCGCAGTACCCCGGACTGTAGGGGAGCGTGTGCGGTATCTCCAGATCGCAGTCCAGCTGCTGTTCGAGTTTTGCGACGCAGGCTTCGGCCAGTACGCTGCCCACGGAGTCGGCGATGAATTCCCGGACGCAGTCGCCCGACTCCCTGTAGGTGCGGCGGAACTCTTCGAATTCGCGTCCTGCCGTAGCCACGAACAGGCAGAACAGCTCCGCGCCCGCCAGACTGTCGGTGATGATCTTGCCGGGGCGGAAGTTCACGCCGCCGATCTCTATATGCAGCGGCGTCAGCACTTGCCCGTTGCATATTCGGTAGAGAATGCGGGGTCTGCAGACTCGCTGCGTTTGGGCGAGCACCTCGTCGAGCATGGCGAGTATCTCAGGTTCGGGCGTTCCGTCGCCGTAGCCCATGGTGCGGTAGATCTCCTGCCGGTCGATCGCGAGGTCTTTGTAGTCGATGTCTATTTGCCGGGTTCGCATGGTGGCGTCGTTGGATTCAGGCGATGTTGAGCAGTTGTTTCGCACCCGTGACGGCCGCGTTGGCGTTCGAGGTGTAGAGGTCGGCGCCGATCTGCGCGGCGAACGCCGCATTGACGGGCGCTCCGCCTACCATGACCTTCACCTTGTCGCGCAGGCCGGCTTTGCTCAGTTCCGTGACGACGTTGCGCATGTAGTTCATCGTGGTCGTAAGCAGGGCCGAAAGGCAGAGTATGTCTGCATTGTGCTCTTCGACGGCTTTCACGAACTTTTCGCTCGATACGTCGATGCCGAGGTTGATGACTTTGAAACCGCAGCCCTCGAACATCGAAGCCACGAGGTTCTTGCCGATGTCGTGCAGGTCGCCTTTGACTGTGCCGATCACTACGGTTCCGACGTGCGATTCGACTCGGCCGCTCATGTGGGGTTTGAGCACCTCCAGCGCGCCTTTCATCGCGCGCGCGGACATCAGCAGGTTGGGAACGAATGCTTTGCGGTCTTGGAACCGCTGGCCGATTTCGGCCATGCCGGCGGTCAGGTAATCATCGATGATCGACTGGGCGTCCATGCCGGATTCGATCGCTTTGCAGACCAGCTCCTGCGCAAGTTCGAGTTTGCCGTCCACGATCGCCTGCGAAATTTGGTTCATATCTTCCATGGTCGTAGGTTATTTTAGTTGTGCATTGGCTATATCTATGAATGTAAGCATGTTTTCGAGCGACGTGTCGCTTTCGACCGAATGCGAGGGCGAGAATATGTAACCGCCGTCGCGGCCCAGTTCGAGCAGGTGGCGCGATTCCCTCGCTACCTCCTCTTTGGTGCCGAAGGGCAGGGTTTTCTGCATCGACAGACCTCCGTGGAAAGCCAGCCGTCCCCGGTACCGGCCCAGCAGGTCGTCCACGTCCATCACTTCGGGCTGGAAGGGGTTGAAACAGTTGAGTCCGATCGAAATCAGATCGTCGAACAGCTCGTCCACGTCGCCGCAGCTGTGTATCATCACGTATTTTCCGGCCTGACGGACACGGCCGTACATGCGCTGCAGGCGGGGATAGATAAACTCTTTCCAGAGGTCGTATCCCATGATCAGTCCGATCTGCTGTCCCCAGTCGTCGCCGAAGTAAACCGCGTCGATGTCGTATTCGAGGGCTTTGTCGATCTGGCGCAGGTTGTAGTCGCAGATCGCGTCGAGCAGCTGGTTCACGAATTGGGGATTGATGTAGAAATCCATCAGCAGGTTTTCGATGCCCCGCAGCGTCCATGCCCGTTCGTAGAGCGAGAATCCGATCTGGAACACACGGAACATGTCGGGCTTTTTGCTGATTTCGCTTTCGATGTCGGCGAAGAAGCGCGGGTCGAGCGGATCGGGAAACGTGTAGCCTTCGAGCGTGGGGTTTTCGAGGATGCAGCCCTTCACGTCGCCGATATCCTTGTCTACGCTGCGGTCCCAAACCACGCCGAAGACATCGCGGACATAGTCGCCGCCCAAATCTTCGAAGAAGCCGATGTCGCTTCCCAGCTGCAGGATATGGTTGCCTAGTACCGGGTCGAGGTCATCCGTGTCGTAGTACTGCATGAGAGCCTCTTTCGGCTCTTTGGTGAATTTGAAAGACCAAGGAACGTAAGGCGGCTTTTTACCGTCGAGGACGCACTTGATTACTTCTCGTTTGGTCATATCGTTGGTTTATAAAAAATGAAGCGAATTGGTTATACAAATATATAGGGTAAAAAGTCTGCTGTCTACCGTGTAATTTGCAAATAATTGTGCTATATTTGCACTAAGGGCCGTTCCTTCGATAATAATATAAGATCATGCTTTACGAAACCATTATTCCGGCATCCGGATCGTCGTTTACGAAGAAGAATTTTATATTCAAACACTTTCCGCCGGACTGGCATTATCATCCCGAATACGAGCTGGTCGCCATTACGGAGGGGGTTGGCAAGCGTTTCGTCGGAAACGGCGTCAGCGAATTCTCGCCGGGCGATATTGCGTTTATTGGCTCGAACGTGCCCCATTTTCATCTGAGTGACCGGGTTTACTATGAAAACAACGATCTGTATTGTTGTTCCGAAGTGATCCAGTTCAACCAGAATATCTTTCCGGCCGATTTCCGCACCATGCCCGAATTCGGACCGATCGTACGGCTGTTGGACGAAAGTTCCCGCGGCCTGCTTTTCCACAACGACGAGGTGCTGGAGCGCATCCGTACCCGTCTGTCGGATTTCGAACGGCTGGATGGCCTGAAACGGCTGATGGAACTTTACCGCATTCTGGGAATGCTGAGCCAGACTCCCGATTTTTCCTACCTGTCGATCGCCGAGGTGGACTACAACCGGGTCAAAGACCTGCATAACCTGCCGGTTTACCGGGCATATCAGTATCTGGCCAATAATTTCAAGGAGCCGGTTACGCTCCGGCAGGTGGCCGGATACGCCGGACAGAATCCCACGGCGCTATGTCGGAATTTCAAGCAATCGACCGGACGCAGTATTTTCAACTGCCTGCTGGAAATCCGTATCGACTTCGCATACAAACTGCTCGTCAATTCCGATTTCAGCATCATACAGGTGGCTTATGAATCGGGGTTCCGCAACATCTCGCATTTCAATCACAAATTCAAGGAGATGTCGGGCCTCTCGCCGCTGGAGTACCGCCGGGCGCATCAGGGGAAGTCGAGGACCGAATATTCGGAGGAAGAGCTTACGGCCGCGGCCGGTGACGAATGATTCGAAATAAGGCTGGTCCCGAAAGAGAACCAGCCTTATCGTTTCGGACCGTCTACCGGGCCAGCACCCTGCGGGGACCTTTGACGCGTATCTCGGCGGAGTGTTGTCGCCGGTCCGCTTCGGAGACGGGCTGGGAGCCGCCGATATAGAACGAGATACGTCCCGGACAGCAGGCCGTAGTGCCGTCTACATCGACCAGTGCGAGATTACGGGGCGTAAGGGTGAATTCGACGATCTGTTCCTCACCCGGCTGCAGATGAATGCGCTTTACGCCTTTCAGCGCCCTAATCGGCTTGGGCTCCGGAGCGTCGGGATGGCTGACGTAAAGCTGTACCACTTCATCTCCGGCTACGCTACCTGTATTGCGGACGCGGGTTACAACCTTCACGGACTCTCCGGTGACTGTGGTTTTGGCGGAGCATACCGGAGTGTCATATCTAAAAGTCGTGTAGCTGAGTCCGTATCCGAACGGATAGAGCGGTCGTCCTTCGAAATAGCGGTAAGTGCGGCCTTTCATCGAATAGTCGTTGAAATCGGGCAGTTGTTCGTCGTCTGCATAGAACGTGACCGGAAGTCGTCCCGACGGGTTGCAGTCGCCCCATAAAATATCGGCTACGGCTGTTCCGGCGGCCTGTCCGCCGTACCATGCCTGCAGAATCGCATCGGCATTTTCGGCCTCCCACGGGAAAGCCACCGCACTGCCTGACATCGAAACGAAGACGAGCGGAATCCCGATCTGTTTTACAACCTGCATCACTTGGGTCTGGACTTTTGGAAGCATGATGCCGGTGCGGTCGCCGCCGAGGAATCCGTCGAGTTTTTCGCGTCCTGCGTCGCCCTCTTCGCCTTCCAGCCGGGGTGAGATGCCGCCGACGTAGATCACGAGGTCGGCGCCTTCGACGGCTTTGCGTATTTCATCGGCCCCGGCTTCCGGCGTGGTGTAATCCGAAGCGCGCAGGTAGACGATCTCGGCACCCGTTTTCGCCCGTATGCCTTTCAGCGGTGTGACGATCTCCGACGGGAATCCGTTGTAGTTGCCCAGCTGGACTTCGGGCGAATCGGCATTTGGTCCGAGTACGGCGATGCGGCGCAGGTTGTGGCGCAGCGGAAGCAGTCCGTTGTTCTTGAGCAGCACCATGGATTCGTGCGCCATCTTCAGAGCATGGGCCTTGTGCGAATCGGCTTCCAGTACCGAATAGGGAAGTGTGGCGTAAGGATCGCGCTCCTGCGGATCGAATGCGCCGAGTCGGAACCGGATCGTCAGCAGCCGTGCGAGCGATTCGTCGATCACGGCTTCGGAGATAAGCCCCCGCTCGACGGCTTCGGGCAGGTAGGCGAAGATTTCGCCGCAGTCCAGATCGGTCGTATGTATCACGGCATCCGCCGCGGCCGAGGCTCCGTCCGGATGGGTTTTGTGGTTTTTGAAGAAATCGTCGATCGCTCCGCAGTCCGAAGTGACGTAGCCCGTGAACTCCCATTCGCCGCGCAGAATCTCCTGCATCAGCAGGTCGCTGGCGCAGCACGGTTGCCCGCGGAACCGGTTGTAGGCGCCCATCACGGCGCTCACGTTGCCGTCTACGATCAGGTCGCGGAATGCTGGCAGGTAGGTGTCCCATAAATCGTAGTCGCTTACGTCGGCATTGAAGACATGGCGCGAAGGTTCGGGACCGCTGTGGACGGCATAGTGCTTGGCGCAGGCCGAAGTCTTCAGCAGGACCGGATCGTCGCCCTGCAGTCCCTCTACGATGGCTTTGCCCAGCAGTCCGGTCAGGTAGGGGTCTTCGCCGTAGGTCTCCTGTCCCCGGCCCCAGCGCGGATCGCGGAAGATATTGATGTTCGGGGTCCAGAACGTAAGGCCCTTGTATTGGATGCCGCCTTTGCCCGTGCGGTTGGCTTCGTTGTAGATGGCGCGCGCTTCGGTCGAGGTGATGCTGCCCATTTGCCGTAACGCTTCGGGATCGAACGTCGCAGCCATCGCTATCGCCTGCGGAAAGACGGTCACTTTGTCCCACGAGCGGCCGACGCCGTGCAGACATTCGTTCCACCAGTTGTAGGCCGGGATTCCGAGCCGTTCGATCGCGGGCGTGAGATTCTGCATCTGGGCGGCCTTCTCTTCGAGGGTCAGCCGTGAGATGAGGTCCTGCACCCGATCGGAGATCGGGAGGTCGGGGTTGCGGAAAGGGTATTCCTGAGCGTGGACTGTCAGTACGAAGAGGCTGGCGATCCCGAATAGCAGACTGCGGAGTGATTTGGTCATTTTTTCTGTTTATCCGTTTGAGTGACTGGCAAGATGCCTGATGCAAAATTAATAAAACCTATGGAGGCGAACAAGTCCGCTCCATAGGTTTTTGCAGAGAGAGACCGTTATTTGGTAAATACCGTTTTCGTACGGGAACAGGTGCCTTCCCATCGCATTTCGACGGGATCGGCCGGGTCGGTTTTGTCGATATAGTTGTAGTACATGTAGAATGTCGTGACTATATACGATTTGTGCGAATTCTGTACGTCTACGGTCCGTTCCACGAGGATTTTGTTCCGCGGATTCTTCGGGTCGAGGTTCGGTTCGTCGCGGTTTATCTCGATGATGTCGGGATGCAGCGGCGTAAAGGTCAGCGTGGAATCCGCGTTTACGGTCATGTTCATCCGGTAATTTTCCCGGTTGGAGACGCGTTCGGAGGTATTGCCTGCGTAGAGCGATACGGTGAAGGGATCGACCACGCGCAACGTACGGGTCATGCGGACGTCGATGAAATCGCCCGTAGCGACTTCCCGGATCGTACCCGACAGCGAATAGGTGCCCGTATAGGCGTTCGAGAGGACGACGTTCATCAGGATCGTACTGTATTTCGGCTCTCCGATCCTGTATTCCGAGGTCGAGACGATCGAGATCGGAAGAACGAAATTCTTGTCCTTGTCGATCTTGTCGAGATTGAAACTGATCGGAACGTCGGTGTATTCCGTTCCGGCTTTGATGATGATGCCTTCCCCGCTGAAAGAGTAGCACTCTTCGGGCAGCAGTTCGTAATAGAGACTGCGGTCGTTGCGGTATTTCTCCCAGTTGTATCCTTCGAGGGTGTCGGGGTTGACCGCCAGATCGACCCTGACGTCGCGGTCGAGTTTCGACGATCCGTTTACGGCGACGGTGATGAGCGTGTCCCTGACATTCGCATCCACATAGTTGAGATCGTACTCGCGGAAGCCGTTCTGGTTGATCAGCACGTGTTTGATGAACAGCTCGTCGTCGAGCTGGTTGTTGTTGCAGGCCGTGAAAAATGCCGTTGCGGCAAGCAGGAATATAATTGCTTTTTTCATAAGTCGTGTTCGTTTTGCGGTTACTACCAGCCCGGATTTTGGGTCAGTTTGGTGTTGCGCTTCAGTTCGTCGTCGGTGAACGGCCAAAGATACATCTTGTCCATGAAAACCTTGGTTATCTGCGTCGGCGTGGTTTCGTAGAATCGTTCTTTCTGCGTGCCGGACCCCTTCATGTCGACGTTCATACCCATTACGGCTTCGTTTTCTTCCGTTGCAGCGTCTTTCCAGCGGCGGAGATCGAAGTAGCGCGATCCTTCCATGAAGAATTCGATCTGGCGTTCGCGCTTGAGTTTATCGCGGAAGGTGTCGGGCGACCTGTATTCCGCATCCGTGAGATCGGGCAGTCCGGCGCGGAAACGCACCTGCCGGAATGCTTTTCTGATCTCGTTCACATCGCGCTTTACGATAAACGGTTCGTCATAAATTACATGGTTGAATTCGTACGCTTCGCCGTCGGGAAGTTCATTCAATGCTTCGGCATACCATAACAATACGTCGGCGTAGCGAATTTCGGGATGCGGCTTGTAGGTCGTTCGTCCGCCTTCGTCCCACGAGTCGTCGGGGTCGTAATATTTTTTGATGCCGATGCCGGTGAGCGGGAAGTTGTAGGGACGCGACAACTGTTTCCCGTCTTGGCCCGCGCGGTAGTAGTTGCAGCGGAAATTCTGGTATCTCTGGTCGGCGGTGCCGTTTTCCCAGATGCAGCCGTTGTAGGCGATCGAAGCGTAGAACCGCGGTTCGCGGTTGAGCCACATCCGGTGACAGTCGTTCGGGACAAACGGATCGTTGGTGTCTCCGGTGGTGAATCCCGATGTGTAATAGGGATATTCGCTACTTGCCTGATCCTTGTCGCGGCCGTCCCGCATGTAATAGGCATTGACCTGTTTGAGCGTGGCCGCCATGTTGTTCGTGCCGTTGTGCGAATAGGGGAATGCCTTATAGACGAACGAGTTGACGTCGGCGCCGCTCTGTCGCATAAAGATGAATTCGTTGTTGAGCGTTACGGGAGTCTCTCCGTTGAAGAGCTGCGCATAGGATTCAAAAGGATCGATGCCTCCGGCTCCTTCGGGGAATGCCGCCGTGGGGACATTCGGTGCCAGAGGTGCCGTTGTCGCGGTAGCCCTTACCGTTATCAGTTCGTAAAGTCCCATTTCGATCACCTCCTTGGCCGCTGCCGCCGCCCGCGCCCATTTGCGGATGTCCTTTTCCTGCGGAATCAGGTTGCGGCCTTCGTTGTCCTTGACGTTGAACAGGTCTGTGTTGCCGTTGAAGAGAGGCGAGGCGGCATAGAGCAGTATCTTGGCCCGCAAGGCTAATGCGGCGCCCTGCGTGGCGCGTCCGACCCATGTCGAAGCATATTCCGAAGGCAGGATGCGGGCTGCGCGTTCCAGATCGGAGAGCATGAAATCGACCATTTCGTCGATCGTGGCGCGCGGGAGTGCCAGCTCTTCGTAATCGAGCGAGATGTCCTGTCCTTCGTCGGGTACGATCGGGACCGGACCGTATTGGCGCATCAGGGTAAAGTAGAAATAGGCGCGCAGGAAGCGGGCTTCTCCCTCCATGCGTTCCCGTTCGGCCGACGAGACCTCCAGACAGCGGTGAACGTTGTGGATGAAAATCGAAGCCGTACGGATTCCGACATACATTGCATTGTAGCGGTCTTCCCAAACGGGGTTCGTCGATGAGTACTGCCCGTTCTGGTAGAGTTCGCACGAGGCGTTTGCATCGTTGTAGATCGCTTCGTCCGATGCGAAGTAGAGGGCGCCGTTCGAGAGCGACGGAGTGCTGCTCAGTGAGCTGTAGACCTCCCAGAGCCACTGTTTCGTGGTGTTTTCGCGGACGAAGATCGAGTCGTACTGCTGCATGTCTTTCACATACTGCTGGACGTCGAGAAAGTCCCCGCACCGGATCATGCTCAGTGCGGCAAACATGACGATCAGAATGTTTCCTATTTTTTTCATAATAATCGGGATCTTAAGGTTAGAAGCTGACGTTCACGCCGAATGTATAGGTTCTTTGGATCGGGTAGGAGTTGCCGTCCTTGCTGCCCATTTCGGGGTCCCACCAATCGAACGACGACCAGCAGGCGAGGTTATAGCCGAGGAAGAAGATGCGTGCCTTCTCGACCCGGAATTTGCGGGTGAAAGCTTTCGGGAGCGTATAGCCCACTTCGAGGTTTTTCAGGCGAAGGTAGTGCCCGTCGCGCAGCCACCATGTGGACCATTTGGTGTTGTTTTCGCGGGGACCGTACGAGAGCCGCGGGAAAATGGCGTCTTGGCGTTCGGTGGCGGGGTCTCCCGATATTTCGCGTGATATCCAGCGGTTTTTGGGGTCGGCTACTACCGAAAGGATGTTGCCGGCGTCGTTTGCGATGAACGGGAACGTGGAATAACCTTCCATAATGAAGTCCATCTTGCCCGTACCCTGAAACAGAATGCTGAAATCGATGCCTTTCCATTGGGCGCTCAGTCCGAGACCGTATACGAGTTCCGGGGTTCTCGTGTTGCCGATCGGAACGATGTCGTCGTCGTTGATGACGCCGTCGCCGTTGACGTCCTTATACTTGATGTCGCCGGGCATCAGTTCCTGTCCGTACTGGGTCGGGCTGCTGGCGATTTCGGCTTCGTCCTTGAAAAGACCAAGTGCGATCAGACCGCGGTTCTGTTCCCATTTGTAGCCTTGCGTCATGCGGTAATAGAGTGCATTGGCCGCTTCGTCGTATTTCAGCACCTTGTTGTAGGCATAGGTCAGGTTGCCGCGGAGCGTGAAGATGAAGTCCTTGCCGATACGCTGCGTGTAGCCGAAGTTGCCGTCGATACCCTCCGAGCGCATGGAACCCACGTTGCCCCAAGGACGTTGGTCTATCGATCCGCCGACCAAAAGGCCGGTAGTGCCGGGTAGGAAACCGCGCCGTATGAAGATGTCTTCGCGATGGTCGCGGAAAATATCCACCGTCAGATCGAACCGATCGGCGATTTTCAGGTCGAGACCGAGGTCCTGCTTGGTGGTGACTTCCCATGTCAGGTTTTGCGAACCCATGAGTTGTACGAGTATGCCGTCAGCCCTGTTTGCCCCCATATTTCCGAAATTGACGCTGTTACCGCCTGTTACCGTGGTGATATAAGGGAAGCGTGTTCCGCCGCCGATGCGGTCGTTGCCGACTTGGCCCCATGAATAGCGGATTTTGAGCATGGTAAGCCACGGCATATGTTTCTTGACGAATTTCTCGTTCGAGATCACCCAGCCCGCGGCGATTGCAGGGAAGAAACCGAAGCGTTCCTTCGGCTCGAAATTCTCCGATCCCGTATATCCGAAGTTGAATTCCACCAGATAGCGGTCGTCGTAACCGTAAGTTACGCGGCCGGAGAGGCCCATGTTGCGCTGGGGAACCGATTTGAAGACATTGTCATTGACATCGTTTTCCGAAAACGACTGCATGTAATAGTAGAGCAGACCGCCGACCCGGTGCTTGTTGAAAGCTCGGTCGTATGCCAGTTGCACTTCGCCGTAGGCGCGCCGGGAGCCGTAGACGTCCGATGTTTGCCAGAGTGGTTGCTCGTCTATGATCCGCGACGTAATCAGATTGCCTTCCATGTCGCGGACTCGTTCTGCCTTGTACAGAGCCGGCATTTTCAGGCGGCCCAGATTGTGCCGGTTGTAGGCGTCATAGGAGAACCGGCCGGTAAAATGCAGCCCTTGCGTAATAAAACTCAAGTCCTGTTTCAGTCCGATGTTCGATTCCACCTTGTTTTCCCAGAACGTGTAATAACCGGTGTGGTTGAGCAGTACATAAGGCGAAATGCCGTATCCGTCCGTACCGTAGGTAGGCAGCTGGCCGTTTGAATAGCGCAGGGGAACGGTGATCGGGGTCATGTAGGAGATCGACCTCCAGAAATCGTCGGTATTGCCGTCGGGTTTGGTGGTCATGCCCGGTTTGTGCTGATCGACGACCCAGCCGCCGAGGCCGGCTTCGAGAATCGTGGTCTTGGTGATGTTGATGTCCGTGTTGATGCGGAAGTTGTAGCGTTTGTAATTGGTGTCCGTATCGTAGTTCTCTTTCAGCGAATCCTTGAAAAGCCCGCCCTGTTTGTAGTAGGAACCGGAAATATAGTAGCGGGCTGTCGAACCGCCGCCGCTGATATTGAGCGAAGTTTTGAATGTCGAGGTGCTTTTTTTCAGCAGGGCGTCGTGCCAGTCCACATTGGGGTAGAGGTCGGGATCGAGATTGTATTTGATGATTTCCAGATCGCTCGCGTCGTATACGGGGTCCTGATACCGCGACGCACGGGCTTCGTTGGCCAGCGAAGCATAGGTTTCCGCATCGACGAATTCACGTTCGATGGCGGACGAGGAAATGCCGTATTCGGCTTTGAAATTGATGTTCACTTTCCCCGCTTGTCCGCGCTTGGTCGTGACCAGAATGACGCCGTTGGCGCCGCGCTGACCGTAGATCGCCGTAGCGGAGGCGTCTTTCAGAACGGAAAACGATTCGATATCCTCGACGTTGATTTCGTTGAAATCGCGTTCGATGCCGTCTACCAGCACCAGTGCCGATGCGTTGGCGCCGAATGTCGAGATGCCGCGGATCCAGAATTCCGAAGCGTCCTTGCCCGGTTCGCCCGAACGCTGTACGGCGATGATACCCGGAACGTTTCCCGCCAGCGAGTTGGTGATGTTGGCGGTGGGGACTTTCAGATCCTCCATTTTGATCGATGTGACCGCTCCGACTACCGATGCTTTCTTCTGGAAGCCGGCGCCGACGACCACGACCTCCTCCATTGCATTGGAATCTTCTGCCAGTTTGACGTCGATACGGGTTTTGCCTGCGATCGGAATATCCTGCGTCGCATATCCCAAGTAGCTGAACGAGAGCGTTTCGTTGGCTCCGGTTTTGATTTTGTATTTACCGTCGATGTCGGTGTTAGTTCCCAGTCCGGGCTGGTTTTTCACGATGACGTTTACGCCTACCATAGGCTGCCCCTGCAAGTCGAGGACCGTGCCGGTGATCGTATACTCTTTGCTTTGAGCAAATGCGGAGACCGGATTACCCCCCCCCAGCATGATGCTGCATACGGTCAGTATATATAGTATAAGTTTCTTCATAGCGAACTATTCTACGGTGATTTTACAAATTCGGTTGTTTTCTTTGTCGGCCACATATACGGTCGAGCCGTCGTCGCTGACCGCAACACCGGTCGGGAATTGTAATTGTGCTTCGAGCGGATCACCCTCCGTGAAGCCGAGCTGTCCTCCGATGCCGGCATAGGTGGTGACGGTGGCTGTTCCGGCATTGTCTACAATGCGGCGGATGCAGTGATTCCACGTGTCGGCAAGGAAAAAGTCGCCCTGCGGGCCGGTGCACATCTGGTAAGGCTGGTTGATGCGCGCATCTTCGCCTACGCCGTCCTGATAGCCCAGCTGCCCGTCCATGCCGACCCATGTGTTGGGTTCGCCGAGCGTTTTCGTCGCGAAATCGTATTCCATGCGGACGATGGCCGAATGAGACGCTCCGCCGAGAGCCAGCGCGTAGAGGTATTTTCCGTCGTGGCTCCAGCAGTACGTGAAATCGGTGTTGTTGTTGAAACATTGCACGAGTTCCACCATCTCCTGTTTGTCGCGGTCCCATCGCAGCACCATGCCTTTGTAATAGTCGTTGATGAACAGTTCTCCGTCCACGGGATTCAGGATCGAAGCGTTCGAACCTGAGCGGGGCGCATAAGTCTTGTGACGCACGAATCCGTCGGAGCGCAGCAGAAAGACGGTCGAAACATTCGAAGAGGAGCCTTCGACGCCGACGAAGAGCGTGTCGCAGCTCGTGCCGAAACTGATTGTGCGCAGGTTGTGCAGGCCGGGGGCGCGCCATGGAGTGCTTACTTTTTCATTGATCAGGTCTACCTCGCGGATACATTTGTAGGCATCGGCTTCGAGGACGTACAGCTTCTGATTTTCGTTGTCCAGAGCCAGACGCAGCGGGCGGGCGAATTTCGCCTCCTTGAATGTGCCGTCTTTGTCTTCGGCGTTGAAACCGCCGCCGCAGAGGGTGGAGAGGTTTTTCTTGAATTCGTACTGAAATTCCTCCTCGAAAGCCACTTCCTGCGCCTCTTCGCCCTCACCGATGGTTACCGTGACCTTGCCGGTGTCGGCCCGCGCGGGGACGATGGCATAGATGCGGTTGCCTTTTGCACTGACGACGCGGGCTTCCCGGTTTTCGTCGTTGGCGATTCGAACTTTGACTTTCGACGGGTCGTAACCGAAGTTCTCACCGCGGATGATGAGTTTCGTCCCTACACCGCCCTCTTGGGGAGAATAGCTTTCGAGCACCACTGGCTTGTTCGGATCGTAGACGGCGTTTTTGTCGGTGTCGTCATCCGAGCAGCTGGCCATAAAAACGGCGCTGACGACAAAGCCCGATACATATAACAGGCGGATTCGTTGTAACAGCATGCTTTTCATTTGTGGAAGTTTTGGTTTTTTAATTAGGTTAATCTTATCGGGCCGCTATCCGCCCGTTTGGTTCTGATGTTATACAAAAGTACGATGACGGATTTTGGGTTTCTAATCGGATTTTTGCAAATTCTTGTGCTATATTTGCGTTGAACACCCGAAGCGAAAGATTCCGGATGAACATATGAACAAAGTGTTTTTACACTGCAACTCCATTGTCGGACTATATTATATGGTGTGTGAGTTATGCCGATCTTTGTAATCCGGCAGGATGATGCAACAAGCGGGGACTTCCTGCTGGAAGTCCTGCTTGTGCTAAATTAATTTTGCCGGGCCATGTGGAGTTGGCGGATTATGAACGAAGCGTGCGAGTCAGTTTACCAGAAAACGGCGTATATCGCGGTCAGGATGATGACGATGCCCAGCGCTCCGACCGTGAGACCGGGAGTGAAGTCGAAAGCCTTACCGCCGATGCTGTAAGCCCGGCTGCTGCGGGTGCGGCTCAGGCTGTTGGTGCGCAGCATCACCCCGATGAATCCGAGCAGGACGCCGAGCATGTAGATGGCGTCGAAATGGTAGCTGGTCCAGCGTTTACTGAAGAGAATTCCCGCCATGATGCAGATCGCCGCCAATATCAGGAGTACCCACGAGGCTCTGACCATGGAACGGCGTCCCGCGATTTTCGAGGTGTCGTCCTGCACGGATTCGCTGCGGTCCAGCAGCGAGATCGTTACGGCGATGACGACCAATACGATGAAGGCATAGCTCATGCGCAGGACGAAACCCATGTCCGGATATGCGAATTTGAGCGCGATGCCGACCGGGATCGTGAGTATCGAGGTCCATAGAGCGGCCCGGTTCGTAGCTTTTTTCCATAACAGTCCCATACCGAATACGACGGTTACGCCCGGATACACATATCCCGAATACTCCTGAATGTACTGGAAAGCCTGATCCAGTCCGCCCAGCAGGGGTTTGGCGGCGGCCATGGCGATAAATAACGCGCAGAATGCGACCATGCGCCCGACGTTAACCAGCCGTTTTTCCGAGGCTTCGGGGGAGATCAGCCGTTTGTAGATGTCCATGGTGAAAATCGTGGCCGTGCTGTTGATCATGCTGGCGAGCGAAGAGACGATCGCGGCGACCAGAGCGGCGAAGGCCAGACCCTTGATACCCGTCGGTGTGAAGTTCTTCAACAGCCACGGATAGGCGCTGTCGGCCGTGGTGATCGAATCCTGCAGCCCGTGGATCAGGTGGGGATTGGTGAACAGTACATAGGCCGTGATGCCGGGAATGACGACGATCAGCGGGATGAGGAGTTTCAGGTAACCGGCAAAGAGCAGACCCTTTTTTGCTTCGTGCAGCGAACGGGCCGCCAGTCCCTTCTGAATGATATATTGGTTGAATCCCCAGAAGCCGATATTGGTGACCCAGATCGACCCCAACAGCAGCGCGAGTCCCGGCAGGTCTTTCGAAATGTCGAACTGTTGCCCCGTGGCCGGATCGGAAACGACCGTTCCTTCGGGGATTATCATGCTGAGGTGGTAATCTCCGCCGGCGTCGCGGATCGTATGGAAGACGTTCTGCAGTCCGGTCCATGCGCTGCCGTCGGCCATAATCGTTGTCGAGGGGTCCGCGGCTTTGAGCGCGAAATAAACTGCTACCAGACCGCCGCCGATTAGGAAAACGACCTGAATTATGTCCGTCCAGACGACGGCTTTCAGCCCTCCGTATATCGAGTAGAGTCCTGAAAACAAGAGCAGTCCAACGACGCCCCACATCATCGGAATACCGAGTACCTGCTCCATGGCCAAGGCTCCGAGCCATGCCACGGAGGTCAGATTGACGAAGAGGTAGAGCAGCAGGAAGAAAATGGAGAAAGCGATGCTGACGCCGTGCCCGTAACGTTCGTTAAGCAGTTGCGGCATGGTGTAAATCCGCTTTTCGATCATGATCGGCAGCAGGTATTTCGCCACGAGAATCAGTGTGGCGGCCGCAATCCACTCGTAGGCGGCGATACCTATTCCTATCCGGAATCCCGATCCCGACATGCCGATAAACTGTTCGGCCGAGATGTTGGCGGCAATCAGCGACGCGCCGATGGCCCACCACGAAAGCGACCTGCCGGCGAGAAAATAATCCGACGAACTCTTTTCTTTGCTGAAGCGCGAGACGTACAGTCCGATTGCAATGATGATAAGCGCATAAACGCCGAAGACCAGATAATCCGCTGTTTGGAATCCTGCATTCATTGGTTTTAGGTTGGATTTAGATTGTTATACAAAATTACCGTTGGAAATTTCGTAAATCCTATGGAATTTTTGCTAAAAATTGTGCTATATTAGCAAATAAAGGCATTTTATATCTTTTTATATAAGTTAAAGAGTCTGATATGGTGGCCGGGATGATTTTTTCGGAATCTGAAGTCGTATCTCTGATAACATCTGAACGGTGATTTTTTCCGTACTTTTCTTTGATTTTGGCTGTGACTATTGCCTCTGTCGGAGTAATTTCCAACTGCGTGAAGAATTGTGTAGTCTGCTTATTGACAGTAGTACGCCCCATAATGGGCAATAATCCGCTCTTTTTCTGTTGCTTTTTTACATAAAAAAGCACGCTAAATGTGTTTTTCATGGTTACTTTTTTGGGTTGCAAAATTAGTTTAATTGTGTTTTAAATCTCTGACAATCAGCGGATAACTAACGGACTTTACAAGAAATTCGTAACCAAAATCGGGGAAAATTCGTAACCAAAAATATTTTTGGGTTTTGGTTACGAATTAGTAACGATTTTTTGTCGCAGTTTGGCATTCTGCTGTCGTAACCACAAAAGAAAAAAACCTTATAGTGTGCTAACTATAAGGTTTTTACGTTGCTTTGGCCGTTGTTTGGCACTTATTTGTGCCGGCTTTTAGCGTTTTTAGTACCCCCTCAGGGGCTCGAACCCTGGACCCCAACATTAAGAGTGTCGTGCTCTACCAACTGAGCTAAAGAGGC
>CDZP01034842.1_pt1 | contig 183470 bp, 182 predicted proteins | sample 554941 | NCBI WGS metagenome assembly CDZP01 (sample SAMEA3182064, study PRJEB8094) | gut metagenome | biome: human; feature: gut; material: Stool; isolation source: human stools | place: Canada | collected 2013-01-28
GGTACTAATAGCCCGAGGGCTTGACCTACGAGAAAGCAGGCGAGCCTGAAAGCAGCGTCACATTGTTCGGTTTTGAGGGTGCAGGGAAGCATGCTCAAGGGATTTGCACCTTTAGCTCAGTTGGTAGAGCAACTGACTCTTAATCAGTGGGTCCCCGGTTCGAGTCCGTGAAGGTGCACCATGGCCCGTTGGTCAAGTGGTTAAGACAGCGGCCTCTCACGCCGTTAACATCGGTTCGAATCCGGTACGGGTCACCAGACTTTTCAAGGGCGAAAGTTCTTGACAAGGGAAGCGAAATACAATATAATACAGTTTGTTCTCCGGCAAGACCGGATGACATAGAGTTGGTGCTGATTAGGGCGAGGGTCCACCCGTTCCCATTCCGAACACGGCAGTTAAGCTCGTTCCTGCTGACAATACTTGGCTGGTGACGGCCCGGGAAGATAGGTAGCGCCAACACAGGCTCTTGTTTTTAACAAGGGCCTGCCACATTCCTCCATAGCTCAGTCGGTAGAGCACGCGGCTGTTAACCGCGGTGTCGTTGGTTCGAGTCCAACTGGGGGAGCCAAGTATTGCCGCCACTCGGCGTGGCGGCAATACTTCTCTTGAAGGAAATGCCGATACGGGCCTTTAGCTCAGTTGGTTAGAGCAGCTGGCTCATAACCGGCCGGTCCCGGGTTCGAATCCCTGAAGGCCCACCAGAATGGTTGATCGCCTGACGGGAGTGCCGCAAGCGAGATAGGGGTATAGCTCAGCTGGTAGAGCAGCGGTCTCCAAAACCGCGTGCCGAGGGTTCGAATCCTTCTGCCCCTGCCATTGTTTATTCCGAAAACCCCGATTTATCGGGGTTTTTTGTTACTTTTTCGAGGGAATGATTTTCGGGAGACCGCGGGTGACGCTCAAATGATGCCCTGAATGTGGTATCTGGCGTCATCCGTTTTTACTGTTTCCGTCTGCTACAGCATCATTTTAGCATCAAAGTTTTGCGCCCCTGGCCAGTTGGTTTCTGGTCAGGGGCGCGTTTTTTGGAGGGTGCTTTAGAGATCGAATCCTGCCGTGATTCCTGCCAGCCGGGAGGTATCCTTTTTCACGTAGTAGAGTTCTGTGATCTCTGAGGTGGAGTGGCCGAGGAGGTCGGCCACCTGCCGGGGAGAGAGCGCGCGGATGGTTCCATTCGGCTGTTTGACTCCGTTGACCAGATTGGTGGCGAAGGTGTGTCGGAGGGCATGGAGTCCCCGCTGCTCCAGTCCAGCCGCCTCCAGAATGCGGTAGTATCGTTTCCGGAAGTTTACCGGCCGGGTATAACCTCCGTGTTCATCCGAGATGAGAGGGCTGTCCTCTCCGAAGTATCGCTCCGCTCTCAGAGTCAGGATGGCGTCCACTGCCGCCTGATTGAGGGGCACATCCCGTTTGCTGGAGGTGCTCTTCAGCTTGCCGATCTTCACCTCCCGGCCGCTGGTGGATTCGGTGCCTTCCCGCCTGAAAACCTCTTTCACGCCCCGCTGGAGGTGGATGACGCGGTTCTCCAGATCGATGTCGCTGTTCAGCAGTCCGAGGGCTTCGCCTGTGCGGAGTCCGGTGTTCAGCATCAGCGTATAGGCGGCCGCCTGCTGATAGATGGGCGTCCCGTTTTCCCAGGTCCTGACAGCCTCCGCCTTGAACTTTGTGATCTCCTCCGGGGTGAAGATGGTCACAGTTTCGAAGGTTGGCAGATCCTCCTTGCCCTGGCTAGCCATGAAGTTTGACTTCTTGATCATGGGAGCCGCAGCCATTGGGTTCTTCGGGATGTACTCCTGTTGAGTCAGGTAGCGGAAGTAGTCGGTAAGGATGTTGTAGACCTTCTTGACTGTGGTGTAGGCGTAGCCCTCATTCATCCAGTGATTCAGCAGGGCTTTGATATCTGCCGAGGTGATGTCACCCACCACCTTGCCGCCGAGGATCGGGTAGATCTGATACTTGGCGGTGCACTCCAGCCGGTCGTAGGTGCCGCGCTCCACAGAGGGAAATTTGAATACCCGGAGCCACTTGCCCATGCTTTCCTCAAACTTTGCCTTGGACTCATCTGAGGCCGTGAGCTGGCGGTCGAAGTCGGCAAGGTAGGCAGTGATTTTATCTTTGACCTCTTGTTTGCTGGTCCCGCAGAAGGATTTGCGTTTCTTTGAACTCTGCTCATCCGAGTACCAGACCACGCCGTTCCAGCGGCCGTCTGATCGTTTGAAGATGTTTCCGCTTTCCAATAGTTTTCGCTGCATATTACGGCCGCCTTTTCTCAGCAACACACAATACCGCAACTGCGGAAGAATAGCCACCCTGAATGAGGACTATTATCAGAAAGTTTCTATTTGGGAAGCCCGTATATTGTTTACTTCCCCGCAAAATTTGAAAAGGGGGGAGTACCACTGTTGTATCCGCAGACATCCTATTGTTTACTGCACAGTAAATTCTGAGTTATTTGTGGGGCCAAAATACCTTGCGTGTTTTTTGTCAAAACTCTAATGTATATACTACCTTTTATCCGTTATCCTTCGGCCTTTAGCCACAAAGTGGGTTTGGGGCTCTCCCTGCAAAAAGAGCGTTTGGCAGCCGCTGGCATGCTGAACGCTCTTTTTGCCCCGTATGAGCAGGTGAAATTTTTCCGTATGCAGCCGTTTTCAACACCGCTTATTCTCGTCGGAGCTGCTGTTTCATGACATCAATGAACAGCTGGGAAAGACGCGTCAGATAGGTGTCCTTCCGATACACGGCCGCTAAATCCCATACCAGATCCGGGGAATCCACTGCAAAATAAGTCACTGCGCCAGGGTGCTGGCAGACTTTCGCACCCTCTTCTGGCACAAAAGCGCAGGCAATGCCCTGAGCGGTCAAATTAATAGCTGTGGTCAGATTGGCTGTCTCCATAAGGAGATCTGGCTCAATATGACTCTTCCCAAGAGCGTGTTTAACCTCGTGGGTCAAATTCTGTCCGGGTTTCGTCAGGATCAGGGGAATATGGGTTACCAGCTCCAGCGAGGCAACAGGATAGCCTCCAAGGGTCGGGCAGTCTGCAAGTAAGTTCTGCACATAAGGGTGTTGTGTGGGGGCGGCGATTAGAATCCGTTCTTCGCAAACGACCTCCGATACCAGTTTGCTGTAATCCAGCGTGCGGGGTAGATTCATCACTGCAAGGTCGATTTTATCGTTCATCAATGCGCTTTCCAGTTGGACGGAGCGCCCCTCAGTCAGTTCGATGTGAATGTCCGGATACTGCCGGTGAAAGCTGGGGAATACATCCGGCAGCAGGCAAGCGCCCCGCCACAGCGCCACTCCTAATCGGAGGCGTCCGCTGGTTTGGTTTTTGATGTCCTGAAATTCCCGGCGGATATTTTCATCCAGCTTCATCATCTGCAGGACGTATTGATAATAGCGTTCACCGGTATAGGTCAGCCGGAGCGGCGAGGCGCTGCGATCAAACAGTTCTACGCCCAGATTCGCCTCCAGCCTTTTCAGATACTGACTGAGCGAAGGCTGGGAGACATACAGGTGCTCAGCTGCTTTTGTTAGGCTCCCCTCATCTACGATGGCTACGAAATACTCATAGTTATGCAAGACCATATATGATCCGATCCTCCTCAACTAGTATAATGTTGACATTATAATCTTTATATTACCTTTTGCCTTTGACAAAAGCAAGTATAGACGTTAAAATGATGACAGAAAAGCAAAAAATGCGCATATTTTGCTACAATCTTGCCTATGTAAAGAAAATTTAGGACCAAGGGTCTGATAAGAAAAACCAATATGGATTTTGCACTTTCGCAAAATCACCGTACATGAATGGAGAAAAGAAAGGAGAACTCCTATGAGCCCTGCAGTGATTACGCTATTGGTCCTGCTGGTTATGGTTGTGTTTTTTGTGACGGAGAAGCTCCCCGCGGCCCTGGTGGCTATGCTGGGTGGCAGTGTTTTGGTGTTGTGTGGGATCATTGACCCGGCGGAATTGTTCAGCGCCTTTTCCGGCAGCACCATCGTCCTGGTGGCGGCAATGATGGTGGTTGGTTCCGCCCTCTTCCACACAGGCATCGCCGCCAAGATGGCGGATGTTCTGGTCAAATTCACAGGTACATCGGAAAACGGCATCATGATCGCCTTTATGCTGGTGGCTACAATTATCTCCGCGGTGTGCAGCGGCGTAGCCGTAGTCGCTATGCTGCTTCCCATCGTCATCAGCGTCAGCCAGCGGGCAGGTGTCTCCGTCTCCCGGCAGCTGATTCCCATGTCCTTCGCCGCAAGCTTTGGTTGCAACCTGACACTGATGGGCGCGGCCAGCAATGTAGTGGTCAACGGAGCCCTGGAGGATCTGGGCGTTCCCACTATGACCTTCTTCGAACTGGGCAAAGTGGGCATTCCGGTCTCCATTGCTGGCATTGTGTTCTTCCTGACCATCGGAAAGCGGTTCCTGACCCCTGGCGACACCTCTGACAGAGAATATCTGGCGGAATATACCGGCAGCAATAAGGCTGTGGAATTCAACGCCGTAAAGGCCGGGCTGTGCCTGGTGATCTTGGCAGTGCTCCTGGTGGCTATGGCCATCGACAGTGATTCCTTCCCTATGTATCTGGTGGCGGCCTTCGCGGCCTTTGTTCTGGTGCTGACCGGCTGTATCAGCCAGTCCGATGCCTATAAATCCATCGATCTATCCACTCTATTTATCGTGGCCGGCATGAGCGCTGTCTCCACAGGCATGAGCAAAAGCGGTGCCGGCGCCCTGATCGCCGATACAGCGGTAAACCTGCTGGGCGAACATCCCAACAAGTTGCTGGTGCTGTTTATCATTCTGGTTCTGGTAACTCTGCTGACCAATGCCATGATGAACACCTCCTGTGCCATGCTGGTCACCCCGTTGTTCATTCCCATCGTGCAGGCATTTGGCATGAACACCACCGCCGTGGCCATCGCCATCTGTGTGGCAGCATCCGCTCCGTTCCTGACCCCGGTGGGCAGCGGCACCAACACCCTGATCGTCCGTCCGGGCAACCTGAAGTTCATGGACTTCTTCCGCCCCGGCCTGGGGCTGACGGTGGTCATTCTCATCGTATCCATGATCTTCATTCCCATTTTCTGGCCTCTGTAAGCGACTTTTGAAGGAGGCAAATTTATGAGAGCAATTGTCGTTGACAAAGATTACGGCAGCGTCACACCCCAAGAACTGGACCGTGTGGCGGCAGCCTATCAGGCGGCCGGGATCCAGATGGAGCTGCTGGAGTACCAGGTGGAAGCGACTCGTCAGAAGGAGCCCACAGAAGAGGAGATCATCGCGGGCTGCCAAGGAGCCCAGGTGCTCCTGGCCACCGGCAACCCGCCCATCACCCGCAAGGTGATGGAGACCCTGCCGGAGGTGAAGTTCGTCCAGCGGTTTGGCGCCGGCGTCAACAGCATCGACCTGGCGGCCGCCGCAGAGCTGGGCGTGATCGTTTTGAACCTGCCTGGCTTCTGCGCCAAGGAGCTGGCTGACGTGGCCACCGCCATGATCATGGGGCTGATCCGCAACACCGCCTACTATGACCGGGAGGTGCGCAAGGGCAACTGGCCCAAATGTCAGTACCTGCTGCCCCCTGATGTGCGGGAGTTGACTCTGGGGCTCTACGGCTTCGGCCTGGCAGGCCGCCATCTCCACGATATCTTCCACAATGGGTTCGGCACAAAGGTCATCAGCTGCGATCCGTACATCAGCGATGCCGTCAAAGCTCAGTACCCGGATGTAGAGTTCGTGTCCTTTGAGGAGCTGATCACCCGCAGCGACATCATCTCCATCCATGTCGTGCTGACCCCGGAAACCACCCACGTGTTCAACAAAGAAGTCTTCAAAAAGATGAAGAATACCGCCATGATCATCAACACCAGCCGAGGCCCCGTCATCGACAACGACGATATGGTCTGGGCCCTGCAAAATGGCGAGATCCTGTACGCCGGCCTGGACACCGTGGAGCGGGAGCCTCTGCCGGAAAATGACCCGCTGAAGACGCTGGACAACGTCATCGTCAACCCCCACTGCGGCAGCTATGGCGTGGGCAGCAAGAAGACCCAGATCCAGATGGTCTGCGATCTGGTCCCCACCGCCGTGACTACAGGTAAAGTAGCCGCCCGCTGCGTGGCGGACCGAGACGTACTGAATAAAGAGACTGGCTTTACATTTATCTGAGATCGGAGGAATGAGATCATGTCTATCGGATGCAAGATCGTAAAGGATTTTCAGCGGCCCGCCCCGGAGCTGGTGACCCGGTTCAAAGATATGCCGGTGGCCAACATCGATGACAACATGGGCCGCATCGCCGCAGTGGACGCGGCCATCGAGCCCATTGGATACAAAGGACAGCTGCTGGGCACGGCCTTCACCGTCCGGGTCCCTCAGGGCGATAACCTGATGTTTCACGCTGCCATGGATTTGGCAAAGCCCGGTGATGTCATCGTCATTGATGCCGGCGGCTTCACAGACCGGGCCATTTTCGGCGAGCTGATGGCCACCTACTGCAAGGCCCGCGGGATCAAGGGCATCGTCTGCGACGGTGCCATCCGGGACCGGGGCGGTCTGGCGGCTATGGAGGACTTCCACGTCTACGCCCGGTCCGCCACCCCCAACGGCCCCTATAAGAACGGCCCCGGCGAGATCAACGTCCCCGTGGTGATTGGTGGAAAACTCGTCCGTCCCGGCGACATCGTAGTGGGCGATGACGACGGTGTGTTGTTCATTGATCCCGCCATCGCCGCAGAGCTGGCGGATGCCACCGAGGCGGTTGAGAAGAAAGAAGCCGACATCATGGCCCATATTCTGGGGGACGGCACCTACATCCGTCCCTGGGTAGATGAAAAGCTGAAGGAAATCAGCTGCGAAATCCTGTAAGCACGGTACCGCATTCCAAATTTGCTACCATCGGACACACACGATCCTTTTTTCGTGCAGGGTCCGGCCCCAGGGCCGGACCCTGCGCCCTATTTCGGATAAAAATGGTATGGCCTATCGGAATATATTGTAGAATTTTTATTGGAATAAGCTTTGCGGAGAAGAGGGAGCGAGATGGATTTTTTCTGGGAGATGTTATCCCTGCAGGAGACGCTGTTTCTGCTGATCCTGTTGGGTGTGCTGGTGAAAAAATTGAAGATCATCCGCGAAAACGGGCGGAAAACCCTTTCAGATCTTCTGATTTATGCGATTCTCCCCTGTAATATCGTAGCGTCCTTTATGGGTGGGATCACACTGCCCGATGGCTTTGTGCACAACTGCATTCTGGCTGTCTGTATCTCCATCGGGATTCAGGTACTGTCGATTTACGGAAGCAAGCTGCTGTTCCGCCGGTATCCGGCAAACCAGAAAAGTGTGCTGTCCTATGGCATGATCTGTTCCAATTCCAGCTTTGTAGGGCTGCCGATTGCCCATCTGATGTTCGGGGATCTGGGTGTCATCTATACTTCCGTATTTCAAATTCCCCTTCGCTTTACCATGTGGACAGCGGGTCTTTCCCTATTTACGGATGTCAGTAAAAAAGATGCCTTCCGAAAATTGGTGCGGCATCCCTGCATCATCGCGGTATTTGTGGGCCTGATTTTGATGGTAGCTCCGATCTCACTTCCAAATTTCTTAGAAGAAGCTATTGACATAACCAGCGGCTGCACAGTGCCGCTTTCCATGATCGTGATCGGTACAATTCTCGCGGATGCGCCAATCCGATCTCTATTCTCCAAATCCGTGCTATGGTACACCTGTTTACGGTTGGTGTTCTTTCCCGTGCTGATCTGGCTGGTGCTAAAGCCGTTCCCGCTGGATTCAACGCTGGTCAATGTCTGCATTCTGATAACGGGGATGCCCGCAGGCAGCACGACTTCCATTTTGGCAGACAAATACGGCGGTGATGCCATATTTGCATCGCAGATCATCTTTGCCTCCACGCTCTGCTCGATTCTGACAATCCCCTTGTTGACCTTCCTGATGGGCGTGTGACAGTGTGCATATTCTAGCTTCCCTTTCTCAGCAACGGACAATCCCACAATCGCAGAAGAATAGCCACCCTGAATTAGGACTATTATCAGAAAGTTTCTATTTGGGAAACGCGTATATCGCATACTACCCTGCAAAATTTGAAGGGGGGACACCGCCGTTGTATCCGCAGACATTCTATGGTAAAATGCGGGTATCACTTTTCAGGCAGGAGGTGCGGCCGGTAATCTGCTGTATATCGGACATCCACGGCGAGTTGGATAAGCTTGAACAGATGCTGGAGCTGATCCGATTCTCTGGTGAGGACCATCTATACATTCTGGGAGGCGTTATCGTCCGGGGGACTTTGGGTGGGGACATTTTTTGGAGGATCATAGCCGCGACGAATATGACCATGCTTCTGGGCAACCACAAGCAGATGTGCCTGAGGACCCTGGAACCCAATAACGAGTTCGGCGCCCGGGACCTCTGGCGGATGAACGGCGGGTTCGTCTGCTTACCGGGAGCTGATCTATCACCGGACGCACCAAGAGCGGAATGGGATCCTGTGTTTCCTCGCCGGCCTGCCGGGCTATCTGGACCTGACAGTGGGTGGGCAGAGGTTTCATCTGGTACACGGGTATCCGGGAGAGGGGCACGAAACCCGCATCTGGGGCCGGGTGGAGCCAGACAACAGAAGCCCCTTTCCGGACACCATCTGCATTGTCGGCCACACGCCCACGGTGTTCCTTACGGATGGGCACGACGAGGACTTTTCAATCTGGCATGGAGACGGCATCCTCGACATCGACTGCGGCTGTGGCAGCATGAAGGCGGCACACCGACGCCTGGCCTGCCTGCGGCTGGACGATATGGCCGAGTTCTATGTGGGCGGAGTGGGAGAAGGCACCTCTTGATCTGCCGGGCCTCCCGTATTTGCGGGAGGCCTTTTTCCTTTCTCGTGCAGCTCACCATCCCTTCATCGTCATTTCATCCTGATGCTACTCATCCTCATGGTCATCCGGCTTGTGGCCCAGAGCGATACGCCTCGCCTGGAGTTTCTGCCGGCGCTTCCGGTCGATGCGCAGACCAGTGCTGGATCGAGGCAGGGAGCAGTCCTCAAAGCTCCGGCTCATGTGGTAGAGCAGGCGGGTAACTGCCAGCATGACAGAGGGCGGTCGAATATCATCGTGCCGCTCCAGAAAGAACTGGGCGTACTGATTTCCCTCAGCGGACCTGCCGAACCACACTATTGCCTGGACCTGATCCGGCTGAACACTCTGCCCAGTCAGATACAACTTTCCCAGCATATACTGGGCATACTGGTTTCCCGCCTCCGCTGACTAGGTGAGGCGCTCTGTGACTCTGACTGCATCTTTTGACACAACCTCGCCGCTGAGATACTTCTTGCCCAGCCGGTAGGCGGCAAAGTGGTTCCCGTTCCCAGCTGCTTCTTTCAAGCAGCGGATGCCCCCGTCCGAATCACAGACTTCAAGATCGTCAGAGAAAGCAGTTTGTCCAGAGCGTACTGTGCCTCCGGCAATCCCTGCTTTGCCGCCTGGGTGAGCCAGTATTTCGCGCTCTGGCTGTCCGGGATCAGTAGAAGGCCATCCCGGTAGAGTAGACCCATCAGGTACTGCGCATGGAGATCACTCTGTTCCGCCAGCCGTTCCAATTCCTCTGCCGCATCGTTCTGATCTTTCAGAGGAAAGGGCGCGTCCCGGATGATTTGCCGTAGTTCCCAGCAGGCAGAGGACTCGCTCTGCACCTGTTCCGACTCATCGCACTCAGCCAAGTCATCATTCTCGAAGGTGATCTCCTCCAGCCGAATGCGTTCCGCCTCCTGAATGACGGCGTTCTTGATCTACCAGAACTCCTTCTCCTGGGACAGCTTTTCTTCTCTCTGGGCTTGTCGTGGTAGCAGCTTTCCACCTCACCCTGGAGCCTGCACCACTGGTCATAGCACGCACGAACTACCTGCAGTTCCTCCAGCTTGTCCACCACCTCATCCACGGTTTTCTTCACCGGCTTGGAGAGATAGCCGTAGGACTTCTTTCCCTTAACCGTTTCCAGTTGTTCAGCCAACTGCGCCATCTTCTGCTCGATCTCAGGGCGAGTACAGATAGTCCGAGCCATCTCCTGGGGGAGTTTTCGGATGGTCTGCCGAGCTTCCCGCACCACTTCATCCTGCGACTGAGATTTCTGCTCGTAGGTGTGGAGCATCTCCTGACGGAAGATCTGGTTGGTGAGCGTGGACTTGATCTTGCGGATGCCCTCTCTGGTGAGATAGGCCTCACCGGGTACCGCCGACCACGCCATCATGTGTACGTGGGGGTGCTTCACCTCATCATGGAAAGCGGCGTACCATCGGAAGTGATTCGGCGGAATGTTCATGGCGGCGATGTCGTTGTGGTTTGTCCGGAGCAGATTCATCCACACTTTAGCATTGTCGCAGTCCAGCCGTGTTGCATCCTTCCGTTTCAGGGAGAGGATGTGCGTCCATACCTTTCCAGTGTAGTGGTCCAGTTCTTCCATGGCCTTTGCCAAGTCCACGCCGTCCTCATCACTAAACAGACCATGCCCCCCCAGCCGCTCCGCCCTGGGACGAGTGGCGATGTACTTCATGTAGCCCTCTGTTTTCTGTAGTGCTGACCAGTTTTCCTCCAGCGCCCTAGTGATGAGCGAGGAGGCATTGGCCTTGGTAGGCTTGGTTTCGTAGCCGGAGAATTCATTCAGCTCTTTGACATTCGGAAAATATTTCACCAGTTTCGTGATGAACTGCTCCTGCTTTCTGGTTGGCGGACGGTCATCTGGGAGCAGTTCCACCCGCTCCCTGGTCCCGATGTAGTGGAGGTATCCACTGACGGAATGATCCTCGCCACACTTCAGGTAGGGGCTTTTCACGATCAATCCTGCCACTCATCGTCCTACTCCCAGAACTCCCGCGCCCGCTGTTCCAACGAGACGCGGCCATTGGCCTTCTTCACATTGATGACGCTCTGCGCACGGCAACGGCGGAGATCCTCCTCGCTGAACTGGTAGATGTCAGCGAGGATGCCAGCCACCATGTCCTGCTCCACTGCCTGTTTGAAGGCAGGGAAGACAGGCGATCTTCCAGCTGTCCCAGCGTCCATCCAGGCAGGACTTGACGGAGGCGGGGAGGAATAGACCAGCATTATTGGCGCTGAGATAGTCAAGATAGAAATCTACGGCATTCTCGATGAAGGCGGTGAGGCTGCGGCCCCCGTCCTCCTGATACCGGCGTTCCGGAATTGCTTTTTTCTCCAGCGTCAGGTACAGGGAAAACTTCTCTTTTCTGCTCAAAAGCGGCTCTTTTCCAGGGCGTGCTCCCTGTTTCTTGTTGTGACAGTAGGTGTTCTGGGATAGTGACCGCAAACGTGATTCCCGCTGGCTGTTTTGACCCCACTTTCGGTCATCCGGAAAATTCCTGTAACTGCCCGCACTGCGGGCAGATGTGACTGGCTGGAGGCACCATCGGTGACCCCGGCGTTTATCCTGTTCCTTTTTTCGTCCCTCGTAAAACCCCCAAAACGGGCCAAATCCGTCCGAAGCCACTGGGAGGGGCAAGAGCTCACGCAAACGGGGCACACAGCGGCTCACAGGCGGTCACGCTGGAGTCTCCAGCTCCTGGAAGGACTTGGCGACCCGTTGCCGCTCTGCAGCCAATTCTACCCTCTTCAGCTGTCAGGCGTAGGATTCGGCGATCACATCCTGAATTGGCCGGAGGGTGAACAGAAAATTTCCGCTGTGCCGACCACTGGCTTTGGTGGTGACCTCGGTAGGCTCGGTGGAGATAAGCTACCGCTCCTCCAGTCGGCGGATGCACTTGCGCACCGTGTTCTCACTCATGCCTACCGCATGGCCAATCGTTTTGATGCTGTGCCAGCACTGATGCGTCTTTCGATTTTTGCACCGTTTCAGGAAACTGTAGACCGCCAGTTCTCCATAGTCCAGTCCCAGCTGAAACAACTCGTTGGGCAGAAAGAAAACGTCTCGGTAATTTCTATACTTCATGTTCCACCTCCTGTGTGATCGCTCACCCACTGTATGAACTGCTCCTTGGGCACCACCATCCGGTTCCCGACGCGCATCACCGGGAAGCCCGGGTCGTGCAGCAACTCGTAACCGCTAGATGGTGACACGCCCAGAACCTTTGCCACTGTTTTTGCATTGAGAAACAGAGGCAGATCATCATAGCTTTTGTAATGGGACTCTTTCATACGCACCTCCTGCCAGTAGATCTCGATCCAATGTTTGTGCTTTCAGTCTATCAGCTGACCCGGCAGCCTTTTTGCCGGGTCTCGAAATTTTTTCAATCAGCATCCCTTTTCGAAGCCTCACAGACAACATTTGGATGGATCAAACGCAGGAACTCATCCACGGAGTGGATCTCTCTGGCATCCTTCACTTCTGGTATATTTGTCCCGGCTCTTTTTGAGATTTTCATTCTAGCTGTAGTGCTTTTTCGCGGAAAGCAGGACTCATTTTAGTAACTTCCAGGAAAAGCAAATTGGATGAGGATAGAGTTCATCACTTTCAAATCCTCACCATCCAGATCCATTCGGACTCTTAGCAAAGGCGATATTTGAGCTGCCGACAGTTGCGTTTGAGCTGGGTGGTACCAATCTGAGACGCGAATTCCTCCATAGAGACCAAAGGAAGTCTCGATGGGATATGTACAGGATAATATGACCAGGGCGCTTCGAATCGTCCGCTCACAAACTCCAAATCGATTTGCCAGTTGTTTCGTTGTACCAAACCGTGCGCCGCATAAGTAGCCCCATATCGCTTGTCTCTGTTCCGAGGGTCCCAATGATCTCACTCCCACTTATCGCTCCTTACTTCCGAGGATACAGCGAGACCCGGCAAGGTAACTGCCGGGCCTCCGAAAATCCTGTAGGAGCTTATTCGTTTTCTGCATTTCTAACAATCTTGAAATCAAAATTTAGACAAAATATTCTTGATAGCCTACACCGTAACTTTCAGTACGTTTAGTTCACGGAGCTAAAGGCAGAATACCGGCCAGTCGAAGAAGGTGCCGTCATTCTGCTTGATCAGCGTATCGCAAGTGGGCTTGCAACCAATGCTTTTTCTTTGTATCGCATATCAAAATCTGACAAGTGGCAGAAATAAGGACAGACAGTTTTGAAAAGGCGGGAGCGATGCTCCCGCCTTCTTGCAGAGGCACCTCACGCCTCCACAATCCCCATCTGCCCGCCCAGATCGATCACTTCTTGGGCATAGTCCTCCGGCTTTGTGTACACCATACGCTGGTGCAGCAGGAGATTTGGCTGATTGTTCCGCCACGCCTCCGCTTGGTTCAGATTGTCGATTCCGGCGACAGAGCCGACCTTGTAGCCATTGGGCAGGGTCAACATGAAATTCGTGTTGAACAGGCTGCCGTATTGATCCAGCGCCTCCGTGCCCTTGATGCCAAACAGCTTTTCCGTGAAGGTATAGTTGTCGAAGCCGATCCCTGTCAGCGCGTTGTGGCTCCCGTAGTAGACATCTAGGCGGAAGTCCGGGAAGCGGTAGTTGTGTCCGGTCCACCGGGAAAATGTATGCCAGCTCAATGCCTATGGTGCGGGAGAGTTCCGCCGCATACAGGCTGTCCACAGAGATCGGGGGGTGGAATTTGTCCACAAACTCCTTGATGTTCAGGTAGTGGTCCGGGTGCGCGTGATTCAGAAAGATGTAGTCGCAGGCATCAAAGTTGTCAATCGAGAGAGGAGCTTTAGCTTCAAGCATCGAGCGAAGTGAGCCGCTGGCATGAGACTTCCAATAATAGAAAGCTACTATTAGAACGATGATTACCCGTTTACAGGCTGTAAGGCAAGTGATGCAAGCAAAATAAATTTCAGTGCGCCTTGAGACGCTTGCCGGTAATAGGCCTTCATAGGGCCTACTCAAGCCATCGGCTTAGCCGGTGACTATGACTGTAAAAGGAAACCTCCGACTGTGCCGATGTTATACTTAGCAAAGAATCAATGAAAACGGTGGAGAGAAGGGGGAAGAATTTTAGAAATGAATATAGGAACACCCTATGGTTATCTGATTAGCGGCAGGCCGTTCCTGAGAATACGGCAGAAACGGATGGCTAAGTATTTTGAAAAGCCAGAGAGATTATATGATAGATAGCCATGTTGCCACAGCGTAAGCAGTACCAGTGCAGCAATTTTTACTTTCCAGCTTTTTATTTTTGGGAGAATTTTTTAGGTACTGTAACAATTTTACATAATTGTAAGTATTTATTTACAGTGTTTACAACTTGTGTTAAAATTGGCTTACAATAATTCTTCCAAAACAGAACCGGGGAGCTGTGTGAATTTTCGTTAAAATAACGGAAATCGAAAGGAGGAGAAATTCCCTTGATGGTCCAGAGTCTACATGAAATTTCAACAAAAGCATTGATGCAAAGAATTGCCGATGAACTGGAGGGACTCATTGTCGCGGATGCAGAGGGACGGTATGCCTATGTCAACCAGCGATGGTCATCACTTACCGGGTATACATTTGAGCAGGTAAAGGGCCGATATGTCCGGGATGTTGTTCGGCTTTCCCGCGTGGATGAGGTATTAAAGACTCAAAAATTTGTGTCTGGGGATGCGATTCTCCTGAACAGTCAAACTGGGGAGGAGGTACCGGTCTATTGCTCCTACACACCGCTGTTTCACGAAAACAAGTTGGAGGGTTGTCTCGTCTATATGATTCGAAAGAATGAGGATGTTTCCATGGCGGTTCCCTCTCATGTCGTTTCACTGCTGGAAGAACTGAATCGCCAGATGCAACTGCTTCAGTCCTTTCAGCAAAATACCGTAGATCCCTTGGATCGGATTGTCGGAAACAGCCCGGAGATTCTGAAAATGAAGCACGAAATTGTCTGTGCAGCGCGGTCCTCTTCCACGGTTTTGATTGATGGAGAAACTGGCAGCGGCAAGGAGCTGGTAGCGCATGCCATTCATGAACTCAGTCCCAGATGTAAGAATCGCCTGATCAAAGTGAACTGTGCAGCAATCCCCGCTGAACTTCTGGAATCAGAATTCTTTGGTTATGTGGAGGGAGCCTTTACGGGGGCCAGCAGGGGAGGCAGGATTGGAAAATTTGAGATGGCAAATGGCGGCAGCCTCTTTTTGGACGAGATTAATCAGATGCCGCTTGCCCTGCAGCCGAAACTCCTCCGGGTATTGCAGGAGCGGGAGATTGAGCGTGTGGGATCTTCTGCCACAATCCCCATTGACACGCGGATTATTTCATCGACAAACACGCCTCTTGAAAAGCTTGTGATGGAAGAAAAATTTCGCAGTGATCTCTATTTCCGACTGAATGTGGTATGCATTCATGTTCCGCCATTGAGAGAGCGAAGCGAGGATATTCCTTTGCTGATCGATTGGCTGATGAAGCAGTTGAATTTCCGGCTGAACCTCCAAATCCCGGGAATCTCTCAGGAAGCCGTTCAGCGTCTGATGGAATATGACTGGCCGGGAAATGTCCGTGAACTGCAGAATGTTTTAGAACGGGCCATGAATCTTGCCTGGTTTGAGACGCTGGAGTGGAAGTATTTTTCGGACTATTTTAAACATCACGCATATGAAACAAAAACATTAAACTCTGCCGCGCCGCCGCGCTTGCTGCGCCAACGGACGGATGAGCTGGAAAAGGATATCCTGATGCAAGTTTTACAGGAGTTTCACGGTAATAAGACCTTGGTAGCACAAAATTTGGGAATTTCCCGCACAATCCTGTATAAAAAACTTCATAAGTATCAACTTCTTTAAAGACTCAGCAAACAGGGGAGTTGTACAGTTTTACAACACACTATGCCAAGAATGGAGAATTTTTGTATTTTCCATTCTTGGCATAGTTTTTGCTTAGGTAGTAAGGCGTCAAGGCCCTGACAATGCTGTTTCAAAACGAGAGGAGGCGTTCTATGGGGAAAAAAATTGCAATTTATGGGGCAGGAACGATCGGCGCGTGCCAAGCGACGCTGACATCTGGCAATGGATATTCCACCGTTGTAATTGGACATTCAGAGGAGGGACTATCCCGCTGCAGAAACACCATGCTGCAAAACTGGAATGACCTTATAGCCCAGAAATTGGCGACTGCGGCCAATCGGCGTGCTGCGATGGACCTGGTGACGATCACCAATGATGTCTCAGCCCTTAGAGACTGTGACATTGTTTTTGAAGCGGTTTCAGAAGATGTGAACATTAAGCAGCGTGTGTATAGCATCATTACCGAGGTCTGCGGCAGAGATATCATTGTGGTATCCACAACATCTTCCATTGATGCTGCAATCCTGGCAGAAAAAATTGAAAATCCCGCAAGATTCCTGATTGCGCATCCATTCCAACCCGTCCACATGCTTCCCCTGGTGGAAGTTGTCCGGCATACAGAGACATCAGAGGAAACTCTGAATCAGGTCTGTACGCTGCTGAAGGACCTGAATCGACAAGTGGTCATGCTGAATCGCAGTGTCCCAGGATTTTTAGTAAATCGTTTTGCCCAGGCATTGTTCCGCGAGTCGATTTATTTGATTGAGCAGGGGATCACCACTGCGGCGGACATTGATCGGGCAATTAAGTATGCAGTTGGAATGCGGTACGCTTCTATAGGGCTTTTGGAATATTACGATGCGGTTGGCTTTGAGTTGGAAAGGGCCATTGCACTGAATGTGTATCCAGATCTCTGCGACACAAAAAGTATCCAAAAGACCACTCTGGTGGGGATTGCCTCCGGGCGCACGGGGCAAAAGGCGGGCCAAGGACTCTATGATTGGTCTGAAAAGGACGAGGATGACTTCCGATACCGGAAGCAGGCTCCCTATTTTGAGGGCGTCCGGCAATGGCATATGCCGGAGTGAATGAAACACCGGCTCACATTTGGAGTAGAAAGGATGGAAAATATGGCGAACAACAACTGGAAAATCACCTGCCTGCACTATGGTACGCTGTCCTGCTATAAGTCCTTATTTGATGGTGGGCTTGACCAAACGAGATATCCCTTTGTCTATAGTGGGTATCTCCTGCAAAAGGATGGTAGAAATATTCTTGTGGATACTGGTGTTCATCAGGACAACATTGTCGATGGCAAAGCTTGGGCGGACAGTCCGGCGGAGGGCGGCAATCAATTTGTTTTGGATGCGCTGAAAGGAGAAGGTCTGACACCCGACGATATTGAGATTGTCATGTATACCCACCTCCACAACGATCATGCAGGCGGCATGCTGCTGTTTCCCAATTCACAGCACCTGTTTCAGAGGGATGAGTATTACAATATGCTTCACCCCCTGCCCACACAGAAGATTCGAAGAGATTATGACCCGCGCACGCCAGGCGACCTTGCACAGATCAAGAATGTACGCATGATTGATGGCGATTTTGACATGGGAAACGGAATCCGCCTGTTCAAGGTTCCCGGTCACTCCCTAGGCGGTATGGCCATTCAGGTCCAGACTGCAGAGGGCAAGTATGTGATTACCGGCGATATGCCCCATATTGCCCAGTCTCTCTTCCCGCAGATGGATAAGATGGAGGTCATTGGCGGCGAAATTGTGGATATCACACCTGCACCTGAGAACTGGGGACCCTTTATCCTCAACAGCGTTATCTATGACCACTATGCCTGCTATGACAGCTTCAACAAGATTATGATGCTGGCGGAGCGGGAAGAGCCTAAGTGGTTCCTCACTGGACACGACATGTGGTGCGTCAACAAGAAATACTTTGGATAATGCCAATGCTGGTGAAATGTTCATACGTAAGGAGGTATCTGTATGACTTCACAAATGTGGATGATCCTAATTACTGTGGTCTACGTATGCGCAATGATGCTACTGAGCTGGATCATCGGAAAAAAGACCACCAAGGATGAGACGGAATTCATGGTTGGCGGCCGGGAGTTTACGGCCTTCATGACAGCCATCGGCAACGGTTCCATTCTGATCTCTGGCGGTTATCTGCCCTCCATTATCATGTACGGCTATATGTTCGGTATGGGCGGCATGTGGTTCTACTTGGGCTGGGGCACAGGAGCTCTGGTGGCTTGGCTGTGCTGGGCCGGCTTCTGGCGGACATCCGGCGCCCTGACGCCCACCGAGTGGTTTGAATACCGCTACGGAAAGGGCGGCCGCATGGCCATCACCATTGTAATCCTTTTTGCCTCCCTAGCCATTCTGGGCTGGCAGTATGTGGGATGCGGCGAGACCATCGGCGGTGCGCTGGGCATTGACCCCAAAATCGCGATGCTGTTGGTAGGTGTGGTGGTCACGGCCTACGTGGTATTCGGCGGCATCTGGGCGGCTACCGCCACAGATGTGATTCAGTTCTCCTGGGTATTCATTATCCAGTTCATCATCCTGCCGACCTTTTTGATCGCGAAGTACGGGTTGCCTGATGCAGTGGCGCTACCAGATGCTTTCCTCTCCCTTCCTTTCGGTACGCTCCCTGTCATCAAATTTGTGGCACCGTCTGTCATCACCTTCCTGATGATGCACCAGTCTCTGCTGAACCAGTCTCCGTATTGGGCCCGGGCGGCGGGTACTCGCAGTCTAAAGAACTGCAAGCGCGGCTGGATGTGGACTGTGATCATCGCCTACTTTACCGGTGTTGTCGGAGCTTTTATCGGCTGCTATGCCCGGCAGCTTCTGCCGGGACTGACGGATTCCAGTCAGGCGTTCGGAGCCTTGATGAATATTTTGCCGATTCCTTTGGCGGCCTGTATTATGGCCGGCCTGATGGCGGCCACCATGTCCACCTGCGACATCTACCTGGTATCTGGCGTGAATCAGCTAGTCCGTGATGTGGCGCAGTATTTCCTGAAAATTCGTGATACCAAAAAGCTCCTGCAGTGGGCGAAGTGGGGCACCATCATCTATGGAATGGCCTCGGTATTCTTCGCCATCTTCTGGAGCGGCGGGCTGAGCTATCTCTTCGCTTTCGGCACAGGAGTGGGTGCCCCATTGTTTGTCTACTATCTGGACTCCTGGCTATTGCGGGTAGGCAACCAGAAGGGAGCGATTGCCTCTGTTGCCGTGTCTATGGCCATTGTACTGTACTGGGATATCCTAACCACCAACTCCCAGCAGATGAACAGCCTCTGGCTGATTTTCCCGGCCTCTTTCCTCACGCTGGTGATTGTAAGCTTTCTGACCAAGAAGGATACCGTTGTTCCTGTGGATGAAAAGACGGGACCCAATGAAGCCCAGATGGAGATTCTGAAAACCATCAAGCGTGGATATTCAAATGCCGGCGCTATTATCACCAGTATGACGCGCTTCTGCAATGAGCATCAGCTACAGGCTGGCCATATCCACAATGCGCTGGATTCTCTGGAGAAGAGCGGCTATGTCAAGCGAAAGGGACAGCGGCTGATTGCCCAGCTATATTTTTCCCTGACGGAAAAAGGCGATGCCGCGGCCTGTGCCAATATGAGTGAAACAGAGTTGAAGACCATTGCCGTATATGGAGTGGACAGTCAGGCAATCCAGTTCATGCATTGGATCGAAAAGGACGATGCCACGATGAGCGAGATCTCTGGAAAGCATTCCATCTACATGATGGAACTGAGTGCCATTTCTGAACATCTCTCCGATCTGGGACTGGTGAGAGTCTTCGGCCAAGGACGATTGAAAGCCGGACTGACGGATGCTGGGCGGCAACTGTTGCGGAAGACTGCCGCACAGCATTCATAAGCAACAGGAAATCTCTTTTCCAAGAAAATGCTGAAGGAGGGAAAAAGGTGAATGCTTATGTCGCTAGAAAGCTGGCAGAATTCGCCGCCTCAATTTTGATTCTTGTTCCCTGCGTCCTGTTGCTGGCATGGGAAACTGCTCTGCCCAATGCAACATTTCTATGGGCGGTGTTGCTGGCCTGCAGCGGAGTTTTTCTGGCGGCACTTATCCATGCGGACCGCTGTCAGGAACAGCGGTCTTGGAGACGTGTAGTGAGCCGTTGCGGTGGCTTTGTGATCATGTTCCTGTTCATTCTCTATAAAGTTATAACCCTGTTGTTTTAAGAAAATAGAGTGAAGAAACTGGCATAAGAGAGAGTCCCACACACAAAATGGTAAATGTCAAATACAGGAGGATATAAAGGAGTGTGGGTGTGGCTTTAGCCACGCCCACACTCCTTTATTGCCCCTTATATTTGACATTTACCCCAATTCCAAGACCATCAACAGTTTTTCGTAGACATCCCGGTTGGAAGTTCTGAAGTACAGCATCCTCCACGGGATGCCTGACACAATCTGAGGCAGACAGCACCGTTTCAAACTCACTTTTACTCAGGTGCCTTGTTGATACTCTCCGTGCGGCGTGGCTGGAGATCATCTTCGTTGAATTGATAGGCATCCGCCAGAATGCCGGCTACCATATCCTGCTCCACTGCCTGCTTGTACAGCAGAGAGGACATCCGATTCTCCAACTGTCCCAGTCGGCCGTCCACATAGGATTTGATGGAGGCCGGGAGAAAGAGTCCTGCGTTGTTGGCGCTGAAGCAGTCCAGATAGAAGTCGACGGCTCGTTCGATGAAGGCGGTGAGACTGCGGCTTCAATCCTCCCGGTACCGCCGCTCTAAGATGGCCTTCTTCTCCGGAGAGAGGTAGAAGGCGAATTTCTCTTTTCTGCCCATAAACTGCTCCTTTCTGGGGCTTGACCTCTGTTTTTTTGTTGTGACAGTAGGTGTTCCGGGTTCGTGACCGCAGAGGTGACAGCACAGGTCGGATTTTGATCCCACTTTTGATACACCGCAAAACCCTCGCAACTGCCCGCACTGCGGGCAGTTGTGACCGGCCGGAGGTGCTACCGGCGACCCCGGCCTTTATCCTGCACGATTCCCCCCCTCGGTCCACCTGCCCATTTAGGCGTTAATCAATAACGGGAGCTGCGGCACACAGTCCCCACACGGAATGCCTGTACCCTGCCCACGCTGTCACCTCCGCACACAGCGGCCCAGGCGGTCACATGCCGGCCTGGGCCGCTGCTGCCTTCTGACGCATTACTGTGATTTCCAGCCGCGCCAACTGACGGTCATAGTACGCATTTACCACCTCCTGGGTGGGACGGAGGGTGTGGTGCAGATTCCTATTGCGCTTCTGACCGGCCCTGGTCATAATCTCTGTCGGTTCTGTGAAGAGGAGCTCCTGTTCCTCCAGTTGGCGGATGTACTTGCGCACTGTGTTTTCACTCATACCCACAGATCTCCCAATCGTTGGGCCAGCACTGATGCGTCTTACGGTCCTCGCACCGTTTGAGGTAACTATACACTGCCAGTTCACCGGCATTCAGACCCAGCAGGAAGATCTCGTCGGGCAGAGAGAAGTAGGTTCCACTTCCGTACCTGATTTTCCACCTCCCGTATGCTCATCCCCCAGCGGGTGAACTGCTCCTTGGGTACGACCATCCTGCTGCCGATCTTTAGTACCGGGAAGCCCGGCTCGTGCATGAGCTCGTAGCAGCTGGATTGTGACACACCAAGAAGTTTTGCCACTGTTGCCGTGTTCAGAAACAGCGGCAGATCCTCATAGCGTTTGCAGTCCGATTCTTTCACGATGCCTCCCCCGCATTTGAGAAATACACAACCTCTCATCATGTACAAGCAACAAAACAGGGAGTTGAGCGGAGACAAGAAGAAAATTCAGAGAATTACACAGATTCAAGCATCTTGATTCAGTGCTTTTGCCAATCAGATACTTCCTCTGACAGCGATATGCGTAATCCAGCAAGTGGGCAAAAGAAAATGAAGCGATGACGGACAACGCAAGAATCTGAGAGAATGAATATGAAACCGAGGAAAAGAAACGGCCGGATTGATTGATCCAACTCCTAATCCAGCTGGCCTTTTCATTGCTGATGCGGCGCAGTTTCTGCGTTGGTGCTGTTGGAGATTTCACAAGTGTCGATTATTTCCTCCCGCCGGGCATATGTCAAGGCGATGCCTTCATCACGTTGCTGGCGGGAATCCAGCTCAGTTTTCACAGGCTTTTATATGGAGAAATCGCCAAGGCACCAGGAAGGAGAATCTTGGTGCCCCGGCGATTTATAGGAAATAAGATAGGTAGCAGTAAATTATCTAAGCACTGTGTAGGACAAATGGATAGACTACCAGTCCGGACACAAAAGCAACATATAAAAATTCCGCTGAGGTATTTTCACCAATTTTCCAATGAACACACTCCGTCAAATCCGGATAAACCTGCTCCGATATTCAGCCCCTTCTGCAATATGGCCGATTCCGATGATGCAAGGAAGCTGGTATCCTGATGGACAGCCCAGCACTTCCAAAATCTTCCTCGGCTGTTCCTCTGTGGGAATTCGCATGGAGCGGCCAAGGCTCTCGTCTGTGGTAGCTAGGAAGACGTTTTCGATGACGCACCAGATCTCGACAAAGTCCATCAGTTTTCTGGGCCCGACCTCCATCATGATCTGTGCTTCCCGCTTATACAGCGGCAGAAGGACACATCCAGCTTCCGCACATACTTTTTTGCTTGGGGAAAGCGATCTGAATCATCTCCTGCACTGGATTTTCAGGAGGAGGGTCCTTACAGGGCAGAGGGTCAATGTAGTCGGTGACTTTTCGCTTTGCCATCTCCGACGTGACCGCAATAAGATTCCACTTGCGTTTGTGGTCAAAAGAGGGAGCCGTGATTCCGGCCCGAATAATCCACTTAATCTGTTCCGCTGTTACCGGTGTACCAGTAAACTGAAATGTTGTGCGTCTCTTTTGAATATCTTCTTTAAATTCCATAGGTGTGACCATTCCTTTCCGCTACGCTCCAAGGCACCAAAATGGATGAAACATAGGTGCCTCTCATACAGCAAGTTGAAATTTGTTAAAATAGGCTTGAGGAAGCAGGTGTACTACAGAGCACGTGGAGGTGAGTAGGCTCAACCTCGTGTTGGACTAAATAGGTATGTGCTGGACGCTCTTTCAAGCACCAATAATTAGGGCTTAACACCCTGTAACCTTATCTTTGGAGAGACGGACTGCTTCAATCTTTCAGCGGGCGTTCAGTCCCTGCTTGTTCTCCTCAGGTTTTATTTCGAGAGGATATGCTATGCCTTTCCTCCTGTTTTTACCACGCCTGTTCCCGCTTCCGATCCCGCTCCAGAAAGCCTTCGGCACCGATACTTGCTGCCCACGATACGTAATCACAACAGAGTCGCTTGTTCATGTCCTTTCAGCTTGTTGAATCAGGAGCACCAAAACATCATTTACATTGGTCCCTATGGGACCCGTTCGAATCAACCCATCTACTTGTTTCAAAGCATGATAGGCGCTGTTATTAGCTAGTATCTGGTGAATGGAGAGGCCAGCCTTTTCCAGTCGGCTCCACGTGAACCTATCTACAATTCCGCCGACCGCATCAGTGGACCCATCGGTTCCATCAGAAGCAACGGAAAAAATTAAGACATTGTCCAGTCCTGCAATTCCTTCTGCAGCGGCCAATGCCAGCTCCTGATTTCTCCCGCCAGAACCGTGTTCAGTGAGTTGCACGACCGTCTCTCCATCAGCGAGGAATGCCAGGGAATTTCCACAATGGGAATGGGCCTTTGCAATAGACGCCAACGCAGTTGTTCCGGCGGCTTCATAGCGGTGTTCTACCGCCTGTCCCTATCGTCTGGCCGATGAGATACAGCAGGGGCTCCAGACGCTCCACTTAAAGTTGGGCAAATTACTGTTAAAAATCTACCCTCAGCTTCTTAAGGAAGATGTCAAGGAAAGACCATAGATGCTTACAACAGAGATTCCCTGATCCCTTCTGCTGTTCTGGACATCTAGATATATGTGAGATTTGCATAAGGGCTGTGTGTTATGATGAAAATAATGCCCAAGAAAAATGTATATTTCTACACAAAATCCAATCGTATAATTTTCAACATAAATAACACGGCAGTAGACCAAAATTAGATGATGCGAAAAGGAGGTATCTATGAGAAAGATCAGAATCCTCAACATTGTTCCGGACATTTATACAGAGGGGATCGCAGTCTCTGTAAAGGACCGTCAGGCGCTGGCCGCCGCGCTGAAGGAGGAAACCGGGGGACTGGTGGAGCTTGAGAGCAGGATCGTTGAGGGTGGAAGTGAGTCTATTGAATGCTTTTACGATTCGGCTCTGGCTGCGCCTTACATATTAAAGCTGGTGCAGCAGGGGGAAAAAGATGGCTTCGACGCCATTGTCCTGGATTGCTTTCTGGATCCCGCACTCTCTGAATGCCGGGAATTGGTCCGAATTCCGGTGATGGGGGCATGCCAGTCCAGCTGTTCACTGGCCGCCAGAATGGCCGGGCGCTTTTCTGTGATCGGGATTCTGGATAATGCCGACCGCTGTATTCGTGAAAATATCCGGTGTTATTGCTTTGAACGGCAGTTGGCATCCATTCCGGTCATTCACATGCCAGTGGTGGAACTTCACAACAGTGAGGAGGCTCTCGTGGACAAGGCTGCGGCGGCTGCCAACCAAGCGGTACGGCAGGATGGCGCCCGGGCGGTGATTTTTGGCTGTACCTGCATGAGCACGGCGGTGGATGGCGTGAAGAGAAAACTGCAGGAACACGGGATCGATATTCCGGTCATTGAGCCATTCAGAGCGGCTCTTTACGACGCACTTTCTTGTGCGTTGATGGGCGTTTCCCAGAGCAAATACGCCTATTGGCCGGTGGAAGAAAAGACACGAAAAGTCGATTGGGAACTGACGTGATCCAAATGGCTCTGCAATAGGAAAGGGGTTGGAAAAGTGCTTCGCTATATACTGAAAAGACTCTTGCAGGGAGTATTTGTTCTGATAGGAGTTTCAATTGTCATTTTCTGTCTTTCCCGCATTATTCCGGGAGATCCGGCACGGTTGGCTTTGGGGCAGCACGCGACCCAGGAGGCAGTCGATAACCTGTCAAAACAGATGTATTTAGATAAGCCACTGCCGGTGCAGTATATCCTGTGGTTTCGGGATGTGCTTCATGGCGATTTCGGTATTTCCCTGTCCACCCGCCGCTCTGTTACAGAGGACATGAAGCAGCTGCTTCCGGCGACCTTTGAACTGATTTTCTGGTCCGCCCTGTTCATGGTGGGCGGTTCCCTGATTTTGGGACGGGCGGCGGCCCGGCACCGAGATGGCATTCTGGACAGTATCATCCGTGTGTTCTCCTATATCGGAATCGCGGTGCCGTCCTTCGTGGTGGCAATTGTGCTGCTGGTCATATTCGGAAATCTATGGCAGGTAATCCCAACGCTTGGGCGATTGAGTACCGGGGTGGCACCGCCGGACACCATCACGGGCTTCTATGTGCTGGATGCCCTGGTGCAGGGACAATTTTCCACGGCGTGGGACGCGTTCCTCCATTTGCTGTTGCCCGCGTTTGCCCTTTCTCTGGGCGGTATGTTCCAGGATGCACGGCTGATGCGTTCCGCGCTGACGGACAATATGGGAAAGGAGTACATGTGCGTTTCCCGCAGTTATGGCCTGCCGGAAAAAGTCCTGATGAATCGATATCTGTTCAAGCCCTCCAGCACGTCAGTGATCACAGTTATGGGCATGGACATTGCATCTATGGTGGGCAACGCATTCATGGTGGAACAGGTATTCAACTGGCCGGGATTTTCCAAATACGGGGCAAACGCGATGATTACCAAGGACTTGAACTCTGTCTGTGCAGTGGTGCTTGTAATCGGAGCGACGTTCTTGGTGGTCAATCTGATCGTGGACGTGATCAATGCTATGGTGGACCCGAGGATCCGACTGGGAGGTGACCTGTAAAGATGGATGCAGCCAAAAAGAAAAAAGGCTTTCTGAAGCCATCCACCCGGGAGAATTTCTGTATTTACTGGTATAACTTCCGCAGCAACAAATTGTCCATGGTGGGATTGGCCATTGTGGTGATCTCCCTGATTTTCGCAATTTTTGCCCCGTATGTGGCGCCGTTTCCGGAACATGCCGGCGCCTATGTGGATCTGGCCAATGCCGGCGTGGCACCTAACGCCACGTTTTGGTTCGGGACGGATGTGACGGGGCGGGACATCCTCTCCCGCGTGATTTTCGGATTCCGCGGCGCCCTGAAAATGGCAGTGGTGGTACTGGCGATCTCTGTTCCCGTGGGGACGTTTCTGGGTCTTCTGGCGGGATATTATCACCACACCTGGGTGGACACCGTCATCATGCGCATGACGGATATTTTCCTGGCGTTGCCGTCACTGGTGCTGGCCATGACCATAGCCTCCCTCATGGAGCCGAACATGACGAATACCATGATTGCGGTGACCCTTTCCTGGTGGCCATGGTATACAAGACTGGTCTATAGTATGGCGACCGGATATAGCAAGGAGTACTTTATCAAGAATGCCGAACTTGTCGGCGCGAGCAGGGCGCATATTCTCTTCAAGGAACTGCTGCCCAACTGCTTGTCCCCGGTTTTGACAAAGATGGCGCTGGACGTTGGCTGGGTTATTCTGCTGGGCGCATCCCTGAGTTTTATCGGCCTGGGCGAACAGCCCCCCACGCCGTCCTTCGGCACGATGATCTCCGAAGGGTCGACTTACATGCCGGACTATTGGTGGATGACGGCATTCCCCGCCCTTGCCATTGTGTTTGTCATCCTTGGCTTTAACTTCTTGGGCGACGGAATTCGGGATATGCTGGACAGGGGGAAACAGTGATGGATGAAAAATTGCTGGATATTCAGGATCTCTCTGTATGGTACAAGACATATCGGGGCTTTGCCGAAGTGGTGGATCACATCAATCTGTACGTGGGTAAGGGCGAAAAAATCGGCCTTGTGGGCGAGTCCGGCTGCGGAAAGACCACAACGATGAAAATGGTCATGCGGACACTGGACGAACGGGGTATCAAGGTGGGAGAGGGGTCTAAGCTCCTGTTTGGCGGTGAGGATATCCTGGCCATGGATGCGAAGGCGCTTTTGGATCTACGGCGCCGCAAGATCTCCATGATCTCCCAGTCGCCCATGGCGGCATTGAACCCTGTATTCACGATCGGCCAGCAGATGATGGATGTGCTGAAATACTCCGGGCAGTTTGATAAGCATGACAAAAAGGGAATGCTGGACGCGGCCCGGAAGGCGATTGACAGCGTGATGATTCCGGACCCGGACCGCATTCTGAACTCGTACCCGCACCAGTTATCAGGCGGTATGCGGCAGAGAATCTGCATTGCCACATCGCTTCTGACGCCCCGTCAGCTGCTGATCGCGGATGAGCCCGGTACCGCGCTGGACGTCACGGTTCAGGGGCAGATCCACAAGCTTCTGCGCAGGCTGGTGGAGGAGGAAAAGCGCTCTTTGATCATGATCACCCACTCGCTGGGCGTGGTCCGAGAGCTGGTGGACCGTATTTACGTCATGTACGCGGGAAACATCGTGGAGAACTGCGATACCGCTGAGCTTTTCAAAAATCCGCTGCATCCGTATACCCAAGGCTTGCTGGCATGTGTGCCGCGGCTTACCGGCGGCGGAATTTCAGCCGGCATTTACGGCTACATTCCAAGTTATGTAAATCCACCAAAGGGGTGCCGGTTCTTCAACCGCTGACCTCATTGCACAGAACGCTGCAAGCAGGAAAAACCGGGCACATACATGGCTGCAGAAAATCATGCGGTGTCCTGCTTCCTCTATGAGGACAAGGGACCTGCCAAGGAGAGGGGAGACGGCCATGTCGAATGAGTTATTGACATTAAAGAACCTGAAGCAGTACTTTCCTGTGGGAAAAGACCGGTTTGTGCGGGCAGTGGATGGCGTGGACCTGACCATCAACCATGGGGATGTCATGGGCCTTGTGGGTGAGTCCGGCTCCGGAAAGAGCACGATTGCCTATACCGTTATGGGCATGTACGGGATGACGGGCGGCGAGATCGACTTTGAGGGCGAGGTTTTCACAAAGGAGACCAAGCGGAAGAGGAGCATGAAATTCCGCCGCGAGGCGCAGATCGTCTTTCAGGATCCCGGCTCTTCCCTAAACCCCTATCAGGATGTGCGCAGCATTCTGAGTCTGCCGCTGAAGGTACATAAGGTAGTTCCCAAGAACGAGATTGACGATAAGATCCTTGAGATTCTGGAGATGGTAGAACTTCCCGCCGACTTCATGTACAAGTCGCCTAACTCCATCGGTGGCGGTGAGAAGCAGCTGGTCTCCATAGCCCGGGCACTGTGCTGCAATCCCAAGTTCATCATTCTGGATGAGCCAACCTCTTCTCTGGATGTCTCCATCCAGGCCAAGATCATCAACATGCTCATCAAGCTGAAGAAGGAGCAGAACCTCACCTATATGTTCATCACCCACGACATGGGCGTAATGCGGAACGTCTCCAACCGGGTGGCGATCATGTATCTGGGCAAGATTTGCGAAATCGCCCCCACCGAGACATTCTATCGAAATCCGCTGCACCCCTATACACAGATGCTGCTGTCCTCGATCCCGGTAGTTTCGGAGGAGGACGAGACCATCAAACCAAAGGCAGTGGAGTGCGTGGGGGAAATTCCGTCCCCGGTCAATGTGCCGACGGGCTGCAGTTTTCACACCCGCTGCCCCTACAAATGCGAGCGGTGCACAAAAGAAGACCCGGTGATGCGGGAGGTGGAGCCAGGGCATACGGTCCGCTGTCATTTGATAGATAAATAGGGCATTCTCTCTGTACACGCTTTTCGGCTGCCGCCGGAGGTGTAAATTATACGACTGTAATAAAGGAGGAAGATTATGAAACGAATTCTTGCATTGGTCCTGGCCCTTTTGAGCTGCGTCGGCCTGCTGTCCGGGTGCGGCGGAGACACTGCGGGCGACCCGGCAGACGCTCAGACGGGAGACGGCACCCGCCCCAGCATCATCCGCTTCTCTGCGGACAGTACGCCCAAGATTGATCCGGCGGTGATTACGGACTTGGTCGGCAGCGTATGTGTTGAAAATCTGTATGATAATCTCACCTATCCAGATGAAACGCCGAACCTGGCCACCGATTGGGAGGCCAGCCCGGATGGATTGGAGTATACCTTCCATCTGAAGGAGGGCGTGAAGTTCCACAGCGGAAACGACCTGACAGCTTCCGATGTCGTGTTTTCCTTTAACCGCTTCAAAACGATTGGACAGGGATTTGCGTACCTCTTCGACACCGTGGAGGAATGCGTGGCGGACGATGATTACACAGTGAGATTTGTTCTCGCCGAGCCTCTGGGTTCTTTTATGGGCATCATCTGGCACCTGTACATTTTGGACGAAGAGACGGTCATGGCCAATATTGTGGATGACGGCACCTACGGCGAATATGGCGACTATGCCATGGCCTGGCTGCTGGACAACGACGCTGGCTCTGGTCCCTACACAGCTACAGAGATGGTGCATTCTGATTATTTCCTAGCAAGCCGCTTCCCTGACTGGCATATGGGCTGGGAGGGCCGCGAAAATGCCCCCGAGCAGTTTCAGGCTATTTATCTGACTGAGCCCAGTACCCAGCAGACTATGATGGCCAATCAGGAGCTGGAAATTTCTTCTCCGTGGTTTGCTCCGGAAAACTATGAGGCGTTGGATGAGATTGAGGGGGTTGAACTGGCATTTACCACATGGGCCTGCACCCAGTATATCTTCTTTAATACGCAGGCCGCCCCCACAGACGATCTGAACTACCGCAAGGCGTTGTCCTGCCTGCTGGACTATGAGAGTTTCCTCGGCCCTGTATTCTACGGCGCAGAGCGTAGCGTCGGACCGGTCTCCTCCGCAATCAACGGCCATAACGACAGCTGTACGACTTATAACTATGATATTGAGCAGGCGAAGGAATACTTGGCCCAGTCGAGGTATGCGGACACATATCAGGACATTGAACTGGAGTGTTTCCTCCTGGATTCGGCTCCAGCTCTGGAAAAAATGATGCTGTCCCTGCAGGCCAACTGCGCGCAAGTCGGCATCACTATGAATATCCGGAAGGGTCCCTGGCTGACCTATCAGGAGCAGATTTCCAACCCGGATAGTGCGCCGAATGTATCTACCTGCAACATCACGCCCTCTGTCAATGACGCCGCTTCTGTGATGCGCACTCTATTTGGCAGCGCAACCCAGGGAACGTTTGAGAATCCCACCTGGGTTTCCACGCCGGAGCTGGATGAACGGTTGGACACTGCTGTCACCATTCTGGATACAGATGAGAGAAATGCCGCTGCCATGGAACTGCAGGACTATGTGATGGCAGAGCTGTGTGCGTCGGCACCAGTCGCCGATATGGCGAATCCCTATGCGTATCAGTCCACATACATTGATTGGCCTGTTGCGGACTATTACAATGAAACCGGTGAACTGAAGTATTATGCGCTGGGCATGGATATGTACATGCCAGACATCAGCATTTATACAGATCGGTAATCCTACGCAACAGTTATATGATAAGTTAGAAAGTGAGGAGCGCTTTTATGGTTGCGTTTGAGTTAAAGACAAAGCAGGATATTCAGGATTTTGCCACTGGCTGCTGCTTCTTCGGCTGCGGTGGCGGCGGTGACCCTGAGGCCGGCATCGTAGCCCTGACAGAGGTGTTGGAGAAGGGGAAGCCCCTCCAGGTAACCAGCTTTGACGATCTGAAGGATGATGACACCTATGCGTCTGTTTTTCTGATGGGCTCTATCGCCCCCAAAACAGATGAGATCATTGCCAAGCAAAAGCGCAACGGCGTGCCCGTTGATCCGCCCTATTCTCCCCAGGAGATGCTTTCCAAGTCCCTGGATGTCCTGGAGGAATACACCGGGAAGAAGATCAGCGCATTGTTTGCCATTGAGCTGGGCGGCGGAAACAGCTGCATGCCCATGTCCGTTGGATTCGACAAGGGCCTGACGTATATCGACGCGGACGCCGCGGGGCGTGCCTATCCGCAGATGACCCAGGCGCTGCCGCTTGTTATGGATAAGCCCTGTCTGCCGGTGGCCATCGTCAACGGCTATGGCGACACCAATATCTTGACGCGCTGTGTGAACAGCCAGATGATCGAGCGCAACGGCAAGATGCTGGCTGACTCCGGCTTCGGTATGGTAGCCCACGCGTGCTACATCATGTCCGGTAAGGAAGTCAAGGACGCGCTGGTCCCCGGCACGCTCAGCCAGTGCTTCAAGATTGGCAAGACCATTCGGGAGGCCAACGAGGTAGGGAAGGACCCCGTGGCCGCGGCAGCGGAAGCCGCCGGCGGTTATGTTCTGGCAAAAACGAAGATGGTCAAAAAAGAGGGAAAGACCATCGACGGCCTGTACTATGGCACGCTGGAGCTGGAAGGTGTGGACGAGTTTGCTGGCAATACCTATAAGCTGTGGTTCGAGAATGAGTATCATGTGATGTGGAAGAACGGCAAGCCATGGATTACCAGCCCTGATATCGTTCAATGCGTGGATACAAAGACCTGCCATCCGTTGACCAACACGGTAATTGAAGTTGGCGACTTTGTCAGCATCGTAGGCGTGCCCGCCCGGGAGCAATACAATTCAGGAAAGCCATTCTCCGTTATGAACCCCCGCTACTATGATTTTGAGTTTGACCATGTTCCGATGGCGGAAGTCCTGCGCCAAGAAAACGCCTGAGTATCTGCCGTGAAGAAGATTCCCGGTTGTCGAATGAGTTGCATCGACAACCGGGAATCTTTAAATATCGCCGGAATCAGAGGAACCCTTCCGCACGTATAAGCCCTCTAAAATAAACGCGAATTCAAACTGGCGGCGCAATGGCAACTGAAAAGGATCCTCCTTATACAGAGATACAATTTTTTGCTTGCGCTGAAGAACGGTGTTTTTATGAAAAAACAACTGTTCGGCAACCAGATTGTAATTCATGTCGCAGCGCAAAAGTGCGCGGAAGGTCTCTTCCAAGGCACCGTTTCGGGTTTGATCATATTGCCGGACAGGGGCTAAAAGACGGTCAATCAACTGCGGGACCAGTCCAGGGTCGGCCTGATAAGTCTGAAGCAGCATCATATAGGCGGGAAACTCCTCGCTGTCCACACAGGTAGAGGGCGCAAAACCAGAGGTTGCAATTTGCAGCGCCAGTCTTGCGGTTTCGTAGCTGGTTTGGATATCCCGCACACTTTTACAGCGATATCCAATTCCGGCGGAAACCTCAATATTTTTGCGCTTAAGGACCCGCTGGAGAGAACGGGCTACCTGCAAAATCGTTTGCTTGGGCGTCTGAATATGGAGGATTACGACCTTATCACTCAGTACACAGCAGATACTCCTGTCCCCTAAAGCGCTGAGTTCGCTTTGCACCAACTCATAAAAGTCACGTTTTAAAGAAGCGATTTTCTCCTCGCTGTATTGTTTGATCAACTGCTTGAAATTGCAGATATCCAGCACAATACATCCCTCTACCTGGGAGATGTCGCAGTGAATCGCTGTGCTGCGGCGAAAGATATCCTCTTCAGATAGATGGATGGTCAACAGATCCCGTATAAAATCTGTGCGCAGTTTTTCTTGCTGCTGGCTGATGCTGATCTGGCTTAGACTGGAAATGCTCAAGGCATTGCAGATCTGGGCAATCGCAATTTTATCCAAATCAGAAAACCTGCACCCTACAATTACCAAAGTGCCAAAATAGAATGCCTTATTATAGATTGGGCGCAGATAGAGCTGCTCATCTATCCCCGGGCAGGAAATGGTCTGGCTGGAATGGTGGAGCAAAAACTCTGAGAAATGATTTTTGATATACCGTTCAACCATCTGGATTCGCGCTCTGGAAAAGCCGGAGATGTAGATGGGCTCGGCATTTTGATCAAAGTACATCACGCGCTTTTCCAGCATATGTTCCAGAGACATGACCAGCGAGGAGTTGTTCCTGCTCTCCATCAGCAGTTCCGTCACATATTCATAGATGTCAATGGCGTCTCGCAGCTTTTGATTATCAAGCCCCAAAAGCGCATCGGATACAGCACGGATAATCTCTTTGTAGCCTACCAGAGAAAACATCACAATCAAAGGAAAATCCAGTTCGTTGCACACATCAATGAGCTCCTGAGAGACGTCCTTTAAAACTGTTCCCACATAACAGAGGACAAGCCCGGCAGCTCCGCTCTTGTTCAGGCGTCGGATGGCTTCCACCTGCCGCTCAGGATGGTCGACCAGGGCATACATTGAGGAAATTTCCAAAGAGGCACCTCGAACCAGCTCTGAGGAAAACCATTCTGTGATATCCACCTCCATCACGCTGACGTGCTCAACTTTACGGGTAACACCGTTTTCCCCTGCGATTACCTTGCCGGTGGCAAAGGGCTTCAGCTTTAATACATCGGCGACGGTAAGAGCCATTTCACATCCCCTCCTGAGCTGTTATACATCTGCGGGTGTTCGGGTGACTACTAGCAGAAAGGTTTCGTGGACAATTTAACATATTATAGCATGTTACGATCAGTTTGCCAATGACAAAGAGACGCATTTTGCGGAATGAATGAGAGGATGTTAGTATGAACAAAGAACGTTTGCTGCAACGCTTTCTCCAATATGTTACCTGTGCCAGCGAGACCTATCAAGAGCGAGAATTTTGCATCATGATGGAGGAAGAATTGACTTCTCTTGGACTCCATTGGGAACGACAGGAGATTGGGGAAATGTTCGGCTCCAACGGGTGGAATCTCCATGCGATTCTACCAGGTACAGGCGCTCCTCTGCTTCTTTGCGCCCATATGGACACTGTGGCCCCGGGCTATGGGATTTCTCCTATTTTGAGAGATGGGGTCATATACAGCGATGGAACCACAATTCTAGGCAGTGATGATAAAGCCGGTATTGCTGCAGCTATGGAGGCTGTCCAGACGATTGTTGAGAAAGGCTTGCCGCATCGGCCGATCGAATTTCTGCTGACTATCTGTGAGGAAAACGGCATTCTCGGCTCCAAATACGCTGACTACAGCAAAATTATCAGCAAAGAGGCCATTGTTTTAGACAATGAGGATGTGGGGCACTTGGTGAACCAGGCGGCTGCATATATGAAGATTCACTTTTCTATCCAAGGAAAGAGCGCACATGCGGGCGTTTCTCCTGAAAAAGGCATCCATGCTCTGAAAGCTGTGGCAGAGTGTATTTCCGGCATCGAATGCGGCCGTGTGTCGGAAATTAGCGTTGTCAACGTGGCCAATTTGCTCTGCCCCGGGCAAACCAACATCGTCCCAGAGAAAGCGGATTTTGATGTGGAGGTTCGCTCCTACGAGGAGGAGGAGCTCCAGTCGATTGTACAGAATATTTGCGGCCACGTGGAAAAGGTTTGTCAGGCCTGGGGCGCAAAATTCTGCAAAACCGAGAACCGGGTCTCTAATGCGTTTTGTATTCCGGTTACCGCACCCATTATTGAAAAGACCTGTGAGGCCATGCGCAGTATTGGCATCACACCGGTCATTGAACAGACGCTCGGCGGCAGCGACATCACATGGCTGGTTGAAAATGGTCTGGCTGCTATCAATATCGGGGTAGGTATGCAGGAAGTTCACGGGTGCAAGGAACATATCCTGTTTGAAGACATGATTTCGACAACAGAAGTTTTGCTGAGGGTTTTGACAACATGAGGTAAAAAATTTGAAACGTGTTCAGATTTTTTTGAGTGTGAATGCCGCAAAGTGGCTGATTGCCGAGGCAATTTCCAGGCGGCCGGAAGTTCAGACCGCACTGGAAAATGGAACATTAATTTTGAAGGGCGGAACCACAACCTCCTGTCTCAGCGCCATTCTGACGGGATCGCACCTGAGGCTGTGCGGCCGGGTAACATGCCGCGGGGCTGTGGCCAATTTGAAAGAGAGCTCCAATCCACATACGGTACTTCTCAGCCGGCAGGGCATACGGTCCCTGGATGGCTTGGAGAGAGATGCCTTTTTGAAGTTTGGACCGGAATGTGTATTGGTTACTGGAGCGAATTTAATTGATTGCAGCGGCGGAGCGGCTCTTCTTGCGGGGAGTCCCGGGGGCGGTAGCTATGGCGCGGCGCTTAGTGCCATTGAGACCGAAGGAATCCGGGTCCTCATAGCAGCAGGGACAGAAAAACTAACGTCCGGAAATATCTCATCAGCAGTAGCGTTGTCTCAAAGAAAACATGTCTCAGCCTCCCATGGGATGGCCTGCGGACTGCTTCCATTAGCTGGAGAAGTGATTACGGAGTTGGATGCCATCTCTATGCTGGCGCCTGTGAAATCAGTCCTGATTGGAAAAGGCGGCATTCAAGGAGCGGAAGGCGGTTCTCTCATTCAAGTATGGGGGGCGGACAGAGATGTAGACGCCATTTGGACGCTGGCGGGACAGTGCTCTACCCGCCCGCTGGGTGGATGTGAGGAGAGCCTTCTGGATTGTCGTCCTGGTGCGTCGGGCTGTCGGGAGCATCTCTCCTGTGTATACCGAGGACAACATGCGCATGGATATGCCTAGACCGAATAATGGAACTCGAAAGGACAGAAAGGAAAATATAGATATGTCAATAGTTTCGAAGAAAAGCAAGCAGATTCCTGGCTCTCTAATTCGAGAAATGTTCGCTATGCAAGCAGGAATGAAGGATGTCATCAGCTTCGCGTTGGGGGAACCGGACTTTACGGCCCCGCAGCATGTCGTTGATGCGACGGTAGCCTCCTTTCGGCGCGGGGAAACCCACTATACGCCCAATACCGGCATTCCTGCTTTGCGGAAGGCCGTGGCTGCGACTTATCAGGCGCGGGGGCTGGATTATCAGCCGAGTGAGATCCTGATTGGGGCCGGCGCAATCAGTCTGCTGAATCTTGCCTGCACCGCCATGTTGGATATCGGAGATGAGGTGTTGCTGCCAGACCCCGGGTGGGCCAATTACAAAGGCCTGATGATGCAGGTAGGTGCCGTCCCCATTCCTGTGAAAGTCAAGGAAGAAAACGGATTCATGTACGAGATTGACGACCTGCGGAATGCGATTACGCCAAAGACCAAAGTTATCTTGATCAATTCGCCTTCCAATCCAACCGGCGGTGTAGCCAGCGCGGAAAACCTGCGCCAAATTTCGGATCTGGCAAAAGAGCGAAACCTGTATGTTCTTACAGACGAGATTTATCGCGAACTGATTTGGGATGGGGAGCCTTATACCAGTATTGCCAGTTTTCCGGGGATGAAAGAGCGTACAGTAGTGGTAGACGGCTTTTCTAAGAAATATGCTATGACAGGCTTTCGTTTAGCTTGGAGCGCTGCGCCTTTAGAAGTCACGACTGTTATGACAAAGCTTCTGGAAAACGTACTTTCTTCTGTGAATGAAGGCGTTCAGTGGGGCGGGGTGGCGGCGCTTACAGGAAACCAGGACTGCGTGGAAGAAATGAAGTGCCAGTATCGCCGTCGCCGGGAGCTGATTGTCAAGGGACTCAATAATATTGAAAAGATTAGCTGTCTGTGGCCAAAGGGCGCATTCTATGCATTTGCCAATATTTCCGGGACTGGACTGAAATCCCAGGAGTTTGCGATGCGGCTGCTGCAGGAGCAACATGTGGTTGTCGTGCCCGGCACAGGCTTTGGCCAAGGCGGCGAGGGATTTATCCGCCTGTCTTACGCCACCAGCGAGAAAAGCATCCAGGAGGGGTTGCGGCGAATGGAGGCTTTTGTAAAGGGCCTTTGAGCCCACAGAAGCTTGGGGAAATATACGCCTTACATTTTCGAAAGGAAGGATTGTCCGTTTTCCTAATTCGCAAGGTTGAGAACTGTTCTTGATAAAATAAAGGAGGATTAAAACAGCCATGAACACATATCTCACCAGCGTGATCGAGAACGTGAAGAAGAAGCACGGCAACGAGCCGGAATTCGTGCAGACGGTGGAGGAGGTGTTCTCCTCTCTGGAGCCGGTGATCGAGAAGCACCCGGAGTATGAGAAGGTGGACCTGCTGAACCGGATGGTGGAGCCGGAGCGGATGTTCACCTTCCGGGTGTCCTGGGAGGATGACCGGGGCCAGTGGCACACGAACATCGGCTACCGGTGCCAGTTCAACGGCGCGCTGGGGCCCTACAAGGGCGGCCTGCGGTTCCAGGCCAACGTGTATCCCGGCATCATCAAATTCCTGGGCTTTGAGCAGATCTTCAAGAACTCCCTGACGGGCCTGCCCATCGGCGGCGGCAAGGGCGGCGCGGACTTCGACCCGGCGGGGAAGTCGGACGCGGAGATCATGCGGTTCTGCCAGGCGTACATGCAGGCGCTGTACCGGTACATCGGGCCGGACGTGGACGTGCCTGCCGGGGACATGGGCGTGGGCGGCCGGGAGATCGGGTATCTCTTCGGCGAGTACCGGCGGCTGAAGGGGGCCTGGGAGAACGGTGTGCTGACGGGCAAGGGGTTCTCTTACGGCGGCAGCCTGATCCGGCCGGAGGCCACGGGCTACGGCGCGGTATACTATCTCCAGAACGTGCTGGAGCACGAGGGAGAGCGGATCGCGGGCAAGACCATCGCCTGCGCGGGCTTCGGCAACGTGACCTGGGGCATCTGTAAGAAGGCCACGCAGCTGGGGGCCAAGGTGGTGACATTGTCCGGCCCGGACGGATATATCTATGATCCGGACGGCGTAGCCACGGAGGAGAAGATCGCGTATCTGGTGGAGATGCGCTCCAGCGGCCGCAACCGGGTACAGGACTATGCGGAGAAGTTCGGCGTGGAATTCTTCCCCGGTGAGAAGCCCTGGGGCGTGAAGGCGGATGTGGTGATGCCCTCGGCCATGCAGAACGACGTGCACATGGAGCAGGCGAAGCAGATCGCGGCCAACGGCGTGAAGTACTACATTGAGGTGGCGAACATGCCCACCACCAACGACGCGCTGCGGTTCTTGATGGAGCAGCCCGGGATGATCGTGGCGCCCAGCAAGGCGGTGAACGCAGGCGGCGTGGCCACCAGCGCACTGGAGATGGCGCAGAACAGTGAGCGGCTGGTGTGGACGGCGGAAGAGGTGGACGCGCAGCTGCACCGGATCATGAACACCATCTACCAGATGAGCGTGGACGCGGCCGCGGAGTACGGCTTGGGCTACAACCTGGTGGCAGGCGCCAACATCGCCGGCTTCAAGCGGGTGGCTGAGGCCATGATGGAGCAGGGCGTATTCTGATACAGACGCATAAGCACATATCGGAAACAGAGCACACAAGCGCGGGATCCGCCGGCAAGTGCGGATCCCGCGTGTTTTTTATCATCCGAATCAATGAGGGGAGAATTTATGGAGCAGAATCTGGACCGGGCGGAGGCGATCATCGACGCCTACGGCTGCGATCAGTCGAACCTGATCGCGATCATGCAGGAGATCCAAGGGGAGTATAAGTACCTGAGCGAGGGAGCGCTGACCCTGATCGCGGAAAAGCTGGGCATCAGCACGGCAAAGGTGTACAGCGTGGCCACTTTCTATGAGAATTTCTCGTTGGAGGCCAAGGGCCGGCACATCATCAAGGTATGCACCGGCACGGCCTGCCACGTGCGCAAATCCGGACCCATTTATGACAGCCTGCGGGACGCTTTGGGTCTGACCGGAAAGCGGAAGACCTCCGCGGACGGCCTGTTTACCCTGGAGACCGTGGCCTGCTTGGGCGCTTGCGGACTGGCACCGGTCATGACCATTGACGGAGAGGTCCACGCCAAGATGACGCCGGAAGATGCGCTGGCGCTGGTGGAGGATATCCGCAGAAAGGAGGCGGCCACCGCATGAGACAGGTAAAGATGACGCGGGACAGCTTCCACGTGTTCCAGGCTAACGCCCGCAACGCCCTGAAGCAGAGCGAGCAGGTGCCCTCTATCCTGATCTGCGCCGGCACCGGCTGCATCGCCGGCGGCGCCATGAAGATCTATGACAATTTGAAGACGGAGTGTGAAAAACGGGGTCTGCCGGTCTACGTGGGCCTCAAACACGACACGGACGCGGAGAAGAGCCTCCATGTAAAGATGAGCGGCTGCCACGGCTTCTGCGAGATGGGGCCTCTGGTCCACATCGAGCCTATGGGCGTCATGTACATCCATGTGAAGCCGGAGGACTGCCATGAGATTCTGGAGAAGACCGTGCTGGGCGGCGAGATCATCGACCGGCTGGTGTATCACCTGGACGGCGTAGCCTACCCCCGGCAGGAGGACATCCCCTTCTACAAGAAGCAGCATCGGGTGGTGCTGGAGAACTGCGGCAGCAGCGATGCCGAGGACATTGAGGAGTACATCGCCAAGGGCGGTTACGCCGGTTTTGAAAAGGCCCTCTTTGAGATGACGGATGAGGAGATCTGCCGGTCCATCATCGACTCCGGCCTCCGGGGCCGCGGAGGTGGAGGCTTCCCCGCGGGCCAGAAGTGGGACGGTGCCCGGAAACAGAAGTCAGAGAAAAAATACATCGTCTGCAACGGCGACGAGGGCGATCCCGGTGCGTTCATGGACCGCTCCATTATGGAGGGTAACCCCCACAGCGTGCTGGAGGGCATGATGATCGCCGGCCGCGCCGTGGGCAGCGACGAGGGGTATATTTATGTCCGGGCGGAGTATCCGCTGGCCGTGAGCCGGCTGAAAGCGGCCATCGCCAAGGCGGAGGAGTACGGTCTTCTGGGCGATCACGTCATGGGCACAGACTTCTCCTTCCGGATCCATGTAAACATGGGCGCCGGCGCCTTCGTCTGCGGCGAGGGCAGTGCCCTGACAGCTTCCATCGAGGGCAACCGGGGCATGCCTCGGGTCAAGCCGCCCCGGACCATCGAGCACGGTCTCTGGGCCGAGCCCACGGTGCTGAACAATGTGGAGACTTTTGCCAACGTGCCCCTCATCATCCGCAAGGGCGTGGACTGGTACCGCTCCATCGGCACCAAGACCAGCCCCGGCACCAAGGCCTTCGCGCTGACAGGCAACGTGGTGAATACCGGCCTCATTGAGGTACCCATGGGAACCACTATCCGGGAGGTGGTGTTTGACATCGGCGGCGGCATCCGGGGCGGCAAGAAGTTCAAGGCCGTTCAGATCGGCGGCCCCTCCGGCGGCGCCACCACCGCCAGCCGCGAGCACCTGGACCTGCCCCTGGACTTCGACAGTCTGAAGAGCATCGGCGCCATGATCGGCTCCGGCGGCTTGGTGGTCATGGACGAGGACACCTGCATGGTGGAGACGGCCCGGTTCTTCATGGAGTTTACACAGAAGGAGTCCTGCGGCAAGTGCGTCCCCTGCCGGGAGGGCACCAAGCGGATGCTGGAGATCCTGGACCGGATCATCGACAACAAGGGCACACTGGAGGATCTGGACCTGCTGGAGGAGCTGGCGGACACCATCAGTAAGACAGCCCTGTGCGGCCTGGGGCAGAGCGCCTGCAAGCCCGTCCAGAGCACGCTGAAGTATTTCCGGGATGAATATCTGGCCCATGTAGTGGACCACCACTGTCCCATCTGCAACAAGGAAAAACCCCACCCCACCATCGACCCGGAGAAATGCAAGGGCTGCGGCAAGTGCCGGAAGAACTGCCCCATGGAGGCCATCACCGGCGCGGCCAAGCAGGTCCACGTCATCGATCCGGAGAAGTGCATCAACTGCGGCGCCTGTGTGACCAATTGTCCCTTCGGCGCCATCGCGGCCAGTAAGTGAGGAGGGGAGTACCATGGCAAAGGGAATTATGTACATTGACGGCCAGCGGGTGCCCTTCGACGGGGAGAAAAACGTCCTGGCTGTGATCCGGAAGGCCGGCATCGATATGCCCACCTTCTGCTATTATTCGGAACTGTCTGTTTACGGCGCCTGCCGGATGTGCGTGGTGGAGGACGAGCGGGGCAAGATCGACGCCTCCTGCTCCATGGAGCCCCGGGATGGCATGGTGATCCGCACCAATACCGCCCGGCTCTTAAAGCACCGGCGGATGATCCTGGAGCTGATGCTGTCCTCTCACTGCCGGGACTGCACCACCTGCGAAAAGAATGGCAGCTGCCGCCTGCAGGAGCTGGCCCTGCGCTTCGGCGTGCGGCACGTCCGCTTCAAGGACACCCGGCCCCACTATGAGATCGACACCTCCTCTCCGGCCATCGTCCGGGATCCCAACAAGTGCATCCTCTGCGGCGACTGCATCCGGGTGTGCGAGGAGATGCAGGGCATGGGTATCCTGAACTTCGCCCACCGGGGCAGCGACCTGGTGGTGTGCCCGGCCTTTGACCGCAAGCTCGGAGAGACCAACTGCATCAGCTGCGGCCAGTGCGCAGCCGCCTGCCCCACCGGCGCCATCACCATCTTTAACGAGATCGGCCGGGGGTGGCGGGCCCTCCACGACCCGAAGAAGCGGGTGGTGTTCCAGATCGCCCCGGCGGTCCGGGTGGCGGTGGGCGAGGCCTTCGGCCTGGAGCCCGGCGTCAATGCCATCAACAAGCTGGTGTCCGCCCTGAAGATGATGGGCGCCGACGAGGTGTACGACACCACCTTTGGCGCAGACCTGACCGTCATGGAGGAGGCGGACGAGTTCCTGGAGCGGCTGAAAAAAGGCGGCCCCTTCCCCATGTTCACCAGCTGCTGCCCGGCATGGGTGAAGTATGTGGAGGAGGAGCGGCCCCACTTCCTGAAGAACATCTCCACCTGCAAGTCTCCCATGGAGATGTTCGCGGCGGTGCTGAAGGATCAGTACGCCAGGAAGGACGAAGAGGACGGCCGCACCACCTACCACATCGCCATCATGCCCTGTACCGCCAAGAAAATGGAGGCCAAGCGGCCGGAGTTCCAGCATGACGGAAAACCGGATGTGGATCTGGTGCTGACTACGCAGGAGATCATCATGATGATCAAGGAGTCCGGCATCCGTTTCGCAGAGCTGGAGGGGGAGTCCCCGGACCTGCCCTTCGGCATGGGCACCGGGGCGGCTACCATCTTCGGCACCACCGGCGGCGTGGCGGAGGCCGTGGCCCGGCGGGTAGTGGAGGACAAGTCCAAGAACACCCTGCAGGCCATCCAGTTCTCCGGCATCCGGGGCAGCGAGACCATCCGGGCGGTGACGCTGCCGGTGGGGGACCGGGCGCTGCGGATCGCGGTGGTCCACGGCCTGGTGAACGCACAGAAGCTGCTGGACGATATCGAGAGCGGTCAGGAGTACTTCGACCTGGTGGAAGTCATGACCTGCAAGACCGGCTGCGTAGGCGGCGCTGGCCAGCCCTACGGGCTGATCCCGGTGAAGCAGCAGCGGGCAGAGGGCCTCTATGAGGCGGACCGCACCGCCCTCATCAAGCGGTCTGAGCGGAACCCCATCGTTACAAAGCTCCTGGAGGGAGCGATGAAGGGCCGCACCCATCAGCTGCTCCATGTGGAGTACAAGCGTCCGGACAAGGCGTAAGGATATCTTCCAAAGGGAAGCCCCTCCCAGGCGGGAGGGGCTTCCGCCCGGTACGGCGGCTTCCCCCGGCGGAAGCCGAAAAATTTTCCTTGCGTTTCGAGCGGAATTTGGGTATCGTAGAGAAAGAGCGCGAAGGGAGGATGCAGCATGATCCTGATGGCCTGTGTGGACGGCCGGAACGGCATGGCCTTCAACTGCCGCCGGCAGAGCCGGGACCGGGCGGTGCGGGCGGACCTGCTGGCAGAGGTCGGGGAGGCCTGCCTCTGGGTGAGTGGGGCCACGGCTCGCCAGTTCCCGGCGGAGGAGCAGAGCCGCCTTTGTGTGGACGAGTCGTTTTTGGAAAAGGCGGGGCCAGGGGAGCCCTGCTTTGTGGAGGACCGCTCTGTGGCGCCCTTTGCCGGGCGTGTGGAGCGGGTGGTGCTGTACCGCTGGGACCGGGCCTATCCGGCGGACCTTTACTGGGACCTGTCCCTGGAGGGCTGGACTCTGGCCCGGCGGGAGGAGTTCCCCGGCTTCTCCCACGAGATCATTACAAAGGAAGTCTATATCCCATGAATCGAACCCGCATTTCCCTGACGGCGGCGCTGCTGTCCTTGTGCCTGCTCCTCTCCGGCTGCATGATGCCCCCGGCGGAGGGCACCGTCACCTCCTTTTCTCTGGAGGATATTCCCGCCTGGTCCGGGGAGCCCTACGTGGCCGTCGATGGCAACCAGCCGGATTTTCCGGAGGAGGACATGACCTCTGTGTCCTTTGAGACGTACAGTGAGTTGGACACTCTGGGCCGCTGCGGCGTAGCCTATGCCAACGTGGGACAGGATCTGATGCCCACAGAGGACCGGGAGAGCATCAGTTCCGTCACACCCTCCGGCTGGATCAACCGGGAGTACGACGGGGAGTACCTGTACAACCGCTGTCACCTGATCGGCTTTCAGCTCACCGGAGAGAACGCCAACGAGGAAAATCTCATCACCGGCACCCGCTATATGAATGTGGACGGGATGCTGCCCTTTGAAAATCTGGTGGCGGACTATGTAAAGGAGACGGACAACCACGTCCTCTACCGGGTGACCCCGGTGTTCGAGGGTCAGAACCTGGTAGCCAGCGGTGTCCAGATGGAGGCTTGGTCTGTGGAGGACGAGGGGGAAGGCGTCTGCTTCAATGTCTATGTGTACAACGTCCAGCCCGGCATCACCATCGACTACGCCACCGGCGAGAGCTGGCAGGAGGGAGCGGAGCCGCAAAGCGGCGAGACCACGTACATCCTCAATACCAACAGCCACAAATTTCACGACCCGGACTGTTCCAGCGTGTCCGGCATGAGCACCGCCAACCGGCAGGAGTATACCGGCAGCCGGGAGGATCTGATCGCCCAGGGCTATACGCCCTGCGGCCAATGCAACCCATAAGCCGAAGCCGCCCGGGGATTCGCCCCCGGGCGGCTTTTTCAAATGTTCAACAGCAGCAGTTCACCGGCCGGACACAGTCGGCGGTGATCTGGGGCGGACAGCTCCGGGTCATGGCGCCGCTGAACTCGATGCAGACCTGCTGGCCCACCCGGAAGCAGCAGGCGTTGTCTGTATGGACCAGGACCTGCTGGCAGTTCTCGTGGTCGCAGACGCACAGTTCGCAGGGGCAGACCCGCAGGACGGTGGCGCACATGGTGACTGCGCTGGAAGTGCTTTCCATTTCAATTGCCTCCTCGACTCGTGATACACTTCATTCTATTCCCGGCGGAGGAAAGGGTGCCGGGGCAGGGAGCCGCCGGGGTTGTGCTTTCCTGCCGGACGTGGTAGAATAGCCGCAGAGCGGCGATTTCGCATTTCACCTGCGCCGGGTTCCCCACACCTGTGAGAGACCTGCAAAGCAAACGGACCCGGACCGCGACCCCAGCCTGAAAAGGAGCTGTGTCATGTACGACGAACTGACGGAAGTGGACATCAAAAAGATGCAGGAGGAGATCAACTACCGGACCCGGGTCCTGCGTCCTCAGCTGATCGAGGAGGTGCAGACGGCCCGGGCCTTCGGCGACCTCAGCGAGAACTACGAGTACAAGTGCGCCAAGCAGGCCAAGAACCGCAACGACAGCCGCATCCGCTACCTGGAGCGGATGATCCGCACTGCCAAGGTCATCGAGGTGAAGGACCAGGGTGACCGAGCGGGATTGTTCGACAAGGTCACGATCTACAACGAGCTGGCGAAGCAGGAGATGACGCTGCAGATCGTCACCACCTTGCGGCAGGATGCCTTAAAGGGCCTCATCAGCAAGGAGTCCCCTGTGGGAAAGGCTCTGCTGGGCCGTCAGGTGGGAGACCGGATCCAGGTGGAGGTGAGTCCGGAGGTGAAATACTGGGTGGAGATCCGGGCCATCGAGAAGGGCCGGGACGACGAGAGCCTGGAGATCAGCAGCTACTGAGCAGACAGATCAAAAGAAGGAGAGAGCATCATGTTGTTTTTGTGGTACCCCAAGTGCACCACCTGCCAGAAGGCGAAAGCCTTTCTGGACGAGCGGGGCGTCTCTTACGAGGCCCGGGATATTAAGCTGGAAAATCCTACGGCGGAGGAGCTGCGGGGCTGGTGGGAGAAGAGCGGAATGCCCCTGAAGAAGTTCTTCAACACCAGCGGCCTCCAGTACAAGGCTCTGGGCCTGAAGGACAAGCTGCCGGAGATGAGCGAGGAGGAGCAGCTGGCCCTGCTGGCCACCGACGGGATGCTGGTAAAGCGGCCCATTCTGGTGGGGGAGGACTTCGTCCGCACCGGCTTCCGCCAGGCGGAGTGGGAGACGGCACTGGGATGATCCAGCGGTACGACTTCGCCCCGCTGGATGGTATCACCAAGGTGGTGTTCCGGCAGGTGTACCACCGGATGTTCGGCGGGGCGGACCGGTATTTCATCCCGTTTTTCTCCCCTACGGATCAGCATATCCTGACCAAGCGGGATCAACGGGAGCTGGACCCGGCGGCCAACGCAGGGCTTCCTGTGGTGCCCCAGGTGATGACCTGCCGGGCACCGGACTTTCTGTGGGCGGCGGAGATCGTGGCAGACATGGGCTATACGGAGGTGAATCTGAACCTGGGCTGTCCCTCTGGCACCGTCACCGCCAAGGGCAAGGGTGCGGGCTTTCTGGCAAAGCCGGAGGAGCTGGAGCGGTTCTTTGACGAGGTATTCGCCGCCGTGAAGCTGCCGGTGTCCGTCAAGACCCGGCTGGGGGTGAAGGAGCCGGAGGAGTTCGAGCGGCTGCTGGACATTTACAACCGTTATCCCATCGCCTGCCTCACCATCCACCCCCGGGTGCAGAAGCAGTTCTACAAGGGGACCGTGCACCGGGACTGGTTCGCCTGGGCGGCGGAGCGCAGCCGGAATCCCCTGTGCTACAACGGGGATCTGGTGACCGTGGAGGACTGCACAGTCTTTGCGGTGGACTTTCCTGCCATCGACGCGGTGATGATCGGCCGAGGGGCCATCGCGGACCCGGCCCTGCTGCGGAAGCTCCGGGGCGGCGTCCCCACCACCCGGCAGGAGCTCCAGACCTTCACCCGGACGCTGTATCAGTCCTACCAGGACTTCTATGGCCAGGTGGGCCCGGCGGCCCAGCGGATGAAGGAGGTCTGGTTCTTCCTGATCCACCTGTTCGAGGGCGGCGAACGCCATGACAAGAAAATGCGCCGCCTTCGGACGCCGGGGGAGTACGAGGCGGTGGAGGCATCCATTTTCCAGGAGCTGCCTCTGCGGGACCACGCGGCAGGGGCCTTCGGGTGAGGACAGCGTCCCCCAAAAGCGGAAAAGAGGCTGAGGAATACTCCTCAGCCTCTTTTCCGCGGATTTCAGAAGGAGATCAGATTCAGTCCCACCTCGTCGCTGAATACCCGGTTCGTCTCTCCGGGCAGGCAGGTGACCACTAGCTCGCAGGTGGCGCTGATGACGGCCTCGTTCAGATGCCCGCCGAAAGCGTGGCCCTCCTGGTCGGCGGCGCACATGTGGAGATGGCAGTAAAACGCGTCGTTCATCGTGTTGATGGTCCCCACCAGAGAGACGATCTCATAGACCCCCTGGAAGCGGTTGGACTTGTAAGCCTTGGCGCTGGAGTCGAACACTCCTACGGTGAAGTCCTTCACAGCCCCCAGGCCGGTGACAGAGGCCAGTTTGACCTGTTCCTTTTCTGCGAAGATCTTCAGCTGGGCCAGGATCTCCTCGTCCCGGTCCAGGCGGACGATGTAGGCGTCCCCAAATTTCCGGTATTCCATGACAGTTCCTCCTGTTTTTGATCTCGGATATCCTAACGATACCATATCCCGCGGTCCGCCGCAAGCCCTTGCAGGGCGCGCAACACTTTGTTGCGTGACAAAGCGCCGGGACTGTGGTACGCTGGCAGCAGGAGGCGAGGTTGTGAACGCGGTGGGAAAAAATCTGAAGCAGCTGCGCCAGCGGGAGAAGCTGACCCAGGACGCCCTGGCGGAGCGGCTCCATGTGACCCGGCAGGCGGTGTCCTCCTGGGAGACCGGAAAGACCCAGCCGGATATCGAGACCCTGACCACCTTGGCGGAGGCGCTGAACGCCGACGTCCGGGAGCTGATCTACGGCCCGGGGCGAGAGGAAAGTTATCGACGCGGTCAACGGAAGTATGCAGCTTTGGCAGCCATCTGTGTAGCGGTGTTATTCATATTCTGCGTGCTGGAAACAGTATTAAGGCCCTTTGTGCAGCAGATTTGCTGGGAAACATATGACCTTATGCCGTGGGTATGGTACGCTTTGACTGTGCCGTCAGCTGCTGCTCTGGCGGCTGGAGGCCTTTTGATGTCCGGTACGGCATTGGTTGTCGACCTCCGCCTGCCATCCAAGCGGCTTCGGATGATGGCTTTGATATTTGGCGCTGTTGCCATTGGGTATTATCTAATATTTGTGATTTATTGTTTTGGGCATAGATTCATTTTTTTAGCAAATATTCCTGGGTTTGTTGATTGGATCAAAAATATGAACTACTATACACTTATGCGATACAGCCCGTGGTTCTTGACTGGCTGTCTCGTGTTCCTTGGCCTGAACAAATAAAATTACCCGGACCGCATCGCGGTCCGGGCATTTTACCTACTGCGGCAGGGTCAGATCCCCCGGCTTGATCCAGCCGATCTTCCGGAAGAACAGCCCGAAGGCCCAGGTGAGGACAGCGGGGAGGACGAAGGAGATCAGGATCAGTCCCACCCAGTCAAAGGCGGTGGGGGCCATGGCGGCGGCCCCATTGGCCAGAGCCGCGTCACTGGGATTGACCCAGCCGGTCCAGACCCCCAGCTGGCCGCACAGGCCGCAGGTGCCCATGCCGGAGTTGATGGGGTCTCCGTTCATCTCCAGCTTGAAAAAGCAGGTGGCCAGGGGTCCGGTGACAGCGGAGGTGAGGATGGCAGGGAGCCAGATGCGGGGGTTCTTCACGATGTTGGGCATCTGCAGCATGGAGGTGCCGATGCCCTGGCTCACCAGTCCGCCCCAGCGGTTTTCCCGGAAGGAGAGGACGGCGAACCCCACCATGTTGGCGCAGCAGCCCGCTACGGCGGCGCCGCCTGCCAGTCCGGTCAGTCCCAGCACGGAGCAGATGGCGGCGGAGGAGATGGGCAGCGTCAGGGCGATGCCCACCAGCACGGACACCAGAACGCCCATGAAGAAGGGCTGCAGCTCCGTGGTCCGCATAATCAGCTGGCCAAAGGCGCTGGCTGCTCCGCCGATGGGGGGCGCAATGATCCAGGCCGCTCCCACGCCCACAAGGATGGTGACGATGGGCGTCACCAGGATGTCCACCTTCGTCTCCTTGCTGATGGCCTTGCCCACCTCAGCGGCGATGATAGCCACGAACAGCACGGCCAGCGGTCCGCCCGCCCCGCCCAGGGCGTTGCAGGCATAGCCCACCGTCACCAGGGAGAACAGCACCATAGGCGGCGCCTGGAGAGCGTAGCCGATGGCCACCGCCATAGCGGACCCGCTCATGAACGACGCCAGTCCACCGATGGTATACCCCACGCCATTGATGGTGATGACCTGGGCGGTGAGAAAGCCAATGTGGAACTGGGTGCCGATGGTGTTGAGGATCGTGCCGATCAGCAGGGAACAGAAGAGTCCCTGAGCCATGGCGCCCAGGGCGTCAATGCCGTACCGCTTGGCGGAGATCACAATGTTTTTGCGCTTCAGAAAGCCTTTGACCTGTTCCATGGGAGACACCTGCTTTATGTAGAATCAAAAAATACGGTTTACAGGTGTCTTGACACCTGTAAACCGTATCATACACAAAATCCCGGTTCCTGTCAACTGCTTTTTTACATGTTCAACCTTCCAGCAAGACGCCCAGCCGCCGCAGCTCCCGGCACACCCGGCCGAATGCCGCCTCATCCGGACAGGAGAGAGTGTGGAGATGGATCCCCTCCGTCAGTTCCGACAGCGGGCGGGCGTCGGACTGCGCACAGCGGGAGAGGAACTGCCCCACATCATAGCGGTTGGAGAGCTGCAGAGGGCCGGTCAGCTGCCCGTAAATGGGGTGGTCCACAATGACATCCAGTACCGTGCAGCCCTGGTCCACCATAGCGTTTAGCTCCTCTCCCATACCAGCGGCATCGTGCTGGACGGCCACCTGCCGCACCAGACCTCCCGTCTCTCGCAGGATCACGTAGCCCCGGGGCGTAGCGGAGATGTCTGCTCCAGCCGCCCGCAGCAGGGCAATATCCCCCACGATGATCTGTCGGCTGACGGAGAATTGAGCCGCCAGGGCCGTTGCGCTGACAGGCTGCTTTGCCCGCTGCAGAAGCTCCCGAATGGCCTGCCGCCGTTCTTCCGCGCGCATGGGATCCCTCCTTTCCGTCATGACAGCAGTATACCACATGCCTGGCAGATTGCAAAGAAAAAAGGAGAGCACACGCTCTCCTTTTTCTGAGACTTCAGCCGCCCAGATAGGCTTTTTTGATTTCCGGGGAGGCCAACAGCTCCGTTCCGGTGCCGGAGGTGACGATTTTTCCGGTCTCCAGCACATAGCCACGGTCGGCGATACTCAGGGCTGCCTGGGCATTCTGCTCCACCAGCAGAATGGTGGTGCCCGCCTCATGGAGGGTTTGGATGATCTTGAAGATCTGCTCAACCAGAATGGGTGCCAGGCCCATGGAGGGCTCATCCAGCATCAGCAGCTTGGGACGGCTCATCAGCGCCCGGCCCATGGCCAGCATCTGCTGTTCGCCGCCGGAGAGGGTGCCGGCGATCTGCCGCCGCCGCTCCATCAGCCGGGGGAAATAGGCGTAGACCTTTTCCAGATCCGCGTCGATGTCGCCGCCGGACCGGGTATAGGCGCCCATTTCCAGATTCTCCTCTACGGTCATCTGTAGGAAGACCCGCCGCCCCTCCGGCACCTGGGCGAGTCCCTTGGCCACGACCTTGTGGGCCGGGACGCCCATCAGGTTCTCCCCCAGAAATTCGATGGAGCCGGTGCGGGAGTGGAGCAGGCCGGAGACGGTCTGCAGCGTGGTGGATTTGCCGGCGCCGTTGGCGCCGATCAGGGTGACGACCTCTCCGGGATTTACCTCGAAAGAGACGCCCTTGATGGCGTGTATGGCGCCGTAGTAGACGTTGATGTCGCTGACTTTCAGAATCGGTTCCACGGTCACGCCTCCTTCTGTTTACCGAGATATGCCTCAATGACGGCGGGGTTGGATTGAATCTCTTCGGCGGTGCCCTTGGCGATGACCTGCCCGAAGTTCAGGACGCAGATGCCCTCGCAGATGCTCATGACCAACTTCATGTCGTGCTCGATCAGCATGACGGCGATCTGGAACGTGTCCCGGATCTTGACGATATTCTCCATCAGCTCCGCCGTCTCAGAGGGATTCATGCCCGCGGCGGGCTCATCCAGCAATAGAAGAGAGGGATTGGTGGCCAGGGCCCGGACAATCTCCAGCCGGCGCTGGGCGCCGTAGGGAAGGGAACCGGCCTGATGGTCCGCCAAGTCCGCCATCCCGAAGAGGGACAGCAGTTCCAGTGCCCGCTCATGAGCGGCCTTTTCCCGGCTCCAGTACCAGGGCAGGCGCAGAACGCCGGTGATGGCGGAGTAGCGCTCCTGATTGTGGAGACCGATCTTCACATTGTCCTCCACGGAGAGGTTGTTGAACAGGCGGATGTTCTGGAAGGTCCGGGCAATGCCCATGCGGTTGATCTGAGCTGTGGTCTTGCCGGAGGTATCCAGTCCATCCAGCAGGATGGTGCCCCGGGTGGGCTGATAGACCTTGGTCAGCAGGTTGAAGATGGTGGTTTTGCCGGCGCCGTTGGGGCCGATGAGGCCGGCAATCTCCGTCCGGCCGATGGTGAGGTTGAAGTCATTCACCGCCCGCAGGCCGCCGAAGTCGATGCCCAGGTGGCTGCACTCCAGAATGGGGGATTTGTCGATGTCCCGCTCCGGAATGATGGCATGGCTGGGAACAGGGACCATCTTGCCCTTTTCAAATTTCTTACTCATCGAGGGCTGCCCCCTTTCTTCTGGGAATGATCCGGCTAATCAGCGTCCGCACCTGCGGGTTGTTGGTGGCCAGCATCACCAGAATCAGCACAATGGCGTACACCAGCATCCGATAGTCAGAGAACTGCCGCAGGGCCTCCGGCAGCACATACAGGACAACTGTTGCCACGATGGAGCCCCAGATGTTGCCCAGACCGCCCAGCACCACATACACCAGCACCAGAATGGAGGTGTTAAAGTCGAACTGTACGGCGGTGACATTGGAGTAGTTCAGGCCGAACAGGGCACCGGCGGCACCTGCCAGGGAGGCGGAGGTGACGAAGGCAATCAGCTTGTACTTGGTGACGTTGATGCCTACGCTCTCGGCGGCGATCCGGTTGTCCCGGATGGCCATGATAGCCCGGCCGGTCCGGCTGCGGACCAGATTCAGCACCACCACCAGGGTAATCATCACCAGTGCAAAGCCCATAGCAAAGGTGGCGATGCGGGCGTTGCCCGTGGCGCCCTGGGCGCCCTTGATGATTTCGATGCCGTTTTCGCTGAGGCCGAGAGAGGACATGCTCTTGGTGCCGTCCACGTTCAGGGCGATGTGCAGGCCGTTCTCATCCCAGCCCACCAGAAGGCAGTTGATCAGATCCTTGATGATCTCGCCGAAGGCCAGGGTGACAATGGCCAGGTAGTCCCCCCGGAGCCGCAGCACCGGAATCCCGACGATGAAACCTACGATGGCGGCAAAGAAGGCGCCCACCACCAGGGCGACGATCATCCGCACCAGATCATTTGGGACAGCAGATTGCAGGCTCATGGCGGCAATGATGCCGGAGAAGGCGCCCACGCTCATGAAGCCGGCATGGCCCAGAGACAGCTCCCCCAGAATGCCGACGGTCAGGTTCAGGGAGATGGACATGCACACGTAGCAGCAGATGGGAACCAGCATACCGCCCAGAGAACGGTTCACCAGTCCCTGGGCCTGGCAGATCGATACCACAATAAAAGCCAGGATCACGCCCAGATACGTAGCGAAGTCCACCTTGGTGATGGTTTTCATGTTTTTGAAATAGCCTTTCATACCGCCACCTCACACTTTCTCAGGCACATACTTGCCCAGCAGGCCGGACGGTTTGACCAGCAGCACCACGATCAGCACGGCGAACAGGATCGTGTTGGACAACTGCGTGGAGATATAGGCCTGCGCCATGGCCTCAATGACGCCCAGCAGCAGTCCGCCCAGGAAGGCGCCGGGGATGGAGCCGATACCGCCGAACACCGCAGCGGTGAAGGCTTTGATGCCGGGCATGGAGCCGGTGGTGGGCTGGAGCACCGGAGAGTAAGAGCACAGCAATACCCCGGCGATGGCCGCCAGGGCGGAACCGATGGCAAAGGTCATAGAGATGGTGGCGTTGACGTTGATGCCCATCAGCTGGGCTGCGCCCCGGTCCTCCGAGCAGGCCCGCATGGCCTTGCCCATCTTGCTCTTTCCAGTGAAGGCGGTCAGCCCCAGCATGATGACCACGCAGGCCGTGATGGTCAGCAGCGCCACATAGGAGATCCGAAGCTGTCCGTCAAACAGCGTCAGCTGGCCGCTGACCACGGGGGTGAAGTTCTTGGGATTCGCGCCGAACAGCAGCTGCGCTGCGTTCTGCAGGAAGTAGCTGACGCCGATGGCGGTGATCAGCACCGCCAGGCTGCCGGCCTGGCGCAGGGGGCGGTAAGCCAGCCCCTCGATGACCACGCCCAGAACCGTGCAGACCACCATAGCCAGCAGCACGGACACCAGAGCCACAGCGCCGGTGGTCAGTGCGGAGGGATCCTCTCCCAGCAGGTTGCTGCCTGCAAACATGGTCACGTAAAAGGACACATAGGCGCCAACCATGATAACGTCGCCGTGGGCGAAATTCAGCATCTTGGCAATGCCGTATACCATGGTGTAGCCCAGGGCGATGATGGCGTAGATGCTTCCCAGACTGATGCCCGTGATCAGGTAGGATAGAAATTCCATAAGTATTTTCCTCTCTTTCCCCTTCTATGGCAGAAACCGGGGCGGTGACAGCTCCCCGCGTCGGTTTCCACCATAGAAGTCCAGGGAGGGCTGCCGGAGTTCCGGCAGCCGATCCCTGTCCTCTATTACAGTGGAGTGTGTGTTCCGCTGTCAGGGAGTGACATAGGTACCGTTTTCGATAATGACTGCGGTGGGGTCCTTGGACACAGCACCGTTTTCGTCCCAGGTCATCTCGGAGCCGGCGCTGGTCAGGCCGGTGACGGCCAGGGTGGGCATGACCTCGATCAGAGCATCGCAGATCTCCTCATTGGACATGTCGGCGGTGGCGCCGGCGGCCTGGATGGCTTGATACAGGGTGTAGATGGCGTCATACGCATCGGCACCGAACTGATTGGGGATCTCGCCGAACCGGTCCTGATACTCCGCCACGAAGTTCTGGGTCATCTCGTCCTCAGAGTCGGCGGAGAAGGGAGTCAGCAGGTAGACGCCTTCAGCCAGAGAGGCATCGAAGTTCTCGGCGGTCAGGATGCCGTCCATGCCGTCCACGCCGAAGAAGGTGGGGGCGTAGCCCATGGCGTTGGCCTGGGTCAGAATGACAGAGGCGGGGGTATAGTAGATGGGCAGGAACAGCAGATCGGCGCCGGCGGACTGGGCACCAGCCAGCTGGACGTTGAAGTCGGTCTGGCTGGCCTCGGTGAAGGTGCCCTCATAGACGATGTCCATACCGCGGGAATCGGCCTCTGCCTTGAAGTTGTCCCGGATACCGATGGAGTATTGGTCATCGTTTTTGTAGATGATGGCGATCTTCGGACTGTCGAAGTTCTCATCGATGTACTGGGCGGAACGGGAGCCCTGGTTGGAGTCGGTGAAGCAGATCTGGAACACGTTGTCATTGTCGTTGATGGAAATGACATCGTCGCCGGAGGCGGAGGGGGTCAGGGTGAACACCCGATCCTCATAGGCCAGCGGGACCACGGAAAGGGCCGGCTGGGTAGTGACGGTGCCCACCAGGATCTGCATGCCGTCGTCCATCAGGGCGTTGTAGGCGTTGACGGAGGTCTCAGCGTCGTTGACGTCGTCCTCAGTCATCAGCTCAAACTGGATGTCGCCGCCCAGGGCATTGATTTCGTCCACCGCGATCTGGGCGGAATTGGCCACGCAGGTGCCATAGATGGCGGCGCCGCCGGTCAGGGGGCCAATGACGCCGACTTTGAAGGCGCTGCTGCCGGAGCTCTCCCCGCCGGCAGAATCGCCGGAGTTGGAGTCGGCTTCATCCGAGCCGCCGCAGGCGGCCAGGCTGAGGACCATAACCATGGCCATCATGAGGGCAAAGAACTTCTTTTTCATCTTGCAATCTCCTTTTCTTGGTTCAGATTATACAAAAAAGCGGCCCCGCCAGATGCGGAGCCGCTTTACTGTATCAAACAGTTATGCACCTCGTCGCGATCTCGGCGTATGATGATACTCTGCTGCCAACAATACCAGTACCAGAACAAACAGGGCCACTGCCAGTACGGATACCAGAATGGCAAGGGGAATCAGGGCGCAAATAATAATGGACGCCAGCAGAATGGCGTCCAGAATCAGAGCAATATTCATCATGGAAGCACGGGACATCTCCGTGGAATAGGCGCAGGAAGCAGACGCCGCCTGGCGAGCGGACGCACCATTCATCATCATGGACTGGGAAGACGTCGTGTAAAATGCCATGGTGTTCCACTCCTTTCAAAACAGACAACCCGTTGATGTTGTTTCCAATTGTAGCGGCTCTCTTTCGGAAAGTCAATCCTCAATCTCAAAAAGAACGCCCATAAAATATTTTCAATTTCATTATATTTTTGTGTGTACTGTACAAAAGCGCAAAGAAAGGTGCGGTGTATAGAGGAAAGAAACCGCGTGGCGAAAGGAAAAAAGGAGAGACGGCAGCCGCCGTCTCTCCCTTCGTTGTCTGGAAAAATTTTAATAGCACTTGCGGTAGATGGCCTCTTCGGACTCCAGGTCGAAGGGGTAGTAGGCGTTGGTCATGAGGCGCTGCTGATTGGCCTCGACGGACAGGGGGAAGGCCTTGAAGTCCGCCTCAGTGAAGCCGCAGTCCCGCAGGGGCCGCAGGGGCAGGATGCGCTGCAGCAGGGCGTTCATCTCGGGGATGGCGTCCTTGACCTCGCAGCCCAGGATGCTGGACACCAGCTCCTTGAACTTCATGATCTCACCGTCGGGCTTGTGCTCGTCATAGTAGTCCATGATGGCACCGAAGAGCATATAGTTGCTCTCGCCGTGGGGCACGTGATAGGTGCCGCCCAGGGGGAAGCTCATGCCGTGGACCGGGCCGCAGCCGGCCTTCAGGAAGGCGATGCCGGCGTAGAAGCTGGCGGTCACGAACTGATCCATATACTCGAACCGGGCGTCCTGGCCCTTTTCGTCGATCAGCTTGAAGCCTTTCAGAATCACATCCATAGCCTTCTCGCTGAAGAGCTCGGAGGTCATGGTCTTGCGGTGGGGGCTCAGGAAGGACTCGGTGGCGTGGACCAGGGCGTCGATGGCGGAGCAGGCGAAGGGCTTGTAGGGCAGGGTCTTGAGGAGCTCCGGGATCAGGCACACCTTGTTGGGGATGATGTCGTCGGACACCAGGCCCAGCTTGGTCTCACCGCCGGTGAGCACACCGTCCTTCTCGTCCTTGACGATAGCCACAGAGATGTTGGTGCACTCAGAGCCGGTGCCGCAGGTGGTGGGGATGGCGATGACGTCCTTCTCGTGCACCACGGGGAATCGCTTGAAGTACAGGTTGTGGACGGTATCGGGGCGCTTGCAGCCCAGCAGCTTGCACAGGTCCATAATGGCGCCGCCGCCCACGGCGATGACGCGGTCGTAGCTGTCGTAGGGGATGGCGTCGTACATGACCTGGATCATTTCCTCGCTGGGTTCGCCAGCGCCGAACTTCTCCTGGAACACATAATGGCACTTGAGGCCCAGATCCTTCATGAAGGGGGTGTAGATGAACTCGTTGGTCAGCACCACGTCCCGCTCGTTCAGCTTGAACTCCTCCGCCATCTGGGCGAAGGTCTGGAACTTGTACACTGTGGGAGCGAAAATAATCTCCCGCTTGTCAGCCATCAGGGAAGCGGAAAAAGCATCCATGATTCTTGTCTCCTTTTCAAAATGATATATGGCGATACAGGCAGGGCCCCTGAGGGACCCCGCCGGGTATCTGAACTTATTTGCGGGCGATGGCCTTCTTGACGGCGGCCACGATGTTGGCGGCGCGGAGGCCGTACTCGTCCATCAGGAAGTCCTGGGGACCCACCTGACCGAACTGGTCCTGCACGCCCACAAATTCCTGTACGGTGGGGGCGTTCCTGGACAGGCAGTTGGCCACAACAGAACCCAGGCCGCAGGTGACGTTGTGGTTCTCGGCGGTGACGATGGCACCGGTCTCCTTGGCGGCCTTGACCACCAGCTCCTCGTCCAGGGGCTTCCAGGTGAACATGTCGATGACCCGGACAGAGATGCCCTCTGCCTGCAGAGCCTCATAGGCCTTCAGGGACTCGTCCACCATGATGCCGGAGGTGATGATGGTGGCCTGATCCTTGTCGGACTCATGCAGCACCACACCCTTGCCGATCTCGAACTCGCTTCCCTCGCCGTACACCTGGATGATGCCCTTGCGGACGAACCGGGTGTAGGTGACGCCCTTGTCGATGTTCACCAGTTGGCGGGTGATACTGGCAAGCTGGTCATAGTCGGCGGGGTCCAGCACTGTGGTTTCGGGGATGGAGAGGTACATGGCTGCATCCTCCAGCGGCATGTGGGTGCCGCCGTTGAACGCGGCGGTGACGCCGGCGTCGGAACCCAGAACATGGACCGTCAGCCCGGCATAGGCAGCTGACATATAGATCTGGTCATAGCACCGGCGGGAGGAGAAGGTACCGAAGGAGTGGAAGAAAACCTTCTTGCCGGTGGCGGCGAGACCCGCAGACACACCGGCGGCGTTGCCCTCGGCGATGCCGGCCTCAAAGGCCCGGTCGGGATAGTGCTCCCGCAGCCGCTTGGTGTTGATGCAGCCCATCAGGTCGCAGTCCACATAGCAGATGGACTTGTCCTGCGCCATCATCTCGTCCAGGGTCAGGGCGAGACCGTCCCGGCAGGCCCGGGAGTCCTTTTCATGCTTACCGATCAGTTTCACGTTCATTGCTCTCACCCTCCTCAAGCGTTCTTGGCGTCTTCCAGAGCCTTTTCCGCGGCGGCCAGCGCCTCGGCCCACTGCTCCTCATTGGGCTGGGAGGAGTGGTCGTGCTTGGGCTCAGCGAAAGTGGCGCCCTTGCCCTTGCAGGTGTCCAGCACGATGCAGCTGGGCACGCCCTTCTTGGCGTAAGCGTTCTGGATGGCGTCGTAGATAGCCTTCACATCATGGCCGTCGATCTCCTGGGTATACAGGCCGAAGGATTCCGCCTTCTTGGCAATGTTGCCGTGGTCCAGGATGTCGGCGGTGGGGCCGTCCAGCTGATAGCCGTTGTTGTCGATGAAGTAGATGATGTTGTCCAGCTTGTGGGCGTATGCGAAGTGGAATGCCTCCCAGACTTGGCCCTCGTCGGCCTCGCCGTCGCCGATGACGCAGAACACGTGGCTGTCACGGCCATCGATCTTGTTGCCCAGAGCGGCGCCGGTGGCGGTGGAGGCGCCCTGGCCCAGAGAGCCGGTGGTCAGATCCACGCCGGGGGTCAGCTTCCGGTCGGTGTGGCTGGGGAACTTGGTGTGAGGATGGTTGAGGGTATAAGCTTCCTCCATGGGATAGTAGCCCATCAGGCCAAAAGTGGCGTAAGCCACGGGGCCCGCGTGGCCCTTGGACAGGACCAGCCAATCCCGATCCTCCCACCGGGGGTTCTTCGGGTCAAACTTCATAACCTCTCCGTACAGGACGGCCATCAGGTCCGCCAGGTCCATGGAGCCGCCCACGTGGCCGAAGCCCCGGGAGTGGATGACCTTCAGCGTTTCCAGCCGGATCTCAGCCGCCAGAACTTTGCACTTTTTTTCGTTCATGGGGTGTTTCTTCCTTTCCTTCACTTAAATTGCACGCCGCGCGGAAACCTGCGCCGCATAGGTTCGACAGGGGGACAGGTCGCTGAGAAGTGAGAATGCAATGTGTGTGCGCCAACAGAAAAAGCAAAACGATTACTTCGCTTTCAGAATACCACAAATTCCAAAACATGAAAAGGGGGGTTATCAAAGGTTTTTGAAAATTCGTCCCGCCGGTGGTGCCGTGGGGCGAACCTGAAGAAGCGTGTATCGGCGGATTTCCCAATGTCTGCACAAAAATATGGTGGTTTTGACCAAAAATCAACCCTGACATTTTCTATATTTTACCCCATCCTCCTATACGGAGTCAATATGAGTTTGAATTTTCACAAGAATAACTTCCGGAGATAGGAAGGTACACAGGCGCAGGGGGGAGTGACTCTCCAGAGAAAGGAAAACCATGGAAAGCAGCACTTCAAGGTTTTCCTCGATTTTCCAGAAACACCTACGGGCGGCAAGGCTTGCGGCGGAAGGCCCTGCATCGTTCTGTAATTGACAAGCCCCGGCAAATTCGCTATTCTATATGGGACGGCATACGCCTCCGGCCGGCTTTGGCGGGTGGGGAAAGCGTTTGCGCAGAATGCGCCGCACCGGCGGCGGGAAAGGCAGAGTCAGATGAAGAACGTCACGCTGAAGGACGTGGCCCGAGCGGCGGGCGTCTCTTATTCCACAGTCTCTCGCTCTCTGTCAGGCAGCCCACAGATCGGGCGGGAGACCCGGGAGCGGATCCTGCGCCTGTGCGACGAGATGGGCTACACCAAAAACTATGTGGCCCGCTCCATGGTCATGTGGAGGACGGAGCTGATCGGTCTGGTAGTGCCTTCTATTGACAATCAGTTCATGGCAGAGCTGGCGTACCACGCGGAGATGAGCGCCCGGGCGCGGGGCTACAATCTCATGCTGTGCAACTCCGGGCCGGATCTGCGGCAGGAGAAGGCGGTGGTAAAGCTGCTGGTGGGCCGCCAGGTGGACGGGATGCTGATCGTCCCCCAGGAGCACCGGAGCTGTGAGGAGCTCCGGGTCTACACGGAGCAGGTGCCCACGGTCTTCCTCAGCGAGGATCTGCGGGACGAACCCCTCAGCTGTGTGACCACGGACAATACCGGGGCCACCTACCTGGCCATGGAATACCTGCGGAGCCTGGGGCACCGGGAGATCCTGTACTTCGGCCGCAGGCACACCGTCACCCACCAGCTGCGGGCAGAGGGCTACCTGCGGGCCTGCCGGGACATGGGGCTGACACCGCGGATTGTGGACAGCAGCTTTCCCCGCTCCTCAGTGGCCGGCGGCTATGAGCTGGCCCGGGAGCTGTTTACCAAGCCCCTGGACTATACGGCCATCCTGGCCTCCACGGACTCCAACGCCCTGGGGATTCTGCGGGCGGCGGACGAGCTTGGGATCAGGGTGCCGGAGCAGCTGAGTCTGATGGGATTTGACAACATCGCATCTGCCGCCATGCCGCGGATCGACCTGACTACGGTGGAGCAGTCCAAGCGGGAGATGGCCCTTCAGGCGGTGGAGATTCTGTTGGATAAGATCGAGCGGGGCACCCAGGGCTACGTCCATCAGATCCTGATGCCCAGTCTGGTGAAGCGCAGCTCCTGCAGGGCGTTGACATGAGAGACGTCTGCCGTTCTGCGGCGCGGCGCACTGCTTGACGGATAAGAAGAGGCGATCAGCTATGAAAGAGTATCTCTACGACCCCCACACCCACACGGCGGAGACCAGCAAATGCGGCCATCTGCCGGCGGCGGAGGTGGTGGATCGCTATGCCGGGCACGGATTTTCCGGCCTGGTGGTGACGGATCATCTCCACCCGGAGTACTTGTCCCGGATTGACACGGACCACAACTGGGACCATGTGATCGACCACTATCTTGCCGGCTACCGGGCCTCCAAGGCCCGGGGAGACGAACTGGGGCTGGATGTGATCCTGGGGGCGGAGCTGCGCTTCCCGGAGAACGACAACGACTATCTGGTCTATGGCATTGACGAGACGTGGCTGCGGGCGAACCCATATCTGTGCTGCATGAGCGCCCGGGAGTTCTACCGGAAATTCCACGACCAAGTACTGATCGTCCACGCCCACCCTTACCGCGACGGCAATACCACGGTATTTGAAGATGCTGTCCACGGCACGGAGATCCTCAACGCCCATCCCCGCCATGAAAACCATAACGACCGGGCCCTGGAGCTGGCGAAGCGCCACCCGGAGTATCTGCGCTTGGCAGGGTCTGACACCCACGAGGATGGTGACGAGTGCCGGGCTGGCGTCCTCCTGCCGGAGCGGGTGCGGGATTCCTTTGCCTACCGGCGCATGATCGAAGGGCGGTGCTTCCGCCTCTGGTCGCCCGTCTTTCCGGAGCTGGCGGCGGCGGATGAGGCTCTGCGCCGGGCAGAACCTGCGGAATAACAGCTTGTCCGCGCCGCGGAGCCGAACAGAAAAGCGCTGCCTTTGGCGGCGCTTTCTTGCTTGACAGCGGGGAGCGGAGCCGGATATAATGGAAAAAACAGGAGGTGATGGGATGCGAAAGAGCATTGTGGTGCTGATCGTTGCGGTGCTGGCAGTGGCGGCCGGAGCGGTGGTGCTGTCCCTGTCGGCTCCCGTGTTGGACGAGGAGGTGGAGTACCGGCTCACCTCGCTCTATTACCGGGGACAGGAGATCTCGTCCCAGGTGGACGGGGACGAGGTGCTGGATCTGCTGGAGGGCGCCTCCCGCGGTCTGATTTCCCGGGGCGGACTCCCGGCGCATTCCTTCCGGGATATGGTGGAGGTGAACGTCGTCGGCGGAGAGGAGGCCCTGCACGTGGTACTCTCCATGGAGGACGGGCTCTTCGCCGTCTATCAGGATCCGGATTGGAGTTATGCCATTCGGGAGGGTGAGGCGCTGGCCGCCGCGGTGGAGGCGCTGCTGCCCGCATGAGAGGACCGTAAGACAACCTGAAAGCACCCCGCGGCCGTCGGCCGCAGGGTGCTTTTTCCTGTTTCGGGTTCAAACCTTGGCGGGCTGCATCTGTGACATCTGGCGCAGTACATACAGTTGAATGGGGACAGCCGCCGCCAGAGTGAGAAGATCGGAGACGGACTGGGCCATCTGGACGCCCAGAAGTCCCAACGGGGACAGGGAGAGAAGCCACACCAGGGGAATGAAGAAAATGCCCTGCCGGGCCATGGCGACAAAGGTGGCGGGAACGGTCCGCCCAATGGTCTGGAGCATCATGTTGCTCATGGTGATCCACGCCTGGAAGAAGAAAGTCACGCACTGGAACCGCAGGGCTACCGTGCCGATGGCGATGACCCCCGGGTCATCCCGGAACAGGGCGATGAGCTGCGGTGCAAAGGCGAACCCCAGTGCCCCGATCACCAGCAGAAAGACGGCGGCCACCTTCACGCAGAACCAGAAGCCCTCCTTCACCCGGTGATACAGCCGGGCACCGTAGTTGAAGCCGCACACCGGCTGGAAGCCCTGGCCGAATCCGATCATGGCGGAGGCGCCGAAGGTGGTGATCCGCTGGACCACGCCCATGGCGGCGATGGCCGCGTCTCCGTAAGGCATGGCGGCGTGGTTGAGGCAGATGGTGGCCACGCTGGCCAAGCTCTGCCGGGCCAGGGAAGGCAGCCCGCCCTGGATGATGAGCTTGAAGTAGGACCATTTCAGCTGGACGCGGGAGATGTGGATGTGAAGGGTGGCGCCCCGGGTGCAGCCCGCCAGCAACAGACAGAACCCGGCGAACTGGCTGATGATGGTGGCCCAGGCGGCGCCCGCCACTCCCAGGTCAAAGACGAAGATCAGCAGGGGATCCAGCCCGATGTTCAGCACGGCGCCGCTGGCGATGCCGATGGTGCCGTAGATGGCGTTGCCCTGGAAGCGCAGCTGGTTGTTCAGTACCAGGGAGGCGGTCATCCACGGCGCGCCGATGAGAATGACGCGCAGGTAGTCCTTGGCATAGGGCAGAATGGTGGGGGAGGAGCCCAGGAACGCGGCCAGGGGCGTCAGGAAGATCTCGCCGAAAACGCAGATGAGGAGTCCGGTGAACAGGGCGGAGAAAAAGCCGGTGGCCGCCATGTTGGAGGCCGAATCCGTATTGCGCCGCCCCAGCTCCCGGGAGATGAAGTTGCCGCTGCCGTGGCCGAAGAAAAAGCCCACAGCCTGGATCACCGCCATCATGGAAAACACCACGCCCACAGCGCCAGTGGCAGCGTTGCTGCGCAGCATCCCCACAAAAAAGGTGTCCGCCATGTTGTAAAAAGCGGTCACCAGCATACTGATGATGCAGGGAACGGCCAGATGGGAGATCACCCGGCTCACCGGTTCTTCTGTGAGCTGGTGGAATTTCTGTTCCTGTTCTTCACCCATGGAGAGCCCTCCTCCTGAAATATTTACATGATCCTAACAGAATTATAGCACGGCTCTGACAAAAGGGAAGGGTATTTTCCGGGGATTGGCACATCGGCGCCGGTATGGTATAATGGAAAACAGCGGATCCGGAGGTTCCCTCCGGTGCCCTACATTCATTATAGAAAAAACAACCAGAGGAGCAAACGCAATGGAACATCTGACTGCCTTTTTGACGCGCATGCCCAAGGTGGAGCTCCATGTCCATCTGGAGTCCACCATGCCGGGGGAGATGCTGGCGCGGTTCGCGGCCCGGCAGGGGCGGGAGCTGCCCCGCCCGGCGGAGCGGCTGTACGACTGCTCTGCTGAGGACCTGAGCGACTTCCTCGCCTTTCTGGACAACATCTGCTCCTTTGTGGGCACGCCGGAGGAGCTGGCGGAGGCGGCGGAGCACGCTGCGCTGGAGAGTGGACGGGAGCATATCCTGTACAGCGAGATGATCCTGAACCCCACCCACTGGCCCCAGTTCTCGGTACCGGAGATCATCGCCGCGGTGACCGCTGGGTTTGACCGGGCTGCGGCACAGGGCGGCGCAGACTGCCGATTCACGCTGTCTCTCTCCCGCACCCAGACGGGGGCGGAGGCCATGGCCCTGGTGGAGGATATGAAAGCCCACCGGACCCACCGGCTGGCGGGCCTCTCCATTGACGGGAACGAGGCCCTGGCGGGCCGAACGGGAGAGCGGTTCCGTCCGGCGTTCCTGGCGGCGGGTGCGGCGGGCTTCGGCCGCACCGCCCACGCCGGGGAGAGCAGCGGGCCGGATGGCGTGCGGGACGCCCTGGATCTCCTGGAGGCGGACCGGCTGGACCACGGCGTCCGGGCGGCAGAGGACGCGGATTTGACGGCCCGGCTGGTGCGGGAGCGGGTGCCGCTGAACATCTGCCTGACCTCCAACCTGACACTGCTGTACCGGCGGCGGGAGGATCATCCCCTGCGGCGTCTGCTGGATGCAGGGGCGGTGGTGACCCTGAGCCGGGACGATCCTACCTTCCTGGGCGGGCTGACCCTGACGGAGGAGCTGCGCCGGGCCGCAGAATTCGCCTATATGAGCCGTGAGGAACTGCTGGCCTGCCAGGAGGCGGCGGTGGACGCCGCCTTCTGCGGACCGGAGACCAAGAACTTCCTGCGGCGGGCCCTTGCAGAATTTCAGCAGAGCTGACAGGCGCAGTCAGGCGTTGCCGCGCATAAGATGGGTTGTATCCAGGGCGGAAACGCCGGATATAATTTCCATGAAACGAGGGAATTCCTTTGCGTATCAATGAAGCCTATGAGCATGAGCCCATTTTACCATATCAGTCCGAAGAATCCTGCCCCCTGAACGGCTGCAACAAGGTCAGTACCCAGTGTGTGGATGTGACTGCCTCCGTGATCCTGTCCCCCACCGCAGTCATGGGCAGCCCCACCGTCACCTGTCAGGGCAATCCCACCATCACCTGCGCCACCAATGCAGACGGAACCATGTGCACCGTGACTATGACCCAGAAGGTCTGTGTCTCCATCCCGGTCCGCTACGGCACGACCATTTCTACCTGCGACCCCACCATCACCTGCGCAGAGAGCTGCATCGGCTGCGGCGGCTGCTGAGGAAAGCGGAACAGGGTCCCCGCCCATTTCGGCGGGGCCCTTTTCGTGTTTGCGCCCAGGAGAAATGGGGTTGCAAGTTTGTTGAAAAAACGATATACTGAATTGGATTTGTAAAGATTTTTCAACAGAAAGGAAGCGCTGTAATGACTGCTTATCCCAAGATGACCGCCGAGGAGCGGAAGGCGGAATACGCCGAGGTGACCCGGGAGTACGAGGAGCTGAAGGCCCGGGGACTGAATCTGAACATGGCCCGGGGCAAGCCCGGTAAGGCGCAGCTGGATCTGGTCAGCGATATTTTCAGCCTGATGCAGAAGCCGGAAGACTACGTGTCCGACGGCGTCGACGTGCGTAACTACGGCGAACTCAGTGGCCTGCCCGCCGCCAAGCGGCTGTTCGCGGAGATCCTGGGCTGCCGGCCGGAGCAGGTGTTCGTGGGCGGCAACGCCAGCCTGCAGCTGATGTACGATACCATCTCCAAGGCCTATACCCATGGCCTGCTCCACAGCGAGCGCCCCTGGTGCAGGGAGCCCGTGGTGAAGTTCCTGTGCCCCGCCCCCGGCTATGACCGGCATTTCAAGGTGACGGAGTCCTTTGGCTTTGAGCTCGTCACCATCCCCATGACGGACGAGGGACCGGACATGGACGCGGTGGAGAAGGCCATCCAGGACCCGGCGGTCAAGGGCATGTGGAACGTGCCCAAGTACTCCAACCCCGACGGCATCATCTACTCCGCCGAGACCATCCGGCGCATCGCCTCTATGAAGCCCGCCGCCCCGGACTTCCTGCTGATGTGGGACAATGCCTACTGTATCCATGAGTTCGAGGGGGACTATGTGGAGTTCCCGGACATCCTGGCGGAGTGTGAAAAATACGGCAACGCCGACATGGTGTTCGAGTTCGCCTCCACCTCCAAGGTGACCCTGCCCGGCGCCGGCATCTCCTGCTTTGCCTGCTCCGAGGCCAACATGGCTTACATGGAAAAGCTCCTCACCGTTCAGGTCATCAGCTTCGACAAGGTGAACCAGCAGCGCCATGTGCTCTATCTCAAGGACAAGGCCCACACCCTGGAGCTGATGAAGAAGCACGCCGCCATCATGGGCCCCAAGTTCCGCTGTGTGGTGGACGCGCTGGACCGGGAGATCGCGCCGCTGGAGATCGCCTCCTGGCGGCGGCCCAAGGGCGGCTACTTCGTCTCTCTGAACGCCATGCCCGGCACCGCCAAGCGGACGCTGGCCCTGTGCAAGGAGGCGGGCGTCACCATGACCGGCGCAGGCGCCACCTTCCCCTATGGCAAGGATCCCCAGGACAGCAATATCCGCATCGCGCCTTCCCTGCCCCCTGTTGAGGAGCTGGAGCAGGCCATCGCCGTGCTGTGCGTCTGCCTGAAGATGGCGGCCCTGGAGAAGCTGGGCGTATGAGATACAAGGGAAGCGTTTACCGTCCGCCCTCTGAGGCGTACAGCCTCATCGTCCAGGTGACCTACGGGTGCAGCCACAACACCTGCGCCTTCTGCAGCATGTATAAGGAGAAGCACTTCGCCATTCGTCCCCTGGAGGAGGTGCTGGAGGACTTCCGCATCGCCCGGGGCGTGTACCGCCGGGTGGACCGGGTGTTTCTGGCAGATGGCGACGCATTAGTCCGGAAAGCGAATGAGCTTTACACCATCCTGGACACCATTCGGGAGCTGTTCCCAGAGTGTGAGCGGGTCACCAGCTACGCGTCCCCTGCCTCCATCCGTATCCGGACGGAGGAGGAGCTGCGGACGCTGCGGGACAAGGGCCTGACCATGGTCTACATGGGACTGGAGTCCGGGTGCGACGACGTTTTGAAGCGGATGCGCAAGGGCCACATGTCCGCCGAGATCGTGGAGATGGGCCGGAAGGTCCGCCGGTGCGGCATGGCGCTGTCCGTCACCGCCATCACGGGCCTGGGCGGCCCGGAGCTGCTGGAGCGCCACGCCATCGAGACGGCAGAGGCCTTCAACGCCATGAACCCGGAGTATATCGGGATGCTGACACTGATGGTGGAGCCGGAGACGCCCCTTTACGACTGGGTGCGGGACGGCAGCTTCCAACTGCTGACCCAGCCCCAGGTGCTGGAGGAAACCCGGCTGCTGATGGAGCATCTGGACAGCCCCGGCAGCGTGTTCCGGATGAATCACGCCAGCAACTACCTGGTGCTGAAGGGCACGCTGAACCGGGACAAGGAGGCCATGCTCCGCACCATCGACGCGGCGGAGCACGACCTGAGCCGCCTCCGGCCGGAGGAGTGGCGGGGCCTGTAAAACCAAATGAAACAGCCGCAGAGCAACGCTCCGCGGCTGCTTTTTTGCCCGGGACCGCAGGCTTGACAGCCCCTGCCGGAGATGATACCATAGGGCCGATTTCCAAGCGGGGTGGGATGTCGGTTCTGTGCGCAAGACCAACTACCGGGCTGAAAAGGAGGCGGCATCCCCCTGTTTGGTGTTGCCCGGCCCCCCCTTGAAAGTCCAACGTGATATGTGCAGCGGCGCAGCGTGAGCGGACATTCCGGGGCATGGAAACCTCAAAAAAAGGATAAAAAACCCAGTTGGCAACCGTTGGTTGCTGGAAAGTAAGCCGCGCGCGGTTTACTTTCATTTCTTGCTGGGATAGATTTGGAGATGTAAACAATGACCTTAGATAAAAAATTGGCTCGCTTGCGAAAAAGAGAAGGGCTGTCCCAAGCAGAGGTATCGGAAGAGCTGGATGTGTCCCGGCAGGCCGTAACAAAATGGGAAACAGGGACGTCCAGGCCATCAATAGAAAATCTGCAATCTCTGAGCAGGCTCTATAACGTCCCGCTGGAGTATCTGCTGGATGAAAGCGGGGACGAACTTCCTGCCCCGGCTCCGGCGGCCCCGGCTGCAGAGAGGGCGCCGGAGCAGAAGGTACAGAAAAAAGAAAAGCAGTGGATGAGGCTGCTTGTGATCGGCGCCGTTGTTTTGGCCCTGCTGATATGCTTCCTTTTCTGGTATGGAAGAGGGCAGAAGGAAAATGGCTTGGATTTACATTCAATTCAGGGGGAAGAAAGTACGTTGTTGGAAGAGCCGGATTTTAACTTGAATTGGGAGTAACAGGAAGGAGGTGAGACCAATGGGGATGAAAAGAGGCTTTTGTTTGTTGTTCGCCTGTATTGCAATTTTTAGCTGTATTTCCGCTCAGGCCGCTGCAGCTGATATTGGAGAACAGGCAGCAGAGATCGCGGAACCAAGAGCCACAGGCGAGTTTGATTTTGAGATTTCTGCGAAGAGCATGAGAAAAGCAAGCACCAGCTTTCCGATGGAATATGGGGAAACCGTTACCATTACGGCATCCTATTCTCCGGCGTCAGCGAGCGTCGACTTCGGACTGATCGACTCCGACGGGCTATTTTACCCTGTGCGAGGAAGCGACGGGAGCATTAACCAGACGATCAGGATCGATCTCAGAGGGACCTATACATTTGCGGTAAGGAATAACTCCAATTACAAAGTGAGTGTTTCCGGGTTTGTGAATTATTGATTTCACGACTTTTGAAAAAATTAAAGGAGGAAGAACTATGAAAACGATGCGTAGATATTTTGCAATGCTGCTTACTTTGATTATGAGCTTTTCGCTGGTGACGTCTGCTGCAGCTGCAGAGACCAAAACAGTTGTTGTTGGTGATGTCTCGATTGACTTTGGAGTAGAGGAAACCTCGGTCATGCCCCGCGGCGTTTGGGCATTTTGGGATGAATGTAACGGAAAAAATAATTATAATAACAGCTTTACTTGTTATCCTGGAAACGGGAATAACTTGGAGCTAACAGTAGTTAATAGCGGAAATAATGATGTTATTGTAAATTTGGACGTTGATGGAACAGCTGTCCCGGCTTGGAAAATTCCTGCTGGAGAAACAGATTCCGCAGAAATTAGAAGTACTGATCAGTCTGAGGGATTGACTTGTGACGTTAGCATTAATATTACAACAACAAATGGCGCAAATATGAATGTTCAGATTAAAGCGTGGCAGTACCAGGTCAATCCCTAAAAGAGCAAGTAAGCAATCGAGATATGAAGAGAACAAAGATTGATGTTGGCATATGCACTTTAGCGGTCATATGCTTACTTGGAACAACGGTTTTTGCTGTCTCTGAACAGTTTTCTACTGGAAACGCAGGAATTCGTATGTTCGGAAAGACGGAATTAGAAGCTGGGGAAACAATTGCAGCACCAAATGGCCAGGAAATTCCTGGGGTTATCACTTACACAGATGAAGCTGGTGGGATGACAAATTACCTTTCTATCAGGAAAATTGCAGAGTTATTTGATGCTACAATATCTTGGGACAGTAGCAACGATTGCATTGTTATTGGAAGTGAGAACAAAGGCGCATCTGTAAGTGTTGGAAGTGCTGAAAATGTGACCATAGGAGAGACACCAGAATTTGGGGCTACGGCAGGCCCTTTTACAGAGATAAAGCCAGATAAGATTAATTCCAATAAGGGCATGACGATTTGGCTGAATGATGCTTGTATTCAGTCGGATACTGGAATCACACAGAGACTCAATTGTGCAGCCGGAGGGATTGTCTTAATAACGGTGACGAATAATGGAGAGACTGACCAGTTTTTCAATGTCTATCGCCCAGTTACAGTAAGCGATGGGGAGAAGGAAATATTTCAATCTATAAAGATTGCTTCTGGAAAAACAGCGGTGAGAGCTTTCCGAGTAAATGAAGATGCCGGAGTATTGACGTCCGTGCTTGAATTTAGCATAGATGGTGGAAATGAATCTGGAATGTCGGATCTCAAAGTGAGCGCAATGGAATATTACGGATAAGTTTGAGTAAAAACTGAGGGCACAAATAAGCAACCAAAAATGAACGGCCGCTAAAAAAGCGGCCGTTCATTTTTAGCTCTGCTTGAGGAGTTCATTATATCCCGTAATAACGGATTTATGTTGACTGCTCCGGAGAACTATGGTATAGTGACAGCGGCAGGAAAGAATTTGCTGCCGCTGAAAAAGAGCTGGCTGGAGAGGCCGGGGAAATGAGGGACATATTTGCGATTGAATAACTTTGTTTCGGCGTTTGACGCATAGCAGAGGCTATCGCGTCAAACAAAGAGATTTGGCATATAGCCTCTGCTCATTCCAAATCACAAGAGCTTTGGAGGAGCATCATGCGCTATATGAAAGCAGCCGACGTGCTGCCGCCGGACCTGCTGGCCCAGGTCCAGGCGTATATCGACGGGGAGTATCTGTACATCCCCCGGCGGGAGACCAGCCGCAAACCCTGGGGCGCGGCCAATGGCCGCAAGGCGGAGACCCTGGCCCGAAATCAGGAGATCTATCGGCGCTATCGGGAGGGGACCTCTGTGGACCAGCTGGCGGAAGCCTACTTTCTGGCGCCGAAGAGCATTTGGAAGATCATCGCCCGCCTGAGAAATGAATAAGAACACAAGCGCCATGCGGACTCCCGCATGGCGCTTTCTTATTTCTGAACCGAGTTGACGGTTGCGGGACCGGCCTGCGGCAGGGTATGCTGAGGGCAGTAAGACAACACCAAGGAGGAATTTCCAATGTCCCAGCGAATCCCGCAAAAACCGAAACGGCGCCGCCTGGACTACCGGCAGGATCCCTGCCGGGATGTATTCACCTGCCGGGTCTGCGGCTGGCCGGTAGGGCCTCAGGCTGCCGGAACCCAGCACCGCAACCACTGCCCCAACTGCCTTGCCAGCGTCCACCTGGATGACGAGCCGGGGGACCGGGCCGCCGACTGCGGCGGCACCATGGAGCCGGTGGCCGTCTGGGTCCGCAAGGGCGGCGAGTGGGCCATCATCCACCGCTGCAAGATCTGCGGCGTGCTCCATTCCAACCGGGTGGCGGCGGATGATAACCCCATGCTGCTGATGAGCTTGGCGGTGAAGCCTCTGGCCGCACCGCCGTTCCCCTTGGACCGGCTTGAGCGGGCGGCGGAGTAAAAACCTGAAAAACCGGCGGAGGCTGTACGGCCTCCGCCGGTTTTTCTATGCCACGTGTTTGAAATTCCCCCAGGTCTCATTGACACTGGAGACGCAGGCGAAGGTATCCGGGAAGCGGGCCAGAATCTCCTGGAACCGAACCACCTGATGGCGGTTCACCACGCAGATCAGCAGGGAACGGGGAGTCTCCGAGTACATTCCCTCCGCCTGGAGCACAGTGACACCGTGGCGCAGCTGCTGCATGAGCTGCCGGGAGAGCTCCTCCGGCTGCCGGGTGACCACCTCGAATTTCATGGCGGATTTGCCGCCCTTCAAAATGGTGTCGCTGATGCTGGAGCTGAGATAGCAGTAGATCAGGCACAGGATCACCGGCTCGAACTGGCAGCCGTAGACGAAGAAGGACAACACCGCCACCGCGGCATTGAGGCTGAAGATCAGCCAGACCAGGCTGGCCTCCGGGTGCTTTTTCCGCACCCAGGCGGCTACGATGTCCGTTCCGCCGGTGGAGCCGTTCTGCCGGATCACCCAGCCGTACACAGCGCCGCTGACCACACCGGCCGCCACAGGCCCCAGGATGGCGGAGGAGCCGGAGTCATAGGCGATGGCGCTTAGGTCCATCTGGCCCAGCACCAGCGTGACGGCGGAGAACATCAGCACGAACACCAGCGTTTTGCGGGCGAAGTCCCGGTCGACTTTTTTCCAGGCCAGCAGGACCAGCGGCAGGTTGATGAGCAGGGAGAGGTAGCCGATGTTGATGTGCAGCAGGTATTGCAGCATGGTGGCTAGGCCGTTGATGCCCGCCGGGGCGAAGGCGTTGGGAAAGACGAACAGCTCATAGCTGACGCCCATCAGGCAGGCCAGACCGGCTGTGATCGCGTAGCTGCGCAGAGCGGTCCAAGAGGGATGATGCTTCATAGGAGTGCCTCCGTTTTCTGAAATCCGGGCCGCAGTATACGCCATTTTCCTCCAAAACGCAACAGAAATTGCAAAAAAAATTCTGCATTGCAGGAAAACTTTCCTGCAATGCAGAATCCGTATATACGGCCCTGCCGGAGGGGAAAAAACTGGATGTCCACGCAGTCTGAACGGGCAGTGCCGTCACGGGGAATCAGAACTTCTTGTCCTTTGCGGTCTCACAGTAGGCGCAGCGATAGGTGTGAGTGGCGGGATCGCTCAGCAGGAATATGGCGTCCAGCTGGGGCTCTGCTACGGTGATGCAGCGGGGGTTTTTGCAGTGGATGACATTCACCAGCTTTTTCGGAAGCTCCAGATGCTTCTTTTCCACCCGCACGCCGTTGCGGATGATGTTGACGGTGATGTTGGGGTCGATATAGCCCAGCACATCCAGATCTACCTCCATAGGGGAGTCGATCTTGATGATGTCCTTCTTACCCATCCGGCCGCTGCGGACATTCTTGATGATGGCCACGGAGCAGTCCAGCTGGTCCAGATGGAGGTAGCGGTAGATGTCCATGCTCTTGCCAGCCTGGATGTGGTCCAGGACCACGCCGTTTTGGATGCTGTCGATGTTCATAGCGTCAATGCCTCCTTCTCACACCTGAATGCCCAGCAGCTTCAGGATCAGTGCCATGCGGATGTACTTGCCGTTCTTCACCTGTCTCCAGTAGGCGGCCCGGGGATCCTTGTCCACCGCCACAGTGATCTCGTTGACACGGGGCAGGGGGTGGAGGATGGACAGGTCCGCCTTGGCGTTCTCCAGCTTCTCCGGTGTCAGGATGTAGCTGTCCTTCAAGCGCAGGTAGTCCTCCTCATTGAAGAACCGCTCCTTCTGGACACGGGTCATGTAGAGAATGTCCAGCTGGGGGATGACGGACTCCAGATCCGTGGTCTGGGTGTAGGGGATGCCCTTCTTCTTCAGAGCCTCCTCCTTCACATACCGGGGCAGCTTCAGCTCGGTGGGGGAGATCAGCACGAAGTTGATGTGATCGTACCGGCTCAGGGCGTTCACCAGGGAGTGGACGGTGCGGCCGAATTTCAGGTCGCCGCAGAAGCCGATGGTGAAGTTGTTCAGCCGCCCCTTCTCCCGGTGGATGGTCAGCAGGTCGGTGAGCGTCTGGGTGGGATGGTTGTGGCCGCCGTCGCCAGCATTGATGATAGGTACCTCACTGAACTGGGAGGCGGCGTAGGGAGCACCCTCCTTGGGATGGCGCATGGCGATGATGTCGGCGTAGCAGCTGACGGTGTGGATGGTGTCGCCCACGGTCTCGCCCTTGGCGGTGGAGCTGGAGCTGGCCTCAGAAAAGCCCAGGGTGCTGCCGCCCAGGGCCAGCATGGCGGACTCAAAGGAGAGCCGGGTCCGGGTGGAGGGCTCGAAGAAGAGCGTTGCCAGCTGCTTGTGGGCACAGGCGTCCTGGTACTTGACCGGGTTGGCGATAATGTCCTCCGCAGTGGCGATCAGCTGATTGATCTCCTCCACGGAGAGGTCGGTGATGTCGATGAGATTTCTGGGCATGATGAACTCCTTTCAGGGGTGTGGTGGGAGGGAGCCGCTCCTCGGGCGGCAGGGAATAGCTCCCGGCAAAGCCGGAAGCGGAATGAGCGGAATTTATTTCGACGTGATCCAGGATTCGTCGGATGGGTTGGCCCGGAACCTCTTCAGCCGCTCAATGTCCTCCGGCTTGATCTTCCCCTCCTCAGCGGCCACCTCGCAGACGGCATCGAAGTTGGAGAGGGAGTGGTTGACGACGTTCGCGGCGGCCAGCCGGTCCAGGCCCTTTTGGAGCCCGTAAGTGAAGATGGATGCGACGCCGAGAACCTCGGCACCCGCCTCCCGCAGCGCCTCTACAACTTCAATGCAGCTGCCGGCGGTGGAGATCAGGTCCTCCACCACAACGACCTTCTGGCCCTTCTCCAGCCTGCCCTCGATGCGGTTCTGGCGGCCGTGGTCCTTGTTGCCGGAGCGGACGTAGCCCATGGGCAGGTCCATCAGGTGGCCCACGATGGCCGCGTGAGCGATGCCGGCGGTGGACGTGCCCATCAGCACCTCCGCATCCGGGTAATGGGTGCGGATCAGCTCCACCAAGCCCTTCTCCACGGCCGTGCGGACGGCGGGAGCGGTGAGGGTCAGGCGGTTGTCGCAGTAGATGGGGCTCTTGATGCCGCTGGCCCAGGTGAAGGGCTCGTCCGGCCGCAGGAACACCGCGCCGATGCTCAGCAGATCGTGGGCGATTTCACGTTCTAAGTTCATGGAAAAATCCTCCTTATCCAAATGTGCGAAGATGGTCAGTGCTTTCGGCCGACCCAGAAAGCACTTGCGGCCACAATGGCTGCAAGGTACAATAGCGCCGACTCGGTATAACCGAATGGCAGGGCTTTGATCCAGATTACTCCGAATGCCAGTACCATGAAAAAGACAGCAATGACATGGGCAAGTTCCATCAAATCAAATTTCATGCAGACGTGCCCCCGTTCCGCTCAGCCCCAAAAGTCCTTGACCGCTCTCCGATAAGCGGCCACCGGGTCCTCCGCCTGGGTGATGGGACGGCCCACCACGATGTAGTCGCAGCCGGACTTGCCCGCCTTCTCCGGGGTCATGATCCGCTTCTGGTCGCCGGCGGCACTGTCCGCGAACCGGATGCCGGGGGTGACGGTCAGGAAGTCCGCGCCGCAACGCTCCTTGACCAGAGCCGCCTCCAGAGGAGAGCAGACCACGCCGTCCAGGCCGCTGGCGGCGGCGTTCTTGGCGTAGGAGAGCACCGTCTCTGCCATGGGGGTGTCGATCAGCAGCTCGTTTTTCAAGGCGGCGGCGTCGGTGGAGGTCAGCTGGGTGACGGCAATCAGCAGGGGGCGGGTGCCGTCGGGACGAGTCAGGCCCTCCAGGGCGGCCCGCATCATCTCAGAGGTCCCGGCGGCGTGGAGGTTCACCATATCCACATCCAGTCGGGAGAGGACCGCCATGGCCCGCTTCACGGTGTTGGGGATGTCGTGGAGCTTCAGGTCCAGGAAGATCTTGTGGCCCCGGGCCTTGATGTCCCGGACCACCTGGGGGCCCTCGGCATAGAACAGCTCCATGCCGATCTTCACAAAGGGCTTCTCCCCGGCGGGGAACTGGTCCAGGAAGGAGAGGGTCTCCTCACGGGTGGGGAAGTCCAGGGCGATGATGACGTCTTTTGCGCTCATATTCAAACAGTCCTTTCTGTAAATTTCTCGGTGACAGCGTTCAGCCGTGCGCCGCGCCGGTCAGGTCCGCGATACGCTCCACGCCCAGCCTTTCGCACACGCCCGGCAGGGCTTCGATGATCTTCTTGCAGGCATAGGGGTCCCGCAGGTTGGCGGCGCCGATCTCCACGGCGCTGGCCCCCGCCAGCATCATCTCACACACGTCCTCCGCAGAGGAGACGCCGCCGCAGCCGATGATGGGCAGCTGCACCGCCTCGTACACGTCCCACACCATCCGCACCGCCACCGGGAACACCGCGGGGCCGGACAGTCCGCCGGTGCGGTTGGCGATGAGGGGCTTTTTCGTTTTCAGGTCGATCCGCATCCCCAACAGGGTGTTGATGAGGCAGATGCCGTCGGCTCCCGCGTCAGCGCAGGCCCTTGCGATCTCCGCGATGTCCGTGACGTTGGGGGAGAGCTTCATGAAGACCGGCTTCCGGGTGACAGCCTTCACGGCCCTAGTCACCTCCGCCGCAGCTTTTGGATCGGAGCCAAAGTTCCTGCCGCCGGCGTGGACGTTGGGACAGGAGATGTTCACTTCCAGAATGGACACCTGCTCCACGTCGTTGAGCTTGGCGCAGTTCTCAGCGTACTCCTGAAGAGAGAAGCCCCCCACGTTGGCGATCACCGGCCCATGAAAGATCTTTGCAATGTTGGGCACCTCCTCCGCGATCACCGCGTCGATGCCGGGGTTCTGGAGGCCCACGGCGTTCAGCATCCCGGAGGCGGTCTCCGCGATCCGGGGCTGAGGGTTGCCCGGACGGCTCTGTGCGGTAGTGCCCTTCCAGGAGAAGCTGCCCAGGAGGTCCAGGTCATACAGCTCTGCGTACTCCCGGCCATAGCCGAAGGTGCCGGAGGCGGGGATTACGGGATTTTTCAGCTCCACCCCTGCAAGGCGGACAGACAGGCTTACCATACGATTTCCTCCTTGTACAGAATGGGACCGTCCTTGCACACCCGCTTGTAGCCGTTTCCCGTGGGCACGGAGCAGCCCATGCAGGCGCCGAAGCCGCAGCCCATCCGGGCCTCGAAGCTGAACTGCCCGCCGGTGAGCTGGGGCAGGCCGTGGACGGCCTTCAGCATGGGGGTGGGGCCGCAGACGAAGGCGTAGCCGCACTCCGGCACGTGACGGGCCAGATCCGTAACAAATCCCTTTGTGCCCAAGCTGCCGTCCTCCGTGGCCACCATCAGGCGGCAGCCCAGCTTGCCGAATTCCTCCAGGTAAAAGGCGTCTCCGCCGGAGCGGAATCCCAGTCCCACTGTGGGGGCGATGCCCGCCTCCAGCATCCGCTGGGCCAGGCCGTACAGGGGCGCGATGCCGATGCCGCCGCCCAGCAGGATGGGGTGGGCCCCGCCCTTTGCCAGATCAAAGCCGTTGCCGAGACCCGACAGCACATCCAGCTCTGTGCCGGGGACGCACCGCACTAAGTCATGGGTGCCTTCGCCCACCACCCGGACCAGGAGCAGCAGGGCGTCCTTCGTCCAGTTGCAGATGGAGATAGGCCGCCGGAGGAATTTGCCGGGCAGCTGGATGTTCACGAACTGCCCCGGCGCCGTGATGGCGGAGGTGTCGCCGGACAGCACCAGCTCATAGGTGTCGGCGGTCAGCTGCCGGGCGTGTTCCATGGTAAAGAGGGATTGTTTCATAGGTAGTCCTCCTGACAGGGGGGAATGGGGGTCTTATTGATGTTGCGGGAGCTGGCGGTGTACACCAGATTCCCGTTGCAGATGGTCTTGTCCACTCCGGCGGTGACGGTCCAGCCGTCAAAGGGCGTGGAGCGGCCCCGGGAGAAGAAGGCACCGCTGTTGATGGCATGGGGCCGGTTCAGATCCAGCACGGTCAGATCCGCGATCTCTCCCGCCTCGATCTTTCCGCCGGGCAGGCGGAACAGCCGCCGGGGATTGACGCACAGGGCGTTCAGCAGCGTGGCGAAGGGGACGATGCCCGGCTCCACCAGCTCCGTATACAGCACCGGGAAGGCACACTCCAACCCCACGATGCCGTTGAGGCTGCGGAGTCCCCTAGACTTCTCCTCCGCGCTGTGGGGGGCGTGGTCCGTGGCGATGCAGTCGATGGTGCCGTCCAGCAGCCCTTCGATCAAAGCATCCCGGTCCGCGGCGGAGCGGATGGGGGGATTCATCTTGAACCGGCCGTCATCCATCAGGTCCTCGTCGCAGAGGATCAGGTAGTGGGGCCCGGTCTCGCAGGATACCGGCAGCCCCTCCGCCTTGGCCTTGCGGATGAGGGCCACGCTCTCCTTGGTGGAGACATGGCACACGTGGTACCGGCAGCCGGTCTCCCGCACCAGCTCCAGATCCCGCTCCACCTGTTTCCACTCGCTCTCAGGGGCGTTGCCGGGGAAGCCGTTCCGCTTCGCCCACTCCCCGTCGTGGATGCACCAGCCGGGAGTCAGCAGGGACTCGTCCTCACAGTGGGCAGTGATGGGCTTGTCCAGCTGTTTTGCGAGTTCCATGGCATCGCGCATCTGGTCGGCGGACTGGACGCCTTTCCCGTCGTCGGAGAAGCCGCAGACAAAGGGCTCCATAGCCGGCATGTCCGCCAGCTCCGCGCCTTTTTCGCCCCGGGTGATGGCCCCATAGGGATACACCCGCACCCGGCCGTCCCGGGCGATGGCGTCCAGCTCCGGCCACAGGTGCTCCAGGGAGTCCGGCACCGGATTCAGGTTGGGCATGGCGCACACCGCCGTGTAGCCTCCTGCGGCGGCCGCCGCCGTGCCGGAGGCGATGGTTTCCTTATAAGAAAATCCAGGCTCCCGAAGATGAACATGTACATCAACGAAACCTGGAACAATGACTTGATCCTGACATTCAATTACGGAAAAACCTTCCTGGGAAAGGGAGGGAGAAACGGAAACAATACGGCCTTTGGAAATGGCAACATCCACATTCTGGAAAGTTCCATCCCGGAAAACAGCCCCGCCGGTCAGCAAGAAATTCATGGGTACGCTCCTTCCTCTGCGTCTTCATTCGACATATTATCATAACGGAAAAGGAAGCAGTTGTCAACGCCTATTTTCTGGAGTTTTCCAAAAGCGGCGGCGATTGCCGCCGCCTCTGGAATCTTCCATCAGGGCCGGGGCGGACGGCAGGCCAGGCAGCCGGTATAGAGCCGGGAGACCTCAGGCCAGTCCACCAGTCGCCACCAGGCTTCGAAGTAGTCCGCCCGGCGATTCTGGTATTGGAGATAGTAGGCGTGCTCCCATACGTCGCAACACAGCAAGGGGATCAGGGGCAGCGGTGTGTCCTGGTTTGCGGTCTTTTGGACAGCCAGGTGCCCCTCGCCGTCTGCGGATAGCCAGGCCCAGCCGGAGCCGAATTGCCCCAGGGCCGCCTTGCGCATGGCCTCCTTCAAACCTGCCATGCCGCCGAAGTCCCGTACCACAGCGCCCTCCAGCGCCATGTCCGGGGCGGAGACCGGCAGGGGGTGGAGGGTGCGGAAATACAGGTCATGATTAAAGACGCCTCCGGCGTTGTTCCGAACGCCCTGTCGCAGGCCATCCGGCAGTTCCTCCCAGTTTAGGCACAGCTTCCAAAGCGGCCAGGACTGATAGGCGGGCGTCCGCTCCAGCAGCTGGTTCAGAGCGTCCACATAGGCGGCGAAGTGCTTGTCGTGATGGAAATACAGCACTTTTTCGATCAGCTCCGGCGCCAGCGCGTCATAGCCGTAGGGCAGGGGCGGCAGGGTGAAGGGATAATGCTGTTCCATGTATTGCTCCAAGGGGATCATCCTTTCCGGCGAAGTGTCAAAGTCCGCTGTTCCCATCCTATGCAGAAAGGGAATCCCATATTTCCAAAAGGTGCTGCACAAAAACCGGGAGGGCGTTTCGCCCTCCCGGTCCGGTCTCAGCAGTGGCCGCAGGTATGGCCGCTCTCGTGGTGGCCGCAGCCGTGGTCGCCGCAGGTGTGCTCCTCACCGTGGTGATGGTCGCAGGTGGCTGCATCGGCGCTGACCAGCGTGCCTGCCAGCAGTTCTGCCACCCGGGTGTCCGCGTCGCCCTGGCAGCCGGCGTACAGCCGGATACCTGCCTCCGCCAACGCCATCTGGGCCCCACCGCCGATGCCGCCGCAGATCAGGGCATCCACCTGATGGTCCTTCAAAAAGCCAGCCAGGGCCCCGTGTCCGCTGCCATTGGTATCCACCACCTGGGAGGAGGCTACGGTGCCGTTCTCCACATCATAGAGCTTGAACTGTGCCGTGTGGCCAAAGTGCTGGAACACCTGGCCGTTTTCATAGGTGACTGCGATTTTCATGAGGACGCTTCCTTTCCGTCTTGGGAGGCACACCGGCCGCAGGGCCTGCTGAAGCCCCGGCAACTTTCCTGGGGACAGAGGGCGTAGCTGCCGCCGCCGATCTGCAGCGGACGGCCTTCCACCAGAAAGACCGCCAGCTTCTGTCGGGCCTGGGCATAGATCCGCTGAACGGTAGTCCGGGCCACCCCCATCTGGGCGGAGGCCTCCTCCTGGTTCAGGCCCAGGTAATCCATCAGACGCACCGCCTCATACTCCTCCACTGTCAGCTCCACGGCCTCCCCGTGGGCGGGCTGTTCCGGAGCAAAGCGGCAGTGGGCCGGCATCTGGCAGACCCGGCGGCATTTGGCGCTGCGCGGCATGGGTGTTCCTCCCTTGCTTTGAACATATGCCCATTATATATGATTTTGAACATATGTCAAGAATAACGTTGGAAAAATCTGCGTTCCGCCTTGACAGGCCCAGGGCGGTCCCTTTATGATGGAGCCAGAGAGGGGGCGGTTCTCTTGAAAAAGAAGTGGAAAATCCTGCTGGCGTGCGTCGTGGCAGTGACGGCAGCATGTGCTGCGGCGTGGTATCTCCTTCCCCGCCCCGCGGTAGGGGAGGACTACGAAGTCCAGTATATCAATGTGGGAGAGACGCTGGAGAATATTACCGGTCAGATAGACCAGAATACCTGTAACGCCCTCAATGACCTGCTTCGGCAAGCAGAGAGAAGGGGGTACCGCAGAAACGTCTTTCCAAGGCAGCTGCGGGAGGACACGGTGCAGATCATAGGCGTCGACAGCCATGGACCCTGGTTCTTTGAGCTGGACGGCGAAGCTTGCGTACTCTGCGACGGACAAAGGGGCGGCTACCCCATTATTGACGGCGAAGGGCTGCTGAAACAGGTCTGGGCCCTGCTGCCGGAGCCGTGACAGGGGAGGGATGCGCCTGTGAAAAGAAAATGGAAAATTTTGCTGGCGTGCGTTGTGGTAGTGGCAGCGGTGGCGGCCATGACTGTGGGAATCTGCGCACGGTATGTCCTGCACTACCCTGCGGTGGGAGGGGACTTTGAAATCAGCTTCATCAGAGCAGGGGAGACACTAGAGGACATCACGGAACAGATCGATCAGGATACTTTAGACGCCATCAAGGGACTGGTGCTGGGCGCGGAAAGAGGGGGTACCGTGTTGGCTGCTCTCCATGGCTCTCGGAGAGCAGTGTGGAGATCAACGGGAGAGACAGTGAGGGGCTATGGCATATCTATCTGGACGAGGACACCGCCGTAATTTATGATGGTGACAGACGGTATCCCCTCATCAATGGCGAAGAACTCCTGGAACAGCTTTGGGCCCTGTTGCCGGAGCAGTGACAAAGAAGGGGCGCATATGAAAAGAACATGGAAAGTTCTGCTGGTATGTGTTGTGGCCGTGGCAGCCCTGGCTGGCTATTTCTTCCTGCTACCCGCCCCGGCAGGGGGAGAGGACTTCCAGCTGCTGGAGGTCCGGCAGGACGGACGGGATTTGACGGCGTCGCTCCGGCCGGAGCAGCTGGCGGACCTGGAGGCTACAATGCGGGGGGCCTCTAGGTTCCGCTGGAAGAATCCCGTTGGGGTATATCCTCTGGAAGCGGATACCGTCATGCTCCTGGGTGCCAATGGGGAATCCGTCATCCTGGTGGGCAGTCAGGGGCGCTTTGCGGTGGACGGCTATCCCCTGCACGACGGGGAGACCCTGCTGGCGGAGGTTCAGAACATCCTCGCATCCTAATTCATTTTGCTTATAGATAAGAGCAGATACAGCGGAAAGGAGCAATCAGATGGAACAGCGGGAAGCGGCCATCTGCCAATGGTTCGACATGTGGCTCACCAAGCGGGACACCGGCATCCGGGACCTTTTCGCCCCGGACGCGGTGTACATCGAGAGCTGGGGCCCGGAGTACCACGGCGCGGACAAGATCGCCTGGTGGTTCACCGAGTGGAATCGCCGGGGCACGGTGGAGCGGTGGGATATCCGCCAGTTCTTCCACAAGGGGGACCAGACGGTGGTGGAGTGGACCTTCGCCAACCGGATGGACGACGGCCGCCGGGAGGTGTTCGAGGGTATGACCCTGGTCCGCTGGACGGCAACGGGGCAGATCGCCCGTCTCCAGGAGTTCGGCTGCAACCTGGGCCGTTACGACCCCTACGCCCACGGCCCGGAGCCCCGGTTCCGGGAGCAGCAGGCGGCCTGGTTCTGAAAACCCAAAAAGCGGCGCCCGTTCCGAAAGGAACGGGCGCCGTTGTTTGGATACTAAGAAGGGACGTCTTATTTTTGCAGCGTCTTGACCCACTGGCCGTACTTCTCCAGATTGGCGTCACAGGCGGCAGAATCCGCGCCCTGGGTCAGAATATACACCTTGATCTTGGGCTCCGTGCCGGAGGGTCGCACCAGAATGGTGGTGCCGTCCGCCAGCTCGAACCGCAGCACGTTGGAGCCGGAGAGCTCCATGGCGCTCTTCGCACCGGTGGCGCAGTCCACCACGGACCCGTCGGTGTAGTCCTTCCGGGTGACGACTTTCACGCCGGAGATCTCCGCCGGGGGATTCTCCCGGAGATTCTTCATCAGCTGCGCCATATCCTTCAGACCGTCCAGGCCGGGCATCACCAGGTTGTAGGTCTTTTCGGCGTAGTGACCATACTTCTCGTATAGCTTCTCCAGGGCGTCGAACAGCGTCATGCCCTGGGCGGCGTACCAGGCGGCCATCTCCGTCAGCAGCATGGAGGCGGTGACGGCGTCCTTGTCCCGGACGTAGTCGCCCAGCATGTAGCCGTAGCTCTCCTCATAGGAGAAGATGACCTTTCCTTCGCCGGCGGCCTCCAGGGCGTTCTTCTTCTCCGCCATGAACTTGAAGCCAGTGAAGGTGTCGTAGCAGGTGACGCCGTTGGACTCAGCCACCTTCCGGGCCATCTCCGTGGTGACGATGGTCTTGAGGGCCACGGGCTTCTCCGGCATTTTGCCGGAGCGGCGCATGGCGCCGATGAGGTAGTCCAGCAGCAACACGCCGGTCTGATTTCCGGTGACGGGGCGGTACTCGCCGCTGTGGTTCCGGATCATGATGCCCACCCGGTCGCTGTCCGGGTCAGTGCCCAGGATGAAGTCCACGTCATTCTCCCGGGCCAGGTCGATGGCCAGATAGAAGCCCTCCGGGTTCTCCGGGTTGGGGGAGACCACGGTGGGGAAGTCGCCGTCGATCACCATCTGCTTGGGCTCACAGATCAGGTGCTTGATGCCCAGGGTCCGCAATGCCTCCGGCACCAGCTTGTAGCCGCAGCCGTGGAAGGGAGTGTACACCAGCTTGAAGGTGTCCGCCACCTTGGCCACGGTTTCCTTGTCGTTAATCATGGCAGTGACGTTGGCCATAAACTTCCGGTCCGTCTCCTCCCCCATAGTCTCAATGAGGCCGACCTTCACCGCCTCGTCGAAGTCCATGCGCCGGATGCCATTGAAGACGTCGATCTGTTCCAGAGCAGCGGCGATGGCGTCGGCGTGGTGAGGGGGCAGCTGGGCGCCGTCCTCCCAGTAGACCTTGTAGCCATTGTACTCCTTCGGATTGTGGCTGGCGGTGACATTGATGCCCGCCTGGCAGCGGTACTCCCGCACGGCGAAGCTCAGCTCCGGCGTGGGGCGGAGGGACTCGAAGATCCGCACATGGATACCGTTGGCGGCGCAGACCTCCGCCGCCGCCCGGGCGAACTCCATGGAGTGGTTCCGGCAGTCCATACAGATGGCCACGCCCCGGCGCTTGCCCTCCTCGCCCTCGGCGCAGATGACCTGGGCAAAGCCCTGGGTGGCCCAGCGGATCACATGGATGTTCATGTTGTGCAGGCCCACGGCCATGATGCCCCGCAGGCCGGCGGTGCCGAACTCCAGCGGGCCGTAGAACCGGCTCTCAATCTCCTTGGGGTCATTTCGGATGCTCTCCAGCTCCGCACGCTCCGCGTCGGACAGGGCAGGACTCGCCAGCCACTTTTCATATTCCTTCATAAAATCCATGCGAGAGATACCTCCTGTTGTGTAAATTGAGAACGGAGGCGGGACATTAGTCCTGCTCCGGGATTTCCGCGGGGGTGTTCAGCAGCGCCTGGGCCTCCTCCAGTTGGGAGGCGGGGACCCAAATCTCTACTCCCTGGGAGGCGAAGCCTCCCAGCACCTTGCCCAGGGACCCATTCTGGAAGGCGGGGATGCCGCAGCTTTCCAAAAACGACACAGTGATGTCCGCCTGGCTGTCTAGCTCCCACTGGATGTCCAGCTTGGCGGCGGGTTCCGGTGCGCCTGCCTCGTCTTTCGGCCAGCGGTCCAGCAGGTCCCGGTCCGCCCGGGCCCAGAAGTCCTTTGCCGGTTCTGTCATAGTTCCACGTCCTTTACTTGTGATATTTGGTGCCTGCGTTGATCTGATACGCCCGGTAGATCTGTTCCAGCACCATCACCCGGGCCAGATGGTGGGGGAAGGTCATGGGAGACATGGAGAGCCGCAGCCTGGCCTCTGCTTTGATGGAGGGGTGCAGGCCAAAGGACCCGCCGATGAGAAACACCAGATGTCCCACGCCCTGGCTGGCCCAGGCAGCCATCTGCCGGGCCAGCGCCTCGCTGGACCGCGGCTCTCCCTCCACGCACAGAGCGATCAGGGCGGCGCCGGATGGGAGCTTGGCCCGGATGGCAGCAGCCTCCTTCAAAAGGGCCGCCTCGATCTGGGCGGGGGAGGGGTCCTCCGGCAGCCGCTCCTCCGGCAGTTCCACCAGCTCCAGCTTACAGAAGCGGGACAGCCGCTTGACGTACTCCGCCGCGGCGTCCATATAAAATTTCTCCTTCAGCTTCCCGACGCACAGGATCGTCACCTTCTGCATACGGACCTCCTGCTCACGGTGTGGGCTGGGCCCAGGCAGTCCCTGGGAGCCACAGACAGCAGAGGCGAGACACCTGCGGCGGAGAGAGCCCGTTCTACGGCAGTTTGCGCCATGGCGGGCGTATTATTCTCCCGGCTCAGATGGGCCAGGATGATCTCTGATGTGCCGCTCTGCGCCAGAACGGCGGCAAAACGGGCGGCATCCTCATTGCTGAGATGGCCTTGTGCGCCCAGAATCCGCTGTTTCAAATAGTAGGGGTAGGGCCCGCTGCGGAGGGTCTCGATGTCGTGGTTGGCCTCCAGCACCGCCAGATCTACGCCCTCCAGAATGTCGGCAGCCTCGTCGGTGACGTAGCCGGTATCCGTCAGGACACCGACGGCGCCGCCGGCGGCGTCCAGCCGGAAACCACAGGAACCGGGAGCGTCATGGGATGTGGGAAATGCCGTCACGGCAAACTCTCCGATAGACTGGGGGATGCCGAAGTCCAGCGCGTCCAGCCGTGTCTCTGCGCCGGGCAGCCGCCAGGATAGCTCCCGGGCGGCCCGCTCGGTGGTAAAAACCGGGGCGGCGCAGCGCTTGAGCAGCGTCTGCAGGCCGGAGATGTGGTCCGCGTGGGTGTGCGTGATGAGAATGGCCGTGAGGCTTCCGAGCTCCAGGCCCAGCTCCCGCAAAGCGGCAGTGATGCGGCGGCAGGAAATGCCCGCATCCAGCAAAATATAGCTCTCCCCGCAGGAGAGCAGCAGCGCGTTCCCGGAGGAACCGCTTGCCAGCGTATGTACGGTGGTCAAAAAACATACCTCTTCCGGTGAAAAGTAAGACGTCCACAAGGGAGGCCGTCGACGAAAGTCGCCATCCTCCATCGCGGACGTAAAATCGCTCGATCTATGGAAATGTCTTGATTGTATAACCCCGCGGCAGCGGGGGAAACCTAGAGAAGCCTGTACCCCGTTTCAGCCAATGTGGGCCTCCAGCTCCTCGGACTCACCGGGGACCTCCACGGTACGGATGGAAGCGCCAAGGCCCTGGAGCTTGGTGACGATATCCTCATAGCCCCGCTCGATATACTGTACGCAGCTGATCTCGCTCTCGCCCTTGGCAGCCAGGGCAGCGATCACCAATGCCGCGCCGGCCCGCAGATCGCAGGCCTGGATGGGCGCACCGGTGAGATGGTCCACGCCCTCCACCACAGCGGTCTTGTCGTCTACCTGGATGCTGGCGCCCATGCGCTTGAGCTCATCCACATAGCGGTAGCGGTTGTTCCAGACGCTCTCCGTCACCAGGGAAGTGCCCTCCGCCAGGCAGAGGACGGTGGTGATCTGGGGCTGCATATCTGTGGGGAAGCCCGGATAGGGCATGGTTTTCACATTGGCCTTCTGCAAGGGGCCGCTGCGGCGGACCAGAAGGGTGTCCTCCCGCTCCTCTACCTCCACGCCCATCTCCACCAGCTTGGCGGTGATGCAATCCATGTGCTTGGGGATGATATTCTTCACCAGGATCTGGCCGCCGGTGGCAGCCACGGCGGCCATATAGGTGCCTGCCTCAATCTGGTCGGGAATGATGGCGTAGCTGCCGCCCCGCAGGCGGTCCACGCCCTGAATTTTAATGGTGTCCGTGCCGGCACCCCGGATGTTGGCGCCCATCGAGTTGAGGAAGTTGGCCAGGTCCACGATATGGGGCTCCTTGGCAGCGTTCTCGATGACGGTGTTGCCTTCCGCCCGGACGGCGGCCATCATGATATTCATGGTAGCGCCCACGGAGACCACATCCAAATAGATGTTGGCGCCCTTGAGGCGGCCGGTCTCCGTGGAAGCGTTGATGAAGCCGCCCTCCACCATGACCTTGGCGCCAAGCGCGGTAAAGCCCTTCACGTGCTGGTCGATGGGGCGCACCCCGAAGTTGCAGCCGCCGGGCATGGCGACCTCCGCCTGGCCGAAGCGGCCCAGGAGAGAACCAATCAGATAATAGGAGGCCCGCATCTTCCGGGCCAACTCATAGGAGGTTCGGGTGGAGCGGATGCGGCTGGCGTCGATCTCCACTGTATGGCGGTTGATGACGCGGATGCCGGCACCCAAATGCTCCAGAATCTTCAGGGACAGCGTCACATCGGAGATCTGGGGGATATTTTCGATCCGGCAGACCCCGTCCACCAGCAGAGCGGCGGGAATGATGGCAACGGCGGCGTTTTTGGCGCCGCTGATCTCTACTTCACCAAACAGGGGATGACCACCCTGTACAATATACTTTGTCAAAGTCGATACCCTCTCTTCAAAAGGCGCTTTCTTTTGTGGCGGCACCTGTAATTTCTATGAAACAGTGTGCCCGGCCCGTGCCGCTTCATACCCGCTAAAGACCTGCGAAACCGGAGAAATTTTCCGGATGGGGAAGCTCACACACCCAAACTATACCATATCCCCGCGCAAAATGCAAACCCTTCCTGCGAGCCGGACGGGTTCCGCGTCAAAATTCGTCAAAATTCCAAAGCCGCCGACGGCTGAAAACAGCCGCTTCAGGCCGAATCGCGGCGCACAGGCGGAGAAATTTGGAAACAAATTATCTGCCCGGCAGGGCTCCAGTTACTCAGCCGGAGGAGACGGCGCCGGTGTAGCAGTTGACATAATAATCAGCCGTATCCGTAGAAACGCACCAGGCGGGCACCAGGGCCATAGGAGTGGCTGTGGTGCTCTGCAGCTCATAACAGAGGTACAGGTCCGTCACGGCAGTGACCACCGCGCCGCTCTGAACGGTGCCGAGGAAGGCATTGAGGGCATCCAGAGCGGACAGGGCACCGTTCCCATTGGCGGTCTGTCCCGCCTGGGGCAGGTGGGTACCGCTGACGGAGGCCACCCGCCCGCCGGAGATGGAGAAGGAGACGGTGCAGTTGACCACCGGGGCCCCGTCGTAGGTCTGGACCGCGGAGGCGCTGCCGTCCTCCCCATCCAGGGAGAAGGCGAGGGCTTCGTAGTGGAACGCACGGCAGAAGGCCCGGCACAGGGCGTCCGCTGTCTCGCCGCTCTGTTCGATCACCACGTCAAAGGTGCCGTCGGACCGGAAGACGGCGCTGCCGTTTTCGCTTTGATAGGTGGTGACGCCGCCGCCACCATCAGACATGACCAGCTCATCTCCCAGGAGAAAGCCGGCCAGCTTCTCATCCTCGTCCGGGTCCCTGGACAAGGTCAGGCCGGCGGGCGGTGTGGCGCCGGGGATAATGCCGTCATCCAGAGAGACACCCTCCGCCGCGAACAGCTGCACCATCTGCTGACGGGCCTCTGCCTGGGCGGAATAGCCGGTGGTCAGCCGTACTCCCAGCAGGCCCAGGAGGCAGAGATTCATCAGAGCCAGGATCAGAATGATGATGTTTTTCAGACGGAAGCTCTCCATCCGTCGGACCTCCTTTCCACCGCCGGAGCGGCTTGTATCCGCTGCACTCAGTCCGCCAGCCAGCTGGCGGATACCGAGTCTCCGCCGCCGTCGGCATAGCCCACAGACAGCTCTGTGCCGGGATGCTCCGCTGCAATGGCCAGCGTCTGCCGCAGCGGCAGCAGGAGCGACGTCTCCCCGGCGGTGCTGTACTGCCGGAACCGCAGGGTGAGGCGGGTGACGCTGGTGCCGGAGAGCGTGATCTCGGCGGCGTGTCCGCCGTCGGAGAAGCGAATGGGGACACCATCGATCTGATATCCGAACAGAAGCTGGGTGGTGTCTCCGCCCTGACTGACGGACTCCAGATACAGCCTTGCCTCGCCGGAGCGGTCCTCTGTCAGCTGTTCCAGCAGGATACTGGCACCCAGCACGGCTTCCGCCGCAGTGGGGACCTCCTCCTGTGCGGAGATCTCCAGCGTAGCATCTGTTCCGCTGCGGTAGGTGATCTCCCCGGAGGGACGGATGTGAAGGGAGCGATCGGCTTCGACCTCGGTGATGACCTCCGTGCCGTCGGCCTCCGCATAGCGCTCCCGCGTGTTGATGTTGAAGCCGAAAGCCGCCAGCAGCCAGTCCGTGCCGGAGATGGATGAAGCGGCAGAGAGGACCGGTAGCTGCGGTAACTCCGTCGGCAGGATGGAGAGGGGAAACAGCTTGCCGTATAGCGGCTCCATCTCCACAACCTCAAAGGCGAAGGAGACGCTTCCCATGCCGGACTGGCTCACTGCCTCTGTAAGAGAATCTATGGAGAGGGCGGTGGAGGCGACGGTGCCGGTGAGGACGGTATCAGCACCGTCCCATACATAGAGATGGACGGAGCCGTCCGCCCCTGCGGCCAGCAGCAGACAGCGGGCATTTCCCTCCAACGCGGTGCCCTCTGCACCGGTGAGCTCGGCAAGCACCTGGAGGGGCAGGGGATTCAAAAAATCAAAATAGATGGAAGGGCCCGAGAGGGCACCCCGAAAGGCATCCGTTGTAGAAGGAGCAAGGTGCTGGACGGAGCCCAGAGCCTCCCGCAGGCCCAGGGCGGAGAAGCCGTCACTGTTGGTAGTGAAGCCCAGGCTGCCATACCGGCCGTAGGAGTCCGTGAGGACCACCCGTACCGGAGCGGGAAACTCCCGCAGCCGGGAGGGTGAGCCCTCGCCGGTCAGCCGCTCCAGATAGAGCGGGTCCTCCGACGTGCCCAGATTGTACAGCTGCAGCTGGGCGAACAGGAGCACCGCCGAGACGGACAGAAGCGCGATGGCGATGTTCTGGATGAGGTTGCGGCGCCTGCGCCGGGCCGTTTGATCCATGGGCAGCCTCCTTTCAGCGGTTTTGCGGATGTGACTTTCTCAGATGGGGTTGGAGGGCCCGCCGATGGGCAGCGTCAGCCGGATGGTGGTGCCGGGGCCCTCGTGGGGCGCCAGGGCGATGGTGCCGTGGTGGCGCTGGACGATCTCCCTGGCGATGGAGAGACCCAGGCCCGTGCCGCCGGACTCCCGGGAACGGGCCTTGTCCACCCGATAAAAGCGGTCGAAGATCCGGTCCCGATCCTTCTCTGGGATGCCGATGCCGTCGTCGCAGACCTCCATCCAGACCTCCGCCTCTGTGGAGCCGGCGGTGATGGTGATGTGTCCGCCGTCGGGCGTATATTTGACGGCATTGCCGATGACGTTCATCATCACCTGCTCCAGCCGGCTCCGGTCCCCCACGATCAAGGGCAGGCTCTCCGGCGGAGTATAGGTCAGCGTGTGCCCGTGCTGCTTGGCGGCCAGGGCATTGGCACGGGTGACGCTCTCAATGGCGTCCCCGAAAGGAAAGCGGGAGAGCACCAGCTCCGCATTGCCCGCATCCAGGCGGCTGAGGGTCAGCAGATCCTGAACAATGTGGGTCATGCGGTCCGTCTCCGTGATGATGATGTCCAGAAAGCTGTTGGAGGTCTCCACAGGGATGTCTCCCTCCGCGTCCCGCAGGGTCTCGGCATAGCTGCGGACGTTGGTGAGGGGGGTGCGCAGCTCGTGGGAGACATTGGCCACGAACTCCTTGCGCCGCTCCTCGTTGCGGTGCTGCTCCGTCACGTCATGAAGCACCACCAGCACGCCGCCGCTGGCCTGGTCGGAAAACGGCGCCAGAAACAGCTCCAGCGTCCGGTCCCCCACCTCCATCTCCGCCTCGGCGTAGTTGGGTCTTTGGAGGGCCAGGGTCTCCTGGAAGGGATAGACCTGACCGAAGAGGGTATCGTAGGTAGTGCCCTCCGGCACACTGCGGTGGAGCATGTTGGTGGCGGCGGGATTGCAGTGGATAAGGAGGCTGTCGTGGTCAAAGGCCACCACGCCGTCGGTCATGTGGAGGAACAGGGTGTCCAGCTTGTTCCGCTCGTTCTCCACGGCGGCCAGCGTGGCTTGAAGGACATCGGCCATCTCGTTGAAGGTGCCCGTGAGGATGCCGATCTCGTCAGTGGACTCCACGGGGAGCTGGCTGTCAAAGTCTCCCGCGGCCACCCGCTCTGCCCCGGCGGTGAGCTTTTCGATGGGGCCCACCATGGTCTTGGACAGCAGGAAGCTCAACAGGACAGAGATCAGCAGGCCGATCACCAGCGCCTGCATGATGATGAGGAAGAGCTGGGAGTTCAGGTCCGTCACTGTGTCCTTGTTGTCCAGGATGTAAATGATGTAGGCGTTTCCGCCCCCCATGATGGGGATGGCTGCGTCCATATAGTCGGCGGTGATGTCGCTGCGGTCTCCCACCAGGGTGCTGTCGCCCTGAGCCACGGCATTCCGGGCGGTCAGCAGGTTGGCGGTCTGCTCCCGGGGGAGCTCTGACGCCTCTGCAGACCCGTCCAGGTAGGTGCCGCTCTGCCCATCCAGGATGAAGTAGTTCCGGGTGCGGTAGTCGATGCCCAGGGAGCCGGCCCGGCCCTCCAGCATCTCCTTGATGCCGGCGGCGCCGTCCGGTTCGGCCGCCCGGGCCCGGAGGGTGGAGACATAGCCGTCGCTGTCGTCGCTGAACACGGCGCTGATCTGCTCGTAAAAGGTGTCGATATAGAAGCTGGAGACGCTGGTGGTCAGGAATGCACCTACCACCGCCATCAGCGAGGTGATGAGCAGCAGCAGAATCAGCATCAGCTTCATGTGCAGGCTGCGGAACACGGCGAACACCTTCTTTCCTTAGAGAATGGGGGGCGGAGTCATTTCACGGAGAAGTAGTAGCCGGCGCCCCGGCGGGTGAGGATGAAGACAGGATTGGCGGGGTCGGCCTCGATCTTCTCCCGCAGGCGCCGGACCGTCACGTCCACGGTCCGCACGTCGTCGCCCACATAGCCGTAGTTCCACACCTGCTCCATCAGGTCGATGCGGGAGTAGACCTTGTTGGGATGGCTGGCCAGAAAGGTCAGCAGCTCATACTCCCGCTGGGTCAGGTCGATGGCCTTACCGGCCCGGAAGACCTGGTGGCTGTCGGTATTGATAGACAAATCCCCGGACACGGGCATGGCGGAGGCCGCGGCAGAGGCGGCAGCCGGCGGCGTCATGGTGGTCCGCCGGATGTTGGCTCCTACCCGGGCCACCAGCTCCCGCATAGAGAAGGGCTTGGTGATATAGTCGTCGGCACCGATCTCCAGCCCCAGGACCTTGTCCGCCTCCTCCTCCCGGGCGGTGAGGATGATGACGGGAACGCTGCTGCCCTGATCCCGCAGGGCGCGGCACACGTCAAAGCCGTTTTTCTTGGGCAGCATTACATCCAGCAGGATCAGGTCCGGATTGGCGGATACCGCCTGAGCCAGGCCGTCCTCTCCGTCATAGGCCTCCAGCGTCTGATAGCCCGCCCGCTGGAGATTGAACCGCAGGATGTCCACGATATTCTTCTCGTCCTCCACGATCAGGACGGTTTTCGGATCGCTCATGGCAGAGTCTCCTCTCAAAGATTCAGAAGCACTTTTGCCTTCAGCACGGCGGCGATGGTCTTGCTGTCCTCGATCTCCCCGTCCATGACGCGGTGGACCATCTCATTGAAGGGAATGCGCTCCACATTCAAGAATTCATCCTCGTCCAGCTGCTGGGACTCCATGTGCAGGCCCTTTGCCAGGAAGAGGTACAGCCGCTCACTGAGACAGCCGGGAGAGGGCAGGGTCACGCCCATGGGCAGGAAGGTGTCCGGCACGGCACCGGTCTCCTCCTTCAGCTCCCGCAGGGCACCGGCCACCGGGTCCTCGCCCGGCTCCAGCTTTCCGGCGGGGATCTCCAGCAGCGTCTTTCCGATCACATAGCGGTACTGGGTGACGGTGAGCACATTGTTCCGGTCGTCCAGGGCCAGAATGGCCACGCCGTCCACATGCTCTACTACCTCGCGGAAAGAGGTCCTGCCGTTCGGCAGCTGCACCTGGTCCACGTGCAGGCTCAGGAAGCTTCCCTGGTACTTTTCCTCCCGGCTGAGGGTCTTCTCCGTCAGATCCGCAGTCTGATTCATATAGCATTCCACCTTGTGTCTATTTTTTGTATATTCAGGACATACTCAATCACTTTATTATAGCATATCCTCCAGAAAAAGCCAACTGTGACTTTCTCTTGAAGATGCGGGGAAAATATGGTATTATAATAAAACCTTCCAGGAAAGAGGTGAGCCCCACGGAGAAGAAGGGAATCAAGATCGCGGCCCAGAACCGCAAGGCCTTCCACGACTACTTCGTGGAGGACCGGTACGAGGCGGGCATCGAGCTTGCGGGCACGGAGGTCAAGTCCATCCGGGCCGGAACGCTGAATTTGAAGGACGCCTACTGTACGGTAAAGGATGGGGAGCTGTTCGTCCATGGGATGCACATCTCCCCCTATGAGAAGGGCAACATCTTCAACCGGGACCCGGTGCGCTCCCGGCGGCTGCTGATGCACAAACGAGAGATCCGCAAGCTCCATGCCCTGGTGAAGCAGGACGGCTATGCCCTGGTGCCCCTGTCCGTCTATTTTAAGGATTCCCGGGTGAAGCTGGAGATCGGCCTGTGCCGGGGCAAGAAGAACTATGACAAGCGGGCGGCTGCCTCCCAGCGGGACGCCAAGCGGGAGATTGACCGCACCCTAAAAGAAAGGAATCGATGATATGTCTGACATGACGAACCCTATTGTCACCATCACCATGGAAAACGGCGCTGTGATGACCGGCGAGCTATACCCCGCCAAGGCTCCCAACACGGTGGCCAACTTCATCTCCCTGGCCAACAAGGGCTTTTATGACGGCCTGATCTTCCACCGGGTCATCCCCGGCTTCATGATCCAGGGCGGCTGCCCCGACGGCAACGGCATGGGCGGCCCCGGCTATGACATCCGGGGCGAGTTCTCCGGCAACGGCTTTGTCCAGAACGACCTGAAGCACACCACCGGCGTGCTGTCCATGGCCCGGGCCATGCATCCGGACTCCGCCGGCAGCCAGTTCTTCATCATGGTGGCCCCGGCGCCCCATCTGGACGGGCAGTACGCCGCCTTCGGCCAGGTGACCGGAAACGTGGAGGAGGCCATCCGCATCTCGGAGGTCCCCACCGACTGGAACGACAAGCCCAAGACACCGGTGGTCATTCAGAGCATTCGGGTGGACACCCAGGGCGTGGACTATCCGGAGCCTGAAAAGCGCTGAGAGGGGGAGAGCCCAATGAAGACGGCCATCATCACCGGCGCGTCCTCCGGTCTGGGACGGGAGTTTGCCCGCCAGCTGACGGACATATTCCCGGAGATTGAGTGCTGCTGGCTCATTGCCCGCCGGGAGGACCGGCTGGAGGAGATCGCCCGGGAGATGGTGGGGGTGGAGACGGTCTGCCTTCCCTTGGACCTGTGCGATTCCATGTCCTTTACCACCCTGCAGGAAAAACTGGCGGCGGAGAAACCGGAGGTGGCGATCCTCATCAACAACGCCGGCTGCGGTTACCTGGGCCGGATGGGGGAGACGGAGACCGCTGTCCAGACCCGGATGGTAGATCTGAACGTCAGGGCCATGACGGCGATGACGAACCTGGTCATTCCCTATATGCCGGCGGGGGGACGCATCCTCAACACGTCTTCCATCGCATCCTTCTGCCCCACGCCCCGGATGACGGTGTACGGCGCTAGCAAGGCGTATGTGTCCTCCTTCACTGTGGGCCTCAGTGAAGAGCTGAAGCGAAGGGACATTACCGTTACGGCGGTGTGCCCCGGCCCCATGAAAACGGAGTTCCTGGACGTGGGCAGCATCACTGGCCGTTCCCCGGCCTTTGAGTACCTGCCTTACTGCGACCAGGTGCGGGTAGCGGCGGGCGCGCTGCGGGCCGCCAAGGCGGGCAGGACTATGTACACGCCGCGGCTGTTCTACAAATTCTACCGGCTGCTGGCCAAAGTCGCGCCGGTGAAGCTGATGGTAAAATTTACCAAAACCTGAAATGTCATGGAATTGTAACACATTCCGACAGCGGGATGTGTTACAATCTCCATTGGTATCCTGCCAGATATCCCAGAAAGGCCCTCGGCATGGAGATGCGAATCGCAGGCTCCCATCACAAACCAGTGAAGCGTTTGTGATGGGAAGTGGAGGGACAACGGAGCATTGCGAGCTCTCGGTGCAGCCGGGAGCGGGTAGAGCACAGTCTGTCCCGACGACAGGGGGGTGTACCGGTTTCGACGGGGGTATGGAGGCGGGACCAGCGGGCGGCGGCGCCTGACCGCCATAAAACGGGCAATTTATAAATCAAATAACAACAGACAAGTTGCTATTGCTGCCTAATTAAAGGCGGCCGTCTGAACCGGAGTGGCCACAGGCCGGGGAAGGCGTCGTTGATGTGGCGTCCGTGCGGCGGGTAAGAGTTGCCCCGCCCACGCATGATGACTCTCACCTGACCGGACGGCGTGACGGCTTGCCATCCGGAAGGGGAACAGGGAGAAAGACTCCCGCAATAACCGTCTGCGCCCGGAGAAAGTCCCGTTAAAGTGCTTTCGGACAGGGGTTCAACTCCCCTCACCTCCACCATTGTGAATGCCCCTATCCGATCTGAACAAATGCATGTCATTGTTTGGATTGGGTAGGGGCAATTTATGCCTGAACTTTTTGCACTGCAAGGAGGTCAGAATTTCCTATAGTTCTTGCCTTGTGTCATCTGCAAAATACAAACAGGACAAAATCAAAATACAAAACATGTAATCGGCCAGATTCGAACCCCTGATATGTCAGCACACCGCTCCCCTTCACTTGCTGTTCATGAATGCCTCTTCCACCCGACAGGGTATGCGGTTTTTCAACGTGCGATGCGGCCGCTGTGTGCTGTAAAGCTCGATGTACTCGATGCAGGAGGCAAGACATTGTTTGAAGTCTGCCTCGGAGGTATAATCCTTCCGGTAAAGCTCTTCCTGTTTTAGTGTGGCGGAGAATGGCTCGGCGACAGCGTTGTCATGGGGACGCCATGAATTGGAGAAGGATTGTACTACAGTGTGCGCATGAAACAGCTGTCTGAACCGATGAGATGTGCTCTTGCCAGTTGATGTCACCCCCTTGCAGATCGCGCAGTAGTCGCCCTGCCGCATCCCGGTGGCGATGATAAGCTTGAGGTAGGTCTCGTACTTGAGTTTTCTTCCTCCAGTGCAGAACTGCGTCCTGCCAAGGAGACAGGAGGAAGAGGGAAGTAAAAAAGAGGGGATGTCAACAGGCATCCTCTCCTGCGTGAAAGAAAGGGGGATACAAAATAGAACCCGTGTGTTTCATGGGCCTAAAGCCAAAAGTTAAGACAGCAAATTATAAACGGAATCTAAAAAGATGTTCCAATGCCAATTGTCCGGCAGTGCACTTCTCGGCAATGGATAAAACGAATGAGTAGTTACAAGAAAAATGGGGTATTACGGCACACCGCAAAAGGTTTCCGGATTTGTCATGTGCTTCTCCAATGATTCAGCAGGCCCATCCGGCAGAGGGATGCTGTGTTTTAACAGAGCGGTATTGAAGTGGGATGCATTGCCGCCTTCTTCCATTTCTGCAAAGGCGGCAATGCGGCAATTAAGTATATTACGGCTTAAAGAACTCCTTATTTTATTTATGCATACGGAGGAAAGGGAACGAAGTCCCTTTCCTCCGTACTGTTCAGTATGCTTACCAGAGCTGTGTCCAGTCTTCGCTGCCGCTGGTGCGGTCGTAGTCGTGGGCATTGGTGGCCTCTGCGACCTCGTAGTAAGCCCAGTGAGTGTCCGGCACATCGGTGAACTGTTCCAGTTCATCTGCGTGGCGGTCCACATAGGCTTCATCCGCACTGCGGTCCAGCATCCGGTTGACGATGGTGGTCACCTGGGCGCGGGTGATGGTGTCGTAAGGACCGAAGCGGCCATCGGAGTAGCCGGTGATCCAGCCATACTTGATCGCGCCTACCACATAGTCATAGAACCAGTCGTTCTCGGATACATCCGTAAAGATGTTCTCCCCACTGGTGTCCAGTTCTGCAAAGCGCATAGCGATCACGGTGAACTCCGCACGGGTGATCGCCCGGTCGGGGGCAAATTGCCCGTTGCCGATACCGGCGACGATGCCCAGACTGCCCAAGGTATTGACCGCCTCGGCATACCATGCGTCCGGGGCCACGTCGGAGAAGCTGACCGTGATGGGCACATTCTTATTGAGCAGGAGGTTATAGAACATCTGCGCCACCTGGGCGCGGGTCATGTTATCGTCAGGCCCAAACCACCCGCCGCCATAACCGCCGAGATAGGCACTGTGGTCCTTGGTGTTCAGCCAGCCAGATACGCCGGTGTCGTCCGGGTCTGCCACACCGCCGTTCTGCTCGGCAAAGACCGCCTCGATGGTGTGCTTTTCACGCACATTCTCAAAGGTGTACTTATCCACAGCGCCGACGCTCTCGCCGTCCACCAGCACATCCTCGATCACATAGCCCGCATCCGGGGTAATGGTAAAGGTTTTGCTGCTGCCACGGACCACGCGAACGCTTCCGTCAGGGCTGATCTCTCCGCCCTTACCGGCGCTGGCCGTGATGGTGTAGCGGGTGGTGTGACTTCCGCCGCCGCTGCTGTCGCGGGCGAAGCTGGCCGTGATGGTCATGTTCTCGGAGATGCTTATCATCTCATAGCTGCTGACCGCGCCCACGCTTACGCCGTTTACTGCCACATCGGAGATATGGTAGTCGGAGCTTGCAGTGATGCTGAAGCTCTGACTCTCGCCTCGCTTCACCAGCAAGGTGCCGCTGGGGCTGATGGAGCCGTTTTCACCGGCCCGCGCCGTGACGGTCAGGTAGGTCGGCGCATCGGGAACGTCGTCGCCGTTCTGATCCTCGCCAAAGTAGGCCACAACTTCGCTGTTTGCCTGCACGTTCTTGAGCGTCCAGGTATCCTTGAATGGATTTTCTGCATCATTGTTGGAGTAGACCACCTTGCCGTCCACAGTGATGTAGTCTAGTGCGTAACCTCCATAGGCGGTAATGGTGAATACAACATCATCGCCCGCGTCAACGGTCTTGCTGACGGGAGTAATGGTGCCGTTACCGTCGTTTACTCTGGCGGTGACAGTGTATCTCTCGCTTGGCGCGGGATCGTACTTGTCGGGAACGCCGTCGCTGTCCGCATCGGCGGAGAAGGTCACGACGATGCTGCGGTCGGCCTGCACATTGGTGAAGGTGTAGGTCTTGCTGTCCGCATCATAGCCGGCCAGATTGAGGTTGCCGTCGTTCAGATACGTGTCACCGTCAATGACGATCTTATCCACCGCATAGCCGGAGTCGGGAATAAAGGTAAAGCCTTGGTCGCCGCCCTCTGCAACGGTGGTGTCTCCGCTCGGATCGATGCTGCCGTTGGGACCGGCATAGGAGCGAATCACATAATTCTCGCCCAGCACGTCGGCTGTGCCATCGTTGTCGGAATCATAGCCCCAGACAGCGTACACGGTGATGTCTTCATCGTCGAAGGTCACGGCGGGAACGATTTGTACATACTTGAAAGCTTCGGTATCGGTTCCCTAGAAAATCTGTCTGTGCTGGTTGAGGGACCAACCGATGAACACCACGCTGTCGCCACTGCCATCGCCCGCACTGCGGTAGGAGAGGCGCGTCATGCCGATGGAGGCTAACTCGGGCACATGCGCGGGAGTGGTTTCTACGGGGGGGGCGCTCTCCTCGGTAGGGATGGATTCCTCAACAGGATCGGTTGCGGCAGGTTCGCTCTCTGTGGGCTCTTCCTCACCTGCGGACTCTCCACTGGGGAGCGTCTCTGTCTCCGGCTCGTCTGTGGGGCTGGGAATCACAGCGGAGTCATCCGTGGCTGGCGCCAAGGTGTAGGTGGGTTCTTCGGTGTCCAGAACTGCGACCTGCCCGGAAACATACTTGATTTCTCCGCCGTCGGGGACGCCAGCGACTTGATCACCGTCGTTGATGGCATTGCCGTCATAGGCCAGGGTGTACTTGCCGTCTTCCTCCACGTCGGGCGTGCCGTTCTCGTTGGCGTCATAGCCCCAGACGGCATAAACTTCATCGTTGGCAGTCAGGGTGAGCTTGTCAATGGTATTCGGGCCGTCCTTATCGGAAGCGCCGTAGATTTTAGTGTCCTGCTCAGCGCTCCAGCCGATGAAGATGATCATGGTGCCATCTTCAGCCGTCTTGTGAGTCGGTTTGTCGGTGGTGTTCAGTTGATAGTTTTCCGCTTCATCCGCGCTTACTTTCTCCTGCCCCGGCCCGCCGAAACCGCCGTTGGCATCGTAGGTCAGGGTGTAGGACTCAGAAGGATCGGGGCCGGGTTCCACATCCTTGGCATTCACGGTGATGCTGATGGTGGTCATCAAGGGAATGCTGTTCGTGTTCGTGACGCCCTCCGGCAGCGTGAGCGTGCCGTTCAGGGTGAAGGTCTGCGCCTCTGCCTTGCTGGGATCATAGCTTGTGTTTTGAGTATCCCACGTAACATTAGCCTGCATATCGCCCTTCGTGGTCTGAATCGTCACCTGCGTTGGAAGCCCCATCTCCTCAATGGCGGTGCCGTTTTCCACGGTGATTGCCGCAGGCGGTACGACATTGATCAGGTTGGGCTTTTCCGTGGGTTCCGTCACATCCGGCTTCTGGTTGCCATCAGTATCATAGCCCCATACGGCGTAGATCGTCAAAGCCGTGCTGTCGATGTAAACCCTGCCAGGCAACAACGCGATCTTCTCAAACGCTTCCTGATCCTCCTCGCCATAGATTTGGCCGGTTTTCGTTCTGGACCAGCCGATGAATACAACGGATGTTTCGTTGACGGGGGTGTGGGTTGGCGTTTGGCCGCTTAGCTCCACGGTGGTTCCTTCCCAAACGGTCTGCTCATCCGGCAGGTCGAAAACCTCTCCGCCGCTCTGTGCGTTGCCGCCATAGGTCAGCGTGCCTTGCCCGCGATAAGTCGCCGTGTACATTTGGCTTTCCTGTACAGTCGCTTCTATTGTTCCGCTCTTATCGTATTCCGGACTCCAGCCCGCAAACTGCCAGCCCGTGCTTGCTGTCACGGCAGGGGCCTCCGGATAAGAGCTGTAGCCCGGCAGCAGCTTATCATAAGTCACTGTCTTTTCGCTATCGGCAAACGTCCCGTGCTCCCCAGCCCGGAAGGTGATCGTAATGTACTGCTCGTCGTCGGGCTTTTCGTCGTTGTTCTTATCCTCGTTGTAGACCGACGTGTAGCTCTTGTTGGCGTCTTCCGCCCCCACGGAACTTCCAACGGTGATGCCGTCGCCCTCCGTGCCGGAGCCATAGGCGTGCTTGCTGTCATCCTGCCAGGAGTCAAACAGGTAGGTATCTTCGGGAATTACTTTGGGGGCCTCGGGATAGGTCTCCGCCTCAAAGCCTGCTTCGTTTGCTTTTACAAGGAATACTTTCAGAGCACGGGAGTCCGTGTCATAGATGTAATCCTTTCCTGCCTCCATCTGCTCCCACATGGTGTCCTCAATATCCCAACTGCCATAGCCGGTGCCCCGGAAGGTCAGCGTCACCGTGTAGGTATCCGGCTTGTCGTTGTTGTCCGTGTCAAGATAATAATAGACATCGGCGGTATTTGGTCCATCCTCGGTCACGGTCAGGCTGCCGGATGTCCCCTCATTGGAAGTCACATAGCCGTTACGGGCAGGGCGGCCGTATGTAACAGTTTCGCCGGGTTTCCGGTAACTGGTAAGGGTACGGGCGAGGCCAAACTCTCCGCTCTCCTGCTCGGTGTAATAGCGGATGGCAACTTCTTTATGGCCTTCGGCAGCGTCGTAATGCGCATCAAAGGTGAGATCTGCCGCGTCCGCACCGACGGGTTGGTTCGCATAGTCGGCGTAGCGGCTGGATTCATTTTTATTGTTGAACCAGCCCGTCCAGACCATACTGTCCGCCGTTGCGTTGACCTGCGGGATCTGCGGATACTTGTCGCCCTCCAGTTCGCCTTCCACTGGTTTTACCAGCTTGTAGGTCAGGGTCTTTTGATCCTCTGACAGTGCTCCGCCGGATGTCAGATTATTAGGATCAATGATTCCGTTTTCACCGGCATCAAACGTCAGGGTGATGGTGTGGTTGTCCGGCTTATTGTCATTGTCCGCATCCTTGTACAGGTAAACGGTTTTCTCCACACCCGCTTCGATCATCGTCCCCGCAACGGTTGTCGTAGAAGCAGTATAGCCCTCCGGTATGGACTCACTCACATCCACAGAAAATGACTGCTTGATGGCAATTTGCTCTGTGATATTCTCTGGCAGAGCAGGCACCGCGGTGTCGGGCTGCTCACCCGCACCCCACTGGAATTTCACCGTCAGGTTGCCCTTTTTCACATCAAAGTGGAAATCTAAGGAGCTAACCGATTCCTTAACGACCTGGATCTCTCCACCCTCTCGCAGCACAAAATCCTCATCGTTATAAGTGTCTTTCCACGGCTCATCAGAGCTGCTAATATACTCTCGGATATGCTCCCGGCCACGTTCCTCGTTCGGTCTGAACAGGGCGTCGCCCTCCGCCACCGTGCGCAGGTAGTTCGCCGCCGGAATGTCACTGCCGTTGATGTCGGTCGGGTCTTCGATGTACAGGTTGATGGTGATATTCCGCTCGTTCACTTCATCCACAGGAACCCAGTGTGGTACAAAGATGATGGTGGTCCCAGCGGCATCGGCGGCTACATCTTTTACATCTACAATATCGCCGTCGTGATACACTGGGGCACTGGTTCCTCTTACAACGTAGCCATCCGGCGAATACCCCTTTACCGTCTCATAAGGTGTCCGGCTGGTGATGGTGATGGTATCCTTGTTGCCCTCCACCACTGTGAAGCCCGTCTCTGGTTCGCCAATCAGGTCGTTGTTATTCCTATCATTCCGGTACTCCACCGAATAGGTGATGGGAGTCGCGGTCAGGAAAAGCTCTATGTTGTCTCCCAAGTCATTGGGAAGATCAAAGCGGTACTGATATTGCTCCTGCGTATAGCTCGGTTCTCTCCCGTCGTGCAGATTTCCGATATTCTTTTCAAAATTCATCTCCGCTTCGCTTACCTGACCGTTGACCTTGACGGTAAGCTGCGGTTTTTCATAGCCTGGCTTGAGATTGAAGTAGAACTCGTTGCCGGTTCTGCCCGTCTGGAGATACACATGGTTTACGCTTCCCGGAACATATTCCTCAGCGCCATCGTCCCAGCCCACAATATTTCCTATGCCGGACAGTTCCTTGATGATGACCTCGTTTCTGTCTGTGCGCTTAAAATTACCTTCGCTGATATAGAGGTCAGTGTACACATCGGATATCGTAACCTCATAATCATTCTGATAATGAATTGGAGCTGCTGTAGTGTCCTCCTGCACCAGAGTTATCCGTACTGTTTCGCCGCTTGGAAGGGTAGACTCTACATAAGCACCCTCGCCGGTCTCTGTGCCAGGAGTCTGAACCTCGTGGCCGTTGATGACCAGCATATTCAATGTGTACCGATTTAACAGGCTGCCCGCTGTTGACTCAATTCTAAAAGTGATCGTTCCGCCCGGCGTTATGCTCTGATTATTGTTACCGCTGGTAATGCGGCCATTGCGGAATGCGCCGTCAGTTGTATTATATGAAAAGGTATATGATGTTGCAGCTGTCTCGGTGATCGTAATAGTCAGTTCGTTCTGTACGTTATCCACCGTAAAGAGCATTTCACCGGTGTCCTGGCCAAAGACTGTACCGGTGTTGGAAATGTCAGTATCTCCTGCCTTTACGACCAGTCGTTGTCCCTTGGCCGACGGCATTGCCCGAAAGGTCAGGGAGTCGCCCTTCTTCACCAGATCGTCCCCGGCGGTCTTCTCCGCGCCGGTCACATTGTACGTTACCGGATACTTGGAGACATAGTAAAGGTCAATGGTTTCGCTCTCGCCCAGAATGGACAGTGCCCCGCTGATGGAGCCGTAGTAGGTGATACCCTGCTCCGTCAGGGTGCCCGCTTCATACACGCGCTTCCCGTTCACCTCGGCGTGATCGAAGTAAAGGTTTTCCCCGGTCAGATCGGGCGCGGTTTCGCTCAACTGACCGGCCGACACATTTTCTTTAGGGGAGTCGCCTTTCACGCCATCCTTGTAGATGGTAAACTTGGCCGCAGACACCGCCCCTTCCTCTCTCTGGCCCAGATCCTGATACGGGGCACCGCCAGAAGGCCCCCCGCTGCCCGCCGCCAGCGCAGCCGTGGGGAGCAGCCCCATCAGCATAGCCAGCGAAAGGACCATTGCCAACAGTCGCCTTTTCATGGTATCTTCCTCCTTGCACAGACCTGGATTTGGCACACAGCCGCGGTCTGCAAAAATCGGTGTTTTTCCTATGGAGCTTCAATTCCCTCCATAATGCCTCTATCCGGCCTCCGGCGGCTGCCTGGCCAGGCATTGAAACGCCCCCGCCAAAGGAATTCCACCGTTCATAACTCCTCACCTCCCTTGTAGCAGTCGCTCCAACCTGCAGTCAAAGACTCCTTTTCCAGCAGGCGGTCATACGTCTGCTCGGCCAGCAGCTCCAGATTGGCCCGGATGCTCTCTTGCGTGGCAGTACATAATTTTCGCAGGCACCGGGGGTTACATTTTTCCGCCGATACCCGCGCGTCGCGGGCCAGCGATTGGATGCGGACGTTAATATTTCCACGGTCCATCAGCTTACCGTACCGGGTGCAGAACACCGGGCCGCTCCCGATCCCCCGCTCCCCGGCATAGGCCAGCAGCTCCGCGCGCAGGCAGGGCGGGACACGCAACCGCCGTGGAGCAAACACCCATCCTTCCTGTACGGCCTCCACAGTCACACGGGACAGGGAGCGAAGCGGCAGGTCCATTGTGCCAAACAGCAGCACCAGCAGATAAGTCTGGCGTTTCTTCAGGAGTTTCGCCGCCTGGAGCAGCCGGAGATATTCATTCCGGGTCAGCTCCGGCGAAGACGCTTCCCCGTTTATAGGGATCTGACCCGCCTGGAGATCCCGCCGTCCGGCAAACTCCAAAAGACCGTTGACTGTGGCCGTGCAGCTATTTACGGTGCCGGGGGAATAGCCCTGCTCCAACAGTTCCGACTGCCAGCTGGAGAGAAAGGCGGGGTCCAGATTACTGTCCTCCGGCAGGTATTTCCGCAGCTTGGAGAGGTTGCGGCGGTAGGTGCTGATTGTCCCCTTTGTCCGCCCATGCTCCCGCAGGTTTTCCAGAAAACGCAGTTCCAGCTCGTCTGTCAGGCGCAGTCCCGGCCTGCTGAGGCGTTCCGTATTCTCGGAAAGGCTCGGCCTTTCCTGGCTCTTTTCCAATGGCATATCTATCACCTCGCAGCGTCAGAATTAACATTCCGCACAGATAGCACAAACGCCGGGATATACCCGGCGAAAACTGAATTAACATTCCGCCCACAGTTTTAGCGCACAAGTGCCCAGCAGAAAGACCAAGCACAAAAAATAAGGCCCCCTGCTCCCAATAAAAGGAGAGCAGGAGGCGCACAAAACCAAGCCGCAAAAAATCTCCTTTTGCGGCTTGCTTTTCCATGCCCGGAAGTTAGGAAGTTCCTTGCTTTTCGAGAATAGAAATGGTATAATTTCTTTATGTATATAGTCCCGCAGGTAGAAAAACCGTTTTGTTTGGGGCGGAATGTTAACTCCGCCTATGACACCAGCCCCAGACGGTCGAGCTGCCGCTGGTGCTCTGCCCCGGAGGTTAGGAGATAGATGCGGGTTGTTTCGATGGAACTATGCCCCAGTACGTCCGCCAGTTTTGCGATATCCCGGTAGGCCCGGTAGTAGGCCGTGGCAAAACAATGGCGCAGGTTGTGAGGGAACACCTTGGAGGGTTCCACGCCCGCATGGACGCACAGCCGCTTCATTTCTGCCCATATCTGCCGCCTTGAAAGGCTTTTGCCGTTTCCTGTGAGAAAGATCTCGCCGGAAACGGTTTTATTTTTCTTGGCGTACTTCAAGAGTTTCCGGGCCAGCTTGGTGGGAATAAGAATGGTACGGACTTTCCCTTTCAGAGAAATTTCCGCCCGGCCCCGCTGAACGGCTTCCACGGTGAGATAGCGGATCTCGCTTACCCGGACGCCGGTGGAGCAAATGGCTTCCATCACCAGCGCCAGCCGGTCCCTGCCCAATTCCCGCGCTGCGGCGATCAGCCGGTCATAGTCCGGGCGGGTCAGTTCACGGGCCGGGTCCCGAAACAGCCGCCGCTGCACCCTGACAAACCGCGTCCGGCAGTCCTCCCAGCCAAGAAAACGGAACAGGCCGTTGAGGGCGGACAAGGCCGCGTTTACTGTGGAAGGCGCCCGGTGCTCGGCCAGCAGCCGCTCCTTCCAGCTAGTCACAGCCTCTTTGGTCACGGCGGCTCCATTCAGCCAGCAGACAAAAGCCTGCACATCCCGCAGATACTTCTCCCGGGTGCCAGCGGCCCGCTCTTCTATGCGCAGATAAGTGTCATAAGCGGTGATCTGTTCTGTACTCAAAATTCGGATATTCATATTAAAATCCCTCCATTCAGATAGTGTGTTCAGTTTACCTGATTGCCGCGGAGGTATCTTTACAATTCCCGAATCTTTCTTAAACACCAATTCACTTTTCTTCTGGAACAAAAATGGTTTGACTGAGTGCAGGTTTTTTTGAAAAGAGACAAGCAAGATGGCCTCCGGTTTAAGGAGGCCATCTTGCTTGTCTCTTAGGTAGGTGTTCTGAATTTGACAACCGGCCAGGTTCATCTAATTGCTCTGGTTCGCCATCTCCTGTGTCCCGGCCCAAGCTGTCTCTATCTTCTTTTGATGAGCAGGATAGCCGTTGCGCTGGTCAAAGCGGTATGCGATGTCCGGTGCCTGCTGGTGGAACCAGTCCGCCAGCTCTGTGGGGTCGTACGCCCCATCCGACCGGTAGAGCGGGAACTGCTCGGATAGGACAAGTCAGACCGTTTCCTGTGCCCCGGCGACTTGGGTGAGCAGGAGCCAGGCATCACAAAAGTAGCCCATCCTGGTATCCTGCGACCAGCTTTGGGGATACTCTCAAGCGTCTTTTCCAGCGTCCGGAGCTTGCGGGGCAGGCCGAACAGAGCATAATAGGGCAGCAGGTCCTCCTCCGTTCCACATTCATTCCTCTTCATTGGAGCGCTCGAACGCCTCCCGGCTAGCCCGGATTCTGACCGGGCCGTGGGGTATGGCATCATAAGCTTTTGGTTTTAGTAATTCCCAGCCTTTGTGGTATTTAAGTTGAATGATATTTATTAAGACCAATCTGCCGATGAAGCCTGGTCAACCATTCCAGCAGGAAGGGAATGCTTTTTCCGTTGGCACCAATTCCCGGCTTGGAAAGTGCGGCAACGATCCGCTGGATATGTACCATCTCCTGCGGAGAAAAATTCGCAAAGTTCGGTGGCGACGGAACATCAATAGAAAGAAAATCAAATTGTGAAATGGTAGTTAAAAAGGTATATGTGCTGTAGGAAAATAGGCAAGAAAGAAGTGTGAGCGGAACGGACTGCGAGGGTTTAATACTGTAAAAGTGGTGAACAAACAAAAGGCAGCAACTCCCGGCCTCCAGGGAATAGGCATCCCCATTGACTATGAGGCACCCGCCTCCATGGTCTACCAAAATAAACTGACAGCCTTCCTGATAATGATAGCCAGTGGCATTGTATACAACCTGGCGGCGCATTTGAACATTGCCGGGAAGCATGTCCTGATGCAGCCAATTCCGGCTCAAGCCACTGTGATTGTATATATTCCCGCCTTCCAGAATCATGCGTAATCCCTCTTCTTTCTCTCCCGATATTGCGCAGGAGTCTCACCACACTCCAACTTAAATAAGCGAATGAATGTATGCACAGAGTTGAATCCGGATTCCATAGCAACATCACATATCGGCAAGTCGCTGGAAGCTAGTAGCCCCGTTGCAAACTGCAGACGAATACGGTTGACATATTTATGGAATGTAATATCCGGGCCATATTTTTCGCTCAATAGGCGGTTGATGATACTCTTGGTCAGGAATAATTTCTGCGCACAGGCATCACATGTGACCGAAGATCGAAAATTCTCCATCACATAGACTTGGATCTCTGAGAGCTGGTCATTGATCAGCCCCTGGGCCTGGGTTCTATTCAGCAGCATTTTTTCACGGTACTGCTGCGGAGTTGCTCCCCGCAACCTCAAAAAGTCCCGATATAGTGCACTTTCACTCTTGAACCCTGCAAATTTTGCCATCATGGTTCCAGTAACATTGCTGCGCAGCAGGCAAGCGCATGCATTGCATACCTGTGCATGACGCAGCACAGCGTTAAACCCCTCCAGACAAACCCGGCGCAATTCTCGGTTCAGCTGGAGTGTGGAAATGTGAAAAGACTCTGCCACAGAGGCAGGCGTCAGTGCCTTCAGGCTGTGCTGCCCTATATAAAGGAAAATCTGACCACACAGGGGCATTGGGAAAAGCGGAGCCACGGAGACAGCAGTTCCATACAGAAGCCGCAGCTGATCTGAGATGCATAGCCGGATCAGCCGACTGTCCTCGTCTGCGCACTGGGCTTCCTCTCGATAGAGGCTTAAAAGTTGCTCGACTAGCTCACGATCCACCTGACAGGCAGGCAGAACCACTGTAGATTCCCCAAAAGCCAAATCATCTTCGGCAAAGCTTGTGACAAAGTAGGCCATCTCCGGGTAGGGATAGATGAGCACTTCCATGCACAGAGGCTCCTCTGAAGACGCTTCAAACCGGAACACATGAAATTGGTGCATACTGCAAAAACAGCCTTGGCTTAATGGGTATAAGGTCTGGTTCACTCGTAGAAAGCCTGAACCAGAGCGAACGTAGAACATCACACACTCGTCTTCCCAAAAGAACGGTGTTATTTCTGAGACGGTATAGGTCTGAACCACACCGTACCAAGAGGCGTGGGCTGTAAAATACCGCTGCGGCTTCTCCAGCATTCTCACGATCTGTTCCATCGGCATCCTCCGTTCTTCCTTTTTGAGAAGATTATACAGCTTACCTACTCCGAGCTCAATACATATATTCTTTTTGTAAAAAAGCGGGAGCATTTCGGATTTTTTTGCACACAGACCTTGAAGTATATTTTGGAAATACGCCAGGAAGAACAGAGCAAATCTACAAGAACCGTTCCGATTCTCCTGTGAGGAATCTGTTTTTTTAAAAGGATCGCTGCAAGTAACTTGTGATTTCTTTCAAATCTTTGCAGCCTCTTTTGCTGTTATAATAAATATACAGACAAGATAAAATTTGAGTTCACTTATGATAATTGCACAGAATATATCCCTTTGTCTCCCACAGAGCAGAGACGGTAGACAGAGCGGATCTAGTATGCGCAATTGTCAGGAACAGCTGTTGAGGAGGCAGAAAAATGTCATTCGAGAAACTATTTTCTCCCATCAAGATCCGGGAGTTGGAGCTGCGCAACCGGGTGGTGATGTCCGCCATGGGCACCCATGAGAGTGCGGCCAGCGAAGACGGGCGCATGGTGACAGACAAACTGATTGCCTACCATGTGGCCCGAGCCAAGGGCGGCTGTGGGCTGAATACCATTGAGGTTTGCTCTGTGGATGCCGCAAGCGCCCCTACTGGCTTCCTCTCCATCGCCGATGATCGATATATTCCCGGAATGAAAAAGCTGTGCAGCGCAGTTCACGCTGCTGGCGGTCGTGTCGCTGTTCAGCTGTGGCAAGGCGGCCTCGCCGTAGCAAGCGACCCACAGGCGCAGATTTTGCTTCCCTCAGATATGCCGCTCTCTCCGGAATATACAGTTCCCGGCATTACAGAGGAGCGCATTCAATCCGTTATTGAAGCGTTCGGCCAAGCGGCCCGCCGCGTCGTAGAAGCCGGGATCGACGTCATTGAGTTCCATTGTGCACACAACTATCTGCCGCATTCTTTCCTTTCTGGCGGGATCAACCGGCGCACAGACGGATGGGGTGGCAGCTTTGAAAACCGCAAAAAGTTTCCTTTGGCCTGTATTCAGGCGATTCGGGCCAATATGCCGGAGGGGATGCCCCTGTTCATGCGGATAGACTGCCAGGATGATATGCTGGAAGGCGGCCTGACCATTGAAGAGGTCATTGATTTCTGCAAGTGCGCCGGAGACGCTGGTGTGGATGTGCTGAATATCTCCCGGGGCAACATTCTGACTGCAGCTACCGTATATGAAGTTGCACCTGTGGACATTCCCCACGGCTTCAACGTGGAGCCTGCCGCACGTATCCGCCGGGAGACCGGTCTGCTGACGATGCCCTGCGGGAGGATTAACACGCCGGAGATGGCCGAGGATATCCTGATGCAGGACAAGGCGGACCTTGTGGTCATGGCCCGCGCCCAGTTGGCGGATCCCGAATTCTGCAACAAGGCTAAGGCCGGAAAGCTGAACTCTATCAAATACTGCATCGGCTGCGACCAGGGCTGCTATGACTATTTCTGCCGCTGCCTGGAAGATCCCTCGCTGGAACACATTACCTGCCTGCGCAATCCCGCTGTTCTGGAGGAAGAGACCATGGCTCTGCGTCCGGCCCCTCAGGCCAAGAAAGTCCTAATCGCCGGAGGCGGCATCGCGGGGATTGAGGCTGCAGATGCCCTATACAAGCGCGGACATCATCCAATCCTCTGCGAAGCCGGAGACACTCTGGGCGGACAATTTGTGCTGGCCGGTGCCGCGCCCCGGAAAGGCGATTTCCAACGGGCGGCGTACATGGCGGCAGAAAACATCCGTGACTTGGGCGTGGAGATCCGAACCAACACGCCGGTGACACCCGCACTCATTGCGGCAGAAAAACCGGACGCCGTCATCATTGCCATCGGCTCCAAGCCGATTATCCCCAATATCCCGGGTGCTGACAGCGGTTGTGTCGTGGAGTCTCATAAACTTCTGGCCCAGAAAGATGTGTCCGCGGGCAAGGCCGTGGTGATCGGCGGCGGACTGGTTGGCATGGAAGTGGCTGAATTTCTGGCTGGGAAGGGTTCCAGCGTGACGGTCGTAGAGATGAAAGACTCAGTTTTGGGTGAGCTGGGACAATTGCGGAAAATCGGCACACATATGGCAATGGCGCAGGAAGATATCCAGGTCCTGGTAAATACCACCTGCAAAGAAATCCGGGCGGACGAAGTTATCGTGGAGCAGGATGGGAAGGAACGGATGCTTGCGGCAGATCTTGTGGTCATGGCGATTGGGTCCAAGCCGGTTCCCTCTCAGGATCTACAGGATACCTGCGCTGAAGCAGGGATTCCCTGCTATGTGGTGGGCGACGCACTGGCGGCGCCGCGGCTGGCTCTAAACGCTATCCATGAAGCCTATCGGGCCGCCCTCTCTATTTGATTTGTTTTCCCCTTCGCATTCTGAAGGTGCGAAGTGATAAAAATGAAGGAGGTCTCATCAATATGGGAATTTACGCAATCACCGGAGCATCATCCGGCATCGGCGCGGCAATCGGCAGACAGCTGAAGGCTCAGGGACACTATGTCATCAACATTTCCAGAAGGGCCGCTGCTGAAGACGCTGCGGACGTCAACATCTCCGCAGATCTGGCGATGAAAGCAGAGCGGGGACGGGTACTGGAGGCGCTGTATGCTGCGGCGCCAGATGGACTGGATGGCTTCGTGTCCTGCTCCGGCGTTGGCCCCACCCAGCCTGCGGATGTCATCGTCAGCATTAACTATTTTGCTGCCAGAGAAATGACAGAAGGCGCCTATCCGCTGGTGGAGAAAAAGAAGGGCGTCATCTTGGTGGTGTCCTCAAACTCCGCCACGCTGCCCCAGCTGAACACCGAACTGGTGGACATCATGTTGAACCAAAACGATGAGGACGCAGCGGTTGCCTATGGTAAAACACTGGAGGGACCTGCCAAATATCAGGCGTATCAGGCATCCAAGAATGCTATCGCCCGCTGGGTACGCCGCTGGTCCGGTTCTTGGGCAGCTCGCGGCGTCCGCATGAACACCATCGCTCCCGGCGCTACGCAGACTGAGCTGATGGATCAGGGTGTGGCTGACCCGGATTTCTCTGCCAACATGATTAACTACCCTATCCCCATGCTGTATAACACCGGCAAGTTCCTGCCTGCTGATGATATTGCCAAGGTTGCTCTGTTTCTGCTGAGTCCAGAGTCTGTGGCGATATGCGGTGCTATCATTTTTGCCGACGGCGGAACGGACGGCTTCCTGCGCACCGAGGGATTGTGATAAAAATTGAAGGAGGAATCCAACTATGAATCCACTGACCAATTATGCGGAAGTCTTCAATAAAAACGACTCCAAACTGTTTGCTGAACTGTTCGCTGACGATTGCATCTTCTATGACACCGCTCCTACCTGTGCAGGCATGGACCCTATGTTTGTCAGAGGAAAAGAGGGCGTGGACATGATTTTCAATATGTATTTCCACTCAATGCCCATGAGTGCCAAGCCGGTCTCGCTCAACGGCAATGTTCTGGATTACATCATCTGCTACCCCGGTATTGAGATACCCTGCCGCGGCGAGCTGCTGGAAGAAAAAGATGGCAAAATTGCCCGGTACCATGTGTGTTATCGCGCAGAGTAAACATGACAATATCCTCCTTTCAAAAATTGAAAGGAGGATATTGTCAAAAAGGGCAGTAAGTAAGGTAAGGAGGCTGAACAAGCATGTTAAGTAAAAAAATCATATTTCTTACTGGTGCCACTGGCACCATGGGAGAGGAGGGCCTCAAGCAGATCCTATCCCGGTCCGACCGCTTCAACCTTCGCGTTTTGGTCCGGCCTTCCGCTAAGAACAAAGCATTTATGTCCCGCTATGAACATGACGCTGCGTTGGAGATTGTCTGGGGGGACCTCTGCTGCTACGACGATATCCTGCGCTGTGTGACAGGCGCGGATTATGTGTTGCATGTGGGGGCGTTCGTTTCTCCCGAAGCCGATAAACTGCCGCAGCGCAGTCTTGAGGTCAACCTTGGATCGACTATGAATATCATCCGGGCGATCAAGGCACAACCAGATCCGGATGCGATCAAACTGGTCTATATCGGAACAGTGGCAGAGACCGGCTGCCGTCTGCCCCCTATCCACTGGGGGCGTTGCGGAGATCCCATCAAGGGATCTGCATTTGACTATTACGCAGTCTCTAAAATCGCCGCCGAGAGAGCGGTCATTGAGTCCGGGCTCAAGCATTGGGTGAGTCTGCGTCAAACAGGAATTATGCCCTCCAAGGAGTCGGCAGCCCGGGAACCGATCATTTTCCATCAGCCGCCGCAGAATCTTTTGGAATGGGTGACTTCCATCGAGTCTGGGCTCCTCCTGGCAAACGTATGTGAGGATTGGGTCCCGGAGAAGTTCTGGCGGGGCATTTACAACATTGGCGGCGGCGAGAGCTTTCGGCTGAACTATATACAATACTTTGATGATATGCTGAAACCCTTTGGCTTTGGATTCAAGGATGTATTTGAGCCCCGATGGTTTGCCCGATTCAATTTCCATGGCCAGTGGTATACGGACTCAGACGCACTCAATGATATCCTGAGGTTCCGTGTGATGACCTATCAGCAGTATATCGCTGGCGCGTGGCAGGCCATGGAGACGATGATTGCAAACGGGGATGCTGCGGCCCTGCCTACAAAGGAGCGGATGAAGGCCATGCACGAGCAGATTGCCCATCAGGAGATGGGAACGCTGTGGATGCTGGAAGAGGGACACGATGACTGGGTGCGCGCCTTTTTTGGAAGCCGGGCGGCAGCCTTGGCACAGCCAAAAAGCTGGGATGAGGTGGAATTCCCCGAGCCCAGCCGCACACCGGTCTATCTGAACCACGGCTATGATGAGAGCAAGCCACTGGAGCAGCTGGGGCTGAACGACATGAAGGAAGCCGCGGAGTTCCGTGGCGGTGCCTGCCTCGATTATACCGCCGGTGATTTCTACAGGCCCGTGCGCTGGCGTTGCGCGTTCGGACACGAATTTGAGGCCAGTCCGAACCTGATATTAAAGGGAGGGCACTGGTGCCCGGAGTGCGAGCGCAATGCTTGGAATTATGGAGCCGTCGCCGCCCGCAGCCCCTTCTTCAACCAAGTGTGGGCTCCGTTGCACGACATCTCTGAATCCTTTTCCATCCCTAAAAAGGTAAACGATCTGGGCTATCAGGGCAAGTAAGGAGGCTTGTTGCCATGAAACGTCTGTTTAAGACATTTAGTATATTCTGTCTGGCCTGTGTGCTGCTGTCCGCCTGTTCCCAGCAGCCCCCCGACACAGCTCCTGTGCAGGAGCCCGTTCAGGATGGGGCTGTGGAAGAGGCGCCGGTATACGTCTATCTCACCCGTCACGGGCAGACTTTGACGAATCAGACCGGCCGCTTTGTCAGCGGCCGCGGCAACACGCCGCTTACAGAGGAAGGTCGCAAGGTAGCATATGCCGTGGGCCTGGGGCTCTCCGGCGTCAAGTTTGAAGCCGCCTATGCCAGTACGCTGGGCCGCACCCAGGAAACTGCGCGCATCATCCTCTCCCAGAGTCAGACATCCAGAGATCTGGAGATCATACCTGTCGAAGACCTGAAAGAGGTCGATGGCGGCTCCTATGAGCCGATGAGTTATGCCGAACTGATGACGGACGAGGGTATGCAGTTCAGCGGTGTGACAACTGAGGAATTCACAAACCAGTTCCATGAAAAGGATCCGGAGGGACTGGCCGAGAGTTATGAGCAGATGAAAGACCGGGCCTTTGAAAGTTTCCAGAGGATCTGTGAGGAAAGGGCCCAAAACGGCGGCGGAAATATCTTGATGGTGGCCCACGGTGGAATCAACAGCATGATCGCAGCAGAGATTATGCAGGAGCAGGAACTGGAGCCGCTGGACAACTCCAGTATTGTCCTGATTGAGTACAAAGACCATACATACACCGTTTTGGATTTTAATGATCTGAGCTATGCACAGAAAGCCCAGGAAAAAATGGAATCTCCTGATCCGGTGGAGATTTATCTAACCGTTCATGCCGAAACCGCGGCAGATGCCGCTATGCGTTTGAATGGGCAGCTGGATACTGCACTGACAGAGAACGGTCAGGCACAGGCTGCGGAACTTGGAAAGGCACTGGGGAATCTGGAGTTTGCGGCCGTGTATGCCAGCGATCAATTCAAGGATATCCATACCGCACGGATCATCGTGGAAAACAGCGCGGTAAATCCCGATCTCATGGTCAATCAGAACATGGATCTGCGTGGGGTGGGCTGCGGCTATTTTGACGGAGAATTGCGTGCGGTTGCGGATGCTTTGGCAGGGGAAGAGCCCACTGCCCATGCCCGTCTCGCCGCATATGCAGCCGCAGACAAGACCGGTATGACAGAAAACTATGAAAGCGCCCGCCAGCGTCTCACGGGCGCCCTCCAGACAATCTGTGAGGAAACTTACAGCCACGGCGGCGGCAATGTTCTGGTAGTGTCTTCGGAATTGGCCGTCCAACTGCTTGCAGAAGCCCTCGGTTCCTCTGAGAAAGCGGTCGCTCTGAAAAATGCGGATGTTGTACATATTACATTTGACGGAGATGTATTCACAGTACATCCGCAATAAAATTCATATAGATATACTTCTTTTCCTCCAAATTTCCTGAAAAAGGGGAACGGGCCATCCGCAAGGTTGGCCCGTTCCCCTTTTTGGGCATGGACTGGGTATCGCCGCGTGTCAGTTCGGGCCGCAGAGCCCTCGTATCAATGATGCCGACGTCCAGATGCCTGCCATGGTGGACAGATCATTTCCCTCCGCATCGTACATCACGGTATAGGTGATGTAACTGTCAAAGGTAGGGACGGATAAGGCGAAGTAGAACTCCCATTGCTGCCTGAGCGGGAGAGAGGGGGTGGAGTGGTTGCAAGCATCCGGAACGGAAAAGGGAAAGCAGGCATCTATTCAGGTGCGGACACGGCTGCAGTGTGGACGATTTGCCAGGTACTGAAATCATGCTGCGTAACTTCACCAGAGCAGACAAGGTATATATCTCGCCTGCAGCTATACGGATCTGCGGAAAGGAATCGATGGGGTGGCGGCCATGGTGCAGCAACGGTTTAAACCGGACCCGTTCACCAATACGCTGTTTCTGCTCTGCGGCAGACGGCTGGACTGCATCAGGGAGTTCTGCAGGGACCGGGATGGATGCATCCTGCTGTATAAGCTATAAGCGGCTGGAACAGGCGCATACCAACGGCCGCAAAACGAAAAGGAGGTACGGCGGTTGACGCCGCAGCGATACCGCTGGCTGATGGAGGGGTTGAAAATGGAGCGGTCAAAGGTTCGCCGCCCGGGGAGTGGCCTACATATAATTGGGGTAGGAAACGGCTGAAAGCACTGGAGGTTTTGAACGCTTTGGCCCCAATATAGCATAATTCACCCATGAAAAACGGAAGAAATCACGGGACAAGCACCCCTGGAGATGGTAACCATTTCACGGGCGGAATATGAGTGTCTGAAAGCGGAAAGAGACGAGTTGAACCAGAAACTGGACTGGCTTCTGGAACAGGCACATCTGAGCAGGAAGAAACTCTGTGGGGCGTTCTCGGAGCGGCTGGGAGAGGAACTGATGAACCGGTTGAGACGCATGTTTGATGAGACAGAGGCATGGCTGTCCAAGCGGAGAGATAAGCGGACAAAGGCGGCCGCCCATACCCGGCGCTCCTTGAATACCCCCACCCAAACTGAACGGTGACAGATATCTGTTCAGTTTGGGCGGGGGTATTCATAACGGGTAGAGGCCAGCGCACTGCGCAGCATTTCACATTCCCGTTTGCCCATGTCAACACCTTCACGCAAAGGCATCTGGCTGTGGTATTACGGAAAAGGTTACTCTTTCCTCTCTTAGAAATTCTGCGATTGCATTCACGGCTTATCCTTCTTTTCCGTGATTGCCTTCATAACTTCAAAGATCCGGACCGTACTGTGTTGGGCTTCTACAAGGAGGTCGGGCATGATTTTAGCTGTGGGGAATCTTTTGCGAAGCGTGTGGATGATTTTATCATCCACAGCATCTTTGCCGCCTGCTTCGTATTCCTGAAGCAGTTTGCTGAACTGTGGACAAGCATAGGCACAGCGAATGATCCGACAGATCTTACCTTTTCCGTCGCTCAGGAAAGGTTTTTGACCGATATCTCAACAATGGCGGAAGCTCCGGTTTTAGCATGGTCCCTGAGGTAGAGATTCCCATTTTTTCATCTTTGTGTTTATCACCGATTTCTGCTGCCGATTATTAATCATTGCTTCCCATTTTGAACAGCGATAAAATGATTCACCGCTCGGTTTTATCGATTGCTTTGTAAATGTACGCGGTAAAATTGTTTGCTCTAGCTGCAGTTCCGCGACTGATGGCCCTATTCCTTGATTCGGCCTAGCATCTCCTGAGCCGCTTTCTGCCGGTATATTTCGGAGCATATCAAGCAAACTAAGAATTACCACGAAAAAGGAGCGGTAGATATGTTTAAGCATGAAAAGCAGTTATTCCATCCGGTGGCCGTGGAGCGGCCGAATCCCCAGTATGCAGCATTGCTGCAGGAGCAGCTGGGAGGCGGCAACGGTGAGCTGAAAGCGGCTATGCAGTATCTGTCCCAGAGCTTCCGCATCAAGGACCAGAAGATCAAGGACCTGTTTCTGGATATCGCAGCAGAGGAACTGGGACACATGGAAATGGTGGCCCAGACCATTAATCTGCTCAACGGCCACGATGTAGATGCAGATCAGGTCAAGGCGGGCGAGATCCAGAGCCATGTGATCTTGGGCCTGAACCCCGGCTTAATCAATGCCTCCGGCTATTCCTGGACCGGCGATTATGTGACCGTGACCGGCGATCTGTGTGCGGACCTGCTCAGCAACATCGCTTCTGAGCAGCGGGCCAAGGTGGTCTATGAATACCTGTACCGCCAGATCGACGACAAGAAGGTCCGTGAAACCATCGACTTCCTGCTCAACCGGGAGGAGGCTCACAACCAGATGTTCCGGGATGCCTTCAACGAGGTGCAGGACAGTGGCTCCAACCGGGATTTTGGTACGACCAAGGCGGCGAAAATGTATTTCTCCCTCTCCAATCCCGGCCCCAATACCTTTGCTGGAAACGAGGTTTCCGCACCTAAGTTCGATTGATAGAATAAGAGAAACGACCCTACCCAATCTGAACAAGTTTGTAGGACTTATCAGATTAGGTAGGGCTGTTTTATGTGCGAAATCCTTGCAGCACAAGCTTTTTTGAGGAAAGGTATTCGAAAGTAAAATGTGACATAAAAATGGGAACAGTTCAAATTCTGGCTGCAAGCAGTCTGATTTTCTAAGTCTGAACCTCTGTGTCTCACGGCCATCAGCTCCTTACGGAAATCCATCGGCCTTTTGCAAAGTCAAACAAAATCCGCAGTCACTGTGAAAAATGAATCCTGTCTCTGGCTTACGCAACTCATACGCCATTTTGTAATGTAGCCGTAATGAGCTGCGTGCTGTTTTTCGGGAAACTTTGTGCGCGATCACTTTACGGGAAAATAGCTCCAAGATCACGCAGATATAAAGATATCGATTCTCTATACTTAAAACAGGCCACATCACTGGCCCGGATTTGATTGCTTGTCTGCTGAAAATTGCTGACGGAGGGTATTTTCTTCTCCTCCGGTTCTCGCAGTTTCAAACTCTGGATAACCCCATCTCCCGCATCAGGTCAGCGCCAAATTTGGCGCCGACCTGATGCCCGCGCCGTGCGAGAATCATCCAAATCTTTTCAGCGCCAAGTACCTGCCGATATTCAGCAAAGACCTCACAGATCAGAAGGCGGTATTCCTCCCTGCGTTTCTCAAACTGGGCATTCGCTCGTTTGTTGCGAAGAATGTGATTGCAGAGTGTGCCGCGTGGTATCTCCAATGCTTCGCAGAGAGTATGGACATCGTCTTGCCCACAGGCAATGCCCCTCTTTTTCCAGGTCCAACGCCTGGAAGGGCCTCCGCGATTTTGATATTCATAACACAAGGCGTAAAGTGCTATTCCGCCGAGATACCGCCCCTTGACAGAATACTTGTACGTACGGTGCAGAACGCCGATTCCTGATGAAAGGCCCCTCACCCATTCTGCGCGTCGATCTGTTCTTTCAGCTCATTCAGATATACCCACCGCTCCGTCTTTTCCTCCAGAGCGGCCTCCAGCTCCGCCTGACGGGCCTGGAGCTCCTGGAGCTTCACATAGTCGCTGCCGCAGCTCTCCTGCTCCGTCTGGCAGGCGGTGATCTGAGCCTCCAGCTCCGCCAGGTCCGCGTCGATGGTCTCAAATTCCCGCTGCTCCTTGAAGGTGAATTTCAGTTTCCGTTCCCGGGGACGCTCTGCCGCGGGCTTGGGCTTTTCCGCCTTGGGAGAGGGGGCCTCTTCCGCCCGGCGCTTGGCCTGCCAGTCCGTCCAGTTGCCGGTGAACCGGTGGATCTCCCCGTCTCCCCGGACCTCGAAAATGGACTCCGCCAGCTTGTCCAGGAAGAACCGGTCATGGGATACCGCCAGAATGGGGCCGGGGAAGCCCAGGAGATAATCCTCCAAAATGGAGAGGGTGGTCACGTCCAGGTCGTTGGTGGGCTCGTCCAACAGCAGCACGTTGGGGGCTTCCATCAGCACGGACAGCAGATACAGCCGCCGCCGCTCCCCGCCGGAGAGCCGCCCGATGGGCACAGACTGAAGATCACCGGGGAAGAGGAACCGCTCCATCATCTGGTTGGCGGAGAAGGTGCCCTCATCGGTCCTGACCTCATCGGCGATGTCGTGGATAAAGTCGTAGACCCGCTGGTTCAGGTCCAGCTCTCGTCCCTCCTGGGAGAAGTGGCCGATCTTCACGGTGGCGCCCACCTCCACCGTGCCGCTGTCCGGTGCCAGTTCGCCTGCCATCAGGTGGAGCAGGGTGGACTTCCCGGCGCCGTTGCGGCCCACGATGCCGATGCGGTCACCGCGCAGCAGGTTGTAGGAGAAGCGGCTGACGATGGGACGGCCGTCAAAGGCCTTGGACACATCCCGCAGCTCGATGATCTTCTTCCCCAGGCGGCTGGAGGCCGCCGCCATCTGCACGGCCTCGTCCGTTTCCGGTGCCTCCTGGTTCAGCAGGGCCTCGTACCGCTGGATCCGCTCTTTGGACTTGGTGGTCCGGGCCTTGCAGCCCCGCATGATCCACTCCCGCTCCACCCGGAGGATAGACTGGCGCTTGCGCTCACTGGCCTCCACCATCTCTGCCCGCTGCTCCCGCAGCTCCAGGTACTTGGAGTAGTTGGCCTCATAGTGGTACAGCTTCCCCTGGGAGAGCTCCGTGATGTGGTTCACCACCCGCTCCAGGAAGTACCGGTCATGGGTCACCATGACCAGGCCGCCCTTGAACCGGCGGAGCCAGTCCTCCAGCCAGGCTACCATCTCGCTGTCCAAGTGGTTGGTGGGCTCGTCCAGAATCAGCACGTCCGCCGGGTGGATCAGGGCCGCCGCCAGGGCCACCCGCTTCCGCTGGCCGCCGGAGAGCGTCCCCACCTTCTGGGCAAAGTCTGTGATCCCCAGCCGGTTCAGCATGGCCTTGGCCTCATACTCATTCAGCTCCCGGAACTCGGCGGGGAAGTGGAGGAAGACCTGCTCCAGCACCGTGGCGGATTCCTCCATTGCCGGGTTCTGAGGCAGCAGACTGACCTGGACGTTGGGGTTCCGGGAGATGGTGCCGCCGTCCGGCTCCGTGACGCCGGAGAGAACCTTCAAAAAGGTGGACTTGCCGGTGCCGTTGATGCCGATAACGCCCACCTTGTCCCCCTCGTTGAGATAGAAATTCACATCATCCAGCAGCTGGCGGCTGCCGAAGTTGATGGAGAGATGTTCTGCGGATAAGAGCATGGGAGTTCCTCCTGAAAAAAACTGCTCCTATTGTACCATGAAGGATGGCGTTTTACTAGAGCCAAAACCCTTGCAAACAGAGTGGCGTCAGAGTACAATAACAGAGAAATGAGGTTTTGCCATGCAGGAGTTCCGGCCTTTTGAGCCCTGTCGTTCTTTCTGTTCTGCCTGCACCGGGGGCGGTGGGCCTACCTGCTGGGCGGTGGATATGTGCTGTTCGACCTCCTCGCCATCGCGGCGGAGCTGCTTTTCTGGCATCGGCTGCTGGTAGCCATGTTCGACACGGCGGCCTGGTACTGGAGCGGTCTGTGGGGTGTGTTCGCCGCCTTGGACGCTGCCTGTCTGCCGCTTGGGATTTTTCTGCTGCGCCGAAGGAGAGGTGTCCGATGGAGACGATTTCATATACCCTGCCGCCGGAACAGGACGGCGCCACGGTCCGGCATATCCTGAAGGCTGCGCTCCATGTCTCCTCCCACGCCATATCCCGGCTGACCCGGACGGAGAACGGCATCCGGGTCAACGGCATCCATGCCCGTACAGTGGATATCCTTCACACCGGCGACGTGCTGGAGGTGGAGACCAGCGACCACCGTCCGCCCCGGGTGCGCCCCACGCCGGGGCCCTGGCCCCTGCCCATCGTCTGGGAGGATGGCCATCTGCTGGTGGTGAACAAGCCTGCCGGTATGACGGCCCACGCCTCCAATTTCCTGCCGGACACGCCCACCGTGGCCGGAGCCCTGGCCTGGCAGCGGGGCGCGGACTTCGTGTTCCACCCGGTGAACCGGCTGGACAAGGGCACCACCGGACTGATGGTGGTAGCCAAGAGCGGCTACATCCACGACCGGCTCCGGTACGCGCTCCACACGGAGAGGTTTTGCCGGGAGTACCGGGCGGTGTGCATCGGCTGTCCGGATCCGAAATCCGGCACTATCGACGCCCCCATCGGCCGGGACCCGAATTCTGTGGTGGGCCGGTGCGTCCGGCCTGACGGTGTCCGGGCCGTCACCCATTATGAGGTGCTGGGGAGGTCGAACGGCCTGTCCCTCCTGCGGCTGCGGCCGGAGACAGGGCGGACCCATCAGCTCCGGGTGCACATGGCCTCCATCGGCTGCCCCCTGGCAGGGGACTGGCTGTACGGGGAAGAGGACCCGGACCTGATCCCCCGGCCGGCCCTCCACGCCTACGCTCTGGATCTGGACCATCCGGTGACGGGAGAGCATCTGTCCCTGACGGCGCCCATCCCGGCGGACATGGCCCGGCTGGCGCCGGAGCTTTTGACGGAAACAGAGTGCGCAAGTGAAGAAATTTGACCATAAAATGGAAGGGGATATCTTATGTTAACTTGGAACGTCACCTATCACTGCAAGTCCGGCCAACGGGAGGCCTTTTATCAGGCCCTCTGTGATTTGGGCATCCGGGCCAACTCCCTGAAAGAGGAGGGGAACCTGAAGTACGACTACTTCCTGGCGGCGGAGGCACCGGAGGACCTGCTGCTGGTGGAGAGCTGGACCACGCCGGAGCTCCAGCAGGCCCACTGCCAGACGGAGATATTCGGCCGTCTTCAGGAGCTGAAAGCCCAGTACTGCGACAGCGTCCAAATCGACAAGTTCGATCATTGAGCGAAGAGAAGCGGGAGGCTGGATGCCTCCCGCTTCTTTTTATAATTTATGAATGCTCCGCCGGTGCGTCCAGCAGCTCCTGTAGCTCCAGGAAAAACCGGGACAGATGAAATCCGTCCGCCACGGCGTGGTGGATATTCAGGGAGACGGGCAGGACCGTCCGGTCTCCCTCCCGTTCATATTTTCCCCAGGTGACCACCGGGGCCAGATAGGTGCCGCTGTCGAAGATGTGCATGTCGAAGCTGCGGTACCGGACCCAGGGCAGGCACGACACATCAAAGGTGTTGGGCGGCACGTCCGTCAGGTCGAAGTGGTCCAGGGCGGCGTACCGTGTCCGATCCTCCAGAAAGCGGCGGTGGAAGGTCTCCAGGTCCGAAGAGAAGGGCGTCACCAGCTTCGCAAAGGTCTCCCTGTCCGGGTGGAAGTGGGCGTAGTAGGGCTCGATCCGGTCCCAGAGGACCAGCCGCCCCTGATCGTCCCAGCCGTACCGGAACTCCGCGTGGGCGTTGAGCACGTTGGACACCGCCCAGATCATGGCGGGGTAGAAGCGGAAGCCACTGGCCGAGAGCCGCTTCAGGAATCGGGAGATCTCCAGATCCACCGTCAGGCTCATGACACAGCGCAGGTCGTCGATAAAATGACGGAATACAGGGCCGCGCTCCCAGGTATCCAGTTCCACCACAGTGTGGGACGGGCAGAAATTGTCGTTCATATAAGCCTCCTAAAATAATTGGTTGATTTTAGGAGGCGGTGTCAAGTCCGCGCTTCACAGAGTACCCTCCTCTCCGAGATTCTGCCTTCATTTTATCCGGCCCGGGGGAGAAAGTCAACGGCGGCACCCCCTTGACAATTCCGGCTGGCCGCCCTATTCTGAAAAGACAACATTCGACAGGAGGGACTGCCATGGAGACAGGCCTTTGGAAGCAATTTGACCGGATCGTGGTATTCGACACGGAGACCACCGGCATCGAGTTCGGGCGGGACGAGATCATCGAGCTGGGGGCCGCCGCCTTTTCCGCGGAGGGAGAGACGGACTGCATGGACCTGCTGCTCCGCCTCTCCCCGGGGCGGACGCTGCCGCCCTTTATCACCCAGCTCACCGGCATCACGGAAGAGCAGCTGGAACAGGAGGGCGTGGAGAAAGCCGACGCCTGTGAGGCGTTCTGCAACCTGTTGGGCGGGGGAGAGCGGACGCTGCTGGCGGCCTACAACGCCCAGTTCGATCTGAACTTCCTCTATCATTTCCTGCGGCCCTTCGGGCGGGCGGATGTCCTGCGGGCACCCCGGTTTCTGGATGTCCTCACGGTGTACCGGGACCGGCGGGATTACCCTCACAAGCTCAACGATGCCATCACAGCCTACGGATTGGAGGATCAGGCGGTGAACAGCCACCGGGCGGTGGATGACGCCCGGGCCGCAGCGGTGCTGCTGGAGGCCATGGCGGCGGAGCGGGACGATTTGGATCGGTATGTGGATCTATTCGGCTACTCCCCCAAGTACGGTGTCTCCGGACGGCGGATCGCTTCGGTGGAGTACCGGCCTCAGCCCTATCAGCGGGTCCGACCTCTGTATGAAGTGACGGAAACACTGTGAAATATTTGTGAATTTTCGCAATTCCCTCTTGCAATATGACAACTTGTCAGCTATGATAAGCGACAGGTTGTCATGTTTCTTTTTTCCATTCGCCGGAAACCCCTTGACCTTCCCCCGGGAGGAAGGTATAAAATCAGGGGCGGCGCTGAAGAAAACGGACCTTCTATTTCGTATAAGAGAGGATGAAACAGCGTGCCGAGCAGCACTTTTTTGAATCTGCCGGCGGAAAAGCAGGAGAAGTTGTTGGAGGCGGCCACCCGGGAGTTTTCCCACCGGCCTTTCAACGAGGCGTCCATCAACCAGATCATCAAGGAGGCAGGCATCCCCCGGGGCAGCTTTTACATGTACTTTCAGGATAAGGAGGACCTGTTCCGCTATCTGCTGAAGGGATATGTGGATCAGTTGTTCATGCTGCTGGAGGAGTTTCTGCTCCGAAACGGCGGCGACATTTTTCAGGCGCTGTTGGATCTGTATGATTACGTGCAGGCAAAAATCGACAATCAGCACCTGGGAGAGATCGGCGCCATGACCGGAATCATCCGCTGCAACAGCGGGATGCAGAAGAATGGGCTGCTGGAAATGCTGGATGCGGAAACGCTTCTCCAGCGCCTGGGCGGCGCGGTGAATCCGGACCTGCTGGACCTGCGGCAGGACCGGGACCTGGGCGACATCCTGGGCACACTGCTGGTTGTGGCGGCTCCCATGATTTACACCGGCCTGCAGGCCGGTGGCGATCCCGGGACCCGGGATCGCCTGGAAAACATTCTGAACATCTTCAAGCGCGGTATGGGGAAGCGCCCCACCGCGGAAATCGAGAACAAGGAGATTACATAACATGGAAACTGAATGGATGAACGAGACCTCCGCCGAGGCGCCCAGCGTGCCCGCGCCGGAAAAGACGGAGAAAAAGAAATTCTCCCTGAAGGGCTTTGGCGGCAAGAAAAAGAAGCGCTGGCTGAAAATTCTGATTATTTTGGTAGTGGTGATCGCCATTGTGGCGGGCTGCGTGTCCAGACTGACCAAAAACGTCAACACCCAACTCAGCAGCAGCTATCTGGTGTCCACCGTCACCCGGCAGGATCTGACGGTCAGCGTCTCCGGCACCGCCACGCTGCAGCCGGCGGACTCTTACAACGTCACCACCCTGCTCTCCGGCGATATCGTCAGCGCTCCCTTTGAAGAGGGCGACCTTGTGACCAAGGACACCCTGCTCTACACCATGGACAGCAGCGACGCCCAGGATTCCATGGACCGGGCCCAGATCTCCGTGCAGCAGGCCCAGATGTCCTATCAGCAGGCCCAGGAGGCCCTGCACCCCACGGCGCCCATCTCCGGCACGGTGAGTGAGATCTACGTCCACAACGGCGAGAGCGTCACCGCTGGGACGCAGCTGGCGAAGATCGTGGCCAGCACGGAGCTGTCCATCGACTTCCTGTTCCCCTTTGCCTCCCCCAGTGACTTCTATGTGGGGCAGGCCGCCACCGTGTTTGTGGACGGCTACGCCGGTTCTCAGATGGGCACGGTGACCTATGTCTCCAACTCTACCACCATCACCAGCAACGGCAAGGAGGCCGTCTCCGTCCGGGTGCGGCTGAACAATCCCGGTACAGTGTCCGACGCCGTCACTGCCTCCGCCATCATCGGCAGCTATTCCAGCTACGGCCAGGCTCCGGTGTCCATGCCCGCCTCTTCTGTGGTGTATGCCTCCGGTTCCGGCACGGTGAACGATTTCTCCAAGCTGGCCGGCAGCACGGTGACCAAGGGCGAGGTGCTGTGCACTGTGGAGTCCGAGACCATCCGGGACCAGATCGAGAGCGCACGGCTGAACCTCCAGTCCGCCCAGCTCTCTGCCAGCACTGCCTCCGGCGCGGTGGATGACTACAACATCAAATCTCCCATTGCCGGCACCGTGATTGAGAAGAACTTCAAGGCCGGCGACAAGGTGGACGGCGCTTCCTCCGGCACGCTGGCGGTGATTTACGACCTGAGCTATCTGGAGCTGGAGATGGCAGTGGATGAACTGGACATCGGCAAGGTAGAAGTGGGGCAGGAGGTGCGGATCACCGCCGACGCTCTGGAGGGCCAGACGTTCTCCGGCGTGGTGGATAAGGTCAGCATCAACGGCACTACCGCCAACGGTGCCACCAGCTATCCCGTCACCATCATCATTGAGGACTACGGCGATCTGCGGCCGGGCATGAATGTCTCCGCTCAGATCATCGGCGAAGTGGTCCCCAACGCCCTGTGCATCCCCGTGGATGCGGTGGAACGGGGCAACACGGTGACTGTTCCCGGCCCCGGCGCCCTCAGTGAGGACGGTTTGAGCGTGGTGGACGTCACCAAGCTGGAGACCAAGGAGGTCACCCTGGGTCGGAACGATGACGAGTATATCGAGGTTACCGACGGCCTGGAGGAGGGCGATGTGGTCCTCATCAGCAACCAGGCTTCCAGTTTGATGGACATGATGATGGGAGGCTGATCCCGTGAGCCATCTCATTGAACTGAAAGACATCTACAAGATCTACCACATGGGAGAGGAGACCGTCCACGCCCTGGACGGCATCAACCTGACGGTGGATCAGGGGGAGTTCGTGGCCATCGTAGGCTCCTCCGGTTCCGGCAAGTCCACGGCCATGAACATTATCGGCTGCCTGGACGTTCCCACGTCGGGAACCTATCACTTGGGGGGCATTGATGTGTCCACCATGGAGGACGACCAGCAGGCGGAGATCCGCAACAAAATGCTGGGCTTTATCTTCCAGCAGTATAACCTGATCCCCAAGCTGACGGTGCAGGAGAATGTGGAGCTGCCGCTGCTGTATGCCGGCGTCTCCGCAGAGGAGCGCCGCGAACGGGCCATCCAGTCTCTGGAGCGGGTAGGTCTGGCTGACAAGCGGAAGAACCTGCCCAGCCAGCTCTCCGGCGGCCAGCAGCAGCGGGTCTCCATCGCCCGGGCCCTGGCGGGGAATCCGTCGGTGATCCTGGCCGACGAGCCTACGGGCGCCCTGGACTCCCGCACGGGCCGGGAGGTGCTGCGGTTCCTGCAGAAGCTGAACCAGGAGGGGGACACCGTGGTCCTCATCACTCACGACAACTCCATCGCTGTCAAGGCCAAGCGCATCGTCCGTCTGCAGGACGGCCGGATCATCTACGACGGGGACGCCAGTGATCCCCAGGCCGTGGTCCAGCCCCAGGAGGACGCGGGAGAGGGGGAGCCGGCATGAATTTCACCCAATCCTTCAAGCTGGCCATCAAATCCCTGCTGCTCAGCAAGATGCGGGCGCTGCTGACCATGCTGGGCATCATCATCGGCGTGGCGGCGGTCATCATCATCACCAGCCTGGGCAACGGCATGCAGAATTACATGAACGCCCAGTTCGAGCAGCTGGGCTCCAACCTGATCCAGGTGATGGTCTACGGCCGCGGCGAGGGCGGCACCCGGGACGTGAGCACGGAAGATATGTATGCGCTTGTGGAGAAGTACCCCCAGTATCTCTCCGGCGTCACGCCCTATGTGTCCGCCACAGCCAAGGTGCGGCAGGGAACGGAGGACTTCGACCGCACCAGCATTTACGGCGTCAGCGAGGCATTTTACCGCGCCGACACCCAGAAGACCATGCAGGGCTCCAGCCTGGAGAATGGCCGCTTCCTCCGCTACATTGACGTGGAGCGCCATCAGAATGTGTGTGTCATCGGTTCCTATCTGGCGGAAAACGCTTTCCGGACGGATCCGCTGGGTCAGACGATTTCCGTCAGCGGCGTGCCCTACATGGTAGTGGGCGTACTGGCGGAGAGCGGCGACAGCACCGAGGGCAGCGTCGATGATGTGATCTACATCCCCTATGCCAATGCCCAGCGGCTGGGGGGCGGATATGGGGACATGTATCTGATGACCAGTACGGACCGGGATACGGCGTCTGCTGCCAAGGGCATCATTGAAAACCGGCTGTTCAAGACCTACCAGTCCTCGGACTACTACATGGTCATGACCTCCGCAGAGATGATGGACGCCATGGACTCCATGCTGAACACCCTGATGATGATCCTGATCCTCATCGCGGCCATCAGCCTGCTGGTGGGCGGCATCGGTATCATGAATATCATGCTGGTGTCCGTCACGGAGCGGACCCGGGAGATCGGCATCCGAAAATCCCTGGGTGCCAAATGCCGGGACATCCGCAGCCAGTTCATCATTGAGGCCGGCACTACCTCCGCCATCGGCGGTGCCATCGGCATCATACTGGGCATCCTCATGGCCAACGTGCTGACCAATGTCATCGCTCTGGTGCTGGGCACCGGCAACGACGGCTTCGTGGCTATGCCCACGGCTGGCGGCATCGGTGTGGCCTTCGGCGTCTCCGTGGCGGTGGGCATCCTGTTCGGCTATCTCCCCGCCAACAAGGCGGCCAAGCTGAACCCCATCGACGCCCTGCGTTACGATTGATTCCAGCCGATGAAAAGAGAGACCGGGAGACCGGTCTCTTTTTTGCGCAGAAAATTTTTCAGAAAATTGTTCTCCCTCCAAACTTTTTCCGCTCCCGGCGCGTCTATACAGCAGAACGAACGGAAAGGACCATGAGAAACGTGTCACATATCCTGGAAAAGCAACTGACCGACTATCTCGTAACGGATCAGGCGCGGTTTTACCGACTGGCGTACAGCTACCTGAAAAACAGGGAAGAGGCTCTGGACGCGGTGCAGACCGCCGTCTGCAGGGCACTGGAGAAACAGGGGGAGCTGAAGGAGCCGGAGGCCCTCCGTGCGTGGTTTTATCACATTCTGGTTCACGTGTGCATGGACGTGCTTCGCAGCCGAAAGCGGGTGACGCTGATCCCGCCGGAGGCACTGGACGCCGGCAGCTATGAGGACCCTCTGCCTTCGGACGGCACGCTGGCCCAACGGGTGGACGCTCTGCCGCCAGAGGTGGGGACCATCATCAAGCTGCGGTTCTATGAGGACCTGTCTCTCAAGGAGATCAGCACCGTCACCGGCTGGAATCTGAACACCGTGAAAACCAGACTGTACACCGGCTTGAAGAAATTACGGATATCAATGGAAGGAGATCAATTATGAACGAATTCAAGCGTGCACGAGAAGAATATGAGTCCACCCCCATTCCGGAGGAGCTGGACGCCCGGGTCCGCGCAGGCATCTGGCAGGGCAGGACCAGCAGCCGTAGCCGCGGTTATAAGGTGGTCCGGCGGACTGCGGGCAGCGTGGCCGCCTGTCTGGCTGTGCTGATGGCGGGCCTGAATGTCTCCCCGACCTTCGCGGCTGCGGCTGCGGATGTACCGGTGCTGGGCGGGCTGTTCCAGGTCCTGACGATCCGGGACTATGAGACCGTGGAGAACGGCATCGACTACAAGGTGTCCGTCCCCGGCGTGGAGTCTGAGGGCGACCTGGCCGAGAAGGTCAACGCGGAGATCCAGGAGCGGGTGGACGCCCATCTGGCCCAGGCTCAGGCGGACTGGGATGATTACAAGGATGCATTCCTGGCTACCGGCGGCACCGAGGAAGAGTGGGCCGACCGGGAGATGAACGTGCTTATCGACTACGAGATCAAGAGCCAGACCGACACTACGGTCTCCTTTGTGGTGGATTTCGCTGAGGGCTGGGTCGCTGCCATGCAGCAGCGGTACTGCTACAACCTGGACCTGGCCAACGACAAGGACATCACCCTGGCCGACGTGCTGGGCGAGGACTGGGTCGGCATCTGCAATGACGCCGTAAATGCGAAGATCGCGGCGGATGAGAGCGGCCTCTTCTTCACCCCGGAGCAGGGCGGCTTCACCACTGTGGATGACGCCACCTCCTTCTATCTGAATGAGGACGGCTCTGTGACGCTGGTGTTCCCCGAGTACAGCATCGCCGCCGGTGCCGCCGGGATTGTGGAAATCCCCGTGGTGGCCTGAGTATACCATCTCAAAGCGGCCCGCCTGTCGGCGGTCCGCTTTTTTTCTTCCATATCCTATAAAAATGCTATGAATTAAAGGCGGATTTTCGGCAAATGGTCCGTTGCAAACCCGGTGCGGCAGGTGTATCATGAGGCTATTCATTCAGAACGGAGGGATTTCCAATGCCTATTTATCACAGCGTCACTGAGCTGATCGGCCGCACGCCCTTGCTGGAGCTGTGCAATTACGAGCGGAACCACGACCTGAAGGCCGTGCTGTTGGCCAAGCTGGAGTGCATGAATCCCGCGGGCAGCGCCAAGGACCGGGTGGCTGCCAACATGATCGCCCGGGCGGAGACGGAGGGCCGTCTGGCTCCCGGCGGCACCATCATCGAACCTACCTCCGGCAACACCGGTATCGGTCTGGCTGCCGCAGCTGCGGCAAAGGGCTACCGTGTGATTCTCACCATGCCGGACACCATGAGCGTGGAGCGCCGGGCTCTGATCGCCGCCTACGGCGCGGAGATTATCCTGACGCCGGGAGCGGCGGGCATGGCGGGTGCTGTGGCCAAGGCGGAAGAACTGCATCAGTCCATTCCCGGCAGCATCATCGCAGGACAGTTTGAAAACCCCGCCAATCCAGCGGCACACGAGAAGACCACCGGCCCTGAGATCTGGGCGGACACGGAGGGGAAGGTGGACATCTTTGTGGCCGGGGTCGGCACCGGCGGCACTGTCAGCGGCGTGGGCCGGTATCTGAAGGCACAGAACCCCGCTGTGCGCGTGGTGGCCTTTGAGCCCGCTTCCTCGCCCCTGCTGACGGAGGGCCATGCGGGCCCACACGGCCTTCAGGGCATCGGCGCCAACTTTGTGCCGGAGAATCTGGACCGCAGCGTCCTGGATGAAGTCCTCACGGTCACGGATGCGGATGCCTACGCCACGGGCCGGGAGCTGGCCCGGACTGAGGGCATTCTGGTGGGCATCACCTCCGGCGCCGCCGTGTGGGCAGCGGCCCAGCTGGCCCGGCAGCCGGAGAACGCCGGCAAGACCATCGTGGCCCTGCTGCCGGACAGCGGCGAGCGGTATCTCTCCACCCCCATGTTCCAGAAGTGACAACATGTACAAAAAGCCCGGGAGACGTCCGTACACGTCTCCCGGGCTTTTTCGCAGATTATCCGGCCTCCATGGCGTCCCGGAGCCTGTCGGTGACAGCACCTTCAAACAGGCGGGTGGAGTGGCCGTGGAGCGTCTCCAGCGCACCGGCGGCCAGGGTGCAGGGGGTGTTTCCGGTCATGGACAGATCCATGTCAAAAATGAACTTCACCTCCGGGTCCTGGGGAACGCCGGGGGCGTTCCGCTTCACCACACCGGGGCCCGCGTGGACCTTGGCCTGACAGCTGGAATCCAGCTTCAGCGTCAGATCACAGGCGCAGTTGAGAAAGCGGTCCTCCGGGAGCTCCGCCTCCTGCATGGGAGCGGTGTAGGCAGGAGAGAACAGCTCCGCCCAGCGGGCACCCTCCAGCCCCAGCCGGGCACGGGAGAAGATGTTCACATACCGCAGGCCCACCCGCTGGAAATAGGCGGGCTTGTACAGCCGGATAAAGGCGGCCAGCGGCTTGTCCAGCTGGCGGGCAAACTCCTCCCACCCGGGATAGTGGAGGGTGGACAGAGCGATGAAGTCCTTGGTGAGATTCAGCTTCCACTGGTTGTCCTCGGAGACGAAGTTGTGATTGGTCACCGGAGGCTGCTGCTCCACCTTGGGATTGGGGCTGCCCAGCCCGGTGATGCGGGGCGGCGCGGCGTCCTGGCGCCGGGCATACTGGGGGAACTCCGCGCGGATGGCCTCCTGAAAATCGGCGGGCTCCACGCTGTTGATGGTGAGAATAGACGGGAACCGCAACTGGCAGATGACCTCATGGGCCGGGGCGTTGCGGTAGTGGGTCCGGGGATGATCGGAAAACAGCATGTGGCTTGCTCCTTTGCTTCTTGATGGCCCTATTTTAGCCCCCTGGCTGAGAAATGTCAATTACAGGTAGAACCGGTGGCAGCCGATGGTCTTGAGATACGCCCGGTTGGCGTTGATCCAGGTGCCCTGGGACAGGGCGGGCGCGTAGAAGTAAAGAGCCTTGCCGGCGGTGTTCTCGCCGTTCAGGACCCGCTTGGCCGCCTCCACGGATTTGGCCGTGGGGGGCAGGTACACTGTGCCGTTGGAGACGGGCGTGAACTGGACATCGTGCTTGCGGTCAAAGATCACGGCGGGAATGGTGTTGGGGAACTCCTTCGCCGCAACCCGGTTCAGCACCACATTGCCCACGGCGATCTGGCCGGTCATGTTCTCGCCCCGACTCTCGGCGCTGATGATGCGGCTGAGCCAGTAAAGGTCCATGGCGTTGTGATCCGCGCCGGGAGAGGTCACCGCCGCGCCGCCCAGCTGGGGATCCCAGGCCACGCTGCCGCCCAGGGCGGTGGCCAGAGTCCGCAGGGGGATGTAGGTCCGGCCACGCTCCACAAAGACCTTGCCGCTGTATGTACGGCCGTTGACCGTCACGGTATTTCGGGACGGGTTTGCGGTGACGGACTGGCTGCCGGAGGCGGCGGCAGCCACCTTTCGGCTGCTGTCCCACCAGACGCTCCAGCCGCCGAAGGCATCCAGCAGTCCCCGGAGGGGAACATAGGTCACGCCGCTCTGCAGGTAGTTGACGCCCTGACTCAGAACGGTGCCGTCCACCTGGACGGGCACCACCCGGCTGGGGGCCGCCTTGACGGTGGCGCAGGTCAGGGTAAGGGCGGCCAGCAGGCCGCAGAGAAGTTTTCGTTTCATGGGGAAAATTCGTCCTTTCTGGTTTGTCGCTGCTGTACAAGAGCATACAGGAGGGAGGGGGCGGGCTGCAACCCTCAAAACATTCCAGAGCTGGAAGCGAACAGACAGCTTGACAATATCGTGCAACGATATTATAGTGAACCCAGAAAGTATCGTGTTTCGATATTAGGGGGGATACCATGGCCAGGGAGCCGCTGAAAGTCCTGACGGAGAGCATGTTCTATGTGCTGTTGAGCCTGCTGCGGCAGGAGCGGTGCGGCACGGAGATTGTCCGGTATGTGGATGACGCCACCGCCGGTCGGGTACCCCTGGGGCCAGGGACGCTGTACACGATTCTGGCAAAATTTCAGGAGGAGGGCTTGATCCGGGAGGCGGCGGTGGAGGGGCGGAAGCGGACCTACGCCATCACGGACCGGGGCCGGGCCCTGTTCCGGCAGGAGCTCTCCCGCCTGCGCCTCTGCGTGGCCGATGGCGAGCGGGAGGAGCTGGCGTCGGAGCGGCTGCTGCCGGGGATGAGAGAGGAGGCACCGTGAAAAAGCGTTTTCTCATGCCGGAGGCCTATTGGGATACCGCCCTTCTGGAGCGGTGGCTGGAGGAAAAAGCTGTCCAGGGCTGGCGGCCGGTGTCGTTTTCTCGCTATGGCAGCGGAAAGTTTGAGTCGGCGGAGCCCAGGAAGCTCCGGTATCGGTTGGAGCCCCTGCGGACAGAGACCTATGACGCCCAATGTGAGCGGGAGGAGACTTACCGGGAAATGGGGTGGGAGCCTGCCGGCGTCCTGGGGGACTATCGGGTCTATGCCTGCGCGGACCCACAGGCGCCGGAGCTGTTTACAGATCCCTCTGCCCTGTGTCTGACCTGGGAGAGGCAGCTGCGGCTGTTCCGGCGACATAGGCTGATCTCCATGGTGCTGATTGTTGTCTGGACGATCTTGCAGTTTCGCAGCCTCTGGGAGAGCGGCCAGCCGGTGGATGTGTTCCTGAAAGGGATGTGGGCTGTGTGGCTGCTTGCGGTGGTCTGTGCCCTGGAGTGGCTCTGCGGCAATCTGCGGGCGCTGCGGGGCGTTCAGCGGATGCGCCGCCAGCTGGAGGCGGGGATGGCGCCGGATACTGAGGACCTGGATGCGTCGTTACGGCGGCGGAGGCGGCAGAATCTCGTCTCCTGGGGGATTTGCGGACTGGTGGCTGCACTTGCCGTATCTGTATTCGGCAGCCAGCAGGAGATGCCCTTGTCCGACGCGCCGGAGCCCTTGCCCTATGTCTCCATGGAGGCAGTGGCCCCGGAGGCCGCCGCCCTGCCCTTGGATTCATCTGTTTACCGGGAGAGACGGAGTCTGCTGACGGATCACCGGGAGGTCAGCCAGTTCCGCTGGGATTTTAAAGCGTCCCTGTGGGCCGGTTTCGACCGGGTGCGGTTCACCTTCCTGGCGGAGGCCCTGTATCGGGAACGCTTAGCGAATTTCTTGGACACTTGGTCCGTGGTAGAGGTCCGGGAGGTGGCGGACAGCCGCTTTGACCAAGCGGTGGTGATCGACACGGGTAAAAACCGATGCTTCATCGGCCGGATGGGGCGGGCGGTGCTGATGGAGCGGGTGCGGACAGACCGGGACCTGATGGACCACCTGGACGACTTCGTCGCCGTCCTGGCGGAGTTTCAATAGAAAAAGAGGGGAAACGCCATGCTGAAGCTGATGCCCATGAACATTTACGACGTAGCCGCCCAGCAGGCCCGGATGGAGGACCAGGCCGCCCGGGGGTGGTTTGCCGTCTCGGTTCCCGGTATTTTCTTCCTGGCGGTCTTTGAGAAGGGGGAGCCAAAGGCTGTTCGCTACCGACTGGAGCCTGCCCCAGTAAAGGAGAGCTGCCCGGACCCAGAGCGCCTGGCGGCCTACCAGTCTATGGGCTGGGAGTATGTGGACACCTCCGGCAAGTCCATGCACCTGTGGCGGTGCGACGATCCCGATGCGCCGGAACTCCACACGGACCCGGAGACAGAGGCCCAGGCATATGACCGGCTGTTCCGCCGCCAGCAAAAGGTGACGCAGTTCTGGGCCGCGGTCACGGCGCTTCTGGCGGTGCTGGCGGTACAGACGCTTCTGACAGAGAGAACCCTTCTCGTATGGAGTGTGCAGGAGTGGAAGCCACTGTGGCGGGAGGCCGCCTATTGGGGCTTTCTGCTGGCACTCGCATTGGCGGCGTTCCGGCAGTGGTGGTCTCTACGACGGTATCTGCGGCCTTTGCGGGCGGGAGTACCCGTGTGCCACAGGCGGCCTTACCGGCTGGCCTGCGGATTGTCCCTGGCGATCATGCTGCTGTGGGGAATTTACATCGCATCACTCTGCGCCGATATGGCGGACCCCAGATCGCGGCCCTTTGAACCGGCGGAGACCTTTGACGAGCCGGTCCCATATATCACGGAAAAGGGATTGCAGGAGGTCCAGGCCATCCACTGGGACAACTGGCTTACCACAGACCAGTGGTGGACCTTTGAGGGCATGGGCGACTGGGAGACGGAGAACCGCTACTACCGCCTCCGTTTCCCCTGGCTGGCGGACGATCTGGTAGACGGCATCTTGGCGGACTACCAGGAGAAAGGCTGGCCCGTCATGGCCTGGCAGATCCCCGGACTGGACGAGACCTGGGTGTCCACTCGCGACGACTACGGGTATTGGTTCCTAGTGGTCCGGCTGGGGGATCAGGTGTGGAGCATCTCCACAGGCACCACGGAGCCAACGATAGATCTGGCGGAGCGGTACGCTGCCGTCCTGGCGGAGGTTCAGCAGAAAGAGAGGGGGGAGCGATCTATGAGCGGTCGGCAGGAATACAGGGAGTTCCGGCCTGTGGAGCTCTATGACGTGGCTGCTGTGGAGTCCTGGCTGGAGGAACGGGACCGGGAGGGCTATCACCTGCTGCGGTTCCGGGGGCTTTACGGAATCTTTTATCAGGATTGCTCCGTCGCTCTCAGCCGCTACCGGCTCCAGCCCCTGTTGCGCAAAGAGAAGTCTCCGCCGCCGGAGATGACGGATGCCTACAGAGAGCTGGGGTGGGAATATGTCTGCACCTTGGCGGGGACCTTCCACATCTGGCGCTGCGGCGACCCGGCCGCCCCGGAGCTGGACACGGACCCGGTGGTCCAGAGCATGGGGTACGGGTATCTTGAGCGAAAAATGCGGCGCCATCTGCTGCGGCTGCCCGCGATCCTGCTGGTGTGCCTGGGGATCTGTGTCCTTCCCTGGTTCTGGGGCGCCGGGGACATGCCTCTGGTGGATCAGCTGGAGCATGCCCTGCCGGGCGAGGGACTGTTCTGGCTGCTGATGGCGGCGGCCGCGGTGGGGTTCGAGCTGCTGGACGCCTTCCGGATGCGCCGGCTGCTGCGGTCGCTGGGCACCGGCGTCCCTCTGGAACGCCCCAGATCCTGGCGGCTCCAGAAACGGGTCACGCAGGCGGTAATGGTCCTGATTTGGGCGGGCGTCCTGATATCCTGGCTGCTCCCGGATGGCGGAGATCCCCATTTCACCCGGTCGGCCATGGACGGGGACGGCGAGCCGCTGGCGGAGGTGGTGTATGTGGATCTGCGGGAGCTGGAGGGCTCGGAGGAGCTGACCGGTTTTTCCGCTGAGCGCAAGTCCCTGCTGTTGGCACCCCGGATGTACTGGACCCGGCAGTCCACGGAAGGCCCCGGCGGCCCGTTGAATCTGATCTCCGGCAACACCTCGTATTACCGCATGGGGACGGAAGGGCTGGCCCTTCGGGTGGAGGAAGAGCTCAAGACCTGGCAGGAGTGGTTCGGCGGCGGGGAGCCGGAACGGCTAAAGGTCCCCGGACTGGACAGCTTCTGGTGGGCCGGAGATGAGCAGCTCTCCCGGCGAGAGGATCCGTGCCAGTGCGTGGTGGCCCGGCGGGGAAACTGCGTGCTGATGTTTTCCTATACCGGGCACAAGGACCTGCGGATACAGACTGACTACTTCGCCGCCGTTCTGATGAAATTTCAGTAGATCAGCGGAGAGGGGGAGAGGAGAATGGGCGCTGAAAACAGCCATGGGCAGAGCTCCTATCGGAAGAGCTGCCCCATCAGCATCTACGACGTGGCGGCGGTGGAGACCTGGCTGGAGGACCTGGCCCGCAAGGGGGAGAACCCCGTCTGCTTCACGGGCAGCCGGGTAGACCTGCTGCTGGACGAACCGTGGGAGTGCCGCTTCCGGCTCCAGCCTCTCCAAAGGTGGAAAGAGGCTTTGGACCCGGAGCGGGTGGAGGCATACCGGAGCATGGGCTGGCGGCTGGTGGGGCAGCTGGGGCCCTTCTGGGTCTGGCGGTGCGATGACCCGAACGCCCCGGAGCTGGACACGGACCCGGTGGTCCAGGGAGAGGGATACCGATACTTAAAGCGGCGGATGATCTTCCGCACAGTGGGGGGCGGGCTGATCTGGCTGGCAATGACGGCGTATTTCATCCTGGCGGTGGCGCTTTCGGCTGCTTCTCTGGAGAACATCCTGAGAAACGCCAGCTGGCTGGGCTTTGTAGCCGCGCCGCTGGTGGCTGCGGCGCTACTGACCATCTTGGGGGTGCAGCTCTGGCTGGATGCCCGGAACACTTGGCGGCTGTGGAAGACTCTGACGGCGGGCGTCCCGCTGGAGAGGCCCAAGCCATACCGCCGTCAGCTGCGGCTGGGACAGCTGGCGTGGGGCGCTGCACTGGTCATATCTGTGCTGAATCTGGTGGTCAGCATTCAGAATCTGGACGGCAATCCCTCTGGTTGGGACCATGCGGCGCGGACGGTTTATGAAGCGGGGGAACGTCCGCCGGTGCAGATGGTTCTGGCGGACCTGACAGCCCTGGACGGCCTGGAGCCTTTGCGGACAGAGGTGCAGGAAAAATCCCTTCCCATCGCGCCGGAGATGTACGCTGCCCGCCAGTCTGCGGTGCTGCCCGACGGGGAGCAGGCTTTTCTCCAGACCGCGTATTACCGTATGCTGATAGCCGGATTGGCCCAGACCTTGACGGCAGAGCTGACGGAGAACCGGGCCGGCTTTCTGGACAGCCGGCCGGAACTGCCGCTGGACCCAATAGAGGCCCCGGCTCTGGACGGCTTCTGGTGGGCAGAGGAGGCGGACGGAATCGGAAGTCCTGAACAATTCGCCGTGCTCCGGCAGGGAAAACAGGTTCTTACCCTTTGGTACACCGGCTCTGCGGACCTGCGGACAGAGACGGCGTATCTGACCTCTTTGCTGGAGAAATGACACGCCGCCCCCGTCAAGAAATCCCTCGCCGCCTCATACACTGTTCACCAGGGAGGGGGCCGAGGGATGGATGCCTATGATTGGAGCACAGGAGTCTACGCCACAGCGGTGGCCATGGCAAAATGCATGACCACGGAGGAGCTGTCCCGCACGGCGATCCTGCTGACCCAGCTGGGCACCACTCTGGGCACCCTGGCGGCCCTGCGGCAGATGGAGGAGGGCGGTACAGGAGCCGTCACGGAGGTTTGAAGAACAGCAGAAACCCGGCGGGGGACCTGAAAGGTCCCCCGCCGGGCTTTGTGATCGCTTTATTTCAGCACGTCCCCGAGATCCAGCGTGACGGTGCCGTCCTCCAGGACAAAGGCGGGGATGCCGATGCCGCCGTTTTTCTTGACGGCCTCATAGTGGGGATCGCTGTCCCGCAGGGCCAGATAGGCCTTCAGGTCCGGCAGGCTGGCGGAGAGATTCTTGAACTCGATCTCCGCCTTGACCTCGGACAGGCGGTTCAGGGCGTACAGGGTGTCGGGGCACAGGTGGCTTCCAATGACAGTGACTTTCATCTGATACCTCCGTTACTTCAGCGCGATGGCTTCGATCTCGCAGAGCACGCCCTTGGGCAGCTCCCGCACGGCCACGCAGCTGCGGGCGGGCTTGGAGGTGAAATACCTGGCGTACACCTCGTTGAAGGCGGCGAAGTCGCCCATATCCGCCAGGAAGCAGGTGGTCTTGACAACTTTGTCAAAGCCGGAACCGGCAGCCTCCAAGATGGCGCCCACGTTCTTGCAGCTCTGCTCCGCCTGGGCGGAGATACCTTCGGGGGTAGTGCCCGTGGCGGGGTCCACCGGGATCTGACCAGAGGTGATGACCAGATCTCCAAAGGCGTAGCCCTGGGAATAGGGGCCGATGGCGCCGGGGGCGTTCTTGGTTTCAATGACGTTCATGTGAAAAACTCCTTTTCTAAAATTGGATAGCTGATGAAATCAATCTGGAAAGCGCTGGAATCAGGCGGTCTCCTTCTTGGCGGCCACAGCCTTCACGAGCCAGTCCTTGCCCTCCACCAGACGGGTGACGATCATGGAGGCGATGGTGTCGCCGGAGGAGTTCAGGCAGGTGGCGGCAGGGTCGAAGATGAAGCCCAGGGTGGCGATGATGGGGAATGCCTCGGCGGGGAAGTTGAACATGCTGACAATCAGCATCTCGCCCACCAGGCCGCCGCCGGGAGCGCCGGAGAGCACAAAGGCGGAGAGAATGGCCACAACGATGGCCATGGCATAGGTCTCCGCGCCGACGAAGTCCTTGCCGAAGACGCCGTACAGGAAGGCAATCTTCACGATGGAACTGAGGACGGAGCCGTCCATGTGCATGGTGCAGCCCATGGGCAGCACCAGGTCGCTGACGTCCTTGGGCACGCCGATGTTGTCACAGGCCTCCTTGTTGACCGGAATGGTGGCGGCGGAGGACTGGGTGGCAAAGGCGGTGATGGCGGGCGGGAAGATGTTCTTGACCATCCGCTTCACGCCCAGCTTGCCGCCGGCCAGGAAGGCATATAGCGGGAAGAAGATCACCGCATAGAGCAGGCACAGGGGATAGTAGACCAGCATGGACCGGCCGTAGTCACCCACGATCTCTGGACCATAGGTGGCAACCAGGTTGGCAAAGTAGGCGCCCAAGCCGATGGGAGCGATGAACATGATGACGCCCACGAACTTCATGATGATGTCATTCAGGTTGTTCAGCAGCTTGCCCATAGGGCTCTCGTCGCCGCCGCAGGCGGACACGCAGAAGCCGAAGATGATGGCGAAAATGATTAGGGGCAGCATGTTGGACTTATCCCACAGGTCGGAGAAATCGGACACAGTCAGGGAACTGACCAGCAGCTCGCCTGCGCTCTGGGCCTCGCCTACCTCGCCGGTGGTCAGCTGGATGGAGGCGCCTGCGGAGGGGCTGAACAGGTTGACCCAGGTCAGCACGCAGGCCGCTGCGATCAGGCCGGTGAAGATGAAGGTGCCGACGGTGGAACCCAGGATCCGGCCCAGGCGCTTCATGTTGGCCATGCTGCCCACTGCGGAGGCGATGGACACAAACACCAGAGGAACCACAATGGTGAACAGCAGATTCAGGAAGATATCGCCGATGGGCTTGATGGTGGTACCCACAGAGGGCGCGAAAGCGCCGATCAGGGCGCCGATGGCGATGCCGCCCAGAATCAGAATCAGGCCTCCGTACTGCTGCCAGAAGCTCTTCTTTTGAATGGTTGCCATGTTCTTTCTCCTTTTCCCTTATTTCTCTGCGCGCTCTTGCTGGGGATTACAGGCTGTTGACAGCGGCCTCCAGCTGGCGCATGGCCTGTTCCAAAGTGGCGCGGGGGCAGGCGGCGTTCAGGCGCATGAAGCCATTGAGGCTCCGGCCGAAGGAGCAGCCGTCGTTGAGGCCCAGCTTGGCCTTCCGGATCATGAAGTCGTGAAGCGCCTCATTGCCCATGCCCAGCTCCCGGCAGTCCAGCCACATCAGATAGGTGGCGTCGGGGGCATAGGTCTTGATCTTGGGGATGCGCTTTTCACAGTAGTCCACCACATAGTCAAAGTTGGCGGAGAGATAGGGAAGCAGCTGGTCCAGCCACTCCTCGCCCTGGTTGAAGGCCGCCTCCATGGCGGTGAGGGAGAAGGCGTTGTTCCGGTGGATATCCATGTTCATCCAGAACTTGTCAAAGACCTCCTTTTTGTGCGCGTTGGGGAACACCACCGTGCTGGCCTGCAGGCCGGCCAGGTTGAAGGTCTTGGTGCCAGAGATGCCGGTGATGACGTTGGCGGCGATCTCGGGGGACAGGGTGGCAGTGGGGATGTGCTTTTTGCCGTGGAAGATCAGGTCGGAGTGGATCTCGTCGGAGACCACCAGCACGTGATGCTTCAGGCACAGTTCCATCATCCGGCGCAGCTCCTCTTCCGTCCAGACATGGCCCAGGGGGTTGTGGGGGGAGCACAACAGGAACAGGTCCGCCTGCTTCAGTTTCTCCTCAAAGTCTGCCCAGTCAACGGTCCACTTGCCGTCCTTCTCCACGAACTGATTCTCCAGAACCTTGCGGTTCCATGCCTCGGTCATATCATAGAACTCGGAGTACACCGGCGTCTGAATCAGGACGCTGCCACCCTCCGGGGTGAACAGCTTCACGCAGGCGGACAGGGTCTGTACCACGCCCAGGCTGAAGCTCATGAGGGACTGGTCGATATCCCAGCCGTTGCGGCGCTTCTGCCAGCCCCGAATGGCCTCAAAATAGCTGTCCGGCCGGGCGGTATAGCCCCAGATGCCCTCCTCGGCCCGGGCCTTCAGAGCGTCGATGATGGGCTGGGCGGTCTTGAAGTCCATGTCCGCGATCCACAGGGGGATCACGTCCTCTGTGCCGAATTTCTTCTTCCGCTCGTCATACTTGGCGGAGTGGTTCCCGGAGCGGTCCACCACCGCGTCAAACTGGTAGGTCATTGGTATCCATCCTTTCTGCGGCGTTCTTGTGCGCTGATGCTTTGTTATATAGCAAAATATATGCCAAAAAGCGGGAATTACCGAGGAAACGGAAAAAGAATTTAAAACAGAGGAGACAATCGGAAATTCTAACCAAAAATCTCCGGGCGGGTTTGGCAGATAAGCCAAACCCGCCCGGAGCCGTATTTTGGTACCGGTTTTCTCAAATTTGCTTTCAAATGGTTTTATTGGTTGATCTAAATATCAAATTCGACCAGTTTCGTATAGCTGCCGGCCCTCCGGCGTCAGCTGGCTGCCGCCCCTCCCCCGGCTGACCCGGACCAGTCCCTGGTCTGCCATCTGGGCCAGAATGCTTCGGATTTCCTGTTGGGAAGTGGGGACAAAAGCATCCCGCGCCAGCTGCAGCAGCCGCTCCCGGCCGATGGGCTGCCGGGCCTCTGAGGCCTGATACAGCTGTTCCAGCACAAAGCGGAACACATCAGAAGAAGGCTGCTGCGGCGTCTCCGGCAACTGCCGGATCGGCGCCTGCGGGGCTCTGTGGAACACGGTGGGGGGCAGGTCCTCCATGGTGATGGGATCGTGGCCGGTGTAGAGAAAGTACTCCACTACGTTCCGCAGCTCCCGGATGTTGCCCGGCCAGGAGTAGGATTTCAGAAAGCCCCGCACCTGAGGCGTCAGGCGGAAGATGCCGCCCAGCTCCTTTTGGAACTGCTCCAGGATCAGGAACAGATCGTCCCCCCGCTCCGACAGGGGCGGGATGACGATGGGCAGGGTGCTGAGACGGTAATACAGATCCCGGCGGAAGGTGCCCTCCGCCACCTTCCGCTCCAGAGACTCGTTGGTGGCGGCCACGATCCGCACGTCGATGGGAATGATGGAGGTGCCGCCCACCCGCATGATCTCCCGTTCCTGCAGGACCCGGAGCAGCTTGACCTGAAGAGCCGGACTCATGCCCTCCACCTCGTCCAGAAACAGCGTGCCCTGGTGGGAGATCTCAAGCAGGCCCAGGCGGCCGCCCTTTTTGGCGCCGGTGAAGGCCCCCTCCTCATAGCCGAAGAGCTCGCTCTCCAGCAGGTTTTCCGGGAAGGCCGCCACGTTGATGGCCACGAAGGGCCCGTTCCGCCGCCGGGAGGCCCGGTGGACCGCGTGGGCGAACAGCTCCTTGCCGGTGCCGGTCTCGCCGATCAGCAGGATGGGGCTCTCGCTGACAGCCATCCGCCGCAGCACCTCCTTGGCCTTCTGGATGGCATCCGACTCCCCGATCACATCCTCAAAGCCGTACTTGGCGCGGTAGCCCTTGTGAAGCAGCTGGTTGCGCAGCTGGCTCTGCCGGGCCTCCACGTCGTTGAACCGCTGCAGGATGGCAAACGCGCCGATGCAGGCCCGCTGCCGCATCACCGGCACCACCTCCGCGCTGACGTTGATGCCGTTGAGGCGGATGATTTTGGCAGGCAGCCGCTCCCGCTCCTGTAAACATTTCGAGAAGGGGAGATAGGGGAAGACCTGAGAGGCCGGCTTGCCCATCACCAAGTCGGCGCTGGTACGGGTGATTTCCTCCGCATGGCGGTTGCAGGCGAAGACCTCGCCCCGTTCGTTGACGCCCACCACGCCGTCCTCCAGCGTCTCCATTAAAATATGGAATTGGCTCTCGAGCCGGATGGAGCGGGCGAACATCTGGTCAAAGCTGTAATTGCTGGTTGCAATCGATTGGAAATAGGTCTGGAATTTCTCCGTCTCCAGCAGATGCTCCAGCCCCAGCCGCAGGGCGATCTCGATCATCATGCCGGAGGTGCAGGCCCGCTGTCCCACGTCGATTTTGGTCTCGATCTCCTCCGGCACATAGCGCATCTCGTCCGGTGTCACTGCGATGTGCACATCCCCCGGCAGCTCTGCCCCGGGATAGAAGGGAATCCAATGGACGTGGGTGATGCCGAACTGCTCCAGCTGGGCGATGGCCTCCCGGGCCATGGTCTCCGTCATGTTGACAAACAGCACCCGGCTGCCGGCGGGCAGTTCCTTCAGCCGCCGCAGCTCCTGCCAGCGGAAGGAGGCCTGCACCGCCATGGTCTGACTGTCGATAGGCACGTGGCGGGCCAGCTCTTCCGGCGACCCAAAGGCGTCCGTGGAGGCGGCGAACAGATCCGCATGGGGCAGCATGCCCATGGCGCTCCCGTCCATGACGGAAAACACCGAGACATCCGCCACCTCTCCGAACAGGCCCTCCACATCCCGCCCATAGGAGCGGGCAGCTCTGGGGTCCAGCGCAATGATGGAGATTGCCTTTTTTTCCACGCAGCTCACCTCCCAATTAACCATTTACTTTGACCATTTTCCCATAATTCGCTCTCCTTTACAAGGGGGAGAGGCTGTTTTTTCAGGAAATTCACGGGGGAGGCAGTTGGCACGAAATTTGCTTATCTTATCAGGTTGAATATGTTGCGGGCCATTGGAGATTCGCCTGGATACAGAAAGGAGCTTCCCTCATGATTACGAAAGAAGAACTGCTGACCCTGCTGCGGCAGGAGGTCGTCCCCGCTCTGGGATGCACGGAGCCGGTGTGCGTGGCCCTGGCCACCGCTGACGCCAGCCATGCCATCGGCGGAGACATCGTCTCCATCAAGGTGGAAGTCAACCCCGGCATCTATAAGAACGGCATGAGCGTGGGCATCCCCGGCTTCTCCCGGGTGGGGCTGAAGTACGCCGCCGCTCTGGGCGCCTGCTTGCACAACCCGGAGAAGAGCCTCCAGCTGCTGGAGGACATCACCCCCGCCGTCAGCGACGAGGCCATCCGGCTGGTGGAGGGTCGCCATGTGGTGGTGATGATCAAGCAGGAGGAGACACAGTTGTATGCCCGGGCAGAGGTAATCACCACCGCCGGCATCGGCATCAGCGAGATCCGGGGTACCCACTCCAACATCGTCCTCACCGTGCGGAACAACGACGTGCTGGTGAAGAAGGAGTATGCGGCCGGTGGACAGGATGAGCTCCATGAGCGGCTGGCTCCCATGACTGTGGCGGAGATCCGCGCCCTGGTGGACCAGTGCAGCGAGGAGGAGCTGGCCTTCATGCTGGATGGCATGGATATGAATGAGAAGCTGGCCGACTTCGGCCTGGAGCACACCCTGGGCGTTGGCATCGCCACGGCCCTGAAGAAGGCAGACCTGCTGGGCGACAGCTTCGCGGCCAACACCATGCTGCGGGTGGCCAGCAGCGCCGAGGGCCGCATGAGCGGCTGCCCCTACGCCGTTATGAGCAGCGCCGGCAGCGGCAACCACGGCATCACTGCCATCATCCCTGTGGTGGAGCTGGCCAAGCACCTGGGCTCCTCCAAGGAGCAGCTGGAAAAGGCGCTGGCCTTTTCCCACACCCTGAACGTGTATATCAAGATCTTCACCGGCAAGCTGTCTGCCACCTGCGGCTGCGGCGTCTCTGCCGCCACCGCCTCCGCCGCGTCCATGGTGTGGCTGATGGGCGGCAGCGATGAGCAGATCGGCAAGGCCATCATCAACATGAGCGGCAACCTCACCGGTATGATCTGCGACGGCGGCAAGATCGGCTGCGCCCTGAAGCTGGCTACTGCCACCAACGCCGCCATCATGTGTGCCCAACTGGCCATGAGCGATGTGGTGCTCCAGTCCACGGACGGCATCTGCGGCAAGACGCCGGAGCAGGCCATCCGCAACATGGGCCTGGTCAGCACCCCCGGCATGGTGGAGACCGACAAGACCATCCTGGACATCATGATGAAGAAGGACGCCTAAATGTATGCGCCTGCGTCCTTCAAAGCCGCCCGGCGGGAAACTCCCGCCGGGCGGCTTTTTTCCGGGGTTGATTTTTCCGGCGAAATCCCCTACCATAGGAGTATCTTAAGCAGCGCGGTGCGCTGCGGAAAATGGAGTGAACAGGACAGCCGGGAGGAACTGCTGATCCCTTCTGCCAGGAGACCGTCCGCATCCCCGGCCCCTCCGGCCGGGAGCAGGGGGTGGCAGAACTGGTACAGTGGGAAGATGGAGGAATCCGGCTTCGACGAGGTCCAGACAGACCGCTGCGGCAGCGTGCTGGGGCGGATCCGGGGCAGGCGGCCCCCGCCCGTATGGGCGGGGGCCGCTCCGTGCGTTCAGAGATTCCCGTTTGTCCGGCTGTGCCGCCCGGCGGAAGGCGGCACCGAAAGCGGTCTTCATAAAATCTTAAGAAGTTTCCCGGTTTTTTATTAAACCGCCATCCGGTATCATGGAAGCCAAGGAGGGAGCCCCATGTATAACATCCTGATCTGCGACGATGAACAGGACATCGTCAACGCGCTGAAAATCTACCTGGCCAATCCGGACTACCATTTGCTGGAGGCCCACACGGGTCAGGAGGCTCTGGATGCCCTGGAGCGGAAGGACATCCATCTGGTGCTGCTGGACATTATGATGCCGGAGATGGACGGGATTACCGCTTTGGCAAAGCTCCGGCAGGTGAGTAACGTGCCGGTGATCCTGCTGACTGCCAAGAGCGAGGACACGGATAAGATCCTGGGCCTCAACGTGGGGGCAGACGACTACATCACCAAGCCCTTCAACCCGGTGGAGGTGGCTGCCCGGGTCCGCAGCCAGCTGCGGCGGTACTTCCAGCTGGGGAGCGGTGCACTCCGGCCGGAGGTGCTGACCCTGGGCACTATCCAGATGGACGACCGGGAGAAGACCGTCGCCGTGGATGGGGATCCGGTAGCTCTGACGCCCACGGAGTACGATATTCTGAAGCTGCTGCTGGAGCACCCGGGGCAGGTGTTCTCCCCCAGGGAGATCTACCGGAAGGTATGGAAGGACGCTCCCTTCGGCAGTGAGAACACAGTGGCGGTTCACATCCGCCACCTGCGGGAGAAGATCGAGATCGACCCGGCGGAGCCCAGATACTTAAAGGTGGTCTGGGGCCAGGGGTACAAACTGGAAAAGGGGATGCGGGCATGAAGGCCATCGAACAGAACATCGAAAAGGAGATCGCCCAGGCGGTGATGGAGGAGCAGCCCATGCAGCCTCCGGCACCGAAACGGAAAAAGAGGCTCACGGAGAGTACGGCGGCCAAGGTCATAGCCTTTCTGCTGATGCTGGTGATGACCGCCGTTACCGCCGGCGGTGTGCTGGGCGCGGTGTTTTTGTACAGCACCGACGTCTATGTCACCAGCGAGACGGCTTTCAAGCAGGAGCTGTTTTCCAATATCGCCTGGGGAGACGGGCAGACGCTTCTCAATTTCCTGATCTGGAACAGTGAAGAGCAGGTATACCAGATGAATACGGAAGCAGCAGACAGCTACTGTGCGGAGCGGAACATCTCTTACGTCATGGTACAGGATAAGACCGGCAGGGAGCTCTGGTACACGGGGCTTGCAGAATATGATAGTCCGTGGCAGTTCAGATTTTCCTATGACTGGGCAAATCCGGAACGGCCCAGCGCCGGCGTTGTTGAGAACGCTTATACCGTGCGGATTACAGTGCCGCTGTCCTCTGTGTTTGTTTATGACGACGACTACGCCCTGGCCAACCGGCTGGCGGAACTGGCCTACGCCCTCCGCTACTGGATCTACGCCATCATCGCTGCTGCGGCGCTGCTGGTGACAGTCTGCTTCATCTTCCTGCTGTGTGCCGCCGGGCACCATCCTTACGTGGACGGCGTCCGTCCCGGCTGGGGGACACGGATCCCACTGGACCTTCTGACGGCGGCGGTGGCACTGGGGCTGTTCTTGGGCATCCAACTGGTGGTGGAGGCCAACTTTGGAGGCATTGGCGTGGTGCTGGCTGTGGTACTGGGTCCTGCCGCCCTGGCGGGCGTCTTTACCGGCTGGTGCATGTCCCTGGCCCTGCGGCTCAAACTGGGTGGCTGGTGGAGGAATACAGTGGTCTATGTGGCCCTCCGCTTGCTCCGCCGTGGCGGCGGGGCGGTCCTTCGGGCCCTGGGCAGCGGCCTCCGGGGCGCAGCGCATGGGCTGGCGGGACTGCTTCACAACGTCCCCCTGGTGGGCAAGACCGTGCTGGTGTTCCTGGGCCTCTGTGTCCTGGAGGGCCTTGGGATCCTGTTCAGCATGTTCGCCTGGAGCTGGGGCCTGCTGGCGCTCCTGTGGATCTTTGAGAAGCTCCTGCTGCTCCTGGCGGTGCTGGCTTTGGCCCTCATGTGCCGGAAGCTGCTGCTGGGCGGCCGGGCTCTGGCCGCCGGGGACCTGAGCTATCAGGTGGACACCAGCCGGATGGTGCTGGACTTCAAATCCCACGGCGAGGACCTGAACCACATCGCCCAGGGCATGGCGGCGGCGGTGGACCAGCGGATGCGCAGCGAGCGGATGAAAACGGAGCTCATCACCAACGTGTCCCACGACATCAAGACGCCCCTGACCTCCATCATCAATTACGCGGACCTCATCGGAAAGGAGCCCCCGAACAGTGAGAAGATCCCGGAGTACGCGGCTGTCCTCACCCGCCAGTCCGAGCGGCTGAAGCGGCTGATCGAGGATCTGGTGGAGGCGTCCAAGGCCTCCACAGGGAATCTGGAGGTGAATCTGGCCCCCTGCCAGCCTGGCGTGCTGCTGACCCAGGCGGCAGGGGAGTACGAACAGAAGCTGAAGGACGCGGGCCTGGACCTGGTAACCCGGCAACCGGAGACAGCGGTGACCATCCTGGCGGACGGCCGACGGCTGTGGCGGGTGTTCGACAACCTGATGAACAACATCTGTAAGTACGCCCAGCGGGGCACCCGGGTGTACCTGACGCTGGAGGAGCGAGACGGCCAGGCGGTGATCTCCTTCAAAAACACCTCCCGGGCGCCGTTAGATATCCCGGCGGAGGAACTGCTGGAACGGTTCGTCCGGGGAGACGCCGCCCGAGGCGGCGAGGGAAACGGCCTGGGCCTTTCCATCGCCCGGAGCCTGACAGAGCTCCAGAAGGGCACCCTGGAGCTGACTGTGGACGGAGACTTGTTCAAGGTGGTCCTGCGGTTCTCTGAGCTTTCGTGAGAGACAGCGCACGGGGAAGAGGCACCGGCAAAATGGCCGGCGCCTCTTCTGTTTTTCCCAATCGGCTTGCGCCGCCCCTGGGAATGGGATATACTACAAGGCGGAAACAGACGGCGGCGCCGGGAGAATGGCCCGCCGGGAAAGGAGTGTTTATGCGCGTGTTGGAACAGTTGGAGCCCCAGGGGGTGTTCCGCTTCTTTGAGGAGCTGTGTGCCATCCCCCACGGCTCCCGGAACTGCCAGGCGGTCAGCGACTGGTGCGCAGCCTTTGCCAGGGAGCGGGGGCTGGAGTGCCATCAGGACCAGGCGGGGAACGTCATTATCATCCAGGAGGCCACGCCCGGGTATGAGGCGGCGGCACCCGTCATTCTTCAAGGCCACCTGGATATGGTGTGTGAAAAAGAGCCCGGCTGCACCAAGGACATGGCCGGAGAGGGCCTGGACCTGCTGGTGGAGGACGGCTGCGTCCGGGCGAAGGGCACCACCCTGGGCGGCGATGACGGCATTGCGGTGGCCATGGCCCTGGCGATCCTGGACGATCAGGCGATCCCCCACCCCCGGCTGGAGGTGGTCCTCACCACGGACGAGGAGATCGGAATGCTGGGAGCGGAGGCCCTGGACGCCGCGCCTCTCCGGGGGCGGAAGCTCATCAACGTGGACTCCGAAGAGGAGGGGATCTTCACCGTCAGCTGCGCAGGCGGAAGCATGGCCCAGTGCACTCTGCCCGTGACCCGGGCGCCCTATGGCGGCGCGGCGCTGGAGGTGACGGTCCGGGGGCTTGCCGGGGGGCACTCCGGCACAGAGATCCACAAGGGCCGGGCCAATGCCTGTGTGCTGCTGGGCCGATTGCTCCAGGCCATGGCGGAACGGACGGAGCTGCGCCTGGTGACGGCGGCGGGCGGCGGAAAGGACAACGCCATCGCCGTGGAGGCGTCCGCCCAGGTGGTGGTATCTGACGATGCCGTCGCCCGGCAGGCGGCGGAGGCATTGGCCGCGGATCTCTCCCGGGAATATGCCGCAGCGGACCCGGGCCTCCGCGTGGAGGCGGCGCCCTGCACCGTGCGGGAGACGCCTATGGACTGGGCGTCCACAGAGCGGGCAGTCTGCATGCTCACCTGCCTGCCCAACGGCGTCCAGGCCATGAGCATGGAGATCCACGGTCTGGTGCAGACCTCGCTGAACCTGGGCATCCTGGCTGCGGAGCAGACGGCCCTGACGGCCACCTTCTGCGTCCGCAGCTCCCTGGGCAGCCAGAAGGAGATGCTCCACCGTCGCCTCCGGACCCTGATGGCGCAGCTGGGGGGCACTGTCTCCATCTCCGGGGATTATCCCGCTTGGGAGTACCGGCAGGACTCCTCCCTGCGGGACCTGATGACGGAGGTCTTTCAGGAGCAGTACGGCCGGAAGCCAAAGATCGAGGCCATCCACGCGGGCGTGGAGTGCGGTATTCTGAGCGGCAAGCTGCCGGGGCTGGACTGTGTGTCCATTGGCCCGAATCTGCTGGACATCCACACCCCGCGGGAGCGGATGGAGATCGCCTCCGTCCAGCGGGTGTGGCGGTTCGTGCTGGAAGTGCTGAAGCGGTCCAAATGAGGCGCAGGGGCGCGGCGGAAGCCGCGCCCCTGCACATTGTCGCCGGAAATCCGTTGTACGCGGCGCCGTTCCGTGGTACAATAGCCGCAAAGCCGCCGGAGACGGGGGCAATCAGGGAGGGAACATCATGTATCATTGTTTCCGCCTCCGCCGGGGGCAGGATTTGTACGAGGAGATCGAGGCCTATGTGAAGGCGCATCATATCGCCGCCGGGGCAGTGGTTTCCGGTGTGGGCTGCGTCTCCCGCTGGCGGCTGCGGGACGCGACCGGTGTCCGGGTGCGCAGCGGAGAGGAGGATGTGGAGATCGTCTCCCTGATGGGCACCGTATCGGAGTACGGCTGCCACCTTCACGCCAGCTTCAGCCGGGAGGACCTCTCCGCCTTCGGCGGCCACCTGCTGCCGGGGTGCACGGTGAACACCACGGCCGAGATCGTACTGGCAGAAATCCGGAGCTGCGTGTTCACCCGCCGGCCGGACAGCGAGACCGGTTATGAGGAGTTGGAGATTGGGCCCGCATACCCGGAAGAGACACGAAACGACAGGAGAGAAGAACGATGAACGTATGGATCGCGTCGGACATTCACGGCAGTGCCCTGTACTGCCGGAAGCTGCTGGACCTGATGGAGAAGCGGGGGGCGGACCGCCTGGTGCTGCTGGGGGACCTGCTGTACCATGGCCCCCGGAACGACCTGCCGGAGGGATACGATCCCAAGGCGGTCTTTGCCATGCTGAACAGCGTGAAGGACCGGATCCTCTGTGTCCACGGCAACTGTGATGCGGAGGTGGACCAGATGGTGCTGCACTTTCCCATCGAGGCGGACTTCCAGGTGGAGGAGCTGTGCGGCAGGCGGCTGTTCCTGACCCACGGCCACCATTTCAATGTGGATCAGCGGCCCTCCCAGACCCTGCTGGACGGGGCGGGGTATGTGGTCTACGGCCACTTCCACGTGCCCATGAGGCGTCTGGAGGACGGGGTGTGGTATTGGAACCCCGGCTCTGTTTCTATCCCCAAGGAGAACAGCTGGCACGGCTGTATGCGGATGACGGAGGACGCCGTCCAGTGGCTGGATCTGGACGGCAATTTGAAGGACGAGCTGCGCTGATGGGAGGCGGGGATATGACGGACATCCAAACTGCGCTCTTTGCCCTGCGGGACCCGGCCTATCAGGCTTTTCAGAGCAAGCTGATACCCACCATAGACCCGCAGACGGTGATCGGCGTCCGGATGCCGGCTTTGCGGAAGCTGGCCCGGGAAATCGCCGGAACGCCGGTGGCAGGGGGCTTCCTCCAGGAGCTGCCCCACCGCTATTATGAGGAGAATAACCTCCACGGCTTGCTGATCTCGGCGATCCCGGACTATGACGGTGCCGTGGCGGCGCTGGAGACATTCCTGCCCTATGTGGACAACTGGGCCACCTGCGACCTGTTGAGCCCGAAGGCATTCCGGAAGCATCCGCCGGAGCTGCGGAAACAGATCCGCCGCTGGGTGGAGGATGCGCACACCTATACTGTCCGCTTCGGCCTGGGGATGCTGATGAGCTTTTATCTGGATGAGGGGTTTCAGATGGAGGACTTGGATCTGGCTGCCGGTGTCCGGCGGGAGGAGTATTACGTGAAGATGATGGCGGCTTGGTATTTTGCCACCGCCCTGGCCAAGCAGTACGACGCGGCGCTGCCCTATCTGCGGCAGCGTCGCCTGGACCGCTGGACCCACAACAAGACCATTCAGAAGGCTGTGGAGAGCTATCGGATCACGCCGGAGCAGAAGGACGAGCTTCGCAGCCTGCGCTGGAAGGACTGCGCAAAGGAGGAGGGGGTATGAAGGGCCGGAGCTGCGGGCTCTTTCTCTGCCTGTTTCTGGGCATTGCCTGCTTCAGCGGATATCAGGTCCTGCGGATCCTGCACGAGTACCGGGTGGGAGCAGACGCCTATTTCAAACTGGAGCAGTTTGCGTCCCTGCCCCCTGCGTCGGAGGAGACGGAGGAGACGCCGGCAGAGCTGGCCTGGCCGGAGGTGGACTTCACGGCCCTGGCGGCGGTGAATCCGGATGTGACTGCCTGGCTCTACGGCCCGGACACCGGCATCTCCTACCCGGTGGTCCAGGGGACGGACAATGACTATTACCTGGACCATCTCTTGGACGGCACGGCCAACAGCGCCGGGTGCCTTTTTGTGGACACATCATGCCGGCCGGATTTTTCTGGCCGCAACACGGTGATCTACGGCCATCGGATGAAAAACGGCACTATGTTTGCCGCCCTGGGGAATTATCAGGAGCAGGTCTACTATGACGCCCACCCGGTTTTTCTGCTGGTGACACCGGAGGGGCGGTATGTGGTGGAGCTGTTTTCCGGCTACGTGGCGGACACGGCGGAGAGTGCCTGGATGCTGGATTTCTCCGATGAGCAGGCGTACCTGGCCTGGCTGGAGGAGGTGGGGGAGAAGTCCGCCTTTTCCAGCAAGGTGTCACCCAGGGCAGAGGACCGGGTGGTGACGCTCTCCACCTGCAGCTATGAATTTGAGAATGCACGCTTCGTCCTCCACGGTGTCCTGCGGCCTGAAGAGGAGTGAAAACCCCCTATTGAAAAAATTTGAAAAATCGAAAAATAAGTGTTGACATTTGGCGATGATCTTGTTATACTTATCAATGTTCCGAGCGCGAAAGCCGCATAGGACAAGCGGTTCGGGGGTATAGCTCAGCTGGGAGCGCAAGCAACCGGGTGTGCTCCCCCGCAACGGAGAGCAAAGTCAAAAAATTGAATAGTCCAGAAATCCAGTCAAATCAAGGGTTTCTGACAACATGGGGGTATAGCTCAGCTGGGAGAGCGCTTGAATGGCATTCAAGAGGTCAGCGGTTCGATCCCGCTTATCTCCACCAAAAACAATGACTCACACAGACCAAATGTGTGAGTCATTGTTCTATCCATACGAAAACACAAAGAGGACGGACACCTGATTCCCTTCCCCCGGAGAAAAACCAATATAGTTATTGAAGCGGAGATTCGATGATAGAATCTCCGCTTTTTTGTTGTCGTCCCAACAGATAAAAAAGAAATGAGGTTTAACCATTGAAAAAATTTTTTGAAGAACTTTCCCGGCGCCTGAGAGAAGGCGGAGTTGAATCATCCAATGTAGAGGATAGGCGGCTGGAGATTTTCCTCCATGGTCAGCCTGTCCTCTTTGTTTCTCCAGGAAACGATGTGTTCCTTTTTCCTGCCGGAAGCAATAATCCGGAGGCCAGTGAATTGTACCACAGAGTCGCACAGACCGCAGATGAAGTGTACACTTATGTTGAGGCGGTTCAAACTGCGCCCACCCTTCATATCAGCGGTCTGAGCGAAAAATTCCATCTGATGGCGGATTTTGGCGGCGCAGTGCTGGCTGGCCGGGAGTTGGAAAATGGCAGGGGCTATCAGTTTGTCACTTGGATCTGGGACTATAACAGAACCGGTGTGAGCTACGGACATTATTATGATGAAGATTTTTGCGGGGCCAAGCAGGATTTTGCCGTCCGCTCCGGGCTGATCTCCAAGACCCAGCTTTTCTCACCGGAGGAGCTAACTGAACTCTACCGGGCCACAGACTACCTGCTGGATGAAGGCCCAGAGCTGGAAGATGGACACCTCAAAGCCATGCAGACCGCAAGGACAAAGATCGAATACACTGTCCCAGATCTGGCGGACAGACTGGAGCAGGGACAAGCACAGGAGCCACAAATTGATATGTGACATCAGAAAAAGCGGGAGCCGCATCTGCACACACTGTGCAGCATAAGCGGCTCCCGCTTTTTTGTTTTGAAAGAAGGAGTGTGCCATGACAAGATATTTCGCTCAGAATACCCCTCGAGCTGGTCTGGAGCATATGATGATGAGCGTCCCTGGCTTCCAGAAGCGCGGCGGCGGGATGATGATCCTCAGCCGCTTCTGCTACAAGCCGGAGGATGTGGATTGCCGGTACTGCCTGCATTACCGCCGCCGATCCTGTCAAGTCCGCACCTGTCCGTATATCGCGGAGCGGTTGAAGTCCGGCGCGATTGAGTACCTGGATTTGATTCTGGAATATTTCGGACACATCCCTCATGCCGGCCTGCACAAGAGGATTCAGGCTGTGGAACACTGGAGCGGGCCGGATCAGGCAGTCCTGCACACAGTGTCCGTCCACCTCAGAAGCCGCTTTGCGGACAGGGTATGGGATGACGCGCCTCCTGGCTATCTGGCGGCGCTCTATCTTCTCGCCTCAAAGGAGCGACTCTGGCAACCGGCGCTCTCCGCTCTTTCACACGATTCCATTGATTTCAGCCGCATCGTATCCAAACCCCATGGATTTGCGATACAGGATTACCCCATCTTTTATTCCGCCAGACGGCTGTATGACCTGAAGTCACCCATGGAGGCAGAAGATTTGGCACACCCAAAACTGGTGAGTGATCTGGACTTCCACAATATTATTTACGCAACCATGATTGCCAGATATGGAAAGGTGGTCATGGATGCGAGTAAGGAGGTACCAGAATGGGCTATGTGCTGAAAGCGGTACTGAGCAGCGCTCAGCACCCGGAATATGGGCAGATTACGGTTCCATTCCCTATCCCCGATGAGAAATATGACCGCATGATCGAACTGCTGGAGCCATTGGAAATCGGTGACGCGCTCCGGCAGGATTGCCGGGTGGATGAACTGGACAGCTTCTATACCGTACTGAACAGGCTGGTTGGCTCATTGGTCAATTTTGATGAGCTGGACTATCTGGCCAAGCGGCTGGACAGTTTTGATGACGGTGAGGCTGCCCAGTTCCAGGGAATGGCCTGCAAATTGGGCGTCTCAAATATAAAGGATTTCATCAATCTGACCTTTTGCTGCCAGCAGGCCACGGTCATCACAGACTTCTCCGACCTGGACGCCATTGGGCGGCAGCACTACATGACGATGCAGGGTGGGGGCTGCAGAATCGAGGAGCTCGAGCGGCTGGATGGCCGCAAGTTCGCTCTGGACCTGATCCTCAATCATCTTGAGGGAAGGATTACCCCTTATGGCGTGGTCTATGATAACGGGATGAAACTGGAGCAGCTCTATGACGGCCGCCACTTCCCCTGTTACCACTACCAGCCGAATCTGCTGGCGGTAGGGCTTTCCTCCCGGCAGGAGCCGGAAAATACAGATCAAATCACTTGGCTGCTCCTGCCCTGCTCCGAGCAACAGCTCCAGCGTGGAATTGCACGCTCAGGCGTTAACATCCACGATGCCCGCATCTGGTATGAGGACAGTCTGCTTCCATCCGAGGTGGAGGAGGTCCTGGAGGGACAACGGGAGGATCTATTCGCGCTGAATGATATGGCGACGGCCATCGCTGCACTGTCTGATTTGGAACAGAAAAAGTTGACGGCGGTCATGGAGATGGCCAAGCCGGAGTGTGCCGGCGAGATACGCGAACTGGCCAAAAATCTGGAGCTGTTTGAGTTTGCACCCAAAGTCCGCACTCCCGCCGAATATGGCAGATACATGATCCAGGACTCCGGCCATTATGAATATGACCCCAATCTGGAGGAGTTCTATGATTTTGAGCGTTACGGCAAACTCCGTATGGAGAAGGAAACAGGAGCCTTCACGGAGAAAGGATATGTGGCCTACTGTGGCACATTGACATTGGGGGAGCTGATGGCCGGCGGTCCGGCAGAGCAGCACCAGCGGGAACAGGAATTTCAGATGGGAGGAATGTAACGATGATTCTGTTGACTCTGAGCCGGGGAAAAGGAAAAGAAACTGTCCGTCTGCAACTGCCCGCCAGTCCCGCTGAGATTGGGGAGGCATTTGCCTCCCTGGACAGAATCAGCCTCGATACCACAGCCACCGCCATCCTGGATGTGAGCAGCAATGTACCGGTCCTTTACCAATGCCTGTACGATGTGGATGTGGAAGATTCGGAGCAGTTTCAAAAACTACAAAAACTGGCGGAACGCACAGAGGCACTTTCTCCGGCGAAAGCCGCCATCTTTTCCGGGGCATTGGATGCGGAGCATGTCTGGAACTTGGATGGGGCCCTTACTGTGGCGGACAGGCTGGATGAGTATATGCTCGTCAACAATGTGTCGTCTGATTCAGAATTGGGCATCTACCTTGTGAACAAAGGGATCACACCATTTCCGGATCGCCTCAAGCCCTATATCAATTATGCCCGTGTGGGGGCTGAATACCGGGAAAAGCATGGCGGAGCATATTCCAGCGGCAATTATGTGCAGAAAAAGACACCTGAACTTTTGGAGAACGAGACATTGGACGGCGTTTTCCGGATATGGATGGAAAACCCCTGCCCTGTTCGTGTACAGAGCGAAACAGCGCAGATAACTCTGCCTGCAACTTTTGAGCAATTGGAGAGCGCCAGACAACTTCTGGGAGTGGACAGCCTCAATATGGCGAAACTCGCTCGGGTGGAGGCCCTGCGGCCTTATCTGGGGGAATATCTTCCTCTCCAGGGGATGGATCTGAGACTGGAGCAATTGGACGAGTTGGCGGAAAATATCCGGATAATGGACCAGGAGGATGGCGCATTGCTGAAATACCTCTCTGTCCTTGAGGTGGAACAGCCGGCAACGCTCCAGGAGGCTTTGAGGTTTTCCATTGAACTGGATGACTACGAGCGTGTACCGGACGATCCGGAGGAATATGGCAAGCAGGTGCTGGAGCGGATCGGGGCGGACGAGGAACTGATCTCTACCCTCGATGGCTTTACGGATTTCGAAGCAATGGGCAACTTTTATATGCGGGAGGATGGCGTGAGAAGGACCGAATTTGGTCTGCTCCGAAAGCTCAGTGATCCGTTCCCTGAAGTACAAGAGGGGCTGCAGATGCATTAATCCCTGTACGCAGATACAAGATACGCTGTGGAACCAGCACGAGTGGGAAAACACTATGAATATGGGAGGGATTAAATGAGCATTAACATCTGGACAGACTCCATGCAACACGCAGAGTTGCTTGGAAAACCCGTGCTGTTCACCAACTGGCTGATTCAGCGGGATATCATTCCTGATGGGTGGTACTGCTATGACCTGCGGGGGACACATAAATCTCCCAGCACCCGAACCACTCTGGTGGATCATGCCGCTGACTATCATGCAGGAACCGTACTTTCTCCAATCCCTTTAAAGCATGAAGGTGCTGCTTCGCGCCGGGTCAACGGCACATTTTATCTGCTGGGAGAAGAACTGACGCTGGAGCAGTTTTGCGAAGAGCATGATCTGGCCTACCCCCAGGATAATCGTGAGTTTGTACTGCGCCCCGCCTCCCCGGATGAGGCGGGGCTGTTCTATTCCGAAGAAAAGCTGGACGAGGCACTGGGTACTGTAGGCCACCTCCGCATGGATTTCGGCCATGGTGGGAAGGAGTTCTGGCACACCTGGTGGCCCCATAACGAGGATAGGTTCAACACCCCGGAGTTCAAGGAGGTGCTGCAGCGATTTGTGGACGACCTACGTCAGACTGGACTCCTGAAGAATCTGGGGGCCATGGACGCCTACTGCTGGCAGCATGGCGGCTCCATCACAGAGGACCGCAGGAATTATGGCTATATTGCGGAAACAGAAAATTACCGTTTCTGCCTACGCTGTACTCCCTTCCCCGGCGAGTATCAGGGGTACCTCTATTGCTATGATCTTTGCCAGCAGGAGATGTACCGGCAGGAACACCCTGTGGTGGGTCGGGTAACCTTCGCCAGCGGCGAACAGCAGGAGTTCACGGATTCCAAGGCGTTGCTCCAGGCCATCCGGGAGGAACTGCCCTTCCGCAGCACAACCGGCTTCCGCTTTGAAACGCTGACAGACGATCCGGAGGTTAAGAAAGCGGTAGACGATATCCTGTTGGATTTTGCCGGTGAGGACAATTCACGCCGTACCTGCAACTATGGACTGACTGAAACTGGGAAACAGGCTCTTAGGAAAGCCGCAGATCCCAGTATTCCCCACACCTATGCCTGGTTTGTCATGACGGACACCAATACCCCGCAGGAGGTAATCAGGCAAGATCTGACTCTGGAGGAAGCAATCCAAATCTACCAGGACAGCAATACCAGTGAGAAACGGCTGGGCGTTACTAAGGACGGTATCGCCACAGTGGACTTTGTTCATTTCCAGAGCGGTGAACAGCAATTCTTTACGGATCACGAAAAACTGGAAAGCTTCCGGTCGGACCTCGTGGTGGCGGAGGCGATGGAACGGCTCTATCAACAATTAAATCAGCCGGATATTGGGATAAGAATGGGAGAGATGTAAATGCAAAGCGTACCGAGAGAGTGGCTGGACTTCTTGCGGCAACAGTTCCCCAAGGATTCCCGCATCCAACTTACAGAGATAGGCGGTAATCCCCGGCCCATTTCCCCCGGCAGTACCGGGAAACTGGATTATATCGACGATGCCGGGCAATTCCATGTAAAGTGGAACAATGGATGTACCCTGGCTCTGGTGCTGGGAGAAGACCGATTCTCGGTCTATCTGCCAGAGCCTCAGACATTCAAATTGTATATGCCGCTCACAGCGGACTTCTATGGACGGGACGAGTGGGGGGATATGTCAGAGGACGGTGAGGAGTGGGATGGCCGCTCCCTCATGGATTATGAGGGACAAATTCTGTCCGCTCTGGTAAAAAACCGGGTACCAGAGGAAAGCGAGAGCGGCCTCATGCACTGGTACGGTGAGGACGACAGCGTAGATCACAAGGTCCGCTCGGCGGTGTTTACTGTTGAGGTCAGGGATCGTCGGCTCTGGGGCGTGGCGGAGTGCCGGGTGGCCGGTGAGCTGACCCCAGCAGAACTTACCATCTTAAAAGAGTACCTGGGTGGACAAGCCTCGGACGGATGGGGCGAAGGCTTCGAGCAGCGCCCCATTGAGGTGGATGGCGGCGAACTATATGTTCACCTTTGGCAGTCCACTGATTGGAGCATCCAGACCGAGCAGGAACGGTTTGCCCCCAGGGTGGCCGAGGGGTTGCCGGAGTTGTGCTTCTCCACCCTGCGGACCACCGGACAGCTCATCTGCATCAAACGGGGTGAAACTGGGTACTACCCCTCTGACTGGGATACAGGCGACAAGGAACGGAATGTAGAACTGGCGGATGAGTTGAATGAAGACCTGGGCGTCACCCCAACCCAGCGTCAGGCCATGGAGATAGGAAGCATGGCTGGGTGGGATGTGCCTGGTGCTGACCCCAAACGCTATGAAGAGTCATACTCGGGACAGACAAGTTGTGCAAACTTTGAGCAGAAACAGTAAAATGGGAGGATTTTGTAATGTCGCAGCAAAAGCAGGCCCCACTTCCCCGGCAGGAGTTTCAAGAGTGGCTGGAAAATGCCGCTGTGCCAGTTTTAGTTCTGCAAAAGGGCAAGCATTTGGGCTCAGTAGTGAAAGTTCCCGCAACGCCAGAGATTGATTACCTCTTTGGATGCGAAACATTTTATGGAGAGAGGATCAGCTGGAGCGACCGTTTGGAGTTCTGCGGCCTGTACGACCGGCAACACCAAGCGCTCCATCTTCTTGATGACCCCCTTCCCAACTTTGTCTCCGGACTGACGGAAGAAGAATGCCAGGATTCTACGGCGTTCGGGAAGCGCATCGCTCAGGAGGTCGACCGCTATGTTGAGGCGGCCATTTCCAATGACCGAAGCCGCCTCTCTGTCAGGGAACTCACCAGTGAGAGGAGCATCAATTCATACCGGTATTACAAGGGAACCGAGGCAGGGCGGGAGGCAGCTTCCCTCGTTTTTTCTGGGGAGAAACCCGATGTACAGTTTCACAGTGAGTATTATATTACATCCTTGACAGAAGACACCCTGCTCTCCTACCTCAAATCCCCGGAGGATTATATAAAAACAACTGCGGAACAGTACATGCGGGACAACCAGGAGGAATTTCTGGCTCAATTTCTAAGGAAGGATGCGTTGCTGGCAGAGTATCAGATGCTCAGCCAGGACAGTGATGCGCCGGTCTATCGGATGCGGGCGATTACAGATGCCCTCCAAAAAAGTGGCGCAAAGACGGTCAATGTCACGGTACAGAAGGATGGAATGGAACTGACCTTCAAAACATCGGCTGAATCCCTGAAAGGGCTGAAGTCTCAGTATTCCACATGGTACATTGCTCCGTCAGACCGCCTGCAGTTCAGGCACCTTTTTGGCGCTGGCTCCGACTACTCCGCAGAGGATATCATCCGCATCGCTTATGGCCGAAGCACACTCTATGAGGCCCCTTCCGCTCCTGCAGAAGATATTGAGATGCAGGGAATGAGTTTATAGAAAGAGGCGTATAAAATGGATCTTGATGAGAGAACGCGGCAGTTTTTTTCGGTATTGTCGGAGCGGCTAAAGGAAAAGGGCTTCTCCTCACGAATTGCCGATGACGGATGCCTGGCAGTGAAATCGAAAAAGGTGCGAGGCAAAGAGCAGACACAGTGCTCTGTGGGAAAGGATGGCGAAGTATACTGCCGCTCCGTGGATTTTGCGAATATTTCTCGGAAAAGAGACTTGGAATCCATATTGGAAACCGTGAACGAAGTTCACTCGGACATGGAACCGCCCGAGGCTCCTGAGCAAGAGTCTACACAGGGAGGGATTACTCTTGGATAAGACAATTTTCGAGGTGGAGATCAGCAACAGCGGACCTAAATCTTATGAGACGGCCACGGTAATGAAAATGCCAGCATCCTTTGCGGAGTTCAGCGACGCACTCCAAAAGGCGAGAATCAAAGACGGTAGCTTCTGCAAAAATGAGCTAACCTGCATCCATTACAATGGCCTCACGCATGCCATGATTGGGTGGAATGCTAATCTATACGACCTAAACCTGTTTGCCCAGCGATTGGCCTCACTGACAGAGGAGCAGAAAAAAGGGATGGATGCTCTTTTGAAAATCAAGCAGAATCACCGCGTCGCGCCCATTCCGCTGAACCAATTGATTAACCTGACCTACAATACCGATATCTGCTGTTTTGCGCCCCGAGTTTCCAATCATGAAGAACTGGGGGCGTTTTTATACGCAAATGAAATGCTCTCAAATGAGGCTATGGCTCTGCTTGACACCACAGAGGAGGGCAGCGGCTTTCGGGAAAGACTGCTGGAACTGCTGGGAGAACAGCATCAGGAGGATCATGGCGGCGTGTTCACCGACTTCGGCTATGCGGAACTGGGTGGAGAAATCAAGGACATCTATGTGTGCCAGTCCAATGAAACGGCTTGCTTCCATCGCTCCGATGCTCCGGTGGTGCTGGAGGTGCGTAAGGGATTTTTCAATGACCCAAGCTATGATAACGACAAAACCGCAGTGCTGAATCTTCCCGCAGCGGATGCCGGTATATGGAGAGCGGTGGAAAAAGTAGATGCCGCCTCAGTGGATGAATGTGCATTCCGCTGTGTGGATTGCCTGATCCCCTTCCTGCGGGATGCTATCAACAACGCTATCGACGATGAGGATGGCATTGAACAGGCCGACGAATTTGCCAAGCGGTTGGCTCAAATAGAACGGGAGTGGCCCGAATCGGATATGGTCAAGTATAAGGCGCTTTTATCCGTGGTTGACCACCCCAGTCTGCAGGACGCCACACGGTTGATGGGCGAGATTGACCAGTACGAACTCCGTCCCGAGGTAGCGCAGACCTGGGGCTATGCGGAGATGATGTTCCGTGAGAAGTATTCTGCTTTACCAGAGGAGCTGTTCCAGACCCCGCAGGCGGCCCAGATCGGCCAGAAGATGCTGGATGACCGGCTGGGGGTTATCACAGAGTATGGTCTGATCCGCAGAAAGGACGGCCAGCCTCTCCCGGTATTTCAGCCGGAACAGGAAATAGGACAAGGACTGGAGATGATGTGAGCGATGTCAGATCAAAACGCCGCCCTCTTTGACAAGCTGGACGGCTTCTATGTTACAAAATCGGAGCATGACTGGCTGGAGCGGCGCTTTTCCAATATGACAGAGAAAGAAAAGATCCTGTTCCAAGGGGCGATGGAGTTGGAGAAGCCCCAAGAGATCGGCCATGTGATGCGGATTGCGTCCCAACTGGACTGTTACGACCTCTTCTATGGCGCGGGAGACGAGGCCGCGCTTGGAAAATTTGTCATAGAGAATGTGGAGTGTCCCGCGGATGCCGCCCGTCCATTCCTGAATGCGGAGCATTTCGGGGCCGCCTACCACCAGTCGCAGAATGGAGCCTTTTGTAATGGCCACTATGTACGGAATATCAAACTCGCAGATCCCTTTGTAGAGGAAGATCCCACCCTCCAGCCAGTAACCGGCGACTATGCCATCCGAATCAAATTGGCCAGCCGGAGCAATGTGGAGGGGTTCTGGGTGGGCTTCCCGGATTCCGGCGAGTACATCGACTCAAACCATCCAGACGAACTCCTGCTGGGACTGGACGCGCTGCAGGCGGAGAGCCTCAGCGAGTGCATCGCGCTGGAGGTGGACTGCTGCCTGCCCCAGCTGACGGGTATTCTCGACCAGTACGACTCAGCCGGCGAACTGGTCCGCCACGCCATTGACTTCGGCTATGTTTGGGCGGAACAGGGTCAGGGGGCACCCCACTGGTTGGACAAATGGCAGGCGGTGCTGGAGCTGGAGGATTGCCACCGGCTGGATCTGGCCTTGGATCTCGCCCAGAATCTCCAGCACTATGCGTTCTTCCCCTGCGGCATGGACTTGGCCGCATACGGGCGGGAACTGGCGGTCCGAAACGGCGTGATCCCGCCCAGCGGCCTGATAACAGACGCCTTTGACGGGGCTGCCTACGCGGAGGCCAGCATGGGGCAATATGGCCTCTCGGCCACCGACCACGGCTATGTAGCTTGGAACGGCGGAGAGCGCCGGTATGAGTACAGCCAGCCTGAGCACCACAGTCCCGCTCTGTCAATATAGCCGATCTATTGCCAAGTCACAAAAACCGCATCTGTCCGCTGCGGGAGCTGGGGGTGATTCGATGAAGTAAAACAGGATATTAGAATATGACACATGGGGCCGTTTTCCGAAAGGGAAAAACGGCCCTTTCTTTTTTATGCCCTTTTTCGGAAAACAGGCCCGGAAAGGAGGCATTCATGGAGAAAGAACGGCTGGCGGAGTATCTGGAGCAATACCATACGGGCGCTTCAAACGCCGCCACCAGCCGAGAGTTGGAACTGACCTTCGGCATCAAAGGGATTCAGGTTCGACACATGGTCAATGCCCTGCGGCGGGAAGGAGTCCCGATTGCCAGCAACAGCGATGGGTATTACTTCGCCGCCACTGACCAAGAGGTACGCTCGACCATCGCCCACCTGACCAGGCGGATCGGCGGAATCGCGGCCGCAATCCGGGGGCTGAATCGGTCTCTGGAACAAGAGGATACCGCACAGACCCGCCTGCCGCTGGATGGGGGTGATACCCCCTGAACAGTTTCATGTCCTGGATCGGCGGCAAGAAGGCGTTGCGGGAACTCATCGTGACCCTGTTCCCGGTCTATTATGAGCGGTACATCGAAGTCTTCGGCGGCGGAGGCTGGGTCCTCTTCCACAAGCCGCCCGGCAACGACTTCGAGGTCTACAACGATTTTAACGGTCTGCTGGTCAACCTGTACCGCTGCGTCCGGGAAAAACCGGAGGAGTTGATGGAGGCCCTTCGGTATGTACTCAACGCACGGGAGGACTTTGACCTTGTGCGTGATACGCTGGCCCGCGGTAGCCCCGCCAGCGATGTACAGAAAGCCGCTTGGTTCTATCAGCTCATCCGCTATTCTTACGCTTCGGGCCTGACCAGTTTCGGCAGCCAGCCCCACGATATGCGGAGCAACTTTCCGCTCATCGAGCAGGCCCACCGCAGGCTGGCCAAGGTGGTCATTGAGAACAAGGACTTTGAAAAGCTGCTCCGTCAATATGACCGGCCGGTGAGCTTCTTCTATCTCGACCCGCCCTACCATGCCACCGAGGGGTATTACCAGAACATTGGTGAAGACGGTTTCACCGAAGCCGACCACATCCGCCTGCGGGACGCCCTGATGCGGATCGAGGGCAAATTCCTGCTCTCCTACAACGACGACGCCTTTGTCCGCGGGCTGTACGACAGGCCAGGCATCTACCTCATGGAAACCACCCGCATCAACAACATCAAGCAGAGGTACGACAATGGGGCTCAGTTCCCGGAACTGCTCATCGCCAACTATGACCTGCGGGAACGGAGCCGGGCGGTTCCCTCTCAAATGACGCTGTTTGACTGGAACGGGGGTGAGACAATTGGATGAACAGCTCTCCGAACTGGAAAAGCTCCAGCAGGCGGCTCAGCTGATTGAGGAAATGAGTCAGGGCCGCCTTCAGGTCTGCCCCAGCGTAGTGGGTCAGGTCTATATCCGCCCGCAACACGATTCCAACCTTGGGATGGAGATGCGGATCGACAGCATCCCCGGCCAGCCGCGTTACCGAATCACCTTTGCCGCACAGCTTCGCCGGATGGGGACAGATATGGATGCGGACGATCTTCGGGCACTGCTGTCCGAGGTTGGCCAGACCCATGCGCTGATGGCCGCCCTTGAAGCAAGGCGCTATACACCGACAGGAGAAGATCTGATAGCCTTCCGGGACGGGCTGGCTGCCCAACAAGGACAGGAATGGCCGGGAGCATCCAATCCAGCCAGTTCTACAATTTCAATGTAATAAGGAGAAGAAGATGAAATTCAACAAACAGATAAACAATGGTACTCTTTTGATTCCCAGCGGAGCGTTCAAGATCAGTGGCTTTGAGGGCGGAGAAAAGGTCGAGATCCACACGCTGGACAGCGCGGTGGTCGTTCTGAAAAAGCAAATGACCGCCATGGAACTGATCCAGGCGATGGACGCCCTGCACCGGCTGGCCACGGAACTCACCGTCCATCTGGCCAGAGTCTGTGGCGCCTGTGACGGCTGCGAGGATGGCTGCCCCTTCGATGATCTGGAGGACGGTATGCTGGAACTTCCGGACTACCTGCGGGAGGAAGCCGGCATCCCGGCTGGGGCCAAACTCTGCGTCTATGTGGATGACGAGGAAAACACCGTCACCATCTCTGAGGCCGGATATGACCACGACCTGCGGGATGTGCCTCCCTATCTGCTGGAGATGCTGGCTGCAGCCGGAATCTGCCTGGGCGAGCTGGAGGAACGGCTGATGGCGGAGGATCTCGTCTACGGGGGACACACCACACGCAATGTACAGGAGGAAGACAGTAATGGGTAAGATCCATACAACGGTTCGGGTCGGTGTAGATGGGACCTTGACCCTGCCCGCATTTTTCATGCGCGGAATGGGCTATGAGCCGGGGGAAGAAGTTCCCATCACCACCCCAGCGAACCAGTACATCTGCGACTGTGACGCAAACAGCCTCCTGGTGACCAGAGCCTGTGACGACGCTGAGTGTACCGGATACACCAGCAGCGGTATGGAACTCAATCTGCCCGCCGCACTGTTATCCGAGGCATCTATCCCCGTGGGAGAAGAAGTCGCGGTTCTGGCCGCGGATGGAGCGCTCATCATCGTCCCCTCAACGGAGGAACTGCGGGAGCTTTCGGTGGAGCTTTGCTGCCTGCTCAATGAGCTGGGCATCAGCCCACTGACAATCCCCCCAGCGGGCAAATGGCGCCTGCCGTAAAGGAGGCAAGATGGAACAGGATATCTACCTCTATCCCGGCTCACAGTCAGAGGCCCACAGACTTGGAGAAGCTGCGCTCTGGGATGCAAGTTTCCACGCCAATGTATCCTGTGCGCGGGACATCGAAGCCGTCATCCGCGTCTATGGCGACGGCCGCAGCGCATTAAAGCCGGAAGCATCCCAAATGGTGCTGAAACGGTGGGGCTTCAAGCGGACCAATTTCGTCCTGGCCAACACGATAGAAAGGCTGGGGCCTTACAAGGAGCAGCTCAGCGCGGAAAACCAAGAATGGCAAAAGAAAGCCTGTGTCCCACCCGATGACGCCCATAACCGCTATTTTGAAGTGGACACTGCAACGGCTTTCCTGGCCGCTTTCATTGGCCAGGTGAGGGAAGCGTATGGCAGGCTGGATCTGCTCGGCCCGGAACACTGTGAGCCGGACTCCTATGGCTCACTGGACTACGAGGGCCGGGTGCTGGTACTCAGTCCAGATACCCTCAAAGAATCTTGCTGGATGCCCCAGAACCAGCTCTGGCTGGCCCATGACGGCTTTGGGTGCAGTCCTCACGCCATCGGCCGCTCCATCCGCTGCACCTGTCTGGGCGATGGAGAGCAGACCAGATGGAACCGCACAGACTTCACCGGCGTTCTGAAAGAGGAATTCCTCCCCGGCTGGGCCAGAGAAAAGCTGGAGGAGCTTCAAGGGCAGAACGCAGGCATGGGAGGGATGGAAATGACTTAACCGCAGAAAGGAGATATGCCGCCATGCGAAGTGTGGAAATGAAAAATCGATGTCTGCTCTACTATGGGAATCCAGTGGGCTACAGGACAGAACAAGGAGTGGTGGCGGACTCCATGTTCCGCCGTGAGGAGTTGGAGGACTGGCTGGCAAGGAAGGGGCTGGCTGTCCGGTGGGAGGACGGCATCTATGACCGTATCTCCAGCGGTGGATACCAGAAGGCAGCAGACAACGGGCCAGCCCTGAAATCCTGCCGTATCTGGCAGCTCGGCCCCTCAGCTCCCGCCGCCATGCGCTTCATTGGGCTGGACCGCATGAGTGGTGAATATGGCGGACCTGACCTTACCCGTTACCAGGCAGTGTTTGACGGCACTGTCAGCACCAACAGTCTGGATGGGATCTGGGAGGCATTCTGTCGCAGGCCCCTGGGCAGCGACGGACAGCCGCTGGCCATCTCAGACCTTGTCGAACTCTACGACGATTCCGGCAGCGAGTTCTACTATGTGGACCGCACAGCTATCGTCCCCGTCCAACTGAAAACCCCGGAGCAGGAATCAGGCATGACCATGACCCTGTGACCCAAGAGCGGAAAAGCCACTTATTTTTTATATTCAGAAAAGGAGGAACACACCATGGCAAAAGCGCAGACCACAAGTGAAAACCCCCAGGGAGAGGTTTCCCAGCAGGATACTCCTGTCCTTCCCATGCAGTATGATGTCCGTATCCACTCTATCCAGTTTGACGGTCCCTGCCGGGCCACCGCATCGCTGAACATCAACGGCTGTTTTGCCGTCCGGGGCGTCAAGCTCATGGAGGGCAGCAATGGGCTGTTTGTATCCATGCCCGGCCAGATCAACAGCAAGGGTGAAATCAAGGACATCTGTTTTCCGTACACACGGGAGGCACGCGCCGAACTGGAATCGGCTGTCGTGACCGCCTACCAGCAGGCACTGACGCAGGGGATGAACCGCTCTCCCCAGTCCGCGCCGGACCCCACGGCACAGCAGGCTCAGAAGATGGGTATGTGACCCACTGACCACACAACAATCAACAATCTAAAATTTTGAGGAGGAACTCTCTATGAAGAAGATGTTCAACAAGATGTCCAACACCGTGAAGACGATGACCTGCAAGGCCCACTGCGCCATGACCTGCGCCCGTGCCCGCCTGTCCGCCCCTCTCTGCAACACTCGCGGTGAGGGCTACATCGACACCGCCATCAAGATCCTGATTGCCGTGGTGCTGGGCGCCCTGCTCCTGGCTGGCCTCTACACTCTGTTCGGGGACACCGTCCTGCCCACCGTGACCGAGCGCGTGGAGGAAATGTTTGACTACAAAGGCTGATACCCGGTGCAGGCATTCCTGTTTCTCACGGCACTGGCCGCTGCCTCTGCGGTGGACTGCCGCAAGCGTACTATCCCGGATTTCCTCTGTCTTTTGACCGCCGCGGCGGGGCTGATCTCCTTCAGCCCCGCCCAGTTTTTTGGAGTGCTGGCGGCTCTGCCCCTGCTGATTGCCGCCCTGATCCGGCCGGAGTGCATGGGCGGCGGCGACATCAAACTCACTGCTGCGGCCGGCTTCGTGCTGGGCTTTTGGCGGGGGATCTGGGGGATGGCGCTGGGTCTGCTGCTGGCGGTGCTGTATTTCTGCACCGCTATGTTATTTCAAAAATTCATTCATCATCCGCTACCCGCAATGACACGGACGGCGCTGCCGCTGGGACCGTTTTTATCCATTGGCTTTGCCGCACTATACTGTTTTGGAGGTTGACTGCTATGAAGAAGTTCCATGTAACGAGAAAGACTGTGCTCACCATCGTTGGCGTGACCCTGCCCCTGACGGCGGCCGCCATTCTTCTGCCCCGGCTGAAGCGGGGCCGCAGGGCCAGATCGGTCCGGGCGTAATGCCCGGACTTTCCGACCCAACATGAAATCAAGGAGGAAATGCCAGTATGAGTTTTTTGAAAAATCGCACCGTGGTCGGTGTAATCTGCATCCTGCTCTCCCTGCTGATCTGCTTCGGTCTGACCCCGCTGTTCAACCAGAGTGTCAGCCAGAAGGCCGAAATTGTGCGTGTGGTTCAGCCCATCCGGGCCGGGGATGAGATCACCGAGAGCATGGTCCAGACCGTGGAGGTGGGCGGCTATAATCTCCCAGAGGATGTCCTGCGGCAGAAAGAGAGCGCCGTGGGTAAATACGCTACTGCGGATCTGGCTGTGGGCGACTATATCATCCTCTCCAAACTCTCAGACGCCCCGGCAGCGGAAAACGCCTACCTGTACAGCCTGGACGGGAGCCAGCAGGCCATCTCCGTGTCCATCAAAAGTTTTGCGGAGGGACTCTCCGGCAAGCTGCAGAGCGGCGATATCGTGTCGGTGATCGCCCCGGACTACAAGCAGCAGGGGCAGACTGTTGTCCCCGCTGAACTGCAGTATGTGGAGATCATCAGCGTCACCGCCTCCTCCGGTTACGACGCCAACACCGGCGCGCCTGTGGATGAGGAGGATGACAAGGAACTGCCCGATACCGTCACCCTGCTGGTATCTCCGGCGCAGGCCAAGGTGCTGGCCGAGCTGGAGGCCGAGGGCACCATCCATCTGGCGCTGGTCTACCGGGGCGACAGAGAGAATGCCGACAAGTTCCTGACCGCTCAGGACGAGATCATTTTGGGACTGTATCCCCCGGAACCCGATCCCGAGGAGGAGCCGCAGGAGAATCCCGCGGAATCCGAATCCACCGACGCTCCCAGCGAAACCGCAGAAACGGAGGCGCCCACGGAATCCGAGGAGGTGGCCTGATGCTGAATTTCAAGAAAGCCGGTATTTTCTCCCGTGGAGGTGGCCAGGAAGACGCCTGTGAACAGGAGGAACAGGGCGGCGGGGTGCTGGCGGTGTGGGGCAGCCCCGGCAGCGGCAAGACCACCGTGGCCGTGCGGCTGGCCAAGTATCTGGCCGACAAGCGCCGGAATGTGATCCTCCTGCTCTGCGACATGACCGCCCCCATGCTGCCCTGTATCTGCCCGGCGGCGGATCTGGAGTGCGAGCGTTCCCTGGGGAGTGTTCTGGCCGCAGCCCATGTGTCGGAAAACCTGATCAAAAATAATCTGGTCACCCACAAGCGTCTCGGCTATCTCACCATGCTGGGAATGCTCAAGGGAGAGAATGAGTACACCTACCCGCCTTACAACGAGGTGCAGGCACGGGAGCTCATTGACTGCCTGCGGGAGATCGCCCCCTATGTGGTCATTGACTGCGGCAGCTACATCGCCAACGACATCCTCTCCGCTGTGGCGCTCATAGAGGCGGATTCCGTCCTGCGGCTGGCCAACGCCGACCTCAAGAGTATCAGCTACCTGTCCAGTCAGCTTCCCCTCCTGCGGGACGCCAAGTGGGATGCGGACAAGCAGTACAAGACTGCCAGCAATGTAAAGCCCCAGCAGGCCGGGGATCACATGAGTCAGGCGCTTGGGACAGTGGCCTTCACGCTGCCCCATTCGACGGAATTGGAGGGACAGTATCTGGCCGGCAACCTGCTGGCGGACCTATCCATGAAGGACAGCCGGGTATTCCGCAAGGAGATCGAAAAGATTGCCAGGGAGGTGTTTGGGTGTTAGGCGAGAAGCGAAGTCAGTCCTTGTTCGCTCCCAAAGCGTCCGCTGAGAAAGCCGCCGCGACACATATCACGATAGGTCCGGACGGGCAGAAGAAAGAACTCCCCCTCTATTTCGGCCCGGACTGCCCGGTAAGCGGCAATATGGGTCAGAATCAGCATGAATCCGGCGTTGGAGGACTCCAGCCCACGGATGAGCCGCTGCGTCACGCCCCAGTTGATGATGGGACAGGGGTTGAAGCTGATCTCACAGATAGCGTGGACATGGCGGAGGATCTCCCCAGGCGGTCCCTGAATACAGAGTCGGCAGGCGGCTATCGGGCGCATTCTCTCTTCTTCACCCCGGAGAATGAAGGGCAGGATTTCAACACCGTTCTGCAGGATGTGCAAGAATATATCTCCGGCAAGTATTCCTCCCTCATCACCGAGGGCGGCAGCGAGGACGCCAAAGCGCAGATCAAGCGGTACATCACCAAATATGTGCAGGACCGGCGCATCGCGGTCAAAGGCTATTCCGGCGACCAACTGGTGGACGCCCTCTACACGGAGATGGCCGAGTTCGGCCTGCTCACCAAGTACATCTTCGGAACCGGCATTGAGGAGATCAATGTGAACTCCTGGCGGGATATCGAGGTGTTGTACGCCAATGGTGAAACGGTCAAGTTGGAGGAACATTTCGACAGCCCTGAACACGCCGTCAATGTGATCCGCCGTATACTCCATGTCAGCGGCATGGTGCTGGACAATGCCAGCCCCGCTGTCCTGGGCCACCTCAGCAAGAACATCCGCATCGCGGTCCTCAAGACCCCGCTGGTGGATGAGGATGTGGGAATCACGGCATCCATCCGTATCGTCAACCCGCAGGATATGCAGAAAGAGGACTTCGTAAAAGGTGGGACAGCCACAGGCCCGATGCTGGACTTTCTGGCCGCCTGCCTGCGTTACGGTGTTTCCGTCTGCGTTGCCGGGGCCACCGGTTCCGGCAAGACTACGGTGGCGGGCTGGCTCCTGACCACCATTCCGGACAACAAGCGTATCTTCACCATCGAGAACGGCTCCCGTGAGCTGGACCTGGTGCGGGAGAAAGATGGCCGGGTGTGCAACAGCGTCATCCACACCATCACCCGTGAGAGCGAGAACGCCAAGCAGAATATCGATCAGGATATGCTGCTGGACATGGCCCTGCGGTACCACCCTGACATCATCTGTGTGGGCGAGATGCGGTCTGCGGAGGCGTATGCCGCACAGGAGGCCGCCCGCACTGGACACGGCGTGTTGACCACCATCCATTCCAACTCATCCCAGGCTACATGGCGGCGCATGGTCACCCTCTGCAAGCGTAAGCACGAGATGGCCGACGATACCCTCATGGATCTGGTCACCGAGGCATTCCCCATCGTGGTGTTCGCCAAGCAGCTGGAGGACAAATCCCGCAAAATCATGGAGATCATGGAGTGCGAGATCCTGCCTACCGGAGAGCGCCGGTACAACACCCTCTATCACTTCAAGATTGAACAGAACCAGTTGGTGGATGGCAAGTACCGCATCAAGGGCCGACACGAGGTGGTAAACCCCATCTCGGAAAGTCTGCAGAAACGGTTCATCGACAACGGCATGCCGCAGGAGGTGCTGGCCCAACTCGTGGGCAAAAAGCCCGCTTCTTCCAAATACAAGTCAGGCTCCAGTCCCGCAAAGGCTGGGCAGACAAAGTCCGTACCAAAGCCCAAGGCCACGCAGTCCAAGCCGCCTGCCAAATCTGAAATCCGCAAGGAAGGAGGCGAATCCGTATTAATCTGATTCAGTTGATAGCCTGTGTCGGGCTGATCACAGGTTGTTTTGTCCTTTTACACATCTCCCCTATGGACTTCACTGAAGGGGTGTTCCGTAGGATCACCAGTAAGCCCAAAAGCATCCGGTCGGAGGTTAATGAGAGTACACGGCGCAAAAAGAAATCCTTTCTGCGCCGGGAAATCGAGGAGACACAGACCATTCTGCGGATGACTGGCCGGGCCGCCAAGTTCCCCATGATATGCGCCCTGTCCCTGCTTCTTTTTCTGGTGGGGGCCGCCTTCGCCCTGACGCTGGGCAACCTCTTCCTGGTGCCGGTGCTGGCGGTGGGTATGATGTTCGTGCCGTTCTGGTTTATTCGCCTGACCGCAAACCACTACAAAAAGAACATCGCCGCTGAACTGGAAACAGCCCTCTCTATCATCACCACAGCTTATCTCCGCAATGAGGACATCCAGACGGCAGTGGAGGAAAACATTGACTATCTCAACCCGCCCGTCCGGAGTGTGTTTGTGGAGTTTCTCACCCGGATCAAGCTGGTGGACCCTGATGTGGACGCCGCCCTCCAGGACATGGGGACGAAGATCGACAACGCCGTGTTCCGGGAGTGGGTGGCCGCTCTGCTGACCTGCCGACACGACCGGGGACTCAAGACCATCCTGACTCCCATCGTGGCTAAACTCTCCGATATGCGGATCGTCAACGGTGAGCTGGAGAATCTGGTGTTTGAGCCCCGCAAGGAGTTTATCACCATGCAGGTGCTGGTCATCGGCAATATCCCGCTGCTGTACTGGCTCAATCAGGACTGGTACGATGTCTTGATGCACACCCCGCTGGGGCAGGCGCTGTTGGCAGCCATTGCCGCTGTGATGTTCATCAGCACCGCGGCAGTCATCAAACTGACCCAGCCCATTGAGTATCGGAGGTGATCCTCATCAGTAACCAGGAAAAGGGCTATTTTATTACCGCAACGATCAACCATGGTTCCTATATTCCGGAGGCCCTTCATGTAGAACGCATCGATGACATGGCGCTCTATGATGGAGATTTTGAAGCAGCAAAGGCAGCGGAGCAGGATGGGGTCCGGCTCATCTATGGGATGGACGGCATCCCGGACGGTATCTATATTGACACCCCGGAAAACCGGGAACTCATCCGAAAGGGTTTGGGACTGTATCCTGACTATCGAAACTGGCGGGATGACTTTGATCCGTCATTTGTTGCGGAGTTAGATGTGATGAAATAATGCCATAGAAAGAGTGCCTTGTAATACAGCATAAGAAGAAAAACAGGGTCGGTACACATCTGTTGTGTACCGGCTCTGTTTTTATGTGGAGGTGAACAAAACAACCATGACTTTCCTTCTGTTTTTATTTGGCATATTCCTTGCGCTGGGTATGTTTCTTTTGACGGCCGATCTGCTCAGGCTCCCCCGTCTGGCCACCCAGCGTGCCATGCTCTCGGTGGGCCGCCAGGAGAAGAAGCAGGCCCGCAGTGTGGAGGCCCTGCTCATGGGCTGGGCGATCAAGCTGGCCCCACACATCCATATGGATGAGTATAAGCGGGGCCGTCTGAAAAATACGCTGGCCGCTGCTGGGCTGAACATGACACCGGAGGAGTACACCGCCTTTGCCATGGTCAAGACCGGCGCGGTGCTGCTGGCGGTGATTCCGTGCCTGTTGATTTTCCCAATGTTGGCGCTGATAGTTGTTCTTCTGGCGGTGGCGGTTTATTTCAAAGAGATTCGCAGGGCGGAGGAAAAACTCTCTGCCAAGAGGGACGAGATTGAGGCGGAACTGCCCCGGTTCGTGGCCACCATCACCCAAGAACTGGCCGCCAGCCGGGATGTGCTGAGCATGATCGAGCATTACAAGCAGAACTCCGGTCCTGTTTTCTCCGCTGAACTGGATGTCCTCACCGCGGATATGCGTTCCGGCTCCTATGAGGCGGCGCTGACCCGCTTTGAGGCCCGGTTCAACTCTCCGCTGCTTTCGGACATTGTCCGCGGACTCATCAGCGTGCTGCGAGGCGACAACGGAGTCAACTACTTTCAGATGCTCAGCCACGATATGAAGCAGCTGGAACTCCAGCGGCTCAAGGCAAAGGCCATGAAGATCCCGCCTAAGATCCGTGTATTCTCCTTTGTCCTGCTCATGTGCTTCCTGGTGACTTATCTGTCCATCATCATCTACGAGATCATCCATTCCCTGGGCGGGATGTTTTAAGAGAGGAGGTGCCCAATGGACTATACAGGCAGCATCTATCGATTGATTGATCGTGCGGAAGATGAAATGAAGGAATATGCTCAAAGGGTGAAGCAGCTATCTGCCGATGAAATTTATCGCCATTCAGCTGAAACTGCGGCAAAGGAAAGCCTGCTTTCTGCTCTTATCCATGACAGTTATGAACTCGACGATGATGACTTGGATTTAATCCTTAAGCAAGAAAATCCTGTGGAAGCACTATACCAATTCCTGACAAGTGATAAAACTGATCTTTCATCGGAAAGCTCTATCTCCAGTATTTTGAGCGAATATAATGCTCAGTGTCAGGAAAGGGATCTGACTTTAGGCGAGGAGGTAACCATGTGCTGAAACGGATTTTGAGATCCCGACGCGGAGAGGGATACATCGATGTGTGCGTCCTGGTGCTCTGCGCCATGCTGGTGATCGCGCTGGCAGTGCAGGTCCTCCCAGCCTTTATTGCCAAACAGCAGCTCGATACCTTTGCCACTGAACTGGTGCGTGAGGCGGAAATCGCCGGCAGGATCGGGCCGGAAACTGACCGCCGGGAACAGGCCCTGCGGGAGCAGACCGGCCTGGACCCGGAGATTGAATGGAGCGATACCGGCCGCATCCAGCTCAACGAGGAGGTCACGGTCACGCTCACTCATGAGATCGACCTCGGTCTCTTTGCCGGCTTTGGCAGTTTCCCCATCACCCTGCGGGCAGATGCCACAGGAAAGTCGGAGGTGTACTGGAAATGAACAGACTCAGGCAGATTTTGAAAGACCGGCGCGGCGTGGCCTTCCCCCTGATTATTGCCATTGTGCTGGTGCTGGTAATGCTGATGTGCTGCATCAGCGAATATTTCCGTCTGCTCATCGTGGCCCAGGGGGTTCGGGATGCGGTGCAGGAGGCTGTGATCTCCACCGTCAACGACAACTATGACGATGTGTACCATGGCGTCCGGGAGGGCTACTCCGGCGCCTACCAGCCGTTGGCGGGAGATTTTGAGGAATCACTGGACTATGGCGATATCTATGGACGCTTGGACGATATCCTTGGGCTGACCTATCGGGGCGGCTACCATACTCAGTACACAGAGGATGGTGGGATGGAGTTCCGTGTGTGGGGCCTTGATGTGGAGATCCGCAACGCGCCGTTCGCTTCCGGCGACAGCGCCGGCGACCGTTTTGTGGCGGACTGCGAAATCGAATTGGAGGTTCCAGTGTCTTTTGGAGGAGAGCTTCTGCCGCCCATGCGGATGACAGTCAAGGTCAGCGCGGGCTATACCCCTCGGTTTTAACGCAGTTTTCAAAAAGTTTTCTATTGTCCCAATAGACTTCTCTGCCTGTTTGTGGTAGGGTTCGTGTTGACAAAGGACGGGCGGTATAGGAAAATGTAGGCAGCAGATCTTAAAGCCGAACTATCCTCGGCCGCCTGAAGTCACACAGACAGTTTGACAAGAAGCATAATCAACAGAAAAAGGAGGAATCCAAACGATGACGGAGAATACCAAGAAGTGGCTGACCGTGGCCGGATGTCTTGTGGTCTGCGCAATCCTGGTTGCTGTGATCGCAAGCAGCTTCAGCAAAGACAAGGTCACCGATGACCTGCTCCCGCCCAGCAGCTCCCAGCAGGGCGATGTAGTGGTGGACCCGGACAGCAGTACCCCGCCTCCCGCAGAATTCGATGATAGTCAGGAGCCGGGAGATGATGTGACCGTTAACCCGGAAACCCCTGATGCCAATACCAACACTGGCGAGGGAAACGGCGCGGATTTTACCGGCACAGAGCAGACCATCCAAGGCGACCCGGTAAAACCGGAATATACAGAGGAAGAACTGAAGGACCCCACCAAGACACCGGATGGAACCCCGGTCGAGGGTACTCCTGAGCCGCAGGATCACAACAATGTGACGCCTCCCCCTGAACAGCCCTCCACCAACACCAGTGGTGGCCTGCCTGGTTTCGATAATGTTCCCAATGCAGGGGAAAATCAGGTGACCGAAGCGGATGATATGTATGAGAACGGAAATAAAATCGGCATCATGGGATAAGGACCAGGGCAAAAGGCACAGCTGCGGCTGTGCTTTTTGTTTTGCCGGAAAGGAGGAACGATGAGAAGGCTTTGGAGCATATTGCTCACACTTGCTGTTGTACTTTGCATGTGTAGCCCCCTGACTGCCTTTGCCACTGGTGAGGGCAACATTGACGGTGGCGGTGGGAATATGGGTGATGCCACCAGCCATGGCTCCTGGAATCCTGGGAATGAGGGCGTTCGAGTGACCGTTGTGCGTTCCAGTGATCATGTGGTGGTTTCAACTCCCTTTGACCTTACGAACAAAGCCCCCTCTTCTTCTATTTACCATTTTGGAAAAGTGAGCAAGATCCAGTACAACAATGGTACAGGGCTGTCACCAGTTCAAGGTGGATATACCTGCATTAAACCCACTCAAGCAATACCCCGGATTATTAGTACCAATGGAAAAAATAACATTGAGGTAATCAAAAGCTATTTTACGGATGAGCAAGTGATTCGAGCAATTGCCAATTATAGTGGCATGGACTTCGATACGCTCATTGGCGGGGAGTACAAAATTCTGCTGGAACCCATCGCCTACTATAAATTCGAGGGCGTCATGATCGCCACAACAGCGACGGAGGCCGCCCTCTATGACGAGGTGGTTGGAGGACAGCTCCGCTATTGGATGGGATCGCTGACCGCTAAAAACCTCCCGCTGTCCATGTTCCTGGAAACGCCCGATTTAGGCTACCCTGCATGGTCCGGCCCCACCAATAAGAATGTGTCCAACTCGGACATCAAGTCCTCCCTTGGGCTTGGTATCGTCCGCTTTGAGGAGCAGCCGGAGGAGCCGGAGATCAGCACCTATGACTATGAATACCGAACCAATACCGAGGTCATCACGGCGGTAGAGGTCAGTGGTGGCCAAAGTGACCCGGATGATCCGGTTACTGTACGGTTCCATATTGATGGGACGACCTATACGGTCAGCAATGTCTACTACCCGGACGGAGATTCCCAATTGGCCTGGGTACGCTGGACTACGCCGGACGAGCCGCAGGACATGACCATCGATGTGGATGTATCCGGCCCAGGATCAGCACAGGCCACCATCCACTGTAAGATCGTAGATCTGGACGAGAATCCGCCGCCCAATCCAGTAGCAGATGACCGGAACGACTCCTTCACACCCTCCCTGGTCCCAGACCGGCCGGAGAAAACCTCGGCCCAGTGGACCATTTGGGACCCTTGGTGGCGGGAATACTGGGTGTGGCACAGTACCGGCGAAGACAGCGGATACTGGTGTGACCACGGCTGGTGGGAATTTGATCTGGAACGCTACAGTGCCAGCCTTTCCGCTGCTATGGAAATTACTCCAGACGAGAAGAATCCCACCGCCAGCGACAGCACCATGAAGTCCGGCTATGGGGTCAATCAGGTGGTCACCGCCAGAGTGAACAGTTCCCAGAGGTCGGCCACCACCGCCCTGCAGAATGCAGTCAGTTACTTCCCAGAGTTCAACTATGAATCCTTTTGGCGGCTATTGGATCGCATTTCCATCAGTTCCTCGTCTTCCAGGCTGGAGTTCCAGAAGAACGAGTACAGCACCTATAACCGGCGTACCCATTTCAGCCCTATCTGGTACCCGGATGGCTCCTATACGGTCAATACATGGGTCATCGACTGCTGGACGCCGGCCGGGATGCTCTCGGTCAACCTCACCGATTCACTGAATATCCGGGGAAATCTATGGGACGATTGGCATATCGCTCCGCTTGACCTGTAGGCGGGAGGTGAAGCCATGGGATACATTCGACTGGGTGAGCAGCCTGGCGAGGTCTACCACTACACGCGCCGAAAAAACCTGGACAGCATTCTGCGGGATGGCCGAATCAGGCGTACGGGCGATAGAGAGTGCTGGTTTTGTGCCTCTTTGGAGGATACCCTGACGCTCATGCGGGCCACCGTCATGATGGAGGGGAAGCCCTACTACAAGGTAGGCGGCAGTATCGGCCGCTATCCCAAGTTTGTGCCGGAGGACTATGTGATCCTTCGGCTAAATCCCCGCTTTCAGAAAGGTGAATGGGTACAGTGGATGCAGGAGATGCCTCCAGGATCGCCGCCCGAACTGCTGAAGGCCGCCGAAACATTCAGTAACCTGAAACTGGGCTTCCGGGGAGATTTGAAGTTCCGACAAAATCCAGAGGTCATTGAAGTAGCCCCACTGGTCGAGGCTGCTCAAACGCAGTTTTTAGATATTTCTTTCTTGATGTAAAGAGGCGGTTGACAATGTGCAAAAAAGGGCCTCCGGCAGTATGGACTAAGGAGAAAATCGAAGAAGTCTTTGCGGGATTTGTAGAAAAGAACAGAAGGCTGCCAGTGGCAAGGGAAATGAAGCCTCAATAGGGCTGCCGACACGCAGAACATTTGAACGCTATATGGACATGACCGCCCAAGAGTATGCTGAACTTCGTTACCCCACGCTTCTCTCCGCAAGAGATGAGCGCCATGTTCAAACCGTCTTGGCATATCGGAACGAAGTACGTGAGTGGTATATTGAGCGGCTTATGGAGGCGGAAAAGAACTTTTTTACAAAATGCGGGCGGTTACCTGAACCGTATGAATACACGGCTGAGAACGGTCTGCCTATGTACTCTGTCTTCTGTAGGTTAGCAAAGGAAGCGTTTGAAGAAATAATCCGGGCTCAGTTCCTGGAAACACAGGAACTGAGTGGACCTGCGCTCACGATGTAAGCATTCACAGTAACAAAATCAGAAAAGAAACGGGCCGTGGGAAAGTGCCTCGCGGCCTGTTCGGGATAGATCATCCATCCGCGGGAACACCCCTGCGGCCTTTCTTTTTTCAGCAAAGAAAGGTGGTATTTGATGATGAAAACGAAAAAGATGCTCTGTGTGGTCGTAATGGTAATGATGCTGGCCATCATGTTTACGGTACCCGCATTTGCGGCAGGAACCGGGGATGTGGCTGGTGCCATTGAAGGCACTTGGACGGACGCATCCGCCCAGATCAAAACGGTTGTCAATAATGTGGTCTTTCCCGTGATTGACCTTGTTCTGGCTGTGTTCTTCTTCGCCAAATTGGGCATGGCGTATTTTGACTATAGAAAGCACGGCCAGTTCGAATGGACTGCGCCGGCCATCCTGTTTGCCTGCCTTATTTTCACCCTGACGGCTCCCACCTATGTCTGGACGATCCTGGGAATGTAAAGAATTGTTCTGAGAATACAGGAGGAAGGAAGCAATGGAATATCCAATTCCAAATCCATCCGGAAATAAAATGCTTTCATTGGTTAATGAGCTGTACCAGCGGTCTACCGGGATGTGCAGAGCAGGTGCAGGTCCATACGGCATCGGGGTAAGCGTGGTAGAAGATACTCCCATTGATGTGTTTTTCACCTTTGATCCAGATCCGGTTCTGGATTGTAAAATACTGCCGGAGGAAATCCCTGAGTACACTGTCGGCGTGATTGGCTCCTGGAGCGGAGAGCGCAAATATCTTTCGCGGGAGGAGGTGGAACAGCTTCTCTCTGCCTCGGACCCGAAGACCAGAATATTGGCGGAAATGCTCCGGTACTTTGAAGGAAAGACCTGGATCGTGAGCTGCGCAGATTGTCAGGAAGCGTTCGGGATTCTGGCGGATGCGGAAATGCGCGAGGCATTTGGGCTGGATGAGCAGGAGCAGATTGGACCGAAACTGGAAATGTAGGACAAGAATGATGAGGCGTAAGCCGGAAATGGGAGACGGTTTCTATGGGCTGTTGGGGAATTACCGCACTGGAGTCCGACGATGGACTGGATGCGGTTGGGTGTGTCCGGTACAATTTACCGGAAGACGGACAACTGGATCTGGGAGAAATGCTTGAACGATTAAAGAAAGACCAGTGGAATGCCCCCTGTGATGTGAAGCTGGGGCGTGCGCATACCAGCCCTATGGCACTGGCTGAGATCATTGTAAAATATCTTGACGGTGATCCCGGCAGTTTGGACTATGATGACGAGTGGGCGGCCAAAGACAACAAGTTCCGCTCCATCACCTCGTTTACAGCATCAAGATCTGCTCTCCTGGAACTTCGGGATTACCTTGCGGATACCTTGAAATATGCCAGGATCAGAGCGGAGCGGCAGATCAAAGCCGGAGAACTGCCCGGCGGCTGGTTTGATCCGAAAGATTGGGATAGGTGGCAGGAACACATGGAGGGCCTTATTCACCGGCTGGATGGTGTTCTGGCCTTGGAAGGCAGTACGCTGGAGTTGGCTCACCCACCAGCTCCGACTGTTCCGGAATTAACTATGTAGGGAGGGAAAGAAGAAAATTGAATCCATTTGGACAGGAACTGAGGAAAATCCTCACTCAGTGCAAAACCAGCGGCCCAGTATCCTTTGCGGGCAGATCGGCCTACATCCAGCTTGACCCGGATTTGCGGGCCAGGCTGGAGTTTGTTTCTCTGAATATTGCCAGCCAGTACAATGCCCTCAAGCTGACGATCCTGAACCGGACCGAGGGCGTGGTGGATGTGAATATCCTACGCTTTGGCGATTTACTGGGAAAGAAAAAAGTGAGCAATCCCAACTTCTCGGATGGTATCTTACCTCACCTCTGGGACGATTATGGGAAGGTAGACTGGTATGTTTACCAGCCTACCCAGGCGGATTACAGGCTGCTGGCAGGCGCGGTGGACGAATATCTGCAGGTGTTCCAGCGTCAGGAGGAGGCACAGGAAAACAGCCCGCAAATGTGCTAAGAAAACAGGAAGCGAATACAAGCAGGGGCCGTGCCAAGTCACGGCCCCTGTGCCTTTGAGCAGGAGTATGCGTCCAATACTGGCACGGTCCCCCTTACGCAAAGGGGTGAAACCACCAGATGTTTATATTGGACTTTTTCCTCGGCGGGCTGATGGACCAGTTCATCGACTGGGTCTACAGCCAGCTCGTGGGTTTCTTTGGCAACTTTTTTGCCGAGATGGGGAACATGGGCGTCGAGCTCTTCGAAATGAGCTGGGTGCAGTCCATCGTTCTCTTTTTTTCTTATCTGGCCTGGGCGCTGTATGTCGTCGGGCTGGTGGTAGCCGTGTTCGAGGTCGGGATCGAATACCAGACCGGACGGGCCAGCGTCAAGGACGCGGCCATCAGCGCCGTCAAGGGTTTTATGGCCGTGGGGTGCTTTACCCTGGTGCCGGTGGAGCTTTATAAGCTCTCCGTCACGCTGCAGGCCAGTCTGACCTCCGGGATCACCGGATACGGGGAGAGTTTTGATGCTATCTCCACAGATATCATCAATTCTTTGCAGGGCGTGGATATCGGAACCGCGGCATCCTCCGGCGTATTCGGTGGGATCGGCAGCATCACCAGCCCCATCATGGTCATTTTTATTATCATCATGATGGGGTACGCCGTCATCAAGTGCTTTTTCTCCAACCTCAAGCGCGGAGGAATCCTACTCATCCAGATCGCTGTAGGTTCCCTGTATATGTTCTCGGTGCCCCGCGGCTACATGGACGGCTTTATTCAGTGGTGCAAGCAAATCATCGGCCTGTGCCTGACCACTTTCCTGCAGGCGACTATCCTCACAGCAGGACTGTTGGTACTGAAAGATCACGCGCTGCTGGGCCTTGGGCTGATGCTGTCGGCCGGCGAGGTACCCCGCATCTGCGGCGCCTTTGGACTGGATACCTCAACCCGCGCCAACATCATGTCTGCCGTCTATGCGGCACAGTCAGCAATCAACACCACCCGCACCGTGGTACAGGCAGTGGGGGCGGCGAAATGAGCAGAGAAAAACTGATCTATATCGCCTCTCCCTATGCAGGAGATATTGAGGCAAACATTTCGTTTGCGAAAAAAGCGTGCCGCTATGCGATCCGCCAGGGCCACACCCCCATCGCCGTCCATCTGCTCTACCCACAGATGCTGGATGACGGCGATCCTGTGGAACGGGAAACTGGGCTGCGGCTGGGACACCGGGTGCTGGAAGTCTGCGACGAATTGTGGTGCTTCGGCAGCCGGATCACTTCCGGAATGGCCCGTGAGATTGAGGAGGCCCAACGGCTCGGCATCCCCATCCGACAGATTGTGGAGTTGGAAATCAAGCAGGAGGCTCTGCCCGCTGAGATGGAGCAAAGTGATGCTCCAGAGCAGAGCATGGGCATGGCATAATGCCCACACTGGGCAGCCTGTTCGATGGAATCGGAGGGTTCCCCCTCGCGGCGGTCCGCAACGGCATCGAGCCGGTGTGGGCCAGCGAGATCGAAGCCTTCCCCATCGAAGTGACAAGAAAGAGGTTCCCCTCCATGCTCCATGTCGGGGACATCACGAAACTGAATGGTGCCGAACTTCCCCCGGTAGACATTATCACAGGAGGCAGCCCTTGTCAGGATCTCAGCGTGGCGGGGGCCAGAGCCGGTCTTGCCGGAGAGCGTTCCGGCCTGTTTATGGAGCAGATCCGCGTTGTAAAAGAAATGAGGGATGCAGATGAGCGGCGCGGCAGAACAGCTCACACTGTTCGACCTCGATATATGTGCTGGGAGAATGTACCAGGATTATTCAGTTCAGCGGGCGGCGAAGATTTCCGCATCGTCCTCGAGGAGATTGTCCGAATTAAAGACGGCTCCTGTTCAGTGCCTCGACCTGACTCCGGGCGCTGGGAATCTGCTGGGGCAATCATTCTGGGAAATCAATTCAGCCTGGCTTGGAGAGTCATGGATGCTCAATTCTGGGGTGTCGCCCAGCGAAGAAAGAGAATCTTCCTTGTCGCAGATTTTGCAGGACGAAGTGCCATCCAAATATTATTTGAGCAGGACCGCCTGCCTGGGTATCCTGCGCCGGGCGGAGGTCCGGGGCAAGGAACTCCCGCCTCAGCTCCGGGAAGCCCTGCTTCTCCAGGCAGGGCCGGCCCCATCGGGTTTGACGGATACAACGGAGATCTGACGGGAGAAAAGGCGGCCACCCTTGGCGTCAACTGCGGAATGTCCACCGGACGGAACGGCGTGATCACCGCCTTTGCCGCCAACCAGCGGGACGAGGTGCGGGATCTGCATGATGTGGCCGCAGCGTTGGCTGCCCAGCCTGGGATGAAGCAGCAGACCTTCGTGGCCGGAATCACGGCTAAAGGCAACGGTGACTGCTTTCTCTCTGAGGAGCGTCACACCTCGCTGAGTGGAGGCGGCGGTATGCCTGGACAGGGGTATCCCGCCATTTTTACAGCCGGTTTTTCTGCTGGACAAGGCTCGGCGGCTGGTGGGATTGGTTTTCAGACAGAATGCTCCCCCACATTGAAAGCTTCGGAGAGTGGCTCCAACATGGTTCCCTCCATCCTGTGCCTTAATGACCAGGGCGGCAGCGTCATGGCCTGCAGCGAAGATGTTGCCGGGACACTCCGGGCACAGGAACATGGTCACCAGCCTCTGATCGTGGATAAGAGATCAGATGAGATGATGCCTGCTCTATATGAGAACCATGGAATTGACGCACGCTACACCGGTCCCCACACTGTTGCCCCGACCATGTCGGCCAGGTATGGGACCGGCGGCAACAATGTGCCGTTAATCGCACAAGGGTCTGAGCCATGCCAAGAGTCTTCTCACGCTATATTCAGCAGGCAGCGGGTGGATGTCTTCCGAGAAGATGCAGTGGCCAGCACCCAAAGCGCCCGCCAGCATAAGGATGCGACAGATCTGGTGATGGATGTGGCAGGGTTAGACTGCAGAAATGGCCGGGAGAATGGCGATCTGTGCGGTACACTTCAACAGGGTACCACCGGAAGTTCCCTCAACTCTATCCACCCAGTCCGGACTGGACGGCTCATCCGCCGCCTGACCCCACTGGAATGTGAACGGCTTCAAGGCTTTCCTGACCATTGGACTGAACTGCCAGACGCTTCCGACTCGGCCCGCTACAAGGCGCTGGGTAACTCCGTGGCGATCCCCTGCGTGAACTTTGTCCTGCGCGGGATCGCTTATTTTTTAAGGTGGAAAGAAGAAAACCATCCATAGATTTTAACAGCTAACAAGGGGTTGTTGCTTGTGCTTCATTTCCGGGAGAATTGTTGTTGGTCTTGGTAATGGCTATTGTCCATGACTTTCGGTATACTTGGCCTTGCAAATCAGGAAAGGAGCACAACGCAATGGAAAATCTGAAAAATCTATGCGGACAAATCCCAGAATCACTGCACAGGCGTGTGCTGGAGGATAAGGGGCCTGACATCACCAACGGTGAATATCTGACCAGGGTGCTGACGGAATACTTCGCCCGACTCGACGGGCAGACCGGGAACCGCACTCTGGGCTGCCAGATCTCTGAGGAACTGCACCAGCGGCTGGAACAATATCTGAATACCCATTGGAAAGACGGCAAAAAGCTCTCGCAAAAGGCGTTTGTTCTGGGGCTGATTGAAGATGAACTGGCCAGATGGAACACGGGTGAGGTCACGGAACTCCGCAGGGACATGAGTAGCGGAGGGAAAGGTCGCCCCATCGCTTACGGGATATCCGCCGAACTGTTCCAGCGCATCGAACAGTGTCTCGAGGCACATAAGGGCCTCAGTAAGAAAGGGTTTGTGGCTGGGCTGATCCTGCGGGAACTGGATGCACAGGAAGTGCCGAATCCAGATGACAGCCCAGACAACCTTCCCCATACCCCCGAGAGAGTGGAAGATACAGGCACCTCGGCTGATATACCCGCGGAACCGGAAGAAACCACCGAAGACTCTCTAAGCGAAGACGGAGCAGAATGACGAGACGAGGGAGGCCCACACAGGGCCTCCCTTCTAATTTTTCCTTTTTCATGCGGAGGTGATTGTATTGTATATTTACCCGGACAACCTGAAATCCAAAGCCATCCTGTGGCTGTGGGAACTGCGGGACATCGCTATCATTGGCGTGGGCGCCCTGATCTCTGTGTTTGCCATGGCCCAACTTGGCTTCCTGCCCCCAGTGGTAATCACTGCGGCCTATGCCTTCCTCTCGATTCGGCTGGAGGATACCAGTATCTTGGACTTCCTGCGCTATGCAATCCGATATTTCCTCCTGGGCCAGCAAACCTATGCCTGGGGGCTGTGTAATCCATCAACGGATAGGAGTGATAGAAAATGAGCAGAAAAAAAGAAGCAACGGCCAAACAGACTACCCGGCAGCTCATCGGGATCGACGAGATCACCGACAGCGGCCTGAAGACCAGCCACGGGCGGCTGATCTTCTTTGCCATCAAGCCCACCAACCTCTCGGTACAGCCGCCGGATGCGGTGAGCAGCCGTATCTATGCCCTCATGACCGTACTCAAAGGGCAGGCTGAGATTGAGATGCTGGCCCTCAACTCCAAGGAGAGCTTTGAGGACAACAAGAGGCACTACCGCCAGCGGGCCGCCGAGGAGGATCTTCCGGTCATCAGCCGGCTGCTGGAGGCGGACGCCAAATCCCTGGACCGCCTGCAGATCCAGATGGCGACTGCCCGTGAGTTCTTCGTGCTGGTCCGGCTGCGGGAGGAAACAGGAATGGAACTGCACACTCATCTCTCCCGCATCCAGAAAAGCCTTGAGGATCAGGGCTTCAAGGCAAGCCTCGCCAGCGGCGAGGATCTCAAGCGCATGCTGGGCGTGTATTTTGAGCAGAATGCTACCACGGAAAAATATGAGGATTACGACGGGGAACGCTGGATCATTCTGAATGACTGACCCGTGCCCCGCAATTTAATTGATATGGCCGTCAGGAGAACTTCCGGGCCATATCAGGAAGAAACAGTGCGATAAAAGATCTCCTGCCGGCCTGGACAGGAGGTTTTTTCATTGCCGAAAAACAGAAAAAAGAATTCTCCCCGGCCAGCAGCGGAGGAACCGTATATCAAGGATTTCCTCGACATGGTCGTCCCCTCGGTCATTGACTTCAAGGTGGACCACTACCTGTGCGGCAACACCTGCCGCTGTGTGTGGGCGCTGCGGGAGTATCCAACTTCTACCGACGAGCAGGCTATCCTGCGGCATCTGGGCGAGATGGACGGGGTCACCATCCGCATCTACACCCGGCAGGTCACTCCCAGCGAGGAACGCCGGATCATCCACACCGCTGCCAACAAGCACCGAATGTCCCGCTCCAGCACCGAGGATCTCCAGCAGATCGTCACCGCCGAGGCCAACCTGCAGGATGTGGTCACCCTGGTCTCCTCCATGCACCGCAACCGGGAACCGCTCCTACACTGTGCGGTGTTCCTGGAATTGACCGCCCCGGACTACGACGCCCTCAAGCTGCTCCAGACCGATGTGCTCACCGAACTGGTCCGCTCCAAGCTCAATGTGGACCGGCTTATGCTCCGTCAGCAGGAGGGCTTTGTTTCTGTTATGCCGGCCGGCCGCAACGCCTTCGGCGCCCAATTTGAACGGGTCCTTCCGGCCAGCTCGGTGGCCAACCTGTATCCCTTCAATTATTCTGGCAAGACCGATCCTCACGGATTCTACATCGGCAAGGACAAGTACGGGGCCAATATCCTCGTAGATTTTGATAAGCGGGATGACGATAAGACCTCCGCCAACATCCTGATCCTCGGCAACTCCGGCCAGGGTAAGAGCTATCTGCTCAAACTGCTCCTGCTCAACTTCCTCGAGGCGGGCAAATCCGTGAT